>Ga0209023_10000013_pt1 | contig 397664 bp, 349 predicted proteins | sample LakOneMetagenome_FD_187468 | JGI IMG/M metagenome (GOLD analysis project Ga0209023, IMG submission 187468) | Freshwater and sediment microbial communities from Lake Erie, Canada (SPAdes) (version 2) | ecosystem: Environmental > Aquatic > Freshwater > Lentic | place: Lake Erie, Canada... | reverse complement strand
CGACGGGCGCGACACGCCCAGTTGCTGGGCTGCGCCGCTGATCTGCCAGCCGTTTTCTTCCATCGCCGCGACCAGATCGTCGGCGCCGATGTCGGCCAGCCGGCGGCGCGCTGCCGCTTCCGATTTTTCCTGCGCCGGCACGGGCGCGCCCGCGCGCGGCGCGCCTGCCGCCAGCTCGACAAACTGCCCCAGCGCCGGCACCCCGCCGGCGCGCATCGTCATCAGCGCGCGCCGCGTCACGTTGCCCAGCTGGCGGATATTTCCCGGCCAGTCGTAATTGCACATCTCGGCCACCAGCGCCGCCGGAAACGCGTCGCGCTCGGCCGCGTCTGTGGTGCAGTTGCGCAGCGCTTCCTGCAGCAGCACGCCGATGTCTTCGCGCCGCTCGCGCAGGGGCGGCACGCGGATCACAAACGCTTCCATGCGCCGCAGCAGCGGCTGATTGAATCCCTTGGCGTCCAGATCCTGGTCGGTGGCGGCGATCAGGCGCGCGCTGCTGGTGGCGTCCTGGCTCGATCCGAGCGGGCGGTAGGTGCCCGTCTCGAGCACGCGCAGCAGCATCGGCTGCACTGCGGCCGGCGTGTCGCCCAGTTCGTCGAGGAATAAGGTGCCGCCGTCGGCCTCGGCGAACAGGCCCGTGCGGGCCGACTGCGCCCCCGTATAGGCGCCCTTGGCGGCGCCGAACAGGTCGGCCGCGGCCAGCGATTCGTTCAGGGTGGCCATGTTGACCGCCACCAGCGGCCGTGCGCTGCGCTTGCTGGCGGCATGGATCGCGCGCGCGGCCACGTCCTTGCCGGTGCCCGTTTCGCCGAGCAGCAGCACGGCCAGATCGGTGGCGGCGACCTGGCGGATCAGTTCACGCGTGGCGATCGCCGCGCTCGACACGCCCAGCAGGCCGGGCAGGGGATTGGCGCGGGGGAAGGACGTCATCCAGTGCGCGCACAGCAGCACGTGCCCGCCCAGGCCGATGACCAGGCCGCGCGCCATCTCGGCCCGCTCGAACTGGGTCACCCCGTCCAGGATGCGGCCATTGACCTCGACCGCCATCGCGCTGGCGGCCGGGGTGACGATCACGGCGTCGCCGGCGGTGCGCTGCAGCTGCAGCGGGGCGCGCGCGATGGCGCGGTGGCCAATGGCCACGCCTTCGCCGCCAGGGCGGAAAAACAGCGGCGCATAGCGGCTGATCTCGATCGTGCCCACGCCTGCGGGACCGATGAATTGTTCGCCGATGCGGGAGGCATCCGGGTGCCACAGGATGGTCAGTCCCAGCAGGGCTGCGCCGGGGCCCCCTTCACGCGCGAACAGGTGGGTGGTGAGGGTGTTGTCCGGATCGGTCACGCGGCATTCCTTGGAGGGCGATGTGGGCCAGATTATATGTCAAATACAAGTGACTTTACATGTCAACGGCAGGCGCTTTACACGCCGCGCCAGCCGCTGCGCCCCTGCGGCGCGCTTGCACACGGTGGCACGAAAGTTGCGATAAAGGCTAGACGAAAGCAATTCACCAAATAAGAAAAGGGGCGCAGGATGGACGTGGTCATCGAGAGTTTCGCAGCAGTGGCGGTTGCCGGCAACGTGGCCGGGGAACAGGGCAGGGCCTGGCTGCCTGACGGGTACACCCTGACCGGCGGCGGCGCCTACGATCTGGGCGGCGGCGCCGCCAACGTTCTCAGTTCCTGCTATCCGGTGCGCGGCGCCGACGGCCAGTACCGCGGCTGGGCTGCATCGGGACGCGAACCGTTCCCGCTGGCCGTGTATGCGATCGGGATCCGGGTCACGCGCGGCGGCCAGCCGGTGCCGGTCGAGCAGCAGGTGTTTTGCGCCAGCAGCGCCACGGTCGGCGAGCCGGGCGTGGCGGCGCGCCTGGGCGCGGGCTGGATCGGCACCGGCGGCGGGGCCCAGGACCACTGCGTGGGCCCGGCCAGCACCAATGTGCTGACCTCGAGCTATCCCTTGATCGGGCGCGACGGCAAGATCAGCGGCTGGGGCGCCACCGGCAAGGACTTGTCCGAAGGCGGCCAGGCGCGCGTGACGGCCTTCGTGATCGGCATTCGCGGCACGCAGGGCGTCGAATTCGATGCGCGCATCATCCGCAACGCCAGCATGATGACGGGCTTCCCCAGCGTGCACGTGCGCGCGCCGGCCGGCAATGCGGTGATGGCGGGCGGCGGCGCCTTGCGCGGCACGCCCGGCCAGGAACTGCTGCTGTCGGCATCGTGCCCCGTGGTCGACCAGGACGACGGCAGCCTGACCGGCTGGTTCGCTTCGCGCAAAGTGGAGCGCGCCAGTGCTGCCGGGAGCCTGACTGCCTACGGCGTCATGGTTGGCACGCGCGGGCGCGGTGCGGTGCTCTCCGAGCGGCGTTGAGCGCCGATGCAGGCATCGAGCCAGCGGATTTCAGGTCGCTTATAATTTACGGATCGTGTTGAAGGGATCCGCATGTTCACCATCCGCCTGGCCCACGCCAACGACAAAGACGCGCTCAACGCGCTGATCCGCAAATCGGGCATCGGCCTGGCCGCCGGTTTCTACACCGAGCAGCAGGCCGAGGCGATCACGCGCGAGGTATTCGGCGTCGACAGCGCCCTCATCGCCGATGGCACCTATTTCGCCATCGAACAAGAGGGTCGGATCGTCGCCTGCGGCGGCTGGAGCCGCCTGGCCACCGACTTCGGCGGAGATCAGGCCAAGAGCGGTAACGACAGGCCGCTCGATCCGGCCACCGAACCGGCCCGCATCCGCGCCTTTTTCGTCGATCCTGACATGGCCCGTCAAGGCCTGGGCGCGATGCTGCTCGATCACTGCACGCGCGCCGCCGCCAGTGCCGGTTTCAAGGCCCTGGAGCTGGTCTCGACCATGCCGGGCGAGCCGCTTTATCTACGTTTTGGATTCACGCCGCTCGAACGCATCGAACTGCCGCTCTCGGGCGGCGTTGTGGTCGCGCTCACGCGCATGCGCAAGGAAATCAGCTGAGGATCGTGAGAAGGCCGTCCAGCCCCGTGTAATTGAGGGCGATGCCGGCTTGCGCACGCACCACCGGTTTGGCGCGGAAGGCCAGCGACAGGCCGGCGATACCCATCATCTTCAGGTCGTTGGCGCCGTCGCCCATCACGATCGCCTGGCGCGGTTCGATTCCCATCTCGGCGCACACCCGTTCCACGGTGCGCTTCTTTTCCTCGGCGTCGACGATGCCGCCCACCACGCGCCCGGTCAGCTTGCCGTCCGCGATTTCCAGCTGATTGGCGTGAGTGAAGTCCAGGCCCAGGCGCGCCTTGAGGCGGTCGGTGAAGAAGGTGAACCCGCCCGATACCAGCAGCGTCTTGAGCCCGGCGGCCTTGACGCCGGCCAGCATCGCCTCGCCGCCCATGGAAATGGCCAGGCGCTCGCTATACACCCGTTCCAGCGCGCTCGCGTCCAGGCCTTCGAGCAGCGCGACCCGGCGCGTGAGGCTGGCCGAAAAATCGAGCTCGCCGCGCATGGCCGCTTCCGTGATTTCCGATACCTGCGCTTTGAGTCCCTGCATGTCCGCGATTTCGTCGATGCACTCGATGGTGATCAGGGTCGAGTCCATGTCCATGGCCACCAGCTTGAAGTCGGCAAGCGTGCGTCCGGGCGCGATGAAGGTCGCATCCAGGCGCGCGCCGGCGGCGGCCGTCTCAATGGTGTGGCGCACGGCTGGCGTGTCTTGCACACCCTCGCAGCGCAGCGCGTGCGCGCCCACCGGAACAGTGCGCGCAGGCCGGGCCAGCGCCGCGATGCGGGCCAGCGACTCTTGGGTGGCGTTCGGGCCTTGCAGTACCAGGTTCATGTCCATGATTTAAGCGAGTAGTTGTTTAATGGTCTGCTTGACCTGGGTCACGCGGGCCGCCAGGTCGGGCATGCTGGTGATGATCCTGAGCTTGTCCTGACCGGCCAGCTTGATGTGCTTGTTCTTCTGGATCAGCGTGATAATACGCATCGAATCGATCGGCGGGTTGGCCATGAACTGCAGACTGGCCGCGTCGGCGTGGGCGTCGATCTTGACGATGCCGACCGTCTTGGCCGCCACGCGCAGGCGGTGGGTTTCGATCAGCGCTGTGACCGGGTCGGGCAGCTTGCCGAAGCGGTCGATCAATTCCTCCTGCATGTCGTCGATTTTTTCGCCGCTGGCGCAGTTGGCCAGGCGCTTGTAGATCGACAGGCGCTCGTGCACATCGCCGCAGAAGTCGGCCGGCAGCAGGGCCGGTACGTGCAGATTGATTTCGGTGGTGGTGGCCAGCGGCGCAGCCAGGTCCGGCTCCTTGCCGGCCTTGAGCGAACGTACCGCTTCGCTCAGCATGTCCGAATACAGCTGGAAGCCGATTTCGAGCATCTCGCCGGACTGGTTCTCGCCCAGCACTTCGCCAGCGCCGCGGATCTCCAGGTCGTGCATGGCCAGGAAGAAGCCGCTGCCCAGTTCTTCCATCTGCTGGATTGCATCAAGCCGGCGCTGCGCCTGCTTGGACAAGCCCGTGACATCGTTCACCAAAAGGTAAGCGTAAGCCTGGTGGTGCGAACGGCCGACCCGCCCGCGAAGCTGGTGCAACTGGGCCAGGCCGAACTTGTCGGCGCGGTGCATGATGATGGTGTTCGCGGTCGGCACGTCGATGCCGGTCTCGATGATGGTGGTGCACAGCAGGATGTTGAAGCGCTGCGCCACGAAGTCGCGCATCACCTTTTCCAGGTCGCGTTCGTGCATCTGGCCGTGAGCCACGCCGATGCGCGCCTCGGGCAGCAGTTCGGTCAGCATCGCCATCCGGTTCTGGATGGTCTCGACCTCGTTGTGCAGGAAGTAGATCTGGCCGCCGCGTTTGAGTTCGCGCAGGCAGGCTTCGCGGATGATGGAGCCGTCTTCGCTGCGCACGAACGTTTTGATCGCCAGGCGCTTTTGCGGGGCGGTGGCGATGATCGAGAAATCGCGCAAGCCTTCGAGCGCCATGCCCAGCGTACGCGGGATCGGCGTGGCGGTGAGCGTGAGCACGTCGACCTCGGCGCGCAGGGCCTTGAGCGCTTCTTTCTGGCGCACGCCGAAGCGGTGTTCCTCGTCGATGATCACCAGGCCCAGACGCGTGAACTGCACGTCCGGCGAGAGCAGCTTGTGGGTGCCGATCACGATGTCGAGCGTGCCGTCGGCCATGCCCTTGATCGCGTTATTGATCTCTTTGCCGGTGCGAAAGCGCGACAGCTCGGCGATTTTCACGGGCCAGTCGGCAAAGCGGTCGGCGAAGGTTTGCGCATGCTGCTCGGCCAAGAGGGTGGTCGGCGCCAGGATGGCGACCTGCTTGCCGCCCATGACGGCGATGAAGGCCGCGCGCAGCGCCACCTCGGTCTTGCCGAAGCCGACGTCGCCGCACACCAGGCGGTCCATCGGGTTGCCCGAGGTCATATCCTTGATGACGTTGTTGATGGCCTCGGCCTGGTCCGGCGTTTCCTCGAAGCCGAAACTGTCGGCGAAATTCTGGTAGTCGTGGGCAGAGTATTCGAAGGCGTGGCCCTGGCGCAGGGCGCGCCGCGCGTACAGGTTGAGCAGTTCGGCGGCGGTGTCGCGCACCTGCTCGGCCGCCTTGCGTTTGGCTTTCTCCCACTGGCCGGAACCGAGTGCGTGCAGCGGCGCGTCCTCGGGCGAGGCGCCCGAATAGCGCGAGATCACGTGCAGCTGCGACACCGGCACATACAGCTTGGTGTCCTTGGCGTATTCGAGGTGCAGGAATTCGGTCTCGCCTTCGCCCAGGTCCATGCTCGTCAGGCCCATGTAGCGCCCGATGCCGTGGTTGATGTGCACCACCGGGTCGCCGATCTTGAGCTCGGACAGGTCGCGCACCATCGACTCGACTTGCGTGACGCCTTCCTGTTTCTTTTTGCCGGCGCGCCGGCCCGAACCCGCATACAGTTCGGTTTCGGTGATGAAGATCAGGTTGCCGGCGGACGCCTCGGACAGGGCGAAGCCTGCCTGCAGCGGCGCCACTCCCAGCGCCAGGCGCGCGTCCGACTGGCGGAAGCCCTCGAAGCCTTCCACCGGGGCGGGGGCGAGCTGGTATTCGTTGAAGTACTGCTGCAGCGTTTCGCGCCGGCCGTTGGACTCGGCGCAGATCATCACGCGCTGGTCGCTTTGCAGCAGGAAGGCGCGCAGATTGGTCAGCGGGTCGTCGATGCGGCGGTTGACGGCGATGTTGGGGATCGGCGCCGACAGTTCCGACGGCTGCAGGCTGGCGTCGCGCGCGATCGACCAGCGGCCGAACGGCTTGGCCAGCGTGAAGAAGTTTTCGTCGCTGAGGAAAATCTCGTCGGGCGCCAGGATCGGCCGGTCGCGGTCGGACTTGAGGAAGCGGTAGCGCGATTCGGTGTCGACCCAGAAGCGCTTGATGGCGGCGTCGATGTCGCCCACCAAGGCCAGGCTGGCGCCGGCCGGCAGGTAGTCGAACAGGGTCGCGGTCTGCTCGAAGAACAGGGGCAGGTAATACTCGATACCGGCGGAGGCGATGCCGCTCTTGACGTCCTTGTACACCACCGAGCGTGACGGGTCGCCCTCGAAGCGTTCGCGCCAGCGGCTGCGGAAGGTGGTGCGGGCTGCTTCGTCCATCGGGAATTCGCGCCCCGGCAGCAGACGCACTTCGTTCACCGGATACAGCGAGCGCTGGGTGTCGGCATCGAAGGTGCGGATGGTTTCGATTTCGTCGCCGAACAGGTCGAGCCGGTAGGGCAGGGCCGAACCCATGGGGAACAGGTCGATCAGGCCCCCGCGCACCGAGTACTCGCCCGGCGACATGACCTGCGAATTGTGGGTGTAGCCGGCCAGCGTGAGCTGCGACTTGAGCTTGGCCTCGTCGAGCTTTTCGCCCTTTTTGAAGAAGAAGGTGTACCCGGCCAAAAACGACGGCGGCGCCAGGCGCACCAGCGCCGTGGTGGCGGGCACGATCAGGACGTCGCAATGGCCGTTCTGGACTTCGTGCAGCGTGGCCAGGCGCTCGGACACGAGATCCTGGTGCGGCGAGAAGGCGTCGTAAGGCAGCGTCTCCCAGTCCGGCAGCAGGTGGCAGGCCAGTTTGCCCTCGGCGAACCAGGGAATCTCGTCGAGCAGGCGCTGGCCGTCGCTGGCGCCGGCCACGATCACGACCAGCATCTGCCGGCTCGCTTTCAGTTCGAGCGCGGCGACCGACAGCGCGTACGCATCCGCCGAGCCGTACAGGGTGGGAAGCGCGAAACGGGTGCCGGTTTTTGGGAGGGATTTCTTTAAATCGAAAGGCATGCAGGCTGCGAAGCTGGAAGCGAAAAGGAGAGCGTCCGATTATACCGTAGGGCCGCAGCGCGCGTGCTTATGCCCCCGGGCGGCGGTTGGCGATCCCGAACGGCACATGCACCATGGGTATGGTGCCGCCGGGCGTCGCTTTCAGGTGGGTGATCTGGTCGTCGAAGAACATGTGCGGCTTGAATACGCCCAGCACCCGCGCCTTGTTCATCCCGCCCAGGAAGAAGGTCTCGTTGGCCGACACGCCCCAGCTTTTGAGGGTGGTGACCACGCGTTCGTGCGAAGGCGCGTTGCGGGCCGTGATGATGGCGATGCGCAGGATCTTGCGGTATGCCGGGTCCTGCTGCTGGCGTTCTTCTTCCATGCGCTGCATCTGCGCCAGCTTCTGGAACATGCCGGCCAAGGGGCCCGGCTGGTGGGGCGTGCCCACGTGCGCGGTTTCGTGGGCGTGGAATTCGTCGATGTCGTTGTTGCGCTTGAAGATGGTTTCCGATTCGTCGTCGGCGATCACGCCGTCGAAGTCGAAGGCGATGCGCAGCTCGGCGTCTTCTTCGTCGTCGCTAATGGCCGACGGCAACACCAGGCCGGCCGGGTAATTGGCCGCGATGGCGCTTTTGACGTCTTCTTCGTTGGCGCTCAGGAACAGGGCGGTATTGAAGGCGGGCAGGTAGGAGTAGGGCGACTTGCCGGTCATGAAGGCGGCGCGCGAGATGTCCAGGCCGTAATGGGCGATCGAGCGCATCACGCGCATGCCCGTTTCCGGCGAATTGCGGGAAAACAGCACGACTTCGACGGGCGGCGCGTCCGGAAAGAATTTGTTGATGTTGAGGAAGCGGCGGATGAAGGGAAAGGCCACGCCCTTGCCCAGCACCGTGTCCAGATGGCGTTCCTGGTAGGCGCGGTATTCGTCGGGCCCGCTGTCGAGGTAGACCTGGTGTGACTGGGAAAGGTCGAACAGCGCGCTCGAGGCGACGCCGATCACGAGTTTGTTTTCTATCTCAAACGGCATTCCTGCTCCCGATCGTCTACTGGAGCGGGGATTCTACCGCAAGCGCGTGCTTCATTCGATCAGGCGCAGCTTTTCGAAGCAGGCCAGGGCGGCCGCGTCCAGGGTGGCGCTCTGGTTCGCATCGATCACGCCGGCGTCGGCCAGCATGCGCAGCTTGGCCACGCGGTCGGCCAGCGCCACCGTGCGCGCCAGCGGCGTGCCGCCGGCGTGGGCCGCGTTCTCGATCGCCTCCACCACGGCGGGCGGAAACTCCCACATGGCCGCGATGCGGGCCGACAGGGTGCGGGCGTGGCGCGCCACGCCCGCATGGAAGGCGTCGGACTGGGGCAGCACCAGATCCGGGTTGATCTGGTCGAACAGGCGGAAGGCGACGATCAGGCCCACGTCCAGCATCAGCCCCGCCAGATACGATTCAAAAGGATTGGCGCGCACGCGCGGCGCCAGCAAGGTGGCAGCCTGGGCGCAGCGCTCGGCGTGACGCCAGGCGAGCGGCGCGGCCACCCGCGCCAGCTTGCCGGTCTGGGTGCTGATCACGGGGCGGAAGGCCATGCGCGCCAGCAGCAGGCGCATGCCGTTCTGGCCCAGCAGCATGACCGCCGATTCGATGGTCTTGATCGGCGAATTGGGGCTGTAATACGGACTGTTGGCGCCACGGATCACTTCGGCCACCAGCACCACATCTTGTGACAGCAGGCGCGAAAAATCCACGGCAGACATGTTCTCGTCGCGCAGGCTGCGCAGCAGTTGCGGAATGATGGCCGGCACGCGCGGCACCAGATGGGCGCCGGCGCCGGGCGAGGCGGCCAGGCGCTGCAATTCGTCGAGCAATACCTGTGGGCTGACCGGGCTCGCCGGGTCGGCCACGGCGGCCGTCAGCCAGCGGTAGTACAGGGTGTCGGCATCGATTTCCTCCAGCGCCACGGACGGGGCGACGGGCGCTGCGGATGGCAAGACCTGTGGGGGACGCGTCTTCCTGCCGGTAAACCAATTTTTGATCATCAAAGTGCCCGCGACGGTCCGGAAGTGGACGCGGGATTTTACCTTAAAGCAAGTGTTTTGGCGGAATGATATCGGCCCCAAAGTCAAGCGGAACACGGCCTTGTCCGCAAATTCACACTCGCGTCACAAAAAAGTGTTTTCCGTCACAGATTTAGTACGCAGGCGGAGGGTACAACAAGTATCATTGTGACACTGAATATTAATAAGTCGCCAATGAAAAAGCCTGAGCGCCTCGGACCGTACACCTTGATCGCCCCACTCGGCGAGCGGACCCGTGCGCGGACCTGGCTGGCGCGCGCCGGCGACCCGGTCCAGGGCGAACAAGTGGCGCTCAAGCTGGCGCGTCCCAAAGATACGGCTGGGCGTGCGCGCATCCTGCACGAGGTCGATATCGCGGGCGGTTTTGACCATCCGAATATCGTGCGCATCCATGAGTGCGGCGAAGCGAACGGGGTGCTGTGGCTGGCCAGCGGCTATGTGAGCGGGCCGCACCGGCCGCTCAAACTGGTCAATTTCCGTCAGTTGCTGCTGGCCCTCGTGCATGTGCACGCGAACGAAGTCATCCATGCCGATATCAACTGCCAAAACATGCTGCTCGACGAAGAAGGGGATTTGCGGCTCTCAAACTTTGCCAGCGCGCGCAGGTTCGGCGAGCCGGGACAGGCCGGCACCGGCGCGCCACAATGCATGCCGCCCGAGCAGCGGCGCGGCGACGCGCTCGACGTGCGCAGCGACCTGTATGCGGCCGGTGCGGTGCTGTATGAAATACTGACCAACGCGGCGCCGCAGCCCGCCCCGGGCGACGGCTTTGCACCACCTTCGTCGATCGCGCCGGGACTGGGCACCAGTTTCGACGCGCTCATGCAAAAGGCGCTCGCCCCCGCGCCCGAAGCGCGTTTTGCGAGCGCCTTCGAATTGCTGAGCGCCTTCGATGCGGCCTGCAAGCGCGGTGTGCGCCCGCCAGGCTGATCCGATTACTGTTTGACGGCCTCGACCGCAATGGTCAGGGTCACGTCGTCGCTGACGTTGGGCGCGTACTTGCCGGCATTGAACTCGGTGCGCTTGATCTTGGTGACCGCGTTGGCGCCGCACGCTTCTTTCTTGAGCATCGGATGCGGCATGCACTTGAACGAGGTGATGTCCAGGGTGACCGGCTTGGTCACGCCCTTGATGGTCAGATTGCCGTCGACGCTGGCCAGGGTATCGCCCTTGAAGTTGAGCTTGCTCGACTTGAAGGTAATCGTCGGGAACTTTTTAGTGTCAAAGAAATCTTCGCCCTGGATGTGGCCGTTGAACAGGGGATAGCCGGTATCGACCGAGGTGGCGTCGATCGTGACGTCGACCGAGCCGGTCTTGGCCGCGCGGTCGAGCACGATGGTGCCGGACGTCTTGTCGAAACGGCTGACCTGGTTCGAGAAACCGAAGTGGCTGTACTCGAAGCGGGGGAAGGTGTGGGTGTTGTCGATGACGAAGGTGTCGGGGGCGGCAAAGGCGGACAGCGAGAAGCTCGCGGCGATCAGGAAGGCGCTCAGTTTTTTCATGGTGGTTCCGTCGTTGAATTGGTGAAGGGAATGACTGGTAGTGAGCGCATTATGCGCTGCCCCTCATGAATCCGAAAACGGAAAATTTGCACCCCTATGATCGAAAATTTCGATCGCTCGGCGCGCAAAATTTATTAATGGCAATACAACAGGACCACCGTGATGTTGTCGCGGCTGCCGCCCTGCTTGGCCAGTTCGATCAGCGCGGCGCAGGCCTCGCCCAGGCCAAGGGGGCCGGCGCGCTGCAGAATCTCGGCCATGTCCTCGCGCGCGGTAGCGCCGTGCAAGCCGTCGCTGCACAGCATGTAGACGTCGCCCGGGGCGGTGTCGTGCGTTTGCAGTTCGGGCCGCACGCTCGAGGATGGCCCCAGCGCCTGCAGCAGCAGATTGCGGCCGGGCAGGTTATGGCGCAGGCCGAGGTCGAAGGCGTGCTGGTACATGGTCTGGTCGCGCGTGAGTTGTTGCAGATGCCCGTCGCGCAGGCGGTACAGGCGCGAGTCGCCCACGTGGAAAGCGAACAAGGGGCCGCTGTGCTCGGGCTGCCAGAAACCGGTCAGGGTGGTGCCCATGCCCGCGCCTTCCGGGTGGCGGTTCTCGAGATTGAGGCGGTACATGCGGTCGTTTGCGAACTCGACCGCATCGTGCAGGGTGGTCATGGTGGCCACCGTCGCGGCGCTCCACAGTCCCTCGGGGTCCGCTTCGGCCGCATCGAAGTCGCTGGCGAGGAATTCCGGGATGCCGTCCGGATCGTCGCCGTTCGAGCGAATGTAGTGAGAAAGCGACAGTAATGCATCGGCGCTCGCCACTTCGCCCTTTTCGTGGCCGCCCATGCCGTCGGCCACGGCCACCAGACCGAGCTTGCAATCGATGAGGAAATTGTCTTCGTTGGAAGGGCGGACCTTGCCGATATCGGTCATGCCGAAGGCAATGCCCACGGCAAGCTGCTGCGGTTGCGAGGGCGAAAGTGGTTTCCAAACGTACAAAGCGGCTCCTGAAATAACGGCCGCGGCATCCTGGTCCACCGCGCACCAAGCTATCCTAGCACGCGCGCTGCCTTTTTGTTAATGAGTATTGCTTTGCAACCCATGTTATTTACTCACCGGGTGGCACTTCCGCGGCCGGGGCTTCGGCCTCGGCCGGATCGGCCGGTGGCGGCAGCTTGTCCACATCGACGGTTTTGCCGGCGCCCGCGAATTCGGCGTAGATCCAGTCGTCATTGTCGCGCATGAGGCCCTCGGGCACGGCCCGTTCGCGCTGCGGCTGCTTGGCCAGCGCCACTTTCATGTAGTCGATCCAGATCGGCAGGGACAGGGTCGCGCCGAACTCGCGCCCGCCCAGCGAGCGCGGATCGTCGTAACCCATCCAGGCCACGCCCACCACGTTGGCGGCGTAGCCGGCGAACCAGCCGTCGACCGCGTCGCTGGTGGTGCCGGTTTTGCCGGCCAGGTCGGTGCGGCCCAGGCGTTGGGTGGCGGCGGCGCCGGTGCCGAAGCGCACCACGTCATGCAGCATGCTGTCGACCATGAAGGCGTTGCGCACATCGATCACGCGCGTGTTTTCGGGCGGCGTCGTCACCGGGGTGCTGGTCCACAGGACCGCGCCGCCGGCGTCGCGGATGGCCGCGATCAGATAGGGGCGCACCTGGTAGCCGCCGTTGGCGAACACCGCATAGGCGCCGGCCATCTGCAGCGGCGTGACTTGACCGGTGCCCAGGGCCAGGGTCAGGTTCTTGGGCTGGCGCTCGGGCGTGAAGCCGAAGCGCGAGAGGTACGGGTGGGCGTAGCCGACGCCGACCGCGCGCAGCAGGCGCACCGAAGGCACGTTCTTGGAATGGGCCAGCGCCTGGCGCATGCTGACCTGGCCGTCGTACTTGGCATCGTCGTTCTGCGGCGCCCAGGTGCCGCCGTTGGGACCACCGCGCGGGAACTCGAGCGGCTCGTCGAGGATCGGGGTGCCGGGGCCGTAACCGCGCTCGATGGCGGCCGAGTAGATGAAAGGCTTCATCGACGAACCGGGCTGGCGCAGCGCCTGCGTCACGTGGTTGTACTTTTGCAGATTGAAGTCGAAGCCGCCCACCAGCGCGTGGTAGGCGCCGCTGACCGAATCGATCGCCACGAAGGCGGCGGCCACCTGCGGCACCTGGGTGATGGCCCAGTGCTTGTCTTCCTGGGCGATGCGGATCACGGCGCCGGGGCGCAGGCGCAGGGCCGGCTTGGCGCTCTCCAGCAGGGCCGGGGCGGCCAGTTTGAGGCCGGCGCCGCTGATGTCGAAGCGGTCGCCGTTGAGGTTTTCCACGATCACCATCTTGGGCGTGACGCTGGTGACCACCACCGGGATAAGGCCGTCGGAGACCACGCGCGCACGCAATGCCTCGTTGATCGCGTCTTCGCGCTCCTCGGGCGTGGACGGCAGCTCGATGAAGGCTTCAGGACCGCGGTAGCCGTGGCGCTGGTCGTAGGCGAGCACGTTGCGGCGCACCGAGTCGTAGGCCGCGTCCTGCTCGGCCTTGCGGATCGTGGTCACCACCACCAGGCCGCGCGTATAGGCGTCGTCCTTGAATTCGGCCAGCACCTGCTGGCGCACCAGTTCGGCCACGTACTCGGCGTGGGTGTCGAACTCCTGGCGCGCGGTAGCGATGCGGATCGGCTCCTTGACGGCGGCCGTGTACTGGTCCGCAGTGATGTAACCGATTTCGCGCATGCGCGTGAGCACCACTTCCTGACGCTGCTTGGCGCGGTGCGGATTGGCGGCCGGATTGTGGCGCACCGGGTCTTTGGGGATCCCGGCCAGCATCGCCATTTCGGCGATCGAGAGCTGCTTGAGGTCCTTGCCGAAGTAGGCGCGCGCGGCGCTGCCGAAGCCGTAGGAGCGGCGTCCCATGAAGATCTGGTTCAGGTACAGCTCGAGGATCTGGTCCTTGGACAGGGCTTGCTCGATCTTGTAGGCGAGGACGATCTCGTTGGCCTTGCGCGAGAGCTTCTTGTCGCGCGAGAGGAAGAAGTTACGCGCTACTTGCATGGTGATGGTGGAGGCCCCTTGGCGGAAGCCGCCGCGCAGATTGGCGCGCGCCGCGCCCAGCGCGCGGATCCAGTCGATGCCGCCATGCTCGTAGAAACGCGTGTCCTCGATCGCCAGCACCGCCTTCTTGACCATGTCCGGGACCTGGGCCACGGGCACGAAATCGCGGTGCTCTTCGCCGAACTCGCCGATCAAGACGTTATCGGCCGTGTAAATACGCAGCGGGATCTTGGGGCGGTAGTCGGTGACCGCGCCGATCGGCGGCACGTTCGGATAAATCGAGAAGTAAAACCACGCCGCCAGCGCGCCCGCCGCCAGCAGCGCTGCGCACAAGAGGACGAGGAAGCTGATGATTAGGGTGCGGGCGCGCGGCAAGCGCAAGGGGAATCTGCCAGATGTTGTCAAAACGGTACTCGCTGTTGTCTGGCCGATTGTGTGTGTTGACGGCCACTCGCGGGAGATTATAATCCATCGATTTTGCTTTTCTTTCAATCGGCGGCGGCACCTGCGCCAGCTTCGTATTTCAAGAACAAAGGATGTCAGCTCCCATGTCTCAAGAATCCACGCCGGGCGGCTTCAAGCCGTATATTCCGGCTTCGGCAAACCTGCCCGAAATGACCCCGCGCGCCCTGATCATGGGCATTTTGCTCGGCATGGTGTTCGGCGCCTCCTCGCTGTACCTGGTGCTCAAGGTGGGCCTGACTGTCTCGGCATCGATTCCGGTGGCGGTGATCGCCATCACCCTGTTCGGGCTGGCCAAGAAGGTCGGCGGCAAGGATTCGACCATCCTCGAAAACAGCATCACCCAGACCGCCGGATCGGCCGGCGAATCGATCGCCTTCGGCCTGGGCGTAACCATGCCTGCGATTATGATCCTCGGATTCGACCTCGAAATTTCGCGCGTGATGCTGGTCGGCGTGCTCGGTGGCCTGCTGGGCATCCTGATGATGATCCCGATGCGGCGTACCATGATTGTGGACCAGCACAAGGAACTCAAATACCCCGAAGGCACGGCCTGCGCCGAAGTGCTCAAGTGCGCGGCCACCGAAACCTCGCGCGAAGCGGCGGGCGAAAGCCGGGTCGAAGGCTCGGACGCGGCGCGCGACGCCAAGCGGCGCGCCATGATCATCTTCGGCGGCTTTGCCGTCGGCCTGCTGTACAAGGTGGCCAACATCTCGTTCAAGGGCTGGAAGGACACGTCCAACTTCGAATTCGGCGCGCCGCTCAAGGCCGGCTCGATCGGGGCCGAGATCTCGCCCGAGCTGCTCGGCGTGGGCTACATCATCGGGCCGCGCATCGCGATGACGATGGCGGCCGGCGGTGTGCTGTCGTACCTGCTCCTGATCCCGATGATCAAATTCTTCGGCGAGCTGCTGACGGTTCCGGTCTCGCCGGGCACCATGCTGATCCGCGACATGACGGCCAATGACATCCGCAGCGCCTACGTGCTGTACATCGGCGCCGGCGCGGTGGCCGCCGGTGGCCTGATCAGCCTTGCGCGCGCCATGCCGACCATCTGGAAGGGCTTGAAAGCCGGCCTGTCGGGCATGGGCAAGGGCAGCGCGGCCGACGAATCGGTGCGCACCGACCGCGACATTCCCCTCAAGTGGGTGGTGATCGGCTGCCTCGGCATCATCGCCGTGATTTCGCTGGCCACGCCGCTGCACATGAACTTCCTCGGTGCGCTGCTGATCCTGGTGTTCGGCTTCCTGTTCTCGACCGTGTCCTCGCGCCTGACCGGCGAAGTCGGCTCCTCGTCGAACCCGATTTCCGGCATGGCGGTGGCCACGCTGCTGTTTACCTGCCTGATCTTCCTGCTGATGGGCTGGACCGGCGGCCAGTACTACGTGACGGCGCTGTCGGTGGGCGCGATCGTGTGTATCGCCGCCAGCAATGCGGGCACCACCTCGCAGGACTTGAAGACCGGCTACCTGGTGGGCGCCACGCCGCGCCTGCAGCAGTACGCCATTCTGGGCGGCGCGCTGGCATCGGCCCTGATCCTCGGCCCGATCCTGCTCAAGCTGAACGACGCCAGCACCGTGTACGTGCCGGCCGCGCAGGTGGCGCCGGGCTTGAAGGTCGATGCGTCCAAGCTGACCGTGACGGCCCAGTTGCAGGGCCCGCAGGCGGCGACCGACAACAAGACCTATAAAGTGTGGCAGAAGGCCGATACCGTTGGCGGCCCCTCGGGCAAGTACCTGGTGGCCGACGACGGCACGCTCGCTTACCTGGTCGACCCGGGCATCAACGGCACGCATACCAAGCGTCCGGACGGCTCGGAAGTGAAGAAATACGATGCGCCGAAAGCGGTGCTCATGTCCTACATCATCAAGGGTATTCTGGACCGTCAGCTGCCGTGGACCCTGGTGCTGCTGGGCGTGATGATCGCAGTGGTGCTGGAGATGGCGGGCGTGCAGGCGCTGGCGTTCTCGGTGGGTGTGTATCTGCCGCTGGTGTCGACGCTGCCGATCGCGGTCGGTGGCGCCATCCGCTGGCTGGTCGACCGCCGCAACAACAAGCTCGAACATAACGCGGCCATGACCGAAGAAGAGCAGCAGCAGGCGGGCGACCGGAGCTCGGGCGTGCTGCTGGCGTCGGGCTACATCGCAGGCGGCGCGCTGGCCGGCATCATCATCGCGATTACGGCCGGCGTGCTGACCGACTTCGATACCATGATGACCAAGTGGGCGGAAGCGGCCAATCCATTCTTCGCCGGCGCCACGTCGGACTGGCTCTCGCTCATTCCGTATGCGGCGCTGATGGTGCTGCTGTACTGGGTGGCGCGAGAAGAAAAGGCGCAGTAAGAACAACGCCCCCACGGGGGCGTTGGTTCAGACGAAGGCCAGGTCGTGCTGGCGGATCAAGTCGTCGATGAAGTCGTCGCTGTGGCCGAACTGGTAGCCGAGCGACTTGGCGCGGCTCGTATCCATCATGAACGGGGCCGGATAATCGAAGGGGCTCAGTTCTCCCGGCGCGGCGGCCGCCTTGGCCGGCACGGCGCGCACCGGCGTGTCGAGCACCTGGCCCACGCGCTGATACAGGTCGAAGGCGGACAGGCCGCCGTCGCATGCCGCATTCACCGGGCCGGTAAAGTCACGGGCACCGGTCCACACCAGAAAATCGCTGATGATTTGCGCGCTCATGAACGAACTCGCGCCGGCCGCATTGGCGTAACGCAGCGTGCCGCCCTGGCGCGCCAGATCCACATAGTGGGCCAGGCGGCCGGTGAAATCGTCGGAACCGGCCAGGACATGGCCGATGCGCACTGTCACCAGTGGCAGCGACCCGTCCCGGTATAAATAGGCCTCGGCCTGAATTTTGCCGTTCACGTAGCTCTGGGTGGCCAGGCGCGGATCGTGCCACGGATATTGGGTGTCGATCGGCTGGGCCAGCACATTGAGGCCGGTTTCCAGGAATGGCGCCTCGTGGCGGCCCAGCAGGCCGCGATACACCTCGATGGTCGATGCGACGACGTAGCGCTTGACGCGGCCGGCGAACACGCGCACGGCGATCGCCGCGTCCAGCGGCGAATAGCACATCTGGTCGTAGATGATGTCGAACGGCGCCGCATCGCGGAAGGCGGCCAGCATCGCACGCTCGTTGCGGCGGTCGACCCGGATGCGGGTGATGCGCTCGCCGAAAGGATCCGGCGCGTGGCCGCGGGTGGCGATGGTGACCTGGTGCCCGGCCGCGAGCAGGCGCTGCACGAGCAGCTTGCCGAAGTACCGCGTTCCACCGATAACCAATATATTCTTGCGCATGGCTTTTCCTTGTCTGATCGAGTATATTTTCTTCTCAGTGGAAAGAATCAACAACCGAGAAAAATTGACGCTTTGAATAAGAATATCTTAGCCTTGGAGTTTCCTTGAAGCATTTGCGCAGTTTGTCCGGGCTGCTGGACTTCGAGTGCGCGGCGCGCTGGGGCAGTTTCAAGCTGGCCGCGCAAGAGCTGCACAAGACGCCGGCGGCGATCAGCCAACAGGTCAAGCATCTGGAAGAGACGGTCGGTTTTGCCCTGTTCATCCGCCACCCGCGCCATGTGACGCTGACGGCCAAGGGGCAGGAGCTGGCCATTACCGTGGGGCGGATGCTGGGGGAGTTGAGTGCCAAGGTGGGTGCGCTGCAGGGCGGCGACGAGGAAGCCATTTTGCGCATCTCGACCACGCACTCGTTCGCGATCAAGTGGCTGGTGCCGCGCATGCACCGCTTCACCAAGCTGTATCCGGAGCTCGACATCCGGCTCGACTCGAACGACGCGCCGGTCAACCTGGACGACGACACCACCGACGTGGCGGTGCGTTATGGGCCGGTGACCGAGGGCGATCCCGATATCCTGTTCCGCGAGCGCCTGATTGCGGTGTACAGTCCCGAGCTGCTGGCGCCAGGCCAGAGCGAACTGACGCTGGCCGACTTGCCGCGCTTTCCGCTGTTGTATGAAAAGACCCCCGAATCGTGGCTGCAGCTCTTAAGTGAAAACAAGGCGCTCAAAGGTAAATACGATTTCTCGCGCGGCTATAGCCATTGGGGTGTGCTGGCGCAGGCGGCGGTGGCGGGGCAGGGGATTGCGCTGGTGGCGTACGGGATCGCGTTCCAGGACATCCTGAAAGGGTCCCTCCGCAAGATCCGTTGCCGCAGCGCGCCGTTCGGGAGCGGCTACCGCTTCCTGGTCAATCCGCGCAAGCAAGCCATGCCGAAAGTCCAACGCTTCCGCGCCTGGCTGGTCGCCGAGATGAACGACATGCAGCGCGCCCTCGATTAAATGGCAGCACCGGGGTCAGACCTCAATCTTGCAATTGTTTTTTAATTGGGGTCAGACCTCAGTCCAGCAATGCGCTTTGTCCTGAGATCGCGTCAAGTATGGTCTTAAGCGCAGCAATCGCCACCTTGGAATTCCTGCTGCCGACATCCTCGCAACGATCGTGCAAAACCAATGTCGATCAGGCATCCACACGGGCGCGCACCGGCGTTTTCATGAGGTCTGACCCCAATTAAAAAACAATTGCAGAATTGAGGTCTGACCCCGAATGTAAAACGGCGGCCAGATGGCCGCCGTCTTGTTTGGTGCGTCGAGAGGTTACTTGACGCCGTGCATCAGCTTCTGAATGAACGGGGCCAACAGGAACAGGATCACGCCGCCGATGGTGAGGATCCAGAAACCGTTGGTGTAGGCGTGCAGTGCCGAAGCTGGCGACATGCCGGTTTCGCCGCTGGCCGCGCTGGCGAAGATGCCCGACAGGTTGTTGCCGATACCGGTCGACAGGAACCAGCCGCCCATGCCCAGGCCAACCAGACGCGTCGGCGCCAGCTTGGTCACCATCGACAGGCCGATCGGCGACAGGCACAGCTCACCAATCGATTGGATCCAGTACACCGCGAACAGGGTCCAGAACGGCACTTTCATGCTTTGCGCGTCCACCAGGTACGTCAGCGCGTACCACAGCAGGCCGAACGCGGCGGCGTTGAACAGAATGCCCAGGCCGAACTTGCGCGGAATCGATGGATTCACATTCTTCTTGCCCATGGCAACCCACACCCAGGCGATGATCGGCGCGCAGGCAATCACGGCCACCGAGTTCACGCTCTGGAAGTAGGCGGTCGGGAACACGTCCATGCCCAGGGCGCCGACACGGTTGACGATGTTTTCAGCCAGGAAGGTGAACGAGCTGCCCGCCTGCTCGAAGAAGGCCCAGAACAGGATGTTGAACGCGAAGATGATCATCATGGCGATGGTTTTGTCGCGCGCGATCGTGCCTTCCTTGATGCCCTCGATCATCAGCATAATGGCCAGGATCACGAACAGGATCGTCAATACGATCTGCAGATTGCCTGCGCCCGCTTTGAGCAGCGCGTACATGACCGGAATCACGCACAGGGCGCCCACGGCCACCATGGCAACGCGTTTCGGATCTTTCGCTTCGCCTTGTGGCGCGCCGATGCCCTTGAGGGTGGCGCGGCCGAAGTAGAACCAGACCAGGCTGATCAGCATGCCAACGCCGGCGGCGAAGAACACGATCTTGTATGCCGGAGTATCGCCGGTATTGAAGACTTTCTGCGCCAGGTACTGGGTCAGGATCGGTGCCATGAAGGCGCCCAGGTTAATACCCATGTAGAAGATCGTGAAGCCCGAATCGCGGCGCGTATCGTTCAGCGCATACAGCTTGCCGACCATGGTCGAGATGTTCGGTTTGAACATGCCGTTACCGACGATGATGGTGGCCAGGCCCAGTTTGAAGATGTCTTTATCCGGGAAGCTGATCGCGAACAGGCCGGCGGCCATGAAAATGGCGCCCAGCAGAATCGAACGCTGATAGCCGATCACGCGGTCGGCCACGTAGCCGCCGAAGACGGCGCCCGCATACACCAGCGCCAGATAGGAACCATAAGTCAGGTTGGCGTCGGCTTCGCCGGCCGAATTGCCGCCGTAGAACTGGGTGACGATATACAGAACGAGCGCCCAACGAATGCCGTAGAAAGCGAATCGCTCCCAGAATTCGGTCATGAACAGCATCCAAAGCGGGCTTGGATGCCCCATGATTTGCTTAAACTCGGGAATGACTACTTCCGTGTTAGGTGTTGTCGTGGTACCGCTCATCCGGTATCTCCTGGATTATGGTTATGGGATGGTTATTTTTTGATGAAAGCCCAAGCTTGTGGCCGGGGAAATTCCATTAGGGCTGCATTCTAATGTAAATCGGTCAGGCTCAGCCATTTTTTGAAAAGTGTGCTAAATACGCCAATCCGCGAGGGGGCGCAAGCACAATGTATTCTCCAATACGTGCGAGCCGAAGTTGTCGTATATTGGCATTGCAGGCTAGATTGATTTTTAGGAACTACACAAGGAATGCGCACCATGGAACACGACGTTGTCGATACCCTGATCTCCCCGGAAGGCCAGCTGGAAGTGCTCTCGAAAGCGGAAGTCTTCAAACTGCTCGACACCAGCCAGGGTGGCCTGTATCAAATCTTCCGTAATTGCGCGCTGGCTGTCCTCAATTGTGGCAGCTCGATTGACGATGGTAAGGAACTGCTGGAACGCTACAAATCGTTTGAAATCAGCATCGTACAACGCGAACGCGGCATCAAGCTCGAGATCAAGGGTGCCCCGGCGATCGCATTCGTCGATGGCAAAATGATCAAGGGAATCCACGAGCACCTGTTCGCGGTGCTGCGCGATATCGTCTTTATCAGCAGCGAAGTGAATGACAACCCCAAATTCGATATGTCCCGCACCGAGGGCATCACCGATTCCGTTTTCCACATCATGCGCAATGCGAACGTGCTGCAGCCGCAGCGCAATCCCAATCTGGTGGTGTGCTGGGGCGGGCACTCGATCAACCGGGTGGAATACAACTATTCAAAAGAGGTCGGCTACCAGATGGGCTTGCGCGACCTTGACATCTGCACCGGCTGCGGTCCGGGCGCGATGAAAGGGCCCATGAAGGGCGCCACCATCGGGCATGCCAAGCAGCGCCTGACGGGCGGACGTTATCTGGGTATTTCGGAGCCGGGCATTATCGCGGCGGAATCGCCCAATCCGATCGTCAATGATCTGGTGATCATGCCCGATATTGAAAAACGGCTGGAAGCGTTCGTGCGCACCGGCCACGGCATCATCGTGTTCCCGGGCGGCGCGGGCACGGCCGAGGAAATTCTGTACATCCTGGGAATCCTGCTGCATCCGGATAACGCCGATATGCCGTATCCGCTCATTTTCACCGGTCCCGAGACGGCGCGCGATTATTTCATCCAGATTAACCAGTTCATCGCCGATACGCTCGGTGAAGAAGCGCAAAAGCGCTACAAGATCATCATCGACGATCCGGAAATGGTGGCGCGCGAGATGCAGCAGGGGATCAAGCAGGTGCGCGAATTCCGCAAGTCGCGCAGCGATGCCTACTATTTCAACTGGCTGCTCAAGATCGACGAGGAATTCCAGCGTCCGTTCAAACCGACCCACGAAAACATGCGCAATCTGAGTCTGCACAAGAATCAGGAAAAGCATCTGCTGGCTGCCAATCTGCGGCGCGCGTTTTCGGGTGTGGTGGCGGGCAACGTCAAGGACGAGGGAATCCGGGCGATCGAAAAGTTCGGTCACTTCGAAATCCATGGCGATCCGGCCATCATGGGGCCGATGGATGCGCTGCTGTCGTCCTTCGTCGCGCAAAGCCGCATGAAGCTGCCCGGCAAAACTTACACGCCTTGCTACAAGGTGATCCAGTAAATCTGCCATCACGTCGTCCTCGCGAAGGCGGGGACCCATAGCACGTTTGCTATGTAGCACACGTGCTATGGGCCCCCGCCTTCGCGGGGGCGACTGTGGTTTTTCAATGTCCCGAGTTCAGATCAAGGCATTGCCGGCAAGCGCCAGCTTGTCCGGGTTGCGCAAGATGTAGATTCCGCTGATCTTGCCGTCCTCGAAACCGAAGGACATGATGGTGTCGAGCTTGCCGTCGACGGTTCCCACCATGCCGGGCAGGCCGTTGACTGTCGCCTGCCCCAATGCGATGTGCGGATGCCTTGCCGCGAAGTCGGCAAAGAAGCGCGCGATTTTTTCGGCGCCCATTACCACGCGCATCAACGCCAGCGCCTTGCCGCCGCCGTCGCCCGAGAACATCGCTTCCGGCGTGAACAGGCTGGCCATCAGCGCGCGGTCGTTGGTGTGCATCGCGGCGGCGAACTTCCCCAGTAAATCGAGGTGCACCGACGGATCTACCGCAAAACGCTGACGGTCCGTTTGCGCCCGTTCGCGTGCGCGATGCAGCAGCTGGCGGCAAGCCGCCTCGCTCTTGCTGACGATGGAGGCGATGCCGGGATAGTCGAAATCGAAAATGTCGTGCAGCAGGAAGACGGCGCGCTCCTCGGGCCCCAGCCGTTCGAGCATCAGCATGAAGGCGGTAGAGACATCGCCCAGCAGCTCCAGCCGCATTTCGGGCGAATCGGACGGATTGGCCACCAAAGGCTCCGGCAGCCAGGGCCCGATATATTCTTCACGCTCCAGCTTCGCGCTACGCAGACGGTCAATGCACAGGCGCGTGACGATGGTCACCAGCCACGCGTCGACGCTGGCCAGGCCGTCCGGTGGCGCGCCCTCGCTCCAGCGCAGCCAGCCTTCCTGCACGATGTCTTCGGCGTCGGCGCGCGACCCTAGCATGCGGTAGGCGATGCCAAACAGGCGCGGTCGCAGCCTTTGGAAGTGGCTCAAGGCCGATTCGGGTGTCATGTCCATTTATTTTTGCCCTGGCTGTCACAACGGGACAGGCCGTTTCGTCTAATTGAATGTAAGACGATGAAAAGCAAACTGTAAACCACTTTGAAAAGGAATCACCATGGAACGCCTCAATTTTTTCACCGCCTCGCCCAAAGCCGTGAAAGCCTGGACTGCGCTTGAAACCTTCCTCGCCGAGTCGAGCATCGACAAGCCGCTGGCCGAACTGGTCCGCCTGCGCGCCTCGCAGATCAACGGCTGCGCGTTTTGCGTCGACATGCACACTGCCGACGCGCGCAAAGGCGGCGAGACCGAGCGTCGCCTGTACGCAGTGAGCGTTTGGCGCGATACGCCTTTCTTCACGCCGCGCGAACGCGCGGCGCTGGCGTGGACGGAGAAGATGACCACCGTCGCGCAGCAGCATCCGTCCGACGCCGACTTTGCCGAACTGGCCGCGCACTTCAACCCGCAGGAGATGATGGAGCTGACCATGCTGATCTCCACCATCAGCGGCTGGAACCGGTTCGCGATCGGCTTCGGCAAGATGCCGGCGCTGTAACTATGCCGGAACCTGGCCGATATCGTCGATCTCGATACGTGGCTGCGCGTTCATTGTGTGGCGGAATGCGGACGATGCCTCGTAGGCCTTGATCCGCGCGCGCATGATGGAGCCGAGCGGCCGGTGTTCGTCGATGCAGTGCCAAGGATTAAACGACAATACATCGTCGGCAAACACGCGCCGCGCCGGGCTGTACGCTTCCTGCGGCGGGATCGTCAGGCGCGCGATTGGCTGGTAGGGCGATACGTCCTGCGGCCAGTCGATCGACGCATCCTCGATCGGCATCTGCTCGGTGCCGGTGCATAGCTGGGCGCGCAGCTCGTACTCCGCACCCTGGTGGCGGAAGAACTCGACCACCAGATCGCGCAGCGCCGAGTCGCCGCCATCGGTGTCGACCGCCTGGCCGGTCAGGGCACGCACATTGTCGGACAGGGGCGCCGCGCACAGCTTGGCCACGTAGTCGCCAAAGCGGATCGCGGCCATGCTGAAAAAGGTCTCGCCCAGGATATGGTTGTTGGGCGCGCCCACGGTGTCGATGATGGGGTTGGTGATGCCGAAGGCATGCAGCGCCTTGCTGCCGCCGTGCGCCAGCGCCGCAAAGATGCGGCGCGTGGTGTCCGAATCGTCCTTGTGCTTTTCCAGCAGCTTTTGCGTTTGCAGGTAGGCCGCAGCGTGGCCGAAGGCGATCACGGGGTGATTCACGAGCAGCAGGTCTTGGGTGCTGGCCTGCTGACGTTGGGGCAGGAACTGGTGGCCGGGGACGCCCAGCATCTTGATCGCCATCCCGCGCGGCGACGGCACCTTGTCGCTGTTGACGTCACCCGGTGCGCTCGACAGGCGCAGCACCACAGGGTAGGTGGCCGGCTTGGCGAACACGCCTTGCGCCAGATGGGACGGCAGGTTCGGGTAAACCGTCACTTCGCCAACCAGCACGCCGTGGCTCTTGGCGTGCGCATCGCGCTTGGCATGGCGGTGCTTGTCGAAGACGTGTTCGTTCACGCGCATCATGGAGGCGACGATGGCGTCGATGTTGGCGTCCTCGTTTTCCTGCTTTTGTTCGAGCCCGTCGTGGTAGCGGATGTAGTCGGTCATGCGTTCTCCTGGCTGGACATGCAAGATTGCATCGAATGCAATGAGTCTACCGTGTTTTGGGGGCGTGTTCGTTAGAGTGCGGCCCCGAAATTGTTGTTGCTTGCTAAGAGCTACGGCGCCCTCGCGTAGGCGAGGGGCTATAGCTCGGGACCGGAGTCGCATGCGTGCTATGGGTCCCCGCCTTCGCGAGGACGACGGGGTGGCGGATAAAAAAAAGGGCTCCCGCGGGAGCCCTTTGCATGTGCAGCGTGACGCTTACTCTTCGCGGCGCAGGTGCGGGAACAGGATCACGTCGCGGATGTTCGGCGAGTCGGTGATCAGCATCATCAGGCGGTCGATGCCGATACCGCAGCCGCCGGCCGGCGGCATGCCGTATTCCAGCGCGCGGATGTAGTCCGCGTCGTAGAACATGGCTTCTTCGTCGCCGGCGTCCTTGGCCGCGACCTGGGCCAGGAAGCGGGCCGACTGGTCTTCGGCGTCGTTGAGCTCCGAGAAGCCGTTGGCGATCTCGCGGCCCACCATGAACAGTTCGAAGCGCTCGGTGATGCCGGCAGTGGTGTCCGAGGCGCGCGCCAGTGGCGACACTTCAGCCGGGTAGTCGATGATGAAGGTCGGCTCCCACAGCTGCGCTTCGGCGGTCTCTTCGAACAGCGACAGCTGCAGCGCCCCCAGGCCGGAGGTGGAGAACGGCTTGACGCCGAACTTGAGCAGCTCGGCTTTCAGGAAGTCCATGTCGTGCAGCTGTTCGTTGGTGTAGTGCGGCGCGAACTTGTTGATCGCCTGGACGATCGTCATGCGGTGGAAAGGCTTGGACAGGTCCAGCGCCTTGCCGCCGTAGGTCAGTTCGGCGGTGCCGTGGGCATCGATGGCGGCCTGGCGGATCACTTCTTCGGTGAAGTTCATGATCCACTGGTAGTCGGTATACGCGGCGTAGAACTCCATCATCGTGAATTCCGGATTGTGGCGCGGCGAGACACCTTCGTTGCGGAAGTTGCGGTTCACTTCGAACACGCGGTCGAAGCCGCCGACCACCAGACGCTTGAGGTACAGCTCCGGCGCGATACGCAGGAACATCTGCATGTCCAGCGCATTGTGGTGGGTGATGAACGGCTTGGCAGCGGCGCCGCCCGGGATGGTGTGCAGCATCGGCGTTTCGACTTCCATGAAGTCGTGCTTTTCCATGAAGCGGCGGATCGACGACATTGCGGCGGTACGCGCCTTGAAGGTGCGGCGCGTCTCTTCGCTCATGATCATGTCGACGTAGCGCTGGCGGTACTTGGTTTCCTGATCGGCCAGGCCGTGGAATTTGTCCGGCAGCGGGCGCAGCGACTTGGTGATCAGGCGCAGTTGCGCGACCTTGACGGTCAGTTCGCCGGTCTTGGTCTTGAACAGCGTGCCTTCCACACCCAGGATGTCGCCCAGATCGTAGCTGCGCAGCGCGTCCATGGCCGCTTCGCCGGTGGCGTCGAGCGTGACGTAGATCTGGATGCGGCCATCGGCGCGCGGGCCGGACGAATCCTGCAGCACGGCGAAGACGGCCTTTTTGCCGGCTTCACGGTGCAGCATCATGCGGCCAGCCATCACGACCGGGACCGGGTTCGCTTCGAGCTCCTCGCGCGTCTTCTCGCCATGCTCGGCAACCAGATCGGCCGCCTTGTGCTGCGGACGGAAATCGTTGGGGAAGGCGACGCCTTTCTCGCGGATGGCGGCGAGTTTGACGCGGCGCTCGGCCATGATTTTATTTTCGTCGGCTGGTGCAGCGGCTTGGTCTTGGATGTCCGTAGTCATGATGGTGTCGTTCAGTTTTGTTGGTTATGCGGGGAACAGCTCGTCGATCGTCAGCTGCGAGAAATCGCTGGCGATGTGGATGACGTTGTCGAATTCTGCGAACGCCGTGGCGGGCAGGGTGGTGGTGAGGACGACGCAGCGCATGCCGGCGCGGCGCGCCGCTTCGACGCCCAAAGGCGCGTCTTCGAACACGATGCAGTCTTGCGGCGCAACGCCGCAGCGCTCGGCCGCGAGCAGGAACACGTCCGGATGCGGCTTGCCGCGTGCGACGTCGGCGGCGCCCACCACATGGTCGAAATGGCGGCGCAGATCGAGCCCGTCGAGCGTGAACGTGATGTTCGCGTTGGGTGCGGCCGTGGCCACAGCCAGCGCCACACCACGCAGCTTGGCTTGCGCGACCAGGTCGTCGAAACCGTCCACCGTTTTGCGGTGCGGCTCGTACAGCTCGCGGTAGACCGATTCCTTTTCCAGGTTCAGGGCCGTGACTTCATCGTCGAGCAGCTCGTCGCCGAGGTGCGAACGGATGATTTCCTGGCCCTGGCGCCCGGCCGTGGTGCGGAAGAATTCGTCGGCATCGATATCCTTGCCGCGGCGCTGGAAGAAAGTGATCCAGGACGCCGTGTGGAAGGACATGTTGTCGACGATTGTGCCGTCCATGTCGAAGATGAATGCGCGCTTGGTCATTAATTACACGCCTTGCTTGAGCGAGGCGGAAATGAAGTCGTCCAGGTCGCCGTCGAGCACGCCCTTGGTGTTGCCGGTCTCGAAGTTGGTACGCAAGTCCTTGATGCGCGACTGGTCGAGCACATACGAGCGGATCTGGTGGCCCCAGCCCACGTCGGTCTTGGAGTCTTCGAGCTTTTGCTGCTCGCTCATGCGCTTGCGCAGTTCGTGCTCGTACAGCTTCGCCTTGAGCATTTCCATCGCTTCGGCGCGGTTGCGGTGCTGGCTTCGGTCGTTCTGGCACTGGACCACGATGCCGGTCGGCCCGTGCGTCATACGGACTGCGGAGTCGGTTTTGTTGATGTGCTGACCACCGGCGCCGGACGCGCGGTAGGTGTCGACCCGGATGTCGGCCGGGTTGACGTCGATCTCGATCGAGTCGTCGACCTCAGGGTAGACGAACAGGCTGGTAAACGAGGTGTGGCGGCCGTTGGCCGAGTCGAATGGCGACTTGCGTACCAGGCGGTGCACGCCGGTTTCGGTGCGCAGGTGGCCGTAGGCGTATTCGCCTTCGACCTTGAGCGTGGCGGTCTTGATGCCGGCCACCTCGCCGTCGGACTGTTCGAGGATCTCGACCTTGAAGCCCTTGCGTTCGCAGTAGCGCAGGTACTGACGCAGCAACATCGAGGCCCAGTCCTGGGCTTCGGTACCGCCGGCGCCGGCCTGGATGTCGATGAAGCAGTTGTTGGCATCGAGCTGGCCGCTGAACATGCGGCGAAATTCCATCCCTTCGATGACGGCCTTGATGGCGTCGGCGTCGATGACGACCGCTTCGAGCGTGTCGTCGTCGTTTTCTTCGCGCGCCATGGAGAACAGGTCGTTCGCGTCGTTCAGATCGTTGGCGGCCTTGATGAGCGTGTGGACGACCGCTTCCAGCGCTTTTTTCTCTTTACCGAGGTCCTGCGCGCGTTTCGGATCGTTCCAGACGGTGGGATCTTCTAGTTCTTCGTTGACTTGTTCGAGCTTCTCTGACTTTTTATCGAAGTCAAAGATACCTCCGAAGTTCGGCCTGACGTTCGGTCAGGTCGTTGAGGAGGGCGGAGAGGGCGTTGATGCGTTCGGCTTCCATGGCGTTCCGGTCTTCTTGAATTGGTTAAATCGAACCTTCGATTATACCCCAGCGCCCCAGGTAGGATGGCGTGGGATATGATCAGCGCTTCTCCGATGCCAAATTATTCCCTCATGCGTTATCAATATTGCATTACTATAGCCGCCGCGATGGTATGCGCCGCCAGCGCCGCCGCCGCCATCCCGGCCGGCACCACCGCCGTGGTGGGCCTGCTCGAGACCACCGACGTGCACTCGAACGTGGTCGGCTACGATTACTTCCGGCTCGCGCCCGACGCCTCGCTCGGCCTGGAGCGCACCGCCGCCCTGATCGCGCAGGCGCGCCGCGAGTTCCCCAATAATCTGCTGATCGACAATGGCGACACGATCCAGGGTACCGCTTTGGCCGACTACCAGGCGCTGGTCAAGCCGCTTGCCTGCGACCAGACGCTGGCCGTCTACAAGGCCATGAATGCGCTCAAGTTTGACGGCGGCGGCATCGGCAACCACGAATTCAACTATGGCCTGGCTTACCTGTCGCAGGTCACGGGCAGCCGTTTCGACGTGGCCGGGGTCGACCCCAAGAAGCCGCGCTGCGCCGGTCCGGCCTTTCCGCAGGTGCTGTCGAACGTCTACAGCATCAAGTCGAAGCAGCCGCTGTTCGCGCCGTATCACATCATCGACAAGCAGATCGTGGCTACCGGCGCCGATGGCCAGCCAGTCACTGTCACGCTCAAGGTGGGCATCATCGGCTTCACGCCGCCGGCCATCATGGCCTGGGACAAGCGCTGGCTGGACGGGAAGGTCTATACCGAAGGCTTGCGCGAGAGCGCCGACAAGTACATTCCCGAGATGCGCGCCAAGGGAGTGGACCTGATCGTGGCCATTTCGCACGGGGGGCTCGATGACAGCGCCTATTCGCCAACGATGGAGAACGGGAACTGGCACCTGGCCAAGGTGCCGGGTGTGGACGCGATGCTGATCGGGCATTCGCACGAGGTGTTCCCTAACGCCGCCAGCAAGGTCCCGCAATTCAATCTGCCGGGCGTGGACAAGGCCAGGGGACTGGTCAACGGCGTGCCGACCGTGATGGCCAATATGTTCGGCAAACACCTGGGCGTGATCGGCCTGCACCTGGCGTATGACGGCAAGCGCTGGAACGTGGACAAGAACCAGACCACGGTCGAGGCGCGCGCCGCGCAGAAGGCTGACAAGAGCTTCATCGCGCCCGATGCGTCGATTGCGGCGCTGGTCGCGCAGGAGCACGACGCGACCATCGCCTACGTCAAGACGCCGGTCGGCGAGACCGCATTCCGGATGTCGTCGTATTTCGCCGAGGTGGGCGATGCGTCGGCGCTGGCTGTGGTCAACGCGGCCCAGACCGATTACGTGACGCGCGCGATGCGCGACAACGCCGCCTATGCCCGTCTGCCGGTGCTGTCGATGGCGGCCCCGTTCAAGAGCGGCTTCGGCGGCGCCGCCGACTTTACCGACGTGGCGGCCGGGCCGATGGCCCTCAATAATGCGGCCGATTTGTACCTGTACCCGAACACGCTGTACGCGGTCAAGGTCAGCGGCGCGGACTTCAAGGCCTGGCTGGAGCGGTCGGCCACGCGCTTTAACACGATCGACCCCGCCGCCAAAGAGCCGCAGGAATTGTTTAATCCCGCCTATCCCGCCTTTAACTTCGACATGCCGACCTCGAAGGAACTGCGCTTCGAGATCGATCTCACGCGCCCGGTGGGCGAACGCATTGTGCGCTTGCAGTACCGCGGCAAGCCGGTGACGGCGGCCATGCAGTTTCTGGTCGCGACCAATAACTACCGCGCCAGCGGCGGGGGCAGCTTCCCCGGTCTGGACGGCAGCAAGACCGTGCTGGCCGCACCCGATACCAACCGCGACGTGCTGATCGCGTTCATCCGCAAGACCAAGTCGCTCGACCGCGCGCGTTTTGCCGATCAGCGCAGCTGGCGCTTTGCCAAAGTGCGCACCGCCGCTCCGGTAGTGTTCCGGTCGGCGCCGAATGTGCTGCCGCTGGCGCAGGCGGCGGGACTGGACAACGTATCGCTGCTGCGCGCCGAGGACGGCCAGGGCGGCGGCTTTTCGCTGTACCAGATCGATCTGTCGCAATGAGACTGGCCGCGCTGGGGCTGGTGCTGCTGCTGTGGGGCGGCGCGGCCTGCGCGCGGCCGCTCGAGGCGGGCGATCTGGCCGCGGCCCGCGCCGGCGCCATGGCAGGCGATGCGGGGGCGCGCTTCGACCTGGGGCGCATGTACCGCAATGGCATTGGTGTGGCGCGCGACAGCAGGGCGGCGGCGCGCTGGATCGCCCTGGCGGCCGAAGCGGGCCATCCGGCGGCCATGTTCACGCTGCATAACATGCTCACCGCCGGTGAAGGAATCGGGCGCGACGAGGATAAGGCGCGTGTCTGGCTCGAACGTGCCGCGGCGATGGACGACCCGCAAGCCTTGCAGCAGCTGGCGCAGTATCTGCAGACCGGCGCCCCAGGCTACGAGCGCGATCCGGCGCGCGCGGCGGAGCTACTGGCGCAGCTGGCCCATACGCTCAGCCATCATGCCGACTGAACGATCATGGCCGCATCCTGCCGCAGCAGGCTGTAGACGAAGTGGTCGACAAATTCGCCGTTGAGCAGCTCGGCCTGACGCAGCATCCCTTCCCACGCAAAGCCCAGGCGCTTGGCCAGACGCTGACTGGCCATGTTCTCGCTGGCGCAGCGCCACTCGATGCGGTTCAGGTTCAGGTGCTTGAAGCAGTAGGCGATCACGGCCCGCAGACTGGCCGTGGCCACGCCGGCGCCTTGTTGGTCCGCGCCAAGGTAGCACGAGAGCGACGCCGTGCGATTGCCGCGGTCGATCTGGCTGACCCGGATCGCGCCGCACAAATCATCGCCGCGGAAGATGTGCCATTCATGGAGCTCGCCCTGATCGGCAGCGGCAATGGCTTGCTTGAGGTGAGATTGGGCTGCCTCGAGCGTGCCCAGCGCGGCGACCGCGGGCAAGAAAGTATGCAGATGGGGTAGGTTCTCTTTGATCAGCGCCGACAGCGGGCGCGCATGGTGCGGGGAAATGGGAACGACTTTGATGTCTGGCGGGATACGCAGTGTCTCGGTGTTCAGGATAACTCCAGAAATAACAGGGGGGTGGTCATTGTTGGTCGGCAGTACTGATGATCTTTACATTATTGCAGTATATCGGTAATGTTGCTCGCGGGAAGTGCCCATGTGGGTGCACCACCTATACTTGAAAGCTGATAATGAAGAAACTGATTCCTGTCCTCGCCATGGCCATGCTGGCCGGCGCAGCTATGTCTGGCTGCACCATTGTCGAAACTGGCGAGGTGGGCTTGCGGGTCAACTTCGACAAAACCATCGATAACACGGAACTGGTGCCGGGCAGCTTCAACCAGACCATCATCGGCAAGGTGCTGACCTTCCCGATCAAGGATGTGGCGGTGGACGTGCGCGATCTCAACCCGCTCGCTTCCGACAACTCGACGATGAAGGATTTCGACATCAGCGTGGTGTACAACATCGTGCCGACCGCCGTGTCCGACCTGTACATCAACAAGAGCCGTTCGTTCCACATGGTCGACAATTCCGGCGATATCTACTTGATGCACACCTACATCTATCAGACCGCGCGCAACGCCGTCTATAAAACAGCGCGCAAGTACGAGGCGCTGAACATGAACGACAACCGGGCCCAGATCGAGGAAGAAATCCAGGACAGCATGACCAAGACCCTGGCCGACGAGAAGCTGAACGGCATCATCATTTCCCAGGTGCGCGTGTTCAGCATGGTGCCGAGCGATGCGGTCAAGGCCAGTGCCGACAACCTGGTGCGCGCCAAGAACGAGGAAAAGACCAAGGAAGTCGAAGTCCAGATCGCCAAAAAGGAAGCGGAGCGCATTTCCGCGTTGAACGCCAACGCCGGCGCCATCAGCTACATGCAGGCACAGGCGCAAATGAAAATTGCCGAAGGGATTGCGGAGGGCAAGGTGCACACGGTGGTGATTCCTTATGACTTCAAGGGCATGGTGAACGTGGGCGGACCGAAGTAAGCCGCGATTTCGTATAGAATTTGTTCACACTCAAACTGGAAAGCCCGCCATGCCTGTCTCGCTGCCGATTGCCAAGAACATGAGCGCCAAACCGGCGACCACCCTCGAGATGCTGGCCGGGCTCGTTAACCGGCATGGCTGCATCACGGGCGCCACCGGGACCGGCAAGACGGTCACCCTGCAGACGATCGCGCAAGCGCTGTCCAATATCGGGGTGCCGGTATTCATGGCCGACGTCAAGGGCGACCTGTCGGGCATGGTCAAGCCGGGCGTGGCGTCGGATAAGATGAAAACGCGGCTGCAGGCGCTGGAACTGGACGAGCCGGCTTGGGCCGGGTGCCCGGTCACGTTCTGGGATGTGTTTGGCGAGCATGGCCATCCCGTGCGCGCCACCGTGTCGGACCTCGGACCCTTGCTGCTGTCACGCATGCTCAATCTGAACGATACGCAAGAAGGTGTGCTGCAGCTGGTGTTCAAGATTGCCGACGACAACGGCTTGCTGCTGCTCGATACCAAGGATCTGCGCGCGATGCTGCAGAACGTGGGCGACAATGCCGCCGATTACCGCACCACGTACGGCAATATCTCGGCGGCCAGTATCGGCGCCATCCAGCGCGGGCTGCTGGCCATTGAAGAGCAGGGCGGCGACCAGTTCTTTGGCGAGCCGATGCTCAATATCGACGACCTGCTACAGACCGACGCGCACGGCAAGGGCATCGTCAACATCCTGGCGGCCGACAAGCTGATGCAGGCGCCGGCCATGTACTCGGTGTTCCTGCTGTGGTTGCTGTCCGAGCTATACGAAAACCTGCCGGAAGTGGGCGACCTGGACAAGCCGAAGCTGGTGTTCTTCTTCGACGAGGCGCATTTGCTGTTTACCGATGCGCCGAAACAATTGCTGCAGAAGATAGAGCAAGTCGTGCGCCTGATCCGTTCCAAGGGCGTGGGCGTGTTCTTCATTACCCAGAATCCGCTCGATATTCCCGATACCGTGCTTGGCCAGCTCGGTAACCGTGTTCAGCATGCCTTGCGCGCTTACACGCCGCGCGACCAAAAAGCAGTCAAGGCGGCAGCGGAAACCTTCCGCCCCAATCCGGCGCTCGACACCGCCCAGGTCATCACCGAGCTGGGTGTGGGCGAAGCGCTTGTGTCCTTCCTTGACGAAAAGGGCCGGCCGAATATGGTCGAGCGCGCATTCATTTTGCCACCTGCGTCACAGATCGGTCCGATCGACGATGCCGCGCGCAAGAACGCCATGACGCAATCGGTGGTGGCGGGCGTGTACGAAAAAACGGTGGACCGCGAGTCCGCCTACGAAATCATTTCCAAGCGCACGGCTGCGACCGCCGCCACCGAGAAGGAAGCGCAGATCCGCGCTGAGCCGAGCAAACAGGCGCAAGCGCCTGCGGACTCCGGTGGTTTCGGGGGCATGATCGGCGGCCTCGGCGATCTGTTCGGCGGTGGCGGCAGCAAGCGCCAGACGCCGGTGGAGGCCATGGTGAAGTCCGCTGCACGCAGCATCGGCTCGACGGTCGGGCGTGAAATCATTCGCGGCGTGCTCGGTTCGATCATGAAGCGTCGCTAGATGCCTCTGTTCATGTTTACCAGAACCCTGCTGATCGGCCTCTTGCTCAGCGCATTGGCTGGATGCGTTCATGCGGTGCCCGAGCATGAGGTGGTCCACAGCGCTGCAGTCATGGCGCGCGATGCGGTTTCGTCTGTCGAGCCTGGATTGTTCGGTGAAGGAATTTTTACTGCTTCGAATGGTATCCGCCTGCCATATCGCGTCTTGACGCCGATGAACCCGCAGGCGGGCGTCCATTATCCCCTTGTACTGCAACTGCATGGCTCGGGCGGAATCGGTACCGACAACGCGCTGCAGCTTGATCGGCTGGCGCGATCATGGGCGATGCCAGCGATCCGTGCGAAGTATCAGGCCTACGTCCTGGTCCCACAGTTTCCAGTCAGAAGTGCAAATTATGGCGCGGCGTCGCCGGTTCAATTTGCTACCCATTCGGCGGTCCTGATTGCGGCGCTTGAGCTGACCGAGAAATTCGCCCAAGAAAACCAGGTGGCCAATCACAGAATCTATGCGCTCGGCTTCTCGATGGGAGGCTCGGCCACCTGGCTGGCGCCCACGCTCAGGCCGAACATGTTCGCTGCCATCATGCCGATTTCCGGTATCGCGCCAGCCAATGCGACGGCGACAGGTCTGCTGCAGTTGCCGATCTGGGTCGTCCACGGCAACGCCGATGACGAGAATCCTATTGTTGCCGATCTGCGCCTGACGCGCGCTCTTCGCGAGGGTGGCGGTAAGCGCATTTACTTCCGTGAATATGCCGGACTGGCGCATGAATTGCACGCCGATATGTACCCTGGTTACTGGTGGCGCGACTGGCTGTTCAGGCAGCGTCGCCAATAATTACGCTTGTTTCGCGCGGCAATATCGCCTATCATTGGCGCCCTTGGCAGTCCAACCCACTTATTTCGAAAGGAGTCACCATGCAAGTAACTACGTTCACCACTCCTTTCCTGGGTCTGGCTGGTCACGTCCTGCACTAATCTTTAGCGCTGTTGGGACGGGTTCCCCGTCCGCGCGCCGCCACGCCCAATCCTCCGTTTTTCCTTTTGGATTGGCATTACATGGGCAATTTTGTTCAAACTATTTCTGATCGCATTGCGATCATCGCGTCCGACCGCCTGTGGCTCGAAGACGCAGCTGTACAACAAACCAAAACCACGGCGCAACTGGCCGGCATGCAACGCGTGGTCGGCTTGCCCGACCTGCATCCGGGCCGCGGCTATCCGGTCGGCGCCGCATTTTTTTCGACCGGACGCTTTTATCCTGCGCTGGTCGGCAACGATATTGGCTGCGGCATGGCGCTGTGGCAAACCGATATCGTCGCCGGCAAGGCGCGTCTGGACAAGATCGACAAGCAGGTCGGCAACCTGGACGACATCATCAGCGACAGCGAATGGGATGCGCTGGAAGGCCGGCACCCCGGCCTGACCGAGCGCGTCGCTGCACTGTCCGCACGCCTGGCGGGCGCCGGCCTCGACACTGCGCACCTGCGCTCGCTCGGCACCATCGGGCGCGGCAACCATTTTGCCGAGCTGCAGGTCGTCGACCAGGTGGCATGCGCCGATGCGCTCGCGCAGGCCTGTATGGTGCCGAAATCCCTGCAACTGCTGGTGCACAGCGGCTCGCGCGGATTGGGGCAGGCGGTGCTGCGCTCGCACGTGGACGCATTCAGTCATGCCGGCCTGGCCCAGGGAACGCCTGAGGCGCTGGCTTATCTCGCACAGCACGATGCGGCGGTGCAATTTGCAGAACTGAACCGCGCGCTGATTGCTGCGCGCATCTTGCAGCGCCTGCGCTGCGAGGCGACGCTGCTGCTGGACATCAATCACAACACGGTCTTGCCGGCCGTGGTCGATGGACAGCAAGGCTGGTTGCACCGCAAGGGCGCCACGCCTAGCGACCAGGGCATGGTGATGCTGCCCGGCTCGCGCGACGACTACAGCTACCTGCTGGAGCCGCTCGCCGATGCCGGCTCGCTCAGCCTGTATTCGCTGGCGCATGGCGCAGGCCGCAAATGGCAGCGCACCGATTGCAAGGGCCGGCTGGAACGGATCGCCACGCCGTCTCAGCTGAGCCGCACCGCGCTCGGTGGCCGCGTCATTTGTAACGACCGCGCCCTCATTTACGAAGAGGCGCCGCAAGCATACAAAAATGTCGACAGCGTACTCGCCTGCCTGGTGGGCGCTGGCCTGGTGCGCGTTCTTGCTCGCAGCAAGCCTGTGCTCACCTACAAAACGCGTGGGGAGTGCTGCTGATGATCTGGCTACAATTAACTGCCAATACGGGGCCGGTGGAATGCTGCCTCGCTGTCCGGAAAGCACTCGACCAGATGCATGCGGAGGCGCGCAAGGCCGGCGTCGATGTGCGCGTGGTCGAGCAGGTGGACGGACCGGCGCCTGGCACGCTGCTCTCGATTTTGCTCGAACTGGACGATCCGGCGTCCGGCAACGCCGACCGCCTGCTTGCCGCGCGCTGGTGCGGCAGCATCTTGTGGGTGTGCGAGAGTCCATACCGCAAGATGGTCCGGCGCAAGAATTGGTTCGTGGGCGGCAGCGCCTTCGTGCCGCCCGACGACACGGCCGATTGCGGCGAGATCCGCTACGAGGCGACGCGGGCATCCGGCCCAGGCGGCCAGCACGTCAACAAGACCGACAGCGCGATTCGCGCCACGCATGTGGCCAGCGGTCTGTCGGTCAAGGTGCAAAGCGAACGCAGCCAGCATGCCAATAAGCGGCTGGCAGCGCGCCTGCTGGCGAGCAAGCTGGCTGATCTGGACGCCCAGGCAACGGAGCAGGGCAGGGCCGAGCGGCGGCTGCGGCATACGCAAGCAGAACGGGGCAACGCGGCGCGGGTGTTTGTCGGTCCGCGCTTTGTGGAAAGGGGCGGTGCTTGATCAGGAGCCAGTCAGGGCGTGGCGCACGAGCAAGGCGCTCAAGACGAACATGGTCGCGGCAATCAAGCCGTCCAGGACTTGCCACGCCCTGGGTCTGGCGAACCACGGCGCCAGCCAGCGCGATCCGAAGCCGAGCGCGCCAAACCAGCACAGGCTGGCGCAGCTGGCGCCCGCCATGAACCAGCCGCGCAGCGCCGCCGGTTGCTGCGCGCCGATGCTGCCTAGGAGCAAAACGGTGTCGAGATAGACGTGGGGATTGAGCAGCGTGAATGCCGCCGCCTGCGCCAGCACGGCTGCGCGCGCGGCGCCGGCACCGTCGCCGGCGACCTGCATGCTGTCCGGCCGGCGCGCCCGGCGCAAGGCCCGGTAGCCGTAGCTGGCCAGAAACACGGCACCGGCCAGCGCCAGTGCGCGTGCCAGGCCGGGCCGTTCCCCCAAGGCCTGGCCCATGCCCATGACGCCGGCGGCGATCAATGTGGCATCGGCAAGGGCGCAGAACAGGACGACGCTGGCGACGTGTTCGCGGCGCAAGCCTTGGCGCAGCACGAAGGCGTTTTGCGCGCCGATGGCGACAATCAAACCCAGGCTGAGCGTCAGACCATGGAAGAAAACGGAGGCGGATGAGAGGTTCATGCGGCCATCTTGACAGTCGTTTGCAATGAAGCCAAACTAAATTCTCTAACGCTCCATTAGAAATACTAATCTTATGCTCGATTATGCTGCGCTCTCCGCTCTGGCGGCCGTGGTGCGCGAAGGCAGCTTCGAACGCGCAGCGCGGGCCTTGCATGTGACACCGTCGGCGATCTCGCAACGCATCCGGCTGCTTGAGGAACGCGCGGGCTGCGCGCTGGTGGTGCGCGACCAGCCGTGCCGTGCGACCGAGGCCGGGCGTCGTCTGTGCCAGCACGTCGATCAGGTGCGCTTGCTCGAACATGAGTTGCAAGATGCGCTGCCGGCGCTGGCGCCGGAAGGCGTCACGCGCTTGGCGCTGCCGATCGCCGTCAATGCGGACAGTCTGGCCACCTGGCTCGCGCCCGCGCTCACCGAGTTTGGCGCAGACCATCCTGTGCTGATGGAAGTCGTGGTCGACGATCAGGACCATACGGCAGCGTGGCTGCGCACCGGCACGGTGCTCGCTGCCGTGACTGGCACCGCGCATCCTGCATCCGGTTGCAACAGCCGTGCGCTGGGCGCCATGCGCTATATTGCGGCGGCCAGTCCGTCCTACGTTTCAAGTCATTTCGCCGGTGGCGTGGGTGCGGCGAGCCTGGCAGGCGCACCCAGTCTGACGTTCAATGTCAAAGATGAATTGCAGGCGCGGTGGGCCGCCCGCTTGTGCCATCGGCAGGTGGAACTGCCGCGCCACGCATTGCCGTCACCGCAAGCATTTGTGACGGCTGCGCTCGCGGGGATGGGATGGGGCATGCATGCGGAGTCGCTGATTGCGACGCATCTTGCCAGCGGGGCGCTGGTTGAACTGGTGCCGCAGACCGCATTGGACGTGCCTTTGTACTGGCAGCATGCGCGCGCGGCCTCTGGTGTGCTGGACCGTTTGAGTGGTGTCGTGATGGCGGCAGCAGCGAAAGCATTGCTGCCGCTTTAGTGATTAGTGCACGCTTTTCTTTTCGGGCTGGACCAGCACGAAGGGGCTGACCACCGACGTCCACAAGGTGGCGTCCGATTCGGTCCAGGTTTGGGCCTGGATATCCGATACTTTTCCGACTTTGCCTTCGGCCATCCATTTGGCGATATTGGCCTTGTCGTCGTGCGAGATCCGGACGGCCACGTCGACCAGGTCGAGCTCTTCGCTGACGTAAATCACGGTGCCCTGGGCAAAGTGGCGCTGCAGCTCCGACCATGGCAGGCGCGCGGTTTCACGGTTGACCTTGATGCGCAGGTCGGTGTCTTTTTCGGGATTGGTCTTCATGACGCTATTTTAAAACAATTCGGTTTGCTGGCCGTACTTGAAGCATTGCGTTGAGAGCACAGGCCCCCTGATCGACGCGCCTCTTATTTTTTTGTACTTCGCATCGTGTAGTCGCCCAGCACTGCGCACGTTGAGGATTCCTCATCTTCCGGCCTGACGCAACTATCGCTAACACTGGCTCGGCCACCACCGACCGACACTTCCGTGATGCACGTCTTCGTTTTGTCTTTCCATGTCAAGAACAGTTTGCCCTTCCTGAGCTGTACGTGGTCACCCTGAACGAACACTTCCCCACCGCAGCTACCTCCGCCCACGACCAGCTCCACTTGGTAATCGCTTGGCGTAGTGGCCTTAATCGTAAGATAGCCGTGGCAGTCATTGCACAGGTATTCTCCTTCGATGGTCGTTGCGGCGGAGGCCGGCAGCATGAAGGCGGCAAGGAGGGTAAGTTTTTTCATTAGATGGTCTCGATGACCGGCGTCGGCGAGCCCGACCAGGTCAGCCGATACGCCTGGCCCTTGCGCACATTGCCCACCAGCGCAGGCCGGAAGCAGGCCAGGCAGTTGCCGCCGTCGCGCCGCACGCTTGGATAGATCACGCCCATCGAGCCGCTGTCGAGCAGGTCGTTGGCCAATTGCTGCGATTCGATGTAGCTGGTCGGGTCGAGGCAGCCGGCATAGGCTTCGATGCCGCGGATGTCGTGGAAGGTGCCGGTAAAGTCTGCCAGCATGGCCTGGTAGGTCACGCTGTCGTCGAAGCGGTCGATCTCGGTGTATTCCACCGTTTTGTGAAAGACGATTTCGGCCAGCGAGGTCTCGGCCTCGAATGCGCAGTACCAGGCGCCCCGTTCGCCGTCGTTGAAACGGCTGCCTTCCGGACGCGGATAGGTGTATGCCGCATTGATGATGCGGAAATTCGGCACGCCGAAGACCAGTTCGTCCACGCCGATGCCAGGCAGGCCGCCGTATTCGCCGCGCAGGCGCTCACTGGTGGCGTTGTCGAGCGAGAACAGGTCGCGCAGCACCGCTTCGCTGTCGGCCAGCGGGGCCAGTACCGAGTCTTCGACATCGGCAAAGCGGGACGGTATCAGGCGGCAGGTATCGAACTGGCGCAGGGAGGTGAGTTTGGGAACGACGGGCAAGATCAGAGACCTCCGCGCCGCGCGTCGAGCAATTTGCGCACCATTTGCATGGCCAGCAAGCCGCCGGCCAGCATTTGCGACAGCGGCGTGCGGCCGCCGAAGACGGGATTTTTATTGGGGAGGGTGATCCATTCGTCGGCGAGCTTGTCGCCATACAGAATGTGAAGGCACTTGTAGATGCCGAGCAAATACGATATACGTGTGATGCGGTCCACTTCGAGCACGCGGTCCGGGTTCTTTTTCCACTCGTAGAAGGTGGAAGAAGACAGGCCGCCGAGCAGTTCGCGCGCATCTTCATCGCGCAGCTTCCAAGCGGCGACCAGCTTGAAAAAGCCGATGAGGGCGGACTTGGAGAGGCGCTCGCGCTCGGCGCGGGCATTCAGGTCGACCAGTACGGCGGGTTCGAAACGGCTTTTTGGGTAGGCGTAGGCCAGGTTCATGGTGCGATACCTCCGGTTATGGATTCTTTATACTCCATTTCCATTCGAAGTGCAAGCAAGCTCCGCTTCCGGAGAATATGTTTCCTGTTTTCGAGTAATTATGGAGGATTTCAATGCGTTTTAGTCATTTTTTGGCGCTTGCCGCCTTCTCGATCAGTGCCGCCCATGCATCGGCCGCGGCGCCCACCAATGCCGAACTTAAACAGCAGGTGACCGACACGGAGCGCGCTTTTGCCGCCAGCATGAAAGCGCGCGACCATGCAGCGTTTGCCAGTTTTGTGGCGGACGATGCGGTGTTCTTCAATGGTCCGGCGCCCCTGCATGGCAAGCAGGCGGTGGCCGACTTCTGGAAAAAATTCTATGACAAGCCGGTCGCGCCATTTTCGTGGGAGCCGGACCAGGTCGAGGTGCTGTCGTCAGGGAAGCTGGCCGCGTCGTCCGGGCCGGTCTACAACCCGGAGGGCAAGCTGATCGCGCGCTTCAATTCGATCTGGCGCCGTGAAGCCTCAGGCAAATGGAAGATCGTGTTCGACAAGGGCGAGGATATTTGCGACTGCAAGAAGGCGCCCGCCAAAACCGATTAGCGGACCGCTGCATCAAGCCGGTTCGGCGTGTTCCACCATCAGCTGCACGCGCGTCACGCCGTTGTACTCGTTGGCGTCGAGCCGGAACGCAACGCGCGCACGGTCGCACACCGAGGCGGTGTGGCCGAACCAGATCGCGTCATAGCGCTGTCCGTTGCGCTCGAGCTGCAGCTTGAGGTGGCGTTCTTTCAGAATGCGCTGGCTGATCACGCGGAACTCATCGCAGAACACAGGCGGCGCGAAGCCCTGGCCCCACACCTGTCCATCCATCAGATCGATGAATTCGGTCGTGTAGTACGCGTCTTCCAGTGGTCCGTCGGTCTCGATGATGCGCTCGAGCTGGGGGGCGCTCAGCCAGGCCCGGCCCACCGCTTCAAACGCTTCCGAGAATGCGTCGAACGCATCGGCGCGGATGGTCAGACCCGCCGCCATCGCATGCCCGCCGAACTTGTCGATCAGGCTCGGTGCGCGCTTGGACACCAGGTCGAGCGCGTCGCGCAGATGGAATCCCGGGATCGACCGTCCCGACCCCTTGAGCCAGCCGTCCCCGCCCGGCGCGAAGGTAATCGTCGGGCGATAGAATTTTTCCTTCAGGCGCGAGGCGACAATGCCGATCACACCCTGGTGCCAGCCGGCGTCGAACACGCTGATGGTATTGCTGGCCGACGGCTCGAAGGCGTCGAGGTGCAGCAGTGCGGCATCCTGCATCTCGGCTTCGATCTCGCGCCGCTTTAAATTGATCTCGTTGAGCTGCTGGGCGATGGCCCAGGCCCGTCCCTCATCGTCGGTGACCAGGCATTCGATCCCGAGCGACATGTCGTCCAGGCGGCCGGCGGCGTTCAGGCGCGGTCCCAGTGCGAAGCCGAGATCGAACGGCGAGGCGCTGCGCGCCTCGCGGGCCGCGACCCGGAACAGCGCGGCCACGCCGGCGTGCATGCGGCCTGCGCGCATGCGCTTGAGTCCTTGCGCGACCAGGATGCGGTTGTTGGAGTCGAGCCGCACCACGTCGGCCACCGTGCCCAGCGCGACCAGGTCGAGCAGGTTGTCGAGCTTGGGCTGGGTCTGGGCGTCGAAAATGCCGCGCCGGCGCATCTCGGCGCGCAGGGCCAGCAGCACGTAGAAGACCACGCCGACGCCGGCCAGGTGCTTGCTCGGAAAACCGCACTCGGGCTGGTTCGGATTGACGATCACGCGCGCGTCCGGCAGGCGGTCGGCCGGCAAGTGGTGGTCGGTGATGACGACGTCGATGCCGCGCCGCTTCGCTTCGGCCACGCCCTCGATGCTGGCGATGCCGTTGTCGACGGTGACGATGATGTCGGGCGCCTTTTCGCGTGCAGTCAATTCGACGATTTCGGGCGTGAGCCCGTAGCCGTATTCGAAACGGTTCGGCACGATGAAGTCGACCGTCGCGCCCATCGCGCGCAAGCCGCGCAGGGCGGTGGCGCAGGCGGTGGCGCCGTCGCAGTCGTAGTCGGCCACGATGGTCATTTTTTTGCCGGCCGCGATGGCGTCGGCCAGGAACACGGCGGCGGCGTCGATATGGAGCAGGCCGGAAGGCGGCATCAGCGCGGCCAGTTCGCTCGACAGTTCGCGCGCATCGGTCAGGCCGCGCGAGGCGTACAGGCGCGCCAGCACCGGATGTACGCCGCTTTGGCGCAGCATTTCGGAGGTACGGAACGAGCAGGGGCGGGTAGCGATACGGGTCATGGCAGCAGGCGCTCCAGGGAAGGCTGACGCCAGAACGCGCGTTGCGACCAGCTCGTGGTGGTAAATTCCCGGATCGCGTGGCGGTTGCTCAGCACCAGCGTCATGGTCGCCTTGCCGCCGCTGCGCAGCGCCGCCAGGGCGGGGGCGAACAGGGCTTCTTCAAAGCGCTGCATGCCGGTCAGCCAGGCCGCCCATTCGCCGGCAATGGCCGCTTCGGCCAGGTCGCCGCGCAGCAGCATGCTGTCGGCGGCATCGCCGCTGAAGGGATTGGGCAGTTCGGTAGCAGGGCAATTTTCGATCGCGGCCAGCCAGCCCGGCACCACCGAGGCGGCGAACAGCGGCGTGGCCGGGGTGGCGGCGTTCGGGTTCGACATCCCCCACGGCCAGAAGGAGTTGATGGCCGCCAGGCCACGCGCCTCGCGCTCGACATTGCTCGGGTGCTCGAACCACAGCATTTGCACTTCGTTTTGCAGCTTGCGAAATTCCGAGGCATTGAGCCCGGTCGGCAGCCAGTCGGTCAGGTTCAGGCCGACTGCGGCGTCGGGCGAAGCCGTTTGCAGGGTGCGCCAGTCGGCGGCGCACATGAACCAGGTGTGGGCGTCGCCATAGACCAGCGTCTTGCCCGCCTCGTCGCAGACCGGTTTGGCGGTCTCGAACAACTCCTTGGCGTGGACGTTGGACAGGCGCAGCTGGCGCAAATCGGACATGGACAGGTGGCTGCGCGTGATCTCCACGTGCGCCGGGTTGACGATGAACCAGCTGTGCGGACCCGGATCGAGCCCCAGGCCACGCATGGCCGCGGCGGCAAACGACGGTTGCCCGTCGTCGGACAGGCCGAGTTTGCGCGAGAGCCAGGTTTCATGCGGCAGCACGCGCCGGCCTTGGTCGACTGGCAATTCCTGCATGGACGCGCGCGACAGCAAACCGGCCAGGGCCGGCGTTTTGAGCGCGCGGATCAGGTCGGCGGCGAGTTCTGCAGGGGGGAGGGCGAACGGGAGGACAAGCGTAATTTGGGTCATGCCCGCATTATAGGGGCAATGCCAAGGCAGGAAAATGCCATTTGGGTACGCCGGGGTGCCCCGGACGGCCCCCGGTGGTTGCCAAACAGCAATTTATCTCACGGCGAGGGAGCCCGCGGCGGATCGATCTCCACGTCGCCATAGGTCAGGCCGATGGCTTCTTCGTACCAGGTCTGCACCAGCGCCAGATGCTCGCGCTCCTGGTTGAGGGCATTGGTGAAATCCTCGACCATGGCGTGGATATCGTGCTCGTCGGCCAGTGCGATCAGCGTTTCCCAGCCGGCCTTGTCGGACAGTTCGGCCGTGACGATCGCGTGCAGCGACTGGGCGATGCTGGCGCGCGGGTCGTTGAGCACTTGCACGAGCCCCATCGCTTCCACCCCGGCCAGATCGGCGCTGGGCGTTTGCGAGGTGGGGTCGCCGCCCAGCGCGGTGATGGCGTCGGCCAGGAGCCGGAAATGGCGCGCTTCGTCGGCGCGGATTTGTTCCAGGTCGTCGATGGTCATGCTGATATCGCCGTCGAGCATGACCTCGCACTTGGTGATCAGCGCGTCGTACAGGCGGGTGCCGGTGCGCTCGTAGGCCAGGCGCTCGCCCAGTTTATCGAGCAGGATTTGCGGGCTGTCCCCGGCCAGTGTGCGGATGCCCATGGTGACGGCGCCTTGCAGCGTGCCCGGCAGCGGCACGGACCCGAGCGCGTCCGCGTTGGCGATGTAGTCGTTGCGCAGCACGGCCAGGGCCGATTCGTCGCCGGCGCCAGCATCGGCAATGGCCGGATCGACCGTTTGCATGGCGCGGCTGTCGATGGGCGACATCTGGATGCCGGTGCGGTTCATGCCCATGTGCGTGGTTTGAAGTGTCATGGCGGATTCCTTTACGGTGAGGGTGCGGCGGCGTTGACGGGGCTTTTGCGGCTGAGCTCCGTCCCCGGGGCCCACGCATAGCCGGAGGCGACCGCCTCGCTGGGCGAGCCGTCGGCATTGAGCTGCTGCCGGTACTGCACCGACGCCGCGCTTTCCTGCTCGCGCGCAACGAAGCCGGTTCCGTCGGTGCGCAGGTTGACTTCGCCCACCAACACCTTGCGCACAAAATCGCGCTGGCTGCGAAATTCCAGCGGTACGGCGAAGTCAGTCGTGATGAGCTCGGCCGGATCGCGCCGTTCGATTTGCTTGAACAGGCTGCACGCCAGGTGGAAGTGGCCCAGCTCATAGTCGAGAAAGCGTTCCCAGATGGCCTTAATGTGGTGGTTGCTCTCCTGCTCGACGCAGCTGTAGTAGTTGTAGCACTCGGCCGCTTCGTGCAGCACCCATTGTTCGAGCCAGGTTTCGTGGGGATCGAGCATGGACGCGTACTGGGTGACATGCTGCTCCTCGACCGAGGCGATTTCGGCGTACAGCTGGCGCGCCAGCGGATCCGAGAACAGCGGCCCGATATTCATATAGTAGTCGTGCGTTTGCTGCTCGCCGGCCACGAGGGTGAGCGCGTGCAGCTTGGTGAGAAACGCCGCCTTTTTGGCGTTGTAGGGCGTACGCAGGTCGTCTTGCGGGGCGCGGTGCTGGCCGATGGTGGGGCGGCCGGGCAGCACGTCGGTGTAGCTTTGCAGGATGTTGTTGGCGTCCTTGCCCTCGAGCCGGTCGAGCAGGGCGGAATAGCGGTACAGATGGTCGAAGTCTTCAAGCAGGCCGAAGCGGTACACCTGCGCCAGATACGGGTCGGGCTCGCGTTGGGCGATGGCGGCGGTGACTTCGATCGCGGTTTGTTCGTAGGCGATGGTCGTTTCCAGCGGCGAGTGGTCGGCCGCGATCAGCCAGTTGACCATGGTGGCCTGGTGCTGCTCGCTGCGGCGCACTTGCGCCAGCGGCAGGCGCAGGGCGTGGTTGGCGCGCGCGGCCATGTGGCCAAAGCGCAGCGCCTCGGTTTCGAGCCCGTTGATGAGGATAATGCGGACCCGGGTGAATGCATCGTCGTCCAGTTTGCTGACCGGCTTTTGCACGAGGTCGCGCCAGGTAAAGCGCTGCTGGTCGACCGGGATGCCTTTTGCATCGAATAAGCTGAATGCCATATGCCCTCCTGTCCCTGATGGCGGTTGGACTGGCGCGGGCGGAGCAGGTTCCGTTGATGTCGCCCTCGCGCAGGCGGGGGCTAAAGCACGTCTGCCAATCCGGGAGCGTGCCATGGGTCCCCGCCTGCGCGAGGACGACGGCCTGTATTTATCGCCAGCCCAGCCCGATTCGATTGTGGCAACCCTGTCAAGAACGCCCGTTGTATGGCACACTTCGGGCTTACTTTAAATACACTGCCGGAGCTCATGAGTATCACCCAACAGATGCCGTACGAATGGCTGGTCGGGGTGCGCTATACGCGCGCCGGCCGCCGCAGCGGCCGCAACAGCTTCATTTCCTTCATTTCCCTCATTTCCGTTTCGGGCATCGCGGTCGGCGTGGCAGCGCTGATCGTGGTCCTGTCCGTCATGAACGGCTTCCGCAAGGACGTCACCGACCGCATGCTGTCGGTGCTGGCGCACATCGAAGTGGTCGACCAGCACGGCGCCGGCCTGCCCGACTGGCAGAAAACCATGCAGGACGCCTTCAAGAACCCGGCCGTCAAGGGCGCCGCGCCCTTCGTCCAGACCCAGGGCATGCTGCTGCGCGACGGGACCATGCGCCCGGCCGTCATCCGCGGCATCCTGCCGTCAGAAGAGCCCAAGGTGTCCGACGTGGCCAGGACCGTCAAGTACGGCAGCCTGGACGCGCTCAAGCCCGGTGAATTCAACATCGTGCTCGGCTACTCGCTGGCGCGTTCGCTGGGCCTGAACATCGGCGACAAGGTCACCATGGCGCTGGCCCAGGCCCAGGTCACGCCGGCCGGCATGGTGCCGCGCATGCGCTCGTTCACCGTGGTCGGCGTATTCCAGGCCGGGCATTACGAGTTCGACTCGGGCATGGCCTTTGTCCACATGGACGACGCGCAGAAGATGGAGCGCCTGGCCGCGCCGTCCGGCATCCGCCTGCGCATCGCCGACATGCACAAGGCGCCCGCAGTGGCCGACCAGCTGCAGGCGAGCATGCCGGGCGAGCTGACGGTGCGCGACTGGTCCAAGCAGAACAAGACCTGGTTCGCCGCGGTGCAGATCGAAAAAAAGGTGATGATGGTCGTAATGGCGCTGATTATCACGGTGGCCGTCTTTAACGTGGTGTCGACGCTGGTCATGACCGTCACCGACAAGCAGTCCGACATCGCGATCCTGCGCACGCTGGGCGCCTCGCCCCGTTCGATCATGAAGATTTTCGTGATCCAGGGCTCGCTGATCGGCATGGTGGGCACGCTCGCCGGGGTGGTCATGGGCGTGGCGGTCGCTCTCAATATCGACGTCATCGTGCCGTTCTTCGAACACCTGTTCGGCGTGCAGATCCTGTCCAAGGACATCTACCAGTTCAGCGCTCTGCCGTCCGACATGCACTGGATGGACGTGTTTGCCATCTCCGGCATCGCCGTGCTGCTGTCCTTCCTCGCCACCATTTACCCAAGCTTCGCCGCCTCGCGCGTCAAACCTGCGGAGGCCCTGCGCTATGAATAACCGTGTCCTCGACACCGTCCTGTCCTGCGCCGGTCTGGGCAAAACCTTCGTCCAGGGCCAGTACCAGGTACCGGTCCTGAAGAATATCGATGTCAGCGTCCAGCGCGGCGAGCATGTGGCCATCGTGGGCGCATCCGGCTCGGGCAAGTCGACCCTGCTGCACCTGCTGGGCGGGCTCGATACGCCGACCACGGGCAGCGTGTCGCTGCTGGGCCGCGATTTTGCCAGCCTGTCCGAGACCGCGCGCGGCGACCTGCGCAACGCGTCGCTCGGCTTCGTCTATCAGTTCCACCACCTGCTGCCCGAATTCTCGGCCCTCGACAACGTGGCCATGCCGCTGTTGATCCGCCGCGAGAAGCGCGCCACCGCCCTGGCCAAGGCCGAGGCGATCCTGGCCCGCGTGGGCTTGTCCAAGCGCGCGATCCACGTGCCGGGCGAACTGTCGGGCGGCGAGCGGCAGCGCGTGGCGCTGGCGCGTGCGCTGGTCACCGAACCTGGCTGCGTGCTGGCCGACGAGCCGACCGGGAACCTGGACCAGGCCACCGCGCAGCAGATCTTCGACCTGATGCTCGAACTGTCGTCGACCCTCGGCACCGCGTTCGTGATCGTCACCCACGACATCGAGCTGGCGCGCCGCTGCGACCGCGTGCTGCGGCTGACCGAACATGGCCTGCATCCGGCCGAATCCTGAAGAGTCATTTATGAGCGTTTTCGATCAATTGCCGTATGAGTGGACTGTCGGCCTGCGCTACACGCGGGCCGGCAAGCGCAGCCGGCGCAACAGCTTCATCTCCTTCATTTCCCTGATCTCGATCACCTGCATCGCGCTCGGCGTGGCGGCCCTGATCATCGTCATGTCGGTCATGAACGGGTTCCAGAAAGAGGTCACCGACCGCATGCTGTCGGTGCTGGCCCACGTCGAGGTATTCGATGCGCGCGGCAGCATGTCCGACTGGCAGGAGTCGGCGCGCCTGGCGCAGAAGAATCCGCAAGTCACCGGCGCGGCGCCGTTCGCGGAAACCCAGGGCATGCTGATGTCGGACGGCGTGATGCGTCCGGCGATCGTGCGCGGGGTGCTGCCGGCCGAGGAGGGCAAGGTGTCGGACGTGCCGCGCCACGTGGCCACCGGCAGCTTCGATGCGCTGCGCGCCGGCGAATTCAATATCATCCTGGGCATCGAACTGGCCAAGGCGCTCTCGCTCAAGGTGGGCGACAAGGTCACCATGGCCGTGGCTCCGGCGCAGACCGTGGCCGAGCCATCCGGCATGGCGCCGCGCATGGTCAACTTCACGGTGGCCGGCACCTTCGACGTGGGTCACTTCGAATTCGATTCCGGGCTCGCCTTCATTCACCTGGCCGACGCCCAGAACGTGGCCGGCGTCGACGGCCCGGCCGGCCTGCGCCTGCGCTTGAGCGACCTGCACAAGGCGCCCGAAGTGGCGCAGGAACTGCACGCGAGCATGCCGGGCGAGCTGTTCATCCGCGACTGGACCAAGCAAAACAGTATCTGGTTCGCCGCCGTGCGCAGCCAGAAGACGATGATGTTCGTGATCCTGAGCCTGATCATCGGCGTGGCCGCCTTCAACCTGGTCGCCATGCTGGTCATGACGGTCACCGACAAGCAGGCCGATATCGCGATCCTGCGCACGCTCGGTTCGTCGCAGGTGTCGATCATGAAGATTTTCATGGTCCAGGGCGCGCTGGTGGGCATCGCCGGTACCGCGATGGGCGTGGGGTTCGGGGTGCTGGTCGCGCTCAATATCGACGTGATCATCCCGTTCTTCGAGCGCCTGTTCGGGATTCATTTCCTGTCCAAGGACATCTACTTCATCAGCACCTTGCCGTCCGACCTGCGCCTGACCGACATCCTCGGGGTGGCGGTGGTGGCGATGGTGCTCTCGTTCTTTGCCACCCTGTATCCGAGCTACGCCGCGTCGCGCGTCAAACCGGCGGAGGCGCTGCGCTATGAGTAATCAGGTTCTTGCATGCCGCGGTCTGGGCAAGACCTTCACCCAGGGCGCTTATCAGGTCAAAGTGCTGGCCAATGTCGACTTCAGCGTCGACCGGGGCGAACATGTGGCCATTGTCGGCGCCTCCGGCTCGGGCAAGTCGACCCTGCTGCACCTGCTGGGCGGGCTCGATACGCCGACCACCGGTTCGGTGTCGCTGCTGGGCCGCGATTTCGCCACGCTGTCCGAGACGGCGCGCGGTGATTTGCGCAATGCGTCGCTCGGTTTCGTGTACCAGTTCCACCATCTGCTGCCGGAGTTTTCGGCGCTCGACAATGTGGCCATGCCGCTCCTGATCCGGCGTGAAAAGCGGACCGTTGCGGTGGCCAAGGCCGAAGCGATTCTCGAACGCGTAGGTCTGTCCAGGCGGGCCATTCACGTGCCGGGCGAATTGTCCGGCGGCGAACGGCAGCGGGTGGCGCTGGCGCGCGCACTCGTCACGGAGCCTGGCTGCGTGCTGGCCGATGAACCGACCGGCAATCTCGATCATGCCACCGCGCAGCAGATTTTCGACCTGATGCTGGACCTGTCGTCGACCCTGGGCACGGCCTTCGTGATCGTCACCCACGACAATGAACTGGCGCTGCGCTGCGACCGCGTGCTGCGCCTGTCCGAACACGGCTTGCATCCGCTGCCTGGCTAATCATGTGGATCGATACCCACTGCCACCTCGACGCGCATGAATTCGGCGATCAATCGCGCGACGTGGCACGCCGCGCGGGTGAGGGCGGGGTGGGGATGATCGTCATTCCGGCGGTCGAACAGGGTAATTTCAGCGTCGTCGCCCGGCTGGCGGCCGATGCGCCCAATGCCAGCTACGGGCTGGGCATCCATCCGATCTTCGTGCCCCAGGCCCAGGAAGCGGACCTGGCGGCGCTGCGCGCGGCCGTGGCAGCGGCCATGGCCGACCCCAAATTCGTCGCCATCGGCGAGATTGGCCTGGACTACTTCATTCCCCTGCTGTGCGAACCGGCGATGCGCGAGAAGCAGGAGCATTTTTTCCGCGAACAGCTGCGCATCGCCCGTGAATTCGAGCTGCCCGTGCTGATGCACGTGCGCCGCTCACAGGACCAGGTGCTCAAGCATGTGCGCCAGATCCGGCCCGCCGGCGGCATCGCGCACGCCTTCAACGGCAGCTTCCAGCAGGCGCAGACCTATATCGACCTCGGTTTCAAGCTCGGCTTCGGCGGCGCCATGACGTTCACGCGCGCACTCCAGATCCGGCGCCTGGCCAGCACGCTGCCGCTGGAATCGATCGTCCTCGAGACCGACGCGCCGGACATTTCGCCGGCCTGGATTCATCCGGCCCGCAATAGCCCCGAGCAGCTGCCCGCCATCGGCGCGGCGCTGGCCGAACTGCGCGCCATCGATCCGACCCTGGCGCAGTCCGCGACCATGGCCAATGCTTTTGCCGCGCTTCCGCGTCTGCGTCGCCTGCTATCCCACTAAGCGACGCTGCGGTTTCTCCTTGGAAAAAATTCCTCGCGCGGACAGCGAGGGCCGCTGTTGTTTTTTTGTAATTCATTGCGCAATGTGAAAAAGCGAGAGAATTGATAAAAAAAAGATAAGTAGGATTGAGAATTCTCAAGGTCTTGGCCGACTCATTGTGCTCTGGACCTCAGTAGTCCCACGATTCACCTCATAAGGTGAGCAGCCATGTCCAGCCTAGCTAGCATGAAACGGGGTCTGTCCAACGCGTCGCTGTCAGGAGTGCTCGGCATTGTCCTGGCCGGCTGCGCCGCCAATCCCTACGTCAAAGTCAATTCCCCTGTGGCTGACTCCACCGTCGGAGGGCCTGTCACCATCGGCCAGGCGATGCAGTATTCCGACGCGACAGCGGCCGAATACCGGGCGATGCGGTCAGCCGAATTCGACCGCCAGCAGAATGTCAGCGGAACGCTGTTCGGACTGGGCGCCGTTGCGCTTGGGTTGGCTGCCTACAAGGCCCACAGCGATGCGATTCTCGGGGTAGGCCTGATCGGCGCGACGACCTATCAGGCAAGCATGTGGAACACCTCTGCCGGCCGCTACAAGCTGTACGGCGAAGGCATCGACGCGCTGGTCTGTGCCAATAAAGTCATGGCGCCGGTGCTGGTTGGTGCGGCGCAGTACGATGTGGTCGGCGCCGCCATGACCGATGTACGGATCAAGGTCGACGCGGCGGCCGGCGCCGAAGGTGTCGTCTATGCCGCCATGTTGTCGCAGGAAATGCCCGCGGCGACGCGCACCGCGCTGCAGGACAACCTGACCGCGGCGCGCAAGCAGCTCGACAACGCCAATCGTGCGCTGGCCAGGGCGAACCGCTATCGGGTGCTGGTGGCGCGGGCAGGACATACACTCAAGGTCCATGTCGATTTCATTCGCGAAGGTGTCGACCAGGCGGTGCTTGGAACGCTGGCCGATCCGCGCCATTTGCCGGACGCGATCAAGCGCCTGGACGACTATGCCACTTTCTTCGGTACGCCTGTGCCGGCCCCCGTGACCGATGCCGCGGCAGCGCCGCCTGCCGGACTGAAAAAGCTCGATCCCACGGTCCAGGGCGGCGTCGAGGCAGCACGCGACGGACGCGCCGTGTCAATCGACCCGGTAGCGGCGCTGCGCAAGGCGACGTCCGAACTGGCGGCGAGCCTGGCTCTGCTCAACAGCGCCTATGGTGAGAGCGATACGAAGAAAGTGAAAAAAGCCCTCGAGGGCTGCAACCTCGACCCGGCATCCATGGTCACCTCGCTTCAGGTGGAGCCGTCGGCCATTGACGTGACCGAGGGCGAAGCGCGCGAATCGGATGTATCGGTCAGCGAAGGAACGGGCTTCTATCGCGTGCGCTTACTCGACCGTGCCGATACCGGCATCGCGGTCACTCAGCCAGACGGCAATTTCTTCCGCGTGCAGACCACGGGCAAATCGTCGCCTGGCAGTTATCGTGTGCGCGTCGAAGACAACACCAATGCGTATGCGATCGTCACGGTCCGTGTGAACCCCAAAGGCGGCGCGCCGAAAGCCTTGACCGAAGGCTCGCCAAGCGCCAAGGCGGCGCCGACATGCTCGGCCAAAGGCCGAAGCAGGCCCGAAATCTGCCTCGCGCAGCAAGTGCTCCAGGTGAGCGTCACGGGCCAATTCCGCGGTGAGACCTGCAAGGCGTTCCTGGCCAACGGGCCAACCGCCGCGCGCGGCGGGATCTTCGATCAATTCGCCTTGGACGCAATCAAGAAACAGGCCGGACTGCCGGCCAACGCCGATGCGGCGGCCATCAAGGCGGTGATGCAATCGCCGTGCCCCGACGCGAACGGCCACGCCGCGGCACCGGCCGCCAAGCCGGCCATGGCGCCCATCCCTGCCGGTGCAGTGGTCGGGTGCGCGCCAGTGGCCGATACAGGGAAGTGCAGCATTGGCGGCGCGCGCTGTCAGCTCGAATGCGCGATGGACACGAAGAAGTTGTCCGCGCTGGCGGCCCAGCTCGGTCTCGCGCCTGCGCCGCAATCGTTCGATTCCATCTTGCGGACGCGGATCGAAGCGAAGAAAAAAGAAATGAAGTTTGCCCCGGCGAACGGCGACTACACGCCGGAATTCGCCGTCGCGCTCGACCGTTTGAAATGATCCCATGGCCACCATCAAGCCAGGAGCGAAAATTCGCAACAAGCGCCTCGAAGAGGTGCACGGGACCTTTGGCTGCCTGGTCCACGCGCGCAACGACCCGGGCACGCTGTTCATCCTGAGCGCGGCCCACGTGATCGGCCTCAACGGCCATGCCGAACCGGGCGACGTGATCGAGGCGGAAGACCCGCAGGGCAGCGACCGCTGGATCAAGGTGGGCGAGTTCGAGCGCGCGGTGCCTCTGCACGACGACACCGGTGTCGTGCAGAGTTGCGACGCGGCGCTGGCGCGGGTCACCGATCCGTCGCGGGTGAGTGCCGAAATCGACGGCATCGGTTGGCTCGGTCCGGTCGTCACGACGCTGTATGCGGGGATGCCGCTGCAGTTTCGCGGTGCCGGCACCGGCGCGGTCGGCCATGCCATGGTCCATTCGGCAGGCGTGGGCATTAACGCCGTCTATCAGGAAATGCTGGGCGGCGAACAATTCGAACTGGCCTACGAAGACCAGATTCTGTATGTGACCGACTTCGACACCGACTGGTCGAGCCCCACGGCGGCGATGGACAGCGGTGCGCTGGTCGTGAGCGCCGATCGGTCGGCCGTGGGCTTGCATTTCTCGCGCACCCCGGCTTCGTTCCCCGTGCGCGCCGCCGTCTGCACGCCGCTGCAAACCGTGCTCGACGCCCTGCAGGTCGAGCTGGTGATTCCGGGGCAGCACCCGATCGCACCCGCCGCCACCGTGGCGGCCAGCGCCGCGCCCGGCGCGGTGGCCATGCCGGACGCCGACACCGTGGGCGTGAACGGCTACCTGGCCTACGGCGTGTTATTGCGGTCGCAGCTGGATCCGCACCAACTGTTCAAGGGCATCCGCTGGTCGCTGTCTGCCGAAGGCCTCATTGTCGACGGCGCGCTGCCCCGTTCGCCCGGTACGATGGTCACCGTGCCGCGCGTGTGGAACGATTTCGCCAGCGAGATCCTGGCGGCGGCGCTGGCGTTCCAGGTGCCGGTCGAACTGATTGTCGCGACTATCTGCACCGAAAGCGCAGGCAATCCCTCGGCCGTGCGCACCGAGCCCGGATGGACCTCGGATGCCGCCACCCCAAAAAGAATTTCGGCCGGATTGATGCAAACCCTGATCAGTACCGCGCGCGAGGCACTCGGCGATGCATCGATCGACCGCGCGGCGCTGCTGTTGCCTGCCGTGTCGATCAATGCCGGAACCGCCTGCATCAGCGGCAAGCGGCAGTTGACCCAGTTCGATCCGCCGGTGGTCGCTTGCGCGTATAACGCCGGCGGCGTCTATGCCAACAACGGCGCGGCCAATCGCTGGGGCATGCGCCAGTATCCGATCGGCACCGGACGGCACGCGGACCATTTTGTCATGTGGTTCAACGACATATTCACTTTTTTGCGCGCGAACCGGCAGCTGCTGCCTGTCGACATCTGCAGTTTTGTGCAATTGCTGCGAGGCTGACATGGGATCATCTGGCATCCGGTTCTGTCTGTTCTGCCTGTTTGCCGCGCTGCCCGCGACGCCGGCGCTGGCCGCCGACGCGTGCAGGCCGGCGCGTCCATTGGCGGCGCAGTCTTCGATCACCCTCGATCGCCAAAGTTACGACACGGCGCCGCGCCTGAGCGCGGTCACGATCGCCGACCTGGAGCTGCCGGGCGGCGCGGTGCCGGCGGGAGAGCTCGGTCCGGTCGCCGATGGCGCGAAGGTGCACTTGAAGGAGCCTGTGATTGTTACCGGTGTCGTGCTTGGTAGCGACGTGATCGGCACCGGGCCCGCCGATCTGCGCTTCGGATCGGACAGCGCGCGCCTGGTCGTGCTCGCCGACGGGCACCGCCATGCCATCGACGTACGCAAGGGACATGGCTACGGCTATCGCGGCACCGCGCCGCTGAGTGTGGCACCGGACCTGCGGTCCGCCAGGCCATTCATCATTCCGGCCAATACCAACGTCAGCTGGTCGAAAAGCGGGCGGCTGGTCGTTCCCAAGGGGACGGCCCTGGAATGGGACTTGAACGACTACAACAACGCCATGCCCCTGATTCTGCGGCGCAGCGTGGTGCTGGAGGAAACCAACACGGGACAATCGGCGGCGCGGGTGCTGGCCGTGAGACCGCAGCGGGTGCTGCCAGGCGGCAGTTTGCAGGTGGAAATGCAGGTGCCCGATTTCGACTTCGACAGCCACCCTCCCACATTCTGCTTTTCGCGCGCCCGCCTGCCAGGAGCGGGTGGGGGCGACGCCGTCGGCGTGCAGGGCGAGCTCATTTCCCGCGTCGGCAATACGGTCGTGTTCCAGGTGCGCGTGCCGCCCGGGCTGCACTTGTTAGCGCGTGTGCCAACGGAGGAAGCGCTGGAACCGCCCTGGTGGGCCCTCGAACCCGGCATGCCATTCACGCTGCGGGTGCTCGCTTACGGCGACGACGCGCTCGAAGTCGATTCCTCGGCCGCTTTGGGCCTCACGTCGCGGCCGCGCTCCGTGGTGGCGGCACTGATCTTCACGGCGCTGATGCTGCTCTCGTCCGCTGTCATCTTCCGTAATCAGCGTCTGTTCGGCGCGTCGACCGGCATGGGGCTCAAACACTCTGGCCGATACAGCCTGTCGAATGTGCAGGTTTGCATGTGGACCATGCTGGTTCTGTTTGCCCTTTGCTATGTTTGGTACGCAACGGGGGAAATTCTGACGATTTCGTCTGGCGTGCTGATTTTGCTTGGCATTTCGGGCGTCACCACGGTGACGGCACGCACACTGGAAGCCTTGCAGGCGCCCAAGGACAATATCGCGCCGGAGGCAGCGTCGGCGCGCGACCTCATCACTTCCGAAGACGGCAATATCGATTTGGTCCGCTTTCAGATGCTCGCGTTCACCATATTTACCTGGATTTACGCTTTCGTCTCCGTGCTCAAAAGCGAAGGCTTGCCCGAGATCCCGGAAAATCTGTATTTGTTGATGGGAATTAGCAATGCGACTTATGTGGCCAGCAAATTGCCGGGGGCGGTGGGCGGTTCCGCCAATACTGGCGGCAATGCGGCGCCGCTGACTAAGCCGGGCGAGACCGTTCTGGACGCGCCCACCATCCGCCGCTTGCAGGCCACGCTCAAGGTCGCGCAGACAGGTGTACTCGACAATGCGACGCGCGAAGCCATCGTCGCGTACAAGCGCGCGCATAACTTGATCCCGGCCACCGGTACACTGGACAAGTTGCTCATTGCGAAGTTATTGCTCCCTGTCTAACTGCTGCTAGATCAAGCACAAACGCCGTTTGCGCCTGGGCCAGGACACTAGCGGTTTAGGTGCTAGCGGGGGAGCGATGCGCGGTGTGATCCTGGGCTTTGCCGCCGGAGCCGCCTGGCTGCAGACCTGCGCGACCTTGCCCGGGGCTGCAAGCGGCGCCGGGTTGGCCGCGGTGGCGCTGCTCGTGTGCGGCTTGCGCGGCCGCTGGCGGGGACCGGTGGCCGGCGCGCTGACTGGATTTTGCTGGGCCGCCTGGATCGCGTCGCTGGCCCTTGCGCACAGTTTGCCGCGCGCCGATGATGGGCGCGACATCACCGTCGTCGGCACCATCGACAGCCTGCCGTACCGCTTCGATCAGGGCGTGCGCTTCAACTTCGCGGTGGAGAAGGGCGCGCCGGCGCCGCCCCGCATCTCGCTTGCCTGGTACAGCAACCGCCCACCGGACGTGCAGCCCGGCGAACGCTGGCAGCTGACGGTGCGCCTTCAGCGCCCGCACGGCAACGCGAACCCCTACGGTTTCGATTATGAGCAATGGTTGCTGGAGCAGGGCATCCGCGCGACCGGCTACGTCCGGCCGGCCCATGGCGACGGCCGCATCGACAGTTTTGTGTGGAGCGTCTCAAATGTGGTCGAACACTGCCGCGCCGTGCTGCGCGGGCGGATCGAGCGGGCGCTGGCCGGCAAGCCCTACGCGGGCGTGATCGTGGCCCTGGTGGTGGGCGACCAGCGCGCCATCGACCAGCCGGACTGGAAAGTCTTCAACCGCACCGGGGTAGGGCACCTGATCTCGATTTCGGGCTTGCACATCACGATGGTGGCGGGGTTGTTCGCGACGCTGGTCTCGAGCCTTTGGCGCCGCTCCTTCTTCACCCGCGCGCGTCTGCCGCTGCTGCTGCCGGCGCAAAAGGTGGGCGCCCTGGCGGGCGCGCTGGCCGCCTTGTTCTATGTGCTGCTGGCCGGCTTTGGCGTGCCCGCGCAGCGCACGCTGTACATGCTGTGCGTGGTGGCCGTCGCGCTATGGTGTGGGCGGATCGCCAGCGTCTCGCACGTGCTGTGCTGCGCGCTGGGCGTGGTCGTCCTGCTCGACCCGTGGGCGGTGCTCGCGCCCGGATTCTGGCTCTCTTTCGGCGCGGTGGGGATGATCTTGTATGCGGGCGCGGGCCGTGTCGGGCCCGAGACGCCGGGCCTGGGCAATGCGCTGGTCGCCGGCGCGCGCACGCAGTACGTGGTCACGGTCGGACTGGTGCCGTTGACGATGCTGCTGTTCTCGCAATTTTCGCTGGCCAGCCCCCTGGCCAATGCCGTCGCCATTCCCTTGATCAGCCTTGTCGTCACGCCGCTGTCGCTGGCCGGCAGCATGCTGCCGGCACCCTTGTCGACGCTGGTGCTCAGGTTCGCGCATGCGGTGATCGAACTGCTGGCCGCCTTTCTCGGGGCGCTGAGCAGCTCGCCCTGGGCGGTGTGGAGCGCGCCGCTGCCCCCGCCCTGGGTGTTCTGCTTTGCCCTGGTCGGCACGGTGTGGATGCTGGCGCCGCGCGGCTGGCCGCGGCGCTGGCTGGGCGCAGTCGCCTGGCTGCCCCTGCTCGGCGGTCAGGCCACGCATCCGCCGCCAGGCCAGGTGGCGGTGACCGCGTTCGACGTGGGGCAGGGCATGGCGCTCTTGATCGAGACCAGCGGCCATCGCCTGCTGTACGACACCGGCCCCTCCTACGGTCCCGGATCGAACGGCGGCAACCGGGTGATCCTGCCGTACTTGAAGGCGCGCGGCATCGGGCGTCTCGATGCGATGGTCGTCACTCACAGCGATGTCGATCACGCCGGCGGCGCGCTCGACGTGCTGCAGGAGCTGGCGGTGGCGTGGGTCACGTCGTCGCTGCCGGACGGTCACCCCATCATCGCCGCCGCCGGACGGCACCTGCGCTGCGCCGCCGGCCAGTCGTGGGAATGGGACGGTGTGATGTTCGACATGCTGCAGCCGTCCACCGACAGCTATGCCGACCCTGATCTGAAACCGAACGCGCGCGGCTGCACGCTGCGCATCCGCGCGGCCGGCGGGACGCTGCTGCTGGCGGCCGACATCGAAGCGGCGCAGGAGGCGCAGCTGGTGCTGCATGCGCGCGCGCAGCTCGCGGCCGATGTGCTGCTGGCGCCGCATCATGGCAGCGGCACTTCGTCCACCCCCGAATTCCTGCGCGCCGTCCATCCGCGTCTGGCCATCTTCCAGGTCGGCTACCGCAACCGCTACCATCATCCGAAACCCGAGGTCTACGAACGCTACGGCGCAATGGGAATCGAACGCATCCGCAGCGACGAAGCAGGCGCGGTACTGTTCGATTCGGCCACCGGATTCGCGCCGCTGCGCTACCGGGAGGAACACCCGCGCTACTGGTACTCCCCAAAATAGTGCATTCCCTCTAAACGGGGATCGGATTGACGGGAATCCCCTTACAATTTCCCGCATGAGCAAACCGATCATCCATTTCTCCCACGGGAACAGCTACCCGGCCGGCAGCTATCGCGCCTTCTTCGAGTACCTGCGCGGCGAGTACGACATCCGCTCGGTCGACATGTACGGCCATGATCCGCGCTACCCGGTGACCGATGGCTGGCCCAAGCTGGTCGAGCATCTGATCGACTGCCTGGAGCAGTATGGGCAGCCGGTGATCCTGGTCGGGCACTCGCTGGGCGGCATGCTCAGCCTGATGGCGGCCAAGCAGCGGCCGGATCTGGTGCGCTGCGTGGTGATGCTCGATTCGCCGGTGGTGGCGGGCTGGCGTGCCATGCTGTGGCGCCTGACCAAAAAGCAGTCGTGGAGCGACAATTTTTCGCCCGCCAAATTCTCGCAAAAGCGCCGCAATGTGTGGCCCAGCGCGAAGGCGGCCTTCGAGCACTTCATCGGCAAGCCGGTGTTCGCGGCGTGGGCCCCGGGCGTGCTCGATGATTACCTGGCCGCCGGGCTGGAACCGCATCCGGAAGGCGTGCAGCTGCGCTTCAAGCGCGAGATCGAGACCGAGATTTACCGCGCGCTGCCGCACCATCTGGGCTCGCTGATGAACGACGATTATCCGGTGCCGATCGGCTTTGTGGGCGGGACCGATTCGGTCGAGCTGCGCCAGGCCGGCCTGTCCGCCACGCGCGCGCTGGTGGGCGAGTATTTCAGCGAAATCGAAGGCGGCCACCTGTTTCCGATGGAGTCGCCGGAAAAGGCGGCGCGCCTGACCCGCGAGATGATCGCCAAACTCCTCCGACAGGCGACTTGAGAGCGCTTTTCGCGTAAAATCGCGGAAATTCACCTCCCACTCTAGAGACACTCCGCGATGACAATCAAAAGCGACAAATGGATCCGCCGCACGGCCCTGGCCACCGGCATGATCGAACCGTTCGAGCCAGGCCAGGTTCGCGAGGCCGACGGCCGCAAGATCATCTCTTATGGCACTTCGTCGTACGGCTACGATATCCGCTGCGCGGACGAATTCAAGGTCTTCACCAACATCAACAGCACCATCGTCGATCCGAAGAACTTCGATTCGAATTCCTTCGTCGACATCAAGAGCGACGTGTGCATCATCCCGCCCAATTCGTTCGCGCTGGCGCGCACCATCGAGTACTTCCGCATTCCGCGCAATGTGCTGACGGTCTGCCTGGGCAAATCGACCTATGCGCGCTGCGGCATCATCGTCAACGTCACGCCGTTCGAACCGGAATGGGAAGGCTACGTCACGCTCGAATTCTCCAACACCACACCGCTGCCGGCCAAGATCTACGCCGGTGAAGGCTGCGCCCAGGTGCTGTTCTTTGAAAGCGACGAAGTGTGCGAAACCTCGTACAAGGACCGCGGCGGCAAGTACCAGGGCCAACACGGCGTCACGCTGCCGAAGACTTGATTGTCGAAAAATCTTACAAGATTGAACATATTTTAACAATCTGTGGTGCATGATTTAAACGTAAGTTTTTGATTTGAAACAATTACATCGTGCCTGTATGTACGCTGGCACAGGAAATGCTTTAACCCCCTGATCCAAACAAGAGGGTTATATTCAAATGAAACTTCGTCATATCATCGCCGCAGCATGTTTCGCCGCGCCAGCCGCAGCATTCGCCTTCCCGATCGCCGATGCTGGCACGGAAGGTCTGGCCGTTCTCGCCGGCACCGGCGCGATTGTCGCTACCTATGAAGGCAATTCGGCTTCGTACAGCAACGACTTGTACCTGGTGACCAACGACGGCATCGCCGACAACGACATCTTCCTGTTCAATAACCACGCTTCGGCTGTGGGCAGCATCGCCAATCTGGGCGCGTTCGCGTCCGGCACCGAGCTGGTGTTCCGCCTGCATGTGAACAATACCGCATCGGACTACTTCACTGGTCTGGCCAGTCGCAACGCTGACAACCATTTCCACGCCCGCGTGCAGGAAAACTGGGCGCCGAACACGACGCTGGTCAGCTTTGAAGATCTGTTCAACGGTCCCTTCGATTTTAACGATCTGAGCTTCTCGTTCACCAATACGCGCACCACGCAAGTGCCGGAACCAGGTTCGATCCTGCTGATGGGCCTGGGTCTGGCCGGTGTCGCCGCCGCGCGCCGCCGCAAAGCTGCCAAGTAAATCGCTTCAGATTTGAAAAGCCCGGCCGCTTCAACGCGGGCGGGTTTTTTTTCGCCGTGTATTCCGCTTGCATAGCGGCCATTTCAGATGCCCTCGGCAGGCCTTCGCATCCCTCAAGTACCGCAAGTTTCCCAGCGCCATTTTGTGAAAGCGCTTCCTGTGCCGAGTATGCCGATCTGTGTGTATTTACCCACCAAAAGTACACAGAAATCCCCTCTAATCGATGGCAGCATCGTGCCCCAACGATGCGATATGCATATCGAGGGAGGCAGCGCCATGATCGAGAATACGGAAGACTTGAAGCACTGGTTCAAAACGAGTGGCGTGGCGCAACCGCTGGACGTTTGCATTGGTCCCTTGCCGCGTTCGAAAGCGGCGCTTGGCCGTTGGTCGAGCAGCGAGCCCGATCACGAAATTCGCTTGATGAGCCCGCACCCCCGCAGCTACCGTCTGTCCCTGATGCTCGAGCCGCTCGAAGCGCGCATCTGGGCCAACAACACGCCGCTGTGGGGCGGCATGATTCCCGCCAACCGCTTCCGTATCTGCCCGCCCGGCGAGCAGGGCCAATGGAGCCGCGTGAGCAGCTGCGACATCGTCAACATCTTCATTCCCGTCGACCTGGTCGATCAACTGGGCAGCCTGCGCGGTGACGATGCCGGCACCACGCTTGGCGCGCGCCTGTTCGTGCAGGACCGCATGGTGCTCGACCTCGTGCACAAGATGCTCGACACCGACGCCATGGCCGGCCCGCTGGCGCGCGAAGCCTGCGACGGCCTCATGACGAGCCTTGTCTGTTACCTGATTGAGCACTACACCAAGCCGGTCGAACAGATTCAAGCGAGCGGGCTGGCCGGCGTGCGCCTGCGGCGCGTGCTCAAGCACATTGCCGACAGCACTGCCGAATCGCTGCCCAATGCCGAGCTGGCCGCCTTGTGCGGCATGAGCGCGGCCCATTTTTCGCGCGAGTTCCGCAGCGCCGTCGGCATGCCGCCGCATCAGTACATGATGAAGCTGCGCCTGGCGCGCGCCTGCGCCGCCTTGCTGGCCGACGAAACGCGCATCGTCGATATCGCGGGCGACTGCGGCTTCGCCGACGCCAGCCATTTTTCGCGCGCGTTCTCGGCCCACTACGGCGTTTCGCCGACCGCCTTCCGGCACCAGCACCGCCGCAACGACTGAGCGCAGCGCGTTTTTACAACGCCAAGGCCCACCAAAAGCAGATTTGTACAACTTAAGCAGAAAAAGCCGCGCAATCGAAGCTGATTAAAAACACAATCTTTGTTCAATATCAATAACTCGAACAAGGAACGATATGAAATTGCATCGGTTTTGGGTAGTCGCTCTGGTCGCCCTGGCAGGACAGGCCGGCCTCGCGCAGGCGGAAAACATCTCGCTGCGCGTGAACTTCAACGACGGCCGCAACGGCGTCACCTTCACCCCCATCCGCGCCGAAACGGGCGAGTTCGGCGTCACGCCCAACTTGCCGGCCCACGCGCAGGGCCAGCACTGGCGCGTGGTCGCCAAAAATGCCCAGGGCGTGATCCTGCACGAAGTGGCGGTCGAGAACCAGCAGCAGCGCCACGTCGAAGTCTTCAATCCGAAGAGCGGCAAGATCGATCTGGCGCAGAGCGTCAAGCAGGCCGACGGCGCGTTCGAAGTCTCGCTGCCGTTCGATAAGGCGGTGGCCAGCGTCGAAGTGCTGCCGGCGGCGTCGACCAACGCGCGTATCGCCAGCGCCGCCCCTGTCGTGACCGCGAAATTCGACCGCGCCTCGCTGGAAAAAATGGCGGCCGCAAGCAAGATGGTGCGCACCCAGGCCCTGGCCGGCGGCGCCACGGCCACCACGATTATCGAGTCCGGCCCGGCCAAGACCAAGATGGACTACGTGTTTGTGGGCGACGGCTACACCGCCGCTGAAATGGGCAAGTGGGCGACCGACGCCAAGAAGGTGATCGACGGCTTCATGGCCGATCCACTGTTCGCCGCCAACCGCGCCAACATGAACGTGCGCCGGGTCGACATCGCCAGTAACCAGTCGGGCGTGGACGAGCCGGACCGCGGCATCTACCGCGACACGGCGATGGATGGCGCCTTCTACTGCTACAACATCGAACGCCTGCTGTGCGTGAACACCACCAAGGTGCTTAACGTGGTGGGCTCGGTGCTCGCGCCCGACCAGCGCGACGTGATCGTCGTCATCTCCAACTCCACCCGCTACGGCGGTTCGGGCGGCTCGGTCGCCACCCTGTCGATGCACGCGTCGTCGGTGGAAGTGGCGCTGCATGAAATCGGCCACACCGCCTTTGCGCTGGCCGACGAATACGACTACGGCACTTGCAGCCTGGCGTCGGAACCGACCGAAGGCGATGTCTCGCTCAACTGGAACCGCAGCGTCAAATGGGGCAGTCAGATTGCCGCGAGCACGCCGGTGCCGACAGCGGCAGGCAGCGTTCCCAACGGGACGGTCGGCACCTTCCAGGGCGCCCAGTACTGCGCCTCCGGCAAATACCGTCCGACCGAAAACTCGCGCATGCGCACGCTGGGCTATCCATGGCACGCGGTCAACGAGCGTTTGGTCAAGAGCGTATTCGCAAAATATGCCTCGTCCGGCCTGAGCCAGAGCGGCACGCTGTCCGGGACGGGCGTCTCGGCCTATGTTCCAGGCGCCACGCCAGGCTACCTCACCACGGGCAACGGCACCATCAGCGGCCAGCTGAGCGGCGCCAGCGGCACCGACTTCGAGCTGTTCCTGTTCAAGTGGACGGGCAGCGCCTGGACCAAGGTCGCTTCCAGCACCGGTCCGACGTCGAGCGAATCGATCAGCTATGCGGGCACGGCCGGCTACTACTACTTCGAGGTCAAGTCGTATGCGGGTAGTGGAAATTACAACGTGCAATATGCGTTTCCAGCCCCGTAAGCAAGAAGCGTATTGACGTAGTCCGTGCGGCAAGATAGTCTGAGGGAAATTGTAATTATTTCAACCATTCTTGCCAACGGACTTCGCTTCCCGTGCCATCTTCCTTCACCGCTTCGGCGATCTCGATTTCCCCGGTCGATGGCGTTCTGACCATCGCTTTTCTTGAAAAACCGTCAGGCGAGGGCCGCTTCATGCTGCTCCGGCGCGATCTGCATGCGAGCGCGCCGGACAAAAGCGGCGACTATCTCGAGGTGGATGGCAAATCCAGGTCGGTCCGCAACGGGATCGAAGCGGTCATCGTGCATTGGGGGCGCCTGCGCTTCATCTTGAACGAGGAGGGCCGCAGCAGGATCGGGGCGCCCGAACTGACCGTCACGCACGATCTCAAGCCGGCCGAACTGGGACGCCTGTTTTCCACCATCAGCCGCATCGTCGGCGACAGCCGCGTGCGGCATGCCGCGCCCACCATCGAAGAAGTCAACCGCTTGCTGCGAATCGAGGGCGACGATCCCGATGCCTATGGCCGGTTCGATCTGTTCGTCCCGGCGTTCGGGCGCACCTTCCCGGTCCATATCGAGATGATCGACGCGAGCGGCATCGCGCCTGCCACGGCCGCCGTTATCGGCGACATCGTCGCCATGCAATGTCCCGCGCGCAAACAGATCACGCAACTGCTGTACGAGCACGCGCTCATGACGGCGCGCGAAGTCCAGTTTCCCGATCCGTCGTTCGAGTCCGCGCCCGTCGCGCCGTCGCTCGTCGGTCGCATTTTCGGCCGGGCCGGCAAAAAACGTGTCGTGGCGCTGTCGATCGACGATCCGATTCATCCGTGTTACTTCGAATACGGGATCGACAGCGTCGAGAAGAAGGTGGTCTGGACTGGCTTTCGCATTAATGAGACAGGCCAGAATCCCAGCCGGCTGTGCGTGCTCGACTGCCGCCCGCAATGGGAGCAGGAGAGCGGTGTGGCCATCGTCCTGCGCAAGGGCGTGCCGGTCGCAACGTCGGACGCGGACGTCAATGTCGACGATTTTGAGGCGCACGCCATTGCATGATTAGCTAGTCTCCGTAAAAAGTAGTAAAGTTACACAAAATTCCAACGGAGACAGCATGAAAAAAATCCTCAGTACCCTGGTCGCATCGGCCCTCTTGATGGCGGCCAGCGGCCACGCCATGGCGGACGCCAAGAATCCCAAGATCGGTTTTTCGATCGACGACCTGCGCACCGAGCGCTGGACGCGCGACCGCGATTACTTCGTCGCTGCGGCCCAGGGCCTGGGCGCCAAGGTGTTCGTGCAGTCGGCCGACGCCAGCGAGCAAAAGCAGATCGCGCAAATCGAGAACCTGATTTCGCGCGGCGTGGACGTGCTGGTCATCGTGCCGTACAACGCCACGGTCCTGAACAACGCCATCCGCGAGGCGAAAAAGGCCAACATCAAGGTCGTCTCCTACGACCGGCTCGCGCTTAACGCCGATCTCGACGCCTATATCTCCTTCGATAACAAGGCTGTCGGCGAAATGCAGGCCCAGGGCGTCGTCCAGGTTAAACCGAAGGGCAATTACTACCTGCTGGGCGGCGCGCCGACCGACAACAACGCCAAGATGCTGCGCGAAGGCCAGATGGCGGTGCTGCAGCCGCTGGTCGACAAGGGCGACATCAAGATCGTCGGCAAGCAGTGGGTCAAGGACTGGAGCCCGGCCGAAGCGATGTCCATCATCGAGAACGCGCTCACCGCCAACAGCAACAAGATCGATGCCATCGTCGCGTCCAACGATTCCACCGCCGGCGGCGCGATCCAGGCCCTGGCATCGCAAAAGCTGAGCGGAAAGGTCGCCGTCTCCGGACAGGATGCCGATCTGGCCGCGATCAAGCGCGTGGTGGCCGGTACCCAGTCCATGACCGTCTACAAGCCGCTCAAGCTGCTCGCCGGCGAAGCGGCCAAGCTGTCGGTGCAGCTGGTGCGCAACGAAAAGCCTGCCTTCAACGCCCAGTACGACAACGGCTTCAAGAAGGTCAACACGCTGCTGCTCAAGCCGACCATGCTGACCAAATCGAATGTCGATCTGCTGGTGACCGACGGCTTCTATACCAAAGCGCAGATCTCGGCCAAGTAAGCGCCGATGTCCGACTACCTTCTTGAAATGAAGGGCATCGTCAAGCAGTTTGACGGTGTCCGCGCGCTCGACGGAATCGATCTCAAGGTGCGGCCGGGCGAATGCATCGGCCTGTGCGGCGAGAACGGCGCCGGCAAATCGACCCTGATGAAAGTGCTGTCGGCGGTTTACCCGCACGGCAGCTGGGACGGCGAGATCCTGTGGGACGGCCAGCCCCTGCGCGCCCATTCGATCCGCGAGACCGAGGCGGCCGGCATCGTCATCATCCATCAGGAACTGATGCTGGTGCCCGAGCTGTCGGTCACCGAGAACCTCTTTTTGGGCAATGAGCTGACCTTGCCGGGCGGGCGCATGAATTATCCCGCCATGAACCGGCGCGCGGCCCAGTTGCTGGGCGAATTGCAGCTCACCGACGTCAATGTCGTCCTGCCGGTCATGAACTATGGCGGCGGGCACCAGCAGTTGATCGAAATCGCCAAGGCGCTGAACAAGAACGCGCGCCTGCTGATCCTTGACGAGCCTTCGGCTTCGCTCACTGCATCCGAAATCGCGGTCCTGCTCGACATCATCCGCGGCCTGAAAGCCAAGGGCGTGGCCTGCGTTTATATTTCGCACAAGCTGGAAGAGGTGGCGGCCATCTGTGACACCATCGCCGTCATCCGCGACGGACGCCACATCGCCACCACGCCGATGGCGCAGTTGGACGTGGGCCGCATCATCGCGCAAATGGTGGGGCGCGAGATGAACCAGCTGTATCCCAAGCAGGAGCATGCGCTGGGCGAGGTCATCTTCGAAGCCCGCAACGTGACTTGCTACGACGTCGACAAGCCCGAACGCAAACGCGTCGACGACGTTTCGTTCAAACTGCGCAAGGGCGAAATTCTCGGCATCGCCGGCCTGGTCGGGGCAGGGCGCACGGAGCTCGTGTCCGCCTTGTTCGGCGCTTATCCCGGGCGCTGCGAGGCGCAGGTCTGGCTGCATGGAGAGCGGGTCGACACCGGCACGCCGCTCAAGGCCCTGCGCGCCGGGTTGGCGCTGGTGCCGGAAGACCGCAAGCAGCACGGCATCGTGCGCGACCTGACGGTGGGGCAGAACATCACGCTGGCGGTGCTGGGGCAGTTCGCGCGCCTGAGCCGCATCGACGGCGAGGCCGAACTGGCGGCCGTCCATGAACAGATCGCCCGTCTCGGCCTGCGCACGGCCAGTCCGTTCCTGCCGATTACCAGCCTGTCCGGCGGTAACCAGCAAAAGGCGGTGCTGTCCAAGATGCTGCTCACCAAACCGCAGGTGCTGATCCTCGACGAGCCCACGCGCGGCGTCGACGTGGGCGCCAAATACGAAATCTACAAGCTGATGTTCGAGCTGGTGGCGCAGGGCATGTCGATCATCATGGTCTCGTCCGAGCTGGCCGAAGTGCTGGGCATCGCCGATCGCGTGCTGGTGATGGGCGAGGGCAGGCTGCGCGGAGACTTCGTCAACCAGGGACTGACCCAGGAAACGGTGCTCGCCGCCGCCATCGACCACGCCGCCGCACACTGACAAGATATCCGGAACCGCCCAAATGAACCCATTGAAGATCAAACAGCTGTTCACGCAATACAAAATCCTGGCGCTGTTGGCCGCCATCGCTCTGATCTGGATCTTTTTCAGCTGGCAGACCGAAGGCGGCTTCACGTCGGCGCGCAATTTGTCGAACCTGATGCGGCAGATGGCCATCACCGGCATCCTCGCCTGCGGCATGGTCTTCGTGATTATCGCCGGGGAGATCGATCTGTCGGTCGGCTCGCTCCTTGGTCTGTTGGGCGGCGCGGCCGCCGTGCTCGATGTGAGCCACCATTTGCCGCTGCCGATGATCGTGCTGCTGGTTCTGGGCTGCGGTTTGCTGCTTGGCCTGTTCAACGGGCTGCTGGTGGCCTATGCGGGCATCCCGTCGTTCATCGTCGGCCTGGGCGGGATGCTGGCCTATCGCGGCGTGGTGCTCGGAATCACCGGAGGGACGACAGTGGCGCCGGTGTCGGACCAGATGATCTATCTGGGGCAGGGCTATCTTTCGCCCACCTTTGGCGTGGGTCTGGGTGTGCTGTTGCTGGCCCTGGCCTGCGTGCTGACCTGGCGCCAGCGCGCCAGCCTCGCCTTGCATGGCTTGCCGGTCGCCCCCGCGTGGCGCGACGGCGTCAAGCTGGCGGCCATCGGCGCCGTGCTGTTCGCGTTTGTGCGCACATTGAACAGTTACGAGGGCATTCCGTTGCCGGTGCTGCTGCTGTTGGTGCTGCTCGGCGCCTTCAGCTACATCGCCACCCAGACCGTGTTCGGGCGCCGCATCTACGCGGTCGGCAGCAATATGGAGGCGACCCGCCTGTCGGGTGTCGACGTCCGTGCGGTCAAGCTGTGGATCTTCGGCTTGATGGGATTGATGTGCGCCTTGGCCGGCTTGATCAACACGGCGCGCCTGGCGGCAGGTTCCCCCTCGGCCGGCACCTCCGGCGAACTCGATGTGATCGCGGCCTGCTTCATCGGCGGCACCTCGATGCGGGGCGGTTCCGGGACCGTGTACGGCGCCCTGATCGGCGCGCTGGTGATGGCCAGCCTGGACAACGGCATGTCGATGCTGGACGTGGACAGCTACTGGCAAATGATCGTCAAGGGATTGATCCTGACCCTGGCCGTCTGGGTCGACGTGGCCACCCGCGCGGGACGGCGCAGCTAGTTAGCATTCCTTTATTTGGTATTTACATTCTAATAATGCAATATAGATTATTTGTCAAATTGCATGTTGCTGGGCGATAATGCACACGGCATTAACGTCATGTCGATGGAAACAATCGCGGCGGGTTTGCTCCAATGCTCCCGCCATCGGTGCGGAAGCCGGTCTTAACGATTGATTCCAGAGGTAGATGATGAAGAAGAACGTGGCACCTGTCTTGGTGCGTAATTTGGTGATCGCGCTGGCTGTCGTGGTAACGGGTTGTGGCGGCGGAGGCGATACGCCAACCCCGACGCCAACCCCGACGCCGACGCCGACGCCAACCCCGACGCCAACCCCGACGCCAACCCCGACGCCGACACCGACGCCGACGCCAACCCCGACACCGACACCGACGCCGACGCCGACGCCAACGCCAACGCCAACGCCGCCGACCGGCTCCAACGTCGCTCCGCTCGACACGAGCGACCGCGCGGCGGTTCTGGCCTTCTACAACAACGTCATGCTGCCTTCTTTCTCGGTACCGATCCAATGGACTGGCGCTGTCGATGGCTGCGTTGCGGGAACCACGTCGCCCGAATGGAAAACGGCGGTCGTTCGCACGGTGAACAGCTTCCGCGCCTTGTCCGGCATGCCCGGCACCGTGACGCTGAACCTGACCCATTCCGCGATGGCCCAGCAGGCGGCCTTGATGATGGACGCGAACAACGCCCTGAGCCACTCACCGCCTGACGGTTGGAAGTGCAAGACTGCCGATGGCACCACTGCCGCCGGCAGCTCCAATCTGGCGCTGGGCAACGCGGGACCGAACGCCATTCATGCCTACATGGCTGACAACGGTACGCCGAGTCTCGGTCACCGCCGCTGGCTGCTGTACTCCAAGCTGGGCGAGGTCGGCACCGGCGACACGCCGCGCGCCAACGATCTTTGGGTCTTCGGCGGCACGGTGACCGCGCCGCCAAGCGCCGTCACGGCAGGCATCCCTTGGCCATCGCGCGGCTTTATCCCGTGGACGACCAAAGTGGCCGATCCAAAGCAGCCCTGGAGCTTCTCGCTACCAGGCGCTGACTTCAGCGGCGCGACCGTCACCATGACCAACGACGCAGGTCAGGCGCTGGCCGTCTCCGGTGTCGGTCAACTGCCGAACGGCTACGGCGACAACACGCTGGGCTGGACCTTGTCCGCTGATGCCAGCCAATGGTCGCGCTCACCGGCCGATACCAAATTCGCGGTCCAGATCAGCAATGTATTGGTCGGCGGCCAGGCCAAGAGCTTCCAGTACACGGTGACGTTCTTCCTGCCTTGATGCACCGTCAGGTGTGAGCAGTTTGTCACGGCCCGGTCATACGCGGCCGCTACGATGTGTCCTCCCATTCACCTTGAGGACACTTCGTGAAGACAAAGACCATCATCGCCGCGCTGCTCGCGCCCTTGTTCCTGGCCCCGGCCGCCCACGCTGAAATCAAGCTCATTGCCATTGGCTCCATCAGCGGCAACACGGCGGACCGGTCGGCAGCGACGGCCGCGCCACTGGAAAGCGGCGTTGCGGGCAATCTGTTCGGCGGTGCCGGTTCGGGCTTGGCGCACCTTGGCGGCGACGTCTTCATCGCGGTGCCCGACCGCGGTCCGAACGCGAACGCCTACAATCCGGCGCTCGATCACACCACCTCGTTCATCCCACGATTTCATACGCTCAAGCTCGCGCTCAAGCCCAGCGCTGCCGGCGCCAGCCTGCCGTTCACGCTGACGCCGACCCTGCTGGACACCACGCTCCTGTCGAGCAAGAAGCCGCTGCACTACGCCGCCGGCGGCGCGCCTGCGCTGGGCGGCAAGCACCACACCTTCTACTTCAGCGGCCGGTCGGACAACTTCGATCCATCGCGCCCGTCGACCGATGCAAGCAATGCGCGCTTCGACCCGGAAGGCGTGCGCGTGTCCAACGACGGACAGCACATCTACATCACCGACGAATACGGCCCCTTTGTCTACGAATTCAACCGCCAGACGGGCAAACGCATGCGCGTGTTCACGCTGCCGCCGGAGTTCGCGGTCAGCCATGTCAGCCCGGAAGGCGCGGTTGAAATTGCCAGCAATCTGATGGGCCGCGTCGCCAACAAAGGCATGGAAGGCCTGGCCATCACGCCGGACGGCCGCAAACTGGTGGGCATGATGCAAAGCCCGCTGATCCAGGACGGTGGCGTGGACGGGCGCTTCACCCGCATCGTGGTGATCGACATCGAAACGGGCGCTGTGACCCAGCATGCCTACCCGCTGACCAATATCGGCACCGCAGCCAAGCCCAAATACCCGACGGTGAGCGAAATCGTGGCCGTCAACGACCATGAGTTCCTGGTTGATGAGCGTGACGGCAAGGGCTTCGGCGACGATTCCAAGGCGGCCTACAAAAAGGTGTACCGGATCGATCTGACCGGCGCGGCCGTCGTCAACGGCGTGAGCGGAGACGCGAATCTGGCCCGTTACGCGATCCAGAAGACGCAGTTCATCGATGTGGTGCAGGCGCTCGTGGCGCAGGGCTACGCGCCCAAGGATATTCCGGCCAAGCTGGAAGGAATGGCGTTCGGCAGCGATGTGGTGATCAACGGCGTCAGGAAGCACACGCTGTTCATCTCGAACGACAATGACTTCATCGGCACCGTCACCGATTCAGGCCACCCGGCTGGCGCGGACAATCCGAATACCTTCCTGGTGTTTGCGATCGATGCGGCGGATCTGCCGGGGTATCAGGCGCAGGGCCACGGCCGCTGCGAAAAAGGCCGCAACTAGTATCAACCCTATTGGTCAGCCGGCAGGGGCGCTGACCAGCGCGCGAATTTCGTCGCACGCGTCCTGGCGGCATTCCTCTGCAACGGCTTTCGGCATCGCTTTGGCATCAAGAAGAGCTTCAACCGCGTATTCCCTGCAAATGGCGCAGGGGTTGGTGTCGTAGAGCCACAGCGCGAGGGCGGGTGCATCGTTCGCGTCAAGGACATCACGCATGGCCATACCGAACGCATGCAACTGTTCTGCATCGAGCTCCAATCGTTGTAATGCGGAGAGAATCAGCGCTTCGTCGCCCGGCTGGAGCTGTTTGGTCAACAATTGAAGAACGTGTGCCTCGTCTGGCGACAGGTCCGCTGCGCGTAACCGTGCTCTCCCCAGTTCTCCGACCACCGGATCGGTGAGGTGCGCCAGCGCTTGAAAGGCGAGATTGCGCACGCCGGGATCGCCGTCGTGTGCCAGTTCCCAGATGCGCGGATGCATGCGCGGAAGAATGGCCCATTGAAAAATACGCAGCAGATTTTTGGAAACCGCTAGCCTGGTTTCAAAACTCAGATGCCGCAAAATCTGATCGATGTCATCAGCGCTAGCGTATTGGCCAAAATGGCGATACGCGAAGCTGGAACGATGCGCTTCATCGGCGGCGGTCCGCAGTAGTTGCTCAACATTGACCTTGCCTGCTTGTTCTTTGAAGTACGCTTCTCGCCTGTCGGCACGCTCCTCGGCCGTGAGGCTTTCGTCCTGCGCATCCCTGTTAACGTAGCGCTGGTGCTGGCTCAAGAACGCTTCGACGGCGGCGTCGGACCCGGCTAAGCGTTCCAACTCAGCCAATGCGGCGGCGTGGGCGGGAGTGTCCTCGTCGAGCAAATAGGAGAGTCCTTCGACATAGTCATCCGGATCAGCCAGCAGAATCTTCCCATGCCGCCGCGCGACTTCGACCAGTGCCGGCACGCCATCGAGCAAAGCGATTGCACGGGCGCCAGAGAGGCACTCGCCATCTGTGTCCTGGCTCCAGACGTAGCGGCGAAGTGCAGCCGCGGCCGCTGCATCGCCATCGATCGCCATCAACGCCACAAGCTCGCAAAGCTGCTCGGAGCAGGGATTGTCCGGCTTGAATGCCAGCTGCGCCAATAGCGCCGCTGAGAGCCGAGGGTACGCCGGCGTATCCTTAAAAAATCGATACATCCACGCCGCGCGATGCGGCTCGCATTGCTCATCGTACGCCTGCTTTTCCACGCAGGCTTCGATTACCAGATCCTCAACGTCGGCAATGCCATGTTCCTGCGCATACAGCAACGCTGCGCCCCGCCCATGGCGAAGCATGCGTGCAAACTGTTCGCGGGTGAGCTTTTCTGCGGTCTGTTCGGTCATGTCAGGCTTGTGATTTCTTCTTGGCCGCCAAGGTGCGGCTTTCTTTTTTCAGTCCCTGCGAGACGGGGCAGACCGCCTGCATGAACGAGGCGAGGGTATTGGCCAGGTTGTCCGACTGCAGCCGATAGAAGACAAATTGTCCGCGCTTGTCGCTCGTGATCAGGCCGGCCGACTCCAGAATCTTGAGGTGCTTGGACAGCGAAGGCTTGGTCATCTCGAAGCGCGCGGCGATATCGCCGGCAGAGAGCTCCGTCTCCGACAGGTAGGCGAGAATTTTCCGGCGCGGCGTGGATGCCAGCGCGGCGAAGATCTGATCCATGGAAGGTGTGCGCCCGTGTTGATTGAGTATTCCATCATACACCAAAAAATCGCGCTTAGTTAATTAGCTATTTAGCTAATTAGCGTGTATAGTGACTTCCATTCGATGCACTTTTAGCGAGGCAGCAATGAATGCGAATGACAGTTCGAGCGATCCCGGCACCACCGTGTACTACAACAGCGCCTGCCCGGTATGCGATGCCGGCATCTGCTACCAGCGCGAACGGATGGCTGGAGTGGCGGTCAGCTTTGTCGATGTGAATGCCCGGCCCGGGCTGGCGCAGGAACTCGGCATCAACCTGGAACGCTTGCGCGAACGTCTGCACGTCGTTGGGCCGGACGGCAGCCTCGCCATAGGCGACCGGGCCTTCGCCGCCTTGTGGTCGCAAACGCCCGGGCAACGCTGGATGGCGCGGCTGGTCCGTCCGCTGGCATGGCTGACCGGGCCGCTCTACAAAGTGGTCGCCCGCATCCTGTACCGCTGGAACCGCTCGCGCGGCCGCTGGTAACGCTTTTTTCCAACCAAAGGAATCATATGAACACGCACACCACCAACAACGCCGATCCCGCCGAACTGGCCCGCTTCAACCAGCTGGCCGCGCGCTGGTGGGACGAGAATTCGGAATTCAAGCCCATGCACCGCATCAATCCGCACCGGCTGGACTGGATCGACGGCCTGGCTGGTTTGAGCGGCAAGGCGGTACTCGACGTCGGCTGCGGTGGCGGCATTCTGGCCGAGGCGATGGCCAAACGGGGAGGGCGCGTCACCGGGATCGACCTGGCCGACAAGCCCCTGCAGATCGCGCGCCATCACGCCAGCGGTCAGGCGCTCGCGCTCGATTACGCCAGCAGCAATGCGGAAGACTGGGCCGCCAGCCACGCGGCGCAGTACGACATCGTCACCTGCATGGAGATGCTTGAACATGTGCCCCATCCGCCAGCGGTCGTCGCCGCTTGCGCGGCCATGGTCAAGCCCGGAGGCTGGGTGTTTTTCTCGACCATCAACCGCAATCCGCTCAGCTACCTGACCGCCATTGTCGGTGTCGAGCACGTGCTGCGCATTCTGCCGCGCGGCACCCATCAGTACGCGCGCTTCATCAAGCCGCAGGAACTGTTGGCGATGGCCACCAGCGCCGGCCTGGAATTGATCGACAAGCGCGGCCTGGGCTACAACCCGCTGACCCAGCGCTTCCGGCTGCACCATTTCACGGGCATTGGCTATTTGCTGGCGATGCGCCGCCCGCTTTGAAGTTCAGGCGCCGACGATCGACTGGCCACACACCCGCAGCACGGAACCGGTGATCCCGGCGGCATCGGGCGCGCTGAGGAAGGCGACCGCATTGGCCACGTCCTCCGGAATGCCGCCCTGGCGCAGCGAATTGAGGCGCCGGCCCGCTTCGCGCATCATGAATGGCATCTTGCGCGTCATGGCGGTGTCGATAAAGCCGGGCGCCAGCGCATTGATGGTGATGCCGCGCGTGGCCAGCTGCGGCGCGCTGTTGGCGACCCAGCCGATGATGGCCGCCTTGGCGGCCGCGTAATTGGTTTGCCCGAAGTTGCCGGCAATGGCGCTGGTCGATGACAGGCAGACGATGCGCCCGCCGTCGCGCAGCACGGACTGGCTCAGCAGTTCATAGGTCAGCCTTACCACCGCCTCCAGGTTCACGCTCATGACCGCATCCCATTCCGCCGGCGCCATGCGCCCCAGGGTACGGTCGCGCGTGATGCCGGCGTTGTGGACGAGGATATCGAGTCCGCCGAACTGGGAAGCGCAAAATTCGGCCACGCGCGCAGGCGTGTCGGCCGCTGCCACGTCGACCGGCAGTGCCACGCCGCCGATTTGCGCCGCCAGCGCCATCAATTCTTCACTGGCCGACGCCAGGTCGGCGCAAATGACGTGCGCGCCTTCCTGCGCCAGCCGGATCGCGGTGGCGCGGCCGATGCCGCGTGCGCCGCCGGTGACCAGTGCCGTCTTGCCCGTCAAGGGCCGGCTCGCCAATGTGGCCCCAGGCAGCGCGACCATCGCGCTGGCGCGCAGCACCTGGCCGCTGATATAGGCGCTGTGGTGGCCGCACAGGAAGCGCACGATCCAGTCCAGCCTGTCGCAGGCGTCGCGTCCCGCTTGCAGCAGGTTGGCGGTGGCGCCGCGTTTGCCGATTTCCTTGGCCAGCGAGCGGGTGAAGCCTTCCATGGCGCCGGCGGCGGCGGGGCTGTCGGCTTCCGCCGGCGGCGCCGCCACGAACAGCACGCGCGCGTTGGGCGCGAGCATGCGAATCCGCGGCTGCATCAGCGAATAGACGTTGCGGCACGAGGCGATGCTGGTGCAGCCGGTGGCGTCCAGCACCAGGATTTCGACTTTGGCGTCGCCTGCTTCCGGTCCCGCCAGCGATGCGCCGGCGCCCGTGAGCGCGGCGCGCAACGCACTGTCGGCATAGCCGCCATCGACGGCCGCCAGCATCGCTGTGCGGCCTTTGAATGGCTGTGTTTCGAACGGGCCGGCGGCGCGCGCCAGCATCGGCGGCTGGGGCAGGCCGAGCAGCTTGATCAGCGGCGCGGTCAGCGGATGGTGGGACAGGGTGCGCAGGCGGTCGGTCATGGTTAGGAGGGCGAAATTGTCAGCGCCCGATCCTAACATAGCCCGTCACTCGCCTGTTAGAACACCCACAGTTTTTCGGCGGGCATATGCAGCCAATAGCGGCCCGCATCGAGGCGATACTTGGAATAGGCGCGCAAACTGACATCCTCGTACTTGAACAGGCACTCCCAGCGGTCGCCCAGGTACATGCAGGTGACCAGCGGCAGTTCGAGCGCGTTGTCCACCCGTTCGGTGCCGATGCGGATGTCTTCGACCCGAATCAGCGGCGTCGCTTCGGCCGCGATACCGGCGCCGCGCGCCGTGCCGCTGAGCGTCGTGCCGCCCGCCTGCAGCTGCACCGACTGGCCGTTGCGGCTCAGGACCGTGGCCGGGACGCGGTTGTTACTGCCCATGAATTCGGCGGTGAACAGCGTGTCCGGCGTTTCGTACATGCTTTGCGGCGTGCCTTGCTGTTCGATCTTGCCGTTATTGAGCAGCAGGATGCGGTCGGAAATGGCCATCGCCTCGGCCTGGTCGTGGGTGACCATCAGCGCCGACAGGCCCAGGCGCACGATCAGCTCGCGCAGGAAGGCGCGCGCTTCTTCGCGCAGCTTGGCATCCAGGTTCGACAGCGGCTCGTCGAGCAGGATCACCGGCGGGTTGTACACCAGCGCGCGCGCAATCGCCACGCGCTGCTGCTGGCCGCCCGACAGCTGGTGCGGGAAGCGCGCGCCAAGGTGGCCCAGTCCCAGCTGGGACAGCACCTCGTTGACTTTTTCTTCGATCGCGCTCTTGGCCGTCTTGCGCAATTTGAGTCCGTAGGCGACGTTGTCGAACACGGTCTTGTGGGGCCACAGCGCATAGGACTGGAACACCAGGCCCAGGCTGCGGTGCTCGGCCGCCATTTCGAAGCCATGGGCGCCGTCGAACACGCGCCGTTCGCCGATGTCGATGGTGCCGCTCTTGGGGCTTTCCAGGCCCGCCACCGCGCGCAGGAGCGTGGTCTTGCCGCTGCCCGAAGGCCCCAGCAAGGCAACCACTTCGCCGCGCTGCAGGTGCATCGAGACGCCTTTGAGGATCGGGTTGGCGGTGGCGCCGGTGCCGTAGTCGAGGTGCAGATCGTTGACTGTCAGTTCGTTCATGAGAAGTCTCGCTAATAATTAGTTGTGCAGCTTGACGCCGCAGCGCAGCGCGATGCCCAGGCCGATCGCGACCAGGGTGATGTTGATGAACGAGAGCGCCGCCACCAGATGGGTCGAGCCGCCCGCCCACAGCGACACCAGCATCGCGCCGATGACTTCCGTGCCCGGAGTGAGCAGGTACACGCCGGTCGAATACTCGCGCTCGAAAATGAGGAACACCATCAGCCAGGCGCCCAGCATGCCGAATTTAATGAGCGGCAGCGTGACGTCGCGCGTCACCTGCCCGCGGCTGGCGCCCACGGCGCGCGCCGCTTCTTCCAGTTCCGGGCCCACCTGCAGCAACGCGGTCGAAATCAGGCGCATGCCATAGGCAAGCCAGACCACCGAGTAAGCCAGCCACAGGGCGAAGATGGTGGAGCGCACTTCGCGCAGCAGCGGAATCACATGCTCGCTCAGCCACAGTGCGGGCGCCAGGTCCGTCGCCTTGAGCATGCCGTCCAGCCAGCTGGGCACGAACAGGAACACCCACAGGAAAGCCAGGCCCGCCAGCAGGCCCGGCACCGCGCGCGGCACCAGCACGCTGTAGTCGAGCAGACGGGTGATGGCGTCCGGCTTGCGGTGCATGGCCAGCGCGATGCCGGTGTAGCAGACCACGGCCAGGGCGCCGCCGATCACGCCGATCAGGATGGTATTGACGATCCCGCGCACCAGCGACGGCTCGGCGAAGATGTCGCGGAAGTGCTGCAGCGTGAGCACGTCGCCCAGCTTGACGCCTTCGCCCCAGTATTCGACGAAGGAGCGCAGCACGATGCCGGAGATCGGCAGGATGATGGTCACCAGCAGCCAGAAGGCCAGCACCGCGAACGCGACCCACTTCCAGCGGCCCAGCGGCATCACTTTCTGGCGCGCGCCCTTGCCCTTGATCGAGACGTACTTGTTGGCCGACTTGAGCAGCCAGCGCTGCAGCATCACCAACGGCATGGTCACCATCACCAGGCATACCGCGACGGCTGCCATGAGGTGGTAGGAAGGCGTGCCCAGCTTGTTGGTCAGCTTGTAGAGATAGGTCGCAAGCACCATGTGGCCTTCCGGGTCGCCCAGCACCAGCACCAGCCCGAACACTTCGAAGCCGAGGAAAAACACCAGCACGGCGGCGTAGGCGAGGGCGGGCATGATCATCGGCAGCGACACGTTGAGCATCACCTGCAGCGGCGAGGCGCCGGCCACGCGGGCCGCTTCCTCGACGTCGGAACCGAGGCTCTTGAGCGCGGAAGAGGCATACAGGTACACGTGCGGCACGTGGGTCAGCCCGGCGATGACGACGATGCTGGGGAAGGAATACACGTTCCATGGAATGACGCCGAGCAGCTGCTTGGCCCACACCGAATAAAAGCCCACGGGGCCCATCGACACCACGTAGCCGAAGCCCATCACCATCGGCGAGACGAAGATCGGCACCAGCAGCAGCGGCGCGATCCAGCCGCGGCCCGGCAAGTCGGTGCGGATCATCAGAAAGGCGAGCATGCCGCCCAGAGGCACCGCGATGGCGGTCAGGCCAGCCGCCATGATCATGCCGTTCTTGAAGGCGACCGCGAAATCGGGATCGTCGAAGATGAAGCGGTACGCGTCCAGGCCCAGTGTCTTGCTCGGGTTGAAGAAGGGCGCCGACAGGAAGCTCTGGTAGAAAATCAGCAGCAAGGGCGTGAAGATGGCGGCGCAGGCGAGCGTCACCACCAGACCGCGCGACCAGTTAAGGCGCGGGCCGTGCATCGAAATGGTAGTCATGACGGGTTCCGTTGTGAGGGCGGGCAGGACGGGCACGTCCTGCCGTGATGCGGCTTACTTCTTGCCGGCCGTTTCTTTCCAGTGCTTGAGGAAGGCCATGCGCTTGCCCTGCTCCAGATACTGCAGGATCACCGGATGGACCGGAATCGGCTTGACCTTGTCGGCGCCGATGGTCTTGATCAGCTCCGCCGAGGTGGTTTCGCCCTTGACGTCGGGACGGATGGCGAACAGCTTGGAATCGTTGGCGATGATGGTCTGGCCGCGTGCCGAGAGCATGTAGTCGAGCCACAGCTTGGCCGCGTTCATGTTCTTGGCGCTCTTGTTGATGAACTGGACGCGCGACAGGATCAGCGTGTAGTCGGTCGGCAGCACCACGCCCAGCGACGGGTCGGTCTTGGCGCGCACGAGCGCGTACGATCCCATCACGTTGTAGCCGATCAGGTTCTCGCCCGAGGAAATCCGCTCCAGCATGGTGCCGGTCGACGATTGCACGCGCAGGCGCGCTGTGCCAAAGGCGGTTTCCAGCGCGGGGAAGGCGGCCAGTTCGTGCGAATCCTGGGTCATGAACATGAAGCCGACGCCCGATTTTTCGATGTCGTAGGTGGTGACCTTGTCGCGGAATTTCTCGGTCGCGATCAGCTTCATGAAGTCGGCGTGCGTCTTTGGCACTTCCTTGGCGTCGACCAGACGCTTGTTGTAGACGATGGCGGCCGGCTCGAACGTGGTGCCGTAAGCCTGGTTGTTCCACATGGCCCAGGCGGGAATCTTGCCCGCCTCGGCGGATTTGTAGGTCAGCGCATAGCCGTCCGACGCCAGGCGCACCTGCAGGTCCATGGCCGACGACCAGAGCACGTCGGCCGTGGTGCCGCCGGCGGCAGCTTCGGAAATGAAGCGGTTGTACACCTCGGTCGAATTCATGTCGTTGTATTCGACCGTGATGCCGGGGTAAAGCGCATTGAAGTCCTTGACCAGTGGCTGGGTAGCCTTGCTGTCGGTGGCGCCGTAGATCACCAGCTTGCCTTCTTTCTTGGCGCCGTCGATGATCTTCTGGTAGTCGGCCGGGTAGCCTGCCGGCACCTGCGCCAGCGCGCCCGCGCTGATGGCGGCCAATGCGGCTGCAAGTATGGTTTTGGTGATGTTCATGTCGTCTCCTGTTGTAGGTTTGCTTTTTAGCGGACCAGGTTGAATTGCCTGGCTTGCCGCTTGTAGTCGTCAACTGCTGTCTGTACGTAGGCGGTCAGCGCTGCACCGGTCATTGAAAAAGGGTAGAAGCCGTAGGCTGCGCGTTCACGGGCATATTCCGGGCTGGCCATCATGCGGTCGAACACGCCCACCCAGTGCTGGTAGTCGGCGTCGGTCGCCTTGGGACTCATCCAGAGGCCCCGGATCACCGGCCACACCAGGTCGACGCCTTGTTCGCGTGCGGTCGGCACATTCGCGAGCACGCCCGGCAGGCGTTTTTCGGACAGCACCGCCAGCACCCGGACCTTGCCCTGGCCCGCATACAGCGTCGCTTCCGATGCGTCGCCCGAGACCACCTGCACGTAGTTGGCGTGCATTGCGGTGAAGGCTTCGCCGCCGCCTTCGAGCGCCACGAAGCGCAGCACCTTGGGATCGATGCCCGACTGCTGCGCCAGGCGCGCCATTTTCATCCAGTCCTGGCTGCCGATGGTGCCCGAGACGCCGATCAGGACCTTGGCCGGATTCTTCCGGAGCGCGGCGATCAGATCGGCCAGGTTGCGGTAGGCCGAGTCGGAACGCACGGCGACCATGCCGTAATCCGCGCCGAGCGCCGCCACCCAGCGCACGTCGGCGACGCCGGCCTTGCCGAACTTGCCCTGCGCCAGATTGAGCAGAGAGCCGCTGGAGAACGCCACCAGCGCGCCCGCTTCGCTGCCCCGGCGCGAGGCCAGGGCCTGCCAGGCGACCGCTCCCACGCCGCCCGGTTGATAGCTCAGGTGGACGGCTTGCGCTTTCGTATCGGCCTTGAGGCCCGCCGCGGCCAGCTTGCACGTGAGGTCCATGGCGCCGCCCGGTTTGGACGGCACGATGCACTCGGTCGCGAGGGCCGGTGGCGCCAGCAGAGCGGCAATGAGGAGCAGTTTTTTCATGGCGATGGCCTTTGGCGGCGCGGGAGATCAGGGTTTCCCATGATAGTCGCGCCGCCGCTGCGCACGTCAGAAACGGTGCTGAATGCCGGCGGTGAGGCCCGCCTGTGTTGTGCCGAAGCCCGGATCGTCGCGCGAGAGGCCAACCAGCTTGCCGTTGGACGCCTTGGCGTAGGCGGCCGCCACGTACAGGTCGGTGCGCTTGGACAGCGCATACAGCGTGCGCGCCACGAACATGACGGGATCGGCGTCGGTATTGGTGGCGACGTTCTTGACGTTGACGGCGTACACGGCGCCGGTCAGGGTGACTGCCGGCGTCACCAGGTAGCTCACGCCGCCCCAGTAGGTGGTGGCTTTGATGTCGGCGGTGGCGGCCTTGCCGGCCACCAGTTTGTAGTCGCGCAGGCCGGCGGTCAGGCGCCACGGGCCGGTCTTGTAGTCGGCGGCGATGTGAAGGGCGGTGGTTTCGTCGCGGTTGCCGGTGGCGGCGACGATATTGCCGTTGATTTGCTCGTACGCGGCCATGATCGCCAGTTCGTTGTGGGTCCACGAGCCGGCCAGCGCATATTTACGGCTGTCGGCGCTGCTGCCGGCCTGTTCGCCCATGCCGACGGTGGCGCCGTATTTGAATTCACCGGTCTTGCCCGAGTATTTGATGAGGTTGTCGAACGCGGTCGTCATGCCGTACTTGGAGCTGCCGGTGGCATTCGACGACGTGGCCCACGAATAATTGGGCGCATAGCCGAGCGGGTCGAACAGGATCACAAAGTCGTAGGTGGTGGTAAACGAGCGGCCGATGACCAGGCGGCCCATGCTGCCGTCGAGGCCTACGTAGGCCTGGCGCTTGAACAGGGCGCCGTCGGCGGCGCCGGTATCCATCAAGATGCCGCCTTCGAGTCCATACACGGCCTTCAGCGAGCCGCCCAGGTCTTCGCTGCCCTTGATGCCCCAGCGCGATGTGTTCTTACCGCCCGAGATGACGCGCGCGGCACTGTCGCCGGCCGCATTCGCGTTGGTGGTGTAGTCGACGCCGGCGTCAATCAGACCGTAGATCTGGACGTTCGATTCGGCTGCCTGGGCGGCCGTTGCGGCGAACAGGGTCGAGGTCAATGCAAGCGCCAATGCTGATGGTTTCATTCATGTCTCCTGGGTTTTATCGTTATGGGTAATTCTTGTTTCAGGATTCACTATAGATTTGCCATCCTTTCAATTGGCTTTCAATCCGAAAGGTTTTCGTGCGCCGTTCACAAGCGCCGTTTTCGGGGCTACACTGGCGCACATGCGAATCCTACTGGTCGAAGACCACACCGAACTGGCCCACTGGCTGTCCAAGGCCTTGCGCGATGCGAACCTCAGTGTCGAATGGGCCGCCAACGGCGCCGATGCCGACGCCTTGCTCCACACGCAGGAGTTCGCGCTCGTGATCCTGGACCTGACCCTGCCCAAGATGGACGGCCTCGAAGTGCTGCGCCGCTTGCGCGCGCGCGGCGGCCCCCGCGCCCGCACACCGGTGCTCATTCTCACCGCGCGCGGCGGGCTCGAAGAAAAAGTCCAGGGCCTCAATTCGGGGGCGGACGACTACTTGGCCAAGCCGTTCGAGCTGGCCGAGCTCGAGGCGCGCGTGAAGGCGCTGCTGCGGCGCAGCGTCGGCAGCGAGGCGGTGGTGCATCAGTGCGGGGCGCTCAGTTTCGACACGGTGACCCGGATGTTCGCCTACGGCGGCGCGGCGCTCTCGCTCACCAAGCGCGAACACGCGGTGCTCGAAGCGCTGATCAGCCGCCCTGGCTGCGCGGTGTCCAAGGAAAAGCTGTTCGACGAAGTGTTCGCGCTCGAGGACGATGCGAACCTCGACGCGATCGAACTGTATATCCACCGCGTGCGCAAAAAGCTCGAACGCGATCAGCCCGGCGCGGCCGCCATTGTCACCTTGCGCGGCATCGGCTACATGCTGCAGGCGCGCGAGCCGGCGGCCGGCTAGATGACGCCCTTGCTGACCAGAGTCGTGCAGCGCCTGCGCGCCGCGCCCCTCGGCAGCTTGCGCAGGCAGCTGCTGCGCTGGCTCCTGATTCCACTGGCGCTGCTGGTGGTGCTCAATTCGGTCTCGGTTTACCACAACGCGCTCGATGCGGCCGACCAGGCGTATGACCGCTCGTTGCTGGCCTCGACCCGGGCGCTGGCCGAGCGGGTCTCGATCAAGGATGGCAAAGTGGTGGCGGAAGTGCCCTACGTGGCGCTCGACAGCTTTGAAACCGATACGCTCGGCCGCATCTTCTACAAAGTGAGCGGCATCGACGGCGAGACCGTGTCCGGCTACGACGACCTGCCGCCGGTGCCGGCCAACGTGCCCCGTTCCGAAGCCTATCCCGCGCTGGTGCGCTTTTATCACGCCGACTACAACGGCGAGCCGGTGCGCATTGCGGCCTTGCTGCAGCCGGTGTACGACGATTCGATGCGCGGCATTGCGCTGATCCAGGTGGGCGAAACGCTGGACGCGCGGCGCGGCCTGTCGCGCAAGATCCTGGTCGACACGCTGGTGCGCCAGGCCGTCATGGTGCTGGCGGTGGCCACGCTGGTGTGGTTTGCGGTGCGGCTGGTGCTGCGCCCGCTGATGCGACTGAAAATCGAGGTGGAGAACCGCGCCCTGGACGACCTGTCCGACGTCGATCCGGCCCTGGTGCACAAGGAGGTACGCCCGCTGGTGGCGGCGCTCAACGGCACCATGTCGCGCATGCAGAATCTGATCGCCAGCCAGCGCCGCTTCATCGCCGACGCCTCGCACCAGCTGCGCACGCCGCTCACCGTGCTCAAGACCCAGGCCGAGATGGCATTGCGCACCGACGATCATGCCGCCATGCGCGACATCGTCAAGGCCATCGCGGCCACCACCGATTCCACCGTCCACCTGGCGAACCGCTTGCTGACGCTGGCGCGCATCGAACATGGCGCCGAAGCGCAGGGAAGCGGCGCCGTCTCGCTGACCGGGATCGTGCGCCAGGTCGGGCTGGACCTGGCGCCGGTGGCGGTGCAGCGCAATATCGACCTGTCGCTCGACGCCGAAGGCGAGGCCACGATCACCGGCCAGGCGCGCATGCTGCGCGAGATGGTCAGCAATCTGGTCGACAATGCGCTGCGCTATACGCCGGATGGGGGCAGGGTAGCGCTGCGGGTGGCCGATGAAGGCAACGCGGTGGTGCTCGAAGTGCAGGACAGCGGCTGTGGCATCGCCGATGCGGAGCGCGAGAAGGTGTTCACGCCATTCTATCGTTCCCCCGCATCGTTCGAACTGAACCCCGCCGGCACCGGACTCGGGCTGGCGATCGTGCGCGACATCGCCCGCCTGCATCATGCCGTGGTGACCTTGGCCGATGCCGCACCCGGCCCGGGACTGAAGGTGAGCGTGCGATTCGAGCGTGTGGTAGCCTGAACCCCTTCTGAACTTCGGCTACTTACCATGCTTCGATTTCTGGCCGCGCTGGCGGCATTGTGTGTGTTTTCCACGGCGGCGCACGCCCAGTCGGTCGCCTTCACCTTTGACGACGCGCCCAACATGAGCGCGCTGCCGCGCCTCACCGCGGCCCAGCGCAATGCCGCGATGCTGGCCGCGCTGGCCAAGCACAAGGTCAAGGCGGCGCTGTTTGTGACGGCCTCCAACGGCGCCACCACGCCCGAAGGCAATGCGCTGGTCCGCGCCTGGGGCGAGGCAGGCCATGTGATCGGCAACCATACAATGACGCATCCGGATTTGAACAACCCGGCCGTCTCGCTGGCGCAGTACCAGCAGGAGATCCTCGATTGCGACGCCGTGATCCGCACCATGCCGGGCTACCGCAAGTGGTACCGCTTTACCTACCTGCGCGAAGGGAAAACGCCGGACAAGCGCGACGGCATGCGCAATTTTCTCGCCGCCCAGGGCTACCGCAACGCCTACGTCTCGCTCGATACCAGCGACTGGCGGCTGGAAGAAAAACTGATCGAGGTGCTTGCCAAGAATCCCCAGGCCGACCTGGCGCCGATCAAGCAGGCCTACCTGTCGCACCTGCGCCAGCGCGCGCTAGCCTATCGCGCCTTGTCGCAGCGCCTGCAGGGGCGCGACATCGCCCAGGTCATGCTGATGCATCACAACCTGATCAACGCGCTGTGGCTGGACGACGCCATTGCCCAGTTCAAGGACATGGGCTGGACCATCGTCACGCCGGATGCCGCGTTCCAGGATCCGGTCTATGCGCTGCAGCCGGTGTCCGAGGTGACGGGGCAAAGCCTGCTGTTGTCGATGGCGCGTTCGCTGGGCCTGGGCCGCTTCGAGGGCTGGACGCGCCTGGTGGACGATGGCGACACCGAAATCGACGCGCTCAAGGCGCAAGGACTGTAAGCGCCGCTCAGGCGCTGACGTCGACGCTCGTCCCTTTGGGCTCCTCCTGGCCGTAGGCGCGGCGCACCGCATCGCTGCCCGGCTGGCCGGAACCGCTTTGCAGCAGTTGGGTGCGGGCCTGGGCTGCCATCTGCTGGGCCGCTGCCGCCACCGCACGGTCGGCGCCGGAGGGATCGGCCGGCGCCAGGGCCGCCGCGATGATGGCCTGGGCCCGGGCCAGTGTGTCTTGCGGTGTGCGTCCGGGCGAGGTATCGATTTGCACTTCGCCGCCGACGGCGTAGTTGATGCCGTCCGGGCCCCTTTGAAAGGTGTAGGTGGCGCCGGACGTGGCCAGGCCGCCCGCCGCCGCGAGGTGCGCCTGTTCGTGCTGGCGCACCTGGGTGTCGCGCGCTTTCAGGCGCGAGATGAGGGCGAGTGCTTCGGCACTGAGTTCAACGCTGGTGCCGGCAGCAGCATCGGCAGCAGCACCGGCAGCAGGGGCCGGAGCCGCCTTTTCGGTGGACGCAGGCGCCCCCGGCGCAGCCGCGCCGCCTGCTTCGATCGGGGTGGTGTTCGCCCGCAGCGCACCGATGGTCATGCCCATCATGGTCCCAGTGTCTACCGTTCGCTTCTTTCCATCATAGCAAACATGGTGGTAGGAACAAGGGATGATCTATGTAACAATCTGGCCATACCAACCACTCCCGGGGAGATTGTCATGTTCAAGCGCATCCTCACCATCGCCTGCGGCTTGCTTTTGTGCGGTCCGCTCCTGGCCAGCGAGCAGGGCGCGCCCGCCGCGGTCTACGACGCCGGCTTGGCCAAGTCGCTCGGATCCGACGAACGGGGCATGCGCAACTACGTGCTGGTGGTGCTCAAGACGGGGCCCAACAAGATGACGGACCCGGAGGGGCGCAAGAAGATGTTCGAGGGTCACTTCGCCAATATCGCGCGTCTGGCCAACGAAAAGAAGCTGGTCTTCGCCGGCCCTTTCGACGGCAATGACGGCTGGCGCGGCATGTTCGTGTTCGCCACCGCCGACGTCGAAGAAGCGAAAGCCTGGACTGCCACCGATCCGGTGATCGTCAACGGCGAAATGGTCGCTGAATACCACAAGCTGTACGGCTCGGCCGCACTGATGGCCGTCAACGGCATCCACGAAAAAATCCAGAAAAAGTAAGCCTTTGCCTATAGCAATGCCCGCGCCCGGATTGGATAGCAAAATATTATGGGCGTTTCGTGGCGTTTAGGGGACAGTGGCAAACTCAACAGTGTGGGAGTCGTACCCTTTTTGCATTATAATTGTCATATTGAGTAGCACTGTTGTCTACAAGTAATACAAAAGACCGGTGCCGAACTTCCATCCCCAATCGCAGGGTACTACTATGGCAACCGCATCATTCGCCGTCGGCAGCGTGTCAGTCGCAATCGTCTGGGGCACGTTTTTCTATCCTCCGCCGGCACAGCATGCGCTGTCCGCTCCTGCCGTGGTGTCGCAAACGCCGCGCGCGGCCCCCGTCGTCGCCACGCCGCAAGAAGCGCCCAAGGTAGCGCCGCTGCCCAAGCAGCATCCTTCCCTGGCGCTCAATGGCCAGTCGCTGGCCATCTCCAAACCTTAATTTTTCCACGACCGATTGCTCATCACCTGCCGCGCTCCTTCAGGAACGCGGCGCGGGCGGCAAGCGCCGTATCGGCAAAGTCCGTGAACAGACCGTCGACGCCGAGCGCGTAGAACTGACGGTATTCGTTTTGCGGCTCCACCAGATAATCCGCGGCCAGGCGCCGCTGCTCGTTGCGGAAGGTGTAGGGATGCACCAGCAGCCCGGCGCGATGGGCGTCGGCCACCAGCGTTGACGGCGCCAGCGTACGGGTGTCGCGCTCGTTGATCTTGCCGTCGCCGTTGAGGTCGACCGGCTTGCCATCGGCGCCCAGCGTCGCGGCCACGCTGACGATGTAGCGTTTCCACGGGCCGATGCCGTCGGCGTAAGTCTTGATCTCGGCCAGCCCGGCTGGCGTGACCATGGCGCTGAACAGGCGCTGATCGCCCGCCACGGCCCAGTCGTATGGACGGTCGTAGGGCGCGGCGTAGGTGAGGGCGCCGCTGCGCAGGTCGACGTCGTCGGCGTCGATGAGCTGGATCATCTTCAGCGTCGATCCTTTGCTGCGCATGTACTTCAGGCTCGATGGCTCGAACGATTGCACATACACGGGCGCCTCCTTGCCGGTCCAGCCGGCCGCAGTCAGCAGAGCCAGCAGCTTGTCTTCCAGCGGCAGTCCCTGCTGGCGGTGGAAGGTCGGGTTTTTGGTCTCCGGGTAGAGCGCGATCTTGCGGCCGCTGGCCTTGATCATGCCGATGACTTCTTCGATGGTGGCGATCTTGTAGCGGCCATTGAATTGCTGCGGGCGTTCGGCGTCGGTCGAGATGCCGCCCAGGGTCTTGATTTCGGCGAGCGTGAAGTCGCCCGCAAACCAGCCATCCTGCGCCTCGCCATCGACGCTCAGCGTGCGTTTGCGCGCCGCGAATTCCGGATGGCTGGCGACGTCGGTACTGTAGGCGAGGTTGGGATCGTGACGCGCGATCAGCACGCCGTCCCTGGTCGAGACCACGTCCGGTTCGACGGCGTCGGCGCCCATCTCGATCGCCATCGCGTACGCTTCGACTGTTTCTTCCGGCAGGTAGCCGCCGGCGCCGCGGTGCGCGGCCACGATGGGCGGCTTGCCGTCGAGCGTGTCCAGCGGACGGCTGTTATCGCCGCAACCGGCCAGTGCCAATGCCGCCAACCCCGCGCAGCCCATCCAGCCTTGCTTGCTTCCCATCTTCATGCTCCCGTTGTCGTGATGCGCGCAATTCTAGGGAGGCAAGATGACGGCAGCGTGACTTTTCCGACAAGCTTAATAACGAACTAATCGAACGCTCCACCTGTCTAGGTAATGGCTGAGTCTTCTACCAACAGACAAAAGGAAAAATCAATGAAACCCATCATCATGTTCATTCTGAGTATCACGCTGGCCGCTTGCGGCGGCGGCAGCAGCAGCGCGCCCGTGGCGCCGATACCGCCCGCGGAGGTCGAGCCGGAGCCGAGCCTGCTCACCGGCACCGAGGGCGACGCCCTGGCCGCCGACGACGCCGAAGCCGACGCGCCGGGCAGCGGCGCCGCCGGGGAAGACGAATTCGCCATCGTCGGCTACGGCGACCTGCCGCCCGCATCGAAGGCAGCGCTGGCGGCAGAGCAAGATGCGCCGGACGGCGGCAGGCGCGCGGCGCCTACTCGGCCCACCTTGTACGTCTCACCGAATGGCGTCGACACCAACCCCGGCAGCGCCAGCCGGCCGTTCCGTTCGATCGCGCAGGCGGCGCGCATCGCGCAGGCGGGCACGCGCGTGCTGGTGGCGCCCGGCACCTATCAGGGCGGCCTGCGCACCAGCGCCAGCGGGCGCGCCGACGCGCGCATCTCCTTCGTGTCGAGCCGCAAATGGGGCGCCAAGCTGGTGCCGCCCAAAAACGCGCCAAACAAGGCGGCCTGGGACAACCGGGGCAGCTATGTCGACGTGACCGGCTTCGAGGTTGACGGCAGCAACTACCAGGGCGGCAAACACTGGACGCTGGGCATCTACAGCGGCGGCTCGTTTGATCTGATCCGCAACAACCATGTGCACCACATCGCGCAGGGCGTCGGCTGCAGTTCCAGCGGCGGCGCCGGCATCGGGATCGACAGTTATTACGGCGGCGTGCAAGCCGATGTGATCGCCAACCTGGTGCACGACATCGGCCCGGCCGGCTGCCGCTTCGTGCAAGGCATTTACGTGAGCACGTCGGGACGGGTCAAGAACAATGTGGTCTACCGGGTGGCCGAGGGCGGCATCCATTTGTGGCACGATGCGCACGACGTGATCATCACCAACAACACGGTCAGTGCTTCCAACACCGGCATCATCGTCGGCGGCGGCAATTTCTACCGCTCCAAGGGACCGAACGACCGCACCGCGGTGTACAGCAATATCGTGTTCGACAACCGCATGGGCATTTCGGAGCAAGGGAAAACGGGGCGCAACAATAGCTACCGCAACAACCTCGTGTTCCAGAACAGCAGCTACGATTGGCATCTCAAGAATGGTCTCACGCACAGCGGGACGGTGAGCGCAGCGCCGGGCTTTGTGGTGGGCGCGCGCGAAGGGCGCCCCGATCTGCGCCTGCGCGCGGCCTCACCGGCGATCGGTCGCGCCACGCCGCTGATGGCGGAAAGCACGGACTTCGACGGCAGGCCGCGCAACGATGGCGCCGGTTACGACATCGGCGCCTTCCAGCACTAACGCTTTTTGGCCGGCGGCGCCTGCTGCAGGCGCTGCTGGAGCAGGGCCACCACGGCCGCTTCCTCGGGCGAGAGCGCGTGCAGTTCGTCGCGCAGCTGTTGGCGCGCACGCACGCGCAAGGCTTCGAGGATGGTGCCGTCCAGATAGCTGTCGATCACGGCCGGGTGCACGTAGCACTTGCGGCAGATCGACGGCGTGTTGCCGAGCCGTTCGGCCACCGTTTCGATGGCGCGCACAATGTTCTTCTTGGCCTGGACTTCGGAATCGAACTTCTCGAACTCGGACAAGGCCAGCGCCGCCAGCACCGTGCCGGACCAGGTGCGGAAATCCTTGGCGGTGTAGTCCTCGCCGCTGATCTCGCGCAGGTAATCGTTGACGTCGGCCGAGCCGATCGCGTGGCGCACGTTGTCGTCGTCCACGTACTGGAACAGTTCCTGACCGGGCAGGTCGCGCATGCGGGCGATGATGCGCGCCACGCGTTTATGCTCGACAGTGACGTCGTGGTGCACGCCGCTCTTGCCGCGAAAGCGAAATTGCACCGCGCTGCCGTCGACCCGCACATGGCGCACGCGCAGCGTGGTCAGGCCAAAGGACTTGTTGGTGCGCGCGTATTCCTCGTTCCCGATCCGCATCATGGTCGCCTGCAGAAGATGCACCACGGTGGCCAGCACTTTTTCGCGCGGCAGGCCGGGACGGGCGAGGTCGGCTTCTACCCGTGCGCGGATGGCCGGCAGCGCCTTGCCGAAGCTGATCATGCGTTCGTATTTGACTTCGTCGCGCTGGCGGCGCCAGGCGGGATGGTAGCGGTATTGCTTGCGGCCGCGGGCGTCGCGGCCGGTGGCCTGCAGGTGGCCGTTGGCCAACTTGCAAATCCAGACGTCGGTCCAGGCCGGTGGAATGGCCAGCGCGCGGATGCGGGCCAGGGTGGCCTCGTCGTCGATGGTGTGGCCGTCCGGATCGGTGTAGCGGAACGCGCTACGGGCGCGCTGGCGGCCGATGCCGGGCGTGCCATCGCCCACGTAGCGCAGGCCGGCCGAGCGCGCGGCGGCGGGCGCGGTCACCGCCAGCGGGGCCGGGGGCGACAGCGGTTCCGCCTTCATGCTCAGTGCAGGGAAGCGACGCGCTGCGACCGCAGCACGTCGGCCGCGTTGTCGAGCAGGTGCAGGTTCAGCCGTGCCGCGCGCAGGGTGGCCACGTCGAGCGCCAGACCGCGTGCCGGTTTGGGGTTGGTCGCGAGCGTGACAAAGCGGGGCGGCAGGCGGCCGACGGTAAAGCGCTCGGGCGTGGCCAGCGCCTGGGTCGGCGCCATGGGCGCGTCGGACGGGCCGTTGAACACCTTGACGGTGGTCTCGCCGCTGGGGCAAGGCTCGTCGGTCAGCGTGACCGTACCCGATTGGGCCACGCATTTGTTGATATCGCTGGCAAGTGCGCTGCAGGTGAGGACCATGCCTGCAAGGAAGATTGCGCAAGTGGTGGCTGGCTGGTTCATGTCGTGCTCCGGTTTTTCATTGCCCCCAGTCTGGGCACATCCGGTCTGTCGATCTGTACGTTACCCCACGCACCCGCCTCAGGCGACGTAGATAAATTTGAACAGGAAGGCGGCAGCGATGCACCAGACCACCGGCGCGACGGTGCGGCCCTGGCCGGTCAGCAACTTGAGCATGGCGTAGGCGATGAAACCGAAACCAATCCCCTCGGCAATGGAGTAGGTAAAGGGGATCACCAGCACGGTGATGGCGGCCGGCACCGCATCGGTCGCTTCGTCCCAATCGATCTCGCCCAGTTCACGCAGCATCAGGCAGGCGACATAGAGCAGCGCGGGCGCCGTGGCGTACGCCGGCACGACCGCCGCCAGCGGCGCGATGAACAGGCAGGCCAAAAACAGCAGCGCCACCACGAGCGCGGTCAGGCCGGTGCGCCCGCCGGCCTGGACCCCGGCCGCGCTTTCGATGTAGGCGGTGGTGCTCGAGGTGCCGAGCGCGGCGCCGGCCACGATGGCGCAACTGTCGGCCAGCAGGGCCTTGTTGAGCCGCTCCATCTTGCCTTTGACCAGCAAGCCGGCGCGGCTGGCCACGCCCATCAGGGTGCCGGTGGCGTCGAACAATTCAACCAGGAAGAACACCAGCACCACGTTCAAAAAACCGGACGACAGCGCGCCCTTCACGTCGAGTTGCAGGAAGGTGGGCGCGAGCGAGGGCGGCAACGAGACCAGCGCCGTGATGCGGTTGCCGCCGAAGAGCACGCTCATCAAGGTGACCACCGCCATCCCGATCACGATGGCGCCGCTCACTTTCAAACGGTCGAGCGTGATGATGAGCAAGAAGCCGAAAATGGCCATCAGCGCTTGCGGCTGGTGCAGGTCGCCGGCGGTGACCATGGTGGCCGGGCTGGCCTTGACGATGCCGGCATTCTTGAGGGCGATCAAGGCCAGGAACAGGCCGATGCCGACCGTGATGGCACGCCGCAGCGAAGGCGGGATGCCCTTGACGATCATTTCGCGGATGCCCACCACGCTGATCAACAGGAACAGGCAGCCGGAAATGAAGACCGCGCCCAGCGCCGACTGCCATGGCATGCCCATGCCCAGCACCACCGCATAGGCGAAATACGCGTTCAAGCCCATGCCCGGCGCCATGCCGATCGGATAGTTGGCGTACAAGCCCATGATGGCCGAACCGAGCGCGGCGGCCAGGCAGGTGGCCACGAACACGGCATCCTTGGGCACCCCGGCATCGCCCAGGATGGCCGGGTTGACGAACACGATATAGGCCATCGTCAGGAAGGTGGTCAGTCCGGCCAGCACTTCGGTGCGCACGTCGGTACCGTTCTCGGCAAGCTTGAAGTAGCGGTTGAGCATGGTTTCTCCTGGCAAAGCGGGTGAGTCATTATGCCCATTTGCGGGCGCGTGGTGCTTGCCTTAAGAACATTTTTTTAGGGCCAGAAGGCGCGCCGCCGGGGCGCCACCTGCTACCATGGCGGCATTGCAGCCAATCGAAGCGACCGTCATGCCAAAAAACAAGCGCCCCGTACCCCGTTCCTCGTCCAAACCGACCGTCGACGACGATGACGCGCTGGCGGCGCGGCTGGCCGAACTGGCCCTGGCCCTGTCCGAACAGGAACACGCGGAGCCGGACGACGAGGCCGCCAACGCGGGCGGCCAGGACGAGCTGCACAAGCTGCTGCGCAATGCGCTGCGCAAGAAGAACGATGACTTGCTGTACGGCGCCATCGAGCATGCGCGCGACACCGACGTCGGCGCCTACCAGCTGCTGCGCAGCCAGATCGAGGAAGCGGCCGCCACCGTTGTGCTGCGCAAGGAGGGCGGGCCGGCGATGGAAGTCAATGCTTTCGCCATTCCCTTGTTCGTGCACAGCGACGGCGGCCTGCGCCAGGACGCCACGTTCCAGGACGGCGATGCGTTCGGCGCCCTGGTCGACAGTTTCACCAGCGGCGGGCTCGAGTCGCCGCAGGCCAAGGTGGTGTTGATCAGCCACGCCTTCGATGCCGAGGAAATGGCGCGCATCAGCTACAGCCAGCTGGGCGAGATGGCGCGCGATGCGGCGGCCGTCATGAGCGAGCGCAAGCTCGTGGCCGCGCCCGCGCTCGAAGCGGCCATGACCGGCTGGGCCCCGACCAGTTTCGCGCCCGCCGACAAGGCAGTCGAGCTGCGCTTCCTGGTCGGCTTTGCCTACAAGCGCGAAGACGACCCCTTCTATGCGGTGCCCGACGATGAAGCGCTGGCCGACGCCTGGTTCGAGCAGCGCGTGGCGCGCTACCGCGCCTGGACCGAGAGCGCCGCGCCGCTGGTCAAGCGCTGCCTGGCGGCCGATCCGGGTGGGCTGGACCTGTATTTCCTGTATCAAGACCTGTTTTTCGGCGCGCGCGAGCAAGGGATGGCCGAACTGGCCATGCTGCAGATGATGGGCACCCTGAGCCAGGCGCTCGACGGCGCGGGCGAGGGTGCCAGCGCCGTGGTCGGTCCGGCCGACGTGGCCGATGCGATGGTGCTGCGGGTCAATCTGATCGGCCGCGACGGCGCCTTGCTGGCCAGTTCCGACAAGCCGCTCGACCTGGCGGCCGACTTGCAGGATGAGGTCGACGATATTGCCGATGCGCTGGGCACGCTGGGCGTGCACACGATTGCCGTGGCGCTGCGCTTCGATGCTGCCGGGCAGGCGGTGGAGCCGGTGCCCTACCAGGCGTAAATCGGGCGCTCAGCGCTGATCGTTCCGTCGCCCCCCCGCGAAGGTGCCGGCCCAGGTGCCGGCCCCATGGCGCCCCTTCCAATTCGGGAACGTGCTATGGGCCCCCGCCTGCGCGAGGGCGAGGTTATTGCAGCCGGGCGTTGGCCAGGAACGCCCACGCCACCGTGATGACCACCATCCCCGTCAGCGTCAGGCACGACCACGTGAAAAACCAGGCCGACAGCAAGCTGGCCTGCATGGCGCGCTCGAACAGGCAGCCCATCCCGAAATCGAAACACGCCAAACACGACCAGCGCCGCAAGTACACGGGCAGGTAACGGCACATGCTGCGGTTGTGCTGCAGCGCCGCATGCCGCTCGTACAGGTTTTGCGCCGCGTTCAGGTCGCGGAACAGCCAGCCGAAGAATAAAAAGCGGTACCACAGGGTCAGAAACGGCAATTCGGGTGCAGGGCCGTGTTGCATGGAAACCTCCGGCGGTGGGATGAACGCACAAGGTGCCTCCAATATATACCGAAGCGGGGCCCAGCGCTGCTAGAGAGCAAGTGGACGCGGTTTGCCGATGCAATAGCCCTGCGCAAAGTCGACCCCGATCTCCTTGAGCCGGGCCAGGATGCCGGGCTCGCTGACATATTCGGCAATGGTTTTGCGGCCCATCATGTGGCTGATGTGGTTGGTAAAACGCACCATTTCGTAGTCCACCGCGCTCGACGACATCATCTGGATGAAGGAACCGTCGATCTTGATGAAGTCGACCGGCAATTGTTTGAGATAGGCGAAGGACGTCATGCCGGTGCCGAAATCGTCAAGCGAGAAGCGGCAGCCACGCGCCGACAGCGCTTCGATGAAGGCGATCGTTTTCTGCATGTCGGCAATGGCGCCGTGCTCGGTGATCTCGAAGCACAGCTTGCTGGCTGGCACCTGCGAGGCGTCGATCAGCTCGGCCGCGTACTTGTGGAAACTTTGGTCTGCCAGCGAACGGCGCGACAGGTTGATGCTGCAGGTGCCGAGATCTTCCATGTGCGCGGGGTGGGCGGCCAGCCAGTCGAGCGTGCGCGCCAGCACCCAGCGGTCGATCTTGAGGATCACGTCATAGCGCTCGGCCGCCGGGAGGAAAGTGCCGGGGAGGATAGGGCAGCCGCTGCCGTTGCGCAGGCGCAGCAGGATTTCGTAGTGATGGTGCGCTTCGCCATCGGCCAGCGCGACGATGGGCTGGCAGTACAGTTGCAGCTGGTCGTTCTGGAAGGCATGGGTCATGCGCGTGACCCAGTGCATGTCGCTGCGCCGCTGGGCGAAATCGGCATCGCCCTGATAGTGGACGTACACGCGGTTGCGGCCCCGTTCCTTGGCGATATAGCAGGCATGGTCGGCGCGGCGCATGGTGTCCTCGACCCCGGCGGTGGCGCGGTCGATGGGGCACAGGCCGATCGACACGCCGAGCTGGAACAGCTGGCCCTTGCACGGATAGCGGAAGGTGCGGGTCGCTTCGAGGATCTTGTGCGCCACCGCCAGCGCTTCTTCGACGTCGCAGTGCTCGACGATGAGGGCGAATTCGTCGCCGCCGATGCGCGCCAGCGTGTCGCGTTCGCGCACCTGTTCGGCGTAGGCGGCGGCCAGCATCTTGAGCAAGTCGTCGCCGGCGGCATGGCCGCAGGTATCGTTGACGATCTTGAACTGGTCCAGGTCCATGTAGAGCAGGGCAGCGGTGGCGCCGCCGGCGTGCTGTGCGCGATCGATCGCGCGGCCCAGGCGGAGCTCGAACTCGCGCCGGTTGACCAGGCCGGTGAGCGCGTCGTGGCTCGCTTCGAAGCCGAGCCGGCGCATCAGGCGCTTCGATTCGGTCACGTCGTGCAGCACCACCACCGCGCCGATCAGTTTGCCGTCGCTCAGGCGCACCGGCGCCACCGCGCTTTCGATCGCGAACTGGTGTTCGTCGTGGCTGAGGATGGTGTGGTGGGGCAGGCGCGTCAAGGCCCGGTTTTCTTGCAGGCTGCGTTCGACCGCGTCGGCGATGGTGCCGGCGCCGTCCGGTTCGTCGAAGCGCAGCAGCGCGCGCAGGCTGCGGCCCTGCGCCTGGGCCTCGCTGGAGCCGGTCAGGCGCTCGGCCGCGGGGTTGAGCGAAATGACTTCACAGGCGCAGTTGACGGTAATGACGCCATCGGTGATCGCTGCCAGGGTCACCAGCGCGCGCTCCTTTTCCGTGGCGGCGGCCAGTTCGGCCTGTTTGAGCCCGCTGACGTCGTGCACCACGGCCACGGCGATGCGCGCGACGCCATCGGCATCGCGCACCGGCGCCGTGGTCACTGCCATGTGCAGGTGCGTGCCGTCGGCGCGCGCGTAGAGCAGGTCTTGGACGTTGCATGGCTCCTGGTGCAGCACCGTGCGCGCCAGCGGCAAGTCGTCGACCGGGATCAAGTTGCCGGCGGCATCGGTGAAGCCGAAGCGCGCGTAGTCGCGGTAGCTGTCGATGTGCTCCATGGCGCTGCCGAGCATGTCGCGCACGGCGCGGTTCTGGTAGATCAGGCGCCCGGAAGGCACGTCGGCCATGACCACGCCGGACGGCATTTGTTCGAGCACGGTGCTAAAGCGCGTGCGTTCGTGGGCGAGCGTGGCCAGCAAACGCGCCTGCTCGTGCTCGGCGGCCTTGAGGCTGTCGATCGCCACGCAGGCGCCCAGGAAAATGAGCGGCTTGATGGTGCCCGTTTCGTGCCAGTTCGCACGCAGGAAAAACCACTGGAAGCCGCCACGCCGGCTGCGAAAGCGCACCTCGGTTTCGAGCGGCGCGGTCTCGGGCGCGGCGCGCACCGCTTCGAGCTGGGCCCGGAACGGGGCCCGGTCGTCGGCGTGGACGAAATCGAGCCAGCGCACGAAGCTGAGGGTGCTGGTGGTGGCTTCGTAGCCGAGCAGGGTCATGAGGTGGCTCGAGACCTCGACCTGCTGGCGGGCAATATCCCATTTCCAGGTGCCCGATTCGGCCGCGCGCAGAATGAGGTCGATTTCCTCGCGCTCTTTGGTGCATTGCTCGAGCAGGCGGTGACGCGTGATGTCGGTCGTCACCTTGGAAAAACCGAGCAGGACGTTGTTGCGGTCGCGCAGGGCGGTGAGCGCGATGTGGGCCCAGAACAGGCTGCCATCTTTGCGCTTGCGCCACGCTTCTTCGGTGAAGAAACCGTGCTCGGCCGCCATGGCGAGGTTATGTTCGGGCCGCTCGCTGGCCTGGTCCTCGTCGGTATAGAGCAGGCGCAGGTGGCTGCCCAGCGCTTCGTCCGCCGTGTAGCCTTTCATTTCTTGCGCGCCCTTGTTCCAGACCGTGATGTGGCCGCCGGGGTCCATCAGGAACACGGCAATGTCGCGGATGCCGACCACCATCAGCCGGTACAGTTCGGCCGCTTCGTGCTGCGGTAGTACGGACGCGAGGAACCGTTCCGGCATGTCGACCCCCTGCCTTTGCAAAAGAGCATGTTGCTTGGAGTGGCTGCGATCTCAGGAGTTCCGTGGTGACGCACCTTTTTTGTGCGGACGCCGGGAGTTGACTTCGGGCAGGGCGGGCCGCACCATACCAGTATGAGCAATCCGACTGTGCATGTTTCCCTGCCGCTGTCCTGTGGGACGCTGGTGACCGGCCCCGGCGGCGCACTGCTGCTGTGCCACGTCACCAACACGGCACACTGGGACATTCCGAAAGGCATGCAGGATCCGGGCGAAACGGCGCTGGCGGCGGCGATGCGCGAACTGCGCGAGGAAGCGGGCCTGGCGTTCGAGGCGGCGCGCTTTGTCGACCTCGGCAGTTTCGATTACCGCCACGACAAGCGCCTGCACCTGTTCCTGGTGCGCGCCGGCGATGAATTGGGCGACCTGTCGCAGCTGGCATGCACCAGTTTCTTCCCCCATCCCAAGAGCGGCTTGCCGACCCCGGAAACCGATGGCTTCCGCTGGGCCGCGCGCAGCGAGCTGGCGCGCCTGTGCTGGCCGCGCATGGGGCGCCTGCTGCTATCCTTGGACTGGTAGCGGGGCGCGCGCGGCGTGGGCGCCCAGCAGGCGCAGCACGGCGTCCAGATCGACCGGCTTGGTCAGATGATGGTCGAACCCGGCCGCGCTGGTCTGGGCGCGGTCGTCGTCGCCGCCCCAGCCGGTCAGGGCCACCAGCAGCAAGTGCGCGTGGGCCGCGTCGGCGCGCAGGGCGCGCGCGGTCTGGTAGCCGTTCATGCCCGGCATGCCGATGTCGAGGAGCATGATTTCAGGCAGGAATTGCGCCGCCTGGGCGACCGCCTGGGCCCCGCTGTTGGCGACCTCGACGGTATGACCGGTGAGCGAGCAGCTCGGCCAGGGTGGCGGCGGCGTCGACATTGTCGTCCACCACCATGACGCGCAGACCGGCGCCGCCCGTCGGGGCCGGCTGGGCGGGCGCGGGTGTGCCGGCCGCGCCTTGCGCCAGCGGCAGGCGCACGGTAAAGACGCTGCCCTGGCCCGGGCCGGCGCTGGCGGCCGTGGCCGATCCCCCATGCAGCTCGGCCAGGCTGCGCACCAGCGACAGCCCGATGCCCAGCCCGCCGCGGGCCCGGTGGCGTTCGCGTCCGACCTGGGTGAACATGGCGAACACCTCGTCCAGGGCGCCGGCGGCAATGCCGATCCCGTTGTCGGCCACCGTGATCGCCGCTTGCGCGCCGTCGCGCCGCACGGCGAGCACGATGCGTCCGCCGCGCGGGGTGTACTTGGCGGCATTGTTGAGCAGATTGCTGACCACCTGGCGCAGGCGGGTGGCGTCGGCATACACGGGCAGGGCTTCGGCCGGCAAGTCCAGCGTCAGGGTGTGCTGTTCGGCATCGATCAACGGGCGGCTGGTCTCGACTGCGCTGGCCAGCACGTCGGCCAGGGCTATCCAGGTGCGCTTGAGCTCGATCTGGCCGTGGGTGATGCGGGCCACGTCGAGCAAGTCGTCGACCAGCGCGACCAGGTGGGTCAGCTGGCGCTCCATGATGGCGTGCACGCGCAAGCTGGTGCCGGGGTCGGCGCCGGCCATGCGCAGCACCTGCAAGCCGCTGCGGATCGGGGCCAGCGGGTTGCGCAGTTCGTGCGCCAGGGTGGCCAGGAATTCGCTCTTGCGGCGGTCGGCCGCCTCCAGGTCCGCGGCCAGCGCGCGCAGCTGCTCGTCGGCGCGCACCCGTTCCGTAATGTCGGTAAACAGGACCGCGACCCGGTTGCTGCCGTGGCCGCCAAGGCGGGTCGCGTACACGTCGTACCAGCGGCCCAGCGCCTGGGCCTGGTCGACAAAGCGGACCGGCTGGCCGGTCGCGGCCACCTTGCCGTAGATGTCGAACCAATGCGCCTCGTGGGCCGGCGCCAGCGACAGCATGGTCTTCCCCACAGCATCGTCGAGCCCGGTATGCTTGACGAAGGCGGGGTTCAGTTCGATGAAGCGGTAGTCGCACGCAAACCCGTCTGCGTCGTACAGCATCTCGATCACGCACACGCCGACGTCGACCGAATCGAACAGGGTGCGGTAGCGTTCCTCGGACAGGCGCAGGCGGTCTTCGGCCTGACGCTGGCGCGTGATGTCGATCACGATGCCGCGCAATTCCTGGCGCCGGTTGCCGGCGTCGCGGTGCAACTGGCCGCGCGCGTTGACGGCACGCCAGCTGCCGTCGGCGCCGCGCACGCGGTAGCTCACGTCGTAGGGCAGGCCGTTGTCGATGGCGGCAGCTATCCGGGCCCGGGTGTGGGCCAGATCGTCCGGATGCAGTGCGCGCAGGTAGGCGGCCACCGGTCCGCCGTCGGCTTCGGCGGGGCTGACGTTGAACATGCGCGCCATCTGCGGGTCGGCGAACACGCGGTCGGCCTCCACTTCCCAGCGCCAGGTGGCCAGATTGGCCGCCGCCAGCGTGGTGTCGAGCTGGTGGCGCGTGTCGTGCAGGGCCGCTGCGCTGCGCCGGTGCAGCGCGTAGGTCTCGTGCAACTGCAGGAAGAATGTGACCTTGGCGCGCAGCGCGTCGGCCGCCAGCGGGGCGTGCAGGACGTCGACCGCGCCGGCCGCATACGCCAGTGCGGCGCCATCGGGCGCGGCGTGGACCAGCAAGGGGGTCTGGTTGGCTTGCGCAGCGTTCCCCAGGGCGGCGAGGCGGCGCGGCAGGTCCGGTCCGGCGTCGGCCCCGTCCAGCGCCAGCAGCGCGAAGTCGCCGGTGGCCAGGCGCGCCGCGGCCTCGTCCTCGGCGCAGCGCTGTACCGGATAGCCGAGCGCGGCCAGGGCCAGCTGCAGGGGGCCGGGGGCCGCATCGGGCTGGACAGGCATCAAGATCCTGACAGGGGCAAGCGCCATCGAAGGAAGTTCCGTTCAGTATCAGTCAGCCCGACAATGTAGGGGCGATCTAGCGACTTGTCAATCGTGCATGATCGACGGCGTCAGGGCCGCGGCTTGCGGGGCCAGTTCTTGTCGGCGATGGCGGCCAGGATCAGGACATACGACAGCAGGCGCAGCACATAGTGGTAGGGCGTGTCTTCGCTGGCGGCCATGTCGATGCCGGCCACGGCGCGGTGCACCGCTTCGATCGCGAACGAGAGTGCAAACAGCAGGAAAAAGCGGTCTTGCGTGTCGCGCCAGAAGCGCAGGAAAAACAGGGCGATCAGGAGCGACCCCATGGCGACGGCGCCGGCCAGGACTTGGTTCATGGCTATTCCTTTTCGAAGATGAGGCCGTACAGCAGCAGGCAGACCGCCACCAGCGCCGCCAGCAGCCGCCAGGGCAGCAGGTCGACCGTCGGCAGCACCAGCTTGTCGAGCGCCAGCAGCACATTGTTGACGGTCATGCCGACGAAGCACAGGCCGCTCCAGAACAGCACGCGGTGCCCGGTGCGGCGGTAGCTGGCCAGCAGCAGCGCCGCGCAGGCGAGCGAGGTCAGGGTGCACAGGGTATAGATCACAAGGGCCATCAGGAGTCCTTTCGCCATTTGAAGGCGTCGGCGAATTGCTGCGCCTTGCGCTCGAAGCGGGCGTGGATCAGGTGGGTCACGGCCAGCAGCTCGCGCCCGTACAGCTCGGCCAGCTGGTCGATGGTGGAACGCAGTTGAGGCGAGCTCGGCTGGTAATGGTAATGCATGCCGCCGGCGGCGGGATGGTCCGCGCACATGCCGTCGCGGCATAGCTCGCTCAGCAAGGCGGCTGCGACTTTCTCCGATACGTACAAACGTTCGGCCAGACGCGCCGCCGTCCACGGTTCGGCACCGCCCGCGCGCAGCAGGAGCAGCGCTTCGAGGTGGGGCACCGTCGGAATGCGCGACAGGACGAAGCGGCGTATGTCTTCGGGAATCGGACTGGTGGACATCGGGGACGCGGCGGCGAGCGGAAAGCCTATTTTATTCGATTCCTTTTTGCAATGCTTTCGCCTATCGTGCGCAGCTCAGGCGGCGTGCATCCAGCGCAGGCGCGAGCGCAATCCCGGGTCGAGCACGACCAGTTCGGGCGCTCTGGCCAGCAGGTCGCTGGCGGCCAGGTCGCGCGCGGCCGCGTCCAGCACCGGCTGCAGCGCGGCCAGCGCCTGTTCGTCGCGCAAGACGCCGATCCAGACCAGCCAGCCGCCGTCGCTGCGCACCGGGTGGCGCGGGAAATTGTTGGCCGCGTCGAGCGTGGTCAGCACCCCGGCCTCGACCAGGCCGTCGCCGCGGTAGGCGCCGTACCAGCGCTCGGCTGCGGCCGCGCAGGCGTCGAACTGGCCGGGGGCGGCCTGGAATAGCTGGGCCACTGCCAGTCCGCGCGCGCCGTCCGGCTCGGCCACCGGATCGACGGCCGGCAGGGTGGGGATGGCGGCGCCCGCATACAGTGGACGCAGCAGCAGGACATTGTCGCTGTCGACGATCCAGCCGTTGAGCGTGGCCTTGTGCTCTTGCCACACGGGGCCGTCGTAGAAGGCGGTGTTGGCCGCTAGGCGCGCATCCATGTCGGCAAAGGCGCGCAGCCAGGTGAAGCGGTCGGCGCGGCCGCGCTCGACAAAGTGGCCGAGGGCGATCGCGCCGGCTTGCTGGAATGCTTCCGGGAACCAGGTTTCGAAACAGCGCGAGAAGCGCGCGGCCGCGCCCTCGACCAGGGTGTAGCGGCGCAGCTCGATGACCGGATAGATGGGCGTGGGGGTGGACATGGGGCGCTTTCAGGGAAACGACGGGAAGCGCACAGCGTAAGGCTGAAATAGGGCGGATTGCGCCCTGATTATCTGATATTGTTGAGAAATGTACCATCCCACTACCCGCGTTCTGGCCGTGCTCGAACTGCTGCAAACCCATGGCCGCCTGTCCGGCGCCGACATGGCCGCCCGCCTGGCGGTCGACGCGCGCACCTTGCGCCGCTATATCGTCACGCTGGAAGACATCGGCATCCCGATCGTCACCGAACGGGGCCGGCACGGCGGCTATGCCTTGATGCCCGGCTTTAAACTGCCGCCCATGATGTTTTCCGATGAAGAAGCGCTGGCCCTGGCGGTCGGCTTGCTGGCCGCGCGCAGTCTGGGGTTTTCGACGGCGGCGCCGGCGGTGGAAAGCGCGCGCGCCAAGCTCGAACGGATCATGCCGGACCGCCTCAAGCAGCGGGTGCGGGACGTGGACCAGACCGTGCGCCTGGACTTGCTGCGCCCGGCTGCCGGGGCCGACCGCGAGGCGCTGGTGGCGCTCAGTTCGGCCGCACTGGCGCAGCAGCGCATCTACCTGCATTACCGGGCGCCGGACGGGCGCGACTCGGAGCGCGCATTCGACCCCTACGGCCTGGTGCTGTGGGATGGCTGCTGGTACGCGCTCGGCATGTGCCATTTGCGCGGCGACATGCGCTCGTTTCGGCTCGACCGCATCGTGCGCACCGCGCCCCGCGCCGAGCAATTTGTGCGCCCGCCCGGCTTCGATGCGCTCGATTACCTGCGCCGCTCGTTCAAGAGCATGCCGCGCGCGCACCTGGTCGAGGTGCTGCTGCGCACCGACCTGGAGACGGCCAGCGCGCTGTTCTTCCACGACACGGTGCTGTTCGAGCAGACCGCCGACGGCGTGCTGATGCGCACCGCGACCGACCACATCGACTGGTTCGCCGGGCACCTGGCGCGCATCAGCTGCGAATTCAAGGTCCTGGCGCCGCCCGCGCTGCGTGACGGCATGGCGCGTCTGGCGCAGCGCCTGCTGCGCGCCAGCGCGCCTTAGCGTTCCAGCACATAGCTGCCGGGCGCCGGGCCCAGGCCCGTGGCGACGGCGCGCGCCGGCACCTGGGGGCCGTCGTTGATCTGCTCGAGCCACCCGATCCAGGTTTCCCACCACGAACCGGCGCGCTCCTCTGCCGCCTCGACCCAGCGTTCGGGATCGGTGTAGCAGTCGCCAGCCCGGTGCAACGCCGTGTAGTAATGGCGCCCGGGATGGCCGGGCTCGCTGACGATGCCCGCATTGTGGCCGCCGCTGGTGAGCACGAACTGCACGTCGCACGACGACATCAGGTGGATCTTGTGCACCGAGCGCCACGGCGAGACATGATCGGTCATGGTGGCCACCGCAAACACGGGCAGGCGGATGTCCGACAGGGCGATGGGGCGGCCCGCAACCCGGTAGCGGCCCGAGAACAGGTCGTTGTCGAGAAAGAGCTTGCGCAGATAGTCGCTGTGCATGCGGAATGGCATGCGGGTCGAATCGGCATTCCAGGCCATGAGATCGGTCATGGGCGCGCGCCGCCCGAGCAGGTAATCGTTCACGGCCAGCGACCACAGCAGGTCGTGGCTGCGCAACAGGCGGAAGGCGCCCGCCATCTGGCGGTTGTCGAGGTAGCCTTGCTGCCACATCAGGTCTTCCAGCCAGGCCACCTGGCTCTCGTCGATGAACAGGGTCAGCTCGCCCGCCTCGCTGAAGTCGGTCTGGGCGGCCAGCATCGTCATTGATTTGATGGGGCCGCCGCCGTCGCAGCCAATGGCCGCGGCCGCAATCGCCAGCAAGGTCCCGCCCAGGCAGTAGCCAACCGTGTTGACCGCCTGGCCTGGAACGATCGCGCGCACCTGGTCGAGCGCGGTCATGACGCCGTCGCGCAGGTAATCGTCCATGCCCTGATCGCGGTCTTCGGCGGTGGGGTTGTGCCAGGAAATCATGAACACGGTGTGGCCATGCGCGACCAGGTAACGCACCAGCGAGTTGTGCGGCGACAGGTCGAGGATGTAGTACTTCATGATCCAGGCCGGCACGATCAGCAGCGGCGCCGCGTGCACGGTGGGGGTGGCCGGCGCGTACTGGATCAGTTCGATCAGGCGGTTGCGGAACACGATGCGCCCGGGCGTGGCGGCGACCTCGAACCCGGGCCGGTACTGGTCGGCGCCGGCCGGATGTTGGCCGGCACGGCGGCGCGCCAGGTCTTCGGTCAGGTTGAGGGCGCCGCGCAGGAAATTGGCGCCGCCTTCGGTCAGGGTGGCGGTGGTGACGTCCGGATTGGTGGCCACGAAATTGATGGGCGAGGCCATGTCGAGCAGCTGGCGGGCGGCGAAGGCGAGCACTTCTTCGTGATGGCGGGTGACGCCGTCGACCCCGGTGGTGGCCTTGTGCCACCATTGCTGGTTGAGCAGGAAGGCTTGCTGATACAGGCAGTAGGGCCATTCTTGCCAGCCGGGGCTGCGCCAGCGCCGGTCTTGCGGCAGCGGCGCCACGCACGGCGTGGCCGGCAGGCCGCAGGTGCTGCGGGCGGCGAAGTCGAGCCAGCGGAAATCCTTGGTCAGCGCTTTTTCGGCCAGCTCCTGCCATTTGCCGGGCGACAGCGCCAGGTGCATGGTCCAGTCGAGCCAGGCCAGCGCCAGGCTGGTCGGCGAAACGCCCTGGGTGAAGCGGGCGATCATGGCATGCAGCATGCGGTCAAGCGCATTGGGTGCGCTGGGCGGATCGGGATGGAGCACGGCAAAATCGCGCCGTTTGAAAGCAGCGTGCCGGCGTTCGCCGGGGACGGTGTGGTTCATTGCACTTCTCCGGCAATCTGGGTGAACTCCAGCTTCGTATTCGCGTCAAATTCACACTTGACGAGTCTCAATGGTGCGCGCCGCAATCGCGCAGACCGTGTCTGCGCAAGGACGGCAGTGCAACTGCAAGACTTGGCGTTGACAGCGCCAACGCCAATGGGACTGACTTCGAATTCCGAGATAGGGAGGAACGCATCATGCAACACACACTGTTAGCCGTGTTCGACAACCGCAGCGACGCCGAGAAAGCGCTCGACGCGTTGATCGCCGGCGGTTTCCCGCGCTCGCAGTTGCGCCTGAGCGAAGGCGAGAGCGGCGCCGCCGAGCCGGAACCGGCGGCCCATGGCATCGGGGCCGGCATCCGCCGCTTCTTCGCCGACATTTTCGGCACCGACCGCGGCGAACACGCGCAAATGTATGCCGCGGCCGTCAGCAGCGGGCGCCACGTGTTGTCGCTCGAGGCCGATACCGGGGAAGAAGTCGAGCGCGCGGCCGATATCGTCGAACGCTTCGGGCCGGTCGATATCGACGAGCATGGCCAGTCCTGGACGGCGCCGGATCACGGTTTGCGGCAGCAGGGCGCGTCCATGGCGCAGCAATCCGGTGGCGGCAGCATGCAGGGCGCGGTGCAGGGCGGTTCAACGCAGGGCACGCCGCCAGCTGGCTCCCAGCAGCGCGCCGAGACCACCGTCATTGCCGGGGCCCAGGAACAACTGCGTGGCGGCAAGCGTGCGGTCGAGCGCGGCGGCGTGCGCATTTATCAGCATGCGGTGGAGACGCCCGTCAGCGAGCGGGGCGACCCGCGCGTGGAGCACGTCAACGTGGCGCGCCATCCGGTTGACCGTCCGGTCCGCGTCGAGGATCTGCACGCCTGGGAGGTCGAGCCGTTGTCGGCGGCCGACGATGCCGAGTTCCGCGGTCACTGGACCAGCAATTACGGCACTGCCGGCAGTTTCGAGGAATACGCGCCCGCCTACCGCTACGGCAGCGAGATGGCGCGCAGCGAGCGCTATCGGGGGCAAGCGTGGAACGAGGTGGAGCACCATTTGCGCAGCGACTGGGAAGCGCGCCATCCCCGGTCCGCATGGGACCGGTTCAAGGCGGCGGTACGCCACGGGTGGGAACGGATCGCGTCGTAAGGTAACGCAGGGCGCCGGCGAACACCGGCGCCCGTGACAGCTTACTCGGCGAAGGCCTTGACAGCCGGGGTGATGGTGATCGCCTCGGGACGGATGTTGAGCTTCATGTTGCCGATCACCTTGTCTTCATCGAGCAAGGCTTGCGGCTTGTTGCCGTCGTACTTGATCGGCGAGAAGGCATCGCTCAGCAGCGTGTTCTTGAGACCTGCCGCATCCTTGGTGATGAAGACCACGGACAAGTTCTTGGCCGACAGGTGGCGCTTCATGGCCGCGTTCACGTCGTCGAGCGTCAGCCTGGACAGGCCGTCGCGCATCATCTTGGTGAACTCGGGCGTGCCGTACCACTGCGAATCGAGGGCGTAGCCGAGGTACTGGTCCTGGGTCGCCGTCATGACGAACACGTTCTTCATCAGGTAATCGCGGGTGATCTCGAACTGTTCCTTGGTCAAGCCGTTGTCGATGGCCTTGCCCAGTTCGGTCAGCGCGATGCGCAGCGCCATGTGGGCGTTTTCCGGTGCGACCGGACGGATCCACACTTCGAACAACTGCGCCTTGCGGCCCAGGTTCGGGCTCGGGAAGAACTGTGCGCCGCCGCGCGGGAAGGCTTCGATGTAGGCATAGTCGCCGTAGTTCATGCCGCGCAGTTCGCGGATGCGCTGGTACAGGTAAGCGTTCGAGGCGCGGTGTTCGCCGAGGAAGGTCTTGGCCAGCCACAGGGCAGGGAAGTCCTGGTGCGAACGCGTCACGGCGATCGGCAAGCCGAAAGAAATGGCGGTGGCGCGCGTGTTTTTTTCGATGATTTCGATGTCCAGGCCGCTCACCTTTTTGCCGACCGGGACAGTCGTTGCAGGCAAGCCAGGGCCGGCCGGCAGCTTGGCCAGCGCGGTCTTGAGGGTGGCGATCATCTTGTCGCTGACGTCGCCCGAGATGCCCACGTTGACCGCGCCCTGGGCGTAGGCTTTCTGGTAGAAGTTGCGCACATCGTCGAGGGTGATGGCGTCGATGCCCTTGGTGCTGCCCAGCACCGGATGGCCATACGGCGTGCCGGCAAACACATTGGCCTGCAGGCGTTCCTTGCCGAATTCTTCCTCGTTATTGTCCTTCAGGTCGACCGCCAGCGCGCTCTTCTGCGCATCTTTCAGACGACGGAAATCGTCCTCGCGAAAGCCCGGCGACAGCAGTTGCGGCAGGGCGATGTCGACGTAATTGTCCCAGTTATCCTTGTGGATGGAACCGGTGAAGGTGGTCATTTCCTTGTCGGTCTGCTCGCTAAAGGTGCCGGCCATCGGGAACAGGGCCTTGGAAATTTCGTCGCTCTTGCGCTCGCTCGAACCGGCTTGCGCGACCATCATGGCGGTCAGCGCGGCCAGGCCTTCCTTGCCGACCGGGTCATGGGCCGAGCCGGCGTTGAACAGCAGCTTGAAGCGGATTTGCGGCAGTGCCGATTTCTGCACCAGCACGTCGAACTTGGCGGCGCCTGCAGCCGGCTCGAAGGAGGCGATGGTCGGCAGCTTGGCGATCGCTTCCGGCAAGGCCTGGTTCGACAGGGTGGTGACGACCATGCCTTCGTCGGTCAGGTACTTGCGGCCGGCGGCCAGCAAGTCGTCCGGCGTGAGCGTGTCCATCAGGCGCGCATACTGGTTCAGGGTGCCGTAGGAACGGTGGTAGTGCACGAAGGAGGCCAGCGTGCCGCCGATCTGCTCGGTATTGTCGAGCGTGCGGATCAGCGAATAGCGGCTCGCCGACTTGGCGTCGGCCAGCAGCTGGGCGCTGACCGGCTCGCTGCGCATGCGCGCTACCGTCTGCAGGATCTGGTCGCGCACGTAGACGGCGTCGTCGGCCTTCTTGACGCGCGCGCCGATGGTGGCCAGGGTCGGATCGACGCGGCCGGGCGTGAAATCAAACAATTGATCGACCTTTTGCTCATCCTGCACCAGGCGCTTGTACAGCGGCGAGGTACGGCCGAACGAGAGCGAAATGAGCATCTGCAGAGCCAGCTGGTCTTTTTTCTCGACCGAGAAGGCCGGGGCGTGGAAGGCCACGGTCACGTAAGGCAAGGTCGGGCTCGGCCAGGCGACGTTCTTGTAGACGGGGCCGGTGGAGGCCGGTTCTGCCGGCACCACGCTCTTGTAGCTCCCCTTTTTCCAGCCGCTCCAGTATTTCTCGACCAGGGCGATGGCATTCTTCGGCTCGACGTCGCCGGCGATGATGATGGTGGTGCGTTCCGGACGGTACCAGCGGTCGAAGAACACTTTCGAGTAGGCATACTGGTTCGGCATGTCCTCGATGTCCTTGATGAAGCCCATCGTGGTGTGCTTGTAGGTATGCGTCGAGAAGGCCGCGTCGCGCTGCACTTCGAGCAGCTTGGACACCGGGTTGGCGCTGTTCTTGTTGTATTCGCCGAGCACGGCGCGCGACTCGGTCTTGAAGTCGTCTTCGCTGTAGTCGAGGTTCTGGAAGCGGTCCGCCTCGACCTTGAGGATGGTTTCCAGGTCTTGCTTGGCGAAGGTGGTGTGATAGTTGGTCAGGTCGTCGCTGGTGTAGGCGTTCTGGCGCGCGCCGGACTTGGTGATCACGTCCTGGTACTTGGCCGGCGGATAGGCCTTGGTGCCGCGGAACATCATGTGTTCGAAGAAGTGGGCGAAGCCCGATTTGCCGGGCTCGATCTCATTGCGCGATCCGGTCTGGACCGGGATCTGGACCGACACCAGGTTCGGGAAGCCGGTCGGCACGACGATGATCTTGAGGCCGTTGGGCAGCGTCTTTTCGGTGGCCTGGAAGGGCAGCAAGTCGGCCTTGGCGCCAGGGGCGGCGGGCGCGGCGAATGCGAGTGCCGGCAGCGCCAGCAGGGAAATTGGAATTATTTTCGACACATTGTCTCCTGGATAAAAAACGGCATCGGGCAGCATAAAATATTCGCCGTCCAAAAGACAGCGAAATTTCATGCATATGCGCGTTTCAGGAGTGCGGGCCGCGTCAATACGGCGGCGCTTCAGGCCAGTTCGCTCACCGGCAGGCTGATGCGGTTGCGGCCCATGTGCTTGGCGCGGTACAGGGCGGCGTCGGCGGTGGCGACCAGCTGGCAGGGCGCGGTGTCGGGCGCGGCCAGCGCGGTGGCGGCGCCGATGCTGACCGTCACGTGGCGGCCGATACCGGCGCCGTGCGGCACGCGCAGCTGCTCCACCCGGCAGCGGATCCGTTCGGCGACGATGGCGGCGCCCTTGAGCGACTGGTTGGGCAGGATCACGGCGAATTCCTCGCCGCCATAGCGCGCGACCAGGTCGTTGGCGCGCATTTCACTGGCCACCGCGGCCGCGATCCGTTTCAGACATTCGTCGCCGCCCACGTGGCCGTTGGCATCGTTATAGGCCTTGAAATTGTCGACGTCTACCATCAGCAGCGACAGCGGCTGATGCTGACGCAGCGCGCGGGCCCATTCGGCGGCCAGGGTGTTGTCGAAACAGCGGCGGTTGGCCAGCCCGGTCAGGCCGTCGCGCGTGGCCAGCTGTTCCAGGGCGATCTGGGCGGCTTTTTCCTCGGTCATGTCGCGCAGGGTCTGCACCACCGCGCACAGCTCGCCGTCGTCGTCGAAGATGGGGCTGGCGTCGGCCGCCAGGTAGCGCTGCTTGCCGCTGCGCGGCATGTCGCACCAGGCCTCCACGCACAGCTGGCCGGTAGCGTCGTCGTGGCGCACCGCGCGCGAATAAAGCCGGTCCAGTTCGTCGGTGCGGTTCTGGATCACCAGGTCGGCCAGGGTGGGGCGGGCGCTGGCATAGAAGCTGCGCCAGTGGTCGCGCGTGCCCAGCACCTCGGCGGCCGCCACGCCGGTCAGACGCTCGCAGGCACGGTTCCACAGGATCACACGGCACTCGGCGTCGAGCACAAAGGCGGGCACGGCCAGCATGTCGAGCATTTTGTTGGCGAACACGCGCTCTCGTTCGGGCGTGTCCGGGCGACGGAGCTGTTGTGTGAAAAGGCTGTTCATGGTCCGTCCCTGTTTAAAAACTATCCTGAGAGCAAATAATTTACCGCTTGCAAGACTTGATTTTGCAGCTCCGCGCCAGTGCCGCGCTTGATTTAGGACAAAGGAGCGCGGCTTGATGCGGTATGCATCGCATAGCGTTGGATAAGCGGGAATGACAGCGTCAGCAAGGTGCCGCCCCCGCGCTGGCTGTCGATCGTAAAGCGTCCGCCGATGGCGGCCACGCGTTCCTGGATGCCGCTCAAGCCGCTGCCGTGCAAGGGGCGGTCGGCTGCCATGCCGACCCCGTTGTCCTGCACGCTCATGGTCAGCAAGCCGGCATCGCGCTGCAGGCGGACCCGCACCTCGCTGGCGTGGGCGTGGCGCACGACGTTGGCCAGCGATTCTTGCAGGATGCGGAACACGGTAGCGTCGCGGGCGGCGTCTTGCACGCCTTCGAAGCAGGTGGGATCGCCGTCGAGCACGTGGGCAATGCCATTGACGCGCGTAAATTCCACCAGCTGCCATTCGATTGCCGCCGCCAGTCCCGCCTCAAGCGCACGCGGGCGCAAATCGTTGATAACGGTGCGCAGCGAGGCGATGGTCAAGTCAACGCCGGCCAGGATCGCGCCCAGGCGCTGGGTGAGCAGCGGGTGGGCGCCGGTCGTGCTCACTTGCAGCAGCGACAGGTCGATTTTGAGGGACAGCAAGTGCTGGCCGAGGTCGTCGTGGATATCGCGCCCGATGCGCTGGCGTTCGCTCTCGCGCACTTCCTCTTGCTGGCGTGCCAGCCGGCACAGGGTGAGATGGGTGCTGGCGAGGGCACGTTCGGCGTGGCTGCGCGCGTGGCGTTCGTAGGCCAGCACCGATTCGCGCTCGGCAAGCTCGTCCTCTTGCCGCAGGTGGCGCTGGAGCAAGGCCAGCAAGCCCCAACCGAGCACCAGCAGGCAGGTGACAGCAATGATCAAGGCGGTCGTGGTGAACATGGCAATGCTCCGATTTTTCCGATGACGGGGAGGCCGACTCCGATCAAGTTACATTGGAGGAATGTTCGGCCACTTGTCGGAGATCAACTAAATTTCGGCGCGGCATCGAGATGGCGCAAATGGCGGGCAAGCAGGGCATTTTTCGGCCCCGGCGCCGGTCTTGCTATAATGGAGGGTTGACGATCAAGGCAGCTTCCGTGACTTACAGTATTAAAGAAATGTTCTACACCTTGCAGGGCGAGGGCGCACACGCGGGCCGGCCCGCCGTGTTTTGCCGCTTTTCGGGCTGCAATTTGTGGACCGGGCGCGAGAGCGACCGCGCCAGCGCCGTGTGCCAATTCTGCGACACCGATTTCGTGGGCACCGACGGCGAGGGCGGCGGCAAGTTTGCCACTGCGGCGCAGCTGGCGGCGGCCATCGACAGCCTGTGGCCGGATGCTTACCCCGCCGGCAAGTACGTGGTGTTTACCGGTGGCGAGCCGCTGCTCCAGCTCGACGCTGCGCTGATCGACGCCATGCATGCGGTGGGTTTCACGATCGCGATCGAAACCAACGGCACCTTGCCGGTGCCGGCCGGTGTCGACTGGATCTGCGTCAGCCCCAAGATGGGATCGACCCTGGTCGTGACCGGCGGCAGCGAAATCAAGGTCGTGATCCCGCAAATCAACCAGGATCTGGCCGCCTACGAGCAGCTCGATTTCCAGCACTTTTTTGTTCAGCCGATGGATGGCCCGCTGGCCGAATTCAATACCCGTCTCGCCATCGAGACATGCAAGCGCAATCCCAAGTGGAGCCTGTCCTTGCAGACCCATAAACTATTAAATATTCCCTAACAGATCCCAGCCGCGCCATGCTTACCATTACCCGCAAGCTCGAATTCGATGCAGGTCACCGCATTCCCGACCACAAAAGCCAGTGCCGCAACCTGCACGGGCACCGTTACACGCTCGAAATCACGCTGGTCGGCGCCGTGATCGAGTCGGAAGGCAATTCCGACAACGGCATGATCATGGACTTTTCCGACATCAAGGCGCTGGCCAAGGAACACCTGGTCGACATCTGGGACCACAGCTTCATCGTGTACGAAAAAGACGACAAGGTCCGTGACTTTCTGGCAACGCTGCCCGGACACAAAACGGTCGTGATCGACCGCATCCCGACCGTGGAAAACCTGGCCCAGGTGGCGTTCGACATCCTCAAGGCGGCCTATACGGACCGCTTCGGCACCGGATTGCACCTGCACAAACTGGTCCTGCACGAAACCCCGAACTGCTGGGCCGAGATCACCGATGCCTGATCAGGATTTCATGCAACTGGCGCTGCAGGAAGCGCAGCGCGCATGGAGCCTGGGCGAAGTGCCGGTCGGCGCGGTCGTGGTCAAGGATGGCGTGGTCATTGCAACCGGTTGCAACCAGCCGATCGGCCAGCACGATCCCACCGCGCACGCGGAAATCGTCGCCTTGCGCGCCGCTGCCGACAAGTTGGGCAATTACCGGCTGCCGGGCTGCGAACTGTATGTCACGCTCGAGCCGTGCGTGATGTGCTCGGGCGCGATGATGCACGCGCGCCTGGCGCGGGTGGTGTACGGTGCGCAGGACCCCAAAACGGGCGCCTGCGGTTCCGTGCTCGACTTGTTTGCGCAGGAAAAGCTCAATCACCACACGGAAGTGGTGGGCGGCGTGCTGGCCGACGAGGCCAGCGCCATGCTCAAGGCCTTCTTCGCGGAGCGGCGCAACGCCGCGCGCGTGAGCCCCGGCTGAGCCGGGCGCGGCCGCAAAAATGGTATCCTCATACCGGATGAATAAGCCGTGCACAGCCACGGCGACAGGAGAGTAGATTGCCACGCAACACAATTTCAAAGCAGGACAAGCCGGAAACGGCACCGGGCCTCGTGCGCCTGGCGCTGGAAATGCGCGCGCCGTGGGAGCTGGGCATCGCCCTGGCGGCCTATCCGTTCATGAAAAGCGCGCCCGAGGGCGACGGCCATCCGGTGCTGGTGTTCCCGGGCCTGGCTGCAGGCGACGTGACCACCGTCGTCATCCGCCGCTTCCTGCGTGACCTCGGCTACGATGCGCATGCCTGGGAACAGGGCCTCAATTTCGGTCCCCGTCCCGGCGTGCTGGAAGCTTGCGTCGACAAAATCCGCCAGTTGCGCGCCCAGCATGGACGTCCTGTCAGCCTGGTGGGCTGGAGCCTGGGCGGCGTGTACGCGCGCGAACTGGCCAAGATGATGCCCGACGATGTGCGCCTGGTCATTTCGCTCGGTTCCCCGTTCACCGGCAGCCCCAAGGCGACCAATGCCTGGCGCGTGTATCAGCTGGTGTCGGGCGAAAAGGAAATCGACGAAGCGCGCTTCGCGGCGCTGCGTGAGACCCCGAACGTGCCGACCACCTCCATCTTCAGTCGCACCGACGGCGTCGTCGCCTGGCAGTGCAGCGTGGAGCAGGAAACGGCCACGTCGGAGAATATCGAAGTCCATGCCAGCCATGTGGGCATGGGCCTGAACCCGACCGCGCTGTATGCGATCGCCGACCGCCTGGCGCAGCCGGAAGGGCAGTGGAAGCGCTTTGATCACAAGGCGCACACGGGACTCAAGAAGCTGCTGTTTCTCGATCCGGCCCGTTCGTCCTGGCCCAATCCTTTCTTCGGGTTCTACTAAGCCCGGACATCTTCGTGGGGGAAGTGCATGGAGCACAGCATCAAGCACCTGAGCGGTCTGGACGCCACCTTCCTCCACCTCGAGACGCCCGAGATGCCGATGCATGTCGGCGGCCTGCATCTGCTCGAACTGCCTGACGCGTTTGACCACAACAAGCGCGGCGACTTCATCGACGCCGTCAAGCGCCACGTGGCCGACCGAATGCATCTGGCATCGGTGTTCACCAAAAAGCTGGTGCACATGCCGCTCGATATCGCCAACCCGGTGTGGGTGGACGACGATGATCTCGACCTCGATTACCATATCCGCCAGGTCAGCCTGCCGCGGCCCGGCACGCGCGAACAGCTCGAAGCCTATGTCGGGCGCCTGCATTCGAGCCTGCTCGACCGCAGCCGGCCGCTGTGGGAATTTTACGTCTTCAGCGGCCTCGATTCCGGCCAGGTCGGCTTCTACACCAAGATCCACCACGCGGCGCTGGACGGGCAGGGCGCGATCGTGCTGGCCCAGGCCCTGCTCGATGTGACGAGCGTCCCGCGCGCGGTCGAGCCACCTGCGCCGCACGCGCGCGCGCCGTACCAGCCGCCGGTCACGCGCATGCTGCGCGCGGCGCTGGGCGACACCGTCACGCAATGCGCGCGCCTGGTGCGCGGCGTGCCGACCGGGCTCAAAGTGGCCGCCGGCCTGCTCGCCCCCAGCCGCGACGACGATGGCAAGCTGCACATCCTGCCGGGCGGGATGTCGCTGGCGCCGCGCACACCGTTCAACGTCAGCATCACCAACCAGCGCGCCTTCGCCACCGTGCGTATTCCCGTGCGCGAGGCGCTGGCGGTCGGCAAAGCGTTCGACGCGACGCTCAACGATGCGGTGCTGGCGGTCGTCAGCGGCGCGCTGCGGCGCTATCTCGACGAACACGGCGCGCTGCCCGACGCGCCGCTGGTGGCCGCGGTGCCGGTCAGCCTGCGCGCCGAGGGCGACACCGAAATGAACAACCAGGTCAGCATGCTCCTGATGAAGATCGCCACCGACGTGGCCGATCCGGCCGAACGCCTGCGCGCGATCGTCAAGGCCTCGTCCAAGTTGAAAAGAACGGCCTCCAGCGTGCGGTCCGTGATGCCGACCGAGTTCCCCAGCCTGGGCGTTCCCTGGATCATGAGCGCCCTGGTGTCTCTGTACGGCCGCGCGCGCCTGGCCGACACGCTGCCGCCACTGGCCAACCTGGTCGTGTCGAACGTGCCGGGTCCGCGCATGCCCTTGTACCTGGCCGGGGCGCGCATGGTGACCAATTACCCGGTGTCGATCGTCACTCACGGCCTGGGGCTGAACGTGACGGTGCAAAGCTACAACGGCTCGCTCGACTTCGGCATCATCGCCTGCCGCCGCGCGATGCCCGACATTGGCCTGTTCGCCGCCTGCATGCGCGCCGCCCACGGCGAACTGCTAACCCTGGCCGCGCCGCAGCCGGAGCCGGAGCCGCCGGTCAAGAAGCGGCGTGCCGCCCCGCGCAAAACCGCCGTCCCGCCACCCAAAGCGCCGGCGCGGCGCAAACCGCGCGCCGCAGCGCCATCCTGATCATGGCCATCGTCAAAGCCAACGGCATCCGGATCGCCTGCGAGACTGCGGGCGACCCCAGGCACCCCGCGCTGCTGCTGATCATGGGCCTGGGCATGCAGCTGACCGCCTGGCCGGACGACCTGGTCGACGGACTCGTGGAGCAGGGCTTTTACGTGATCCGGATGGACAACCGCGACAGCGGCCTGTCCGACAAATTCGACCTTGCCGGCACGCCCAACCTGCCGCTGGCCTTCCTCAAGACGATGGTGCGCTGGCCCCTGAAGCCCGCTTATACTTTGGGCGACATGGCCGCTGACGCGGTCGGCGTGCTCGATGCGCTCGGGGTGCGCCAGGCACACGTGGTGGGCGCGTCGATGGGCGGGATGATCGCGCAGCTGCTGGCGGCCGACCATCCGGAGCGGGTACTGAGCCTGACTTCCATCATGTCCAGCAGTGGACGGCGCGGCTTGCCCGGCCCGACCCGCAAGGCGCGCGCGGTGCTGCTGGGCCGCCCGGCCAATCCGGCCGACCCGCAAAGCGCGATCGAGCAGGGCGTGAAGGTTTTCCAGGTGATCGGCAGCCCGGCCTATCCCACTCCGGAAAAGCAGCTGCGCGCCCGGACCGAGCGTTCCATCCGGCGCAACGTGTGCCCGGCCGGGGTGGCGCGCCAGATGGTGGCCATTGCCGCTTCGGGCGACCGCAGCGCGCAGCTGGCCCGGATCCGGGCGCCGGCGCTGGTGATCCACGGGGCGGCCGACCCCTTGATTCCGCTCGCCTGCGGCCTGGATACGGCGCGCCGCATTCCGGGTGCGCGTATCGAGGTTATCGAAGGCATGGGCCACGACCTGCCGGCGCAGCTGATCGAGCGCCTGCTTGCCTTGATCGAAGCGCATGCGCACGGTAAGATGAGCCCCGATTCCACAGCCCGCCTTTTTGAAAAACAGTGAAGATCAAAAAAATCGGTATCGCCATCGTCGCCCCCAGCGGCCACACGCGCGACGATCAAGCGCTGCGGCGTGGCATCGCGCGGCTCGAGGCGATGGGCCACACGGTCCACAATTACTTCGACATCACGCAGGTGCATCAGCGCTTCGGCGGCACCGACGAGGCGCGCCTGGCGCAGCTCGATGCGGCCGTCGCCAATCCCCACGTGCAGGTGGTGATGGCGCTGCGCGGCTCTTACGGCCTCACGCGGCTGCTGCCCCAGATCGACTTCGCGCGCATGGCCGCCAGCGGCAAGATCTTCACCGGTTACAGCGATTTCACGGCCTTCGAGATGGCGCTGCACGCGGCCACGGGCGCCGTCAGTTACGCCGGTCCCATGCTCATGAGCGACTTCGGTGCGCGCGAGACGGAGCCGTTCACGATCGACGACTTTTTCTCGTGCCTGAACAGCCGCACGCACCGTATCACGGCGCACGCCGCAGGCAATCGGCCATGCGAGGCCGAGGGCGCGATCTGGGGCGGCAATCTGGCCATGATCATGTCGCTGCTCGGCACGCCGTACTTCCCCCGCATCGACGGCGGCATTCTGTTCGTCGAAGACGTCAACGAGCATCCGTACCGTGTCGAGCGCATGCTGCTCCAGCTGATGCAGTCTGGTGTGCTGGAGCGCCAGCAGGCGCTGGTGCTGGGTGACTTCTCGGCGTACCAGCTGGCGGCCAACGATAACGGCTACGACTTCGATGCGATGCTCGCTTACCTGCGCGCGACGCTGCCGATTCCCGTACTCACCGGCCTCGAATACGGCCACTGCGCGCGGCGCGTGACAATCCCGTTCGGCGCCCATGCCCGCCTGCGTTCGCACGCGCAGGGGTTCGAAATCGACATCGGCGGCTACCCGAATTTGTCCGATGCGTGACTTCGAGGCGGGACCGGATTACTACCGCGACACCAGCACCCACGCAGCGTATCCGGCGCTGCAAGGCGTGCACGACTGCGAGATCTGCATCATCGGCGGCGGCTTTGCCGGCCTGTCGACCGCGACCGCCCTGACCGAGCGCGGCCAGACCAACATCGTGCTGCTCGAATCCGAGTACGTGGGCTTTGGCGCGTCTGGCCGCAACGGCGGTTTCGTGTTCGGCGGCTTTTCGCTGGGCGAGCGCGCCGTTCTTGATACGGCTGGACCCGAGGCAGGCCGCCAGCTGTATCACATGACGCTGGCCGCCGTGGAGCAGATCCGGCGCCGCATCCACGCCTACGGCATCGAGTGCGAACTGAAGGAAGAAGGTGTCTACCTGGCCAACTGGTTCGACGACGCGCGCATTCTCGACCGGCAGCAGCGCTTCATGGCCGAGCAGCTGGGCGTGGAATGGCAGCGCGTGAGCCGGGCCGATTTGAGCGGCAAGATCGCCTCGAACCGCTATTTCGGCGCGCTGTTCGAGCCGGGGGCGTTCCACTTCCATCCGCTCAAATATGCGCGCGGGCTGGCGGCGGCGGTGGCCGCAGCGGGCGTGCGCGTGCACGAGCAAAGCCGGGTCACGCAGATCGCGCCGGACGGCCACGGCTGGCTGGTCAAAACCGCGGCCGGCAGCGTGCGCGCGCGCCAGGTGGTGGTGTGCTGCGGCGGCTACATCGAGCGCCTGTACCCGCGCCTGGGCGGGGCGGTGCTGCCGATTGCAACTTACGTGATGGTGACCGAGCCACTGGGCGAACGGCTGCAGACGGCCATGCGCACCGGCGCGGCCGTGTACGACACCCGATTCGCCTTCGATTATTACCGCCCGCTGGACGACACCCGCATCCTGTGGGGCGGGCGCATTTCGATCCTCGAGCGCAGCGGGGCCGACGTGGCGCGCCTGCTGTACAACGACATGCTCAAGGTCTACCCGCAACTGGCGGGCACCCGCGTCGACTATGCCTGGAGCGGCATGATGAGCTACGGCCGCCACAAGATGCCCCAGCTGGGGCGTCTGCCCGAAGGCATCTGGTACGGCATGGGCTTTGGCGGCCACGGCGTGGCGCCGACCACGCTGGCCGGCGACGTGCTGGCCGCCGCGATCATGGGGCAGGGCGCCGATCTGGCGCGCTTCGGTCCCTGGGGGCTGCCGTCGACGGGCGGACCGGCCGGCTTGCTGGCGGCCCAGCTGGCGTACTGGTACTACGAGCTGCGCGACTGGATGCGCCAGTAGTGGCGGGCCGGTCCACGCGCATCGATGCCTTGCGCGGACTGGCCGTGTTCGGCATCCTGCTGATCAACGCCTGGGGCTTCGTGTACGGCTATTGGCTGCATCACTATCCTGCGCTGGCCGGACCCATGGCCCCGGCGGACCAGTGGGTGGTGTTGCTGGTGGCCGCCTTTGCCGAACAAAAGTTCTATCCCATTTTCGCCTTCCTGTTCGGGGCCGGCTTCGCGCTGCAGACCGGGCGCCGGCAGACCGAGGGCCCGGCACTGGCCGCCATCCGCGCCACTTACACGCGCCGCGTGCGCTGGCTGCTCGTGTGCGGCATCCTGCACGGCACCTTGCTGTGGTTCGGGGACATTCTGACCGCATATGCAATCCTCGGTTTCTGGCTGGTCCAGTATGCGGGCCGGCGCCTGTCGTCGCTGCTGCCCGCCCTGTGGGTACTGATCGTCGCCAATGCCATCATCTACCTGTATTACGGCGCGCTGGTGGCGTCGGCGGCCACGCTGCCGCTCGATCAGCGCGTGGCCGAGATCGTGGACGCCGAACGGATGCACGCGCTGTACACGCTGGGCGGCTGGGGCGAGGTCGGACGCGCGCGGCTGTCCGAATACGGCGACAACCTGCTTGGCTTCGTCGTGTTCCTGCCGCGCCTGGCCTTGCTGTTCATGCTCGGTGTCTTCGCTACCCGCTTGGGTTACCTGACGCGCCCGCAGCGCCATCGCGGGCTGTGGCGCAAGGCGGCCTGGGTCGCGCTCCTGGCCGCGCTCCCGCTCAATCTATGGGCTGCCCTGGGCGCTGTCGGCAGGGTCGCCGATCCCTTTACGGCCGCCCCCGGCGCCGGCCTGGCGAATGCGCTGATGGAACTGGCCGGCCCGGTGCTGGGGGCTGGCTACGTGGCCTTGCTCATGCTGGCCGGGCCCCGTTTTTGCGCCTTCCTGGTCCCCGTCGGGCGCATGGCGCTGACCAATTATTTGATGCAGTCCGCGCTCCTGATGCTCACGCTGCAGGGCGTGGGACTGGGCCTGGGCGCGGGCATCTCGCGCCCGGGCTTGATGCTGCTGGCCGGGGCGATCATGGCCGCCCAACTGGCGTGGTCGCATTGGTGGATGGCGCGCCATCCCATGGGGCCGGTCGAGGCGCTATGGCGGCGCTATACGCACGGCGGCGCCTCTGTATAATTGCACAAAAATTCACTCCGTCGAAAGCCGAACCATGCGAAAGCTCGCCCGCCTGTTTTTCCTCGCCGCGCTGCTGATCACATGCAGGGGCATGGCGGCCGACCAGTACACCGTCACGATCGGCGAACCGTTGCCTGGCACCTCGCTGCCGCGCGGACGGGTCGGTCTGGGCATTGCAGTCAATATCGACAAAAGCTGGGACCAGCTGGCCGAGCCGGACCGTGCGGCCTGGCGCGCGTACACAGAAATGGCCGATCCGGACGTCACGCCGCCGTTCCCGATGCCGCACATCCGCAGCTTCCTGAAGAAACTCGACACCTATGATTTTCCCAGGCAGACCGATGACACGATCGTCCATTCCGAAGACGTGCTGCTGGTGGTGCGGGTGACCGAGACCGGCAAGGTCAGCCAGGTCGAAGTCATGGATGCCAGCAAGGATGGCAGCCGCACCATGAGCCACTACGAAAAGACGCTGGCGGCACGCTACGTGGTGGCTTTGCTCTCGACGCCGTTCTCGCCGGCCTTGTACAAGGGACAGCCGGCGCCGAGCGCATTCATCATGCGCATCAGTCACACGACAGTCACGGGCTGACCGCAGACGTGCCCGCTGCCGCAAGCGCGCGCGGCGCGCGCTTACCATTGAGCAGTACGCCGATCCAGGTGCGGCGCACGAACAGGTGGTAAGTGGCCAGGCAAACCGCGCTCGTGGCAAGCACGTTGATCGACATTTTGGCCAGTGCGCCGATCGGCGCGTTGAACAGCAAAATGCCGAAGCCCATGGTGCCGAGCATGTGCACCAGGAACACCCAGTACGAGCTGTCCGACACGTAGCGCAGGACGGTGTTCTGCCGGTCCATGTGGCGCAGGAAGAGGCCGAGCAGGCCGACGCTCCACAGCCAGCTGGTCATGCCGTAGCTGAACGAGATCCACGCTTCGATGCGGGTGATGCTGCCCGGCGCCTTGAGGAAGACGCCGAACAGCGCCAGCGTGATGGCGAAAGTGGCCAGACCCGCCAGTAGGTAGCTGAGGTAGTGCGCGCCTATTTTTGGCAGCAGCGCCGCGCGATTGCGGTACAACTGCCAACCGAAGGTGAAGAACACGCCGCTGTGCACCAGTTCGCGCAGGTTGGGGATGAAGGAACCGGTCGGGGTGAGCATGCCGGCGCGGTAGCCCGCGCCGACGATGGCAAGGGGCAGCGCCAGCAGAACCAGGCCCCACCAATGCGAGCTCAATGCGTCCCAGCCCCTCTGCCAGGCGCGCTGCACTGCCGCCGGCAAGAACGCGCGCGCGGTGCAGGCCAAGGCGCCCAGCATGCAGAACCAGAACAGGTAGTAGATGAACCACATGTGCATGGTGACCAGGAGCGATCCGCCGGCGGGCCGTTTGGGCGCCACGTGCAGGTCCAGGCCGATCGTCCCGCGCGCCATCAGGTGGGCATAGACCAGCACCAAGGCCCCCATCAATGCGAACACGACGGGCCAGAACAGGGCGAACGGCAGGGCGATGCGGCGCACGCGGTTGCGCACCATGGCGCCCACACCCCGGGTCTCGACCATCATCGCGGCAAGGTAGCCGGCCAGAATGAAAAACACGGGCATGCGGAAGGCATGGATGAAAATGAGCAGGAGGTCGGCAAATGGCGTCGATTGCGGATCCTTCCAGGGCAGGGTGGACGGACCGTCGAGGTGGTTGACGCACACGTGCAGTACGATTCCAAGCCACATCATGATCGCGCGCAAATTGTCGAACGCATGAAGGCGTGCGCCACCAGCGAAATTGCCCATTTCATCCCCAAAAATATTTCCAGGTATCTATATTAAGGCGATTGCGTAAAAGACAATAGCAATTCCAACAACTTCAGACGGGGCTTTTTGCAGCGCCACGCCCCGGCCACCTCTGCGCGATGGTAAAATGCCCGGTTAATCAAATCACCGCTCGCAAAGGCTTTACCCGTGCTCTCTACAGCAAACATCACCATGCAATTCGGCGCCAAGCCGCTGTTCGAAAACATTTCCGTCAAATTCGGCGATGGCAACCGCTATGGCCTGATCGGCGCCAACGGTTGCGGCAAGTCGACCTTCATGAAGATCCTCGGCGGCGACCTCGAGCCGTCGGCCGGTAACGTCATGCTCGATCCGAACGAGCGTCTGGGCAAACTGCGCCAGGACCAGTTTGCGTTCGAAGAGATGCGCGTGCTCGACGTGGTGATGATGGGTCACACCGAACTGTGGAACGCGATTACCCAGCGCGACGCCATCTATGCCAACCCGGAAGCGACCGACGACGACTACATGCACGCGGCCGAACTGGAAAGCAAAGTGGCCGAATACGACGGCTACTCGGCCGAAGCGCGCGCGGGCGAGCTGCTGCTCGGCGCCGGCGTGTCGATCGACCAGCACCAGGGGCCGATGAGCGCCGTGGCGCCAGGCTGGAAGCTGCGCGTGCTGCTGGCCCAGGCCCTGTTCTCGAACCCGGACATCCTGCTGCTCGACGAACCGACCAACAACCTGGACATCAACACCATCCGCTGGCTGGAAGATGTGCTCAACGAGCGCAACTCCACCATGGTCATCATCTCCCACGATCGTCACTTCCTGAACCAGGTGTGCACCCACGTGGCCGACATGGACTACGGTACGCTCAAGATTTACCCGGGCAACTACGACGAGTACATGTTCGCGTCGACCCAGGCACGCAACCAGCAGCTGGCCAACAATGCCAAGGCCAAGGAAAAGGTCGCCGAACTGCAAGACTTCGTGCGCCGCTTCGCCGCCAACAAGTCCAAGGCCCGCCAGGCGACGTCGCGCGCCAAGCAGATCGAGAAGATCAAGGTCGACGACATCAAGCCGTCGTCGCGCGCCTACCCGTTCGTGCGTTTCGAAGCCGAGAAGAAGCTGCACCGCCTGGCGGTGGAAGTCGAAGGCATCTCCAAAAAATACGACCGCCAGCTGTTCAAGAATTTCAGCATCATGGTCGAAGCGGGCGAACGCATCGCCATCATCGGCGCCAACGGCGCCGGCAAGACCACGCTCTTGCGCTGCATCGGCGCCGAGCTGACCGGCCTGCAGCCGGACACCGGCCGCGTGAAGTGGGCGGAAAACGCGAACGTCGGCTACATGCCGCAAGATCCGACCGAAGACTTCGCGACCGACGCCGTGCTGACCGACTGGATCGGCCAGTGGACCAAGGAAGGCGACGACGACCAGGCCGTGCGTTCGATCCTGGGCCGCCTGTTGTTCGGCGGCGACGACGTCAAGAAGTCGGTGCGCGTACTGTCCGGCGGTGAAAAAGGCCGCATGATGTACGGTAAGCTGATGCTGGGCCGTCATAACGTCATGCTGCTCGATGAACCGACCAACCACATGGACATGGAATCGATCGAGTCGCTCAACATCGCGCTCGAAAAGTACACCGGCACCCTGATCTTCGTCTCGCACGACCGCGAATTCGTCTCGTCGCTGGCCAACCGCATCCTCGAGATCAAGGAAGACGAGATCGTCGACTTCCGCGGCAACTACGAAGACTACCTGACCAGCCAGGGCATCGACTAAGGTCCCTGCACGATTGATTCGCTTGTGAGATAGTATCGAAATGAACACAATAGCCATCAAGACTGTCGAATACGACCATCCTGTGGCCGGTGCCAGCTGCACCGCCCAGGCCTGGGCCCGCACCCCCGCCACGCCGTCGGCGGCCGAAAAGACCGCGCTCAAGGAGCGCATCAAACGGCTGCTCAAGGAGCGCGAGGCGGTGCTGGTGGCCCACTACTATGTGGACGGCGACCTGCAAGACCTGGCCGAGGAAACCGGCGGCTGCGTCTCCGATTCGCTCGAAATGGCGCGCTTCGGGCGCGACCATCCGGCCAAAACCCTCGTTGTGGCCGGCGTGCGCTTCATGGGCGAAACCGCCAAGATCCTCAGCCCGGAAAAGCGCATCCTCATGCCCGACCTGGACGCGACCTGTTCGCTCGACTTGGGCTGCCCGGCCGACGAATTTGCGGCCTTCTGCGATGCGCATCCGGACCGCACGGTGGTCGTGTATGCCAACACCAGCGCGGCCGTGAAGGCGCGCGCCGACTGGATGGTGACGTCCTCGATCGGCCTCGATATCGTGGCCCACCTGCACGCGCAGGGCAAAAAGATCCTGTGGGCGCCGGACCGCCATCTGGGTTCCTACATCCAGAAGAAAACCGGGGCCGACATGCTGCTGTGGCAGGGTTCCTGCCTGGTGCATGACGAATTCAAGGGCATCGAGCTCGATCTTCTCAAGGCCGAGCATCCTGAAGCGAAGGTGCTGGTCCACCCCGAGTCGCCTGCGGGCGTGGTGGCGCTGGCCGACGTGGTCGGCTCGACCACGCAGCTGATCAACGCCGCCCAGACCATGGATGCGACCACGTTCATCGTCGCTACCGATAACGGCATCCTGCACAAGATGCGCGCTGCGGCGCCCGGCAAACACTTCATCGAAGCGCCTACCGCCGGCAACAGCGCCACCTGCAAGAGCTGCGCGCATTGCCCGTGGATGGCGATGAACGGCCTGCAGAATCTGGCCGACGTGCTTGAAAACGGCAACAACGAAATCCATGTCGATCCGGCCGTGGGTAAGCTGGCCGTGCGCGCCATCGACCGTATGCTCGATTTCGCGGCCGCCAAAAAAGCCAAGGCGCTGCCCACGGGCGAGCTGTCCAAAGAAGCACAACTGTTTTCGGGAGTAGGCCCTGCATGAGTAATTTGCGCAATCCGTACGATGCCGAGAGCGACGCGCTGCAATCGGCGTTCGAATCGAACCTGCTGGCCGCGCTGCTGGAAGACGTGGGCCCGGGCGACCTGACGGCGCAGCTGGTGCCCGACGGCGTGCGTGTCCGTGCGCGCGTGATCGTGCGCGAAGACGCGGTGCTGTGCGGCGCCCCGTGGTTCGAAGGCGTGATGCTGGCGCTCGACAATTCCATCGAAATCGACTGGCAGTACGCCGAAGGCGACATGATGAACGCCGGCAGCGTGGTGTGCACGATCGACGCGCCCCCGCGCACCTTGCTCACGGCCGAGCGCAGCGCGCTCAACTTCCTGCAGCTGATGTCGGGCGTGGCCACCAACACGCGCAAGTACGTGGAACTGGTGGCCGGTACCAAGGCCGCCATTCTCGACACGCGCAAGACGGTGCCGGGCCTGCGCCAGGCGCAAAAGTACGCGGTGCGGGTCGGCGGCGGGCAGAATCAGCGCATGGCCCTGTTCGACGGCATCCTGATCAAGGAAAACCATATCGCGGCGGCCGGCGGCGTGGCCAAGGCGCTCAAGGCGGCACAGGATCTGAACGCCGGCGTGTCGATCCAGATCGAGGTCGAACACCTGTCGCAGCTGACCGAAGCGCTCGAGGCGGGCGCCACCTCGGTCCTGCTCGACAACTTCGAACTGGACGCGATGCGTCAGGCCGTGGCCCTGAACGCGGGCCGCGCGCTGCTTGAAGCGTCGGGCGGGGTGAACATGGAGAGCGTGCGCGCGATCGCCGAAACAGGCGTGGACCGCATCTCGATCGGCAGCCTGACCAAGGATGTCAAGGCCACCGATTATTCGCTGCGTATTATCGACTGAGCGCTTGCTGGTCGACGTAGATCAGCTTTGACGTGTCAAATCCAAGCGCCTGGGCTTTGCCGACCAGGCGCTTTTTTGTTGCCTCGTCCATCGTCGGGGTGCGCGAGAGCAGCCACAGGTAGGATTTGTTGGGGCCGCTGATCAGGGAATAGCTGTAATTGTCCTGATCCAGATCAAACACGATGTAGGCACCGTAGAACGGACCGAAGAACGAGACTTTCAGGTACCCCTGGTCCGGCTTCTCGACGAAATAGGCTTTGCCTTCCGCAACCTTCCATTCGGATTTTTCGGTCTTGTAGCCGCGGTTGACGACCTTGATGCCGCCGTCGTCGCGCATGCTGTATTCGGCCGTGACCTGGTTCAGACCGCGCTCGAAGGAATGGTCGAGGCGGGCGATTTCGTACCATTTGCCGAGGTATTTGTCGGCCTTGAAATGGGCCACCGGCTCGATTTGGTCGGGCTTGGAGACACATCCGGCCAGCAGTAGCGCGGCCATGATCCAGACGGTTTTCATTTGGCAGTCCTTCGAGTTGCGATTGAAGCAATTCTAGCGGAAGCCAGGCAGACGCGTCTGTTAGGGCGCCAACAGTGCGGGCAAGACCAGCTCGGCCGACGCTTCCACCTTCAGCGCCAGCAGGTCGTCGGCGCGCGTTTTGCCCAGGTTGACGGCGGCGATCGGCTTGCCGGCGGCAGCGGCCATACGGCAGAAACGGTAGCCCGAGTACACCACCAGCGACGAGCCAATCACGAGCAAGGCATCGGCCGCCTCCATGGCAGCCAGTGCAGCGGCGGTGCGCGCGGCCGGCACCCCGTCGCCAAAGAACACGACATCGGGTTTCAGCATGCCGCCGCAGTGCACGCACCAAGGGATGTGGAAACTGGCCAGGGCGTCCGGCTCGAGCTGGGCGTCGCCGTCGGGCAGGGGTTGCGCGGCCACGCCCGCCATGTGGGGATTGGCGTCCTGCAGCTGCTGCTGAACGACGGCGCGCGCGAACGTGGCATGGCAGTCGAGGCAGACCACCTGATGTATATTGCCGTGCAATTCGAGCACGTCGGCGCTGCCGGCGCGCTGGTGCAGGCCGTCGACGTTTTGCGTGAGCAGGCGCCCGATGCGGCCTTGCGCGCCGAGCTGCGCCAGGGCCAGGTGGCCGGCGTTGGGTGCGGCGCGCGAGAGGGTCGGGTAGCCCACCATGCTGCGCGCCCAGTAGCGGCGCCGCACCGCGTCGTGCTTGACGAAATCGGGGCCCTGGACCGGCGGCGTGCCCCGCCGTACGCCGTCCTTGTCGCGGTAGTCGGGAATGCCGGAGGCCGTGCTCATGCCGGCGCCGGTCAGCACCAGGAGGCGCGGATGACGGTCGATGAAGGCGGCGAGCTCGGACATGATCCCGATTCTAATTCATCTGCGCGCGCTGAACACGATGCCGGCCACGATCAGGATGAAGGCCAGGCCGTGATACAGGCGCGGTGTCTCGCCCAGGAAGGCCGACGAGAAGATGGCTGCGAACAGCGGCGTTAAATTGGTGAAGAAGGCGCCCACGCTCGGTCCCGCGCGCTGCACACCGGCGCCCCAGCAGCGGAACGCGATCACGGCCGGGCCGATGGCCACGTACAGCAGGGCCGCCGCCACCGGCCAGCTCCAGGCAATGTGCGCGTTCCCGCGCGCCCATTCGCCGGCCGAAAAAAGGCTGGACCACAGCACGCCGTACATGACCTGGGCCAGCAGGAACACGGCCCAGTCGGCGCGCTCGCGGGCCGGGTCCTTGTCCTTCTGGGTCAGCATCCAGCTGTAGAACGACCAGGCGATGGTGGCGGCGATCATGTACAGGTCGCCCGGGACCAGGTGCATGGCCAGCAACAGGTCCCACTGGCCGCGGCACAGGACCAGCAGCACGCCGGCGATCGAGAGCACGGCGCCGGCGATCTGGCGCCGCGCGACGGGCACGCCGAAGAACAGGGCGCCGACCAGCATCATCCAGACCGGCATGCCGGCGGCGACCAGGGTCACGTTGATGGCGCTCGAGCTTTGCAGGGCCAGGTACTGGAAGGAGTTGTACAGGCCGATGCCGAGCAAGCCCAGGACGGCGTAGCGGCGCCAGTGCGTGAGCAGGCCGCAGCCGGGCCGGAACAGGGCGCGTCCCAGTGGCAGCAGGATCAAGAGGGCGATCGACCAGCGCAGCAGGTTGAGCGTCATCGGCGGCACGGCGTCGCGCACCAGGCGGCCGACGATGGCGTTCCCCGCCCACAGCAGCGGGGGCAGGGTCAGCAGGGCGATGGTGGACGGGGAGAGTTTGGACGTCATAGTTGCCGTCGTCCTCGCGAAGGCGGGAACCGATAGCATGTCGACCGATTCCGGCAGCGTGCTATGGGGCCCCGCCTGCGCGAGGGCGAGGTTAGCGGCGGGCGGGCGTCAGGACGCTCGGAAGCGCCTTGGGCAGCGTGTTCGGATAGTCGCGGCTGAAGTGCAGGCCGCGGCTTTCACGCCGGGTGAGCGCGCTGTTGACGATCAGCGAAGCCACGTCGACCAGGTTGCGCAGCTCCAGCAGATCGTGCGTGATGCGGAAATTGCGGTAGTACTCGTCGATTTCTTCCTTGAGCAGGGCGATCCGGTGCTGCGCCCGTTCCAGGCGCTTGGTGGTGCGCACGATGCCCACGTAATTCCACATGAAGCGGCGCAGCTCGTCCCAGTTGTGGGCGATCACGACTTCTTCGTCGGCGTTGGTGACCCGGCTTTCGTCCCAGGCCGGCAGCGCGGGCGTGTCCCCTTGCGGCATGGCCGCGATCTCGAGCGCGCAAGCGCGGCCCACGACCAGGCATTCGAGCAGGGAATTGCTGGCCAGGCGGTTGGCGCCGTGCAGGCCGGTGCAGGCGGTTTCGCCCACCGCGTACAGGCCCGGCACGTCGGTGCGCCCGGCCAGGTCGGTGACGATGCCGCCGCAGGTGAAGTGCACGGCCGGCACCACGGGAATCGGTTCCTTTGTGATGTCGATCCCCAGCTCCAGGCAGCGCGCGTAGATGGTGGGGAAGTGCTCCTTGAGGAATTCGGGGCTCTGGTGGCTGATGTCGAGGTTGACGTAGTCCAGGCCGCGCTTTTTCATCTCGAAGTCGATGGCGCGGGCGACGACGTCGCGCGGGGCCAGTTCGCCCCGTTCGTCGTACATCGGCATGAAGCGGGTGCCGGCGGCGGCGCCCGCTTCGGGCGGCAGCTTGAGCAGGCCGCCTTCGCCGCGGATCGCTTCGGTGATCAGGAAGGACTTGGCGTACGGGTGGTACAAGCAGGTCGGGTGGAACTGGATGAATTCCATGTTCGAGACGCGGCAGCCGGCGCGCCAGGCCATCGCGATGCCGTCGCCGGTGGCGGTGTCGGGATTGGTGGTGTACAGGTAGACCTTGCCGGCGCCGCCCGTGGCCAGCACGGTGTGCTCGGCTTCGAAAGTGAGCACCTGACCGGTTTTTTCATCCTGCACGTACAGACCGTAGCAGTGCGGCTGGCTGCCGCCGGTGGCCTTGATGCCCAGTTTGTCGGAAGTGATGACGTCGATCGCGCAGTGCTGTTCGAACAGCGAAATGTTCGGATGGGCGCGCACCTTCTGTTCCAGCGTGACCTGCACCGCGTGGCCGGTGGCGTCGGCGGCGTGGATGATGCGGCGCTGGCTGTGGCCGCCCTCGCGTGTCAGGTGGAAGCCCAGTTCGGCGGTCGGGTCGCGCGTGAACGGCACGCCTTGCTCGATCAGCCATTCGATCGCTTCGCGGCCATGCTCGACGATGAAGCGGGTGGCCGCCTCGTCGCACAGGCCGGCGCCGGCGATCAGGGTGTCGTCGATGTGCTGCTGGTGGGTGTCGCCCGAATCGAGCACGGCGGCGATTCCGCCCTGGGCCCAGTTGCTGGCCCCGTCGAGCAGCGCGCGCTTGGAAATGATGGCCACTTTGCGCGTTTGCGCCAGGTGGAGGGCGACCGACAGGCCCGCAAGGCCACTGCCGACAATAGCGACGTCAAATTTCATGATGAGCGTAGTGTTTTGTACAGATCCATCACTATAGACTATTTGTCACGCCGGCGTCTGGCCCTTGGGAAATGCCCGGGCACGCTTGTTCGTAGTCAATGTCTGGCGCGCGCGCCTCCGCCACACTCAAGGAGCTGTTTTTATCCCCTGGTCGGAGGAGTCCCGTGATCCGGATTTTCAATCACTACGTTTCTAAAATGGCATTTATTTTGCTGTTGCTGGAACTGGTGATGTTGCTGGCCACCGTCAGCGTGGCGTCGGCAATCTGGGTCTCGGACGGGCAAGCCTATTTCAGCCCCGTCAATCTGTACATTTCTTCGCTGACCTTTGCGCTGGTCATCATTTTCAGCATGAGCGCGCTCGGCATGTACCAGCACAGCGCGCGCGAAGGCATGCGCACGACCTTGTTTCGGATCATGCCTTCGTTCGCCCTGGGTTTCGCCCTGCTCAGCGCGCTGATCGCGGTGCGGCCCGACTTGTCGGTGGGGCGCGGCATCAGCAGCCTTATCTTCGCGTTGGGTGCGACCGCGGTGGTGCTCACACGCCTGGTGGTGTTCAAGTCGGCCGAATCGGCCCTGCTCGAGGCACGCCTGATTTTCATCGGCGCCGGCCCCATGGCCAAGGAATGCATGGATCTGGCGTTCCGCAAGTTTGGCTTTCATCAATTCGGCGTGGTCGGCTGCGTGCCGGTCGAGGGCGAAGACTGCTGCGTGCCGGACAGCTATCTGCTGCCGATGGCCCGCTCGCTGTTGCTGATGGCGCAAAAATACGAGGCGAGCGAAATCGTGGTCACGGTGGGCGAACGGCGCGGCAGCGCTTTTCCCATCGATGAATTGCTCGAATGCGCGCTGGGCGGGGTGCGCGTGATCGACGCCGCCACCTTTTTTGAGCGCGAAGCGTGCCAGATCCGGCTCGATTCGCTGCAGCCGAGCTACAGGAATTCGCGCTTGACCTTGAGGATCTCGATCATTTCGAGCACCCCGCGGCTGGCCGCATACACGGCGCCCGACCACGACCAGGCACGCGGATCGCCCTCGTCGCCGAACTGGGCCACCTTGGACAGGTCCACCGAGCCCACCAGATCGGCCAGGTCGGCCGTGGTGGGGTCGTGCGGGGCGTAGGTGCCGATGGCGCTGCGCCCCGATTCGGACACGAAGAAGCGCTCGACCGGCATTTGCATGAAGTCGCCCGCGAACTGGTCCTCCAGACGCGCGCGGCAATGGGGGCAGATGTCGCCCGTGATGTCGATGCCGTAGGTATTGCGGCAGCTGGCGCGCATGGTGTGCGGAACCAGGTGCAGCGGCGACTCGCGCACCGGGCAGCCGGCGATCGCGTACAGCGCACCGTCGTCGGTATAACTGTATTCCTCCAGTCCGCGCTTGAGCAGGATCACCAGCGTGGACTTGCCGCCCGACGGCGGGCCCAGCAACAGCAGCAGCCGGCGCCCCACCTCCGACCCGGCGGCGGCGGCCTTGAAGTAGTCGATCACGCGCGCGATCGCTTCGTCGATCCCGAACAGGTCTTCGTCGAACAGGCGGCAATGCAGGTCGTCCTGCTCGCCGCTGACGCAGGTGGCGCGGATCATGTCCCAGATGTACTGGTGCGAGGTGCGCGCAATTTGCTGCGGCGCCAGCGGCAGCAGCTCGGCCATGAATTGCGAGAACGGCCCGGACCAGTGGCCCGCGCGGTGCTGGCGCGTAAAGAGGCTCAGGCTGCTGAGGAACTGCTCCCTGGGATCGGTCTGCTGCTGTTCAAGTTCGTCGCTCACTGTTCCTCCGCTGATCAGGCACCGGGCCTGTTTCAAAGTATCAGCGCGCTCCGCATCGAACGGATGACAGGCATCAAAGTGCGCGAGTGAACTAATCGGCGGAACAAACAACAACGGCGCCCCAAGGCGCCGTTCTCATCCGATCAACGGGCGCTTAGAAGCGGGCGTTGAGGGTGACGCGCACGGCGCGCGGCGAACCCGGCGTGATGTTGTTGTTATTGTTGGCCGAGGCCCAGTAAGCCTTGTCGAACAAATTCTCCACGTTCATCTGCAGCTGGTAGTTCTTGTCCAGCTTGTAGAACAGGGCGGCGTCGACGCGGGTGTAGGCGGGCAGGGTGACGGCATTGTCGACCGCCGCGTAAATGTCGCCGCGATAAACCACGCCCAGGCCGGCGCCCCATTGCTGGCTGAAGTCGTAGCGATTCCACAGCGACAGGCTGTGCTTGGGCACATTGGCCAGCGTCTTGCCGGTCAGGACGGTGCTGCCTGGCATGTACTTGAGCTTGGCGTCCTGGTAGGCGTAGCCGCCGGTCATGCTCCAGGCCTGGTTGATCTTGCCGGAGACGCCCAGTTCGAGACCCTTGCTGGTCTGGCCATCGAGCAGCAGGCTGCGGGTGCTGTCCTGCGGATCGGCCACGACCACATTGCTGCGGTCGAGCTGGTAGAGCGCGACGCTGGCTTTGACGTTCGGCGTGATATCCCACTTCGCGCCCAGTTCCAGGTTCTTGAATTTCTCCGGATCGAAATCGCGGTTGGCGCCGGTCAGGGAACCGAGCTGGTCGCCGGCGCGCGGCTGGAAGGCGATGCTGTAGCTGCCGTACACCGACACCGCTTCGACCGGTTTGTAGACCAGGCCCACGCGCGGCGACACGGGCGTGTCGCGCACTTCCAGGTGCGGCGTCGCGCCCGGCGCGGCATTGTCGAACTTGACGTTGAAGCGGTCGTAGCGCAAGCCGGCGATCACTTGCCATTGCGCCGACAATTCCATCTGGTCCTGCACGTAGACCGAGGCGACCGTCGCCACGCCATGGTTATTGGCATCGGTGCCCGACGGCGCGAACACGACCGGACCGCCGAACACCGGATTGGCGAGCGATACCACGGTCGAGGTGGCGCCACTGAAGCGGCCGGTCTTGCGCAGGTTGTCGGTTTCCTGGCGGCCCAGCTCGAGGCCGGCCACCAGCTTGTGGCGCACCGCACCGGCATTGAGCGTGTAGAACAAATCGGTCTGGTTGAACAGGTTGGTGCGCTCGGTGGCGTTGCTGTAGGCGCCCAGGGTGACCTGGTTGCTGCCCGCGGCGACGGCCTGGGACGCGTACACGTTCTGGTAGAACTTGTCGTAATTGGCGTAGCGGCTGCGGTTGCGCAGGGTCAGGCCGTTGCCGAAATCATGGTCGAGCACGGCGCTGAAGGCATTGGCCAGCACGGTCGCCTCGCTCAGTTCCGGGTTGCCGAAGAACTTGCCCGGATCGGTCACCAGCGGCAAGCCCGCGTAAGAGGGCACGCCGCGGTCGGCGGTACGCTCATCCTGGAAATGTTCGTAGCCGAGCACGATGCTGGTATTGCTGCCGGCGCGGATGGCAACGGTCGGGTTGATGCCCTTGCGCTGCACGTTGACATTGTCGCGGTAGCTGTCCGAGTCTTCCACCATGGCATTCAAACGCAATGCGGCGTTGTCGCCCAGCGCCTGGCCGAGGTCGGCGGTGGCGCGGCGGTTGCGCCAGGAACCGAGCGTGAGCGAAGCTTCGCGCACCGGCGTCCACAGCGGCTGCTTGCTGACCCGGTTGATCACGCCGCCCGAACCGCCTCGGCCGAAGATCATCGCGTTGGAACCTTTGAGCGCTTCGACGCTCTCAATGTTGTAGAAGTCGCGGAAGTACTGCACATCGTCGCGCACGCCGTCGATGTAAAAGTCGCCGGTTGAATTGTTACCGCGGAAGACGGCGGTATCACGGTTGCCTTCGCCCTGAGCCGTCATGATGCCCGGCACGTAGCGGATGACGTCGGCCATGCTCTGCATGTTCTGGTCGCGTATCAAGTCCTTGCTGATGATCGTGATCGCCTGGGGCGTGTCACGGACCAGCGTGTCGGTCTTGGTGGCGGTCGAGCTCGACTTCACCACGTATTTGTTGTCCGGTGCGCCGACCACGTTTACTTCCTGCAGCGTCGCCTCGGGCGGGGTCTGGGCGTAGGCGGCTACGCCGGACGCGGCCAGCGCGCCGGCGAGCGCCAGGCGCACGGCGGCAGCGATCGGGGTCATGGTGGTGCGCACTGCAAAGACAGGAGAGTGGGACATGGCGGCATCTATAATGATAATGAGAATGACTCGCATTATGATTCAAATACTCGTTTCTTGCAATGCACAATCATTTTCGGAACGTAAGTTCGACTGCGCACAGAGGCGTAGGGGCGATCCCGCTAGCATGGAGGCTTCGTTGAACGCACCGCAAAGGAAGCTCCATGTCCGCTTACGATCATTCCAGCCAGGTGGCTGAACTCCAATCCAAGGTCAAGTCGATCAAGTTCGCCATGTTCACCACGTCCGACCAATATGGGCACCTGATCAGCCGTCCCATGACTTGCCAGCAAGTCGATTCCGAAGGCAATCTGTGGTTCTACACGTCGACCGAAGCCGATATCTGGGAAAACATCGCCGCCGAACCGCATGTGAACCTGAGCTTCGCCAACCCCGACGACAATGTCTACGTCTCGGTCAGCGGCAAGGCCGAGCGGGTGGTCGACCGCGAGCGCATCAAGGCGATGTGGAATCCTGCCGTCCAGGCCTGGTTCCCGCACGGGCCGGACGATCCGCATGCGGTCCTGATCCGCGTCGTGTCCACCACGGCCGAATACTGGGATTCGCACTCGAGCAGCATGGTGCAGCTCTACGAAATGGCCAAGGCAGTGCTGACCGGCACCAAGCCCCATGACGGCGAACACGGCCGCCTCAAGCTCTAGTCCCGCTGCGGGCGTGGCCGAGGCCTTCCTGCCGCGCGAATCGCTGCAGGCCCAGCGGCTGACCCGCATGCGGCGCATCGCCACCGGCTTGCTGGTGCTGATGGCGGCCGTGTTTGTCGGGGCGCGCCTGCTCGAACACACGCGCCCCGGCTTCGGCTTCGTGGCCGCCTTCGCCGAAGCGGCGATGGTGGGCGCCATCGCCGACTGGTTCGCCGTCACGGCGCTGTTCCGGCGCCCGCTCGGCTTGCCGATCCCCCATACCGCCATCATTCCCGCCAATAAGGACCGCATCGGCGAAAATCTCGGCAGCTTCATCGAGCAAAACTTCATGAATGTGGACGTGGTGCGCGCCGAGCTCGATCGCATCGATTTCGCCGGCGCGGCCGCCTTGTGGCTGGGACGGCCCGAGAATGCGCGCGCGGTGGCCTTGCAACTGACCAGCGCGGTGCCGGTGCTGTTGCGCATGACCGAGGACAAGGACGCCGCCGGGGTGCTGCGCGATGCGCTGGCGGGCGCGCTCAAGGATGTGAAGCTGGCGCCGCTGCTGTCCAAGCTGCTGGGCGTGCTGGCCGCCGGCCGCCAGCACCATGTCTTGCTGGAAAAGCTGCTGACGCTGGTGTCGGAGGCGCTCGAGCGCCACCGTCCCTACATCCGCCAAAAAGTCCACGAGAACAGCCCACGTTGGCTGCCCAAGGCCATCGACGAGAAATTTTACGCGCGCCTGATGGCCGGCGTGCAAGCGACGCTGGCCGATATCCAGGGCGAAGACAGCGAGTGGCGGGGCCGCTTCCAGGCCGCGACCGAAGACCTGATCGCCAATCTGGCCACCTCGGACGAATACGAGCAGAAATTGCGCGCTCTGCTGGACGGCAGCCTCGGCCATCCCTTGTTCCGCAGTTACGCCGCCCAGGTATGGGACGATGTGCGTGCGCGCTTGCTGGCCGACACCAGCGGACCGGCGTCGCGTATCGGCGCCCACCTCGAGCAGGCGCTGCTGGCCCTGGCCGCCGCGCTGGGCCGGAATGCCTCGGTGCAAGATAAGCTCAATGCCTGGGTCCGGGGCTTTGCCGCCGAAACCATCGTCGCGCGGCGCGCGCTCATCGTCGACCTCGTGCGGCGCGTGATTCACAGCTGGGATACCGACACCCTCACGCGCAAGATCGAGCTGCACGTCGGACGCGATCTGCAATACATCCGCATCAACGGCACCCTGGTGGGCGGCCTGGTGGGGCTGGTCTTGCATACGATCAGCCTGGCATTCTGATGTATTTGCGTCATAAGTTGCTTAAAATCTATTGGTATATCGGTAAAGCAGTGTAAAAACAATATTTCCTGTGGTAAAATAGTTATTCCTTTTCTCCTACCAAGGTTTGTTACATGAAGAAACTGTCAGTTCTGGCATTTGCCGTTGCCGCCTTCTGTGGTAGCGCCCAAGCGAGCGTCATCCAGGTCGAAACCGCCAATGCCACCACGGCGCCACTGGCCAGCGCGCAAGCCTACATGGACGCTGTCAATGCGGCTCTGCTCGACAGCAGCTATGCATCGCGCATCATCAGCAGCTATGACTCGGTATCGCATCAGAGCCTGTTCGGCGGCAATTCGAACTTTGCCCTGAAGTCGACCATCGATTTCGTGGTCAATTCCCGCAGCTACTTCGCGTTCCGCGCCGGTGTTGATTTCGGCCTGGGCGGCGCCATGTTCCTGGACGGCGTGGCAGTGGACTTCAAGTCGAACGACATGTGGTGGAATGGCAACTACAGCAATCCGTCGCAGTACTTCACCTCGCGCGGCCGCCTGAACGCCGGCAACCACACGCTGACCATCGTCGGCTTTGAAGGTTGCTGCGATGGTAACCAGCAAGTGCAGTTCCAGCGCAACGAAGACGACTGGACCAGCTTCTCGAGCACCGACAAGATGGGCGGTGGCAAGGTGCCGGAACCGGCATCGATCGCCCTGCTGCTGACCGGCGTTGGCCTGATCGGCGCAACCCGCCGCCGCAAGGCCGCGGCGCAAGCCTGATCGATCCCGCTTCACCATGAAAAAGCGCGGCCCCTTGTGGGTGCCGCGCTTTTTTTATGCCCGGATCAGGCCCAGGCAGCGCCGAAGCGGTGGCCGTTGCCTTCTTCGTAGCCAGTCACGAACTGGGTGCGGTGGTTTTCCGCCATTTGCTTGTTGAACTCGGCCTGGAACTGCCCCGCATCCTGCCCATGGCGCGCCAGCACCGATGGCGCCTTTTCCTGCCAGATCGCGGTGAAGTGCGGTGTGCCCGCGTGGGTGTAGGCGTTCAGGTACATCAGATGGCGCCCGGCATTGGTATTGGCCGTGAACTGGCTTTGGTACTCGGCCGGCGTGAGGAAGCTCTTGGCGAAGAACGCGCCCACGTCGCGCTTTTCATACAGTCCGGCGTAGCACAGGTTATTGTTCGGCGAAACCACGCTGATGTTGAGCGGCCGCCAGCCGTCTGCCGTGAGCGCGTTGAACTTGGCCTGGTGCTGATCCTTGCTCAGTCCATGGTAAGCGGTGCGCGCGCTGGTGGCGCTCTTCACGAAGATGCTCGCATAGCGCACCTCGTTGCCGCTCAGGTAAGTCTCGATCTGGTGCAGATGGAAACCCTGACCGGTGCGGGCGTCGAACTCGGCCTGGTACTGGGCCGCTGTCATGCCGTGGCGGGCGGCCCAGGCATTGCCATCGTTCGGGTGGAAGATCGCATTGAAGAACACCTTGCCGTTCACCTCATAGGCATCGACCCACACCGGGCGGTAGCCGGAGCTGGTGACGTGCTCGAATTCGCTCTGGTAGGCCGCTTCGGCAATGCCGCTGCGGGTGACTTCGCCCCAGCCCGGCGGATACCAGGCCGGCGCCGTGGTGGCCGGCCAGACCGCCATGGGCGTGGCTGAAAAGCCCAGATCCTCGGCCTTGACCCATTTGCCGTCCGGGCTGGGCGGCTTGAGTGCGCTGCGGTCGATCATGAACAGGTTGCGGAAGGGCAGGGGGCGCAGCGGACCGCCCCAGGGCTTGGTCGCTTCGATCGCATGGATGTGCAGGTGCGGATTGGTGGAATTGCCCGAGTTGCCCGCCAGCCCGAGGAATTCGCCGCGTTTGACTAGCGCCCCCATCTTGAGCAATTTGCTGCTCAGCGAACCGGGCTGCATGTGGGCATAGACCACCGCTTCGTCGCCGTGCTGCAGCCAGAAGTGATTGCCTTCGACCGGATTGGGCGTGGGCACCTGCTTGCCCATCTTGGTGTTTTCCGGCATGTCGTTCTTGAAGCCGATCACGCTGCCGTCGGCCATGGCGTACACCGGCTTGCCATAAATGCGGTAGTGCGTGTTCAGGCTGCCATCCTTGCCCGGCAGCTTGCCGTTCCAGTCGTTGATGGCGCTGTCGAAGGCCATCACGCCCATGTCGTAGGCAAACAGCTGGCTGCCGTCGCCGGCGGCGGCATGCGATTCGGCACGCCCGGACCAGTATTCACCGACCCGGAAATCGTGCGCCTTGGCCGGGAAATCGTAGGAGCCACCCGCAACCGGGCTGGTATGCGGCTTGAGCGGCATGGTCAGCGCCACCGGGTCGCTGTAAGTGTCGGCGCTCACGCTCATCTTGATCTGGCCGGGGGCCGGCATCGGCACCGTGATGTTGTTCTCAGGCTGGAAGAACCACGATGCGCTGGCGCCGGCGGCGATCTGCAGCGGCTTCATTTCCACCACATCGGTGACCGGGTTCTTGACGCCGACCAGGATCGGGATCGACACGGCCGGCAAAACCGGCGCCCCGATAAAGGACACCACCAGGTTTTTCAGGGTGACGGTCTTGGCTTCCTCGTTCTTGATGCTGATTTTCAGGGCAACCTGGCCGCTGGGCTCCCCGGCAGACGTCTTCGGCGACAGGGGCAGATAGACCACGGCGCCGGCTTCGGCGGGTTGGGCGGTCAGGACCAGTTTTGGTGCAGTCATAATATTATTCTCCTAGTTAAATTTTTATGATGATTTAGTTAAATCGCTGCGGCGATGGAATAAGACGGATTATCTTTGCAGGGCGATTTAGTGAACGGATAGTCTGCCTTTTTATTTGGCAGGTCAATCTTTTTCGCTGTCAAATGCACAATGAATTATTCGTGTATATCCTTGTTTTTATTGACTTCACAGGTGAGCGCCTGCGCCTTGTGAGTATCCGCAAATATTGCCGTTTGATATTTATATCGATTGATGTCGACAGTGCCCGGAAGTGTAAATAATTTATTAATTAATTCGATCCGGTTGAATGGCATCATTTCACGACTGCGATAAAGTAAATACCCGCAAAAATGAGGGAATACATGGACAAGAAAGTGTCCGGATGGCACGATAGCGGGATGAACACTCGCCTCTTTGCCCGCCGCGCCGCGGGGACCGCACTTTCCTTGGCCGTGCTCTATACCGCGCTCGGATTCCTGGCGCTGCCCGCCATCGTCAAAAGCCAGGCCGCTTCGCAAGCGGCCGCCAAGCTGCACCGCAAGCTGAGCATCGCCAAGGTCGCCTTCAACCCGTTTACGCTCGCGCTGTCGGCCGAGGGCATCGCGCTCATGGAGCCCAGCGGCAAGGAAGTGTTTTTCGGCAGCGAGCGCATGGCCGTCGACCTGTCCTGGCAATCGCTATGGCGCCTGGCGCCCGTGATTGAGCAACTGCGCGTGAGCAAGCCGTCGCTGCACCTGGTGCGCGACAAGGCCGGTCACTACAACGTCGACGACATCCTGGCCCTCATTGCCAGCACGCCACCGTCGCCGGAACCGGCGCGCTTTTCGGTCAACAACATCGCCATCGATGGCGGCAGCATAGCCTTTGACGATCAGCCGACCGCCAGCCTGCACCAGGTCGAGGACTTGAAGCTGGGCATTCCCTCGCTCTCCTCGATGCCGGCCGACATCCACGTGTTTGTCGAGCCGCTGCTGGCGGCCAGGATCAACGGCGCGCCGCTGCTGTTGAAGGGCAAGGCCAGGCCGTTCGCGGAACCGAAAGACATGGCCATCGACATCCACCTGAGCCAGGTCGACGTGGCACGCTATCTCGATTACCTGCCGTATCCGCCTGCCTTCCAGCTGCAGGGCGGCGCGCTGGACGCGGCCATCACGGCCAGCTTCCGGCAGCCGCACGAAAAAGGGCCGGCACTGGTGTTGGGCGGCAAGCTGGGCCTGCACAAGGCGGCGCTGACCGACGCGGCCGGCAAGCCGATGCTGAAGTGGACGACGCTCGATGTCGACCTCGGCAGCATCGATGTCTTCGCCGGCAAGTTCAATCTCGCGCGCATTGCCATCGACGGCTTGGATGCCACCGTGGTGCGCGACGCCAAAGGAGCGCTCAATCTCGCGCAGCTGGCCGGACCGCCAGCGCCAGCGTCCGGCAAGGCGGCGCCCGAAGCGAGCGTCCAGTTCGCGCTCAAGGAACTGCAAGTGCGCAATGCGGCGCTCAGCTACAGCGCGCCGGGACTGCAGACCACGCTGGGCAAGTTCAATCTGACGCTGCAAGGCCTGGCCGCCGATACCGGTAAAAAGACGGTGACGGTGCAGGCCATCGCTTCCGACGGCGCGCAGCTGGCCGTGGCCAGAAACAAGGCCAACCCCTTGCCGGCCCAGAGCGCGCCCGCTGGTGAGACCCCGTACCTTGTCAACATCGCCAAGGTGGGGCTGGAAGGCTGGTCGCTCGACGTCGACGACCGCAGCGGCGCCGAGCCGCTGGCCATGTCGTTCCAGCCGCTGTCCCTGACCTTGCAGGACGTGTCGACGGCGCCGGGCGCGCGCATGCAGCTCGCGCTGGCCGGCGGCGCCGGCAAGTCCGGCAAGCTGGCCGCGCACGGCACGCTGGGCCTGGCGCCGCTGCACGCCGAGCTCGCACTCGAACTCGACAAGGTCAGCCTGCTGCCCTTGCAACCGTATGCGACCGAATCGGTCAATCTGCGCCTGACCCAGGCGCTGCTGAGCGGCAAGGGCAGCCTCAGGCTCGATCAGGACGCCAAGGGCGCCCTGCGCGGCGGCTACAAGGGCAACGCCAGCATCGACCGCCTGGCCACCATCGACAAGGCCAGCGCCAGCGATTTCGTGAGCTGGAAATCGTTGGCCCTGGGCGGCATGGATGTGGCGATCGAACCGTTTGCGATGAGTATCGACAAGGTCACGCTGTCGGATTTCTTTGCGCGGGTGATCATCGATCCCAACGGGCGCATCAATCTGCAAGATGTGCGCCGCACCGAGGCCAGCGGCGAGCGCAGCCTGACCGATGCCGGCGAGCGCGCCGCGACGGCGCCTGCACAAGCGGCGCCGGCCGCAGCCCCGGCGCAACCCTTGCCGCCGATCCGCATCAACACGCTGGTGCTATCCGGCGGCCGGGTGCGCTTTACCGATAACTTTATCCGCCCCAATTATTCGGCGAGCCTGCAAGAATTGGGCGGCACCGTCACGGGCCTGTCGTCCGCCCCGGACGCCAATGCCAGCGTTGCCTTGCGCGGCGTGGTCAACAGCGCGCCCTTGTCGATTTCCGGCCTCATCAATCCGCTCAAGCGCGATCTGTTCCTCGATGTGAAAGCGGAAGTGCGCGGCATCGAGCTGGCGACCCTGTCCGCTTATTCGGACAAATACGTGGGCTACGGGATCGACAAGGGCAAACTCTCGTTCGAAGTGGCCTACCAGCTCGACCAGCGCCAGCTCAAGTCCGAAAACCGCCTGATACTCGACCAGCTCACCTTCGGCAAGGAAAGCAGCAATCCGGACGTGAAAAAGCTGCCGGTACGCCTGGCGGTGGCGCTCTTGAGCGACCGCAACGGCATCATCGACATTAGCGTGCCGGTGGGCGGCACGCTGGACGATCCGCAGTTTTCGATCGGCGGCATCATCCTCAAGATTATCGGCAACGCCATTGTCAAGACCGTGACCTCGCCGTTCACCTTGCTCGCCTCGGCCTTTGGCGGCGGCGATGAATTGTCCACCCTCGATTTCGACGCCGGCCGCGCCGCCATCACCATCAAAGGGGAGGGCAGGCTCGGCGCCCTGGCCAAGGCGCTGACCGAGCGCCCAGGATTGAAACTGGACATCGTCGGCCACGCCGACCCGGTGCGCGACCTCGAAGCGCTCAGGCAAGTGGCGCTCGAGCGCAAGGTGCGCGCGATCAAGACGCGTGATTTGCAGGAAGCCGGCAGCGACCTGCCGCCCGGCGGCGTGGTGGTCGGCAAGGACGAATATCCGGCCTTGCTGGCGCGCGCGTTCAAGGCCGAAACGTTCAAAAAGCCGCGCAACGCGATCGGGCTGGAGAAAGGGCTGGCGCAGGCGGAGATGGAACAGATGATGATCGCCAATGTGCAAGTCGGCAATGACGACCTGCAAGCGCTGGCGCGCCGCCGCAGCCAGGCCGCCAAGGATTGGCTGATGAAAAGCGGCCAGGTGCCGGACGACCGGATCTACATTGTCGCCTCGCACGATGGCGACGGTGGCGAGAAGGCGCCCACCGCGCGCGTCGATTTCGCGCTGCGCTAGCTGCGCGCCGTTTCCGCCGGCGCCGACAAGGGCATGGTCAAGGTGAACAGTGTGCCGATGCCGGTCGTGCTTTCCACCTCGACTCTGCCGCCCAGCACGCTGGTGACGATGTTATGGGTGATGCTCAGGCCCAGCCCGCACCCGCCTGTCCCCAGTTTGGTGGTGAAGAAGGGATCGAAGATCCGGTGCAGGAAGTCGGCCGATATGCCCAGGCCATCATCGCTCACGCGCAAGGTCACCCAGCCATCGGCCGCGCCTTCGGATGCCAAGGTGATCGTGCCTTCGCTGCGTCCCTCGAAGCCATGCAGGACGGCGTTGTTGATCAGGTTCATGATGACCTGGCCGAGCGGGCCGGGATAACTGTCCATCCGTATCCCTTTTGGAATTTGCTGGTCGACCACAAAGGCCGTCTTGCCGAGCATGGGGGAGAGCGCTCTCACGTTTTCGGAAATCACTTCGGCCAGGTCGAAGTGGCGCCGCTGGGCACTGGTCTGGTCCACTGCCACTTGTTTGAAGCTGCTGACCAGGTTGGCCGAACGCACGATATTGCGCGTCAACAGGTCCGCGGCCTGCGAGGTGTCGTCGATGAACCGTTCCACGGCCGACTTGGTCAATCCGGTGGCGAACTTGGAGGCGAACGCCTCGGTGCGTTCGGCCAGGGTGCTGGCTGCGGTCAGGCTGTTGCCGATCGGCGTATTCAATTCATGGGCAATGCCCGCCACCAGCGCGCCGAGGGCGGCCAGCCGTTCGCTGCGGCCCAGTTCTTCGTGGGCACGGTTGAGCGTTTCCAGGGCGCTGGCCAGGTCACGGTTGGCCACCGCCAAATCCTGATTGGTCTGCGCCAATTGCTGGCGGTCGCGCACCAGATCGGCCGTGCGTTCGGCCACGCGCAGTTCCAGCGAGGCGTTGAGCTTGATGATCTTTTCCTGCTCGGCCTGCAATTTAGCGTTGAGCATGACTTTTTCCGCGACCGATTCGCGCAGGTTGGCGATCATTTCATTGAGCTTTTTCGCCAGCACGTGCAATTCGTGCCGGCCGCGGTCCTTGAGCACGAACACATGGTCGCCCAGATTGTCGATATTGAGTTCGCCCACGAAGTCGCTCAACTGGCGCAGCGGCCGGCCCAGGAAGCGCTGCACCACGTAAAAGAAAATGAACCACAGCGCGACGGTCTTGATGACCGAATTGACGAGGATGAGCAAGAAGCCGTATTGCACCTGCTTGACCACGATGCGCTGGTTGGAATACACGGTCCAGGTGCCGATTTTTTGCGTGACGCCCGCTTCGTCCTTGTACAGGATGGGAAACTCGCGGCTAAAGGTTTTTTCCAGCAAGCCATCGCTGCGCGGCACTTCCACCATGTGTCCTGCGCCGTCGGCCTGCAGCTGACGGCCCTTGCGGTCGCTCACCGCGCCCACCGCATCGACGATCTCGCCGGCGTCGTTCTCGACCTTGATGCCTTCCACCACAGGCAGGGCGCGCATGCCGCCCAGAATGCCGCGCAGAATGTCGTCGTTGTAGCGCCACATGGCGTCGCCGATACCGGGCCCGAAGGTTTGCTGCATGGCGTCGATTTCGCGCAGCACGCCTTCCTGGGTATGCTTGTACTCGGCGGTCAGCTGGACCGTGGTGACGATGACCGTCACCAGGAAATAGCAGGCGAAAATGATGCGCAGCAGGCGGGCGGCGATGGAATCGATCAGCAAGGGCCGCAGCTCGGCGTCCTGCGCGGCGGCGGGCGGGGACTGACGCGGGTCTGGTTGTGCGGGTTCACCCATTAAAACCAACGCTTCTCGATGTCCTTGTAGGTGCCGTTGCCCCGGATGATGGTATAGCCTTCGTTGAACTTGGCCAGGTAGCGCGCCCCGTCGGGCGCATCGCGCGTGAACGCCATGTACAGGCCGGGCGTGGCGACGGTGCCGGCCACCTTGAATTTGCCGCCGAAGGCTTGCGGATAGCGGCGGAACAAGGCATCGGCGATGCGCTGCTCGGCGGCCATGTACTGGATGCGCCCGGCCTGCAGCATCTTGAAGCCCTGTTCATTCTTGTCCACCACCTTGCGCACGATCTTGGTGTTGAGGTCGAACTCGTCGCCATATTCGTAATCGCGGGCCACGCCGACCGTCTTGCCTTCGAGCCGTGCCGCGGTCATGCCCTGATCGGGGGAGCCGGCCAGCGCGTACACATTCATGTGGGTGGTAAACAAGGGATGGGTGTGCCACAGATAGTGGGGCGCGATCATGCCGTTCGGTACCGCGTCGAAACAGCCGACCAGCTTGCCGGCACGCGCCTTGGCCAGACAGCGGGCGTACGGCAGCACCTCGAATTCGACGTTCACTCCGACCGCGGCGAAGGCAGCGCGCACCACATCGACCGCGAAGCCCTTTGCCTTGCCGTCGACGACGGACGAGTAGGGCGCCCAGTCATCTTCGGCGCCCACCGCGATGGTTTCTGCCCGGGCGGACGTGCACAACGCCAATACAAGAAGCGACCTGCCCCAGAATGCCATCACGCTAGCTCCGTCGAATTAACAAAATTCACTGGACCACAACAAGAAATTCCACAATTCAAGTATCTGCTAAAAGTCTGCCAAAGCCAAGGGTTGCGTGGCAGCGTCGGCACAGACGGCGAGCACCAGGCCGCGCAGCCAGCGGTGCGCCTGGTCGGCGTCCATGCGCGGATGCCACAGCAGCGACACGGTCAATTCCGGCATGGCGAACGGCAGGACAAAGCTGTGCAGGCCGGCGCGCAACCTGCCGGTCTGGCGTTCGGGAACGGTGGCGACCAGGTCCGATCCGGCCGCCAGCGCCAGCGCGCCGGCAAAGCTGGCGACGATGGTGGCGATGTCGCGCGTCAGGCCGAGCGGGAGCAAGGCGTCGTCCACCGGGCCGCCCGTCACGCCGCGCCGCGACACGCCGATGTGGCTGGCGTGGGCATAGCGCGACGGCGTGAGCGCCCCGTCGCACAAGGGATGGCCGGGCCGCACGACGCCGATGAAGCGGTCTCGGAACAGGGCGCGGGTGCGCACCTCCGGACCGCTTTGCTTGCCGATCACGCCGGTCTCGAGATCGACCCGGCCATCGCGCAAGGCCGTGCTCTCCTTGTCGGTTTTCTGGACAAAACACAGGCGCACGCCAGGCGCTTCCAGCGCGGCGCGGGCCACCAGCGCCGCGCCGAAGTTTTCCAGGAATCCTTCGCGCACGCGCACGGTGAAGCTGCGCGCCAGCGTGCCCAGGTCGAGCGCGTTGGCCGGGCGCAGCATGGCTTGCGCCGCGTGCACCAGCGTACCGACCTGTTCGCGCAACTCGGCCGCGCGCGGGGTGGGCACCAGGCCGCGCCCGGCACGGACCAGCAGCGGATCACCGGTGGCCTCGCGCAGCCGCGCCAGCGCCCGGCTCATCGCCGACGGGCTCAGCTGCAGGCGCTGGGCCGCACGCGCGACGCTGCCCTCGCTTAATACGGCGTCGAGCGTCAGCAACAAGTTGAGATCGGGTGTGCTCATGTTGCGAGTGTAGCAAAGCTTTGGTCAGGGATGGCGTTTGGTGCAGGTATAAGCTGCAGATAGCGCGTCTTCCGCCACAACTGGCCTGAGCGTATTGTGCAAGCTGATTCCTGCGGAGCGCATCCATGTCTACCTCGACCGTTATCTCTTCCCGCCACATGGCCGGCACCGGCTGGGCGCTGGCGGTGCTGGCCCTGTCCACCTTGCTCGCTTCGCTCGGCACAAGCAGCGCGAACATTGCGCTGCCTGCACTGCAAACGGCATTTGCCGCCCCGTATTCCGCAGTGCAATGGGTGGTGGTCGCCTACTTGCTCGCCATGACCAGCCTGATGGTGGGCGCGGGCAGGGCAGGCGACGTGCTGGGGCGGCGCCGCCTCCTGCTGTGGGGCGTGGCCCTGTTCACGGCCGCTTGCGCGCTGTGCGCGGCGGCCCCGAGCTTGCCGCTGCTGATCGCCGCGCGCGCACTGCAAGGGGCCGGTGCGGCCGCGATGATGGCGCTGACCATGGCGCTGGTCGCGGAAACCGTACCGAAGGACAAGGTCGGCAGCGCAATGGGCATGCTCGGGACCACGTCGGCGCTAGGAACGGCACTCGGGCCTTCGCTTGGTGGCGTCTTGATCGGCCATGTGGGCTGGCCTGCGATCTTCCTGGTCAATGTGCCGCTCGGCGTGGCGACGCTCGTGCTTGGCCTGCGCTTTCTGCCGCCGGCGCAGGCTGGCGCGGCCCGTTTCGATCATCCCGGCACTGTCTTGCTGGCCATTGCGCTGACCTGTTTTGCGCTGGGCATGACGATGAAACAGGGCGCGCTGCTGGTATTGGCCGCTGCCGTGCTGGCGCTCTTTCTGTTCGTCGAAAAGCGGGCGGCCGCGCCCCTGATTCCCTTGGCCTTGTTCGGGGAACGCCGCTTGCGCGCCGGCTTTGCCATGAGCGCCATGGTGACGACCGTCGTGATGGCCACCCTGGTGGTCGGCCCGTTCTACCTGACGGCCGGGCTGGGCCTCGGCGCCGTTGCCGCCGGCCTTGCCATGTCGTGCGGCCCGGTGGTGTCGGCGCTGACCGGTGTGCCGGCGGGCGCGCTGGTGGACCGCTTCGGCAGCGGTCCGGTCGTGTGCTGGGGGCTGGGAGGGGTTCTGGCTGGTTCGGCACTCCTGGCGCTGCTGCCGGCCGCGACAGGGGTGACCGGTTATGTGGCGGCGCTGGCCTTGCTGACGGCGGGCTACGCGCTGTTTCAGGCAGCCAATAACACCGGCGTGATGCAGGAAGTCGGCGCGGCACGGCGCGGGACGGTATCGGGCCTGCTCAATCTGGCCAGGAACCTGGGCTTGATCAGCGGGGCGGCCATGATGGGGATGATTTTTGCGCTGGGGGCGGACGCTGCGGACGGCATGCGCCTGACCTTCGGCTGCGCGGCGGCGCTCAGTGGCGGCGCGCTGTTGATCGCCGTTCGCCACCGCGTGCAAGGACGCGGCAGCCAACGGTAAAGGCGCTTACTTTTCGACGAAGGCGCGTTCGATCACGTAGTCGCCCGGCTGGCCCTGGCCCGGGGAAATGACAAAGCCGCGTGCGTCGAGCAGGGCGCAGGTGTCGGCCAGCATGGCCGGGCTGCCGCAGATCATCACGCGGTCATTGGCCGGATCGAGCGCCGGCAGGCCGATATCCTTGGCCAGCTTGCCGCTGGCGACGACGTCGGTAATCCGGCCTTCATACTTGAAGGGCTCGCGGGTCGCGGTCGGGTAATAGATCAGTTGCTCACGGACCATGTCGCCGATGAATTCGTTCTGCGGCAAGCCTTCGGTGATGTAATCGGCATACGCGAATTCGCTGACCATGCGCACGCCGTGCACCAGGATCACTTTCTCGAAACGGGCATAGGTGTCCGGATCCTGGATGATGCTCATGAACGGGGCCAGGCCAGTGCCGGTGCCGAACAGGTAGAGATTCTTGGCAGGCTTGAGGTCGTCGAGCAGCAGGGTGCCGACCGGCTTGCGGCTGACCAGGATCTGGTCGCCTTCGCGCAGGTGCTGCAAGCGCGAGGTGAGGGCGCCGTCCTGCACCTTGATGCTCAGGAATTCGAGATGTTCTTCGTAGTTCGGGCTGGCGATGCTGTAGGCACGCATCAGCGGACGACCTTCGACTTCCAGGCCGATCATGACGAAGTGGCCATTGTGGAACCGCAGGCTCTTGTCGCGTGTGGTCTTGAAACTGAACAGGGTGTCATTCCAGTGGTGAACGGACAAAACGCTTTCGGTGTTGAAATTCGACATAGTATTTTGCTAATTGAAATAAATCAGGCGGGCAGGAAGTCGGAAGTTCAGCATGATAGCTGAAATCATCAATCTTCACCGGCGCAGGCCCGGAAACACTATCCAAGGTCAAGAATCGGTGATAAATTCGCGCGCATCCCATTCGATGCAATCCCACTCGCCTGTGTCCGCTCCTATTTCGTCGTCGACCAGTTCCGTCGCCAGCGACAGTCTCGCCCTCTACCGGCGCCGCTGGACTGCCTGGTTTTCGCTCCCGTTCGGGATCGTGATGTGCCTGGCCGGGGTCTGGCTCCTGGTCTTGATGCTTCAAACGATGCGCGGCGGCATGGGGCTCGCCTTTGGCCTGTTTGCCATGCTGTTTTCGCTGGCATTCGGGACCACGGTGATCAAGCAGGCGCTGCGCGCCTTGCGCGCTACCGGGCCGGCGCTGCTGTTCGACGCCGACGGCATCACCTACGATACCGATGGTTGCCTGTTTATCCCCTGGGACGAGATCGAGCGTATTTCCTCGAATGAGGGCGACGGGAACGACCTGGGTATCTGGTTCAGATCGGGGCGGCCGGGCGGGCCGGGCGGGGGACTGGGCACCGTATTGCGGCGCGCCGTCGTGGGCGCCGACAAGACCATCCCTCTTGGTGACCTGGTGTATCACCCGCGCCAACTTGCCGCCGTGATCGAGCGCCTGCACAAAGCGGCGCAAGGTCGGACAGCCGGGGAGTTGTAACCAAACTTAAGTGAATGACTATTCCAATTAAGAATCGTTGATAATCCGGCCGCGGTCGATTCTCAGAGATCGACGGCGCACTGTTCACTTTTATCGAGGTTATTTCATGTTCAAGAAAATCGCTGTTGCAGCCGCACTGGCCGCGCTGTCCGCTGGCGCCATGGCTGCCGACCGTCCTTACTTCTACGCGGGCGGCGACGTCGGGACCACCGATTTCGATCGCTACCAGAGCGAGACCAGCTTCGGCGGTTTCGGCGGCTACCAAGTCAACGACAACTTCGCGGTGGAAATCGGTTACCGCCGTCTGGCGCACACCTCCGGCCCGGGCTGGGACGCGAAACTCGATCAGATCTCGGCGTCTGCCGTGGGCACCTTGCCGCTGAGCGGCGGCTTCAATGTCTTCGGCCGTCTTGGCGTGAGCCGCCTGTCCGACGACTACACCGAAGGCGGTTTTGCCGACAACGGTCACCGTGACAAGGCCTTGTTCGGCGTCGGCTTCGGTTACGCCTTCACCCCGACCGTGATGGGCCGCCTGGAACTGCAAAAGCCGGAAAGCGGCGTGAGCAACCTGAGCGCGGGCGTGGCGTTCCGCTTCTAAGGCGCGCATGCTCCAACAAAAAACCCGCCGCGGCGGGTTTTTTTCGTTGCGGCCCTGCCTGCGCTCTCGCGCGCTCACGCCGCCACTTGGAGCACCAGCTTGCCGTTGTTGGAGCCGTCGAACAATTTGAGGAACGTTACCGGGAAGTTTTCCAGACCCGGCACGATGTCTTCCCGCGATTTGAGCTTGCCGGCGGCCAGCAGCGGCGCCATCGCGCTCATGGCCTCCATGGCGCGTGGATAATAGTCGGCCACCATCACGCCGCGCATGGTCGCGCGCTTGACCATCAGTTGCAGGTAGTTGGATGGGCCTTTGATCGCGCTGGTGTTGTTGTACTGCGAAATGGCGCCGCAGATCACGACCCGCGCGCCGTGGGCCAGGCGGCCGAGAACGATGTCGAGGATGTCGCCGCCGACGTTATCGAAGAACACATCGACACCCTTTGGCGCGTGCGTTTTGAGCGCTGCCGCCACATCTTCCTGCTTGTAGTCGATGGCGGCGTCAAAGCCCAGTTCCTCGACCAGATAGCGGCATTTGTCGGCGCCGCCGGCGATCCCGATCACGCGCGCGCCGTGCGCCTTGGCCAGCTGACCGACGACGGCCCCCACCGCGCCGGCCGCGCCCGAGACCACGACGGTGTCGCCCGCCTTGGGTTGGCCCACATCGAACAGGCCGAAGTAGGCGGTCAGACCGGTCATGCCCAATACGCTCAGGAACAGCGGCAAGGGCGCCAGTGCCGGATTGACCTTGTTCAAACCCTGGCCGCTGGAGATCGCATATTCCTGCACGCCCATCAAGCCCACCACATGGTCGCCGACGGCAAAGTTGGGATGCTTCGACGCCGTCACGCGGCCTACGGCAATGGCGCGCATCACTTCGCCGATGGCGACCGGCGGCATGTAGGAATCTTCGCTCGCGTTCAGCCAGCCGCGCATGGCCGGGTCCAGCGACACGTAGAGGTTCTGGACCAGCACTTCGCCATCGGCCAGGGCGCGCACTGGTTCGCTGGCATAGGTAAAGTCGCTGCGTTTGACGGCGCCAACCGGGCGGGTGGCAAGGCGGAACTGGTGATTGACGGTGTTCATGGACTTCCTTTCAGGCGTGATCGGGATGGAGTGTCGATAGGAAGCAGTATAGGACGGCACTTGTTTCTTGATAAGTCACCAATAAGGCGATACATTGTTGACTTAATCGGCACAATAAACGCTCCATCATGCTCAATCCCCAGCGCCTGGCCACGTTTGCCGCCATCATCCGCACCGGCAGCATCAGCGCCGCCGCGGTCGAACTTCGCTGCGGCAAATCGGTGGTGTCGCGCCAGTTGGCCAGTCTGGAGGAGCAATTGGGCACGCGCCTGATCCAGCGTTCGACCCGGCGCCTGGCGCTGACCGAAATCGGCGAACAGGTCCTGGCCGAGGCGCGCCTGATCGAAAGGGCGCTGGCCAATATCGAACAACTGGCCGAGCAGCATCTCCAGCAAGTGCGCGGCTTGCTGCGGGTGTCGTGCTCGATGGCGGGACGGCGCCAGCTGGTGCCCTTGCTGGCCGAATTCACGGCGCGCTATCCGCAAGTGAAAGTGGCGCTGCGGCTGGAAGACCACATGGTCGACCTGATCGCCGAGCAGATCGATGTGGCCATCCGCACCACCAGCCTGGTCGATTCGACGCTCATCGCACGCAAGTTGTCGGGCAATCCGACGGTGATCGTGGCGGCGCCATCGTATCTGGCCCGGGCCGGCGTGCCCGACACGCCGGAATCGCTGCAGCAGCACGCCTGCCTGGTGTATGCGGTCGGCTCGCGCGTGTACGACGAATGGGCGTTCATCGGCAAGAGCGGGCAGTACTCGGTGCGGGTGGACGGTCCGCTGCAAATGAATGACGGCGGGGCGCTGGTGACGGCCGCCGCGGCCGGGGTCGGCATTTTGCGCGTGCCGCGCCCGCTGGTGGCCGATGAATTGGCGAGCGGGGCGCTGGTGCACGTGTTGGCCGATTGCGTCATGCCGCCAGGGCAATCGAATTATGCGGTGTATCCGGCCCGCGATTTTCTGGCGCTGAAAACGGCGGCGTTCGTGGACTTTCTCGTCGAAAAAATGGGCGCCTGAGCGTGTCGGCACCGGCTCAACTGCGCGGCCCGTTGCGGTAGCGCCGGGCCGCTTCCAGGAATTTCCCGCGCCGGGGGTCGATCAAGTCCATCTGATCGATTTCCATGTACACCTCTTCCTGGCTGTCGGAATCTTTTTTCCAGGTGCAGTGGGCGGCCGCGACAACCGAGGTCGCCAGAACGGACGGGCGCGGCAAGGCGCCGGTCAAATCGGCATCCAGATAGCGCAGGTGGGCTATCAATTCTTCTGTCGTCGCAGTAAAGCTCGCGTCGCAGGCCACGACCTGCGGGAATTCCTCGATGGGAATGTAGACGTCGATCGCGCCATCGTCGCGCAGACGCATGCCGAATTTGCACAGCAGCGCCAATTGGAGCAAATTGACCAGCAGTTGCTGCCGGATGAATTCGCGCCGGTAATCGCCGCCGCCCCCATCCGCCCCGTTGAGCGCATCGAGCAGTTGCCGTCCGACCATATAGGTGTTCAAGAGCTTCGTGATTTTCTCTTCCCTGTGCGGAGGCGGGTGCTTGCCTGGCGGCCCGTAGGCATCCAGATAGCAGACATGGGCATCGATCGAAAACAGTTCTGCGCTCATGCGCGGATCGGGCGCGATCTGTTCCGCCGCCAGATCCTGCATGAGCTGCACCACGCTTTGCCGTGCCCGATCCATGTCGTGTGCGCTCCCGGCGCACAGCTTGAGCATGTGCGCGCTCAAATACAATGCGTCGGCCCGCATGCGCGCTTTGCTCGGCAGCAGCGACTGATTGACGATCGACAGCGCCAGTTCGGCACAGCCTTGCGCGTTCTGCACCATGCCGTGCGCCAGCGCCCACAGGGCATAACAAAGGAATTCGGTGTACTTGCTGCGGTCTTCCTCGGTGAGCGAAACGATGGTCGACTTGTTCATCACGATGTCGGTCCCTTTGCCCAGGGAGACGTCGTAGACGTAGCGATGAATCCTGCCCATGACGTCCTGCGCGGCTGGATAGTCGTCAAAGTTCAATGGCGGGATATTGCTCTGCACGGCGCCGAAGCGGCTCGCCTTTTTGAATCCGAGCAGGGTGACGGAGCGCGCGAACGCCTGCCAGGCCCGGACCGACAAGCGGCTGACGAAATCGGCCAGGCCGTCGAGCGTGGTCCCGGCTTCGGCCAATTCGGAAATGGCGTCGCTGATGCCTTTTGGCTGGCTGTGTTCGCCGAACAGCTGGCGCCCCTGCCACGAGGCGACCAGGCGCGAATGCTCGGCGCGCACCCGTTTGAGGGCTTCTCCGATTTTTTCGTAGTTGTCTTCCCTGACCGCTTGCGCCAGCGTTTCGCGCATCGAATCGAGAAAGCTGATCAGCGATGAAGCGCGGCTGCCGTGGTCGGGGTGATCGCCGGGCGACGCTTCGCAGCTGATGGTCTGGACATACTGGTCCATGAGCTGGTGGCCAAGCAGGGCCAGCGGACTGAAGACACTTTGATCGAGTTCGTGCAGCTGAAGATCCTTGATTGCGCGCGGCAGCAGTTGAGAACCGCTGATCAGGAGCACCTTCCCGATCCGGCGCGGCGCCCCCTCCTTCATTGGCAGGTAATAGCTGTCGGCCGCCAGCTGCTCATTGAGCCAAGCCAGGTGGGCCAGGACAATGGCGTCGCTGTGCATGGTCAGCTTGCGCTTGCGCGAGTGGATCGTGTCGAGCTGGCTCATCCTTTGCAGCAGACGCGCCGCCAGCCTGCCCACCGGCGCGATGTATTTGCCATCGGCTGCAAGCGGGGAGGGCAGCGCCGAGGGGCTGCCGTCGGCATTGTGGACGGCGACGCTGTCGAGGGACTTCAGGCGTTCACTGCTGGCGAGCAAGTCGAACCGGAACAGCTTGCCGATCGCGCCGTCACCGCGCAACTGGTCCTGGATTTTGCTGAGCAGGAGATTGATGTCGTCGCGCGTGAGCACCTTGTTTGCCGTGTCTTCATGCTGGACCAGTCCGGCGGCCCGCGCCAGATGTTCGCGGCTGGTCGTGTTGAGGTCGGCACTTGCCTGTTTGAGGCTGTTGGCGATCTCGTTCCAATCGTGATGCCTGGCCATGACACTGTCGCAGGCCTTGGCCAGAATGCGCTGCAATTCCTGGGCGTGCTCGCCGATCAGGATCGGCGGGCATGCCGACTGCAGCTGGAAGAAAATCAGGTTGCCCAGAAACTCGACCAGCTTCGTTTCCAGCTCTTGCAGCTCCGTGTCTTCCAGCTGGCGGGCCGCGCCGTCGTAGCGAAGCAGGGCGCCATAGTGATGGAGTTCGGTCGGCACCATGAACATGTACACCACGTCCGAATCGACCGCATAGAGGTCGATTGGACTGCCCGGCAACAGTTCGTCGCAGGAACGGCGCCAGATTTCGTGCATGTCAATGGTCAAGTCTTTCAGGCGGTGCTCCGCGCCATGCACGCGCTGCTGGACCTGGAACAGCTCGGCGTCGGGCAATCTGTCGTTCATGATGGCTGTCCTTGTGCGGGGCGAAAGGTATTCATCCAGGCGGCCGTCAGCACGCCAGGGTCCGGCGCTACCGGGACGCCGGCGAATTCGGGCTCATCGGTGGAGCGCTGTTCGCGGGCCGGGCCGAAGATCATGGCGTGGGCGGCGTTCAGGTCGGACCGCGCCATCTCATCGAGCTCATCCTGCTGCCCGTGTATCTCGTCAATCAGCCCCGCCAGCTTGGCCGAGCGGATGCCCGCATGCATGCAGGGATAGAGCGCGAGGATCAGCTCATGTTTGAGTGTGCGCGACTGGACCGGCGCGAGCATCGCTGCATGATCGCACTTGAAGAGCAAGTCCCATGCGTTGCATAATGGTTCCTCGGCGTTAAACGGCGAGAGCGCCTGAATCAGCTTGAGCATATCGTACAGCGCGCGAAAATATTCATCGATGTGGTCCATGTGTTCGGTCGAGCGCTGAACCAGCAGCTTGAAGGCGAGCGGGACGGCGTTCTCCATGCACACCCCGAGCGGCACCTCGCCGGTACTTGGACCGCCAGGATCGGGGGAGTGGCGGTAGTTCAGATCCGTTTCCAGATACAGTTCCTTGCAGATATGGCAGATCGATTCGAGATAATCGACATCTTGGCGCACGGTGCCGATCAGGTGGGCGATGGGCGCGAAGGCGGTGGCCCTGCGGGTGCCGAACTGCCATCCCAGCATGGATCGCTCGACCCAGCGGGCGATCGTGTACTCGAGCCGGCGTTCGTAGAAATTGCGCCAGGCCCAGCCGGTGACGGCGCGGTCGATGGGAAAATGTTCCGGGTCGGCCCACTTCGAGCACAGCAGCAGTACATCGTGCGGGTGGCAGCGCTTCGCGTTCATGCCAGCACCTGTTTGAGCGAGGAAACGACGGTTTCAAACGGTTTGGGGGAGATCCGGCCCAGAAACCAGCTGTCATTGCGTTCGGCAGGCGTACCGACTTCGCCGATGTAACGGGCCTCGACCGCCTCGCGCGGGGCATCGAACGGCTCCATCAGCACCTCGGGTACGCCATTCATGCTCGCGCGCCCGCGGCGGGCGGCCACCACGCCCAGATGCACAGTGCGTCCCCAGTTGTCGTAGACGGGGCCGTCGTAGGCCATGCGGAAGCGGTCGCCGCCATTGCCGGCGCCATGCGGGCGGCGGCAGGCCAGCCGTTGTTCATGATCGAAAGCGTTGAAGTCGAAATCGAGCCGCACCAGATGGCGGCCGGCCGGAATATGCGACAGGCCGATGACATCGCGGTAGAAGTCCGCCAACGGACGGCGGTTGGCCGCTTCGCGCCGCGCCAGCGCCGCCAGCGGGAGCAGCCAGACGCAGTGGGTACCGCTCCCGACCGGGGGCGGGTTGGCCGGGTAGCGTTTCCAGGCGCCGCTGTCGATGAATTGCCGCACCGTCGGCACATATTCCGGCGGGAAACGGGCACCTGCACGCTCGCGCTCCAGGTCCATCCGCGGCAAATCCCAACCCGCGATCGGCGGCATGGTTCCCGCGCGGCCCAGAATACGCGTGTAAAACTGGCCGTAGGTCATGACGCGGGAAAACACCAGCCCGCGCCCGCCCGCGTATTGCGTCCGGTCAGGCACGCTGGCCTGGCGCCAGAGCCCGCAATTGACGCAGCGGCCGCCAAGCTGGTCGGCCAGTCCAGCCGAATCGAGCTTGCCGTCGCTGCCCGGTTGCAGGCTGGTTGCCAAATCCTGACAAACCTTGCGCAGCGGCTGGGGATCGAAGCCGTCGTCGAGCGTGGTCTTGAGATTGACCAGAAAAATGCGGCCGCGTGGGCTTTGGGCCAGCTGGTCGATCAATCCCGCGATGGTAGTCATGGGCCATCTCCTCGTTGTCTCGTTCAGTAGTGCACTGGCGCAAACAGATCAATCAGCACCGAGCGCGCACCGGCGGCGCGCGCATGCAAGTGGCCGGCCAGGCCCGGCACGGCCTCGACGGCGGCCGCGATATTGCCCGCCAGTTCAGGCTTGAGCGGATTGTTGTCGTTGGTAAGCCAGACGCGGTAGTGCGGATCGCGCGCGCCCTGCGCGATCCACTGCAGTGTTTCAACCGACGGATTGCTGTGACGGCCATTGGCGGAAATGACGTAGTGGCGCGCCTGGACGGTACGGAAAAATTGCGCGTTCAGATTGCGGTCGCTGCCGTGGTGCGGCACCTTGAGCAGATCGAACACGGCGCTCGCGTCGTCGTCAAGCAAACCGGCGTGCGCCAGCCCGGCCAGGATGTGGTCGCCGCGCGCGTCGCCCGTGAGCAGCATGCTGGCCGCGCCGTGCATGGGATCGGATGCGCGCACCACAATGACCAGACTCGACAGGTTGTAGACGGACTGGTCGAGGTAATCGGCGAGCCCCGCGGCGCCGCCGTCCGTCTTGCTTTTCCATTCGGCTGCCAGGGCATGCAAATGGGGCAGGTCGGGGCAGATCAGTGCGGCGTCGAACTGGCCTGGCGCCAGCGCCAGCGCCAGCGGCGCGCCATCGGCCACCAGCACCCCGGCCCCGCCATTGCGCAGCGCGTGCAGCCGCACCAGTTCGTCGTCGAGGGCCAGGCCTTCGCCGACGCTGGCGCGCACTGCGGCCAGATCCCCGCCTTGCGCCTGGGCCCTGGCGGCGCGCGCCGGCGCGGGCAGCCGGGCCAGCAGTTCTTCGTTGAAGGTGTTGAGCCAGAAGCTGTCACACTGGCCGGGACAGTCCGGCTCGCCCATTTGTCTGGCCAGGCCCAACACGCCGCCGATGTGATCGCTGTCCAGATGCGTGACGAGGACGTGGCTCAATTCGAGCGGCAACTGGCCGAGGCGCTCGCCGATTTCCTGCAGCCGAGGGCGCAGCGTCCGCTGGTACGTGGCCGGCGGGCCGCCGTCGATCAAGAGCTGGCGTGGTGCGCCGCTGCTGCCATAGTGGAGAATCAGGCAGTCGCCTTCGCCCGCGTCAAGGGCCTCGAGGGTGAACAGGGTGGACGGGGGCATGGCACGCTCCTAGATCGATTGCAGTGCGCGCAAGGCGTCGACCAGACCATGGCCTTGAAACGTGCGGTCGCGCCCCAGATCGGTCGCCGACTGCGCCAGAATGTCCTTGACCCGCTGCGGCTGCCCCATCAGCTCGCTGTTGCGCGAGAGCAGCAGGGCGGCCGCGCCGGACACGTGCGGCGCGGCCATGCTGGTGCCGTCCATGGCGGCCAGGCGCGCGTTGGGAATGGTGGACAAGACCTTCTCTCCGGGCGCGACCAGGTCCGGCTTGAGCCGTCCATCGCCTGTCGGTCCCCTGCTGGAAAAATACGACACGCCATACAGGTGGGGATCGGAGCGGTGGGTGGAGCCGACCGTGATGACCGCTTCGGCATTGCCCGGGTCGGTCAGACTCTGGCCGCGGTAGGCGCCGCCCAGATGGACGTCGCTGTAGGCGGTGTCGTAGCCGAAATTGCCGGCTGCTGCCACCACAACCACGCCGCTGCCGACCAGACTATTGCACTCGAGGCACACCGGCGTGCTGCCGCAGCCATAACTGCGCACTTCGTGGCGCAGCGAAAGACTCAGATTGACGCCGTGCACGTACTGTTTGCCACGGCTCTGGTTCAAAAAGCGAACGTATTGGAGCGCCGCCAGGATCGTGAACTCATCGGACTTGCCGAGCGCGTCGAACACGCGCAGATCCAGCATTTCGATGTTGGGACAGACGCCGAGCAGATCGTCGATCTGGGCCAGTTCCCCTGGCAGGGGCAGCCCCTGGTCCAGGTAATGGCGGCCATACCACCCCGCACCAAGAATGCCGGCCACGTGGGTGCCGTGGCTGTCGACCGGCTGGATGTAGCGCTCCGGCTCGTGGGGCACTTGCAGCAGCGGTTCGAGCATGCCCCAGTCGAGCATGCGCCCTTGTGCCAGATCGCGCGGCAGGCGGCGTGCTCTGGCCAGCAGTTCTGCCCCGTCCGGCCGGTTGGCCAGCTGCTGTTGCTGTTCGGGCGACAGCGCGCCCCCGGTCAAGGCGGCCAGACGCGTGAAATCAAGCGTTCTGACGATGCGCGAACGGCGCGGGTCGCGGCTGTCCTGCTGCAATTCGGGCTTGCTCAAGAGCGCGCTGCCGCCAAACGCCGGATGGGTGGCATCGATGCCTGAATCGATCACCGCCCATCGCACGCCGCCGCCGCCGGTGTCGAATACGCGGCTGGCGGCATCGGCCTTCATGGTGCGCAAGCTGCTTTCCAGGGCATGCTGGGCGGGCCGGTTGCTTGCGATCAACCACAGCGGGGGCGCAGCGCGACCCTCGCCCTCGTCCGACAGCCTGCAGCATTGCGCCAGCACACCCAGGACCTTGGCCGCGGCACGGCGGATCTGGGCCTCGAGGGCTGACTGAGGAATGCTGTCGCGACCGAGGCCCAGCAGGCTCAGGCCAACAAACAGCGCGGCGACGTTGACCAGGCGCACCAGTGCGCTCTTATGCGCCGCGCTGGCCGGGATACTCGCCGCCGCCACCAGCTTGCCCACGTTCTTGAAGCTGGACAGCGTCTCCACCGACTGAACGTGGCGCAGGACTTCGCGCGCCAGCCCGGCCGTGGCGGCGCGGCTCTTCAAGGAAGCTGCGATATCGCCAAGCAGTGCGACGCGGCGCCCGTTTTCCCGATTGTCGGCGATATTGCGCGACCACCAACTGGTCAAGGGAAGCAGACGCAGCATCTGAAAAAAATTCAGGCGGGCCAGCAAGTGCGACTCGCTGCTGGCGATGAAGGGCGCGCTGTCGGCCATTCCGGTCAGATGGCTGCTCACCATCTCGCGCAGCAGCGTCGGATTGGCCCGGCTGTGCGGCGTCAGCAGCAGATCGATGGCTTCGTCAAACTGACGCTCACTGGCAAATTGCAGCCACACGTCGGCCGTGATCGGCAGATCGCTGGTGTAGCGGCCAGGCTCAGGTTCGCACCCGGCGTAAATCATTCGGTAGGCGAGGTCGCGGGCCAGCGGCGTCATTCGTTTCCCCCTAGGGCATGAGCGATCTATTCGCCTGCCATGCGTGTCATTGCGTCAGGGTGAGTCTGTGGCGGTGCGGCGCAATGAACCGCAGCATCAGCGAGAACTCCTACGTCACGTAGGAAAAGTCTGAATTCCAGTATGCGCTATGAATTCGACAATATTCTCTCGAATAGTCACCTGTGCCAAAGTGCGACGTTGCGCTGAAGAACAGTCTGAACGCGTGGCGTTGTGACGGGACGCGGCGGCCATCGATTGCACGAAACAGGATGGCCGCCGATTGCGGGGGAGCAGGGTAGAGCAGGCTGGTTTGTTTGCGCGTGCGTTGATCAACCCTCGCGCGTGATGCGCCGGCGCATGCTTGCTCCCGCCAGGCCCAGGCCCAGCAGGAAGGTGCCCAGCGTCGCCGGTTCCGGGACCGGGTTGGCCACCTGCCACGACAAGGAATCCGGCCGGCCCGTGAAACTGGTTATTCCCTGGTTGGAGACGGCGGCGAAGTACCACCAGCTCGCGTCGCTATGCAGGTCGAAACGGCGGGGTGAGGTCAGATCCATGGCGTTGGCGAAAGGTGGGTAGGAATCGACCTGAGCTATCGCATCGACGTGATTGCCATCGAAGGTGTTCAACCCATTGCCCCGCAGGTCCAGATTTTCGTATTCTTCGGTGCCACGGTAGCCACGGGCGAGAGAGACGCTGGCGTTGTCGTGGACGATATGCCAGGCATACGCATGACCGTCGACCGTGGTGGTGCCGTAGAACTTGATGGGCGTGTCAACGGCCCAGGCGGCGACATTGTACGGCGTCGTTTCCTTCATGGGCAGAAAGGCGGTGTCGATCGTCATCGACTGCGTATACCGTTTGCCTTCAAGATGGAGACCGGTATGGAAAATACCGAGTTCGTCAGTGCTGCCGGGCGTCAGCGTGCCGGTCGAGGTGAAGGTGATCAGAGCTGCGTGCGCTGGGGAGGCGGCAACGCAGGAGAAGAGCAAAGCCGCCGTCAGACGCTGGATCGAAAAGGACATGGGGAGAGGTGGCGTGTTCGCCGAGTTAAACAAGATGCAATCTTAACTGATCTATAATTTCCGCGCAGTATTTGACACTTGCGCGGCAAACGCCCTTGAAAATAGTTTGCGGCCTGTGACAATTGGCGTCTTTACGTGTCAATTTGCTCACTATATTGAAATGGCACATCCGCAAAACCACCGGTCGGTGCGTTGATTTCCCCCTTTCTTATACGACGGGTCCCCTACAGGCCCCGCAGGGACAGTCACGTCCGTCGGCAGTACAACTGAAAGGGACATGATCATGGCACTCGGAGACGGCATCCGCAGAAATATCACCACAGTGTCGGAGGAGGAGCGCAATCTCTTCGTCGCGGCAATCCGGCAACTCGACTCGGGCAGCATGGTCTACCCGAACAATGTCGGTCACGAAGGCGCCGACGGCGCCGGCAACATCACGTACTGGGACATGATGGAGCAAATCCATAAAGACGGTCATGCCCACGGGATCGATGTGCACGCCGGACCGGCCTTCATTCCCTGGCACCGCGCCATCGTGAATCATTTTGAAGAGCTGTTGCGTCAGGTCGACGCGCGCCTGTCATTGCATTACTGGGACTGGACCACCGACCCGCGCGCCGGCGCCGTGCCCATCCTGGGCCCCGCGGGCTTGATGGGAAGTGCCAGCGGCGACGCCGGCGCGCCGTTCGCCGACTTCGAATCGACCGAAGGAGGGGGCCACACATCCATCTGGCGCAGCGTCGGATCGAGCGCAGCGAAGCCGGACGGCAGGCCTGACGTGACCAGCGACGCCGATATTCTCGCCTCGCCCGATTTCACGGCGTTTCACACTGCCGCCAAAGGCGCGCACGACGGCACCGCGCACAGCTACATCGGCGGCACGATCACGCAGGCGCATTTTTCGTTCCACGACCCGATGGTGTTTCTGCTGCATAGCAATCTGGATCGACTGTGGGCCACATGGCAGCGCGCGCCTGGCCATCCCGAACGTCTCGACACCAGCATCGATCCGACGACCGGAACCGCCCGCGCCTACGGTAACGTGCTGGCCGACAATGGCCTGCCGTCCACCTATTACGATGAACTGGTGCAGCCTTGGGCTGGCGGCGCCGGCAATACGGATCTGGAGCCGTGGTTGTCGGACGTGGCCCAACAGATTCACATCAACTACAAGGACCCGGCCATCATCCTCCCGTCCAGCTTCGACACGGCCGTGCACAACGCTTACGTGGTGACCGAACGCGACACATTTTCTTCCTTCGAGGTGGAATCGACGCATTCCTATCCCCAGGCTTTCTACGTCATTTTCGATGGCTACACGCCCAATCAACTCGGTGGCGCCACGCCGGCAGTCACTTTCCGCGACGGGTCCGTCAGCGGCGCGGTGATTGCATCGATCACCGCGTCGGGCAGCCCGGCAGTATTCGAAAACGCGGCGGCGGTGGATATGCCGCAGCGCATTTCGTTTACCTTCGAGGTGTTCTTTACGGATACCAGCGCGTTCGCCTTTGCCGGAGAGCGGCGCGATCTGGTGCTGCGCGCCGAGCTGGGCGGCCAGGTCTGTGCCGCAGCCGTCCACCTGATCAACCAACCCAACCCCTATATGCTTGACGTGCTACCGGGCGGCACCAATCCCGGCTGGCTCAGTACGGATGTGCGCGTGTTTCAACTGCGTCCCGGACAGCACTTACCGGGCAGCAGCAGCGTACTCTCGGCGACGGCCGACCGGGCCGAGGCCTACCAGTACATTCAGAATTTGCTGGGCGAATTGCGCCTGCTCGGCAATGGCCCCTCGCCATTCGATTTCATTTCGCAAGATGAGCAGGCCAGTCAGCTCGAATTGTCGCGCACTGTGGGCGGGGTGCGTGTCTTTAACTTTGCGCTGGCCAAGGTGCGCTATCGCGCCAACAGCACCGATGCGGCCGGCGTGCGGGTGTTTTTCCGCGGCTTCAACATGATGGTGTCGGCCCTCGACTACACCAACCCGAGCGCGGCTGAGGGCAACTATCGCCGTTCAGCAAGCGGGACTGCGCCTTTGCTGGGCAAGATCGGCAGCAGCATCGGTTCCATTCCGTACTTCGCACAGGAACGGATCAACAGTGCGGCGGACGAGATGGCCAACCAGTCGGACAGCGCGAACAACTTCACGATCGTGCACATTGCCAACCAGGAGGCCGTTGCCTACTTCGGCTGCTGGCTCGACTTCAATCAGACCGAACCGCAGTTCCCGCTGCACCCGAGCGGGGATGGCCACTTCGGCAGCCGGCAATCGATTCTGCAACTGGTGCGCGGCATCCACCAATGCCTGGTGGCGGAAGTGCGCTTCCAGCCAGGCGTCAGTGACCCGATCAGCATCGGCGCCACGCCGGGGTCGAGCAGCCGCCTGTCGCAACGCAATCTGGCCATCGTGGAATCCGACAATCCCGGCACGGCCGATGCCCACGTCGTGCAGCACACCGTCACCGTCAAGCCGTCCGTCATGAATGGCAAGCTGGCGTCGGTCAACGAGCGGCAAGCGTATGACGAACTGGTCATCCACTGGAACGGACTGCCGGGCGCGACCAAGGCGACCTTGTATTTCCCGGAATGGAATGTGGACGAGGTGCTGCGCCTGGCAAACACGCTGCGGCAGCGCCCGGACCTGCTCAAAAAGGTGGACGCGCATACGCTCGAATGCGTCGTTACCGATATCAGCTACATCCCGGTGCCAGCGGCGCAAAACACGGCGTACGCGGGCCTGATGACGCTGCACATGCCGCTCACCGTCAAGAGCGGACAAGTGTTCCATGTGGACGTGCAACAGCATTCCGGCCTGGTGCGCGAACTGCGCACGGAGCAGGGCAATGAAACACGCAAACTGCAGCACTACGTCGCCTCGAACCGCAAGATTCTGGGCGCGTTCCGGATGACGGTGGCGGTCAAGATGGGCGACGATCTGCTGCCGAAGGCGGTGCGCCACCTCGCGGTGCTTCGTTATATTGCGCAAGCGATTCCGGCGGGCGACCACTGGTATCCGATTTTTGTCCGCTACATCAAGCAGCTGGCGGGACAAGTCGATGCCCTTGGCTACGATGCCGCTTCGGTCAAGCCGTCGGCCGATGACGCCGCTATGCCAAGTGATCGGCCGCATTCCCAGGAGCGATGCTACATGGGCAAAGTGCATGAGATTGCCTACGATTGCTTCGGTCATTTCGTCGGCTTCTCGCTCAGGACGTGCAGCCAGCGCCACTGGATAGAGACTTGCGAACGCGGCATCGAAGCGATCGTGCGCGATGCATGCAGGCATGACGCCACACTGAGCGTGCGGTGGGACGGCAAGCGGGTCTGCGGGCTGGCGATCGTCTGCTGCTGATCGCGGCGGTGCACCGGTCGTCCATGCGATCGCCGGTGCACCGCGTGTGAGAAAAAAAATACAACAATGTCAGCGAATGTGACAAAAAGAGAGTATTTACAACTTTTTTCAGCGCAGAATTGATCTTTATCAAACCACTGAAGCGCGCGATGCTGGCGTGATCTTCCTCCGTGGTTGCCACCATCGTACGACGACATTGTCGTCCTACAACCCGGCTCCGCGCTGGCCGGGTCGCAGCGTCTGCGCCGCAGCGCTGTACTGCATACGCCTTGTTTGCATCATTTCGCCGTACCCGTTTCGTCAAACGATGGAGTCCGCCATGTCTCCTGTACACCTTGTCGTCCGTCTCGCGGCGACCGCGCTCTGCCTGCCCCTGCTGTTGAGCGCTTGTGCGACCGATCTCAAGAACAATGTCGACGTGGCCAGGGCCCAGTCGGCAGAATTTAGCAGTACCGCCCTGACCACCAGCACGACCAACCAAGACGTCATCCTGGCAGCGTTGAAGACGCGGGCTGGGCTGGGCGGCTCCCAGCATCAGAAATCCGACGCGGTCGACAACAGCGATGGCGTCGTCGCTGCGACCGAGTGGGACAAGATTATCGACGCCGGCATGGAGTACGCCGACGAACGCTGTGAAAACTACATGGCGGCGCTGTTCCGGATCAACCGCGACAAAAAAACAATCGGCTCGGAAATCGGCCTGGTAGGAACGGCGACTGCCGGCATCATGGCGGCGGCCAAGTCGACGGCACGCGAGATCGCGCTTGCCGCAATTGCCTTCGGCCTGACTGCGTCGACGGTGGACAACCTCAGTGGCAACCTGCTGTACGACCTGGACCCGTCGTCGGTACGCGCCCTGGTGCGTGCCAACCAGGCCGTCTACCGCGACAAGCTGGGCAAGGGTTACAACACCAGGTCGGCCGCTTTTCGCGCGATCCGAAATTACGTGGTGCTCTGCGTGCCAGCCAATATCGAGGCCGAAGTGAACATGGCGGTGAAGAAGGCGGTGCCAGGATCGACCGATGGGAATGGCCCGGCTGGCAAGCCTCCCGAAGTATCCAACGCGATCACCACCGTTGAATCGAGCTTCCTGTACGACGCCAACAGCAGCCTACTGGAAACCTTTGTCAAGCCGAACGGGGCGAAGGACAACAGCCGCGAAGCCCAGCTGAAAAAGGCGATGGCCGAACTGGAGGTGCCCACCAACGTGTCATGGGTGTCCTTCCTTAACACCAGGAAGTACGAACATGAGCGCCAGCTCGCCGTCACCAAACTCAAACTTGCCCCATAGGGAGCCATCATGAGCACGCAAGAAATCATCCGAGACGTTCCCCCGGCGCAAGTCGCCAAGCTGACGGCCGACTTCCAGTCGGTGGGCGCCACCGTCAGTAAATTCTCCCAGGCCGACGGCCAGTTCACCATTGTGGCGGTGTTCGCCGATGCAGCGCCACTGGCGCCGCTGGCCATGGAAACCGAAGCCGAAGCCGCATCGGTCCCTGCAACACCGCTGCATGAAGCGATCCCGGTGCCAACGCTATCGAAGAAATTCAGTGAACTGGCCGCCGAATACCGCCAGTGTTTCGACATCTGCCGCATCCGCCATGAACACGACAGCGAGATCAAGGGGAGGGTGCAGCGCCTGCTCGACAACGCGCCACGCTATCGTGCGCTGGGCAAGGACACGGGCGTGCCATGGGAATTCATCGGGATCGTGCACATGCTGGAAGCGAACACCAATTTTGCCTCGCACCTGCACAATGGCGACCCCTTGTCGGCGGTGACAGTGCACGTGCCGAAAGGACGGCCGACGGCCGGCCATCCGCCGTTCAGCTGGGAGGAAAGCGCGTTTGACGCGCTGAAGTTTGAAGGCTTCATCGGCCTGGACGACTGGAATACCGCGACCATGTTGTTCCGCTTCGAGCGTTTCAACGGCTTCGGGTACCGCGCCAAGGGGATCTGGTCGCCGTATCTATGGAGCTATTCCAATCTGTATGAAAAGGGCCGGTTCGTAGCCGATCATGTTTTCGATCCCGACAGCGTCTCAAAGCAATGTGGGGCAGCGGTGCTGCTGAAAGCCTTGCGCCAGGTCGCCTGACAGTTCGGTGGCGTCGGCTACCGCATCATTCGCATTTTACATAATATAAATTATGCGAAGTTATGGAGAGGAATGGGCTGCTTGCGTGCATGGTGAAAAATCAGGCAACCAGCCCTGGGTTTGGCCCGTCAGTTGCCCGCAGCTGCCACTTTGGCGCGTGCCGCGTGCAGCTTGCGATAACTGTCGATCAGGCGATGGTGACGGTCGAGCCCTTCGAGCTGCATGCTCGTCGGCGTCAAACCATAGAACCGAACGCTGCCGTCCACCGATCCCAGCACGGCATCCATGCGCTCGTTGCCAAACATGCGGCGGAAATTGACCACGTAATCGTCCAGTTCCAGTTCTTCGTCGAGCGACACTTCGAGCACCACGTTCAAGGCTTGGTAGAACAATCCCCGTTCTACCGTGTTGTCGTTGTATTGCAGGAAGGATTCCACCAACTCCTGGGCTGCCTCAAATTCGTTGAGCGCCAGATTGATCAGCAGCCGCAATTCCAGCACCGTCAACTGGCCCCAGACCGTGTTCTCGTCGAATTCGATGCCGATTAATGTGGCGACGTCCGAGTACTCGTCGAGCTCACTGTTTTCCAGCCGCTCGAGCAGAGATTCCAGGCTGTCGTCGTCCAGGATGTGCAGATTCAGGATGTCGGACCTGAATTGCAGCGCCTTGTTGGTGTTATCCCAGATCAGATCTTCAACCGGATAGACTTCCGAATACCCCGGTACCAAAATCCGGCACGCTGTGGCGCCAAAATGTTCGTAGACCGCCATGTAGACTTCCTTGCCCATCGATTCCAGCAAGCCGAACAGGGTCGCCGCCTCGTCGGCATTGGAGTTTTCACCTTGGCCGGAGAAATCCCATTCCACGAAGTCAAAATCGGATTTGGCGCTGAAAAAGCGCCACGAGACCACGCCGCTCGAATCGATGAAGTGTTCGACGAAGTTGTTTGGCTCGGTCACCGCGTTGCTGGCAAAGGTCGGCCGCGGCAAATCGTTCAAGCCTTCAAAACTGCGGCCTTGCAGCAGTTCGGTCAGGCTGCGTTCGAGCGCCACTTCGAAGCTCGGATGGGCGCCGAAGGACGCAAAGACGCCGCCGGTGCGCGGGTTCATCAAGGTCACGCACATGACCGGATAAATGCCGCCCAGCGATGCATCTTTCACCAGCACGGGGAAACCTTGTTCTTCCAGGCCCCGGATCCCGGCCAGAATACCGGGGAATTTCTCCAGCACCGCGAGCGGGACGTCCGGCAAGGCGATTTCACCCTCGATAATTTCGCGTTTGACCGCCCTTTCGAAGATCTCCGACATGCATTGCACCTGCGCCTCGGCCAGCGTGTTACCGGCGCTCATGCCATTGCTGACGAACAGATTTTCGATCAGATTGGACGGGAAATAGATCGTTGCGCCATCCGATTGCCGTACATACGGCAGCGAGCAGATACCGCGATCCGCATTGCCGGAATTGGTGTCGATCAGGTGTGAACCGCGCAGTTCGCCGTCGGGATTGTAGATGTCGAGGCAGTACGCATCGAGTATCTCGGCCGGCAACGCGTCTTTCTTCCCTGGCTTGAACCAGCGCTCGTTCGGATAATGCACGAAGTCCGCGTTGGCGATATCCTCGCCCCAGTACGTGCCGGCATAAAAGTGATTGCAATTGAGGCGTTCGATATACTCGCCCAAGGCCGACGCCAGCGCGCTTTCCTTGGTCGAACCCTTGCCGTTGGTGAAGCACATGGGCGAATGCGCATCGCGGATATGCAGCGACCACACATTGGGGATGATATTGCGCCAGGACGCGATTTCAATCTTGATCCCCAGGCCCGCCAGGATGCCCGACATGTTGGCGATGGTTTGTTCCAGCGGCAGATCCTTGCCGACGATATAGGTGTGGGCATCCGACGCGGGATTGAGTGTGAGCAAAGCCTGGGCGTCGGCATCGAGATTGTCCACCTCTTCGATGACGAAGTCCGGGCCTTCTTGCACGACCTTTTTCACGGTGCAGCGCTCGATCGAGCGCAGAATGCCCTGCCGGTCTTTGTCGGAAATATCGGCCGGCAATTCGACCTGGATCTTGAAGATCTGCTTGTAGCGGTTCTCCGGGTCGACAATATTGTTTTGCGACAGACGGATATTCTCGGTCGGGATATCGCGCGTATTGCAGTACAACTTGACAAAATAAGCGGCGCACAGGGCGGACGATGCAAGGAAATAATCGAACGGCCCGGGCGCCGAGCCATCGCCCTTGTAGCGGATGGGTTGGTCGGCAATGACCGTGAAATCGTCGAACTTGGCTTCGAGACGTAGCTTATCGAGAAAGTTGACTTTAATTTCCATGATTTGATTCCAATATCTGCGCAAAATGATCTGGCCGCCATTATCCGTTCTTTTAGCCTTTCATCAAAGGCGAACGGCCAGATCCGCAGATATCAGTCGGCGGCGGCTTTGGCGCGCCGCTTCGGCGCTGCCGTTTTGACATTAAGCGCCGCCGCGGCGCGTATCAACTCCTTGAACGCCTTGGCATCGAGCTGCGCGCCTTCCGGGATATCGATCGCGCGCCGCGCATTGCCGTCCAAGCTGGAATTGAACAAGCTTCTCGGATCGCTGACCGACGCGCCTTTCATGAACGTCAGTTTGACTACCGATTTGTAAGTTTCGCCGGTGCAGACGATACCGTTCGACGACCACACCGGGGTGCCCATCCATTTCACTTCTTCGACCACATCCGGCAAGGCTTCGTGTATCAACTGGCGCACCCGGCTCAAGGTGGCGCTGCGCCAGTCGCCCAGTTTGGCGATTTTCTGGTCGATGAATGCCGACGGTTCCAGTCCTGATCCCGCATCGAGCTTGTTCATGCGCCCTCCTTCGCCATGACTTCTTCAAGCGAATTGAAGAATTTCTGCCAGCCGTATTTGGCGCCCTGGAAGGCTTGCTCCTGATCGTGCCGGAATCCGGATTGGGCCATGCGCAGATGGGTGCCCGTTCCCGACGGTTCGAGCGTCCACGTGACCACACTTTCCAGTCCATGCGCGGCCCAAGTATAGGCCAGTGTCTTTTGCGGTTCGATCTCCGTCACCTGGCAATCGACCGCGCCCCAATCGGCGGTGAATTTGAAATGGTGGCCAGCCACCGCCAAAAAATCGCTTTTCATCAGCCAGGCTTCGATCAGCTGCGGCTGAGTCAGCGCGCGCCACAGCTTTTCCGGCGGATGCGCGAAATTGCGTTCGACTACGACGGTGCGGGTTTGGGGGGCGGAATCGTTCATTGGTCCATCCTTTGCAGTAGGTTTTCAAGATCGTCGAAACGGCTTTCCCAGAAGCGGGTCATCTGGCTGGTCCAGTCCAGCAGCGGCACGAGCGCGCCCGGCTGTGCGCTGTAGTGCGTCTGGCGTCCTTCGTGGCGGTCCAGGACCAATCCGGATTCTCGTAATACAGCGAGGTGCTTTGACACGGCCGGCTGCGAAACGCCTGCCTGCAGCGTCAACGCGCCAACCGTCTGCTCTCCCCCGCTGCACAGCGATTCGAACAGCGCGCGCCGGGTGGGATCGGCAAGGGCGCGGAAAAGCGTGTCGGGCGTGTTCATGATGAGAGATCCATAGCTATCTGGTTATGGGTTTAAATATAACCCTGCAGTTATGGATAGTCAAGGAGTTTGTGTCGTATTGTTTCTTTATGTTTCAGCAATATTTCTACGAGACTTGTCTGTTGCGCTTTCGGCGTTTGCCCTTGCGAAATATGTACAGCGGGCAGTCTTATTCTTCAAGTTGCCCGATATAAACAGTAGAATAGGGATGAACTGGAGCCCCTGGAGCGGCTGCAGCTTGATCAATCGCGACGGAGAACAAATGACCGCAGTAAGTAAATGCAGCTTGAAGATGGTGTTTGCAGCGATGTTTTTGGCTTTTTCCGCAGGACAGGTATCGGCCGCGGTGGACGTCGCCGGAGTCAAGTACGAGGAATCCGTCGCCCTCGGCGGCAAGCAGCTGGTGCTCAACGGCGCCGGCGTCCGGAACAAATTCACGGTCAAGGTGTACGCCGCCGGCCTGTACCTCCAGGATGCGCAGAGCACGGTCGATGGTGTGATGAAGTCGGACGGTCCCCGCCGCATGCATTTGGTGATGTTGCGTGATATTTCTGCAGACGATCTGGGCAGTGCCTTCATGGTGGCCCTGAGCGACAATATCCCTCCCCAGGACAAGGCCAAGATCGTTACCCAGATCAGCAAATACGGCGAAATGTTCAGCCAGGTCAGCTTCTTGAAAAAAGGCGACACCATCGACACGGACTGGATCCCCGGCGTGGGGAACCAGTGCTACGTGAATGGCAAGAAAGTCGGTCCCGTCATCCCGGACATACTGTTCTACAACTCGGTCTTGCGCGTCTGGCTGGGCGACAAGCCGGTCGACAGCGCACTCAAGACGAAATTGCTGGCCCTGCCAAGCAAGAAGTAATCATGTCCCCACCGGCGCCGCCGCTCCTGGCGGCGCCATCGGCGTTTCAGTGCAACGCCGTCACCGCATAGCCTTTTTCGGCGATCTGTTCGTTCAGATGCTCGATATCGTAGTCCTCGATGCGGTCTGCATCGTCTTCCACTTCCACCGCCCTCGCCTCCATTTCCCAGTCGGTATTGATGGCCTCATTGGGGATGTTGCGGCTTTCCGGTACGGCCAGATAGGAGAAGTTGCCATCGTGTTCGGCACGGCGATAGATATCAAGGCGCATGATCAATCCTGGTCGGGTTAGACAAGTCAGTGTAATCGCCGCGGATGTCGGACGTCTGTTAATTGCCCAACATTCAAATGGCGGACAAAACCATCGTGTGTTGTTCCAGCAAAAATTAAATTGTTACATTCCGCGTATTTCTTCACGGACAGGACTAATATGAAAATCATCAGCAACCACGACGCGAGGTCGCCATGTTCTTCACTTCGGTTTTCAGCAAGCTCAAGCTGTGGCAAACCTTCCTGATCCTCAGCCTGCTGGGATTGCTGTTGGCAAGCATTCCTACCTATTTATACACCAAAGAGGCGGGCAAGGCACTTGACGCGTATGCCGGCGAGCAGGCCGGGATGCCGGCCGTCGCGGGCGTGCTCAAGGCAATCCAGCTGACCCAGCAGCACCGGGCCTTGTCCGCCCTGCTCCTGAGCGGCGTTCCCGGCGCCGATGAAAAACGCAGCGCAAAGCAGCGCGAGGCCGACGCCGCCTATGCCGACGTCGATCAAATCGTCAAAGCGACCGGAAATGACACCATCATCGGCGCCTGGGCTCCGCCACGCAGCGACTGGGAAAGCTTGCGTGCAGCCGTCTCCGGGAAGTCGCTGACGCCACCCCAAAGTTACACCGCGCACGTGCAGTTGCTCGCGAAGATGCTGACAGTGAACGAGATGGTGGCTGACGAATACGGACTGAGCCTGGATCCGGATAAGGATTCGTATCAACTGATCCAGGCGATCTTCTTCCAGTTGCCAGCGTTGACCGAGGAATTGGGGCAACTGCGCGCAAAAGGCGCCGCCATCCTGTCCAAAAAAGAAGCGACGCCGGAAGAGCGGCTTCTCGTTTCCGGCATGATCGCCCGCGTCAACGACCGCATGAAGCAGACCGCCAACGCCTTCGCCAAGGCCGCCGCCGTCAACGCGGACATCGCCTCCAAGCTGGGGCCGCTGATGGCCGATGCCGGGGTCCAGTCAAAAAAATTGACCGATGCCGCCAACGCCACGATTGTGCAAGCCGACACGCTGAGCGCCGATCCGAAGGACTATGTCACTCTCGCCACCCAGACCATCGACGCCCAGTTCACCCTGATGGGCAGTGCGCGCACCTACATCGAAACCATGCTGACGAGCAAAGTCTCCAGTTTCTACAAGACGCGCTGGACCATGCTCGGATCGATGCTGGCCCTGATCGCAATCGGCGCTTACTTGACCGTGATCATTTCCCGTGCCGTCACCGTACCGCTCAACAACGCCGTGAGCGTCGCCCAGAGCGTCGCCAGGGGCAATCTGGTCAACGAATTCGATGTCGGTTCGGACAATGAAGTGGGCCTCATGCTGCGCGCCCTCAAGGAAATGAACGACAGCCTGCGCACGATCGTCGGTGACGTGCGCGCCAGCATCGATAACATCAGCGCCGCCACGCGCGACATTGCCAGCGGCAACGCGGACGTGTCCCAGCGGCTCGAATCGCAGGCCTCCAATCTCGAGGAAACCGCCTCGTCCATGGAAGAGCTGACCTCGACCGTGCGCCAGAACGCCGACAATGCGCGCCAGGCCAACGATCTCGTGCTGGGCGCGGCAGCGGCAGCCAACAAGGGTGGCTCGGTGGTGGCGCAAGTGGTGCAAACCATGGGCGACATCAATGACGGCTCACGCAAGATCGTCGAGATCATCTCGGTCATTGACGGCATTGCCTTCCAGACCAACATCCTCGCGTTGAACGCCGCCGTGGAAGCGGCCCGCGCCGGCGAGCAGGGCCGCGGCTTCGCGGTGGTCGCCGCCGAAGTGCGCAACCTGGCCCAGCGTTCGGGCTCGGCCGCCAAGGAAATCAAGGACTTGATCACCAACAGCGTCGAAAAGGTCGAGGCCGGCAATCACTTGGCCGATCAGGCCGGGGTGGCGATGGAGGAAATTCAGGGCAGCGTGCGCCGGATCACGTCTATCATGTCGGAAATCGCGGTCGCCTCGTCCGAACAGGGCGAAGGCATCGAGCAGATCAACCAGGCAGTCACCCAGATGGATGACATGACGCAGCAAAACGCGGCCCTGGTGGAAGAAACGGCCGCCGCTTCGGCCAGTCTGGAAGATCAGGCTGCATCACTGGTCAAGGCCATGAGCATCTTCACGCTTGGCAACGAGCACCAGGTCACTGCGGCCCGGACGGTGGCCGCTCCGCCCCGCCCCGTCAAGCGGCGCCCGGTGCTGCGCCAGGTGGTCGGCAATTAACGGCCGGGATTGCCGCGCAGGATGCGGGCCGGCAGCAGGACCACGGCCCGCAGCAATTCGAATACCGCCTCGACGCCGATGCCGAGCAGTCGGAACGGCAACAGCAACAGCCAGACCAGGGGATACAGGACCAGGGCCAGCAAGGCCAGCGGCCAGCACAGGAACAAGACCACCAGCCAGATCAGGAAACTGAACATCGCACACTCCAAAACAGGATCAGATGTGCAGACTGTAAGGAAGGCGCGCGCGTGGCGCAAACGGGATGCGACGGGCGGCACGCTGATGCGACCAGCCCTCGAAATTGACCGATGAACGGGATTACTGGCCGACGCAGATGATCTTGGTGATGTACTCGTGCGCGTTCGGTTTCTTGCCGGTGGCCCAGTCGATCGCTTGCTGCGCTTCGGCGACGGTCAGCACCGTGGCCTTGTCCTTGTTCTTGATAAAGGAAACGCCCTCGAACTTGCCTTCCTTGCTGCGCATGACCTTGGCAAACACGGGCGGTTTGGTATCACCGTCGCTGATTTTGTTTTGCTGGACGAGATAGCGCTGATCGATGTTTTCCATGTGCGGTGCTTCAAATGTGGGAGAAATAGCCCACATTTTAAGGCCTGGCGCGCCCGCCGGCGGAAAAATCAGGCGTAGACGGCGATCTGGGGCGCGCTGGCGCTCACCTCGGCACGCATGACCTCGACCTGGATCGCCGCTTCCAGCGAGGGAATCGAGGCGCCGGCCCGGTACTGGAAACTCACTTGCAGCACATCGCCTTCCCTGACCTGGAGCGGTTTGGCCAGCGGCAAACTCATGTAGTGGTTGAGCCAGTCGATGGTGCTGTTTTGTTCCTGCACCACGGCCAGCACGTTCTTGGTAATGAAGCGCATCGCATTGACCACGCCCGCCTTTTCGATCACGAACTTGCCCTGCCAGGCAATATGGGTATCGACCGGCTGGCTGAAGTCGAGAATGCTGTACACGGCCGGGGTCGACAATTCCACGGTGCCCGGTTTGGCCACCTGGGTTTCCTGGAACTGGACGATGGGCGCGTAGAAACCTTCAAAATCGTAATCTTGCTGCAGCGGTTGGACCGCCATGATCACCGCTTCCGGCAGGAACACCGGCAAGGGGCCGCCAAAGCGGGCCAGATAGCGGCGCTTGAACGATTCCATCACTTCGACCTGTTTTTCGCGCAGCATGGCCACGTGGATCATTTCGCAAATGACGACGTCGACCGGCTCCGGCGGCAGATACTCGAAGGCATCGGCGTGGACAACCTCGACCTTGTGGCCATTGGGATTCATGGACAGCATCTTGCGGGCCGTGAGCACCATGTCGGGATTGAACTCGACGCAATAGACCTTGGCCGCGCGCGCCGCCGCGAACCATGACAGCACGCCCGTGCCGCCGCCCAGCTCGAGCACCTTGGCGCCCGGCTTGACCGCATAGTTGATGGCCGATTTGAACCCGTGCATGCGATTCTGGTCCATCAGCATATTGTGATGGTAGTGAACCGGGATAAATTGTCCCAGGTAGCAGCTTTCGATTTCGCGTTCGTTGAGCATGTCGGTCCTTGCGGTGCGGTGTCGTGTCGATGGTCCCATTATCAACAACTGTCCTGCGCTTCGATCGCCCGAGGAAAATCGCTTTTCCCTGCCAGTTCGGCGTATCACATGCTCAAGTATCACTTCATCTCATCGCTGTACACCGTTGAAAAGATTGAAGAAATTGTCTGTCGTCTGTTGTGCGACCTGGCTCAGGGGAATGCCCTTGAGATCGGCAATATACTCGGCGACGTGCTTGACGAAGCCCGGTTCGTTCATCTTGCCCCGGTGCGGCACCGGCGCCAGGTAGGGCGAATCGGTTTCGATCAAGATGCGCTCCAAGGGCACGGCCTTGGCCACCGCCTGCAAGTCTTTCGCGCTCTTGAAGGTCACGATGCCCGAGAACGAGATGTAAAAGCCCATGGCAAGCGCCGCCTCCGCCACTTCCAGCGACTCGGTAAAGCAATGCATGACGCCGGCCACGCCGCCCTTGTCGGTTCCTGCGCCTTCTTCCTGCATGATGCGGATGGTGTCCGCACTGGCCGCTCTTGTGTGAATAATCAAGGGCTTGCGCGTGATTCTTGAAGTACGAATGTGGACGCGGAAGCGCTCGCGCTGCCATTCCAGATCGCCTTCAAGCCGGAAATAATCAAGACCGGTTTCGCCGATCGCAATGATTTTCGGGTGATTGGACAGTTCGACCAGCTGGTCGACGGAGGGTTCCGGCGTATCGACATAATCGGGATGCACGCCAACCGAGGCATAAATATGGGGATAGGCCTCGGCCAGGGCCAGAACTTGCGGGAAGTCCGGCAGGTCGACCGAGACGCACAGCGCGTGCGTGACCTTGTTCTCGGCCATCTTGGCCAGGATCTCGGGCATCCGGGCCTGCAGCTCGGGGAAGTTAATGTGGCAGTGGGAATCGATATACATCCAACGATTATAAAGTCTAGGCGACCCGCCTGCCGAGGATAATCAGGTCACGTTCCACCCCGTCGAGATTGGCCACGCGCGGCAGATTGGCCCAGGTGTCGAAACCGAACTTCCGAAACAGTGCCAGGCTCGGCAGATTGTGGCCAAAAATAAAGCCCAGCAAGGTGTGGACCGCGATGCTCGGCGCAAAGGCGACCGCCTGCTCGAGGCAGTAGCGGCCGATCCCCTTCCCGCGCCAGGCTTCGGCGATATAGATCGACAATTCCGCAGTGCCCGCATAGGCCGGCCGGCCATAAAAATTGGAATACGACAGCCAGCCCAGCACCGCCGGCGCCGCGCCGGCGTCAGCGGCGTCGTGAATCACCCACAGGGGACGGCGCGCCGGATCGTGGTCGTCGAACCAAGGCTGGCGTGAGGCCACCGTGACCGGTTCGGTATCGGCCGTGACTTCGCGCGACGCCACCGTCGAGTTGTAGATGGCAACGATGGCAGGCAGGTCGTCGGGACGGGCAATGCGATGGGTGAAAGACGGCATAAAAGCAGGAACGATGTGGTCAGCGGGCGATCAAAGGGTGTGTGTGGCGCGCGAGGAACGCAGGGCCGCACCCAGAATCTCTTCAATGCGCAATTTGGCGCGGTGGCCGGTTTCGTCGTCCGGGAAATGCACGCCGATGCCTTGCGCCTTGTTGTTATTGGCGCCTGCGGGCGTGATCCAGGCCACCTTCCCGGCGATCGGGTACTTGTTCGGGTCGTCCATCAGCGCGAGAATCAAATAGATCTCGTCGCCCAGCTTGTACGGCTTCACGGTCGGCACGAACATGCCGCCATGCTTGAGGAAGGGCATGTACGCGGCGTACAGCGCCGCTTTTTCCTTGATCGCCAGCGAGAGCACCGATGGCCGCGCGGGCGTGGCATTCGGGTCAGGTGGTTTGCCGGTCATGTAAATCCTTTCAGGTACAGCATGCAGTGTAATCGAGCAACATATCTTCGATGAACAGTTTGGGCGACAGAGGGTGGTCCGACGTCGCCCGCCGTTCATTGGCGCTCTTTATTGCCCGCATCAGGTTGGAAGTGTGCACTTTCCCGGCTATCGCTGCAAGTTCCTTCTGATAGCGCGGGTAATATCTGATGCTTCCAGACAGTTTGTATGAAAATACATCATAAAGCCAGCGTTGCTGCCAAGACACGACCAAACTCAAGGGAGTTTTGCTCAGCTTGTCGGCCGTCTTGAGCGCGCCGTCGATGCTGGGGTGGGCCAGCAATTGCAGCAAGGCTTCCATTTCCTCGCGCTCGCCCGCCTCGGACTGGGCCAGCGCGGCCAGCGGCGCCCCACCCTGCTCGCGCAGCCAGCTGTCGGCGTCGGCCAGGCCCTGCTCCTTGAGCCAGGCCGCGGCCTGGGCGTGGTCCGGCATCGGCAGCGCAAACTTGCGGCAGCGCGACAGAATGGTCGGCAGCAGACGGTCCAGGCTGTTCGACGACAGCAGGAACACGGTGCCGGGCGGCGGCTCTTCCAGTGTTTTGAGCAAGGCGTTCGAGGCCGGCGTATTGAGCGCTTCGGCCGGATAGACCACCACCACGCGCAAGCCCTGGCGGTGGGTCGAAATGTTCATGAAGTCGGCCAGATTGCGGATCTGCTCGATCTTGATTTCCTTCGATGGCGTCTTGCTGGCTTTGGCCTTCTTGGCCTCGCCGTCGGCGCCCTCCTCGCCCTCGGGCGCCTCGTCTTCCAGCGCCTCGGGCCGCACGCGGCGGTAGTCGGGATGATTGTTCTGGGAGAACCACCCGCACGAGACGCAGGCGCCGCAAGCATGGCCATCGGGACGGCCGTTCTCGCACAGCAAGGCCTGGGCGAAGGTTTCGATGAAGTCCGCCTTGCCGGTTCCGGCAGCGCCATGGAACAGGATGGCATGCGGCATACGCTCGCGCAACTGCTGCAGTTGCTGCCAAGCGGACTGCTGCCAAGGATAGATAGAATTACTCATTAGATCAATGCCTTGCAGCAAAAATCTAAGGTGGTTTCGAGCTGCATCTTAAAGCATTTTCTCAAGAATGGATGACAGCTGCGCGCGGATGGCATCGATCGACCGGGTCGAATCAATCACCACTATGCGATTCGGAAACTGTGCCGCACGGCGCAAGTATTCGTTGCGGCAAGCCTGAAAGAAATCAGCCTGCTCCTGTTCGAATTTATCGAGCGTACGGGTGGCGTCGAGGCGGGCGCGCGCCACTTCCAGCGGCACGTCGAACAGCAGCGTCAGATCGGGCTGCAGTTCCGGGTGCACCCACTGTTCGAGCGCTTCCATCTTGGCGCGGTCCAAGCCGCGTCCGCCGCCCTGGTAGGCGAAGCTGGCGTCGGTGAAACGGTCGGAAATGACCCAGTCGCCGCGCGCCAGCGCCGGGGCGATGACCTGGGCGATGTGCTCGCGCCGGCTGGCAAACATCAGCAAGGCTTCCGTTTCGAGGTGCATCTTTTCGTGCAGCAGCAAGTCGCGCAGCTTTTCGCCGAGCACGGTCCCACCCGGCTCGCGCGAGGAGATCACCGGCTTGCCATGCGCACTGAGCCAGTCGGCAACGAAGGCAATATGCGTCGACTTGCCGGCGCCATCGATCCCCTCGAAACTGATGAACTTGCCTGGCTTAGTTTGATTCATGGAACGGGACGGCCTTATCGTTGGTATTGGTTGACTGCTTTGTTATGGTCGGCCAGGTTATCCGAAAACTTGCTGGTGCCGTCGCCGCGCGCGACAAAGTACAGGGCGTTACTCTTGGCCGGGCCCAGCGCGGCCGCCAGCGACTGCACGCCTGGCAAGGCGATCGGGGTTGGCGGCAAACCGGCGCGCGTGTAGGTATTGTACGGGGTATCGGTTTCCAGATCCTTCTTGCGGATATTGCCGGCGAAGTTGTCGCCCATGCCATAAATGACGGTCGGATCGGTCTGCAGCATCATGCCTTGCTTGAGCCGGTTCACGAACACGGCCGCGATCATGGCGCGCTCGGACTTTTGCCCGGTTTCCTTTTCGACGATCGAGGCCATGACCAGCGCTTCGTAAGGCGTCTTGTACGGCAGGCTGGGATCGCGCTTTTCCCAGGCCGCGTTCAGATGGTTGATCAGCAATTCGTGCGCCTGCTTGTAGACCTGCAGGTCGCTCGAGCCTTTGGCAAACAGATAGGTATCCGGGAAGAACAAGCCTTCCGGCGACTTGTACGCGGTGGAAATGCGTGCCATCAAGTCCTTGTCGGACAGTTCGGCCGTGTCATGCTTGAGCGTTTTGCTGGCGGCAATCGCCTGGCGCATCTGCTTGAAGGTCCAGCCTTCGATGATGGTCAACGATTCCTGGGCGAATTCGCCGCGCACCAGCTGGTCGACCAGTGCGCGCGGCGTGGTGCCCGGCTTGAGTTCATAGCTGCCGGCCTTGATGCGCGACGCTTTCTGCGTCACCCGCGCCAGGATGGAAAACAGGGTCGGATTGACCGGCACGCCCGCGCGGGCAATTTCCTGCGATGCAGCCGCCACGCCATTGCCGGCGGTAATGGCGAATGGGATCGGTTCGCCGTCGACCGTAATCGGTTGTTTCGCCCACCACGAAAAGCCGGCCGCAGCCGCAGCGAGAATCAGGACAGTCAGGTAGATCAGATTTTTTATGGATCGCATGGGTGACTTGGTGGTTTTGCGCGGTGTCCGGCGGGATTTTCTCGACATCTCTATAATGAGCCCGTAATGATAAAGCTTTAATCAGGATAACCAAAAAATATATGACCAGCTGGAATGACTACCTCACGTCGCAAGGTGCGCGACATAGTGCCACAGAGCCGGGCTATGTGCCAGATTTCGGCGCCACTTTGACCGTTTCCGACCTTGCCGCAGGCTTCGTCGCGGTCGTCGGCGGTCAGGGCGTGATCGCCGTGACCGGCGACGATGCCGCCAGTTTCCTGCATAACCAGCTGACCAACGACGTACAGCACCTCGGCCTCGATCAGGCGCGCCTGGCCGGCTACTGCACGCCCAAGGGGCGCCTGCAGGCATCCTTCCTCATGTGGCGTGATGCCCAGTCGGTCTACCTGCAGCTGCCGCGCGCACTGCAGCCGGCCTTGCAAAAGCGACTGTCGATGTTCGTGCTGCGCGCCAAGGCCAAGCTCAGCGACGCCACGCCGGAAGCCATCCTCGGCTTTGGCGGCGCGCGCGCGGCCGCGATGCTCGAAGTCCTGTTCGGCGCCCTGCCCGCCGCCCCATATGGCAAGCTCGACCATGAACTCGGGACCCTGATCCGGCTGGCCGACGCCTTCGGCGCGCCGCGCTACCAGTGGCTGACTAGCGCCCAGCACGCGCAGCAAGCCTGGCCGGCCCTGTGCGCCGCGCTCACCAGGGCCGGCGACGACGCCTGGCGCCTGGCCGCCATCCATGCCGGCGTACCCGAAATCACGCTCAAAACGCAGGAACAATTCGTTCCGCAAATGGTCAATTTCGAGTTGCTGGGCGGCGTTAATTTCAAGAAGGGCTGCTATCCTGGCCAGGAAATCGTGGCCCGCAGCCAATACCTGGGCAAGCTCAAGCGGCGCACGGCACTGGCGGCCATCGGCGCCCAGGCCCAGGCGGGCGATGAAGTGTTCGCCAGCGGCGATCCCGACCAGCCGTGCGGCATGGTGGTCAATGCCGCGCCCAACGGGACCGGCGGCGTCGACGCGCTGGTTGAAATGAAACTGGCTGCCATCGAAGTCGGCGACGTGCATCTCGGCTCGGCCGGCGGCGCGCCGTTGCAATTCCAGCCCATGCCCTACCCGCTCGACGCCATCGAGGTGTAAGCCGATGCGCGACCTGTACATCTACTACCGTGTGCGCGACCAGCATGCCGCCCAGCTGGCCCAGCGGGTGCGGGCCATGCAGACGGCGCTGGGCAGCGGTCAGCTCAAGCGCCGTCCCGGCGCCAGCGACGGTGTACAGACGTGGATGGAAATTTATCCGGACGTGACCGCAGGATTCGACACGGCGCTGGCGCTGGCGGTCAGCCAGGCCGCCTTGCCCGAACTGATCGCCGGCGAGCGCCACACCGAAGTTTTTATGGATGTAGACCCATGTGCCTGATTGTTTTTGCCTGGCGCGTCGTTCCCGGCGCCCCCTTGATCGCCGCAGCCAACCGCGACGAATACTATGACCGCCCGGCAGCGGCGGCCGGCGCCTGGCCCGAGAATCCCAAGATTTACGCGGGACGCGACCTCAAGGGGGGCGGCAGCTGGATGGGCATCACCCAGGAAGGGCCGCACGGACCGAAATTCGCCGCCCTGACCAACATCCGCGGGCCGCAGGAGCGCCGCACCGATGCGCCCTCGCGCGGGGCCCTGGTGGCCGATTACCTGTCGGGCGACCTGGACGCGCCGGACTACATTGCCAGGATCAGCCAGACCAGCGGCGACTACAACGGCTTCAATCTGGTGCTGGGCGACCGCGAACGCCTGTTCTGGTTCTCGAACCGGGGCATGGACGACGAGCGCAACGGCAAGGAACTGGCGCCTGGCATTTACGGCATTTCCAACAGCCTGTTGGACGCCCCGTGGCCCAAAGTGGTCCGCACCAAGGCCCAGTTCGCAAGCCTGCTGTGCCAGGGCGCGCCCGAAGACGCCTTCTTCGAAATGCTGGCCGATACCACCCGCGCGCCCGACCTGCGCCTGCCCGACACCGGGATCGAACTCGATCTCGAACGCGTGCTGTCAGCCGTCTGCATCGAAACAGCCGGCTACGGCACCCGTACCTCGACCGTGGTCAAGCTGTACGCCGATGCGCCGGCCGAACTGCACGAGCGCGTTCTGCAATAGTGCATGCAACGGGAATATATTTTTCAGTTCAAGCGCGACGGCGAGGCCGCTTGCCTAAAAACCAGCAACTTGCTGAACGATCGACCGCTGCTTGGCGGATTCGATTTTAGCGATGCGGAGTTGGGCAATTTCGACGTCAGCAAGTGCTTCGTTCAAATTGCCGGTTTTTCCGGCGCCACGCTGCGCGGCGCCCGCTTCACGGGCGCCGATCTCGAGGGAGTATCGTTCGACGGGGCGATCCTGACCGGCGCCGATTTCTCCAATTCCCATCTGTACCTTTGCAATGCCTACGGCGCGAACTTCGCCAACGCAAACTTCCAGGGTGCGCGGATCAGCGGTGGATCATTTTGCGACGTCAATTTCGCGGGCGCCAATCTGAAGGATGCGGTATTTCAGGGCGATCATATGGGCGGCGAAGTTCAACTTTTTGGCGCCAATTTCAGCACCAGCTTCTTGTGCGGCGCGACGTTTCCTCTTGCCCAATACGACCGCAGTACACGGTTCCCACCCGATTTCGACCCTGCCGGCCATGGCCTCATCGAAATCCTCGATCGCGTTAGCTGAGACGAGCGCACAACTTGGCGCGCAAAGAGATCAAGGTCGCGGCTGACTCACCCACTGCTGCACGCTTGGCCGCGCCCACTGCGTACGCACCCAGGTGGCGATTTTCTCGGGCACAGGATCGCCATTCGCGACCAGGCGGTTGAGCATGAGTGCCAGTTCCGTGTCGGCAATACTCCACTGCCCGAACAAGTACGGTCGATCGATTAAGCGGCCGGCAATACGGAGCAGCCGCTCTGCCGCCTGCTTTGCCGCCTCGCTGAGCGGCGTATCGACCGGCGCGAAAAAGATCACGCCCGTGTGACGGTCTTCGCGCAGGGCCAGCAGGTCGCTGCGCAGCCAGGCCTGGATCTGGCGTGCCCTGGCACGATCGGCCATGTTGGCCGGCAGAACCGACGCGTATTGGGGCGCGGGAAAGGCTTCCTCCAGGTACTCGATGATGGCGCTCGATTCGTTGAGCACCAGCTCGCCATGGACCAGGGCCGGCACGCGTCCGGTCAGGGCCAGGTCGCGGAACGCTGGCAGGCGATGCTCGCCCGTGTCGAGGTCGATGGTCTTGAGCTCGAAATCGAGCTGCTTCTCCACCAAAGTGACGAAGCACGCCATGGCGTACGGGCTGCTGAACGTGGTGTCGACATACAGGGTAAGGCCGGCCATGCAATCTCCAATAAACAAGTGGCGCCCGGTGGACGCCGTCTTAAATTATATAGAGATCGCAAGCTTTACGTTTTGCTAGCCCTGGGCCGCCTTCATCTTGGCGCGCAGCATGTCACGCACATGGGGCGTTGCCTTGTAAGGATCGCTCGGATTCTTGTGATGAACAATTTCGTCCATGCGGTCCGCGACGCCACCGAGCGCGCCCGGGTGCGAATAAATGTAGAACTGATTGTCGCGGATCGCATCAAACGTGATCTGCGCCACTTCGGCCGCCGACACCTTGCCCGATTCAACCGCCTTCACGGTCATCGCCTGCGCGACCTTCTGGCTGGCCGTGGCTGCGCCCGTCATTGCCACATCGGCAGGACGGTTGCGGTGCGACTGGCTGATCCCGGTCGGGACAAAATACGGGCACAGGACCGAGGCGCCAATTGGCGCTTCCACCAATTGCAGGTCGTGATACAGCGTTTCCGACAGCGACACTACCGCATGCTTGGACACGTTGTACACGCCCATGGTCGGCGCGTTGAGCAAACCGGCCATCGACGCGGTGTTGACGATATGTCCTTCGTAGGACGGGTCGCGCGCAGCGCTTTCGAGCATGAGCTTGGTGAAAACACGCACGCCGTGGATCACGCCCCAGAGGTTCACGCCCAGCACCCATTCCCAGTCCTTGACACTGTTCTCCCAAATCAAACCGGCCGAACCAACGCCCGCATTGTTGAACACCAGATGCACGGCGCCGAATTTGGCCATGGTGGCGTCGGCCAGTGCCTGCACTTCGTCGCCATGGCGCACGTCGCAGAGCATGGCCAGCACCGTGGCGCCCTTGCCTTCCAGCTCGGCCTGCGTGGCGTCGAGCGCGTCCTGCTGCACATCGGCCAGCACCAGTTTCATGCCCAGCTCGGCCGCCTTGAGGGCGAATTCACGGCCGAGGCCACTTGCACCGCCGGTGATGACAGCGACTTTATCGTTGAAATTTTTCATGGAATAAGCTGTACCAGTTGTTTGCCAAAGTTGCGGCCCTTGAGCAGGCCGATGAATGCGTCCGGTGCGGCGGCAAGGCCCTGCGCCATGGTTTCGCGGTATTTCAGTTGTCCGTTGGCGACCAGAGCGCCCAACTCGGACAGGCCCTGCGGCCACAGGTCGAGGTGTTCGGTGACGATGAAACCGCGCATCGTCAGGCGGCTGGTGAGGATGAAGCGCATGTTGCGCACCGCCAGGTCGTCGCCGTTGTAGCCGGCGATCAGGCCGCACAGCGCGATGCGGCCGTAGGCGTTCATCAACGGCAAGGCCGCGTCGAAACAAGGACCGCCCACGTTCTCGAACAGCGCGTCGATCCCGTCCGGCGCGGCCTGCGCCAGATCGGCCGCCAGTTTGCCCGCCTTGTAATCGATGCAGGCGTCGAAACCCAATTCGTCCACCACGTAGGCGCACTTCTCGGGCCCGCCCGCGATGCCGATCGCGCGGCAGCCCTGCAGCCTGGCCAGTTGGCCCACCGCGCTGCCGACCGCGCCGCTGGCGGCCGACACCAGAATCGTATTGCCAGCCACCGGCTTCATGATCTGGTTCAGACCGTACCAAGCCGTCATGCCCGGCATACCGACCACGCCCAGATAGGCGGACAGCGGAATGCGGCTGGTATCGACCTTGCGCAAGAGCACACCGTCGGACACGCCCATCTCGGCCCAGCCCAGCATGCCGACCACCTTGTCGCCGATGGCGAAGCGGGGATTGTTGGACGCCACCACTTCGCCGGCGGTACCGCCGATCATGGTATCGTCGAGCGCCTGGGCGACAGCATAGCTCTTGGCCTCGCTCATGCGCCCGCGCATGTAGGGATCGAGCGACAGGTAATGATTGCGCACCAGGACCTGCCCAGGCTGCAAGGCAGGAACGTCAACCGTCTCGATGCGGAAATGTTCGGGCTGGACGGCGCCACGGGGGCGCGCGGCCAGCACAATGCGTTGGAACGAGGTCACGCTCAGACCGCCGAAACGCCGCCGTCGACCGCGAGGGTCTGGCCGGTAATGTGCTTGCCGGCATCGGAGGCGAACAGCAGCGCCGCGCCCTTGAGGTCTTCATCGTCGCCGATACGGCCCAGCGGCGAGCCCTTGGCCAGGGTTTCCTCGCCTATGCTTTCGAGCACGCCCTTGGTCATCTTGGACGGGAAGAAGCCCGGCGCGATCGCGTTGACCGTGATGCCATGCGCGCCCCACTCGCCCGCGAGCGTGCGCGTGAAGTTGATGACAGCGCCCTTGGAGGTGTTGTAAGCGACCGTCTTCATCGTGCCCGGCGGATTGCCAGCCAGGCCGGCGATGGAGGCGATATTGATGATGCGGCCATATTTACGCGGAATCATCGACAGCTTGCCCACCGCCTGGCTAACCAGGAAGATGCTGCGGATATTCAGGTTCATCACCTTGTCCCACGCCTCCACCGGATAGTCTTCGGCCGGCGCACCCCAGCTCGCGCCGGCGTTATTAATCAGGATGTCGATGTGGCCGAGGCGCTTGATGGCTTCGTTGACCAGCGGCAAAATGTGCGCTTCCTGCGACAGATCGGCGGCAATGGCAGACGCCTTGATGCCGCGCGCGGCCAGGTGGGCAACGGCTTCATCCAGGTCCGACTGCTTGCGCGAGGACAGCACCAGCGTGGCGCCCTGCTCGCCCAGCGCTTCGGCCATCTGCAGGCCGAGGCCGCGCGAACCGCCGGTGATCAGCGCGGTCTTGCCAACCAGCGAAAATAATTCTTGAGTAGTACGCATCGAGTTTCCTTCAGTCAGATTTCGTAGTCCATGCATTGGCGTTCATCGCGCACGGCGCCGATGAACGGAATGATGGCTTGATGGGTGGGATGGGCTGCGTATTCGGCCAGCGCTTCCTTGCTGGTAAATTCGGAGTACAAAATCACATCGTAGGTCGCTTCCAGACCGGGCTGGGCCAGGGCGACCTCGAATTTCAGGGTGCCCGGCGACAGCTTGGCGCAGGCATCGAGCTTTTGCTTCATCTTGACCGCGTTGGCGGCGCGGCCGGATCCCTCGGCAAAGTCCTTGAGCTTCCACATCACAATATGTTTGATCATGGCTTTTCCTTAGAACCAAGCGTCTTGCATGTCCAGCGTGGTGGTGTCGATGCTGGCGAGCAGGTCAAGCTGCTGCGGCACCTTCGGCAATTCCCACTGGAAGAAATAGCGGCAGGCTTGCAGTTTGCCGTGATAGAAGTTCTGGTCGTCGTCGCTCGCGGCGCCCAGTTTTTGGGTGGCAACGAGCGCCTGTTCCAGCCACATCCAGGCGACCACGGCGTGGCCGACCGCTTCCAGATACAGGCTGGCGTTGGCCAGCGTCTTGTTCATGTCGCCCGCTTCGTACAGCGTGGCCGTGACACGGCCGATGCGGGCCCAGATCTCTTCCAGCTGTGCAGCGTAGCCTTGCAGATCGGGGGCCTCGGCCAGCCGCACCTTGCCGATGCTGGCGGCCAGTTCGCCGCTGATCGCCTTGAACAGCGCACCTTTCTGCATCGATACCTTGCGGCCCAGCAGGTCCAGCCCGTGAATCCCGTGCGTGCCTTCGTGAATGGCGTTCAGGCGGTTGTCGCGGTAGAACTGCTCGACATTGTATTCGCGCGTGTAGCCGTAGCCGCCGTGCACCTGAATGGCAAGGCTGTTCGCTTCCACGCACCATTGCGACGGCCACGACTTGGTGATCGGGGTCAGGAAGTCGAGCAGCATGCCCGCGTGGGCGCGCGCTTCCGCTTCGGGCGCCGTGTTGTGTTCGTCCACCAGCTTGGCCGAGTACATGACCAGCGCCATGGCCCCTTCCGCGTACGCCTTCTGGGCCAGCAGCATGCGCCGCACATCGGTGTGTTCGATGATGGCAACTTGCGGCTTGACCGGATCCTTCTCGGCCGGATGGCGGCCCTGCGGACGGTTGCGCGCATAGTCGAGCGCGTGCAGATAGCCGGTCACGCCCAGCACGGCGGCGCACATGCCGACGCCGATGCGCGCTTCGTTCATCATGTGGAACATGTTCATCAAGCCCTGGTGCGGCTCGCCGACCAGATAGCCGATGGCGCCCGCCTTGCCGTCCGGCTTGTGGCGTCCCTCGCCAAAGTTGAGCAGGCAGTTGGTGGTGCCGCGGCTTCCCATTTTATGGTTCAGACCGGCCAGGACGACGTCGTTGCGTTCGCCGATGCCGCCATCTTCCCCGACGAGGAATTTGGGCACGATGAACAGGGAAATGCCTTTGACGCCGGGAATGAGCTTGCCGTCCGGACCGGGAATCTTGGCCAGCACGAGGTGCACAATATTGCCGGCCAAATCATGCTCGCCGGCCGAAATCCACATCTTGTTGCCGGTCAGGCGGTACTGGCGCTCGCCCTCCGGCCCAGGGACCGGGTCGGGCTCGGCGCGGGTGGTGATGTCCGACAAGCTGGAGCCGGCTTGCGGCTCGGACAGGCACATGGTGCCGAAGAACTTGCCCGCGAGCAGAGGCCGCACAAAGCGGTCGATCTGGCGCGGCGTGGCAGTCTTGAGCAAGGTGTTGGCATTGCCGACCGTCAGGAAAATATAGGCCGAGGTGGCGATGTTGGCCGAGGTGAACCAGGCCGACAGCGCCTTGTCGACGACGCAAGGCAACTGCATCCCGTCGAATTCGTAATCCTGGCCGGACGCCATCAGGCCGGCGGCGGAAAACGCGTCGAGCGCGGTTTTCACCTCGGGAATGATGGTGACCTTGTGGCCGTCGAAATGCGGCTCGTTAGCGTCGTTCTTTTTGTTATGGGGTGCGAACAGGTCGGTGGCGATCTGTTCGGCGGTGTCGAGCGCGGCGTTGAATGTTTCGCGGCTGTGGTCCTGGAAGCGAGGACGCGCGGTCAGCGCCTCCACGTCCAGCCACTCGTACAACAGGAAGTCGATGTCGCGGCGCGACAATATCTTCGATTGCATGAGGAAATCCTGGTGGCGCCGGGGAAAAGCGGCCAGGGCGGCCGCGCCCCGGCTGGGTTTACACGACTTCGAACAGGCCCGCGGCGCCTTGGCCGCCACCGATGCACATGGTCACCACGACGTACTTGACGCCACGGCGCTTGCCTTCGATCAGCGCATGGCCGACCAGGCGCGCACCGGACACGCCGTAAGGGTGGCCGACGGCAATCGCGCCGCCGTTGACGTTAAGGCGTTCCATCGGAATGCCGAGGCGGTCGGCGCAGTACAGCACCTGGACCGCGAACGCTTCATTCAATTCCCACAGGCCGATGTCGGACACCGACAAGCCCGCCTTTTGCAGCAATTTAGGAATGGCGAACACGGGGCCGATGCCCATTTCGTCCGGCTCGCAGCCGGCCACGGCGAAGCCGCGGAAGATGCCGAGCGGCTGCAGGCCGCGCGCTTCGGCCACTTTGGCGCTCATCACGATGGCCACCGAAGCGCCGTCCGAGAACTGGCTGGCATTGCCGGCGCTGATGACCCCGCCCGGCACGGCCGAACGGATCTTCGATACCGCTTCGATGGTGGTGTCGGCGCGGATGCCTTCGTCGGCCGAGATCGTTACTTCGCGCGACAGCAGCATGCCCGATTCCTTGTCGGCCACGCCCATGATGGTGGTCATCGGCACGATTTCGGCATCGAACTTGCCGGCGGCCTGGGCGTTGGCGGCGCGCTGCTGGCTCTGCACGCCGTATTCATCCTGGCGCTCGCGGCTGATGTTGTAGCGCTTGGCGACGGTTTCGGCCGTCTGCAGCATCGGCCAGTACAGGGCCGGCTTGTTTTGCTGCAGCCAGACTTCGGCCAGCATGTGGGTATTCATTTCCTGCTGCACGCAGGAAATCGACTCGACGCCGCCGGCGGCGTAGACCTCGCCTTCGCCGGCGATCACGCGCTGGGCCGCCAGGGCGATGGTTTGCAGGCCCGACGAGCAGAAACGGTTGACCGTCATGCCGGCCGTGGTGACCGGGCAGCCGCCGCGCAGGGCGATCTGGCGCGCGATGTTGGCGCCGGTGGCACCTTCCGGATTGGCGCAGCCCATGATCACGTCTTCGACCATGCCCGGCTCGATCCCGGCGCGCGCGATCGCGGCCTGCAGCACGTGCCCGCCCAGCGTGGCGCCGTGGGTCATATTGAATGCCCCTTTCCACGATTTGGCCAGGCCGGTGCGGGCGGTCGATACGATGACGGCGTCTAACATGTTTGTCTCCTGAGTTGGATGTTGTGGTTGCTGCGTTCGATACGAGAATAGCACATTTTAGTACGACCGTTCGCAAAATTATTGCAGTAAGTTTCGAGTAAGTTTCAAGCAAGGATGACGTAAGCTTAAGCGGCCACACTCCGTGCTAGCTGAGGAACTATCGGCTAATCCGATGACGCAACAACCACAATGATTACGGAGACAACATGGCTATCACATCGGCGGCAAATGGGCGCAAGTCCGTCCCGACGGCGCAAGGACTGACCAAGGAAGAAAAGAAGGTCATCTTTGCCTCGTCGCTCGGCACCGTGTTTGAATGGTACGACTTCTACCTCTACGGCTCGCTCGCAGCAATTATCGCCAAACAATTCTTTGTTGGCGACCCGACCACCACCTTCATTTTCGCGCTGCTCGCGTTTGCCGCCGGCTTCATCGTGCGTCCGTTTGGCGCGCTGGTGTTCGGCCGGCTCGGCGACATGATCGGCCGTAAGTACACCTTCCTGGTCACCATCCTGATCATGGGTGCGTCGACCTTCATCGTCGGTTTGCTGCCATCGTATGCCAGCATCGGCATCGCGGCCCCGATCATCCTGGTCACCCTGCGCATCCTGCAAGGCTTGGCGCTGGGCGGCGAATACGGCGGCGCGGCAACCTACGTGGCCGAGCACGCGCCTGAAGGCAAGCGCGGCTTCTTCACCTCGTGGATCCAGACCACGGCGACCATGGGCCTGTTCCTGTCGCTGATCGTCATCACCAGCACCCGCACCTTCCTCGGCGAAGCCGCCTTCGAAGCCTGGGGCTGGCGCGTGCCGTTCCTGGTGTCCGTGCTGCTGCTGGGCATCTCGGTGTGGATTCGTCTGTCGATGAACGAGTCGCCTGCCTTCGCCAAAATGAAGGCCGAAGGCCGCACCTCGAAAGCGCCGCTGACCGAGTCCTTCCTGCACGGCAAGAACGCCAAGATCGTGCTGCTGGCGCTGATCGGCCTGACCATGGGCCAGGCAGTGGTTTGGTACACCGGCCAGTTCTACGCCCTGTTCTTCCTGACCCAGACCTTGAAAGTGGACCTGCTGACGGCCAACCTGATGGTGGCCGGCGCGCTGCTGCTGGCCACGCCGTTCTTCATCGTGTTCGGCAGCCTGTCGGACAAGATTGGCCGTAAGTGGATCATCCTCGGCGGTTGCCTGATCGCCGCGCTGACCTTCTTCCCGATCTTCAAGGGCTTGACCCACTACGCCAATCCGGCGCTGGAAAGCGCGCTGGTCAATTCGCCGGTGCGCGTGATTGCCGACCCATCGACCTGCCACTTCCAGTTCAAGCTGACCGGCACCGAGAAGTTCCCATCTTCGTGCGATATCGCGACCGGCATCCTGACGGGCGCATCGGTCAGCTACACGATCGAAGAAGGCGAGAAATTCTCGATGGCCAAAATTGCCGTGGGCGACAAGCAGATCACCTCGTTCAACGCCGTCATGACCGCCGACAACCTCAACTTCGACGCGGACAGCAAGACCAAGGAAGGTGCGTTGAAGAAAGAAGTTGGTGCCGCAATCAAGGCAGCAGGCTATCCGGCCAAGGCCGATCCTGAACAGGTCAACAAGCCGATGGTGATCGCGCTGCTGTTCGTGCTGGTGCTGTATGTGACGATGGTGTACGGACCGATTGCCGCCATGCTGGTGGAAATGTTCCCGACCAAGATCCGCTACACCTCGATGTCGCTGCCTTACCACATCGGTAACGGCTGGTTCGGCGGCTTGCTGCCGACCACGGCCTTCGCGCTGGTGGCCTTGAAAGGCGACATCTACTATGGCCTGTGGTATCCGATCATCATTGCCGGCATCACGGTGGTGGTCGGCGCCCTGTTCGTCAAAGAAACCAAGGACAACGACATCTACGCTGCCGACTAAGCAGCGGTCCGCCTCCCCCGAATGCCGCCAGCGATGGCGGCATTTTTCATTCGGGGTCAGACCTCGACACTGCAATTCTTTCAAAATTGGGGTCAGACCTCCATTCCCGTGCATCGCAGCAATGCCCCCGTCGCATGCAACGCACAAACCGTCGCTGCGACGTGCTTCATCGGGCGCAATTGGAGCTGGGCCAGTTCGCCAGCAAATAAAGTTCGGACATCCCACATTTTTGTTATTGAACATCGGGGTCAGACCACAATTCCGCAATTCTTGCAAAATTGTGGTCTGACCCCGGTTTGGTATGATGTTGCACTTTCAAAAAAACAATGGGGATGAAATTCATGATCAAACGTCTGTTCCTGCTGAGCGCCTGTGCGCTGGCCGTCAACGCCGCTGTCGCCGCTCCGCGCGGTTTCACCGTCGAAGATCTGGTCCGCCTCGAACGCGTCAGCAGCCCCGCACTGTCGCCCGACGCCAGCCGCGTCGTCTACACCGTGCGTAGCACCAATATGGAAAAGAATCGCGGCAATACCCAGCTGTGGATGATCGACCTGCGCGCCGCCAAACCAACGCCCGTGCGCCTCACGTCCAGCGATGCCAGCAGCAGCGATCCGGAATGGTCGCACAGCGGCGACGCCATCTATTTCCTGTCAGCCCGCTCCGGTTCCCAGCAAGTCTGGCGCCTGCCCCTGGGCGGCGGCGAAGCCACCCGTGTGACCGACCTGCCGCTCGACGTCGATAATTTCCGCCTGTCCCCGGCCGGCGACCGCATCGCCCTGTCGATGGGCGTGTTCCGCGATTGCGCCGACCTGGCCTGCAGCAAGACCCGCCTCGATACCATGGCCAAAGACAAGGCCAGCGGCAAAGTCTACGACCGCCTGTTCGTGCGCCACTGGGATACCTGGGCCGACGGCCGCAACGCCGTCCTGTACTCGGCGCCGATCGACAGCAGCGGCCGCGTCAGCGCCGCCCCGGTCAGCCTGAGCGGCAGCCTGGACGGCGACGTGCCCTCCAAGCCCTTCGGCGACCGCGACGAATACAATTTCAGCCCGGACGGCAAGGCCATCGTGTTCGGCCTGCGCACCGCCGGCAAGACCGAAGCCTGGTCCACCAATTTCGACCTGTTCCAGGTCCCTGCCGCCGGCGGCGCAGCCCCGCGCAACCTGACCCCGGAAAATCCGGCCTGGGATGCCAAGCCATCGTTCTCGCCAGACGGCAAGACCCTCGCCTACCTGGCCATGCGCAAGCCGGGCTTCGAAGCCGACCGCTTCCAGCTGGTCTTCATGGATGTGGCCACCGGCAAGAAACGCCTGGTCGCCGAGAACTGGGACCGCTCCATCGCCGATTATCAATGGGCGCCGGATGGCAAAGCCATCCTTGCCACCGCCGACGACATCGGCAACCACCGCCTGTTCTCGATCGACGCGGCCAGCGGCAAGGTCAGCGCGCTGACCGGCAAGGGCTACGTCAGCGGCTTCGACGTGGTCGGCAAGCTGCTGGTGACGGCCCAGGCCAGCCTCGGCAGCCCCGCCCAGTTGTTCCGCACCCGTCTGGGCGAGGACAAGGCGGTCCAGATCACCGACCTCAACACCGAAGCGCTCAAGGACGTCAAATTCGGCGAGTACGAGCAATTCTCCTTCACCGGCGCCAACGGCGAGACCGTCTACGGCCACGTGATGAAGCCATGGAACGCCGCCCCCGGCGGCAAGTACCCGATCGCCTTCCTGGTCCACGGCGGCCCGCAAGGCAGCTTCGGCAATTCCTGGAGCTATCGCTGGAACCCGCAGACCTACGCCGGCGCCGGCTATGCCAGCGTGTTCATCGACTTCCACGGTTCGACCGGTTACGGCCAGGGTTTCACCGATTCGATCAGCGGCGACTGGGGCGGCAAGCCGCTCGAAGACTTGAAACTGGGTCTGGCTGCCGCCGTCAAGAAGTTCCCATGGCTAGACCGCGAGCGCAGCTGCGCCCTGGGCGCCTCCTACGGTGGCTACATGATGAACTGGATCGCCGGTAACTGGAACGATGGCTTCAAGTGCCTGGTCAACCACGACGGCGTGTTCGACACCCGCGGCATGGCCTACGCCACCGAGGAACTGTGGTTCACCGAATGGGAAAACGGCGGCACCTATTACGACAAGCCGGCCGAGTACGAGAAGTTCAACCCGGTCCACTTCGTGAAGAACTGGAAAACGCCGATGCTGGTCGTGCAGGGCGACCTGGACTTCCGCATCCCGACCTCGCAAGCGCTGGGCACCTTCAGCGCGCTGCAGCGCCAGGGCGTCGAGAGCAAGCTGATCGTGTTCCCGGACGAGAACCATTGGGTGCTCAAGCCGGCCAACTCGGTTCAATGGCATAACACAGTCAAGAACTGGCTCGATTCACACATCAAGCCTTGATGTGATCAGCTCCCTTGGCGCCCCATCATGGTGGCGCCGAGGGCGTAGTTTTCCCGCGTCCGCGCTTGCGCGCTGCGACACTTCGGTCCTGTTGGGCAATTCGAAAGTAGACAATGGCGATGGCAAACCACTCCCGCTTTCTCATTTCGTGCGCCAGGGCCGGCACCGTCGCCACCTGCATACAGCTGGTCCTGCTGTCCCTGCCCGTTGCGGCGTTGACCCCGCCCCCTGACCTGCGCCCGCCACCAAGAGCGCAATGGGCGCACCCCGACGTTGAGTGCCAGCACCCTCACTATCCGAAACAATCGCAGCAACGCGAGCAGGTTGGAAAAGTGACGCTCGCGTTTTATGTCGACACGAATGGAAAGGTGTTGGATCGGAAGCTGCTGCGCTCGTCCGGCCATCCACTCCTCGACCAGGCTGCAATGGAAGGATTTTCCCAATGCAGATTCACCCCCGCAAGCTATGACGGTATTCCAGCGCGAGCCTGGGCGATCGTGCGCTATACCTATACGCTCGAATAAAAAATCGCCGTACAGGATCAATATCGTTTTCGCCAGTCGATTGAATAGGAAAGAAATCATGCAATTCCTCTTGGACGCGCATCGCGCCGTATGCACTCTGGCCGCAAGCGCCGTGCTGGCTGGCACAGTCGGGGCCGCACAAGCACAGGTTGCTGATGGCGGGGCACCGTCCAGCCCCAGGATCTTGATGCCGCGAACGGGCGAACTGGTCAAGCCAGCAGGGCGACCCGCACCAACGCGACCAAAACTTCCCAGGCTGATGGACATTGTGGATGGCAGCTGCGCCAACCCTGTGTACCCGGCCCAATCGCTGCGTGACGAACAAACCGGCACCGTCGACATGGCATTTCTGGTCGATGTCACCGGGAATGTCATTGAATCGAAGATCATGCGCTCGTCCGGATTCAATGTGCTGAACGAGGCGGCGCTATCGGCACTGAGCAAATGCAAATTCGTGCGCATCGATCATGCGCCTATCCAGAAGCCGACCTGGACCTCGTGGACTCATGTATGGTCGCTGGAATAGGTTGACGCGGGCCATGTACCACTGGACGATCTTTGACCCGACAAGGCGAACACTGCAGGCCGTCGCAGCGTGCTGCCTGTTGTTCGCATCGGCAAGCAGCTTCGCCAATACCGGCCAGTACCACGCAAACGTCAGACCAGGCGAAAAGACGCGCATGCTGGACCAAGCAACAGGCTGCGGAATGCCAAGATGGCCGCGCACGTCGATCCGGTTTGATGAGGCGCCGCAAATAGAGCTAGGATTATTGCTTGACCGCCGCGGACGAGTGATCGCGACACGGGTGGGGAAATCGACCGGCGTCAAGTTGTTCGACAACGCAGCCCGGAAGGCCGTGAAGACCTGCCAATTTCCGCGTGCCTCGGGCACCACACATGCACCTGCGCACTGGAGCCACGTAATCTATCAGTGGCATCTCGACTGAGGCGCATTTAACGCCGGCCTCAGTCCCCGGACAGGTCCGGGAAGCTCCGATAAGGGTCACCGTCGCCAATCGAAAATTCCGCACTGCGGTTAATGGCGTACGTGCCAAACGCCTTTTTGGGCTCCCGATACAAAGCCAGAACCAGCAACGCGCCAAGCAGTGGAAACAACCACACGAGCGCGATCTGCGCCAGACGTTGTCTCCGCTCCGACAGGTCATCCCGCAGGATCGCCCGCGTTGCCATTACATCGAGTCCCACGATCGTCGCAAGTATCAACGCGACGACGGCCATATCACCCTTACTCATTCTTTCATCCTCATTGGTGGATGCCCTTGTGCGCAGTATGCCCGGCGCCCGCGCCATAGTCAAACCACGCGAAAAAAAAGCCGCTATCGCTAGCGGCTTCTCAATGATCTTCCCGGACTGCTTATCCGTTAAACCCCTTGCCCTCGCCCGCCAGTTTGACCATCAGCGGCGCAGGCGCCCACGCATCGCCATGGCGACCGGCGGCGTACTTCTCCATCGCGCCCAGCACATTGGGCAGTCCGACCATATCGGCATAGAACATCGGCCCGCCGCGGAACAGCGGGAAGCCATACCCGGTCAGGTACACCATGTCGATATCGGAAGCGCGCATCGCGATGCCCTCTTCCAGAATCCGCGCGCCTTCATTGACCAGTGAGTAGACCAGGCGCTCCACAATCTCCTGATCGCTGATCTTGCGGCGCTCGACGCCAATATCGGCCGAGTGCTTGACGATCATGTCGTTCACATCCTTGGATGGATAGGCCTTGCGGTCGCCCGCCTTGTAGTCATACCAGCCGGCGCTGGTTTTCTGTCCGAAGCGGCCCATCTCGCACAACAGATCGGCGGTCTTGGAATACGTAATCTCCGGCGACTCCACATAACGGCGCTTGCGGATATACCAGCCGATGTCATTGCCGGCCAAATCGCCCATGCGGAACGGTCCCATGGCGAAACCGAACTTCTCGACCGCCTTGTCAACTTGCTCCGGCAAACAGCCCTCTTCCAGCAGGAAGCCGGCCTGACGGCTGTATTGTTCGATCATGCGGTTGCCGATAAAGCCATCGCACACGCCCGATACCACGCCAGTTTTGCGCAGTTTCTTCGACAGCGCCAGCGTGGTCGCCAGCACGTCCTTGCCGGTCTTGGCGCCGCGCACGATCTCGAGCAGCTTCATGACGTTGGCAGGGCTGAAGAAGTGGGTGCCGACCACGTCCTGCGGACGGGCCGTGAAGGCGGCGATCTTGTCCAGGTCCAGTGTCGACGTGTTCGAGGCCAGGATCGCGCCCGGCTTCATCACCGCGTCGAGCTGCTTGAACACCGACTCCTTGACGCCCATGTCTTCGAACACGGCTTCGACTACGATGTCGGCATCGGCAATGTCGGCGTAGTTGAGGGTGCCGCTGATCAGACCCACGCGCTGTTCGAACTTCTCGGGCGTCAGTTTGCCCTTCTTCATGGTGTTTTCGTAGTTCTTGCGGATGGTGGCGATGCCCTTGTCCAGCGCTTCCTGGCGCGTTTCAAGCAGCACCACGGGGATGCCCGCATTGACGAAGTTCATGGCGATGCCGCCGCCCATGGTGCCGGCGCCGATCACGGCCGCCTTCTTGATCTCGCGGGTCGGCGTATCGGAAGGCACGTCAGGCACCTTGCTGGCGACGCGTTCCGCCAGGAAGGCATGACGGAGCGACTTCGATTCCGGCGTCTGCATCAGGTGCAGGAAGCGCTCGCGCTCGAACTTGAGGCCATCTTCGAATTTCTTGGTGACCGAGGCGGCGACCGTTTCCACGCATTCGAGCGGCGCCGGGAACGGGCCAGCCATGACCTTGACGGTATTGCGCGAGAACTGCAGGAACGCTTCATGGTTCGGATAATCGACCTTGCGGTCGCGCACGCGCGGCAATGGACGCACATCGGCGACTTTTTCGGCAAACGCGATGGCCGAGGCCAGCAAATCCGAACCGGCGGCGAATACTTCGTCGAACAGCGCCGTCTTGGCCAGCTTTTCCGACATCACGGGGGTACCCGAGACCACCATGTTCAACGCCATTTCCAGACCCAGCACGCGCGGCAGGCGCTGCGTGCCGCCGGCGCCCGGCAGCAAGCCCAGTTTGACTTCCGGCAGCGCGATCTGCGCACCAGGCAAAGCCACACGGTAGTGGCAGCCGAGGGCCAGTTCGAGCCCGCCGCCCATCGCCACGGAATGAATCGCCGCGACCACCGGCTTGGTCGAGCTTTCAACGATATTGATCAACGTGCCCAGATTGGGCTCGGCCATCGCCTTGGGCGAATTGAATTCCTTGATGTCGGCGCCGCCCGAAAATGCCTTGCCGGCGCCGGTAATGACAATGGCTTTCACCGCGTCGTCTGCCTGCGCCTTGCGCACGCCGTCGGCCACGGCCGAACGGGTGGCGTGTCCCAGTCCGTTGACCGGCGGATTATTGAGTGTGATGACAGCTACACTGCCATTGACCAGGTATTCGGCGCTCATGTCTCTTCCTTTGTTAGTTGAAGCAATCTCTCAACTATACATCAAATAATAGTACGGTCGTATTATTTTTTGACATCATCAGACTTCGAGCCATTCCTTGCGCACGGTGGCGTCGGCCCGCAATTGCGCCGGCGTGCCCTCGAATACAATGGCGCCATGCCCCATCACGTAGACGCGCTGCGAAATCTCGAGCGCGATGGCCAATTTCTGCTCGACCAGCAGCACCGAAATCCCCTTCTCCTTGAGCGCGAGCAGATACTCGGCCACCAGCGCCACGATCTTGGGCGCCAGCCCTTCGGTCGGCTCGTCGATCATGATCAGGTCCGGGTCGCCCATCAGGCTGCGGCACAGGGTCAGCATCTGCTGCTCGCCACCGGACAGAAAGCCCGCCGGCACCGTGCGCCGCTCTTCCAGCCGCGGGAACATGCGGTACATATCGGCGAGCGCCCAGCGCCCGCCCGGTGTCGACTTCTTTTGCCCGAGGATCAGGTTCTGCTCCACCGTCAGCGTGGGAAAGATGTCGCGATTCTCGGGCACGTAGGCGAGCCCCCTATGCGCGATCTGGAATGCCTTCAGCCCCAGCAGCTCCTGATCCTTGAAGTGGACCGAGCCGCTCGCCTGGACCTGGCCCATGACGGCCTTGACCAGAGTCGACCGGCCCACGCCATTGCGCCCCAGCAGACTGACAATCTCTCCTTTGCCGATGCGCAGATCGACGCCATGCAGGATATGGCTCTTGCCGTACCAGGCATGCAGGTCCTTCACTGCGAGGATGTCACTCATGCGCGCTCCCGTCGCCCAGGTAAGCCGCCTGCACGGCGGCATTCGAGCGGATATTAGCCGGGGTATCGCAGGCGATGACCTCGCCATACACCAGCACCGCGATCTTGTCGGCCAGGCCGAACACGACGCTCATGTCATGTTCGACCATCACCAGCGATTTGCCGGCGGTGACCTTGCGGATCAATTCGACCGCGGCGTCGGACTCCGACCGGCTCATGCCGGCCGTCGGTTCGTCGAGCAGGATCACGTCGGCGCCGCCGGCGATGGTGATCCCGATTTCGAGCGCGCGCTGCTCGGCGTAGGTCAGCACGCCGGCCAGCACCTTGCGCTGGCGCTGCATGCCGATCTGTTCGAGCACTTCCTCGGCCCGTTCATGCGCGTCGCGCAGCCCGTTCAGGCGCTGCCAGAATGAGTACTTGTAACCGAGCGACCACAGGACCGCGCAGCGCAGGTTCTCGTACACCGACAAGTTCTCGAACAGATTACTGATCTGGAAGCTGCGCGACAGGCCGCGCCGGTTGATCTGGTAAGGCCGCAGCCCGCTGATGCTCTCGCCGTTGAGGCAGATGTCGCCGCCGCTGATGCCGAAGCGGCCCGAGACCAGGTTGAACAAGGTCGATTTGCCGGCGCCATTGGGGCCGATCACCGCCACCCGCTCGCCCTTGGCCACCGTCAGGCTGGCGCCGCGGATGATCTCGGACTTGCCGAAGCTTTTGCGGACATCCTTCAATTCCAGTGCGTTCATACGATGCTCCGCTGTTTGGCCACGATCGCCGCGTGCACGTCGCCCCACACCGCCCGGTAACGGGGCAGCAGCGCGCGGTAGCCGCCCATGCCGGCCGCCAGCAAGGCGCCAGCGAGCAGCCAAGGCGGCGCCGTCTTGGTATCGACTTGTTGATGGAACAGGGACATGACGCTGCCGTTGGCCCCTTCCAGCGTCAGATGGTACATCATCTCGATGCCCATCACGAAGCCCGTCAATCCCAGCAGCGACACCGCGCACAGGGCCAGCAGCCGCTTCCAGATGCGCCGCAGGTGCCCATGCGAGGCGACCCGCACCAGCATCAGGATCAGACTGGCCAGCCCGGCCGGCGCGAAGCGCACCATCAGGATGAAAAACAGGCCAAGATACAGCTGCCACGCGGGCGTGAAGTCCGACAGCATCACCGAGAAGAAAACCCCAACTACGGCGCCCAGCAAAGGACCGAAGAAAAAGCCGATCCCGCCGATGAACACGAACAGCAGCACCGCGCCCGAGCGCACCGCGCTCACATTCTCGGCGCTGACGATCTCGAAGTTGATCGCGCCCAGGCCACCCGAGATACCTGCGAAAAAGGCGGACAGGATCAGCGTCAGGTAGCGCACCCACTGGGTGTCGTAGCCGATGAATTCCACCCGCTCAGGGTTGTCGCGCACGGCGTTGACCATGCGCCCCAGGGGCGTCTGGGTAAAGGCGAACATGGCGATGGTGCTGACGAACAGCCAGGCCGCGATCAGGTAGTACACCTGAATCTGCGGCCCGTAACTGATCCCGAACGGCGCGGCGCCGCGCACCCGGTTGGTGGTGATGCCGCCTTCGCCGCCAAAAAAATCCGGGAACATGAGCGAGCTGGCAAACACCAGCTCCACCAGGCCGAGCGTGATCATGGCGAACGTGGTTCCGGATTTTTTGGTCGTCACATAGCCGAACAACACGCCAAAGCCCATGCCCGCGATACCGCCCACCAGCGGGATCAATGAAGTAGGAATGGCCGCGCCGATCCCGCTGCTGTTCATCGCATGCACGGCAAAGAATGCGCCGAGGCCGGAATAGACCGCATGCCCGAACGAGAGCATGCCGCCCTGCCCCAGCAGCATGTTGTACGACAGGCCGAAGATCATGACGGTGCCGATCTGCGACAGGATCGACAGCGCGGCGCCCTTGGTGAACACCATCGGCGCGACGATCAGCAGCAGCGCAAAGCCGCCCCACACCAGGTAGCGCGCAAAATTAATCGGGGTATAGGTCAGCCTCATTCGCGCGTCCCCATCAAGCCCTTGGGGCGGAAGATCAGGATCAGCACCAGCAGCAGGTAAGGCAGAATCGCCGCGCTCTGCGAGATGGTCAGCTTGAAAATGGCGTAGCCGGGCGTACTCTCGTTGATGCTCGCGCCCATGCCATTGAGGAGCGACATCAGGGAATAATCGAGCGCCACCGCGAATGTTTGCATCACCCCGATCAGCAGCGACGCGACAAAGGCGCCGGCCAGTGAACCCATGCCGCCCACAACCACCACCACGAAGATGATGCTGCCGACCGTAGCCGCCATGGCCGGCTCGGTCACGAAGGCGTTGCCGCCAATGACCCCTGCCAGCCCGGCCAGCGCGCAGCCACCGCCGAACACCCACATGAAGATGCGCGGTACGTTATGCCCCAGCGCCTCGACCGCATCGGGATGGGTGAGCGCGGCCTGGATCACGAGGCCGACCCGGGTGCGTGTGAGCACCAGGTAGATCGCCGCCAGCATCGACAGCGCCACCAGCATCATGAAGCCGCGGTACATGGGGAAGGTGGTGCCGAAGAGCGTAAACAGCGGCCCATCGAGCATCGGCGGTATGGCGTACTTGACCGCCGCCCTGCCCCACAGCAGCTGCACCAGCTCCACCACGAGGTAGGACAGTCCGAACGTGAACAGCAGTTCGACGATGTGCCCGTACTTGTGCAGTGGGCGCAGTCCGTAGCGCTCCACCAGCGCCCCGATCAGCCCTACCGCCACGGGCGCGAGCACCAGCGCGGGCCAGAACCCGATGAAGGAGCTGATGGTGTAGGCCATGTAGGCCCCCAGCATGTAGAAACTGGCGTGCGCAAAATTGAGCACGCCCATCATGCTGAAGATGAGCGTCAGGCCGGACGAGAGCATGAACAGCAGCAGTCCGTAACTGACGCCGTTCAGCAGGGTGAACAGCGTGAATTCCATGAATGGATCGCAGACGAAAGGAAAAAATGGACCCGCGGCCAGGGGCCGCGGGCGGCGGCGTTCAGGGAGCCGGACGCTTCATCTGGCACGAGGTCGGCTGCGTCGCATAATACGCATCGATCTTCTTGTCCATCTTCCAGCCGTAGCCGGTGTTTTCCTGGTCATACTTGACGGCCTTGCCATCGACCTTGCTCCAGGTGCCGATGTACAGCGGCTGCTGCAGCTGGTGGTCGACCTTGTTCATCATGACGCCACCGTTCAGGCTCTGGAACTTGGCGCCCTCCATCGCAAACGCCACCTTGACCGGGTCGGTCGATTTGGCCTGCTTGATCGCCTGCGCCAGCATGCCGATGCTGCTGTGCGTTTGCGCGGTGTAGAAGTCGTCGTTGTACTTCTTCTTGTAGCCTTCGACGATGTCCTTGCCGCTGGCCGGATCGGCATTGATCATCCAGTTGCCGACGATCTTGACGTGGTCGGCGCCGGCCGCGCCCATCGCGGTCGGCACGCCCGTGGTCACGGCGTAGTAGGTATAAAAGTTGGCCTTGAGGTCGGCATCCTTGGCGGCGCGGATCAGCAGCGCCAGGTCGGCGCCCCAGTTGCCGGTAATGACCGTGTCGGCGCCGGACGCCTTGATCTTGGCGATGTAGGGCGAGAAGTCCTTGACCTGGGCGATCGGGTGCAGATCGTCGCCCACGATCTTGATGTCCGGCCGCTTGCGCTTGAGGTAATCCTTGGCCGCGCGGCTGACCGCCTGTCCGAAGGCGTAGTTCTGGCCGATGATGTAGACGTTCTTGATGTCCTTGTTGGGCGCCATGTAGGTGGTCAGCGCCTCCATCTTCATGTCGGAATTGGCGTCGAAGCGGAAATGCCAGAAGCTGCATTTGCTGTTCGTCATGTCCGGATCGATGGCGGCGTAGTTCAGGTAGACCACTTCCTTGCCCGGATTGCGTTCGTTGTGCTTGTTGATCGCATCCAGCAAGGCCAGGCCCACGCCCGAGCCGTTCCCCTGGGTGATATAGCGGTAACCCTGGTCGATCACGGCCTTGAGCTGGGTCAGCGACTCTTGCGGGCTGCCCTTGTTGTCAAAGCCGACCACCTCGATCTTGTGTTCGCCCGCCCATTTCTGTGTGTTGGCCAGGTCGCCAATCGTCTGGAAACTCTTGAGCTGATTCTGTCCGACTGGCGCAAACGGCCCCGACAGCGGGTCAATGAACGCGATTTTTACGGTTTCTGCCTGTGCTGCCACGCTCAGCATTGCGAGCGAAATAGCCAGGGCCAACGGGCGAATAGTCTTGATCATTGGGTCTCCATCCTTCGGTTTTTTATAGTAAGGCGTTGACTGCGAGGTGAAACGAGATCAGGCGGTGGGCAGCTTGTACTCCTTGAACTGCTCGCGCAGCTTGTTCTTCTGGACCTTGCCGGTGGCGCCCATCGGCAAGGCGTCGAGGAAGACGACGTCGTCGGGCATCCAGAATTTGGCGATCTTGCCGTCATAGAAATGCAGCAGTTCTTCCTTGCTGACGTCCATGCCGGGCCGTTTGACGACCAGCAGCAGCGGCCGTTCGTCCCATTTTGGATGGGCCACGCCGATGCAGGCGGCCTGCAACACTGCCGGATGGGCCATGGCGATGTGTTCCAGGTCGATACTGCCGATCCATTCGCCGCCGGACTTGATCACGTCCTTGCTGCGGTCGGTGATCTGCATGTAGCCGTCTTCGTCGATGGTGGCCACGTCGCCGGTCGGGAACCAGCCGTCGACCAGCACCTCGCCGCCCTCGTTCTTGAAGTAGCTGCTGATGATCCAGGGACCCTTGACGTGCAGGTGGCCGAAAGTGGTGCCATCCCAGGGCAGCGCGTTGCCGTTGTCGTCGACAATCTTCATGTCCACGCCATACACGGCATGGCCCTGCTTTTGCAGAATCTTGCGCTGGGCTTCCTTGGGCAGCGATAGATGCTTCGTCTGCAGCACGCCGGCCGTGCCCAGCGGCGACATTTCGGTCATGCCCCAGGCGTGGATGACTTGCACGTCGAATTTGTCGATCAGGGTATCCATCATCGCCGGCGGGCAGGCCGAGCCGCCGATCACGGTGCGGCGGAAGGTGGAAAACTGCAAATTGTTTTGCAGGGCGTAATTGACCAGGCCCAGCCACACAGTCGGCACGCCGGCCGAGAAGGTCACGCCTTCGGACTCGAACAAGTCGTAGAGCGACTTGCCGTCGAGCGCCGCGCCCGGATAGACCATTTTGGCCCCCGACAGCAGCACCGAATACGGCAAGCCCCAGGCATTGACGTGGAACATCGGCACCACCGGCAGCACGGTGTCGCGCGCCGAGACGTTGAGGGCATTCGGCATGGCCGAACCATAGGCGTGCAGCACGGTCGAACGGTGGGAGTACAGGGCGCCCTTGGGGTTGCCCGTGGTGCCGGACGTATAGCACAGCGAGGCAGCCGCGTTTTCATCGAACAGCGGCCAGGCATAGTCGTCGCCGCTGGCGGCCATCAAGTCTTCGTAGCACAGCAAGTTGGCGATCTTGGTTTCCTGCGGCATGTGCGTGCGGTCCGTCATCAGCACGAAGGCTTTCACGGTCTTGCAGTGGGCCGCCACCGCGTCGATCAGCGGCAGGAAAGTCAGGTCGAAGAACAGGTACTGGTCTTCGGCGTGGTTGACGATATAGGCGATCTGCTCGGGGTGCAGGCGCGGGTTAATGGTGTGCAGCACCGCGCCCGAGCCGGACACGGCGTAATACAGTTCCATGTGGCGGTAGCCGTTCCAGGCCAGGGTCGCCACGCGCTCGCCCATGGTCACACCCAGCTTGGTGAGGGCATTGGCCATCTTGCGCGCGCGTTGCTCGCAATCGCGGTAGGTGTAGCGGTGGAGGTCGCCTTCAACCCGGCGCGAGACAATTTCTGAATGGGGATAGTTTTTTGCTGCGAACTCGAGAATGCCTGAAATGAGCAGCGGCTGGCTCATCATCTGGCCCATCAAGGGACTCATCTGGTACGACGTCATCGACACTCCTGTTCACGCACTGCAATAGGAAAACCCAGTTTCGTACGACCGTGCTAAAACAGTCAACGTTTTTCGATTGTGCAATGCAGCAGGCCGTCTTTTCACACCGGTTACAAGATGTAAGCAGGATACGCCCCAATTGTGCGGCGGTCCATAATCGGCACGTTACGGTACAATTCTGACAATTTCTAATTACCTGACCGCGACTGGAACTGCCATTACTGCCGACGACCTTCCATTTGACAATTCGTTCGCCGCATTGCCGCCTTCGTTCTATACCCGCCTGATGCCGACTCCCCTGCCCGCGCCCTACTTCGTCGCGGCAAGTTCGCGCGCAGCGCAGCTGGTTGGACTTTCTGCAGAGCAATTGGCGACCGACGACTTTGTTGCCGCCTTTACCGGCAATCAGGTGCCGCCACGCGCCATGCCGCTGTCGGCCGTTTATTCGGGCCACCAGTTCGGGGTCTGGGCCGGACAACTCGGCGACGGGCGCGCCATCCTGCTCGGTGAACTGGCCGGGGCAGACGGACCGATGGAAGTCCAGCTCAAGGGCGCCGGCCTCACGCCGTATTCGCGCATGGGCGACGGTCGCGCCGTGCTGCGCTCCTCGATCCGCGAATTTTTGTGCTCGGAAGCCATGGCTGCGCTGGGCATTCCCACCACGCGCGCGCTGACACTGACTGGTTCGGATCAGCCGGTCATGCGCGAATCGATGGAAACCTCGGCCGTGGCAACCCGCATGGCGCGCAGTTTCGTGCGTTTCGGCTCGTTCGAGCACTGGTTTTACCGCGACCGCCCGGAAGAGCTGCGCGTGCTGGCCGACTATGTGATCGCCACCTTCTATCCCGAGCTGGCCGGCGCCGCCAACCCCTACCAGGCCTTGCTGACCGAAGTGACGCGCCGCACCGCGCGCCTGATCGCGCACTGGCAGGCGGTCGGCTTCATGCATGGCGTGATGAACACCGACAATATGTCGATCCTCGGCCTGACGCTCGATTACGGCCCCTTCGGCTTCATGGAAGCCTTCGATTCCCAGCACATCTGCAATCATACCGACCAGCAAGGGCGCTATTCCTACGCCAACCAGCCGCAGATCGGCCACTGGAATTGTTTCGCGCTGGGCCAGGCCCTGCTGCCGCTGATCGGTTCGGTCGAGGATGCGCAGGACGCGCTCGGCGTGTACGAAGCCGAATTCGCCAGCAAGATCGACGAGCTGCTGCACGCCAAGCTGGGCCTGGCGATGTTCTACGAAAACGACCGCACCCTGTTCGAATCGATGTTTTCCCTCATGCACGAGAACCACGTCGACTTCACCCAGTTCTTCCGCAAGCTGGCCCTGCTGCAGGTGGACCAGCCCGAGCTCGACGCCCCGGTGCGCGACCTGTTCCTCGACCGCGCAGCCTTTGACGGCTGGGCCGTGGACTACCGCGCCCGCCTGCGCAAGGAATTGCGCAGCGACACCGAGCGGCGGCGCGCGATGGACCAGGTCAACCCCAAATTCGTGCTGCGCAACTACCTGGCACAGGTCGCCATCGAAAAGGCGCAAAATAAGGACTTTTCCGAGGTGGCCAAGCTGCTGTCGGTGCTGGAACGTCCGTTCGACGAGCAGCCCGAGAACGAAGCCTACGCCGCGCTGCCGCCCGACTGGGCCAGCCATCTTGAAGTAAGCTGCTCGTCCTGAACCTTCGCAAAGGAATGCACGATGACTGACGACGTAAAAAAAACCGTCAAGACCGACGCCGAATGGCGCGCCATGCTCGACCCCATGGAGTACCAGGTCACGCGCCACGCCGCCACCGAGCGCGCCTTTACCGGCAAGTACTGGGACCACCATGAGCACGGCATTTATACCTGCGTGTGCTGCAACACGCCGCTGTTCGCGTCCGATGCCAAGTTCGATTCCGGCTGCGGCTGGCCCAGCTACTTCAAGGCGCTCGATCCGGCCAATGTGATCGAAAAAACCGACCGTACCCATGGTATGCTGCGCACCGAGATTATTTGCGCCGTCTGCGACGCCCACCTGGGACATGTCTTCCCCGATGGTCCGCCGCCGACAGGATTGCGCTACTGCATCAATTCCGCGTCGCTGCGCTTCGACCCAACCTGAATAAGAATCAGATGAAACTCCTGTTCGACTTTTTCCCGATTGCACTGTTCTTCGCCGTCTTCAAGATCGCGGAAATCTTCCAGCTGCAATCGTTCCAGCTGGTCAGCAAATACATGTCGGGCTTCATTTCGGGCGGCACCATCAAGCCGGACCAGGCCCCGATCATGATTGCCACCGTGGTCGCGATTGTCGCCACCACGCTGCAGATCCTGTACGTCAAGCTCAAGGGCCGCAAGGTCGACCCAATGTTGTGGGTGTCGTTCCTGATCATCACCGTGTTCGGCAGCCTGACCATCTACTACCACAACGAAAACTTCATCAAGATGAAGCCGACCATCATCTACGGCGTGTTCGGGATCGTCATGCTGCTGTCGCAGTTTGTCTTTAAAAAGAACCTGATGCGCGAGGCAATGGAAGAGCAAATCAAGCTGCCCGAGGATGTCTGGCACAAGCTGGGCGTGGCCTGGATCGTGTTTTTCGCGGTGCTGGCGGTAATCAACCTGCTGGTCGCCTTCGTGCTGTTCAAGGATAACACCGGCGCCTGGGTCAATTTCAAGCTGTTCGGCATGATCGGCCTGACCTTCGCCTTCATCGTGGGCCAGACCGTGTTCCTGTCCAAGTACATCGAGGAAGAAAAGGCATGAGCGCGCCGACCCGCGCCGAACGCATCCGCAGCGCGCTGGAAGCGGCCTTGCAGCCGTCCGTGGTGGAACTGAGCGACGAATCGGCCTTGCACGCCGGCCATGCGGGCGCTGCCTCCGGCGGCAGTCATTTCCGCCTGAAAATAGTGTCCGAGCGCTTCGAAGGGCTCAGACTCGTCATGCGACATCGACTCGTGTATGATTCCGTGCACGATATGATGCACACGGAAATCCATGCGTTGGCCATCACTGCACTGGCACCGTCCGAGCAGCAGGCTGCGCCTTGATTCAGCGTGTCTTAAGAAATCTGTCTGACAATTGAACCGCAAAGTAGAAGAACGATTCTGACTTGTCCTAGTAACTTTTTCCCCCAACAGGAATTGATAATGACCTTTAAGCCATCCCGCTTGCTGTTTGTACTGATCGCCGCCGTTGCCATCCCTTCTTTTGCTCAGAACGTTGCAGTCGTGAATGGCAAAGCCATTCCGATGTCGCGCGCCGATGCGCTTATCAAACAGTACGTGGCCCAGAGCGGTCAGCCGGAATCGCCGGAAATGCGTGAATCGGTCAAGCGTGACCTGATCGCCCGCGAAGTGCTGATGCAGGAAGCGAACCGCCTCGGCTTCGACAAGAACCCTGCCGTCAAGCAGCAGCTCGAAACCGCCCGTCAGCAAATCGTCGTCAACGCAATGCTGCGCGACTACATGAGCAAGCATCCGATCAAGGATGAAGAACTGAAAGCCGAATACGACCGCTACAAGACCGTGCTGGGCGACAAGGAATACCATGTGCGCCATATCGTTGCCGAGAACGAAGCCGACGCCAAGGCCATCATCGCCAAGCTCAAGGGCGGCGCCAAGTTCGAAGAACTGGCCAAGGCCTCCAAGGATACCGGCAGCGCCAACAATGGCGGCGACCTCGACTGGCGCGCACCTGCTGACTTCCCGAAAGAATTCAGCGATGCCTTCGTCGGCCTGCAAAAGGGCGCAATCACCGAAAACCCGGTCAAGACCCAGAACGGTTACCACGTGATCAAGCTGGACGATACCCGTCCACTGAAAGTGCCACCGTTCGAGGAACTGAAGCAGCAAATCGGCGAGCGCATGCAGCAAGGCAAACTGATGCAGCTGCAAGAAGAACTGCGCAAAAAAGCAACGATCGTCATGTCCAAGTAATGTGGGCAGGCGGCATCCTTGATGCTGCCCTCGCATGACTCACGGCGCGTGCCTGGTGGCGCGCGCCGGTCGCAAGCACCAGAAATTCTAGGATCGAATCAATGAAGTTGAAGCCCGCTCGCTTGCTGTTGTCCCTTTGCATTCTGGCCGCCGTCCCTGCCTTCGCGCAAGTGGCCGCCACCGTCAACGGGAAGGCGATTCCATCCAGCAAGGTCGATTTGGGCGTCAAGCAACTGGTTGCGCAAGGCAAATATGCCGATACCCCGCAGCTGCGCGAAGCCGTCCGCAAGGACCTCATTACCCGCGAACTGATGATCCAGGAAGCGGACCGCCAGGGATTCGGCACCCGCACCGAAGTCAAATCCGCGCTCGAAAATGCGCGCCAGAGCGTGGTGATCAATGCCCTGCTGGCCGCCCATCTCAAGAAAAACCCCGTCGAAGAAAGCGAACTGCGCGCCGAATTCGCCAGGAATAAGGCGACCTGGTCGGACAAGGATTACCGCGCCCACCACATCCTGGTCGAGTCGGAAGACGAAGCCAAGGCCATCCTCGCCAAGCTCAAGTCCGGCTCCAAATTCGAGGAACTGGCAAAAACCTATTCCAAAGACAGTTCGGCCGTCAACGGCGGCGACCTCGAGTGGGCCAATGCGAGCCGTTACGTGCCTGAATTCTCGCGCGCCATGACCGCCCTGTCCAAGGGCGCCGTCAGCGACGCGCCGGTCAAATCGCGCTTCGGTTACCACATCATCCGTGTCGACGACACCCGTCCCGCCAAGCCGCCCAGCTATGAAGAAGTACGCCAGGAACTGGGCGAAGGCTTGCAGCAGCGCAAACTGCAGAGCTACAAGGAAGAGCTGATGAAGAAAGCCAAAGTCCAGTAAGCCTTGCGCCGCGCACCGCAACAGCCGCCATGATCATTCCTGGCGGCTTTTTTGTTATGATGTCCCCCATGCCGTCTACGCTCCGTCACCTGATCGCCTTTATTTTGCTCGTGCTGATGCCGCTGCAGGCCGTGGCGTCGGTGGTGGAAGCGGCCGCCGCACCGATCGCCGCCTGCTCGGACCAGATGATGGCCAGCGGCTGCTGCGACCATGACGATGACGCCGGCGCCGCCTGCCGCGCCAGCGCCTGCTTCGCCATCGCCGCCCTGGCGCCGCCGCTCGTTGGCGCCGCGGGTGTCCCGTCCAGCGCGGGCGTGGCGGCCGTGCCGGCCGTGTCCCGCATCTATACCTCCTACATTGCCGACGGTCCCCAGCGGCCGCCCTGTCACCACTCCTGATCCGCGAATGCGACTGGCACCGCCAGCCTTTTTCAATGAGGAGAACACATGGACACACAGACCGCAAGGCGATGGACACTGGCCTGCCTTGCCGCCGCCGCAATGCCGGTGGCAGCAGCCCCGATGGGTTTCAAGGATTCGGTGATGGCGATGGGCGACTTTGGCCCCAACTGGCGTGAAGCCTACGCCAACTATGCGCTTACGCCGCGCGACGCGATCGGCGTGAGCGCCACCTGGATGCGGTCCGACGACCGCACGCTGGTGCGCGAAGTCGACGAAGTGAGCTACACGCGCCTGCTCAAGCGCTGGAACCGTCCGCACGCGCAGGCCAATCTCTGGTTCATGGGCGGGGTCGGCACCCTGCGCCGCGACGGGCAATCGCGCACCATGGCCACGCCCGGCGTGCAGGCCGACTACGAGACCACGCGCCTTTATCTGGCCGCTACCTACCGCCTGTACCGGGCGCGCGACGTCAATCACGACTTTAGTTCAATGCGCGCTGGCTTTTCGTTCTATGAGGCGCCCTACGACGCCACCCAGCCCTGGCTGATCCTGGAGGCGCGCCGCATGCATGGCCTGAGCGAGCAAACCGAGATCACGCCCATGCTGCGCTTTATTAACAAGCGCTACTTCGTCGAGGCCGGGCTCAATACCGAAGGCCAGGGCCGCTTCAATGTCATGTATATTTTTTAAGGAGCCATCATGAAAACCATGATCGCCATGCTGCTGCTGGCAGCAAGTATGACCGCCCAGGCGGCCACCACCCTCAAGGCCGAAGTGAACGGCATGGTGTGCGCGTTCTGCGCCCAGGGCATCGAGAAGAAGCTGCGCGCCTTACCGCAGACACGCGACGTGTACGTGAACCTCAAGGACCGCATCGTCGCGGTCGAACTGCGCGACGGCCAGACCCTGGCGCCGCAGGCCGTGCGTGACCTGGTCAAGGATGCCGGCTACGATGTGGTCTCCATCGACACCGTCACGCAAAGCGCGGCCGAACTGAAAGCCGGGAGCACCAAATGAAGGACGGCGGCAATCGCACCGCGTCGCTGCTGTCGCTGTTTACCAGCGGCGGTACGCTGATCTGCTGCGCGCTCCCTGCGTTGCTGGTATCGCTCGGCGCCGGCGCGGCGCTCTCCTCGCTGGTGGCGGCGGTCCCGCAGCTGGTCTGGTTCTCGCTGCACAAGGCCGTCGTATTCGGCGTCGGCGCCCTGATGCTGGCGGCGGCCGGCATCCTGCAGTGGCGCGCCCGCTCCCTGCCCTGCCCCGCCGATCCGGCGCTGGCGGCGGCCTGCGGCGCCAGCCGGCGCAGCGCCGCGCGTCTGTATTTCGTTTCGCTCGCCATTTATCTGACCGGCGCCTTTTTCGCGTTCCTTGCCCCTTTGTTCTGACCTGAAGACCACATGCCCGACCCACATCCGCTCTCCCCCCACATCGACATTCTGCATGGCCGCGACGATCCTTCGTTGCTGCGCGAGGAGATCCTGGCCGACCTGCTCGAAGAAACCGCCCGCCGCACGCCCGACAAGGTGGCGCTGATCTTCGGCGAACGTGAACTAACTTACGCCCAGCTCGACACCCTGGCCGGCATCGGCGCCTCGCGCCTGATCGCGCGCGGCGTGCGGCCCGGCGACATCGTCGGCCTGTGGCTGGAGCGGGGCATTGAATTGCTGGTGCTGCAGGCGGCCATCGCCAAGGCCGGCGCCGCCTGGCTGCCGGTCGACCGCGACACGCCCGTGGAGCGCCTGCAGGTGTGCCTGGAAGACGCCAGCGCGGCCGGCGTGATCGCGGGCGAGGCGGCGCTGGACGTGCTGCCGGACGCCTTCACGCCATCGCGCCTGCTGGCGCCGCTGGCCGAGGGCGAAGCGCTGCTCACGCGCGGGCCCGTGTCGCCGGACGTGCCGGCCTACGTGATCTACACCTCGGGCTCGACCGGCAAGCCGAAAGGCATCCTCATCTCCCAGCGCAGCATCTGCCACTTCCTGCGCAGCGAGAACGACGTGCTGCGCATCGTCGCCGAGGACCGGGTCTATCAGGGCTTCTCGGTCGCCTTCGACATGTCGTTCGAAGAAATCTGGATCGCCTACCTGGTCGGCGCCACGCTCTGGATCGGCCCCAAAGAGATCACGGGCGACCCGGAAACGCTGCCGCGCATGCTGGCCGCCAACGGCGTCACGGTCCTGCATGCGGTGCCGACCCTGCTCGCGCTGTTCAGCGAAGACGTGGCCAGCCTGCGCCTGATCAATCTGGGCGGCGAGATGTGCCCCGATTCGGTGGTCGAGCGCTTCGCCCGCCCCGGCCGCGAGATCTTCAATACCTACGGCCCGACCGAGGCGACCGTCTCGGCCAGCCTGGCGCGCCTGGAACCGGGACGCCCGATCACCATCGGCACGCCCCTGCCCAACTACGGCATGCTGGTGATCGCCACCGAAGGCACCGAACTGACCCTGCTGCCGCGTGGCGAGACGGGCGAGCTGTGCCTGACCGGCCCCGGCCTGTCGGAAGGTTATCTGGGCCGGCCCGATCTGACCGCGGAAAAATTCCTCGTCAATCCCTGGTCCAGCGGGCGCCATGACGGCCGCTTGTACCGCACCGGCGACCTGGCCCGCATCGACAGTGACGGCACGGTCCAGTGCCTGGGCCGTACCGACGACCAGGTCAAAATCCGCGGCTTCCGGGTCGAACTGGGCGAGATCGAAGCGGTCCTGGCCCAGCAGCCGGGTGTGGGCACGGTGGCGGTCCTGCTGCGCAAGGATGATGGCATCGACCAGCTGGTCGCCTACATCGTACCGTCGGGCCGCGACGACACGCTCGATGGCGCCGCCCTGCGCCAGGCCCTGAACCAGCATCTGCCGCCTTATATGGTGCCGGGCCGCTACGAGCAGCTGGCATTGATGCCGCGCCTGACCTCGGGCAAAATCGACCGCAAGGCCCTGCGCGCGATGCCGCTCACGGCATCCGTGGTCGGCAGCGGCGAGTCCGATCTGCCCGAAACGCCCGCCGAAGAAGCCCTGTTCGGCGCCCTCGCTGTACTGTTCCCGGGCCAGCCGATCCGGCGCGACGCTGACTTCTTCACCGATCTGGGCGGCCACTCCTTCTTTGCCGCGCGCCTGGCCACGGCGCTGCGCGCCATTCCCGCCTTTGCCCATGTGACGGTGCGCGACATCTATCAGCACCGCCAGCTGGGCCAAATCGCCGCCGCGCTGGCGGCCGCCCCTGGCGCCGGCGCCGCCGAAAAAGACTGGACGCCGCCGTCCGGCCTGCGCCGCTGGACCTGCGCGCTGGCCCAGGCCGCGGCCGTGCCGCCGCTGGTCACGCTGCGCATGACGCAGTGGCTGGCGCCATTCTTCACCTACCACTTCTTCACCGGCGAACCGGGCGACTCGGTGGCGCGCGCGATCGCCGCCTCGATTGGCGTGTTTCTGCTGGCGACCTTGCTTGAATTCGTGGTCGCCATCGCCGGCAAGTGGATCATCGGCGGCCGCCTGCGGCCCGGCTCTTATCCCCTGTGGGGCGTGACCTACTACCGCTGGTGGCTGGTGGACCGTCTGCTCGAAGGCGCGCCGGTTTACCTGCTCAGCGGCTGCTCGCTGTATGTCTGGTGGCTGCGCGCCCTGGGCGCGCGCGTGGGTGACGACGTGATCATCGGTTCGATGACGCTGCGCGCGCCCGACCTGCTGGCCCTGGGCGACAACGTCAGCATCGGCAACGCGGTCAACTTCGAAAACGCGCGCGTGGAGCGCGGCTGCCTGGTGCTGGGCCGGATCGACGTCGAACCGGAAGCGTGCGTCGCCTCGTTCTCTGTCCTGGAAGGCAATACGCGCGTCGGCAAGGCCAGTCACATCGACGGCCAGTCGGCGCTGCCCGACGGCACCACGGTCCCTCCGGCCCGGGTCTGGGGCGGCTCGCCCGCGCGCGACCTGGGCCCCTTCGTGCCTGTGCTGCCGGCCCGGCCGCCGGTCACGCGCCGGCGCCTGCTGGCCGAGCTGGCGTTCTTCGTGTTCGGGATCGTGCTGGTGGCCACCCTGTTCTTCATGCCGGTCTTCCCCAGCTTCGTGCTGATCGATACGCTCGACGAGGCGGGCGTGCTGCCATGGCTGCAGGGGCCGGAGATCCGGGTCCAGCTGCTGCGCTACTTCGTGCTGGCCTTCCCCGCCAGTGCGGTGCTGATCCTGCTCACGGCGCTGGTGTCGGCGGCCATCCGCTGGGGCGGGCTGCCGCGCATGAAGCCGGGACGCTCGGCCGTGCACAGCAATGTGTATTGCGCCAAGTGGCTGGTCAGCCATATTCAGGAATCGAGCATGAACGTCCTGCACGGCATTTACGCGACCGTGTTCGCCCCCTACTGGTACCGCCTGCTCGGCGCGAACGTCGGACGCGACGCCGAAATCTCGACCGCGCTCGGCGTGGTGCCGGACATGCTGACCCTGGGCGACGAAACCTTCATCGCCGACGCGGTCATGCTGGGCGACGAAGAAATCGACGGCGGCTGGATGACCATGCAGGAAACCGTGATCTCGCACCGCAGCTTTGTGGGCAATGGCAGCTACATCCCGGACGGCACCATCCTGCCCGAGCGGGTGCTGGTGGGCGTGCACACGCACGCGCCGGCCAATGAGCGCATGGCCAGCGGCGACACCTGGCTCGGTTCGCCGCCGATTCATTTGCCGGCGCGCGAAGAGGCCAGCGGCTACCCCGACCGCCTCACCTACCGCCCATCGTCGCTGCGCCGCCTGGGCCGCACGCTGGTCGAATCGTTCCGCATCGTCGCGCCGCACGCGCTGGTGATCGCGGTCGGCTACACCATCGTGCTCGATGTGATGCCGGTCGCCGGCAAGGGCCTGTGGGGCGAAGTCGCGTTCGACCTGGCGGTCGCGGGCCTGATGTACGGGATCGGCAATTTCCTGTTCGTGATGGCGCTCAAATGGCTGCTGCTGGGCCGCTACCGCAAGCGCGCAGAACCGATGTGGACGCCGTTCGTGTGGCTGTCCGAAGGCGTGACCAATCTGTACGAGGGCATCGCCGTGCCCAACTTCATGCGTTACCTGCGCGGCACGCCGTGGCTGCCGGTGGCGTTCAACCTGCTGGGCGCGAAGATGGGACGCGGCGTGTACCTGGACACGACCGACATCACCGAATTCGACTGCGTGTCGATCGGCGACTATAGCGAATTGAACGCCCTGGCCTGCCCGCAGACCCACCTGTTCGAAGACCGTATCATGAAGATCGACCACGTCGACATCGGCAGCAAGGTCTACATCGGGCCGCGCGGCTGTGTGCTCTATAGCGCCAAGGTCGGCGACAATGCCCACCTCGGCCCGCTGACGCTGGTCATGAAGGGTGAACACATCCCGGCCGGGACGGCATGGGCGGGCTGCCCGGCGGCGCCGGCGCACACGTAATGGACGGCGTCACCGTGGTCAGCGTTGTGCACGCGCCAGGGAAGAGCCGCGCGCAGGCCAGAACGGCCATTCGCGCGGCCCTGTGCACCTCGGTGGCGCAAGCGCTTGGACAGCAAGACGTGCGTGTCGACACCATTCCCGGCACCGCGCCACGGCTGTTGGTGAACGGCGGCGCATCGCCGGTCGGCGTGGCAATCAGCCATACCGACTCGCGTTCGTTCGCGGCCTGGCACCCGACGGCGCGCCTGGGACTGGACGTGATGGAAGTGGCAGACGTGCCCGATTGGCAGGCCGTTGGCCGCGACTATCTCGGTCCGCAAGCGCTGGCGCGGCTCCATGCCGTGCCGGCTGCCATGCGCGCCGAGGCCTTTGCCCGCGAATGGACGGCCCGCGAGGCAAGTTTGAAATGCCTGGGCTTTGGGCTGGCGGAATGGACTGAACTGCCGGTTGCGCTGGTGTTGACCGACATGGCGCTGGCGCCTGGCTATGCCGGAACAATCGCACGACAAGGATGAATCGATGAACGTCACGCTCGAGCCCATCACCATCGATAACTTCGAAGCGGTCATGGACATGGAACTGCCGCCCGATCAGGCGCGCTTCTTGGACAGCAACGCCTACTCGATCGCCCAGGCCCACTATTATCCCGACTGGCAGGCGCGCGCCATCTACTGCGACGGCGCGCCCGCCGGCTTTGCCCTGTACGACAACAGCGGCGACGGCGAGGAAGGACATTATGCGATCTACCGGCTGATGGTCGACCACCGCCTGCAGAACAAGGGGATTGGACGGCAGGCGATGGCGTTGCTGCTGGCCGAGATTCGCGCCCAGCCCGATGTGCGCCGCATCACGATCTGCTACAAGACCGACAACGAGAACGGGCGCCGCTTTTACGCGTCGCTGGGATTTCAGGAAATTGGATTGAGCGACGAGGGCGAGATGGTTGCGGAAATCGCTCCGTAACCAGCCCGCCCTGCCCGGGATCAGCCGACGAACTTGCGCGCGTTGCGGAACATCCGCATCCACGGCGAATCCTCGCCCCACGACTCTGGATGCCACGACTGCTGCACCGAGCGGAACACGCGCTCGGCGTGCGGCATCATCACGCTGAAGCGGCCATCGGCCGTGGTGACCGCCGTCAGGCCGGCAGGCGAACCGTTCGGGTTGAACGGATAGGCTTCGGTGGCCGCACCGCGGTTGTCGACAAAGCGCATGGCCTTGACCACGGCATCGATGTCGCCGGTCTGCGAGAAGTCGGCAAAGCCCTCGCCGTGGGCGATGGCGATTGCGGTCTGGGTGCCGGCCATCCCCTGGAAGAAGATCGACGGGGAGTCGAGCACTTCGACCATCGCGAAGCGCGCTTCAAACTGTTCCGACTTGTTGCGGGTGAATTTCGGCCACGCGTGGGCGCCCGGGATGATGGATTTGAGATTGCTCATCATCTGGCAGCCGTTGCACACGCCGAGGCCGAAGCTGTCGGTGCGGGCGAAGAACTTGGCAAACTGGTCGGCCAGCTGGGCGTTGAACAGAATGGTCTTGGCCCAGCCTTCGCCGGCGCCGAGCACGTCGCCGTACGAGAAGCCGCCAACGGCGATGATGCCCTGGAAGTCGTCGAGCTTGACGCGCCCGGCGATCAAGTCGCTCATGTGCACGTCCACCGCCGCAAAACCTGCCTCGTGCATGACCCATGCGGTCTCGATATGCGAATTGACGCCCTGCTCGCGCAGGATCGCCACGCGCGGACGCACGCCGGTGGCCAGGAATGGCGCGGCCACGTTCTCGCTCGGATCAAACGTGAGCTTGGGCGTGATGCCAGGGTCGGTTTCGTCCAGCAAGCGTGCGTATTCGGCGTCGGCGCAGGCCGGGTTGTCGCGCAGGCGCGCGATGCGCCAGCTCGTTTCGCTCCACAGGCGGTGCAAGGCGCTGCGCTGCTCGCTGTAGATCACTTTGGCGTCGCGCGTGAATTCGATCACGCCGCGGTCGTTCAACTTGCCGATAATGTGGCTGCAGGCGCCCAGATTGTGCGCGCGCAGGACGTTCATGACCGCCGTCTTGTCGTCGGCGCGGACCTGGATCACGGCGCCCAGTTCCTCATTGAACAGCGCGCGCAGGGTCAGTTCGTTGCGGCGCTCGGCTACCTGGCCGGCCCAGTTCTTGGCGTCGCCCTGGTCGGCGGCATGCTCGCCTTCCATGGCCAGGATATCGAGGTTGACGGTGATGCCGGCGCGGCCGGCGAAGGCCATTTCCACCAGGGTGGCGAACAGGCCGCCGTCGGAACGGTCGTGGTAGGCCAGCAGCTTGCCATTTTTGTTCAATTCCTGGATGGCGGCGAAGAAGGCTTTCAGGTCTTGCGCGCTGTCGACGTCCGGCACTTCATTGCCCAGCTGCTGGGTCACCAGCGACAGGGCCGAGGCGCCCAGGCGGTTTTTGCCGCGGCCAAGGTCGATCGCGATCAGAGCGGTCTCGCCCAGCGTGGTTTGCAGCTGCGGCGTGAGCGAGCGGCGGATATCGGCCACCGGCGCGAACGACGACACGATCAGCGAGACCGGGGAGCTGACGGCCTTGGCTTCGCCCTCATCCTTCCAGGTGGTGCGCATCGACAGCGAGTCTTTGCCGACCGGGATGCTGATGCCCAGCGCCGGGCACAATTCCATGCCGATCGCTTTGACGGTATCGAACAGGGCCGCGTCCTGGCCAGGCTGGCCGCAGGCGGCCATCCAGTTGGCCGACAGCTTGATGTCGGAGATGTCGTTGATGGCGGCGGCAGCGATGTTGGTGACGGCTTCGCCCACGGCCATGCGGCCCGAGGCGGCGGCGTTGATGACGGCCAGCGGGGTACGCTCGCCCATCGCCATCGCTTCGCCCAGGTAGCCTTCGTAGCTCATGGCGGTGACGGCGCAATCGGCCACCGGCACTTGCCATGGGCCGACCATCTGGTCGCGCACGGTGGTGCCGCCCACGCTGCGGTCGCCAATGGTGATCAGGAAGGATTTGTCGGCCACCGTCGGCAGCAGCAGCACGCGCCTGGCGACGTCGGCCAGATCGAGGCCGGTCAGATCGATGGCGGGGAATTCGTTGTGCACGTGGTGCACGTCGCGCTGCATCTTGGGCGGTTTGCCGAGCAAGACGTCCATCGGCATGTCGACCGGCGCATTGCCCTGCTCGGGGTCGATCAGCTTGAGCTGACGCTCTTCGGTGGCCACGCCCACGGCGGCGAACAGGCAGCGTTCGCGTTCGCACATGGCGGCGAACAGTGGCAGGTTGTCCGGCGAAATGGCCAGCACGTAGCGTTCCTGCGACTCGTTACTCCAGATTTCTTTCGGCGCCATGCCGCTTTCTTCGAGCGGGATCTTGCGCAGGTCGAAGATCGCGCCGCGCTTGGCGTCGTTGGTGATTTCCGGGAAGGCGTTCGACAGACCGCCCGCGCCCACGTCGTGGATCGAGATGATCGGATTGTCCGCGCCCATCTGCCAGCAGCGGTTGATCACTTCCTGGGCCCGGCGTTCCATCTCCGGATTGCCGCGCTGGACCGAATCGAAGTCCAGGTCGGCGGTGTTGGTGCCGGTCGCCATGGACGACGCGGCCGAACCGCCCATCCCGATGCGCATGCCCGGGCCGCCCAGCTGGATCAGCAGGCTGCCGACCGGGATGTCGTTCTTGTGCGTGTGCTGGCCCGAGATATTGCCGATGCCGCCGGCGATCATGATCGGCTTGTGGTAGCCGTACACGGTGTCGGTGGCGCCGGCGCACAGGCGGCCCACGTTTTGCTCGTAGGTGCGGAAGTAGCCGCCCAGAACCGGACGGCCGAATTCGTTGCTGAACGCGGCGCCGCCGAGCGGGCCTTCGATCATGATTTGCAGGGGCGAAGCGATGCGGTCAGGCTTGCCGTAGGCCGGGGCGGCGCTGCGGCCGGCCACCGGCGCGGTCACGCTGGCGGCGTTTTCCCATGGCTGGACGGCGTCCGGGATCATCAGGTTCGAGACCGTAAAGCCGGTCAGGCCGGCCTTCGGCTTGGCGCCGCGGCCGGTCGCGCCTTCGTCGCGAATCTCGCCGCCGGCGCCCGTGGAGGCGCCCGGGAACGGGGAAATCGCGGTCGGGTGGTTGTGGGTCTCGACCTTCATCAGCGTGTGCGTCAGTTCGCTCGAGGCCGCGTATTCGTGCTTGTCGCCGCGCGGGTAGAAACGGGTGACGGTGGCCCCTTCCATGATCGACGAGTTGTCGCTGTAGGCGACGATCGTGCCTTTCGGCTGCAGCTGGTGGGTGTTTTTGATCATCTGGAACAGGGACTTGTCCTGCGCCACGCCGTCGACGATCCAGTCGGCGTTGAAGATCTTGTGGCGGCAATGCTCGCTGTTCGCCTGCGCGAACATCATCAGTTCGACGTCGGTCGGGTTGCGCTTGGCCTTGGTGAAGGCGTCGAGCAGGTAGTCGATTTCATCGTCCGACATGGCCAGACCCAGGTCGGTGTTGGCTTTTTCCAGCGCCTGCTTGCCGGCGGCCAGCACGTCGATCGATTCGAAGGGTTTGGCTTCCAGTTCGCGGAACAGGTGGGCCGCGTCGTCGGCGCTGCGCAGCACCGATTCGGTCATCCGGTCATGCAGCAGGCCGGCCACCGCTTCGGTCTCGGCGTCGGACAGGTGTTTGGTCGAACCCAGGCTGGTGCCCAGGATGCCGCCCTTGAGGAACACGGTGAAGGCCACGCCGCGCTCGATGCGGTGGATGTGCGCCATGCCGCAGTTGTGGGCGATGTCGGTCGCCTTGGAGGCCCAGGGCGAGATCGTGCCGAGGCGGGGAATGACGAAGAAGGCTTCGGTGGCGCCTTCCTGGGCCGGCGCTGCGGCCGGTTCGCCGTAGGTCAGCATCGCGCCAAGGCGGGCCTGATCCTCGTCCGACAGCGCTGCGCTGCTATCGATGAAGTGATAAAAGCGGGCCTGGACTGCCACAATCGCGGGCGCGACAGCTTGCAATTGGGTCAGGAGGCGTTGGCTACGAAAGGCGGACAGGGCATTGGAACCCGGCAGAATCAACATGATTGGGAGAGGGTTGATGCAGCGTGGCTGCGGGTTAAAGGTAAATAGGGCACTGAGATACGCGTGATGCTGAAATCCTTTAGGCCGGTATTATACCGCGTTGCACCATGTACAGCGAAGCAACATGGCTTGGCACAGGGGGCGACAATAGCGTATCTTACAGTTTCAAGTCTTTGCCCCAGAGGCCGTTAACATTTGTAACGACCCGTCCATCGGGAAATGAGAGCAGAAAACGATGCAAGATAACAGCGCCTTGTCGGTCCTGGTCATCGATCCCAACCCCGGGATGCGGGCCAATCTCCAGAACATGCTGTCGCTGGCGAACATCACCAAGGTCGAATTCGCCGTCAATTCGGGCACCGCGATCCGCCAGCTGTCCAAGCGCTCGTACGACATCATCCTGTGCGAATACGACCTGGGCGGCGGCCAGGATGGGCAGGACGGCCAGCAGCTGCTGGAAGACCTGCGCCACCACAAGCTGATCGGCCTGTTCAGCATTTTCATCATGCTGACCTCGGAAGGCGTGTACAGCAAGGTCGTCAGCGCCGCCGAACTGACGCCGACCGATTACATCCTCAAGCCGTTCACGGTCGAAGTGCTGAGCCAGCGCATTACGCGTGCGATCGAACGCCGCAGCGCCTTTTTGCCGACGTACCAGCTGATCAGCCAGGGCAATCTGCGCGAAGCGATCAAGTCGGCCGGCGCGGCCGAGATCACCCACCCGCGCTACGCCGCCGACTTCGTGCGCCTGCGCGCCGATCTGCACGTGAGTTTGGGCGAATTCGCCGAAGCCGAGCACCTGTACAGCGACACCATCGCCAACAAGCCCGTGGGCTGGGCCCAGCTGGGACTGGGCCGCGCGCTGTTCGCCCAGGGCCGGGTCGAGGAAGCCGAGAAAGTGCTCAATATCCTGATCGTCGACAATCCCAAGCTGATGGCGGCCTACGACCTGCTCGCGCGCTGCCACGAGGCGAGCGGCGACAGCGCCGGCGCCCAAAAAATCCTCGAGGACGCGGTCAGCATTTCGCCCCATGTGATCCGGCGCCTGCGCAAGCTGGGCGAGGTCGCGCTCGAAGCGGGCGACGTGGGCGCGGCCGAAAAGTCGTTCAAGCAGGTGGTGGCCAAGGCCAAATATTCGGAGTTCCGCAACCCGGAAGACCATGTGAACCTGGTCAAGACCCTGATCCGCAAGGGCGACGCGGCCCAGGCCAGCGGCGTGATCCGCGATATGGAAAAATCCTTGCGCGGCAATTCCAATGTCGATATTTGCCGCTCGATCTCGGTCGCCCTGCTGCACGAATCGGCCGGCAACAAGGAAGCGGCGGTCACCGAGCTCAGTTCCGCCGTGGGCGCCGTCCGCACGGCCGCCGGCCTGTCGAGCGAGCTCAAAATCGGGCTGGCCAAGAGCTGCCTCGGCAACCGGCTGGACAAGGAGGCGTCGGAGGTCATGCTGGCGGTCATGAACGATGTGAACAGCGGCGTGTCGATGCAGCAGGTGATGCAAGTGTTTTCACGGGCCGGCCGCCCGGACCTGGCCGAGGGCCTGGGCATCCAGCTCAAGCAGCAGTCGCACGAACTGCTCAGCGTGGCGGCGGAAAAGACGAATATGGGCGACTTCAAGGGGGCCGTGCAGACCCTGTTGGAAGCGAAGCACAAGTCGCCCGGCAACCTGCCGGTCATGATCGCCCTCGTGCAGGGCATCTTGCGCCAGTTGAACGAGTTGGGCTGGGATCACCCGCTGGCCGAAGTGTGCCACGCGCAGCTCGAGACCATCGCCAAGCTCGACCCCGCCCACCCCAAGCTGCAGCAGCTCACCGAAGAATACACGGCGACCCAGCGCAACTACGGTATTGCGGGTTGATTCAGCGATAGCGCGCGAGGCATTCGCGCGCCAGTTCGCCGTGCTTGCAGGTGATGCGCTGCCCTACTCCGCTGTCCATGGAGGCCATCCGGTTGCTCCCCAGTGAAGTTGGCATCAGGCGCGCATGCGTTCTGGCTGGCCTTGCGCTGGCGAGCACGGTCCGACGGGAAGCCGCCGCAGGCCGCTTGATGATGGCCACGGGACGGGCCCGAACTGCCGGCGCGGGAGCGGCGACCGGTTCGGCCAGGACCATCGGCGGCACATCCGGCGCGGGACGGTCGGCCACCAACGGCGGCGCTGCGGCAGGCACCTTCCTGACCGCTGCCACCGACGGTGGCGCCGGCACATCGCCCAGCCACAGGCCGAAAGCGACCATCAGCGCGGTAGCAGTGAGCGTGCCGCCCCATGCCACGGCAGGTTTGCTCAAAGGGCCAGGCGGGACCGGGTTGGCGCCCGGCGCAAGCCAGGGCGGCAACTCATCGGTATGAACATGGGCGGGGGCTTGCTGGGGGTGCTCGGCTGGTTCCACGATCTGACTCTGCAAGGGATTGGGGAAAAGGCAGTGTAGCCATTTTCGCAAAACCGCAGAGCACGAATGGGTCTATTGCCCTGCGTTTCCAAACCCGCCGCCGCCCGGCGTTTCCACTACGAAAATATCACCTGCGGCCATCGCGGTCTTGCCTATGTGCTCCAGCAATTCGATGCTGCCGTCGGCGCGCTCGACGCGGTTGATGCCGGTCGCGCCTGACTGCCCGCCGGCCATGCCGAACGGGGCATGGATGCGGTTGTTGGACAGGATCGCCGCCGTCATCGGCTCGAGGAAGCGCACCTTGCGCACGCCCCCGTTGCCCCCATGCCAGCGCCCCGCCCCGCCCGAACCGGGCCGGATGGCGTAACTTTCCAGCCGCACGGGGAAGCGGAATTCGAGGATTTCGGGGTCGGTCAGGCGCGAATTGGTCATATTCGTTTGCACCACATCGGTCCCGTCAAAGCCCTCGCCCGCGCCGGAACCGCCCGAAATCGTCTCGTAATACTGGTATTTGGCGTTGCCGAAGGTGAAATTGTTCATGGTCCCCTGCGACGCGGCCAGCACGCCCAGCGCGCCATACAGGGCGTTGGTGATGCAGGTCGAGGTTTCCACATTGCCGGACACGACTGAGGCCGGGTAATGGGGATTGAGCATCGAGCCGGGCGGGATGATCACGTGCAGGGGCTTGAGGCAGCCGGCGTTGAGCGGAATGTCGTCGTCGACCAGCGTGCGGAACACGTACAGCACGGCCGCCATGCACACCGCAGACGGCGCATTGAAGTTGTTTGGCAGCTGGCCGGAGGTGCCCGTGAAATCGATCTCGGCGCTGCGCGTGGCGCGGTCGACCCGGATCGCCACCTGGATCTGCGCGCCGTTATCGAGCTTGACCGTAAACTGACCGTCCTTGAGCGCCGTGATCACGCGCCGCACCGCTTCCTCGGCGTTGTCTTGCACGTGGCCCATGTAGGCTTGCACCACGTCGAGGCCGAAGTGCGCGACCATCTTGCGCAGTTCTTCCACGCCCTTTTGGTTGGCCGCCACCTGGGCCCGCAGGTCGGCCATGTTCTGGTCCGGATTGCGCGCCGGGTACGCGGCGCCAGCCAGCAGCGCGCGCGCTTCGGCGTCGCGCAGCAGGCCGTTGGCGCCGTCGACCAGCTTGAAGTTATCGATCAATACGCCTTCCTGGTCGATCGTGACCGAGTCCGGCGGCATGGAGCCGGGCGTGGTGCCGCCGATGTCTGCGTGGTGGCCGCGCGAGCCGACGTAGAACAGGATCTCGCTGCCCGCCTCGTCGAACACGGGCGAGATCACCGTCACGTCGGGCAGATGGGTGCCGCCGTGGTAAGGATCGTTGAGCATGAACACGTCGCCCGGACGCATGGCGCCGGCATTGGCCGTCATCACGGTCTTGATGCTCTCGCCCATGGAACCCAGGTGCACCGGCATGTGCGGCGCGTTGGCGATCAGGTTGCCCTGGGCGTCGAAGATGGCGCAGCTGAAGTCCAGGCGCTCCTTGATGTTGACCGAGTAGGCGGTATTCTGCAGGCGCAGCCCCATCTGCTCGGCGATCGACATGAACAGATTATTGAAAATCTCGAGCATGACCGGGTCGGCCGTGGTGCCGATGGCGCGCCGCTCCGGCATCGCCTCGACGCGCGTGAGCACCAGGTGGTTGTGCGGCGTGACGTCGGCCTGCCAGCCCGGCTCCACCACGGTGGTGGCGTTGTCCTCGGCGATGATGGCCGGACCGGCGATGCTGTCGCCGATACGGATGCCGGCGCGCTGAAAGAGCGCCGTCTTGCGCCAGGCGCCGCCGGCGTACATATCGACCATCTCGAATGGCACCAGTCCAGCGCCGCGCGGATGCGCTTCGGCCAGCGCTTCGGCCGGCGCGTCGGACACGCCGATCGCCTCTACCGAGATCGCTTCCACCACCAGCGCCTTGGTCGGCATCAGGAACGAGAAGCGCTTCTTGTAGGCCGCTTCGAACTGGCTGGTCATGTGGGCGCTGTCGCCGAACAGGACGATGATGGCCGAATCGGTGCCCTCGTAGCGCAGGTGCACGCGCCGGATCAGGCGGATACGATTGTCACTGACGCCCTGCGCCGCCAATTCCGCGGACACACCCGCGCCCAAGGCATCGAGACGCGCGGCCAGGTCGTCGCCGGCGATGGCGTCCATGCGCAGCTCGACCGCCTGTTCGCGCATCGCGCTCTGGTCGGCCAGGCCCATACCGTAGGCGGACATGACGCCAGCCAGCGAATGGACGAACACCTTTTTCATGCCCAGCGCGTCGGCCACCAGACAGGCATGCTGACCACCGGCGCCGCCGAAGCTGGTAAGCACGTATTCGGTGACATCATGCCCGCGCTGAACCGAGATCTGCTTGATCGCGTTGGCCATGTTGCCAACCGCGATCTGGATAAAGCCTTCGGCCACCGCTTCCGGCGCCGGCGTGCTGCCGGTCGCCGCGCCGATGTCGGCGGCCATGGCGGCAAATTTTGCACGCACGGCAGCGGGATCGAGCGCTTCGCTGGCATCGGGTCCGAACACCTTGGGGAAATGGGCGGGCTGGATTTTACCGACCATGACGTTGCAGTCGGTGACCGCCAGCGGCCCGCCGCGGCGGTAGCTGGCCGGGCCCGGATTGGCGCCCGCGCTGTCGGGGCCGACGCGATAGCGGCTGCCATCGAAATGCAGGATCGAACCGCCGCCGGCGGCCACGGTATGAATGCTCATCATCGGCGCGCGCATGCGCACACCGGCGACCTGAGTTTCGAACACGCGTTCGAACTCGCCCGAAAAATGCGACACATCGGTCGATGTGCCGCCCATGTCGAAGCCGATCACGCGCTCGAAGCCGGCCAGCTGGCTGGCGCGCACCATGCCGACGATGCCGCCGGCGGGACCGGACAGGATGCTGTCCTTGCCCTGGAAGGTGTGGGCGTTGGTCAGGCCGCCGTTCGACTGCATGAACTGCAGGTTCACGGCCGGCATCTGGCCGGCCACCTGGTCGACATAGCGGCGCAGGATCGGCGACAGATAGGCGTCGACGACGGTGGTGTCGCCACGCGCGACCAGCTTCATCATCGGGCTGACCTGGTGCGAGACCGATACCTGGGTAAAGCCGATGGCGCGTGCGATGCGCTCGGCCGCCGCTTCGTGCGCGCTGTAGCGATAACCGTGCATGAAGACGATGGCCAGCGAGCGCAGGCCGCGGTCGTACATGGCTTGCAGCGCGGCGCGGGTGGACGCTTCGTCGAGTGGGACGATCACGTCGCCGTGGGCGCCGACCCGCTCGTCGATCTCGGCCACGTCGCGGTACAGCAGCTCGGGCAGCACGATATGGCGGTCGAACAAACGGGGACGGTTCTGGTACGCTATGCGCAGGGCGTCGCGAAAGCCGCGCGTGATGGCCAGGCCGGTGGGTTCGCCCTTGCGTTCGAGCAGCGCGTTGGTGGCCACGGTGGTGCCCATCTTGACCGCTTCGATCGACTGCACGGGGATGGCGTCGCCGGCGGCAAGGCCCAGCAAATGGCGGATGCCGGCCACGGCCGCGTCCTGGTACTGTTCCGGATTTTCGGACAGCAGCTTGTGGGTTTGCAGGCTGCCGTCGGGCTTGCGCGCGACGATGTCGGTAAAGGTGCCGCCGCGATCGATCCAGAATTGCCAGTCCATGTGCATTCCTCAAGCTGTGTGGTGTGCGCTATTGTAGAGCGTGACGTTCAAAATTTGATGTGGAAATACAGACCATGACAGCACTTTACAGCGTTGCCGACATCCGCGGCATCGAACAGCAGGCGGCGGCCACCCAGCCCCCGGGTACGCTCATGCAGCGCGCCGGGCTGGCAGCGGCGGCAGCGGCGCTCGACATGGCCGGTACCGGCAGTGTGCTGGTGCTGGCCGGCCCGGGCAACAACGGCGGCGACGCGCTGGAGGCGGCCGCCAACCTGTCGCAGGCCGGGGTCGAGGTCGCGATCATTCATCTGGCCGGCAGCGGGGCCGTCTCCGCCGAAACCGTGCATGCGCTGGCGCGCGCCCGTGCCAGCGACGCCCGTTTTCTCGATGCGCTGCCGTCCGGCCAGACCTGGGCGCTGGTGATCGACGGCTTGTTCGGCATTGGACTGGGGCGGCCGCTGTCGGGCGCGGCGCGCGAACTGGCCGTCGCCATCAACGGCGACGGGGTGCCGGTATTGGCGCTGGACGTGCCGAGCGGGCTCGATGCCGACACCGGCGCCGTGGTCGGCCCGGACGGGGTGGCCATTGAAGCCACCCGCACCATCACCTTCATTGCCGACAAGCCGGGCTTGCACACCTGCGCCGGGCGCGATGTGGCCGGCGACGTCCAGGTCGCTGCGCTCGATATTCCAGCCGCCCTGCTGCCCCCTGCTGCCGCCCACATCAGCGAGCCCGCGATGTTCGCCACCTGCCTGGCGCCGCGCAAGCAAAACAGCCACAAAGGCAGCTTTGGCGACGTGGCCATCGTCGGCGGCGCGGCCGGCATGGCGGGCGCGCCGGTGCTGGCTGCCCGCGGCGCGCTGTATGCAGGCGCTGGCCGGGTATTTGTGGCCGCCATCGAACCGGGGCCGCTCTTCGACAGCGCCCAGCCCGAACTCATGTTCCGCGACGCGGGCACCTTCAAGAACAGCGATTGCACGCTGGTGCTGGGACCGGGCATGGGCGACGGCGCAAGCGCCATCCGCCTCTTGGTCAAGGCGCTCGACAGCCCGGCCCCGCTGGTGATCGACGCCGATGCGCTCAACCTGATCGCGGCCAGCCCGGACCTGCAAAGCCACTTGCAGCGGCGCACAGGCGCGGCGATCCTGACGCCCCACCCGCTGGAAGCGGCCCGCCTGCTGGGCGTGACGGCGCCCGTGATCCAGGGCGACCGTCTGGCGGCGGCGCGCGAACTGGCGGCGCGGTTTCAGGCGGTGGTGGTTCTCAAGGGCTCTGGCAGCGTCCTGGCGCGCGCAGACGGCGCGGTGGCCATCAATCCGACCGGGAATCCGGGACTGGCCACCGGCGGCACCGGCGACGTGCTGGCGGGCCTGTGCGGCAGCTTGCTGGCGCAGGGCTGGCCCGCGTGGGAAGCGGCGTTGGGGGCGGTATGGATGCATGGCGCGGCTGCCGACTGGCTGGCGGCGCACGGGGTGGGGCCGGTGGGCATGACCGCCGGCGAACTGCCGCCGGCGATCCGCACCGTGTTTAATGCGCTGATTGGACGATACGGCCGGCCGCAATCGTGATGGTGCGCGCGCAGCGGGCCGCGATCGATGGATCGTGGGTGACCAGCACCAGGGTCGAGCCGCGTTCGCGATTGAGTTCGAACATCAGCTGGATCACCGCTTCGCCGGTGGCCGCGTCCAGACTGCCGGTTGGTTCGTCGGCGAACAGGAGCGGCGGCTCGGTCACGAAAGCCCGCGCCAGCGCGACGCGCTGCTGCTCGCCGCCCGACAGATACTTGGGATAATGCTTCAGGCGGCTCGACAGGCCGACCCGGTCCAGCATGGCGGCGGCCTTGTCCTTTGCGCCGTCGTCACCACGTAGTTCGAGCGGCAGCATGACGTTTTCGAGCGCGTTCAGGTGCGACAGCAGCTGGAACGACTGGAACACGAAGCCGAGGCGCGCCTTGCGCAAACTGGCGCGGCCGTCTTCGTCGAGCGCGAAAATGTCTTGCCCGCCCAGGAGCACCTTGCCGCTGGACGGCGTGTCCAGCCCGGCGAGCAAACCGAGCAAGGTCGACTTGCCCGAGCCGGATGCGCCAACAATGGCGAGCGTCTCGGCCGGTTGCACTGTAAAATCCACGCTGTGCAGGATGGTCAGTTCGCCGCTGGCGTCGGCAACCCGCTTCGACAAGTCGATCACCTCGATGGCGGCAGGCGTCATATTCTTATTGGGATCATAACTTTTGGAAGCTTCAGGGATGTCACGCATGCTTGTTTATCTCAAAAATTGGGCGTTCTGCGGCATGCTCATGCTCGCTGCATCGGCGAGCGCCTATTCTGCACCAAAAACGGTGCTTGTGCTGGGCGACAGTCTCTCAGCCGAATACGGCCTGGCGCACGGGCGCGGCTGGGTCGCGCTGCTCGATCAAAAACTCAAGGATGAAAAAATCGCCGCCAGCGTGGTCAACGCCAGCATCAGCGGCGAGACCACCAGCGGCGGCCGTTCGCGTCTGCCGGCCCTGCTGGCGCAGCACAAGCCGGACGTGCTGGTGATCGAACTGGGCGCCAACGACGGCCTGCGCGGCCAACCCGTCAAAGCGGCCGAAGACAATCTGCGCTTCATGCTCGACCAGGCCAAAAAGAGCCACACGCGGGTGCTGTTGGTCGGCATGCGCATGCCGCCCAATTACGGGCGCGATTACACCGAGCGCTTCTTCGGCATGTACAAGAGCCTGGCGACAGAATACAAGGCATCGCTGGTGCCGTTCATGCTCGACGGGATCGCCGACCAGCCCAAGCTGTTCCAGGCCGACCGCCTGCATCCGAGTGCGGAAGCCCATCCTCGGATCCTGGCCAACATCTGGCCGCAATTCGCACCGCTGGTCAAGGCCAAATGAAATACCCTGCCCTGCTCAACTTCATGCACGTGCTGCCGGAGCTCGACGCGTACGACTGCATCATCGACGCGCGCAGCGAATCGGAATTCGCGCTCGACCATCTGCCCGGCGCCATCAACTGCCCGGTGCTCAATGACGAAGAGCGGATCCGCATCGGGACCATGTACAAACAGGTCAATGCGTTTGAAGCGAAAAAAGTCGGCGCCGCGCTGGTGGCCAAGAACATCGCACGCCATATCGAAACGCTCTGGCTGGACAAGCCGCGCGAATGGCGGCCCCTGGTCTACTGCTGGCGCGGCGGCAACCGCAGCGGCTCGCTGGCACATATCCTGGCCAAGATCGGCTGGCCGGTCGTGCAGCTCGACGGCGGCTACAAGGCCTACCGCGCGCATGTGAGCGCGGCGCTGGAACAGACGCCCGCAGTCGAGTTTCGCGTCGTGTGCGGCACCACCGGCAGCGGCAAGAGCCGCTTGCTGGAAGTGCTCGATTCGATCGGGGCGCAGGTGCTGGACCTGGAGCAGCTGGCCGCGCACCGCGGCTCGGTGCTGGGCAACCTGCCCAGTTGTCCGCAGCCGTCGCAGAAAATGTTCGAGACCAGCATCTGGGACAAGCTGCGCCGCTTCGATCCGGCGCGTCCCGTATTCGTCGAATCCGAAAGCAAGAAGGTCGGCCAGCTGCGCGTGCCCGACGCGCTCATGCAAAAGATGCGTGGTTCGCCCTGCATTTCGCTGACGCTGTCGCGACCGAACCGGGTGCGGTTGCTGATGGAGGACTACCAGCACTTTACCGACAGCCCCGACACGCTCAATGCGCAACTCGATTGTCTGGTCAAGCTGCATGGACGCGCCAAGATCGAGGCATGGCACGAGATGGCCAATGGCGGCGCCATGCCGCTGCTGGTGGACCAACTGCTGGTCGAGCACTATGACCCGGCCTATGTGCGCTCGATCGACCGCAATTTCGTCCAGTTCGCGCAGGCCGAGGTGGTGGAGCTCAATGATATTGGCGAGGCCGATTTCCTCGCGGCCGCGCGCCACCTGTACCGCTAGCGCGGAGCACGTAAAAAAGCCCGGCCAGCTCTTGCGAGCTGCCGGGCTTTTTTGCGTCCTGCGTTTTACTGAACGTCGGCGGCTGCCGGTTTGGCGGCCAGTGCCTTCTCGTTGATCTTGGTCTTGGCCTTGGTCTTGAGCGCGGCCAGGTAGGCAGTCGCCTCCAGTTGACCGGCCACGCCATTGAACTGCTGATGCTCCATGGTGCGGCGCGTCGGATCCGCTTCGGCAGGCTGGGTGACCTTGTTGATGCGGTACACGCCGTAGCCGACGCCTGGCAGATTCACGCCAACCAATGCCGGCAGCTTGGTGACATCGGCCTTGAGCAGGTCGCCAACGGCGCCCAGTTCGATTTCAGGCTGCTTGGCGCGGCTGACGGTCTTCGCAGGGCCGAAGCCGTCTGCATTGCCACTGGCTTTGGCGGCGGCGATCTTCGCTTCGCCGGCCTGTTTGGCCAGCTTTTCCGCTTCTTCCAGCGTCACCTTCTGACGGATCGCATCGGCCACTTCGGCCAGCGGACGCTTGGCGGCAGGCTTGTAGTCGACGATGCGGCCGGCCACCAGGGTCGCCGGCGCCACTTCAACGGCTTCGGTATTGCGCTTGTTCTTGATGGCGTCGTCGCTGAAGATCGCACGCAGGAATTTCGGGCTTTGCACCGGCGGGCTGTCTTTGGTGAACGCGGCGGTACGTTGCAGGCCGTCGATCGTCTTGATCTGCAGTTTCAGCTTGTCGGCGACTGGCTTGAGGCTGTCGGACTGTTCGTAGACGGTGTTGGTGAATTGTTCGGCCAGTTCCGAATACTTCTTCGACATCTGCGCCTTTTTCACCTCTGCCACGACTTCGTCTTTGACGGCGTCGAATGGCTTGACCGTTTCCGGCGTGATCTTGGTCACGGTGACGATGTGGTAGCCAAAGTTGGACTGAACCAGCTCAACGTCGCCTTCCTTGAGCTTCATGCTCGCTGCGACGACTTCTGGCGGGAGCGAATCTTCGCCGGCGCTGATCACGCCGAGCGAGCCGCCCAGTTCAGCCGATGCAGGATCATCCGATTTGGCTTTCGCAACCGCGGCAAACGACGTTGGCGCCTTGCGCACTTCCGCCAGCAGCGCTTCGGCACGGGCCTTGTCGCCGTCTTTCTTGGCAATCAGGATGTGGCTGATCGCGCGCGTTTCCTTGGTCGTGAAGCGCTTCTGCTTCTCGGCGTCGTAAAATTTTTGTGCGTCGGCGTCGCTGACATTGATCGTGCCTTCCACCACAGCCGAATCGAGGACCACGTACTCGATCTTGGCCTGCTCGGGCGCCTGGAACAGCGCGGCGTGCTTGTCGTAGTAAGCCTTGAGCATGTCGTCGCTCACATTGACCTTGGCGGTGAAGTCGGCGGCCTTGAACAGCGCTTCCTGCACTTCGCGTTCCTGGGAAGCGATGTCGGACAGGCGACTGGCGACGGTGCGCGGCACGAATGCGCCACCGGGTACGGCGGCTTCGAGCTGGTTGCGGGTCAATTCGCTGCGCTTCTGGGCGTCGAACTGGCGCGGCGTCAGGTTCGACGCGCCCAGCAAGGCCTTGTAGCGGTCCATATCGAAGGAACCGTCCGGTTTGTGGAAAGCCTGGATCTCGGCGATGCTCTTTTGCAGCGCCACGTCGCCCACCATCATGTGGCTGTCGCGGATTTCGGCGTCGATGGCGGCGCTCTCGATCAGCTTGTCGAGGATCAGGCGCTTGACTTCCGGGGTCTCGTACTCTTTCGCGTCGAAGCGCTCGCCCATTTGCTGGCGCGCGTTGTCGATGTAGCGGCGCTGCGCTTCGTCGAATTCGTATTGGGTGATTTTCTTGCCGCCGACCAGGGCGACTTCACCGGCACCGGCACCGCCGCTGCCGTAGCTGCTGACACCCACGGCCACGAACGACGGCACGATCAGCAGAGCCAGCAGGATCTGCATCCACTTTTTGTGATTACGAACAAATTCAAACATGGTTTGCCAATTCGAATAAAAAACGCATTTAAACGCAAACGAAAAAAAAGGCGAACTCTCGTTCGCCTTTTTCTTCTAAGCTGGCGGAGCGGACGGGACTCGAACCCGCGACCCCCGACGTGACAGGCCGGTATTCTAACCAACTGAACTACCACTCCAGAATTTGGGTATTTTTTGGCGGAGCGGACGGGACTCGAACCCGCGACCCCCGACGTGACAGGCCGGTATTCTAACCAACTGAACTACCGCTCCTAAAAAATACGGGTACTGCATGTTTGGTGGTGGGCGCTGAGAGGCTCGAACTCCCGACCTAAGCCTTGTAAGGGCTCCGCTCTACCAACTGAGCTAAGCGCCCAAGTCTGTCACAACCTGGGCCTGCCAAACATTCTCCGGCGATTGTCACCTCACCGAAGGCAATTAGTTTACTGCATCTTTGAGCGCTTTGCCAGCTTTAAATTTGGGAACTTTGGCGGCGGCGATCTTGATTGCCTCCTTGGTGCGCGGATTGACGCCGGTGCGGGCGGCGCGCTCGCCGACCGAGAAGGTGCCAAAGCCGACCAGGGTCACGGTGTCGTTGTTGTGCAGGCTGGTGGTGATGGCGTCCAGGGCCGCGTCCAGCGCGCGCGTGGCGGACGCCTTGGAAATGTCGGCCGACTTGGCGATCGATTCGATTAACTCTGTTTTGTTCACTGAAACCTCAAGGAAAAAAGGACAACCACCTATTATATGCGGGGCCTGCATGCAGTACCGTAACGTTTGCGTACCACGTCGCCCTCGCGCAGGCGGGGGCCCATGGCACGCATGTGTATTTGTGCTGCGCGAGGGCGACGTGGTGGTTCGCAAACTTCGGCGCACAAAAAAAGACGGGCACCCGAAGGCGCCCGTCCACTACAGCGGTACTACCGGTTTAATGTTTGACGACGTCAGTCGCTGCCGTACCATCGACCGCGGCGGGTGCGACTGCGACTGCAGCCACTTCCACCACCGGCGTCGGCATGCGCTCGAGTGCGATTTCGAGCACCTTGTCGATCCAGCGCACTGGAACGATTTCGAGCTTGTTCTTGACGTTGTCCGGAATGTCAGCCAGATCCTTGACGTTTTGCTCCGGAATCAAGACGGTCTTGATGCCGCCGCGATGGGCTGCCAGCAGCTTTTCTTTCAAGCCGCCGATCGGCAGCACTTCGCCGCGCAGCGTGATCTCGCCCGTCATGGCCACATCGGCGCGCACCGGAATGCCGGTGAACACGGACACCAGCGCGGTCGTCATGGCGATACCGGCGGACGGACCGTCTTTCGGCGTCGCGCCTTCCGGCACGTGAATGTGGATGTCCGCTTTTTCGAACACATCATTCTTGATGCCGAGACGATTCGCACGCGAACGCACAACGGTGCGGGCCGCTTCGATCGATTCCTTCATCACGTCGCCCAGGGTGCCGGTGCGGATCACACCGCCCTTGCCCGGCATTTGCACCGCCTCGATGGTCAGCAGATCGCCGCCCACTTCGGTCCATGCAAGGCCGACCACCTGGCCGATCTGGTTTTCTTTTTCCGCCACGCCGAAGTCGAAGCGGCGCACGCCCAGGAACTTGTCCAGGTTCTTGTTGGCGACCAGTACTTTCTTGTCGGCCTTCTTGAGCAGCAGCATCTTGACCACCTTGCGGCAGATCTTGGAGATTTCGCGCTCGAGCGAACGGACACCGGCTTCGCGGGTGTAATAACGGATGATGTCGCGGATGGCCGCTTCATCGACCTTGATCTCGTCTTCCTTCAGACCGTTGGCCTTGATCTGCTTCGGCAGCAGATAGCGCTGCGCGATGCTGGTCTTTTCGTCCTCGGTGTAGCCGGACAGGCGGATCACTTCCATACGGTCCAGCAGTGCCGGCGGGATATTGAACGAGTTCGAAGTCGCCACAAACATCACGTCCGACAGATCGAAGTCGACTTCGATGTAGTGGTCCGAGAACGTATGGTTCTGTTCCGGGTCCAACACTTCGAGCAGGGCCGAGGAAGGATCGCCGCGGAAGTCCGCACCCATCTTGTCGATTTCGTCGAGCAGGAACAGCGGGTTGCGCACGCCGACTTTGGCCAGCGATTGCAGCACCTTGCCCGGCATCGAACCGATGTAGGTCCGGCGGTGGCCGCGGATCTCGGCTTCGTCGCGCACGCCACCGAGGGCCATGCGCACGAACTTGCGGTTCGTGGCCTTGGCGATCGATTGGCCGAGCGAGGTCTTACCCACACCAGGCGGCCCGACGAAGCACAGGATCGGGGCTTTGAGCTTGTCCACGCGCTGTTGCACCGCGAGGTATTCCAGGATGCGTTCCTTGACCTTGTCCAGGCCATAGTGATCGCCCTCGAGAACTTTCTCGGCGTTTGCCAGGTCGTTATTGACCTTGGATTTTTTCTTCCAAGGCAGGTTGACCAGGGTGTCGATGTAATTGCGCACGACCGTCGCTTCGGCCGACATCGGCGACATCAGCTTGAGCTTTTTCAGTTCGTTGGTGGCCTTGTCGAGTGCCTCTTTCGGCATCTTGGCGGCGATCACCTTTTTCTCGAGTTCGTCGATATCGGCGCCATCTTCGCCCTCGCCCAGTTCCTTCTGAATCGCCTTGACCTGCTCGTTGAGGTAGTACTCGCGCTGCGACTTTTCCATCTGGCGCTTGACGCGGCCGCGGATGCGCTTTTCCACCTGCAGAATGTCGAGCTCGCCTTCGAGCTGGCCGAGCAGGTGCTCCAGGCGCTTGGCAACGTTGAAGATTTCCAGGATCACCTGTTTTTGTTCGAGCTTGAGCGGCAGATGGGCGGCGACGGTGTCGGCCAGGCGGCCTGCGTCGTCGATGCCCGCCAGCGAAGCGAGGATCTCTGGTGGAATCTTTTTGTTGAGTTTGACGTACTGGTCGAACTGCTGAACGATCGCGCGGCGCATCGCTTCGACTTCGGAATCGTCACCGATTTCCGAATCGAGCGGCGTCAGGTCCGCGATAAAGTGCGTCGGCGCATCGCTGATGTGGTTGATGCGCGCACGCTGGGCGCCCTCGACCAGCACTTTGACCGTGCCGTCCGGGAGCTTGAGCATTTGAAGAATGTTCGCCACGCAACCGATCTCGTAAATGTCGGAGGCGGACGGTTCGTCCTTCGCGGCGGCCTTTTGCGCGGCAAGCATGATGCTCTTGCCCTGCTCCATGGCGGCCTCGAGTGCCTTGATCGACTTGGGACGGCCGACGAACAGTGGTATCACCATATGCGGGAAGACGACCACGTCGCGCAACGGCAGTAACGGCAGCGTCGTTTGCTCGGTTAATTTGGAAGTTGTCATGGCATACCTTATAGAAAGCGTGTTTATGATGTTGGCACTGTCTGCCAAAACACAAGACCGGCGGAAAACAATATTTTCTACAAGTAGTTTGAATAATTCAGCAACTTGAATCGAATACAACCGGGTTAATCTAAAAGAATTTATTTGAACATCAAATAAAAAAGCCACCGCGCAGCTTGTTACTGCGAGTGGCTTTTCGATTGAAGCCTGATTCTTTTATTGAGGTAAATTGTACCGCCAAGAATTAGGTATTCAAACCCTTTTTGTTGCGTGCGCGCGGCACAAACTTAGTTTTCTCCGGAGGCCTTGGCAGTTTCGCTATAGATCAGCAGCGGTTTTGCACCATTCGTGATCGTATTTTCATCGATAACGACTTTGATGACATTCTGCTGATTTGGCAATTCGTACATGACGTCCAGCAAAGCGTGTTCCAGAATCGAACGCAAACCGCGTGCACCGGTTTTACGCGCCAATGCTTTACGTGCAATGGCGTGCAAAGCGGCCGGACGGATTTCCAGTTCCGCGCCTTCCATTTCGAGCAGTTTGGAATACTGCTTGATCAGCGCATTCTTCGGCTCGATCAGAATCTGGATCAGTGCTTCTTCGGTCAGTTCGCTCAATGCGGCCACGACCGGCAGACGGCCGACCAGTTCCGGAATCAGGCCGAACTTGATCAAGTCTTCCGGTTCGGCGTCGAGCAGCACATCGCTGTTGTCGCGCTGGACCTGGCTCTTGACGCTGGCCGAGAAACCGATGCCGCTCTTTTCGGAACGGTTCTGGATGATCTTGACCAGGCCATCGAAGGCGCCGCCGCAGATGAACATGATGTTGGTCGTGTCGATCTGCACGAAATCCTGGTTCGGATGCTTGCGTCCGCCTTGCGGCGGTACCGAGGCCATCGTGCCTTCGATCAGTTTGAGCAGTGCTTGCTGCACGCCTTCGCCGGATACGTCGCGCGTGATCGACGGATTGTCGGATTTGCGCGAAATCTTGTCGATCTCATCGATGTAGACGATGCCGCGCTGGGCCTTGTCGACTTCGTAATTGCAGCTTTGCAGCAATTTTTGGATGATGTTCTCGACGTCTTCGCCCACATAACCGGCTTCGGTCAGCGTGGTCGCGTCGGCGATGACGAACGGCACGTTAAGCATGCGCGCCAGGGTCTGGGCCAGCAGGGTCTTGCCGGAACCGGTAGGACCAACCAGCAAGATGTTGCTCTTGGCCAGTTCGACTTCGTCTTTTTTGCCCAGGTGCTTGAGGCGCTTGTAGTGGTTGTAGACCGCGACCGACAGGATGCGCTTGGCCTTCTGCTGGCCGATAACGTACTGGTCGAGCAGATCCTTGATCTCGTTCGGCGTCGGCAGGTCCGACTTGGCGCCGGTCACCGATTCCACGTTCGAGGTTTCGTCGCGGATGATGTCGTTGCACAGGTCGATGCATTCATCGCAGATGAATACCGACGGTCCTGCGATGAGTTTCTTTACCTCGTGCTGGCTCTTGCCGCAGAACGAGCAGTAAAGGAGTTTTTCGCCGCTGGAGGATTTTTTGTCTGACATGGGCAGGGTTTCTAATGGATTGCTATAAATATAACGCTAAGACGCGCGCACAACAAGTTCGGTGCGCATTGCCATGCTACCCGAAATAAAAAACAAACGCCCGAACGTTGTCACGCTCGGGCGTTTTTTCAGCAACAGAATGCGTCGTGCATCAAGCGCGGCTGGTCAGTACTTTGTCGATCAGACCATATTCCGCGGCTTCGTCGCCCGACATGAAGCGATCGCGGTCCGTATCCTTGTGGATCTGTTCCATGGTCTTGCCGGTATTCTCGGCCAGAATGTGGTTCAGACGCTCGCGCAGGTACAGGATTTCCTTGGCCTGGATTTCGATATCGGAGGCCTGGCCTTGCGATCCACCGGACGGCTGGTGAATCATGATGCGCGAGTTCGGCAGCGAGAAGCGCTTGCCCTTGGCGCCGGCGGCCAGCAGGAAGGCGCCCATCGAGGCGGCCATGCCGGTGCACAGGGTCGACACGTCAGGCTTGATGAAGTTCATCGTATCGAAGATGGCCAGACCGGCCGACACCGACCCGCCAGGCGAGTTGATGTACAGCGAAATATCCTTGTCCGGATTCTCGCTCTCGAGGAACAGCAGCTGCGCCACGATCAGATTGGCCATCTGGTCGTTGACCGGGCCCACCAGGAAAATCACGCGTTCCTTGAGCAGGCGCGAGTAAATGTCGTACGAGCGCTCACCGCGGCCGCTCTGCTCCACCACCATCGGGATCAAGCCCAGGGACTGCGTATCCAATGCCGGATTACGATTCATAGATGTCTCTTCCTTAGATTTGGCGCAAGCCGCGCGGCTTGCGCCGACGGCTTACGCTTGTGCGTTACTTCCCATCAATTCGTCAAAAGCGACAACCTTGGTCGACACTTTTGCCTTGCCCAGCACATAGTTGACGACGTTTTCTTCCAATACAAGGGCTTCGACTTCCGACAGACGGCGACGGTCGCTGTAGTAGTACTTGAGCACTTCTTTCGGGTCTTCGTACGACTGGGCGAAATCTTCGATCTGGGCCTTGACCTGCTCGGCGGTCGCCTGCAGCTTGTTGTCGGCAACCAATTGCGACAGGATCAGACCCAGACGCACGCGACGCTCGGCCTTGGTGGCGAACAGTTCTTGTGGGAAAGGCATGTTTTTGACATCCATACCGCGCTGCGCCATGTCCTGACGGGTCATTTCGGCCAGACGCTCGGCGTCCTGGGCGATCATCGACTTCGGCACTTCCATGTCGGTCACGGCAACCAGGGCGTCCATCACGGCATCCTTGTTGCGGGCTTTGACGCGGCCGGCGACTTCACGCTCGAGGTTGACTTTGATGTCGGCGCGCATTTTGTCCAGATCGCCGTCTTCCATGCCCAGCGATTTGGCGAACTCAGCGTCGACTTCCGGCAGGTGCGCCCATTCCAGCTTGTTGAGGGTGATGGTGAACTGGGCGGTCTTGCCGGCCACGTCCTTGCCATGATAGTCCTCTGGGAAAGCCAGGTCGAACGTCTTGCTTTCGCCGACTTTCAGGCCGACGGTGGCAGCTTCGAATTCCGGCAGCATGCGGCCTTCGCCGAGCACGAAGGCGTAGTCGTCGGCTTTGCCGCCTGGGAATTCAACGCCGTCGATCACGCCGACGAAGTCCACGGTCACGCGGTCGCCGTTGGCGGCGATCGGTGCGCCGCCGTCGCCATGGGCGCCGGCTTCACCTTTGGTGTGGTAGTGCACGCGCTGTTTGCGCAGGATGTCGATGGTTTTTTCGATTTCCGCGTCCGACACGTCGGCCTTGACGGTTTCGATGGCCACGCCCGACAGGTCGCCTACGACCACGTCAGGATAGACTTCGAAGGTCGCGTCGAAGGTCAGCACGCCTTCCGGGCTGTCTTCTTTTGGTTCGATTTTCGGGTAGCCGGCAACGCGCAGCTCGGCCTTGTTGGCAGCTTCGGTGAAAGCGCGGCCCACTTTGTCGTTGAGCACGTCGTTTTCGATCTGGTAGCCGTATTGCGCTGCGACCATCTTCATCGGAACTTTGCCTGGACGGAAGCCTGGGGCTTTGGCCGTTTTAGCCTGTTGTTTCAGGCGCTTTTCGACTTCCGTACGGACGTCAGTCAGCGGAAAAGAGATCGTCAAGCGACGTTCGAGTTTACCCAGGGTGTCGACTGCAGTTGCCATTGTAAAAATCGTCCAAAAAAATATGAATTAAACTCGTGGTGCGAGGAGGGGGACTCGAACCCCCACACCATTGCTGGCGTCAGGACCTAAACCTGGTGCGTCTACCAATTTCGCCATCCTCGCGGGATCGCAACCGCTATTGGCGGATGCCTCTTACCGTCTGAAAACACAAAGGGCGCCCGACGATGAAACCGGCCGCCCTGCACTGCCTTTGTTAGGGGCTACAACATCAACCCGGTATTTTACTGGATTTCTTGATCACATAGGGGGAAATTTCATAGCGCACGCGTGCGGGCTATAATATGAAAGCGTTTCCATTCCACCCCGATTCCACTCGCATGAACCCAGATAAATCGAGCCAGCTGCAGCGTGCGGGTCTGTTTGCCATCACCTGGCCTATCTTTATCGAACAACTGTCCCATATTCTGCCGGGCATTGTCGATACCTTCATGGTCAGCCACCTGGGCGACAATGCGGTAGCCGCTCTGGCGGTGGCCAATCAGATTGTCGGGTTTTTCATCATCCTGTTTTCGTTTATCGGGATCGGCAGCACTGTTGTACTAACGCACCATCTCGGTGCGCAAGACCGCGACGGGGCCGCGCGCGTGGCGGCGTCGGCGGTCGGCGTGAACTTCTGGCTGGGCGTGGGTGTGAGCGTGCTGATCTGGCTGGGTGCGGGCGCCATGCTGCGTTTGCTGCATCTGCCGCCCTCCTTGATGCCTTACGCGCAACCGTTCCTGGCGCTGATGGGCGGCACCCTCTTCCTCGAGTCGCTCAATATCGCCTTTGGCGCCGTGCTGCGGGCGCACGGGCATACGCGCGAGGCGATGCTGATCGCGGTCGGGATGAACGTGATCAATTTACTGCTGAACGTGCTGCTCATTTTCGGGCTGCTGGGCTTCCCCAAGATGGGCGTGGTCGGCGCGGCGCTGTCGACGGTGGTCAGCCGGGCGCTGGCCTGTCTGGCGCTGGCCTGGGTGGTGCGCCACCGCTTGCAGTTGAAACTGCGGCTGCGCTGGCTGACGCGATTTTCGCGCGACGCGATTGCGCGCATCTTAAAGATCGGCATTCCGGCGGCCGGCGAGAACTTGTGCTGGCAAGCCAGTTTCATGGTGATCACCTATTTTGTGGGACAAATGGGCGAGCGCGCGCTGGCCACGTTTTCGTACGCGATGCAGTTGTCGATGATCATGATGATGCTCGGGATCGCGATCGGGATCGGCACCGAGATCATGGTCGGGCACCTGGTGGGCGCGGGCAAGCTCGACGACGCCTACCGTCAGTTGCTGCGCAGTCTGCGGGTGGGATTGGCGGTGACGGTGATTTCGACCTGTTGCGTGGTGGGGCTGTCGCCGTGGCTGTTCGCCCTGTTCAGCAGCGACCCGGCGATTGTGGCAGGTGGGGTGCTGCTGCTGCGCGTGAGTTTGATTCTGGAACCGGGGCGCACCTTCAACCTGGTGGTGATCAATTCGCTGCGTGCGACGGGCGACGCGCGCTTCCCTGTGCTCATGGGCATGTGTTCGATGTGGGGCGTGGCGGTGCCGCTGGCCTGGCTGCTGGGCTTGCACCTGGGTTGGGGGCTGGTCGGCATCTGGATCGCGTTCACCTGCGACGAATGGGTGCGCGGGCTGGCCATGTACGCGCGCTGGAAAAGCCGCGTCTGGGAAAAACACGCCCGCGCCATCCACACCGGGGTCAGACCTCCATTCTGAAATACTTTCAGAACGGAGGTCTGACCCCGATTTTCATCGGCGGCGGAAGGCGGATGCCGCGTTTTCTTTAATTGGGAGGTCCGCACTGCCCGCTTCTACGGTCACGCGCGGGCCGCGCCGAACAAAAACGGGGTCAGACCTCCATTTTGCAAGAATTGCAGAATGGAGGTCTGACCCCGGTGTTTAGCGGGTGGCGGGGCGTTTGACGCGGAACCAGGCGGCGTACAGGGCCGGCAGGAACAGCAGCGTCAGTGCGGTCGCGACCACCAGGCCGCCCATGATGGCCACCGCCATTGGACCCCAGAACACGGAACGCGACAGGGGAATCATCGCCAGCGCCGCCGCAGCCGCCGTCAGGATGATCGGCCGGCAACGCCGCACCGCCGCTTCGATCACCGCATGCCACGGCTCGGCGCCGTTGGCGATGTCGTGCTCGATCTGGTCGATCAGGATCACGGAGTTGCGGATGATCATGCCGAACAGCGCGATCACGCCCAGGTTGGCCACGAAGCCGAACGGCCGCTGCAAGATCAACAGCGCCATCGCCGCCCCCGCCACACCCAACGGCCCCGTCAGGAACACCAGCAGCGCCCGCGAGAAGCTGTGCAGCTGCAGCATCAGCAGCGTGAACACGATGAACAGCACCAGCGGCACGTTGGCGGCAATCGACGCTTCGGCCGCCTTGCTGTCCGCTTCCGCCCCTTCCAGGCTGATCGTGTAACCAGGCGGCAGCGAGGCGCGCAGCTCGCCCAGCTTGTCGCTGATCTGGCCCGATACGGTCGGCCCCTGAATCCCGTCCACCACATCGCACTGCGCCGTGATCGCCCACTCACGCCCTTCGCGCCACACCACGCCCGGCTCCCACACGAAGTGGGCCCGCGCGATCTGCGAGATCGTCACCGACTTGCCCGATGCGGTAGGAATATTGGTGTCGTTCAAGACCGACATCGTGGCCCGCTCCTGCACCGGCTGGCGCACCACGATGTCGATCAGCTTGTTCTCCTCCCTGAACTGGCCGATCGTCGTGCCCGACAGGATCGTGTTCGCGGCCCGCATCACGGTTTGCGACGTCACGCCCAGCGCACGCAGCTTGTCCTGGTCCAGGTCGAGGCGCAGCACTTTCACCGATTCGTTCCAGTTGTCGTTCACGCCCACCGCGTTCGGGTTGGCGCGCATGATGTCCTTGAGCTTGTCGGCGTAGTCGCGCACCGTCGCGATCTCCGGCCCGGCCACGCGGAACTGCACCGGATACGGCACCGGCGGACCATTCGGCAGCAGCTTGACGCGGCCGCGCACTTCGGGGAAGTCATTCTTGAAAATCTCGACGATCTTCAGGCGCACCGCTTCGCGGCTCTTGACGTCCTTGGCCAGCACCACGATCTGCGATACGTTCGATTGCGGGAAGATCTGGTCGAGCGGCAGGTAGAAGCGCGGACTGCCGGTGCCCACATAACTGGTCACGCTTTCGATGTCCTTCAGGCCCGCCATGTACTTCTCGAACTTCTTCACTTGCGCTTCGTTGGCGGCAAAGCTCGTGCCTTCCGGGCTCCACATCTCGACCATCAGTTCGGGGCGGCTGGAATCGGGGAAGAACTGCTTTTCGATGAAGTTAAAGCCGTACACGCCCAAAAAGAACACCAGCAAACTCAGGCCAATGGTCGTCTTGCGCCACTCCACGCACCAGGTGACGATGCGGCGGAAACGCTGGAAGCCCGGCGTGTCGAACACTTCGTGCCCCGCTTCGCCCGGCGCGTGCGGCTTGACCTTGAGGATCAGAAAACCGATATACGGCGTGAACACCACCGCCACGAACCACGAGATGATCAGCGCGATCGCGTTCACCGAGAACATCGAGAACGTGTATTCACCGGCCGCGGACTTGGCCAGCCCGATCGGCAGGAAGCCGGCCGCCGTGATCAGGGTCCCGGTCAGCATCGGCATCGCGGTCGAGGTGTAGGCGAAGGTGGCCGCTTCGAAGCGCGACATGCCCTCCTCCATTTTGCGCACCATCATTTCGACGGCGATGATCGCGTCGTCCACCAGCAGGCCGAGGGCGATGATCAAGGCACCCAACGAGATCTTGTGCAGATCGATCGAGAAGATGCTCATGAAAAGGAAGGTAATGGCCAGCACCAGCGGGATGGTCAGCGCCACCACCAGCCCGGGACGGATGTCGAGCCGCAGCGGCTTGGTGTGCAGCCCGAGCGCCAGGAAGCTGACAATGAGCACGATGGCGATCGCTTCGATCAGCGTATGAATGAATTCGCTGACCGAGGCCGTCACCGCGCGCGGCTGGTCGGACACGCGCGCCAGTTCGATCCCCACCGGCAGTTTGGCGCGGATGTTGGCCACGGTTTCGTCCAGGCCCTGCCCCATCTTGATGATGTTGCCGCCCTTTTCCATCGATACGCCCAGGCCAATCACTTCCTTGCCGTTAAAGCGCATCTTGTCGCCAGGCGGGTCCTGGTATTCGCGCTTGATGGTGGCAAAGTCGCCCAGGCGGAAGGTGGTGCCGCCCGCCCGCAACTCCAGGTTTTCGATGTCCTTGACGCTCTTGAGCGCGCCCGTCACCCGCACTTGCAGGTCGTCCGTCGGCGTAACGAGTACCCCGGTCGATTCGACCGTGTTCTGGGTGGCGATCTGGTTGGCGATCACTTCGAACGGCACGCCCAATTGAGCGAACTTCTTGTGCGAGAACTCGATATTGATCTTCTCTTCCTGCACGCCGAACTGCTCCACTTTGGACACCAGCGGCACGTGCAGCAGCTGCTGGCGCACGAAGTCGGCGTAGTCCTTCATTTCGGCGTAGGTGAAGCCGTCGCCGGACAGGGCAAAGATGGAGCCGTAGGTGTCGCCGAATTCGTCGTTGAAGAAGGGACCAATCACGCCCGACGGCAGCGTGGGCCGGATGTCGCCGATCTTCTTGCGCACCTGGTACCAGGAGGCGGCCGTCTCGTGCGGCGGCGTCGATTCGCGCAGCTGCACCATGATGATCGTTTCGCCCGGCTTGGAATAGCTCTTGATGCGGTCGATATACGGCGTTTCCTGCAGCTTGCGTTCGAGCTTGTCGGTTACCTGCTCGGCCATCTGCACGGCGGTCGCGCCAGGCCACACGGCGCGCACCACCATCACGCGGAAGGTGAACGGCGGATCTTCATCCTGCCCCAGGTTGACGTAACTGAGAATGCCGCCCAGCAGCAGGACCGCCATCAGATAGCGCGTGAGGGGAATGTGCTCGAGCGCCCAGGTGGAGAGATTGAAGCCCTTCATTTGACGGCCCCGGCGCCGCCCTGCGCTGCCGCGACTGCGGGTTCGGGATCGGACGCGGCCCGTTCGGGCGGCAGGATTTTGACTTTCTGGCCCTGCTTGAGCAGGTTGACGCCGGCCGTGACCACGGTCTGGCCGGCCTTGACGCCGCCCACCAGCACCACTTCATTGCCGGCCGTGCCGCCCACCTGGACCGGCACCAGCTTGACCGTGCCGCCATCCACCACCCACACCGAGGTGGTCGATTTTTCGTGGAACAAGGCCGTCAAGGGCACCCGGATCAGGGGCACCGGCGTGGTCGACGAGAACTGGACCAGCGCAGTCATGCCCAGCTTGACCTCGGTCGCGCTCTCGGGAATGGCGACCTTGACCGCGTAGGTGCGGGTGGCCGCATCGGCCACGGGCGAGACTTCGCGCACCTTGCCGGGAATGACTTTATCGGGATTGGCCCACATGCGCACCGTCACGTCCTCGACCTTGCGCAGGGTGTCGACCTTGTCTTCGGGCAGGCCGATGACGATCTCTTTTTCACCGGATTTGGCCACCCGCACCACCGGCGTGCCGGGGCTGACGACCTGGCCCACGTCGGCGTCGACCGCCGTGACCACGCCGTCGGTGTCGGCCACCAGCGTCGCATAGCCGGCCTGGTTGGACTGGCCGAAGTAGCCGGCCTGCGCGGCGTCGACATTGGCCTGGGCGGCGCGGAAGCTGGCCAGCTTTTCGTCGAGCACGGCCTGACTGACGAAATTCTTGACCCGCAGTTCCTGATAGCGCTTCAGTTCGGCCTTGGCCAGGTCGCGCGTGGTTTCGGCCGCGGCCAGCGTGGCCTTGGCCTGGGCTTGCGACAGGCGCAGGTCTTCCGGGTCGAGCTGCATCAGCACCTGCCCCTTCTTGACCAGGGTGCCCGGATCGACCTTGCGCGCCGTGATCTTGCCCGGCACCCGGAAGCCGAGGCGCGACTCGACCCGGGCCCGCACTTCGCCCGAAAATTCGGCATTGATGTCCACATTGTTGGCGCTGAGCACGATCGCGCGCACCGGGCGGATGTATTCGACCGCTTCCGGCGCCTTGGCGCAAGCGGTCAACATTGCCGCTATGGCAATCGCGCTGAGGGTCTGAAGGGATGCTGGCAGGATTTTCAGGGCGGGCACAGGGTTTTCCTTTACTATGCGGTGGGCTCAGCAGCGGTACGCCTCGGTGATGTCATGATGCTACTACCCGGCGGGCATCCGCTGCTAACTGACTTTTCAGTTAGTAATTATAATGTTACAACCTTCAAATGCAAATGACTTTTGCGTCATTTATTTTTCATGCCAGTTGATCACTACGAAAACTTCCCTGTCGCTTCTGTGTTATTGCCAAAAAGGCTAGTGCCGGCGGTGGAGGCGATCTACGCGTTCGCGCGCAGCGCCGACGACCTGGCCGACGAAGGCGACGCGCCCCCGGCCGAGCGCCTGGCCGCGCTGGCAGCATATGAAGCGGCGCTGGCATCGATCGCGCGCGGCGAGCAGCAGGCCGACCCCATGTTCGCGCGCCTGGCCGCGGTCATCGCCCAATATCGCTTGCCGCTGCAGCCGTTTCACGACCTGCTGTCGGCCTTCCAGCAGGACGTGGGCACCAAGACCTATGCCAACTTCCCCTTGCTGCTCGACTATTGCCGCCGTTCGGCCAATCCGGTCGGGCTGTTGATGCTGACGCTGTACGGCGCGGCCGACGCGCGCAATATCGCCGACTCCGATGCGATCTGCTCGTCTTTACAGCTGATTAATTTTTTGCAGGATGTGGCGATCGACCGCCAGAAGGAACGCATTTATATTCCGCTCGACGACATGGCGCGCTTTGGCGTGACGGCCGCACAATTGGACCGGGCCGAGGCCGACGCGCGCTTTCGCGCCCTGATGCAATTCGAAATCGACCGCGCCCGCGCCATGATGATCGATGCGGCCCCGCTGGCCAAGCGCCTGCCGGGCCGCATCGGCTGGGAGCTGCGGATGGTGGTCCAGGGCGGGCTGCGCATCCTGGCGCGCATCGAAGGCGCCGGGCACGACGTGTTCCGGCGCCGCCCCCAACTGGCCCTGCCGGACTGGCTGGCGATCATGTGGCGCGCGCTGCGGATGTAAGAAATTCGCCCCGCCCCGCCCTGTCCGCTGCCGCCGCACTATAGAATAGCGGCTTCGATTCGAAATACTTGCACTTTTGCCCATGTCCCCAGACGAATACTGCCAACAAAAAACCGTCCAGAGCGGCTCCAGTTTTTATTACAGTTTCCTGTTCCTGCCGCAGGAGCGGCGGCGCGCGATCACGGCGCTGTACGCGTTCTGCCGCGAGGTGGACGATACGGTCGACGAATGCACCGACCAGTCGATCGCCCGCATCAAGCTGGCCTGGTGGCGCACCGAGATTTCGTCCATGTACGCGGGCAAGCCCACCCATCCTGTGACCCAGGCCATGGCGCCCCACCTGACTGCGTATGATCTGCAGGAAAAGCACATGCAGGCGATCATCGACGGCATGGAAATGGACCTGGACCAGACCCGCTACCTCGACTACCCGGCCATGCAAAAGTATTGCTGGCACGTGGCGAGCGTGGTTGGCATCCTGTCGGCCAGCATTTTCGGCGTGAGCAATCCGAAGACGCTCGAATACGCCGAAAAGCTGGGCCTGGCCTTCCAGCTCACCAACATCATCCGCGACGTGGGCGAAGATGCGCGCAAGGGCCGCATTTACCTGCCAGTCAACGAGCTGCAGCAGTTCAATGTGACTGCGGCCGACCTGCTCAATGCGCGCCACAGCGAGAAATTCGAGGCGCTGATGCGCTTCCAGGTGCAGCGCGCGCAAAAGGTGTACGACGAGGCGTTCGCGCTGCTGCCGAAAGAAGACCGGCGCGCCCAGCGGCCTGGCCTCATGATGGCCGCGATCTACCGCACGGTGCTCGATGAAATCGAACGCGACAACTTCCATGTGCTGACCCAGCGCATCTCGCTCACGCCGATCCGCAAGCTGTGGCTGGCGTGGAAGACCTACGTCCGTGGCTGACATCGGCAAGACGGCGGCCGTGGTCGGCGCCGGCTGGGCCGGCTGCAGCGCCGCCGTGGAGCTGGCCGGCGCCGGCTACCAGGTCACGCTGTTCGAAGCGGCGCGCACGCTGGGCGGACGCGCGCGCGCGGTGGAAATCAACGGCCAGCTGCTCGACAACGGCCAGCACATCCTCTTGGGCGCCTACGCCGAAACGCTGCGCCTGCTCAAACTGACCGGCGTGGCGCGCGACGCCGCCCTGCTCACCCTCCCCTTGCAAATGCGCTATCCGCCCGGCGGGGCCGGCATGGATTTTGTCGCCCCCCGTCTGCCGGCGCCGCTGCACCTGGCCATCGCGCTGCTGCGCGCCAAGGGCCTGGCGCGCGCGGACAAGATGGCGCTGGCGCGCTTTTCGACCACCGCGCGCTGGATGGATTGGCGCCTGCACCATGATTGCAGCGTGAGCGAGCTGCTCGCGCGCTTCGACCAGACGCCGCGCCTGACCGCGCTGATGTGGCGCCCCCTGTGCCTGGCCGCCCTCAACACGCCGCCGGAACGGGCCTCGGCCCAGATCTTCCTGAACGTGCTGCGCGACAGTTTGGGCGCGCGGCGCAGCAGTTCCGACATGCTGCTGCCCAAGACCGACCTCAGCAGCCTGTTCCCGCAAGCGGCGGCGCGCTACCTGGAAGCGCGCGGCGGCGCGGTGCGCCTGGGCGCCAAGGTGCAGGCCGTGCGCCCGCAGGGCGACGGCTGGCAGCTCGAAACGGCCGCCGACGACGCCGGCATGCACGCCGACATGGTGATTCTGGCCGGCGGCGCACCCGCGAGCGCGGCCTTGCTGCGCCCGCTGGGACAGGCAGCGCTGGCCGACCAGCTGGACGCGTTTGCCTACGAGCCGATCGCCACCTGCTATCTGCAATATCCGCCGGACACCAGGCTCGACTTGCCGTTTTACGCGCTGGTGGACGAGCCCGCGCAAGGCCACTGGGGCCAGTTCGTGTTCGACCGCGGCCAGCTCGACCCGGCCCAGGCGGGCTTGCTGGCGGTCGTGATCAGCGCCTCGTCGGCCGCCGGCGAACTGGGGCGCGAGGCCCTGGCCGCGGCCATTGCCGCCCAGCTGGCCGAGGTGCTGGCCCGTCCCGCATTGGCCACGCCGGTCCGGACCCAGGTGATCACCGAAAAGCGGGCCACCTACGCCTGCGCGCCCGGCCTGGCGCGGCCGCCGGTGGCGACCGGCTTGCCCGCGCTGGCCATCGCCGGCGATTACACGGCCGGCGACTATCCTGCCACCCTGGAAGCGGCCGTGCGCAGCGGCGTGGCCGCGGCCAGGGCCGTGCGGCGCCCCGCCTGACGCCCGCCAGCGTACGGCTATCGCCCGATTCCGTCGTTGATTCCGCGTTTTATGCAGACTGTCGCATTCCGGTGGTTGCTGGTGGCGTGTTCTCGTAAAGTAACACCATCGACAACCGCTCCTTGACGGGATTGCAAAATGAACATCACCTTGGGATTACGCGCTCTGACCTTGCTGGCCTTCGTTGCCGCAAGCACGGCCGTGATCGTTGTACCGGAATTGGTCGGTGGCGCCAGCGCGGCCGACAAGGACGTACTCAACTTGATCGTCGCGATCAACCATTCCTGACCCACAGACGGAGAGCCGTGCACGATGGACAAGATTGAATACCTGGACGCGCTCAAGCGCGCGATGACGGGCCTGGCGCCGGAAGCGCAGGCGAAGACGCTGGCGTTTTACGAGCAGCGTTTCGTCGACGGCGTGGCCGCCGGCCGCACCGAAGCCGAGATCGCCGCCGAACAGGACGATCCGAAAAAGATCGCCATGACCCTGCGCGCCAACAGCCACCTGGCCGCCTTCGAGCAAAAGCGCAACCCCGCCAATTTCGTGCGCATGGTGTTCGCCGCCATCGGGCTGGCGATCTTCAACCTGTTCATGGTGGTGCCGGCCGCGGTCTATGCCGCCCTGCTGGCGGCGCTTTACATGTCGGGCGCCACCTTTTACCTGGCGGGCGCGGTGGTGACCGCCAGCGGCCTGTCGGGCTCGGACGAGATCAATCTCGATGGGCGGGTCGGGCAATTCTTCTCGAGCCGCAACTGGTCCGATGGCGAAGACCGTCCGACCCGGGTCACCATCAGCGAGGACGGCATCAACATCGTCACCGACAAGGGGGGCCGGACCGACGCCGCCGCCAAGGCCCCCGCCAAGCGGGACACGGACGAGAGCGCGGCCGGCGACGCCCCGTCGACCGAGTCCGACCCGATCGAAGCGATCGCCGACCGTGCCGCCAAGCGGGCCGAAAAAGCGGTCAACGAGCGGATCACGATCGCCAACGAACTGGACGACGAATCGCGCGCCACGCAAGTGTTCGTCGGCATCGCGCTGGTACTGGGCGGTATCGTCCTCATTTTGCTCAGCCTGGTCATCACGCGCTATACCTTCATCGGCATCAAGCGCTACCTCGAAATGAATTTCTCCCTGCTCAAGGGAAACTGAAACCGGAACCCCGCCATGCGTACCTTATTGAAAATCGGCTTCGGCCTGCTGGTCCTGTCGGTCCTCTTGATCGGCCTCATGTTCAGCTTCCTGCGCGCCCACGGCAGCAGCAGCCGCGGCAGCCCGGAAGGCCGGGCCCTGGCCAGCGAAACGCGCGCCATCACCGAGCAGGTCACCGAGATCGAGCTCAACGGCCCGATCGACATGACCTTGCGCCAGGGGGCGGTGCCGTCCATGATCGTGAAGGGCGAACAGCGCCTGCTCGGCAATATCGACACGGCCCAGGAAGGCAACAAGCTCAGTATCGGCACCAAGGGCATGCTGCTGCATCACCGGCAGCCGCTGCAAGTGGTGCTGGTCCTGCCATCGATCAACAGCCTGAAGATCCTCGGCAGCGGCGACAGCACTATCAACGGCTTTAGCGGCGATAAAGTCGATGTCCAGCTGTACGGGTCGGGCAACGTCAAGTTCAACGGGCGCTACAAGGATGTGGCCGCCAGCGTGCACGGCAGCGGCGACATGGAAATGAATGGCGGCTCGAGCGACAAGGTGGAAGTGGCGCTGGTGGGGTCGGGCCAGATGACCGTGGTCGGCCAGTGCAAGCGCTTCAAGGCCGACCAGAGCGGCACGGGCGACCTGGACGCCGAGCACCTGGCGGCCGACGCGACCGAAGTCAATCTGCGCGGCTCGGGCACCTCGGTGGTGCAGGCCCGCAAGGCGGCCGACGTGACCTTGCGCGGCACCGGCGACATCAATGTGCTGGGCAACCCGGACACGCGCACCGTGAACCGCACCGGCACCGGCGAAGTCACGTTCCGCGACGAGTAAGCCAGTCGAGCGCGCCGCGCCCCGCCGCGCGGCCGCTGGCGAAACAGGCAGTGAGCAGATAGCCGCCGGTCGGCGCTTCCCAGTCGACCATTTCCCCCGCCACGAACACCCCGGGCAGCGCGCGCAGCATGGCGCTGGCCGGATCGATCGCCTCGAACGTCACCCCGCCGGCGCTGCTGATCGCTTCATCGATCGGACGCGCGCGGCGCAGCACCAGCGGCAGGCGCTTGAGCGCGGCGGCCAGCGTGGCCGGATCGGCGTAGGCGTCCCTGGACAGGCATTCGTGCAGCAGCCCCGACTTCACCCCCTTGATGCCGAGCCGGCTTTGCAGGTGGCTGGCCAGCGAGCGCGCGCCGCGCGGGCGCGTGACTTCGTCGTGCACGCGTTCGGCGCTGAAATCGGGCACCAGGTCGAGCCAGATGGTGGCGCTGCCGTGGGCGGCGATCTGCTCGCGCGCCGCGCCCGAGAGCGCATAAATCAGACTGCCCTCGACGCCAGTGTCGGTGACCACGAACTGGCCCTGGCGCCGGGTGCGCTGGCCGTCGGCGCCCTGCCATTCGACGGCCACCGTGGTCAGCGGCGCGCCCGCGTGGCGGCTGCTGAAATGGACGCTCCAGTCGCAATCGAAACCGCAGTTCGACGGCGCCAGCGGCGCCACCGCGACCGCGCGCTCGCGCAGCAGCGGCACCCAGGCGCCGTCCGAGCCGAGGCGCGCCCAGCTGCCGCCGCCCAGGGCCAGGATCACGGCATCGGCCTCGATGGCGACTTCGCCGTCGGAGGTGGCAAAGCGCAGGGCGCCGTCCTGCCAGCCCAGCCAGCGATGGCGCATGTGGAACTGGACGCCGGACTCGCGCAGGCGGTGCAGCCAGGCGCGCAGCAGCGGCGCCGCTTTCATCTCGGTGGGGAACACGCGGCCGGAGCTGCCGACGAAGGTGTCCACGCCCAGGCCATGAATCCAGGCGCGCACGGCGGCGGCGTCGAACTGCGCCAGCCACGGTGCCACCACAGCGGCGCGCGCGCCGTAGCGTTGCACGAAATCGGCGGCCGGCTCGGCATGGGTGATGTTCATGCCGCCCTTGCCCGCCAACAGGAACTTGCGTCCGACCGAGGGCATGGCGTCGTACAGGTCGACCCGCACGGCGCCCTGGCTGAGCACTTCGGCCGCCATCAGGCCGGCCGGTCCGCCGCCGATGACGGCGACGCGGGGAGATTCAGGGTGCATGGAAAACGCAGGAAAGGGAACGACCCGCATTGTAGTCGTTTTGGGGCATGCAAAAAAAGATGTAAAGGAAGCTTGACATCCGATTTGAAGCTGCCTAAGATGTAAAGCATACTTTACTACAAGGAGATCTGAAATGCACGAACAGAAAGTCCAGCGTACCTACAATACCGAAATGTACGGTGCCCTTGCCATTTACGCGCTGATGCTGGTGGCCTCGATCAAATTCGGGCGCGGCATGGACGCCGGCGTGCTGCGCACGATCGTGCTGTCGAGCCCCATGATCGGCTTCATGCTGGGCGTGTGGGCGGTGGCGCGCCAGTTCCGCCGCGTCGACGAGTTCCAGCGCCAGATCAAGCTCGAGAACCTGGCTCTGGCCGCCGCCATTACCGCCGGCGCCAGCTTCACCTACGGTTTCCTGGAAACGGCCGGCTACGAGAAGCTGTCCATGTTCTGGGTCTGGATGGTGATGGGAGGTGCCTGGGCCGTGATCACCTTCTTGCGTTGCAGGATCAATTTTGGATAACTCGATTCGCACCCTGCGCGCCGAACTGGGCTGGAGTCAGGCCCACCTGGCCGACCTGCTGAAAGTATCGCGCCAGACCGTCAACGCCATCGAAACCGGGCGTTACGACCCGAGCTTGCCGCTGGCGTTTGCCATTTCCCGGCTTTTTTCGAAACCGATCGAAGCCATTTTTACACCTGAACCGGAGTCCACATGATTACCCGTACCATGTTTTTCCGCATGCTGATCGTCCTGATGATGTGCGCCGCCGGCAAGTCGTTTGCCGAGGAGACGAACCGTTTTGCCTTCAACCAGAGCGCCGCCGAGCGCTTCGAGGTGGGGGCCACGCTGGTCGAGCGGCACGGCCAGGGCAAGCTGCCCGTGATCGTGATCCCCGGCCTGGCCAGCGGGCCGTGGGCCTGGCAGGACGCGGTCATCGCGCTCAAGAAGGACTACACGGTGTACGTGCTGACCCTGCCCGGCTTTGACGGCCGCCCGGCGGTCGAGGGCAAGGGATTTGGCGCGGCGCAGGAATCGCTGCTCGAGCTGATCGTCTCGCGCAAGCTCGATCGGCCGGTGCTGATCGGGCATAGCATGGGCGGCACCATGTCGCTCGGGTTTGCGGCCCAGCATCCGGACATGGTGCGCGGCGTGGTGACGCTCGATGGCTTGCCGCTGTTCCCAGGCACCGAGGATTGGGACCTGGCGCGGCGCGGTGCGGTTTCCAAGGCCATCGCCGCTCGCAAGAGCGGCTCGCCGGCGCAGTTCGCGGCCGAGCAGCAGCAGTTCATGCGCGGTACCGGCGTGATCGATATGGCGCGTGCCGATGAACTGGCCAAGCTGACCGCCAAGAGCGATCCGGCTGCCGTGATGCGCTATGCGGGCGATGTGATGACCATGGATTTGCGTCCGGTGCTGCCGAAGATTACGGCGCCGGTGCTGGTGCTCTCGCCTTATGCGCCGGTCGATGCCGAGCAGCAGAAAATGACGCAGGAGGCCAAGACGGCGTATTACACGGCCCTGATGGAGGGGACGCCGAATGTGAAGGTGGTGTCGATTGCGCCGGCGCGGCATTTTGCGATGCTCGATCAGCCGCAATTGGTCAATGACGCGATTGGCGCGTTTTTGAAAACCTTGAAGTAAGGTAACGTCGCCCTCGCGCAGGCGGGGGGCCATAGCACGTCCCCGGAGTCGTTCAGCATGCCATGGGTCGCGAGTCGTCGCACCGCCGCCTGCGCGAGTACGACGGTCAGCCGCCGGTGACGGGGGGGAAGAAGGCGACTTCGCCGCCGTCCGCAATCGCCGTATCGGCAGCGCACATCACATGGTTGAAGGCCGTGCGCAGGGGCTTGTTATCGGCCAGCGCGCTGGCCCACACGCCGCCCCGCTTTTGCAGCAGCTCGCGCACCGCCTGCACCGTCGCCACACCCTCCGGCACCGACAAATTCTCGCTCGCCGTTCCCAGCTCTTCGCGCACGCTGGCAAAAAATCGTAATGCTATTTTCATGTGACCTTAATGAAGTAATTCGCTGAACGGGATGAAGCGCACGGTGTCCCCGGCCGCAATGGTTTGCCCGGGTGGATTGTCGACCAGGCCGTCGCCCCACACGGTCGAAGTGAGCACGCCCGAGCCCTGGTTCGGGAACAGTTCCAGCCCGCCCGCGGCATTGGTGCGCACCCGCAGGAACTCGTTGCGCTTGTCGGCCCTGGGCCAGTTGAAGTCGGCGCGCATGGCGTAGGAGCGCGGTGCGGTCGGCCCGGTCACGCCCTGCAGGCGCAGGATGAACGGGCGCACGAACAGCAGGAAGGTGATAAAGCTCGATACGGGATTGCCGGGCAGGCCGAGGAAGAAAGCCGAACCGCCCTCGCGCCGCACTTCGCCGAACGCGAGCGGCTTGCCGGGCTTGACGGCGATCTGCCACATGTTCAGGCGCCCTTCCGCTTCCACGGCCGGCTTGATGTGATCCTCTTCGCCGACCGAGACACCGCCCGAGGTGATGATCAGGTCATTCTCGCGCGCGGCGTTGCGCAGCGTGCTGCGGGTCGCGTCCAGCGTGTCGGGCACGATGCCGAAATCGGTCAGCGCGCAGCCCAGGTTCTCGAGCAGCGCGCGCAGCGTGAAGCGGTTGGAGTTGTAGATCGCGCCCGGGGCCAGCTGGCCGCCCGGCGCTTCGCCCGGCATCACCAGCTCGTCGCCGGTGAAGAACACGGCCACGCGCAGCTTGCGGAACACGGGCAGGCTGGCCAGCCCGACCGAGGCTGCCAGACCCATTTCCTGGCTGCGCAGGCGTGTGCCGGCGGCCAGGATCACGGAACCGGCAGTGATGTCTTCGCCGGCGCGGCGGATCCATTCGCCGCTGCGCGGGGTGTGCTTGACGGTGACGACACCGCCGTCGGACGCTTCGCACTGCTCCTGCATGACGACCGCGTCGGCGCCTTCAGGGATCATGGCGCCGGTGAAGATGCGCGCCGCGTTTCCCGGGGCCAGAAACTGGCCCACGTGCCCGGCCGGGATGCGCTGGGTGACGGTGAGCGTGGCGCTGCCGCTGGCGCAATCGGCCGCGCGCACGGCGTAGCCGTCCATCTGGGTATTGTCGGCGGACGGGACGTCGATGGTCGAGGCTTGCGACTCGGCCAGCACCCGGCCATTGGCGTTCAGGGTCGGGATGATTTCGGTGGCGCCTGGTGCGCGCGCGGCGCCCAGCATGAAGTCAAGCGCTTCGCGGACCGACAGCATCGGTGGACGGCGTGGTGCCTCGCTCATGGCTTACAGTCCCGTGTTGGCCGCGATGTAGGCTTTCATCTTGTCGACGTCGGCCGTCATCACGACGAATTTCTGCGGGAGCGATTCGATGTCCTCGAAGCCGGCCGGACGCTCGGCGTCCACGCCCAGCGCATCGAGGATGGTCTCGTTGAACTTGGCCGCCAGCGCGGTTTCGAGCACGATCATGGGCACGCCCGGGGCCATGTACTGGCGTGCGACCTTGATGCCGTCGGCGGTGTGGGTGTCGATGGTGATGTCGTAGTCGTCGGCCACGTCGCGGATGGTGTCGAGGCGATCTTTGTGGGTCGATTTGCCGGAGGCGAAGCCGTAGTCGGAGACCAGCTTGAACTCGTCGCCATCGCTGCCGGGTTTGCCGGACAGGTCGAAGCCGCCTTCGGTCTCGACCTTGTGGAACAGCTTGCGCACGCGGGCGGCGTCGCGGCCCACCAGATCGTAGACGAAGCGCTCGAAGTTGGAGGCCTTGGAGATGTCCATCGAGGGGCTGCTGGTGTGGTAGGTCTCGGCCGACTTGCGCACGCGGTAGACGCCGGTGCGGAAGAATTCGTCGAGCACATCGTTCTCGTTGGTGGCGGCCACCAGGCGGTCGATCGGCAGGCCCATCATGCGGGCGATATGGCCGGCGCAGATATTGCCGAAATTCCCGGACGGGACGGTGAACGACACCTTTTGCGCGTTGTCGCTGGTCGCCGCCAGGTAGCCGCGGAAGTAGTAGACCACCTGCGCCACCACGCGCGCCCAGTTGATCGAGTTGACGGTGCCGATTTTTTGCGCGCGCTTGAACGGCAGGTCGTTCGAGACCGCCTTGACCATGTCTTGGCAATCGTCGAACACGCCGTCGACGGCGATGTTGAAGATGTTCGGGTCTTGCAGGCTGAACATCTGCGCGGTCTGGAAGGCGCTCATTTTCTTGTGCGGCGATAGCATGAAGACGCGGATGCCCTTCTTGCCGCGCATCGCGTATTCGGCGGCGCTGCCGGTATCGCCCGAGGTGGCGCCGAAGATATTGAGTTCCGCGCCATTTTTGGCCAGCGCGTATTCGAACAGGTTGCCCAGCAACTGCATGGCCATGTCCTTGAAGGCCAGCGTGGGGCCGTTCGACAGCGCTTGCAGGATCAGGGTCTTGTCGCCGTTCTTTTCGAGCACGCGCAGCGGCGTGATTTCGGCCGCCTTTTCGCCGGCGCGGGCGTTGCGGTAGACGTCGGGGGTATAGGTTTTTTTGGTCAACGCGCGCAGGTCGGCTTCGGGAATGTCGGTGGCGAACTTGCGCAGGATTTCGAAGGCCAGGTCGGCGTAGGACAGTTTGCGCCAGGCGTCGAGTTCGGCGCCGCTCACTTGCGGGTAGTCGGACGGCAGGTACAGGCCGCCATCGGGGGCCAGGCCGCCCAGCAGGATGTCGGAAAATTGTTGGGGAGCTTGCGAAGCGGCGCCCTGATCGGCGCGGGTGGACACATAGTGCATAGAGATGATTGGAATCCGTTGGGTGGCTGCAGGGGCGATCGGACAATTATTATAGTGCGGACCGGATCACCTTGCGCAAAGTGCGCAGGTGGGCCCATCTTAGCATTGCCAATCTGGCAAGCAATAGCCCGTTCAGGCAGTCGGTACGAGCGCGATAGAACCAGCGTCGATAGAACCAGCGTCGATAGAACCAGCGTCAATAGAACCAGAGTTCCTTGCGCTCGAGCGGCAAGGCTGGCGCCATGGGGCTGACCAGGTCGATCACGCGCCTGCCCTTCAAGCCTGCCTTGCGGATCTGCGCTCCGAAGTATTGTTGGAACAGCTTGTCGAAAGAGCCGTCGACCAGCATCCGTTCCAGGCCGGCCTGCAGGTCGGCGGCGAGGCGCGTATTGGACTTGCGCACGAAGAAGTAGACGGCCGTGCGGTAGCGCAGCAGGAGCGACGGTTCGACAATCAAGGCGTCGCGGTGGAACTGGTGTTCACCCCAGATTTCGGTGACCGAACGGGGAAAATAGTCGATGCTGCCATTTTCCAGCATGCGGAACAGCACTTCGTAGCTGGCCGGGGCGCCGTAGACACGCAAGCCGTTGCTGCGCAGGATGTCCGTATCGGGCCAGTTGCTGCCCTGCCCGGCCAGGAGCGGCTTGAGCTGGTTGACGCTGCGGATGGCGCCGAAGCGGCTGGCGCTGGACTTGTTGATCAGCAGCAGGCGCAGGCCCCACAGGCCTTTGTCGAGCGGAATGCGGATCGGTTGCAGGTGCGCTTCGCGTTCGGGCGAGGTCATGGTGGTCATGACGTCGATGCCTTCGCCGTTTTCCAGACGCAGCAAGGCGCGCGCCTGCTGCATGCGCACCGGATAGAGCTCGACCCGGTAGGCGTGGCCGGAGCGGCGCAAAGCCTGGTCGAGCAGGCGCAGCGGATACTGGGACAGGTCGTCGGGGCCGTTTTCCGGGCGTGGATAGTGGATCACCGTTGCACCGTCGGCCAGCAGCGGCCACAGGGCCAGAAGCAGCGCCGCGCACCAGATGCCCCACCGCCACCGCAAGCGCAAACGCATGTCCGCCTCCGTGAAGTCGTCCCAGGATGACGCTACGCCCTTTTTCGCAAAATAACAAGGCGAGGATGGCGCGCCTTTCCGGCTCAGTCGAAGGCCACGTCTTCCAGGCGAAAGCGCATTTTGCGCCGTTCGGGCAGATTCCAGCCGGTGCCGGGCCTGGAATCGCGCGCCGGTTCGGGGCTGACATGCGGCGCGACTGCCGCGCCGGTGTTGACGGCCGCATGTTGCGCTTTCCGAGACGCTTTCTTGGAGTTTTTCTCGTGCGCTTTGGCGACTGCCGCCTGGTCTGCCTGTTTGCCGGCTTTCTTGTCTACCTTTTTGCCTGTCTTTTTGTCTGCCGCTTCGGTGTGCGCCGCAAGTTCGCGCCGTAGCCGCGAGGCCGAATAAAACGTGGTGTCGCCCGGCCGGCGCACCCGCAGGTCGCGCCAGGCGTTGCGCACCGTGCGGGCGAATGAGCGCGCAAACTGGTTCGGGGAGACGGACGTCCCGCCGTGCATGATGCGCCCGCCGATCACTTCCGCGTCGCGGCAATCGCCGTGGCTCCAGCTGCGCAGCAAGGTGCCTTCGGGCAGAAAAAGCGATTTCCATTGATAGCCGCGGCATTGATCGGGACCGCGTTGATCGGCCGGGCGCGGATCGCATTGGTCGAGATCGGCTTGCACGGCAAGCCAGTCAGCCACGGCGCCGGCAATGGTGGACGACAGATCGTCGCCAGTGCGTTCGCAGTGTGCGAGCAGCGCGGTGAGGGTGGGGGTGTCCAGGCTCGTAGCCACTGTGGTAAACATACTCTTTTCCCTTCTCTTTTTGTCTCTTTTGGTCTGCTTTGTACTCTTTTGACGCTTTGAGCGGCTCAAGGTTCAAAAAGAGGGAAAAACAGACGAAAAGAGACAGAAAGAGGCACAAAAGAAGACCGTTTACCAGAAGGGCTGACAGGACTCGGTCCCCTGCTCCCTCCCTCAGTCGCGGAACCACAGGTTCTTGCGCGCGAGCGGTATGGTGTCGGGCAGCAGCGGGTTTTTCAGGTCGATGGCGCGCCGCTCGCGCAGGCCGGCACGCCGGATCATGTCGCCGTAGTATTCATGGAACACTTTGTCGAAGCTGCCATCGGCGATCATTTTTTCGAGCCCGGCATTCACATCGGCCGCCAGCGCGCTGTCTTCCTTGCGCACAAAAAAATAGATCGCGGTCGGGTAGCGCAAAAAAATGCCGGGTTCGACGGCCAGCAGCCTGCTGTGCAGATCGGCCTCGGCCCATACTTCGGCCACCGAACGGGGAAAATAGTCGATGCGGCCCGATTCGAGCATGCTGAACAGGGATTCGTAATTGCTGGTGCCATAGACCGTCAAGCCATTGGCGCGCATGATGGCCACGTCGGGCCAGTCGCTGCCCTGCCCCGCCGAAAAATTCTTGAACTCGGCGAGGCTGCGCAAATTGGACATTTGCCCCAGCTTCGCCCGTTCGACCAGCAGCAGGCGCCAGCCGATCAAGCCTTTATCGATCGGAATGCGGATCGCTTGCAGGCGCGCTTCGCGTTCGGTCGACGTCATGGTCGAGAGGATGTCGATGCCCTCGTTCTTTTCCAGCTGCAGAAGGGCACGGCCCTGCTGCATGCGCAGCGGCGAAATCACGATCCGGTAGTCCTTGTCGGAACGGGCCAGCGCCAGTTCCAGCAGGCGCAAGGGATAGCGCGAGCGTTCGTCGGGATTGCTCTCGGGGCGGGGATAGCGGATGACGATGTCGGCGGCTGGCGCCGGGAGCGGCCAGGCCAGCAGCAACATCAGTGTCAATGAAAGCCTTGCTCTCAACGCCATTCAGGACTCCCGTATGAACCATACGGAAAGTACTCTGAATCGCAGCGCATGACAAGGTGCTCAGGGTGCCTAGCAAGCCGCGTGATTGACCGTCACCACGTGGATCGCCAGGCCGCCGAGCGAGGTTTCCTTGTACTTGTCCTGCATGTCGGCGCCGGTCTGGCGCATGGTTTCGATGACGTCGTCGAGGCTCACAAAATGGGTGCCGTCGCCCTTGAGAGCGAGCGAGGCGGCGGTGATGGCCTTGATCGCGCCCATGCCGTTGCGCTCGATGCAGGGAATCTGCACCAGGCCGCCGATCGGGTCGCAGGTCATGCCGAGATGGTGTTCGATGCCGATTTCGGCCGCGTTTTCGATCTGCTCGTTGGAGCCGCCGAGCGCCGCCACCAGGCCCGCCGCCGCCATCGCGCAGGCGACACCGACTTCGCCCTGGCAGCCGATTTCGGCGCCCGAGATCGAGGCATTCTTCTTGCACAGCATGCCGATGCCGGCCGCGGTCAGCATGAAGTCGCGCACGCCGCGTACCGGATCGCTGGGGCGGCAGTCTTCGGCGTAGTAGCGCAGCACCGCCGGAATGATGCCGGCCGCGCCGTTGGTCGGCGCCGTCACCACGCGCCCGCCGGCCGCGTTTTCTTCATTGACCGCCATCGCGTACAGGCTCACCTGGTGCAGCGCATCGTGCGGCAGGTCGTTGGCGCGGTTGTCGCTGGCCAGCGCGTCCTGCGCCTGCTTCCACAGGTTGGCCGCACGCCGCTTGACGTTCAGGCCGCCGGGCAGCTGGCCGCCGGTGATCAGGCCATGGGCGATACAGGCGCGCATGACGTTCCAGATCTTGTCCAGGCCCGCGTCGAGCTCCGCTTCGGGCATGCGCGCCAATTCGTTCGCGCGCAGCATCTGGGGAATGGTCTTGCCGGTCGCCTTGCCGTGCGCGAGCAGCTGGTCCATCGTATCGAAAGGGAACGGGATCGGCGCGTCGCCGCCGGAACTGCTTTGGCGCGCCTGCGACTCGCCGGCCGCGTGAATGAAGCCGCCGCCGACCGAATAGAACACGCGCTCGATGGCCGAACCGTCGGCCAGCTTGAGCGTGAAGCGCATGCCGTTCGGGTGTTCGGGCAGGCTGGACGACTTGTTCCACACCAGGTTGGTCTTGGCGGTAAACGGCACTTCCTTGGTGCCCAGCAGCTTGATCACGCCATCGAGTTCGGCTTCGGCCAGCTTGTCGTCGACCGCGTCCGGGTCCACGCCCTGCGGCGTTTCGCCCATCAGGCCCAAAATGACGGCCTTGTCGGTGGCGTGGCCGACGCCGGTCAGCGCGAGCGAGCCATACAGGGCCGCTTCCACGCCGACGGCATTGTCGAGCGGACCGCATTCGACCAGAAAGCGGCGCGCCGCCACCATCGGCCCCACGGTGTGGGAGCTCGACGGCCCGATGCCGATCTTGAATAAATCGAATACGCTCATGTCCATCGCTGTGCCTCTATCGTTTTTGTAAAACGTTTATGCAGCCTGGGTCAGACCGACGTCGATGTTTGCGAGCATGTCGGTGACCAGCTGCTCAATGCCGATGCGGGCTTTCCAGCCCCAATCGGCACTCGCTTTGGCGTCGTCCAGGCTTTGCGGCCAGGTGTCGGCGATGGCCTGACGGCTGTCAGGCTGGTAGCCGATCTCGAAGTCAGGCAGAGCGCGGGTAATCGCCGCTGCCAGCTCGCGTGGGTTGAACGACACGCCGGCCACATTATAAGCGGAGCGGATCGCGATTTTGTCGGCCGGCGCGTCCATCAGTTCGATGGTGGCGCGGATCGCGTCGGGCATGTAGATCATCGGCAGCGTGGTCTCCGGGCCCAGGAAGCACTGATAGCGCTCGCCGCGCAGCGCCGCGTGGAAGATCGCGATCGCGTAGTCGGTGGTGCCGCCGCCCGGAGGCGACTTGAAGCTGATGATGCCTGGGTAGCGGATGCTGCGCACGTCCACGCCGTATTTGGTGAAGTAGTACTCGCACAGGCGCTCGCCGGCCAGCTTGGAGATGCCGTAGATGGTGGTCGGATCCATCACCGTGAACTGCGGCGTGTTTTGCGCCGGCGTGTTGGGGCCGAAGGCGGCGATCGACGATGGCCAGAAGATGCGCAGGGGCTTGCCCTGCTCGCCGCGCTCGCGCGCCACTTCCAGGATGTTGAGCAGGCCGTCCATGTTCAGCTCCCACGCCTTGAGCGGGGCTTTTTCGCCGGTGGCCGACAGTAGCGCGGCCAGCTGGTAGACCTGGGTGATGCCTTCGTCGGCCACGAATTTGGCCAGGCCATCGCGGTCGAGCACGTCGAGCTGGGTGTAGCGCGCCGCCTGGTAGACATTGACCGGGCCGATGTCGGAGGCGATCACGTTGTTGGCGCCATGCTGCTCGGCCAGTGCGCCGACCAGTTCGCTGCCGATTTGGCCGTTGGCGCCGATGATGAGGATACGTTCCATGTTGTTCTTGTCCGTTCTTTAGTCTTGATGTGATGCGCTTAGTTCTTCAGAATACCCAGCTCGCGCCCGGCTTGTTCAAATGCGTTGAGTACGGTGTCGAGCTGTGCGCGGGTGTGCGCGGCCGACAGCTGGACCCGGACCCGGGCCTGCCCCATCGGCACCACCGGATAGAAGAAGCCGGAGAGCAGCACGCCCAGCTCGTACATGCGCGCCGCGAACTTCTGCGCCACCGGCGCTTCGAACAGCATCACCGGCACCACCGGGTGCGTGCCCGGCTTGATGGTGAAGCCGATGCGCTCGATCTCCTTGCGGAAGTAGGCGGTGTTTTCGTGCAGGCGGTCGCGCAGCTCGGTCGACTTGGAAATGCGCTCGAGCACCGACAGCGAAGCGCCCGCAATCGATGGCGCCAAGGTGTTCGAGAACAGGTAAGGACGCGACTTCTGGCGCAGCGTGTCGATCACTTCGCGGCGCGCAGCGGTAAAGCCGCCCATCGCGCCGCCCAGGGCCTTGCCCAGGGTGCCGGTGATGATGTCGATGCGGCCCATCACATTGTGGTGTTCGTGGGTGCCGCGCCCGGTTCTACCCATGAAGCCGGAGGCATGGCATTCGTCGATCATGACCAGCGCGCCGTACTTGTCGGCCAGGTCGCAAATCTTGTCGAGCTGGGCGATCGTGCCGTCCATCGAGAACACGCCGTCGGTCACGATCACCTTGTGGCGCTTGCCCGCTTCGGTGGCGGCCTTGAGCTGCACTTCGAGGTCGGCCATGTCGTTGTGCTGGTAGCGGTAGCGGGCCGCCTTGCACAGGCGGATGCCGTCGATGATCGAGGCGTGGTTCAGCGCGTCCGAAATGATGGCGTCGTTCTCGTCGAACAGGGGCTCGAACACGCCGCCGTTGGCATCAAAAGCGGCTGCGTACAGAATCGTGTCTTCGGTGCCGAGGAAGGCGGAAATGGCTTTTTCCAGTTCCTTGTGCACGGTCTGGGTGCCGCAGATGAAGCGCACCGACGATAATCCATAACCGTATTGTTCGGTGGCGGCGATCGACGCCTTCTGGGTTTCCAGGTCGCCCGACAGACCCAGGTAATTGTTGGCGCACATATTAATCAGGGTGCGGCCGTCTTCGGCCACCACTTCGGCACCCTGGCGCGAGGCGAGCACGCGCTCCGGCTTGTACAAGCCCTGGCCGCGCAGCGTGTCCAGGTTTTGCTGCAGGCCGCTGAAAAACGCATTTTTCGCTTGATCGCTCATGTTTGTCCTCGTGTTTGGGGTGGATGGCTTGACCGGCGCTCGCACTATGCTGTACCGTGATCACTCGGTGATGCAGATTCCGAGATATCGAACTCAAATTCAATATAATGGATATTACCCAAGGCCAGTGAACTTGGCAAGCATCAGTTCGATTCGATCCGCATTAAAAATTGGTGAAAAGACAATGAACACAGCCCTTGGCAGCAATTCTCCTCCGGAAGTCGGCGCCACGCTGCAGCGCCTGCGCCTGGCGCGCGGGCTGACCCTGGAAGACTTGTCCCGGATCGCCGGGGTGTCCAAATCGATGTTATCCCAAATCGAAAGGGAGAAGGCGAACCCCACGATCGCCATCACCTGGCGCCTGGCCAATGCCCTCGGCGTGCAGATCGGCGAACTGCTGTCCTCCGAAACCCGGGTGGCCGAAACCATCCGCGTGCTCGACGCCCACGAAACCCCCACCCTGCCCGGCACCCACGCCGGCTACACGCTGCGCATCCTGGGCCCCATGGAAATGGCCGGCAAGTACGAATGGTATGAGCTGACCCTGGCGCCCGGCGGCGTGCTCGAGTCGCAAGCGCACGACCCCGGCACCAGCGAGCACATGACGGTGCTGCACGGCGCCATCGAAGTGGAGGTCGGCGTCGAACGCAAGAAGGTCAAGCTGGGCGGCACCGCGCGCTACCCGGCCGACCAGAACCACGTGCTGCGCAATACCGGCAAGACCGAGGCCAAGGCCCTGCTAGTGGTCTGCCACCGCTGACACGGCGCCCTTGTGCCCGTGCCGGGCGCGGATCGCCTTGATCGCGCCCGTTTTCTCCATGTGCGCGAGCGCATCGCGCAGCTTGCCCACCAGCACAGGATCGCATAGTCTTGAGCACGCCAGGTAATTGTCGGTCGTGATCAGGCCGGGACCGGCCACGATCTTGGCGCCTTCGCCCTCTTCCTGCAGATACAGCGCCATTTCCTCGAGCGGCCCGAACCACGCGTCCATGCGCCCCTCGAGCAGCATGCGCGGCGCATCCTGGTTGACGCTGATCTCGTAGATCTGGTCGGCGCGAAAGCCCTGTGCCCGCAAAATCGATCCGTTGGCCGTGCCGCGCGCCACCGCCACCGAGCGCAGCGCCGTGCGCCCCTCGGCGAAACTGCGGATGCGCTTGCCGCGCGTAAAGAAGCCGCGCTCGGCCTGATACAAGGGCGCGATCCAGGTAAACAGCGCCTCGCGTTCCGGCATGCGCGCCAGCGGCAGAATCAGGGTGTCGTGATCAGTGGCGAGCTGCACCGTGACGATCGCGCGGTTCTTGGGCATGAAGATCAGGCGCGGCGTCAGATGCGCCCGTTTCATCGCTTCGAGCACGATTTCGCCCACCACGCCGTGCGGCGGGGTCTTGCTGGCCATGGGCGGAATATCCATCAGGTACACGGGCACCTCGTCCGCCCTGGCGATCGGAACAGTGCTGAGAAGCAAACTGAGCAGAAGGCAAATGGCGCGCATGGGATCCTGTTTGGTTTTATTATTTCAAGATACAACAACGCGGAGCGCCGGTCCAGCCGCACGCGTCAGCGCTGCGCGTAACGGGCGCGGATCGCCTTGATGCTGCCGTCATGTTCCATTCGGGAAATTTGTGCGCGCAGCTTGGCCACCAGGCCCGGGTCGCACTGGCGCGAACACGCCAGGTAGTTGTCGGTGCTGCCCACCACGGCCCCTTCGACCACCTCGTCGCGCCGCTCGACGCCGCGCAGATACACCCGCATCTGCTCAACCGGCCCGAACCAGGCTTGCATGCGCCCGGCCAGCAGCATGCGCGGCACATTGTCGTTGTCGCTGATTTCGTGGATGTGCTGCGGGTCGATCTGCGCGGCCCGCAGGATGAGCGGGGTGACCGTGCCGCGCGCCACCGCGATCGAGTGCAGCTGCGCGCGCGCCTGGGCGTAGGAATCGATCCGCGCGCCCGTCGTGAAAAACGCCCGCTCCACCTTGTACAGCGGCGCGATCCAGGTAAAATGCGCCTCGCGCTCCGGCACCCGCGCCAGCGGGATGATCAGCAGGTTGCGGCTGGCGGGCAGCTGCACGGTCACGATCGCGCGGTTATTCGGCGGGAATGCGAGCTGGGCGCCGATGCCGGCCCGGCGCATCGCTTCGAGCACGATATCGCCGACCACCCCATGGCCGGGCCCATTCCTGGTGGACATCGGCGGCACTTCCATCACATACAGCGGCACGCTGTCCGCGCGCACGCCGCCCGCGGCGAGCAACAGAGCTGCAACAAGGCATGCACGACGCATAGGCGCTTTCCGATGAACGTGACGCGCTCACGATACCGCAAGCGGCGGCCGCGGTCCATCGCCAAACGCGTGCGCCAGCACGGCCGCGGCCAGCGCGGCCAGCACATGCTTGAGGGTGTGGCCGCTGACCGCGACCAACAGTGCGTAGAGCGCATGGTCGCCCACTTCGCACAGCTTGGCCAGCACGTACAGCAGCACGGCCAGGCCGAAGGCCAGACGCTGCCGGGCCGCCACGCCGGCGCGCCACTGCAGCAAAGGGATCAGCACCAGCGGCGCGCCCTGCAGCAGCAAGTACGGACGCAAATCGCCCGTGGCGCGCCACCAGCACACGCTGGCGATGGCGCCGCCGGCCAGCAGCAGCAAGGCCAGGCGCGACCGCAGGGCCAGGGCCAGCAGCGCGGCGCAGGCCAGCGCGATCGGCAAGCGGTCCCACACCAGGCGCGCGTCGTCCGGCGCCAGGTGGTACCAGGTCGAGCCGAAAGCGGTCAGCACCAGCGCGCACAGGAACAGGCGCCAGGCGGCGCGCGCGGGCGCCGCCAACGCCGGCGCGCGCAGGCGCCAGGCGCCGTACGCGGCAGCGAGCAAGAAGGCCAGGTTCGACAGCACGTCGCCCCCATGCGCGATCCCGAACGCGCCGCGCTGGTCGGCAAAGGCGTGGTAGTCGGCCGGCTGGGCGATGGGGCCGTGCAGCGCCAGTGCGGCGCCCATCAGCAGGGCGGCCCAGATGGCGGGCTGAAACGAGGTGCGGGTCATGGTGGTCCTTGGCGTGAACGAAGCGCCACTCTGCCTGCCCGCCGCTGTGACGCCCAGCCAAATGCAAGACGTCGCCGAAAAGGCGACGTCCGGTACTGCATGCTGATACTGGAACGCTTACTGCGCCGCCACCTTGGCCGGCGCGTTCATGTGGAGCGCGTGGCTCAGGAAGCCCCAGCGGTCGGCCGCTTCCTCGATCACCTTGGCGGTCGGCTTGCCGGCGCCGTGGCCGGCCTTGACGTCGATCCGGATGATGATCGGCGCCGCCCCGCCCTGCGCGGCCTGGGCCGCGGCGGCGAACTTGAAGCTGTGCGCCGGCACCACCCGGTCGTCATGGTCGGCGGTGGTGATCATGGTGGCCGGGTAGCAGGTGCCCGCCTTCAGGTTGTGCAGCGGCGAGTACTTGATCAGGGCCTTGAACTGGGCCGGGTCTTCCGCGGTGCCGTAGTCGGACGCCCAGTGCTTGCCGATCGTGAACTGGTGGTAGCGCAGCATGTCGAGCACGCCCACTTGCGGAATGGCCGCGCCGAACAGGTCGGGCCGCTGCAGCAGCGTGGCGCCCACCAGCAGGCCGCCATTGCTGCCGCCGCCGATGGCCAGCTTGGCCGGCGAGGTCACCTTGTTGGCGATCAGCCATTCGGCCGCGCCGATGAAGTCGTTGAACACATTCTGCTTCTTGAGCACGGTGCCCGCCTCGTGCCAGGCTTCGCCGTATTCGCCGCCGCCGCGCAGGTTGGCCACCACGTACACGCCGCCCATTTCCATCCAGGCCAGGTTGGCCACCGAGAAGGTCGGGGTCAGCGAGATATTAAAGCCGCCGTAGCCGTACAGGTAGGTCGGGTTGCTGCCGTCGAGCTTGAGGCCCTTCTTGGACACGATGAACATCGGGACCCGGGTGCCATCCTTGCTGGTGAAGAATTGCTGGCGCGTCTCGTAGGCCGCCGGATCGAAGTCCACTTTCGGCTGGCGGAACACGGTGCTCGCGCCGCTCGTCAAATCGAGGCGGTAGATCGTGGTCGGATTGGTGAAGCCCGTAAACGAGTAGAAGGTCTCGCTGTCATTGCGCTTGCCGCCAAAGCCGGCCGCGCTGCCGATGCCCGGCAGCGCGATCTCGCGCACCGGTTTGCCCTTCAAGTCCAGCACCTTGACCACGCTGCGCGCGTCGGCCAGGTACTCGGCCACGAACTGGCGGTTGACCAGGTTCACGCCGGTCAGGGTCTGGGCGCTCTCGCCGATGATCTGCTTCCAGTGCGCCTCGCCCGGCTTTCTGGTATCGATCGCCACCACGCGCGCGCGCGGCGCCTTGCGGTCGGTGCTGAAGTAGAACACGGGGCCGTCGTTGTCGATGAAGTCGTAGCCGGCGTCGAAGTTGGCGATCAGCGGCTTGACCTTGGCGCCGGCCACGCCCAGCTCCTGGTACCAGACCCGGGTGCGGTGCGAGGTGTCGCGCGAGGCGCTGATGATCAGGTACTTGCCGTCATTGCTGACCGTGCCGGCGAAATTCCATTCCGGGTGGTCGGCGCTGCCGAAGACCATCCGGTCCGCGCTTTGCGGCGTGCCCAGCGCGTGGTAGTACAGCGTATGGAAGTGGTTGACGCCTGCCAGCGCCGCGTCGGCCTTCGGTTCCGGATAGCGGCTGTAATAGAAACCCTTGCCGTCGGCGGTCCAGGACGCGCCCGAGAACTTGACCCACTGCAGGCGGTCGTCGAGGTCCTTGCCGGTGTCGATGTCGCGCACCTTCCACTCGTTCCAGTCCGAGCCCGAAGCGGCGGTGCCGTAGGCCAGGTACTTGCCGTCCGGGCTGACCGTCATGCTGGCCAGGGCCACGGTGCCGTCTGCCGACAGCGTATTGGGGTCGATCAGCAGGCGCGGCTCGTCCGCGAGCGACTTCATCGTGTACAGCACGGCCTGGTTTTGCAAGCCGTCGTTGCGGGTGTAGAAGTAGCGCCCGCCTTCCTTGTACGGCACGCTGTAACGCTCGAAGTTCCACAGCTTGGTCAGGCGCGCCTTGATCGCTTCGCGCTCGGGAATCCGGCTCAGCACCGACTGGGTCACCTTGTTCTGGGCCTCGACCCAGGCCTTCGTTTCGGCGCTGTCGGCGTCTTCCAGCCAGCGGTAAGGATCGGCCACCACGGTGCCGAAGTAAGTGTCGGTCTGCGCGACCTTGCGCGTTTCCGGATACGTCATCGGGCGCGCGCCCGCCGGGCAGGATTGGGCGAACGCGTTCGCGCCGTACAGCGCAAGCAGGCTCACCACCAGGGATGCGTGTTTCAGTGACATGGGATCTTTCGGGAACTAGGTCGGGCGGCAATGATAGCGCGAAACCGCGCGAACTTGCCATATACATACGTTTACTGGACCGTATCCTCGTACGGCAAACCGGTGCGCAGCGGCGGCACCCAGTTCCGGATCCAGGCGGCCAGCTGGTCGCCGGGAATGGCGCGGCTCATGAAGTAGCCCTGGGCCTGGTCGCAGCCGAGCGCGGCCAGCAATCGCCACACGGCTTCGCTTTCGATCCCTTCGGCCACCACGCGCAAGCCCATGTTGTGGCCCAGGTCGATCGTCGAGCGCACGATCTTGGTGTCGCCGATATCGTTTTCCATGTTCAGCACGAACGACTTGTCGATCTTCAGTTCGTCCACCGGCAGCCGCTTGAGGTAGGCGAGCGAGGAATAGCCGGTGCCGAAGTCGTCGATCGACAGGTCCACCCCCATCGCGTGCAGGCGTTCGAGCGTGACCTGGGCCCGCACCGGGTCGTCCATGATCGCGCTTTCGGTGATTTCGAGGCAGAACGAGGACGGCGCCAGCTGGTGGCGCGCCAGGATCTCGCCGAATTTTTCGGGCAGGTGCTGGTCCAGCAGGTCGCGCGTGGACAGGTTGACCGAGATTTTCAGGTCGATGCCCTGGGCCGCCAGTTCGCTGCACAGGGCCGCCGAGCGGTCCAGCACCCAGCGCGTGAGCACGCGGATAAAGCCGGTCTGTTCGGCGAACGGAATGAACTCGTCCGGGTACACGTTGCCGCGCACCGGATGCTGCCAGCGCACCAGCGCTTCGGCCCCGATCACGGCGCCCGTGTCCAGGCGCAGCTTGGGCTGCAGGTGCAGGCGGAATTCGTCGCGCTCGATGGCGTTGCGCAGTTCCGTCAGCAAGCCCAGGCTCTTGGCGCTGGCCGTGTCCATCGCCGCTTCGTAGACGATGGCGCCGTCGTTGCGCTGCTTGGCCTGGTACATGGCCACTTCGGCCATCGAGAGCAGCTCTTCGGCGCTGTCGGCGGCCGAGGGGAAGCCGGCGATGCCCAGGCCCGCGCCGATGTCGACCGTCTGGTCTTCCAGCGAGAGCGGCACTTCGAGCGCGGCCAACAGGCCTGCCGCGATGCGCTGCGCCGTCTCGACCGTGCAGTCGGGCAGCAGCACCGCGAATTCGTCGCCGCCCAGGCGCGCCAGCTGGGCCGAAGGGTGCACCGCGCCGATCCGCAGGCGCAGGCGCTCGGCCACCTGGCGCAGCAGGTCGTCGCCGAAATTGTGGCCCATGACGTCGTTGACGTGCTTGAAGCGGTCCAGGTCCATCATCAGCACGTACACGGCGTGGCCGCGCTTGCGCGCGTCGTTCAGGGCGTCGTCGAGCATCAGCACGAACTGGGCGCGGTTGGGCAGATTGGTCAGCTGGTCCCAGTACGCCAGGCGCCGGATTTCCTTTTCGCGCCGCGCGATCCCGTCGCGCATGCTGTCGAAGGCCTTGGCCAGGTCGCCCACTTCGTCGTCGCGTTTGACATCGATCTGGCCGCGGTAGTCGCCCCGTTCCAGGCGGCGCGCGGTGCGCGCCAGTTCGCGCAGCGGCTGCGCGATGCGCTTGGCGGTGAGCACGGCGGCGGCGGCGGCCACCACGATGCCGAGCATCGTCAGCGCCACCAGCGTGCGTTCGAGCCGCGTGTACTGGGCGGTGGCGGCGTCGATCGAGCGCACCAGCAGCACGCTGGCGCTGTGTTCCTGGTCCTGGCCGATGCTCAGCAGGCGCGCGCTGTGCTGGGCCTCGCCGATGGTCAGCTCGAACGGCTGCGCCGGCGCGGCGCTCTGCGCGCGCAGGTCGGCCGCCAGGCGCGCCATGAATTTGGGCGCCAGCGTCGATTCGACCGTGCGCCAGGCGCCGTCTTGCGCGCGCGTGAGAATCACCACGTCGAGCGCCGACAGTTCGCGCATGTCGGTGGCCAGCTGCTGGTCGATCACGAAGCCCATCACCACCCAGGCGATCGTCACCGGCGCCTTGACCGGCATGACCACGATCTGCACCGGCTTCTGGTCGACGATGGCCACCGCCGACACGCCATTGCCCTGATCGGCCTTGTCCAGCAATCCCAGCACCAGCTGGCCGAGCGCGCCGGCGCCGGTGCCGGCGATGCCGGTCGAGACGGCCACCTTGCGTTCGCCGTCGATCAGCATGGTCAGGTCGGCGCGCGCGCGCCGCGCGCTGTTGTCGAGGGCCGATTCGATGGTGGCGCGGTCGTCGGCGCCGCCATTGCCGATCGCCTGCACGAAGGCGGTGTCGCGCGCCAGCACCTGGGCCGAGAAGCGCTGCTTCTGGGCGTTTTGCTCGAGCAGCTTGCGGAAGACTTTTTCGCCGTTGGCCAGTTCGGTGGCGATCGAGGCGCGCGCATTGGCGTCGATCCCGCGCTGGATCACCAGCAAGCCGACCACCTGGACCACGATGATGAGCACCAGGAACAAGGTCGCGATGCGCCCTTCCAGGCTCTTGAAGCGAATGAGCATCGGCCTAGTATCCCTGGTCGGTGTCGGCCACCGGCGGTTTGAGGGTCAGCTTGAACGCGAGCGCGCTGTCGCCCTTGTCCAGCACGCCCTGGTCGGCGGCGGGCGCGCTTTGCTGATAGTGCCAGGCCGAGACCGTGTATTTGCCGCCGGCCGGCAATGCAATTTTGGCCACGCCGGCGCCATCGGTCTTGGCAAAAAATGGCGAATCGACCACTTTGACGTAGGCCACCATGCGGTCGTGGATATTGCAGCCCAGGACCACGGTGCCGGCCTTGTCGAACACCTGGGGCGCCGCCGCCACGCCGGAATACAGCTTTTGGTCGAATTTTTTGGCGGGAGAGAAAGAATAGATGTGGTGCTTGACCTTGTCGTTGTTAGGAAACGACATCTGGCTGCCGGTTTGGATCACGCTGACCAGCGGAATGAACTTCAAGCCCCGTTGTTCAATTTCTCCGGGGCGCAGGAACTTGGGCAGCGCGACGCCCGATTCGGGCTCGGCCACGACGACCGTATCGGCCAGCGGCTTGCCCGCCGCATCGTTCACCTGCACCGTGAGCGTATTGGCGGCCACGCCGGCGCTGCTGCCTGCAGCAACGGCAAGAAGGGACATTCGCAGGACATTGAACATGGACGCGACCGGTAGTGACGGGAACACCGGACCTGTGCAGCCGGCAAATCTATTGTAGCGTCTGCTGGAAAATTCCGAAAAGAAGTTTCTCTAAACGGAACGCTGCGGCCAAAATGACAACCATGCCTGGAATGCCAGCCGCGCACGGCCCGCGTCTAGTGGCCGCTGCGCTCAGGCGCCGGCGCGCTGCGCGCGCGCTGCCACTGGCGCGACAAGTCGAGCGCGCTGCCGATTTCGGCCGGCGTGAGGCGGCGCGCGATGATGCTCTTGTTGGCGCTGGCCGTTTCGTCGCCCGCATCGGCCGCCAGCAGCATCCACATGTAGGAGCGCACCGTGTCGCGCGCGACGCCGCGCCCGCTGCCGTACATACCGCCCAGATTGTATTGGGCCAGCGCGTGGCCCTGCTCGGCCGCCTGCCCGTACCAGAACACGGCCGCCGCATCGTCCTGCGGCACCCCCTGGCCATTGGCGTACATGACGCCCAGGTTGTTTTGCGCGCTGGCGTCGCCCTGCTCGGCGGCCACCCGGTACCAGCGCGCGGCCTGGGTTTCATCCTTGGGCACGCCCTGCCCGGTCGCATAAATAACGCCCAGGTTGAACTGGGCGTTGGGTGCTCCCTGATCGGCCGCGCGCCGGTACCACTCCAGCGCGCGCAGCGCGTCGCGCGGGACCCCTCGGCCGTTGGCATACATGCTGCCCAGGTTGTATTGCGCCAGCATATGGCCCTGATCGGCCGCGCGCAGATACCAGGCCAGCGCTTGCGCCTCGTCGCGCTCGACGCCCTGGCCGTTGGCCAGCATCACGCCGAGGTTGAATTGCGCATCTTTCTCGCCCTGCTCGGCGGCGCGCTGCAGCCAGGCGATGGCGCGCAGGGGATCGGCGCGCACGCCCAGGCCCTCGGCATAGGCCACGCCCAACTGGCGCTGGGCCGCCGCATTGCCTTGCGCGGCAGCCTGGCGGAACCAGCACAGCGCTTGCGCGTCGTTGCAGTCGACGCCCTGCCCGCGCTTGTACATGAGGCCCAGGTTGAGCTGGGCCTGGGCATCGCCCTGCACCGCGGCCTTGCGGAACCAGGCCATCGCCAGCGGATAATTCATCGGCGCGCCGTGGCCGAACAGATAGCATTCGGCCAGCAGGCTCTGGGCGCTGGCCACACCCTGCTCGGCCGCGCGATAAAACCAGGACAGGGCCAGTTCGTGGTTCTGTTCGAGGCCGCGGCCCTTCTTGTACAGTTGCCCCAGATTTTGCTGGGCCGAGGCATCGCCCTGTTCGGCCGCGTGGCGGAACCAGTAGGCCGCTTCGGCATCGCTGCGGTCGACGCCGCGGCCGTTGTAATACAGTGCGCCCAGATGATTTTGCGCGAACGCCAGCCCTTGCAGCGCGGCCTGGCGCAGCCATTTGAAGGCGTGCGCGTCATCGCGCTCGATGCAGTCGCCTTTTTTGTACATGAGGCCAAGGTTGAATTGGGCGTAGGCGTCCCCGCGCTCAGCAGCCTGGCGGAACCATACGTAAGTCTGATAGTTCTCGCGCGAGATGTTCTGCCGGTTCATGCTGTTCCTCCGGCCAAAGGCCGTGACTATCCGGGAAAATGGCGCTGCACAGGTAGCAGGCGACCTGAGAAGTATTGCTAAAAGTTTAAAACGGGGAGCAGCCCCCCGTTTGACAGTCCGCAAAAGCGCGCCAGCGCCGGGACGATGTGGGACATGAAAAACCCCCGCCGCGCGTGCGCGGGGCGGGGTTTGTAGGCGGGCGGAAAAGTTACGCTGCGCGGACCGGCTTCGGTCCGGCGCTGTAGACCGCCATCGCCAGCAAGGCCAGGCACCACACGATCAGCGCGCCGGACGGCAAGTCGAGCATCACCGACAGCACCAGGCCGGCGCCATAGCCACCGATCCCGGTGAGATAAGCGAGCGGCAGCTTGCGCCGTTCCGGATAATGGCGCACGGCCAGGCTCGGCACGATCAGGCTGGCGAACACCAGGTACACGCCCACCAGCTGCACCGAGGCGGTCACGGCCAGCGCGAACACCAGGTAAAAGCCCAGGCGCCCCAGGCGGTCGTTGAACAACTTGAGCGCCGCCAGGATCAGCACGGCGCCGATGGCCGGCATCAACAGCTGGCCGTAGCTGACCCACAAGATCTGTCCGGCCAGCAGTTCCTGCATATGCTCGCCGCCGTGGGGGTTGTGGGCCACCAGCAGCAAGCCGGCAGTTGCCGCCAGAATGAACATGACGCCGATCTGCGCTTCCTGCACGTCGGGCCAGCGCTTCTCGGTCCAGGTCAGCAGCACCGCGCCCAGCACGGCGGCGGTGCCGGCGGCCAGCTGCACCATCCAGCCGGTCGGATCGAGCTGACCGGAACCGGCCACGATCACACCGAGCGCGGCGATCTGCGCGATCGCCAGGTCGATGAACACGATGCCCCGCTTGAGCACTTGCGCGCCCAGCGGAATGTGGGTGGCAAGCACCAACACGCCCGCCAGGAAGGCCGGCAGGATGATCAGCAGGTCGCCGGCGCCGTTCATTTGGCCGCTTCCAGCAGACGCTTGACGGTGCTGTCGAACAGGCCGAACAGGTCTTTGGCCTGGTCGTCGCCGCCAACCGTGAATGGCAGCACGACTGCCGGAATGTTGGCATGCTGCGACAGCCAACTTGAGGCCCGCGCATCCTGGTAGCCGGCGCGCAAGACCATCTTGGCCGGCTGGCGCTGCAGCTGGGCCAGCAGCTCGTTCAAGTGGGCCGCGCTCGGTTCCACGCCCGGCTTGGCTTCAAGCGTGCCGACCTGGCGCATGCCGAGCCAGCCCATCAGGTATTCCATGTTTTTATGGTGCTCGACCACGGCCGCATTGCGCAGCGGCGCGGCCTGCTGTTCCCAGCGCGCCATGGCCGTATTCCAGCGCGCGCTGAAATCCTTGTAGCGCGCCTGGTAATAGGCGGCGTTGGCCGGATCGATCTCGCCCAGGCGCTTGGCCAGGGCGGTCGCCACCAGCGCGATGTTGTGCGGATTTTGCTGGATGTGCGGATTGCCCGAGGCGTGCACATCGCCTTCGCTACGGTCGACCTTGGACGGCACATCCAGGCGCGGCACAAAGCTGCCGGCCGCAAAATTGCCCGGCTGGCCGGCGCCGATCTTGGCGTTGCCGGACTGCTGGATCAATACCGGCAGCCAACCCACTTCCAGTTCCAGCCCGGTGCAGATCAGGAGATCGGCATTGCGCGTGCGCGCGATCAAGCCGGGACGCGCCTCGATGCGGTGCGGGTCCTGCATGGCATTGGTGGCGCTGCTGGCCTTGACCTTGTCGCCGCCCAATTCATTGGCCAGCGCTTCCCATTCCGGCTCGCAGGCCAGCACATTGATGGCCGCCTGGGCCGCGCCAGGAATCAAGATCGCCGCTGCCAGCAGCAAACGGGTGACGAAGTTGCTCGTGTTCTTGTTCATGTGATTCTCCTTAGAACGCGTGGGCAGCGTGCGTGCCCAGGCTCATGATGTATTGCAAATAGAGCTGGTTGTCCGTCACGCCGGGCCGCGCCTGGTCGCGGGCGAACTGCAGGCGCAGGCGCGAAAATTCCGACGGGCTGTAGTCGAGCATCACACTGGAACGGCGCGGCTTGTACTCGCCCAGGATGGGGAACACGGGGTCGAACAGGCCGATCGTCGGCGTGCCCGACTGCAGGCGGTCATAGCGCAGGCCCATGCGCCAGGCCGGCATGAATTGGTACACGCCCTGCAGGTACCAGCCGGACTGGGTGCTGTCGAACGCCCCCACCGCGGCGCCGGCGGCGAGCGTGCCGCTTTCCTTGCGCCGCATGTATTCGCCCTGCAGCTTGAAGTTCTGGCGCGTGGAGTTCCCGTTCGGCGCCCACTTGTAGATGGCGTCGGCGATCCACATGGTCGAGCGGCCGCTGAAGGCACCGGCGAGGCCCTCGTCCTCGAAGGCGCGCTCGGCAGAACCCGTGCGCAGGTAGGACAGGCCGGCGCGCCAGCTGCCCGAGTCGCCGATATCGTTGCCGATGTGGGCGAACACGGCGCTCGCGCCGCTGCCGTTCTTGTTGCGGTCGTTGCCCGGGGCCGCGCGGCCGCTGCCCGTTTCCGCGCCCACTTCGATGAAGGTGTCGGTCGGCGCCAGCCATTTCGCTTGCAAGCCGTCGGTCTTGTATTGACCGCCGAAGAAGACCTGGTAAGCCAGCGGCGCGTCGACGAAGTCCCAGGTATGGGCGTGCTGGCCGTTCAGGTAGCCGACCGAGGACAAGAAGCGGCCGGCGCGCGCGTTGATGCCGTGGCTCAAGGCGCGCGTCTCGACAAACGCTTCCTCCACGCCGACATGGTCTTCGCCATCGAGCGCGAAGGTCAGGCGGCCCGAGAACATCGGGTCGATATTGGCGGCCAGCGTCATTTCCGACTCGCCCAGATTGAAGCTGCGCGCACCCGGCCCCACTTCGCCGCCCTGGGGCATGAAGCCGCCGATGCGGTAATTGCTCGGATCCTGCGACAGGCGCGCATAGGTGCCGCCAAGGACGAGGGAAATGTCGGGATTGAAGGCATTGCTGGCCGGCGCGGCCGGGGTGACGGGCGCTGCGGCCGGCACGGCCGACTGGGCCGCGACCTTGGCTTCCTCGGCGCTGTTCTGGGCCTGGGCCGAGGCCGCTTGCGCATCCTGCAAGCGCTGTTCGAGGGCCGCCAATCGGGCCTCGTACGATTGTTTCATTTCCTGGATCTGGGCGCGGATCGCGGCCAGTTCTTTGTCATCGGCGGCGCTGGCGGCGCCAGGCAAGGCAAAGGCGGCGCACAAGGCGGCGCCCATCATGGTTCGTTGGAACATGGTTATCCTGTTTGTATAGATAGAGGCGTGCCGCTGCAACGCAGGCAGCGGTCAAGGACACATCAGATCGATCAGGACAGGAAGGGTGGCGCGCGCGAGCGGAAGGCGAGGATGGTCGCGCTGACCGGGCCGCCAATGGCGGCGGCCGGGGCGTTGCAGGTGACCGGCGCGCTGACCGCGCACTGAGCCTGCTTGCCGGAAATGGCGCCGGCCAGCTGGGCGAAGGCCAGACATTGGCTGCAATTCTTGTGCTGCGTGACAGCGACCGACAATTCCTCGTCGCTGCTGGCGGCCTTGCTGATGGCGACGCTGGCGACGACGCGCTCGGCGGAACCGGCGAAGTGCGAGATGACGTGCGTACTCGCCATTTGCTGGGAAACCAGCAATAGGAGCGAGAGCAATACACGGACAAAGACTTGGCTTTTCATCTTGCCGCTATTGTAAGGGGTTTCTTGCCGCTATGACGGCTTTCTTGAAACAGCGTATTTCTGCAGGAAATCGGGAACTTTGGCCGCACTTAATTTATTGAGCGCAACCAACAACTGTGGATCCACCTCGCCCAGTCCATACACGCTGCCCAGGTGGCGGCTGATATGAATCAGCACTTCGGCGGCCACTTCGGCGTCCGATTCGGCGCGGTGGGCGGCGCTGCGGAAACGGATGCCAAGCTGCCCGGACAGCAATCCCAGCTTGTAGCTCGACAGGCCGGGAAACACGCGGCGCGACAGCTTGAGCGAGCACACCAGGCCCGCGTGACGCGGCGCCAGATCGAGGCGCGCTGCCTCGGCCTTGAGGAATTTTTCGTCGAAGCTGGCGTTGTGGGCCGACAAGGCATCGGCGCCGATAAAGTCGAGCAAGGCCGGCACCACCTCGTCCACCGGCGGCGCGCGCTCGACCATGGCCTGCGAGATCCCGGTCAGCTGCGTAATAAAGGCAGGAATGCGCACGCCGCAATTGATCAGCGACACGTACCGCTCGGTCACGCGGCCGCCCACGATGCGCAGCGCGGCGACCTCGGTGATGCGGTCGCCCATGACCGGGGACAAGCCGGTCGTTTCAAAGTCAAGCATGACGATCGGCTGGTCGAACATGGCTCAGCCGAATTTGCGGGCGGCATCGAGCGCCAGACCGGCGCCGATGCTGCCGAACAAGTCGCCCTCGACCTTGCGCGCCTGCGGCAGCAACGCGCCGATGCGTTCGCGCAGCATGTGCACGCCGCTCGAGCCGCCCGTGAAGAACACGGTGTCGACCGCGTCCGCGCGCACGCCGGCGTCGGTCAGCAGCTTGAGCACGGTTTGCTCGACCGAGCCGACCAGGTGGCCGATCGCGTCTTCGAAGGCGCCGCGCTCGAGCGTCAAGGTGTGGGATGGCGAGAGCCGGTCCAGCGTCAGTTCCGCTTGCGGGGCGCCGGACAGGGCGATCTTGCCCTCCTCCACTTTCATGGCCAGCCAGTGGCCGGCGCGCTCGTCGATCAGCCGTTGCAGTCGGGCCAGCTTTTCCGGCTCGCGCGCGTCGCGCGCCACATCGGCCAGCTGGGTCCAGGTCTTCTTGGTGTACGCCAGGTTGATCGTGTGCCAGGTGGCCAGGTTGAAGTAATAACTCGAAGGAATGGCGCTATCGTTCTGCATCAGCGACTGGTAGCCCAAGAGCGGCATCACCGACGACAGGCTCAGGTACTTGTCGAAATCGGTGCCGCCGATGTGCACGCCGCCGGTGGCGAGAATGTCGTCGCGCCGCTCGGCTTTGCGCGCACGCTCGGGCGACAGGCGCACCAGCGAAAAGTCCGAGGTGCCGCCGCCGATGTCGGCGATCAAGACCAGTTCTTCGCGGTCGATCTGGGATTCGTAATCGAAGGCGGCGGCAATCGGCTCGTACTGGAACGACACGTCCTTGAAGCCGACCGCGCGCGCGATCCCGGCCAGCGTGTCTTCGGCCAGCTGGTCCGCTTCCTTGCTGTCATCGATGAAAAACACGGGACGGCCGAACACGGCCGAGGTGAATTCGCGCCCCGCTTCGCGTTCGGCACGGCGCTTGACCTCGCCGATAAAGTGGGCCAGTAGCATGCGGAACGGCAAGGAGCGTCCGCCGACCTCGGTCTGGCCGTCGATCAGGCTGGTGCCGAGCAAGCTCTTGAGCGAACGCATCAGGCGGCCTTCGTAGCCGGCCAAATAGCCGGCCAGGGCGGCGCGGCCGTAGCTGACCTCGTCGTCGTCCGCGTTGAAGAACACGACCGAGGGCAAGGTCGCCTTGCCGTCTTCCAGCGCGAGCAGGGACGAGGCGGCGGAGCCGCGCGGACCGACCCAACCAACCGTGGAATTTGATGTGCCGAAATCGACGCCGCAAGCAGTGGACATGGAACCCTTTATCGTAAGGGGCGGTATTTTACCAGAAACGGGCCCGGACTGGCAGCCGGGGCCGCTGTCGTCCATTTCGCAACACCGCACCGTATTTATATTGCCTTAGAGAAATTAAAGGAGCTACACTGCAAGATAGAAGAATATTTACTATGACCAACTCCACGCCACCGCTGAGCCACACCATCGCCGACATCAAGGCCCTGATCCACCGCGAGTCGCGGCGCGTCACCTCGTATGACGTGGCGACGCTGGCCGGGGTGTCGCAATCGGCCGTGTCACGCTGCTTCAAGCCGGGGGCGAGCGTGTCGAAAGCGACCTTTGCGCGCGTGATGCAGGCCGCCAAGGCGCTCGACTACACGCCGAACGCGGCCGCGCGCAGCCTGATCACGCGCCGCTCGAACCAGATCGCGCTGCTGGTGTCGAACGTGGTGACCTTGCACTATCCCGAGGTCGTTGCCGAGCTCAGCCGACAGTTCAGCCTGCAAGGCATGCGCATTTTGCTGTTTTCGCTGCCGCGCGAGGCCGATGTCGACCAGACCCTGGCCGAGGTGTGGCAGCACCAGGTCGACGGCGCCATCGTCGCGGCCCGCCTGGGCACGCACCAGGTGGCCGAATTCGAGCGGCGCGGCATTCCCTTTGTACTTTTCAACCGCAACCTGCGCGAGCGCACCGTCAGTTCGGTCGTGTGCGACCAGGTCGAGGCGGCGCGCACGCTGGTCTCGCGCCTGGCCGCGGGCGGCCACAAGCGCTTCGCCATGATCGGCGGCCCGCGCGACTCCGTCATTGCCCAGGACCGTGCCCGCGGTGTCACCGGGCGCCTGGCCGAACTGGGGCTGGCGCCGCCGCTGGTGGTGGGCGGCAATTACGATTACGACAGCGGTGGGCGCGGCCTGCGCGAAATCATCGCGCGCCTGGGCGACATCCCGCACGCCATCATCTGCGGCAACGACGTCACCGCCATGGGCTGCGTCGATACGGCCCGCCACGACATGAAGCTCGACGTGCCGGGCCAATTGTCGATCACCGGCTTCGACGGCGTCGAACAGGCTTCCTGGCTCAGCTACCGGCTCACCACCGTGCGCCAGCCGGTCCACATCATGACCCTGGCCGCGGCCGAGATGCTCACCGGCCTGATCCGCAACACGGGCGGCGGCGAAGAGCGGCGCGTGTTTGCCGCCAGCGTGGTCGAAGGCGCCACCGCGCGCCTGGGGCCGGCCAGCTGATATCCATATTGAACTAATGGCATGATTGCCCTTACAATCGCTGCGTGCACCTGCCAACGGGACGTGAATGAGCGATGAACTGGTTCGACTGACAACAAGCCTGTGCCCTACCTGCAAACGCAGCATCGACGCCGGCATCTGGCGCACGGACGGGCGCATCGTCATGCGCAAGCAGTGCCCCCAGCATGGCAGCGCCGAAGTACTGGTCTCGCCCAATGCCGACTGGTATGACGCGACCATGGCCGAGCAGCCGGTGCTCACGCCGCCCGACAATCCCCAGCCGGAACGCCAGGGCTGCCCCTTCGACTGCGGCCCCTGCACCAGCCACGAACAGCAAGTGCTGCTGCCGATCGTGCCGATCACCTCGGCCTGCAATCTCGATTGCCCGATCTGCTATACCCACAACCGCAACAGCGGCGCCTTCCACATGTCCGAGGCGCAGCTGCGCGCCATCCTCGGCCACATCCGCAAGGCCGATCCGGCCAACCGCCTGATCAACCTGACCGGCGGCGAGCCGACCCAGCATCCCGATTTCGAACGGCTGGTCGCGCTGTGCCACGAGGAAGGCATCCACCGCATCACCATTTCCACCCATGGCCTGCGCTTCCTCAAGGATGAATGGCTGCTGGAGAAGCTGGCAGCGCTCAAGGCACGCATCGTGCTGTCCTTCGATTCCTTCGATCCGAACACGAATATCGAAATGTTGGGCGGCAATTTCTTCAAGGCGAAGATGCAAGTGCTGGCGCTGCTGGAAAAGCACCAGGTCGACACCACGCTCTTGCCCGTGCTGTCCCTCGGCAGCAACGACCATGAGGCGGGCGCCTTCGTCAAACTGGCGCTGGAAAAGGATTTTATCCGCAGCGTCGAGCTGCACACGATGACCTTTACCGGCCAGGGCGGCGCCCGTTTCAACCGGCGCGGCCGCTACACCACCTACGACGTGCTGGCCGACCTCGAACGCCAGACCGACGGCCTGCTGCGCATCGCCGACTTCGTGCCCTCGCCGTCCGCGCACCCGCTGTGCTATCTGGTGACCTACATGCTGCGCCTGGACGATGGCCGCTGGCTGCCCTTCCCCCGCTTCATGGACCGCGCCGACCTGCGCCATCTGCTCACGGGCAGCCTGTACCTGGAGCCGACGCCGCAAGTCGAACAGCGCCTGCAGGACGTCATCAACCGATTGTGGGCGGGCGACATCGACTGCCCGGACGGCGACGCCGTGCTCACCACCCTCAAGGCGCTGCTGGCGCGCATGTTCGCGCCCGGCCTGTCGGCCGAGGAGCGCATGCGCATCGGCGAGCAAAGCTCGAAAGCGATCTACATCCATTCGCACATGGATGAAGAGACCTTCGACACGGACCGCATCCGCCAGTGCCCGGTCGGCATCCGCGAGCCGGACGGGCGCAACGTGCCATCGTGCGCCTACAACATCCTGTACCGCGACCGCGACGACCGCTTCTCCGCCGCACCGGGCGCGCCCGTGGCCACGCTGGGCAGCGGGAGGCTGGTCCGCTCATGAACGACACGGCCGCCATTCTGGCCGCGCTCGACCTGCCGCCCGAAGCGCTGGCGCCCTTCCTGGCCCACATCGAGCAGTTCTGCCAGGCCCATGGCGGCGAGCGCCGCTATGCCGAGCTGCTCGCGCTGGTCGAACGCTGCAAGGCCGCCGCGTGAGATATAACGGACTGCAGCTGGTGATCGGCATGGCCGTCCAAAAGCTCGATGATGCGCGCCTGACCCGCTATCGCGACGCGCTGGTGCTGGGCGCCATCCGCGCCGATATCGACTACCAGCGCCGCAGCGGCACCATCCGCGAGCACTGGTCGCTCACGCACTTTTCCGGCGCCTGGCTGGCCGGCGGCTTCATTCCCTTTGTCCCCCGCAGCGCGCCGCGCGTGGCCCAGCGTCACGTCGACCAGGCCGTCGCAGCCTGGCATGCGGGCGACGCGGCGCGCGCCTTCGTCCTGCTCGGCATGGCCTCGCATCTGGTGATCGACATGGCGTGCCCGGTCCACGCCAGCCGCGTGGCGCACCTGACCGACGGCTACGAATGGTACGTGGAAGCGCATGGGGCCGAACTGGCCGCGCTGTCCTTTTCCGTCCCCGGCGGTTTCGCCAGCGCCTACGACGCAGCCGACGCACTGGCACGCATCACGCGACGGTGCGCGCCCGACCGCACCAACCACCACTGGGGCCGCCTGCTCAAGCGCCTCGGTTTGCGCCGCTCGCTCACGCGCACCGAGTTCGCCGCGCAGGCCGCGCGCATCATTCCCGCCGCCGCCGGCCATCTGGCGGCGGTCTACACGCTGTTCCTGGAAGCGACTTGCCCGCCTTGAAGAAAATCCTGTTTACCGTCTTGTTCGGCCTGACCATCTACCTGGTCGCGCGCTTTTTCTCCGACGCCAGCGGCGCCAGTCTGGGCGGCATCGTGGCGCGTATCGGCACCATCGGCGCGCCCTTGTGGGCCGCGCTGGCCGCGCTCACCGCGGCCTTCTATCTGCTCGACTGGATCCGTTTTCGCAGCATGCTGGCCGTGCTGGGACTCCCGCTGCGCGTAGCCGACGGTTTTCGCCTGACCTGCGTCAGCTACTTCGTCACCAGTTTGACGCCCAGCGCCGAACTGCATACGCCGGCCATGGTGTTCATGCTCACCCGGCGCGGCGTGCCGTTGCCCGAAGCGCTGGCAGCTTCCGTCAGCAAGAGCGTCTACATGACGCTGTGGATCTGCCTCGTCTCCTGCGTGACGCTGACCTTCGGCCCACCGATTCCGATTCCCGGACCGCTGCGCATCGGCCTGCCGCTGTTGACCTTGCCCCTGCTCGGCATCGCGCTATTGCTGGCCGTGATCGCCGTTTTCCCCGGGCCCGCGGTGCGCTGGTGTGCCGCGCGCGCGCAGTCTCTCGGTCAGGCCTCGATCCGGCGCAAGATCCTGTCCGGCGTCGAAGCGACCGCCCGCTCGATCTCGGCGATCGGCACCTCGACCGATGTGCAGCACCTTCTCTGCCATCTGGCGTCGATCACGTTCCTGCTGGTGTACGTGGCGATCGGCTGGCTGCTGGCCACGCATTTCGGTTTCGACCTGAACTGGCTGCAGGCGCTGACGGTCTTTTCCACCAGCCTGATGATCGCTTACCTCGCGCCAGTGCCGGGCGCCATCGGCGTGACCGAAGTGGCGACCAGCTACATGCTGTCGCCTGCGCTGACGCCGGAAGGAATGGCAGTGAGCATCACCTTGCGCGTGCTGTGCTGGTATCTGGTCGCCGTTCCCGGCGCGCTGGTGCTGGCGGTCGAATTCCGGCGCGCAGGCGGCGCCTGGAAGCTGCCCAAGGTATTCAGTTAGCGCGACGGTTCCATACTAGCCGCGCAGCGTGCAGCAGTCCCAGAACCAGTGACAGATTGAGCACCCGTACCGGCCAGACTCCGACCCACGCGACCGGCCCCCACGGCCGGAATGCGAGGTTCACGTTCAGGCTCTCCGGCGTGGCTAAATAACTGGCCGCCATCAGCCCCAGATACAACGCGCCTCCACACCAGGGTGCGGCAAGAGGGAACGCCTTACCGCGCCAAGCCAAAACACCGAACAGCGGCGCCAGTACGTGCAGCAGAAACGACACTGGCGAGGTGTCGCCATTGGTAGCCAGGTGTAGCGCGTAGGCCGGCACGGCAATCGATAGCTGGCACAGCAAAGCGGTCGCGGTCAGCAGCTCCGCAGAAAACAGCAAACCGATTCCCAGCATGGCGCTGGTCACGTGGCAAAGCCAGAAGAGTTCAGGCGCGAGCCCAGCCTGCGCCTTTTGAACAGCCAGCACCGACCACAGAAGCAGCAGGAGCGCGCCGCCCGCGCGCTTCATCCGAGTCCGCCCGTCAGGGGAAACTGCGCGCCGTTCAGGTAAGTGTTTTCCAGGGCCAGCCAGCGCAAACCGCGCGCCGCTTCGGCGCAGGTGCCGGTGCGGCCCAGCGCCGCGTAACGGCGGTACGATTCACGCAGCTTGGGATCGAGTTCGCTGGCGATGCCGCCTTCCAGCACGCCCACCAGCGCGAGATTGACCAAAATGCCTTTCGGCCCCAGTTCCTTGGCCAGCGCCAGGGTCAGGCCCCACAGGGCCGCCTGGCTCGCCGCATAGTGCGCCGGGGCCGGAACTGGCGCGACGCCGTCGAGCGCCGCCACCAGCACCAGCGCGCCGCGCAAACCGCGCCGCTCCATCTGCTGCGCGCACAGCATCGCGGCCCGTCCGTGCACGGCATGGACCGCATCCCAGTCGGCAGCATCGAGCGCGCCAATGGCGGCAATCGGCGCGAGTCCTGCGCAGTGCACGACCACGTCCGGCAGGCGGCCGTCGCGCTCCAACGCCGCGAACAGCTTGGCGATGGCATCGGCTTGCACGAAATCGGAGGTATAGCAGGGATAACCGAGTTCAGCGCCAAGCGCCTGCGCAGCGTCCCCGCCGCGATGGCAGGTGAATGCGGCGGGCGTGTCCGCCGCGCGCAATTCGCGCAGCAGGGCCGAGCCGAGTGCGCCGCTGCCGCCCAGTACAAGTACGCGTGTCATTGGAGGTCCCACAAATAGTCGAGCGCGCTCCCGATCTGGCGCGCGCAGTTGATCAGGTCTTCATCGGGCGTGGTGAAAGGCGGCTGCAAGCGCAGCACCTGCCAGGCGTGGCCGCAAATTTGCGACAGGTAGCCTGCCTTGTACAGGCGGTGGACCAGCATCAGGCCAATGGCCGGCTGCGCCGACAGTTCGGGCACGCCCAGGTAGTCGAACTGGTAGCAGGGATGGTCGGGCGCGTCGAGTTCGATCCCGAGCAGGAGTCCGCCGCCCCGGATCGCCCTGACCAGCGGCGACGACGCAACGTGGTCTTCAAGCGCAGTGCGCAGCACCACGCCCTTGCGCGCCGCTTCGGCGATCATGTCGTCGTCCAGCAGGTCGAGGGCAGCCAGACCGGCGACACAGGCCAGTGCATTGCCGCTGAACGTGGACGCATGCGCCTCGGCCAGCGCGAACTGGCCGTAGACTCGGTCGAACAGGGCGCGCCGGGTCAGCATCGCCGACAGCGGCATCAAGCCGCCGCCGAGCGCCTTGCCCAGCGTGACAATGTCGGGCCGGCGCGGCCAATCTTCGCTGGCCAGAAAACGCCCGGTGCGACCCAGCCCGGTCTGGATTTCGTCGGCAATCAACAGCACGCCGTGTTCTTCGGTTCCGCGACACAGGCGTTCCAGGTAAGCGGCATCCGGCACCCGCACGCCTGCTTCAACCTGCAGCGGCTCCACCACGATGGCGCCCAACTGGGGATCTGCCAGTGCCCGGTCAAGGGCCTCCAGATCGCCGTATGGCAGCGCGCCGACCTGCGGCAAATGGGGGCCGAACGGGTCGCGATACGGCCCCGGCGCCATCATCGCCACGCTGCCGTAGGTGCAGCCGTGATAAGCCCCGGCGATGCAGGCGATGCGCGGGCGGCCGCTGGCTGCGCGCGCGAGCTTGAGCGCCGCTTCCACCGCCTCCGCGCCGCCGCTGGCGAAAAACGCCGCGTCGTAGCCGGTACGCTGCTGCAGGCGCGCGGCCAGCAGTCCCGCGTAGGGGCTGATCCCGGACGTATAGAACGAGGGGGTGTCGCCCTGCAGGAAGGCGATCATCGCCGCCTCGATGGCAGGCGGCCGGTGGCCGAAGGCTTGCGTCCCCCAACCGGCCAGCAGATCGGTGTACAGGCGCCCTTCGGCATCGGCCAGGCGCCCATCCACAGCGCGCGCGATCAGATATGGCTCGCCGCTCAACTGGGCGCGGGTGGCCACCAGCGGATTGACGAAGGCGCGAAAATCCTCGTAACCCTGGCGCAGGACCGGGTCCATCACAAGCCCCCGTCGAAGGTCAGGCGCGCGCCGCTCATGAAGCTGTTTTCGTCGCTGACCAGCCAGGTCGCAAAGGCGGCCGTTTCTTCCAGCGTGCCGGTGCGGCCCAGCGGACAGTTCGCGTTGTAGTCGTCGCGCCGATGTTGCGGCGCCTGCTGTCCCAGCCCGGCGGACAGCAAACCGGCCGACAGATCGTTGACTGCGATACCGTAGCGCCCGACTTCCTTGGCCAGCGCGCGCGTCATGCCCTGCAGGCCGGCCTTGGCGGCTGCGTAGTGCACCGGCGCTTCCACGATCCGCTCCCCGGCGACCGAGCCGATATTGAGGATATGCCCTTTGCGCGCGCGCAGCATGGGCCGCAGCACAGCCCGCGAGAAGATATAAGGACCTTTGAGGCAGGTGTCGACCACCGTGTCCCAGTCCGCCTCTTCCAGCAAGGCGATCGGCAGCACCTGCATCACGCCGGCATTGTTGACCAGGACGTCGAGCCCTTCCCACTTGGCGACAATGGCGTCGACCACGGCTTTGGCATGCGCGGCGTCGGTGACCGAGCCCTTGAACACGAGCGGTTCGGCGCCCAATTCGGTCAGCATGGCGCGCGTGATTTCGGCTTGCTCGTCATCCTTGAGGTAGGTAAAGGCGACCCGCGCGCCAGCGCGGGCGAAAGCGAGGCAAATGGCGCGCCCCAGGTTGCGCGAACCGCCCGTTACCAGGCAGCGCTTGCCCGCAAGCCGCAGCGGGGCCGGTTCAGTTTCCACAATAAGCATTGTCCCTCTTGATCATTGCGAGCGCATACGTGTGCTCAGGTCGTGCAGCGATTTGAATGTCGAACCTTCGCCCAGCGCCTGCGAAAACCCGCGGCACAGGGTCCAGCAATCCTGGCAGCGCTTGACCGACTCCATGCCTTTCATCTTTGCGACAATCGCGGCCAGCGACGCGTCGCGCACATTGCCCGCCACCGAATCGATACGCTCGATGCAGGGCGATACATTGCCGACATGGTCGATGTTGAAGGACTGTTCGCCCGCGTGGCAGACTGGCATGGGGCCGCGCTCGACAAACGCATCCATCCGTTCCAGGTAGTCGCGGAAGGTCCGCAGATGCGGATAGCGCTGCCACAGGTCGAGCATGGTGGCGCTCAGCGATTGGTCGGGCAACTGGTCGTCCTCGCTCTTGCCGCGCCGGAAACCGTCTGTCGAAAGCAGCGTGACGCAGTGGCCCACGCCGCGCGCGGCGCTCATGCGCAGCAACGGTTCCACGTCGGCCTGGTTTTCCTTCATCAGGATCGTCATGACGTGCACCTGGGCGCCGCCGTGCGGTGCATGCTTGAGCAGCGTGTCGACCGCGCGCCAGGCCTGGTCGAAAGCGCCGTCCAGGCGGCGCTTGGCGTCGTGGCGCGCGGCGTCGGCATAGTCGATCGACACGCCCACCTGCGCCACGCCGGCGGAAAACAAGGCGGCCGCCTTGGCGTCGTCGACGTAGGTCCCGTTGGTATACAGGACCGGCGCATGATGCCGGCCAAAGGCGCGCACGATCTCGACGATATCGGGACGCAGCAAAGGCTCGCCCCCTTCCACCGACACCAGGAACGTGCCCATAGCGGCCAGTTCGTCGGCGATGCGCTGGTAATCGGCCACCGTCAGCTCCAGCTTTGGCGCGACCCCGTTGGGCCAGAAGCCGCAGAACGAGCAGCGCATATTGCAGCGGTTCGTGACCTGCACCAGCACCTGGAACGGCTGCTTTCGCAGGATACCGCCCACGAAACGCAGATCGCGGCTGGTGCGGGCCATGAATCCCGGGCCCTGCACCGCTTTCAGAAGCGCCATCCATCCCTCCATTGCGCGCCGGCGCGGCGCGTGACGTCGGCCACGATGGGACCGATGCTGCGATATTCATCGAGGACCGTACCGACCGTCTCGATCACCGTGGCGATCTCGTTTTCGCTGATGGTAAGCGGCGGCTCGAGCCGCAGCACATTCCAGCGCGACGATGCCGGCTGCGCCAGGATGCCCGCTTCGAGCAGCTTGACCGCGACCCACTGTCCAAACATCGATTCCGATACTTTGTCGACCAGCGCAGGCGCCAGCTTGTCCAGCCACGAACTGCCGGTCGGCCCGAACTCTATCCCCACCAATAAGCCGCGGCCACGGATATCCTTGATCAAGGGATGGCCGGCCAGCCGCTGGCGCAAGCCGGCCAGCAGCTGTTCGCCGCGCTCGGCGCAGCGCGCGGTCAGATTCAGTTCGTCGACCAGTTCCAGCGTTTTGAGCGCTGCAGCACAAGAGAATGCGTTGCCCTGGTAAGTGGAACTGTGCAGGTCAAAACGCCCGGGAGAGCCGTACGCTTTGTCGAACAGCGCGCGCGACGTGACGGCCACGGAAATGGCGGCCAGCCCGCCGGACAAGGCCTTGGCCAGGCATAGCACGTCCGGCACCATATTCTCTGCCTGATGCGCAAACAGCATGCCGGTGCGGCCCAGGCCAGTCTGCACTTCGTCGAGAACGAGCAGCGTGCCGCGCTTGCGGCACAGGGCCTGCGCGGCGGCCAGGTAGCCGGGCGGCGGCAGCACCACACCACCCTCGGCCTGAATCGGCTCGACCACAAACGCGGCGCATCTATGCGCGTCGAGCGCGCGTTCAAGCGCTGCCAGGTCGCCGAACGGGACTTGATAGCAGTCGGCCAGCAGCGGCTCGAAGGGGGCGCGCAGGCGCTGCGCTCCCATCACCGACAAGGTGCCGAAGGTCGTGCCGTGAAAGCCGCCCGCGCATGAAATGAATGCCGTCCGCCCGGTGGCCGCACGCGCCAGTTTGAGGCCCGCCTCGACCGCTTCAGCGCCGCTGCTGGCGAACAGGCTGATCTCGAGCGGGTCCGGCAGGCGCTCGGCCAACGCCTGGGCCAGCGCTGCAGCCCCGGCGGACGGCCCCGTGTGGCAGAAATGCAGCACCTGTTCGTCGAGCAGTTCATGCAAACGGGCAGTCAACAAGGGATGATTGTGGCCCAGGTTGACCGATCCGAATCCGGCCAGGCAGTCGAGATAGCGCCGCCCTTCGCTGTCCCAGATCCAGACATCGCTGGCGCGCGTGAACACGCGCCCAAAACCGAGCACCCCGAGCAGTTCGATGAACGATGGGTTGACATACTTGGCGTACGCCTGGGAGACCGGATGTTCGCTTTGCCTCATGCCGCTTCCAGCCCCAGGTCGCTGCGCAAACGCGCGTCGCGCGAGGGCCGCCAGATCTTCTGGTCGAGCCAGAAGTGATGGCAGAACAAGCCCCAATACAGCGCCAGAAACAGCTGCGCCGTGGGCGAACCCGGTGCCGCGCCGACGGGCGCGCCGCCACGTGCCAGGTTGAGCCAAACGTACAGCAGCGATGCCGCGACCATGACGGCGTACGCAGCCAATGGCGTAGCGTGGATCGTCGCACGCCGGCGTTCGGTGGCGATCACGATGCCGATGTACTGCAAGCCGTGCAGGGTGCCGCTGACGATGGTCGCCGCCAGGAACACCTGCTCCACCGTCAGCGGATGCGCCAGCAGCGGCTCGTGCAGACCGACCACGAGCAGCGAAAACAAGGTAGTCCCGGTGGCGACGACAAGTGCGAACAGTCCCGGCACCAGCGCATCGCCGCGCCGCCAGCGGGTCACCAACAGCGCCGCCCAGGCCAGCATGGCAGCACCCAGCAGCAGCACAATCACCGTAACAATGACCGGGGCCAGGCCGCCCAGTGCATCGCGCACGCCGTTGGCCGGGTGCGCCACGATCAGTAGCACGAATGCGGTCCACAAAATCGCGTGAAGCAGCCATTTGTCGGCCGCCCGCGCCGCCGGTCCGGCCTTGGTCAAACGCTGGTAGATCGACAGAATCCCGTGATGCTGGCGCACCGCATGATGGAAAGACCACAGCGCCACCGCGCCCAGGAACAGCAGGAAAGGTTCCGGCCGGCCGCTCAGCCAGGTGGCGAGCAGCAGCAATGGCCCAGGCAGCAGCCACAGTAGGCTGCCCCACATCAGGCGCGGCCGTTCACGCCGCCAGGCGGCGTCCAGATAGGTGCGCTGCCAGGTCGCGCACAAGTGCGGACCTTCGATCAGCAGCAGCCAGGCAAACCACAGCGGCACAACCGTCGACGGCGCGGCCAGCATGACCAGTCCGGCGGCAAGCGCCACCAGGCCGCTGCCGAAAAAAAAGCAGGCGTCGAACTGGGGGCCGCCGATCCAGCGGTTCATCGCATCAGCCCTCGCCTCGCGCGCGCTGCTCCTGCTTGCCCATTACCAGGTGCACGAAGGTCTGCACCGTGAACAGGCTCAGAATCTGCGCCGGATGCAGACCAGGCTTGATGTGGGCTGCCGCTTCGGGCATCAGTTCGCGCAGGCGGGCCAGGCCAGCCTCCGAGATCACGCCGCCCGGCGCGAATTGTTCGTCCGTCATGTCGCCGCGTGCCGCCCGTTCCAGCTCGCCGCGCGTGATCTGAATGCTGTAAGTGCGCTCCAGTTTGAAGACGATATCGAGAAAATCGAGCGACTCGGCGCCCAGCTCTTCGATCAGGCTCACGGTCGGCGAGACATCGGCCACGTCCATGGCCAGCGATTCGGCCACGATGGCGCGCACGGCGCTTTCAATTTCCTGCGGATTGACGGCTGCATTCATTTAAGGAGTTCCTTGTTCGTTGTCTTCGTCTTCATGCCAGCGGACCACCCGGCCCAGCGGCTTGCGCGGTTTCTGTTCCGGCGGCGGACCGGCCGGATAGCCGAGCGCGATCGCCCCCACCATCTGCCATGGCGGCGCGATGCCCAGCAAGGTGCAGATGCGGTCACGCGCGATCATCGGCCCGGCCATCCAGCACGCGCCCAAACCACTGGCGTGCGCCTGCATCAGCAGGTTCATGACGGCCGCGCTGGTCGAGCACAATTCGGCCTGCATCGCACTGGCGGTATGGAACTCGGCCGGATCGGCGCCGCCGGAGGCGAGCAGATTGGCGATCAAGTCCGGAAACTCGCGGTATTGGGGAATGATAATGACGGCGGCGCTGAGCAGCGGCTCATGGAAAAAATCACCGTAGTTGCCGAAGTCTTCGGCATGATGGCCGCGCCGGATGATGGCCTTCATCTCCTCGGCCCGCTCGCGCACGGCTTCCACGATCTGGCCACGCAGCGCGCGCGAGCGCACCACCGAAAACTGCCAGGGCTGGCGATTGGTGGCCGACGGCGCGCTGGTGGCGGCCATCAGCAGCTGCTCGAGCGTGGCCCGATCCACGGGGCGGTCGGAAAAGTCGCGCATGCTGCGCCGCGACAGCATCCAGTCCAATGACGTTTCTGCGTTCATTCTGCCTTGAACCCTCCGTCCACATTCCACACCTGGGCCGTCACGTAGCTGGCCTCGTCGCCGCACAGGAAGGCGACGACGGCGGCCACCTCGCGCGCGCTGCCCGGCCGCTTGAGCAGGATCCTCTTGTTCAATTCCTCGGGCGCCAGTGCCCGGATATCGCGTGTCATGTCGGTCTCGATCACGCCCGGCGCGACCGCATTGACGCGGATGCCGCGCGGCGCCAACTCGACCGCCAGCGCGCGGGTGAACGCTTCCACCGCCCCCTTGGACGCGGCGTAATTGCTTTGCCCCCGGCCCGGCCGGGTTGCCGCCACCGACGACAGGTTCACGATGGCGCCGGCGCGCCGTGCCACCATGCGCCGCGACGCCTGGCGGCAGCAATTGACGACACCGGAAATATTGACCGAAAAAACGTCGTCAAAATCGTCGGCCGTACTGGCGCCGAGCAGGGTATCGCGCAGCACGCCGGCGTTGCAGACCAATACATCGAGCTGTCCGAACTGGCGGTCGATTTCGCCGAACAGCGCGTCGACCTGGGACACATCGGCCACATCGGCGCGCAGCACAATGGCTTCGGCGCCGAGCGCCCGCACCTCTTCGGCCACGGCGATGGCCGCCGCTTCGTCGGATTTATAGTTGATGGCAACCCTGAACCCCTTGCGCGCGAGTTCGAGCACAATCGCGGCACCAATGCCCCGCGAGCCACCAGTGACGAGCGCGCTTTTCATGGCAGCGCTACCCGCACGATGCCGCCCAGTCCGGGCGCGCCGAATGCCAGGCCGACGGCGGCGCGGCGCGCTGTCGCCTGGGCCCGCACCAATGGATGCAGGGGACCCGGCGCGGCAGTATTCAAGCCTGCGACAGGCGGCAATTCCTGCCGCCGCAGCAGCTCGGCCAGCGCGATGGTTTGAACAATTGAAGAAGCAGCACCGATTTGTCCCATGGCGGACATGATACAACAGAGGGGCGCGTCGGCGCCGACGATTTGCGCCGCGGCGCGGCGCTCTGCCGCGTCGTTGTCGGCGCGCGCCAGCCCCGCGCCGTCAACGATATCGCCTGCCTGCGCCAGCAGGGCCAGCAGACGCGCAGCCAGTTCCACGCCGGGCTCGCCGCGGGCGCCGTCGGCCCCATCGGCCGCCTGCACGAGCGCGCCGTCGCCTTCGCGCCGCAGCACCAGCGCCGCAGCGGCCTCGCCGGGCACGAAGCCGCACGCATCGGCGGCGTAAGGCGCGGTCAGCCGATCTGCGCCTTGCGCGCTGCAGGCGCCGCGCGCGGCCAATTCAATCAAGGTTTCGGGTTCGACCAGGCTGTCGTAACCGACCACCAGCGCGGTATCGACACTGCCAGCGGCCAATGCCCGGATCGCCGCCGACAGCGCCTGCGCACCGGCGTTGGCGCCGCCGTAAGTGGCGCCCTCGCCGCGCGCGCCCAGTTCCTGGGCCGCGATGGCATGGGCATTATTAGACAGGTGCTGCAGCATCCAGAACGGGTGCAGCAGGGTCAGACCCCGCTCCCACGCACCGTCGCCACTGGGGGCCTGATGTTCAAAGGCCGGCATCAGATCGTTCCAGTGGGCGCGCAGGCCGCCGTAACCGAAGAACAGGCCCACACGGTCGCTGCCCCGCACGCCGGCGTCGGCCAGCGCTTCGGCCGCCACTTCCACCGCGAACAATCCCATGCGGCGCAGGAAGCGCGCATTGCGCGACGCTGCAGGCTCCCCCGCGATGGACGCCGCCAGCGTGCAAGCGTAGCTGGTCGCATCGAAGCGGGCGTTGGGTGACGCCGCCCGATCGCCTGCCAGCAGGCGCGCGATGACGGCATCGATGCCGGAACCGAGCGGCGTACGCCAGGCACGGCCCGCCAGAACCGCCTTCATTGCGGCCTCCCCAGCACCAGCGACACGTTCTGGCCGCCGAAGCCGAACGAATTGCTCAATACCGCATCAACTTTCTCCTGGCGCGGCTGCTCGCCAATCACGTCCACCTCGCACAAGGGATCCTTGTCGCGATGGTTGGCAGTGCCGGGCAACAGACCCCGTTCGAACGGCAGCAGGCAGGCCGCCGCTTCGATCGCCCCGGAAGCCGCCATCAAATGCCCGACCGCACCCTTGATCGAACTGACCGCCACCGGGTGCGCCCCGAACGCGGCGCGGATTGCGCGCGCCTCGGCGACGTCATTGAGCGGCGTGCCGGTACCGTGTGCATTGATATAGCCGATGCCGTCCGGCGCCAGGCCCGCACGCTGCAAAGCCCGCACCATCGCCTTCTGCGCGGCAAGCCCGTCCGGTCGCGGCGCGGTGACACGGTAGGCGTCCTGGGTACTGCCGTAGCCGAGCACGCGCGCGAGAATCCGGGCCCCGCGGCGTTGCGCCCTGGCCTCCGATTCGATCACGAACATGGCGGCCCCCTCGCCAATCACCAAGCCGTCGCGGCGCACATCGAAGGGACGGCAGGCGTCGGCCTCGTTACGCGGGGATGGCGCGCCCAGGCGCGTCATGCCGCCCAGGCCGAACGGATTAACCATCGAATCAGCACCGCCGCACAGCACCACGTCGGCGCCGCCGCGTTCGATCAGCGAGGCGGCATGAGCGATCGCCAGCCCGCCTGCGGCGCAGGCTGAGGCGTTGACGATCACCGGGCCATTGAGGCCAAGAACATCGGTGATCAGACGCGCGCTCAGGTCGACGTCGGAACGGATGCGGATGCCTTCGCCGCGCGGCGCCGACCAGTCGATTCCGCGTTCGCCGAACATGGGGCCAAAGTCCTCAAGGAAGGCTTGTTCCAGGCCCAGTGCAATCACCAGCGCCGCATCGGCTTCGCAGCCAGCCATGCGCCAAGCCTGCTGCGCAGCGACCAGGGCGAAACCGCACTTGCGGTCGCGCCACGCGCCGCGCCGGTCGTACTCGGCCAGCCTGGACGAATGAAGGTGCGTTTGAATCCAGTTCAGGTCCGGCGCCCCGGCCATCACTTCGCAGGCCACGCGCGTGTCGAACTGACTCGCGTCGAACGAGGCAATGGGAGCAATGCAGCTGCGGCCAGCTTCCAAACCGTCGAACAGCGCATCGATGCCCACGCCGAGCGAACAGACCGTACCAACACCGGTGATCACGGCGCGCGTCATGCAGGCTTCCTCAGAATGGTCAGGCCTGCCGCGCCGTCGATGCCGGCACTGATCACAAGCGCGCGCTGCCAGCGGTCACCTTGCAGCAGGTCGAGCGCGGCGCACCACGCCAGCGCCGGCGCGGCGGCAAGGGCGTCGCCCAGCGCCATTCCGGCGTCGACCTTGTCACACCCGGCGAACAGCGCGCGCGCCGGTTCGCCCCAAGGCGCGGCTACCACCAGATCGTCCGTGCCGGCTTCGTTCAGCCAGCCGCGAATGTCCTCCGTTTTGCCGATGCGAACTGCCTCCACCTGTGCCAGGGCGCCGTGCGCGCTGGCCGACAATGCCAGCAAAGCTGCGCCCTCGCCCGGCACCAACCCTTGTTCCACATAGCCGTCGGCCACCAATTGCGCCCAGGTGACGGGGTGCAGCGCGGAATCGGCTCCGCCCGCCAGCGCATGCTCACATTCGCCCGACGCAATCAGCCAGTGCGCCTCCGACAGCGCCGTGACGGTGCCCGTGCCACGCGAATAGAAAGCGCCATTCGGCCCGCCAGTCCCGCTCAGGATGGCGCCATGGCACATCGTGAAGTTGTTCATCAGTTGAAAAGCGAACAAGGGATTGCAGGCCGCCAGTCCATCCTTGCCGAAGCGGGCGAGCGAAAATTGGCCATCTTCCATGCTGGCGGCGAGCATGCGTGTGAGCTCGTCCATCGAACAACCGGACGCACCGACGCCGAGGTACAGCGCCGCCTCTGCGCGCGCCTGCTCAGGCCAGCCCGCCTCGCCGAGGGCCATGGCGAGCGCGATTGCCGCCAGCCGCGCCGGATGCGACATCAATTTGCGCGCGCGCGCTTCCACATCGATGGCGGGCGCAATGGGCCCCACTTCGCTGGCCATGACCGCGCCGTGCGTCCCGGCCAGTTGCAGCGCGGGAGCAAATCCCGGACGGCCATCTGCCACGGCCATGCCGAGTCCGCGCCAGCCGAAACCGAACGCACTGACAGCCGCCGCGCCGCTCACGTACACGGGTCTCATGCGCACCGCCGCGCAACCAGCGCACAATTGGCACCGCCAAAGGCGAACGCATTGACCAACGCCGCGTCGACTTGACGGGTGACCGCCTTTCCCATCACATGCGGCAGATCGCAGGCCGGATCGGGCTCCGCCAGGTTCGCCGTCGGCAGCACGATGCCCTGTTCAAGCGCGGCGTGCGCGCACAGAAATCCGAGCGCGCCCGCACCGGCAATCCAGTGCCCGAGCGCTCCCTTGACCGAACTGACCAGCGCCGTATCGAGCTGGCGGCCGAACACGCGCCGCAGGGCCAGCGCCTCCACCGCATCGTTGAGCGGCGTCGAGGTGCCGTGCGCCTGTATATAGCCGACGCGGTTCATGCCAGCTGTATCCAGCGCGGCGCGCATGGCGCGCGCGGCGCCATCCCCCTCGGGATCGGGCGCGGTAAGGTGGTGCGCATCCAGGCTGCGGCCTTCGCCCGCCAGTTCCACGGTGGCCGTGCCCCGAACGCGCGCCAGCACGACCATGGCGGCGCCTTCGCCCACCACGAAGCCGTCGCGCCGCAAGTCGAAGGGACACGAAACGCCGCGCGCGGTGAGCGCGCCGATGCGTCCAAAACCGGCCAGCATCATGGGATCGACATCGGCGCCAACGCCGCCGCAAAGGGCCACGTCGCATACCCCGAGCCGGATCGCCCGCGCCGCTTCGGCAATGGCGCTGGCACCCGACGAGCAAGCCAGGGAGATCGTCACCGCCGGCCCGTGCGCGCCGTATTCGCGTGCCAATGCCGAGGTGACCGCAGCCGGTGAAATGATGGAAGCATCAAATTCGGCGACCAGGGCGCCGGCATTGACGCCGAACTGCGCGTGGTCGAAGCGGGTGCCGCCGCCCGCGCCGCGCGTGAGCGCATGGAGCGTGGCGAACGGCGCCCTGCCCGATTCGGCGCCCAAAAAGATCCCCAGACGCGCAGGCTCCACCGCGCCAACGCCGCTCGCCTCCCATGCTTCGCGCGCCGCCTGGCGCACCAGCGCAAGCCGGCGGTCGCCTTCATGCGGGAAGGAAGCAATCGCCGCGGCGACCGTAGAGGGAAAATGGGTGACATCGAAGCCGAGCACGGGACCGACCGCGCTGCGGCCGTCGGCAAGCGCGCGCAGCGACGCCGGCCAGTTGTCCCCCAGCGCAGTGACGGCGCCCACGCCGCGCACATACACCGGCACCGCCGTCATGTTTCCTCGGCCGACCCGGTCAGCCAGACATTGAGTACTTCGCGGCGCCGCGCCAGCAGCTTGGAATTGGTGACCTGGGCGAAGGCGAACGAGAGCTCCGCCTCGGCCACCAGCTTGCCGTCCACGCGGGCCATGCCGCGCACCTGACCGCCGTCTTCGTGGACAACGATGCCATGGCATTCGAGATCCATCTTGTCGCCGGCGCGCACCTGGTGCCGGAATTTGGCGCGGTCGACCGTGACCAGCAAGGCATGCAAATCATGCCGCCCGCGCTCGCGCATGCTCGCCTCGACCAGCACCCCGCCCAGCTGCGCCATCGATTCGATGATCATCGCGCCCGGCATGATCGGGTGACCCGGAAAATGGTCGGCGAAGATATCGTCCGACAGCGACACGCACTTGACTCCCGCCGCCAGCTCCGGTGGTGCGAGCTGCGTGATTTTATCCAGGAGTATGTATCTCATCCACTGCCCTTTGCCTGTTCTAAAAATGATGGCACCGCTTCCTACAGCGATGCAATTCAGGTTAGCATATCCTAAAGTTAACGCCTAACACCAGCAGATCACGTCGAAAGGTTCAGATGGAATGTACTAGCTGCGCGCCCAGCGCACCGCGCAAGGACCGCGCCCACACTTTCTTCATGCACGAAATGGCCATGTGCGCCACCTGCAGCACGCCGATCGAGTCGCGCGTGGTGCTGCGCGACGACAGCGTGTTCCGGCTCATCCATTGCACCCAGTGCGGACCGTCGGAACAATTTGTCGCCGCCGACGCCAAGGCCTATGTCGCCAGTTTCGTCTCCCGCGCTGATGTAGACCCGGGCCAGAGCGGGGACCACCACCTCAAGCACACCACCTCCACCTGCCCCGGATGCTTGGCCCTGCTGCAGGCCGATGTCGTCATCCGCGACGGCAAAGTCTATTTTGTGAAGGACTGCGCCAAGTGCGGCCCGTCCGAAGCGCTGGTGTCGGAAGACGCCAAGTACTATGTGGACGCCTACTCGTTCGCGCGCGCCGGGACCGAACCGCTGGTGTTCGCCACCGAAGTCGACAAAGGATGCCCGACCGATTGCGGCACCTGCGGCGACCACGAACAGCACACCTGCCTGCCGATCATCGAGATCACCGACTACTGCAACCTCGAATGCCCGGTCTGCATCGTCAACAACACCAACGCCTACCATTTGTCGAACGAATCGTTCACGCGCATGATCGACACCCTGGTGCGCAACGAAGGCCAGGTCGAGTCGATCGCGCTGTCCGGCGGCGAGCCGACCAGCCACCCGCGCCTGATGGAACTGATCGCCATCGCCACGCGCGAAGAAATCGGCCGCATCGTCATCATCACCAACGGCTTGCGCCTGGGCCGCGACCGCGCCTTCGCAGAAAAAATCAAGGCCAGCGGCGCCTATGTCGCCTTGCAGTTCGACGGTTTTACGGCCGACACGCACGAAAAAATCCGCGGCCGCGACCTGTGCGAGGAAAAGAGCGCCGCCCTCAAGATGCTCAAGGAGCTCGACATCCCGACCCAGATCATTTTCGTCGCCGCGCGCGGCGTCAATGAACACCAGATCGGCCAGGTGGTCGAGATGTTCCTGTCGGAGGACCACTTCCTGTCGCTGAACTTCCAGCCGGTCGCCTTTACCGGCGCCGGCGGCGGCCAGTTCGCCCACGATCCGATGGACCGTCTGACCATCCCCGGCGTGATCAAGGCGATCGAAGAGCAGACTGGCGGCAAGCTCAAAACGAGCGACTTCGCGCCCCTGCCCTGCTCGCACCCGCAATGCGTCTCGCTCACCTACCTGCTGCGCATGAACGACGGCAGCCACATTCCGTTCGGCCGCTTTGTCGACTTCCGCAAGCACGGCACCTTGCTGCGCTCCTCGGCCACGCTGGGCGCCTCGCCGGAAATCCACGATGCGATGAGCGACGTGGTGCACGACGTGTTTGCGCGCCAGGACGAGATCGAGCGCTCGGACGAGATCCTGCAGGCGCTGCGCCGCTCGATCGACGTGATGTTCCCCAACCGGCCGGTGAGCGCCAAGGAAGCGATCCACCTGGGCGAAAAGCAGGCCAAGTCGATCTTCCTGCACCACTATATGGACCGCCACGACTTCGACCTGGAGCGCCTGCGCAAATGCTGCCACCATTATCCGCAAGTGGACGGGCGCATCATGCCTGCCTGCGGCTTTAATATGTTCCACCGCGGCGCGGCCAAGGGGCCGGACACCGAGCTGGCCGCATGGGGCAAGAAGCCGTGGACCACCGACGCGCCGGTCTCGATCGTCCAGTTCCACCGCACCGACACGCGCCAGGCGCTGACCGGCATCGGCGTGAATGAAACGCCGGCCAAGTCGCCGCACGCGATCGGCCTGGGCGGCGCCAAGCCGGTGGTGCTCAAATAATGGGGATGCTCGACGGACGGACCGCATTGGTCACGGGCGGCTCGCGTGGCCTGGGCCGCGCGCTGTGCATGGCGCTGGCGCAGGAAGGCGCCAACGTCGCCTTCAACTACGCCCGCTCGCACGATGAAGCGATGGCGGTGCTGGCGGCGCTCAAGGAAACCGGCGTGCGCGCCTGGGCCTATCAGGTATCGGTGCTGGACAAGGCTGGCCTGAACCAGATGGTGCGCGCGATCGAACAGGAAGCCGGCGCCATCGACATCCTGATCAACAACGCCGGCATCGGCCAGGTGGTGCCACTGGCGCTGATGGAAGAAGAAGACTGGGACCGCATGATGAACACCAACGTCAAGGGCGCGTTCCTGACCACGCAGGCGGTGCTGCGCGGGATGATCCACCAGAAGCGCGGCCGCATCCTCAATATCAGTTCGCTGGCCGGGGTGAAGATGATGCAGGCGCCGGTCCATTACAGCGCCGCCAAGGCCGCACTCAAGGGCATGACCGAGGCCCTGGCCAAGGAAGTGGGCCGCTACGGCATCACCGTCAACTGCCTGGCGCCGGGGGTGCTCGAGGAAGGCGTGAGCGGCAACGTGCCGGCCGCGAAAATGAGCGAATACCTGCGCCACTGCGCGCTGGGACGGCTGGGCACGGTCGAGGAAGTGGCCCAGGCGGCCGCCTTCTTTGTTTCCGACAAGAACAGTTATATGAGCGGGGCCACGGTCGTCATCGACGGCGCGGTCTAAAGCGACGCGTCAACGGCCGGCGGCAAATTTCACCGCGTCGTCGAGCCTGTCATTTCCCCAGAACATCTCGGTGCCGACAAAGCAGGTCGGCGCGCCGAAGATGCCGATGCGATGGGCATGGGCCACCTGGTCGCGCAGGCGCACCTTGACTTCGTCGGCCCGGGCCGCCGCCATCAAGGCTTCGTGCGGCAAGCCCATGTCCTTGAGCACGGCGCCAACCAGCGCATCGTTGCCAATATCCTGGTCCAGCGCGAAATTGAGCAGCATGATGCGGCGGCTGAATTCGGCGCCCCACGATGCCTGCGACCCGAGCAGAGCGACGCGGGTCGCTTGCACCGCCGTGCGCGGGAATGTGGTGGGACGGCGGAACGGCAGCCCATACTTGGCGCCTTCGCGCACCATGTCTTTCCAGACGTACTCGCCCTTCTCTTTTTGCAGCACGAACGGCGAATTATCCCACCCGAACGACTTGAAAATCGGCCCCAGCAGGAACGGCCGCCATACCACCGGCACACCATGGGCCGTGGCCAGCGCCTCGATCCGCATGACCGCGAGGTAACTATAGTTGCTGCCGAAGTCGTACCAGAATTCAATGGGGGTGGGCGTGCTCATGGGCTCTCCGAACTTTTCGACCATCCATACTACTGGATTAATCTTTTTTCATGTTCGTGATTTTTGGTGATGGACTTCCGCGCAATCTTTCCTAGTCTGTAAGCGTCGTCTGAAAATGCGACGCTACCTGCAACGAACCTGTGAAAGATCATCATGCGACTGAGCGAAATGATTTCAGAAGTGCAGACCAAACTGGGCATCGCCCATGACGGCAAGGCCGGACCGGAAACCTGGAACGCGATTTACAACCGCATCGTCAGCCCGAAAATGCCGGAACCGGCCGCCAGCACGCCGCTGCTGCCGGTCGACGCGCGCAGCGAGAAATGCATCGCCACGCTCCATCCCTCGGTGCAGCCGTACGCGCGCGCGCTGATGGAAAGGGCGAAATCGGTGGGCATCACGATCAAGATCATCAGCGGCCTGCGCACCTACGAGGAACAGGACTCGCTGTATGCCCAGGGCCGCACCCTGCCCGGCCACATCGTCACCAATGCCAGGGCGGGACAGTCGAATCACAATTTCGGCATTGCGTTCGACATCGGCGTGTTCGAATCGGGGCAATACAAGGGCGAGTCGCCGAAATACAAAGTGGTCGGCGCGCTGGGCGTGGAGCTGGGGCTGGAATGGGGCGGGAACTGGAAGACCATCCACGACGAGCCGCATTTCCAGCTGCGGCCCCTGTGGGCGGATGGAATGGCTGAAAAGCAGATGCTGGCGGCGCTGCGGTCACGCCACGACGCCAGTTCCGATTATTTCGCCTGACTTGCGTTCACTTCTTTCTCGTACGCCTCGAGGAAATCGGGGCCGAACAAGAGCTTGAAATTGTCCTGCGCTTCGCCGGCAATCTTGCGGTGCTGCTGGCAGAACTCGTCCCACAGGGCGGCCTTGCGCTGCATCGGGATCAGTCGGTGTTGCAGGCTCTGCTTGAGCGAAGCTTCGAACCGTTCGGGACGCAGGCGGTAGATGACCTTGCTCATGCTGGCCTTGGTGCCGGCGGCAACGCCCTTCTGATGGCCTTTCAGGTCGGCCATGGCATCGTCGATCGCTTCCAGCGGTTCCATGAATCCAGGCATCTTTTTGCGCAGCATCTGCGTCATGACGGTCTGGCTGTCCGGGAAGAACTTGAGCGGATTGTTGTTGCGCAGAACGACCACGGTCACCCCCGCCTTCACTTCCTGCTTGACCAGCGAGCGCAGGGCGAGCAGATCGATCACGCCTTGCAGACTGCCGGCGAGAATTTTGCCCATCGTTTCCATCAATTCAGGGGTCAAACTGGCGATGGCGTCTGGAGTCAGGCCTGCACCGCGCAGGAACGCCTGGCGCAGCACTTCATTCTGATCGATATGCATGTCCAAATCCGTCATAAAAGATGTCTCCTGACTAATAGTTGTTAGTATCTAGAAATGATGCCAGATGATCCGAACTTGTGACAACACGGTTGCCAATTATTACAATTAAATCGCTCCAAACTGCAACACTAGCAACAGCTTAAAGCTTTCTGCCAAGTTTGAGGTGTTTACAACTGTTAATATTGCCGCGAAATACCAGTTGGAGAAACTTGTCATTTGCATTATGCTCCCGCTGCGGTCTCGCCACGAGACGCGCGATATCGGGAGAGACTGCCGCCATGGCAGCGCCGAAGGAGCAACCGCCCCGGAAACTCTCAGGCAAAAGGACCGATATCGCCAGTAAACTCTGAAGAGCTGCCGGTCCTTGTCGCCCGGCGCACCGAAGGAGCAAGCAGCCCCGCCGACGCGGGTGCGGCGAAATCTCTCAGGTCCAGAACAGAGGGGGTGTCACAGGCGCGCGTTGCGCCTGGACTCCCCTTTTGACAAACGGAGCCTGCACACCACGAATCCTGTTTTGCCCCCGGGCGCCCCTGCCGCCGGGATCGCCGTCGCCCGCATGTGCGGCGACGTGCTTTTTCACGACCACATTGAAAGAATTATTGCGATGGACATGAGTGTATTTGACCTCTTCAAGATCGGCATCGGCCCTTCCAGTTCGCACACCGTCGGCCCGATGGTGGCGGCGCGCCGCTTCCTGCTCGAATGCGGCTGCCTGGAGCGCGCGGTCGGCGTCGAAGCCGCCCTCTACGGCTCGCTGGCGCTGACCGGCATCGGCCACGCGACCGACAAGGCCGTCATTCTCGGCTTGATGGGCGAGACGCCGCAAGGCGTGGAGCCGGACCAGGTCGATCAACTGCTGGCCGCAGCCGAAAGCGCGGGCGTGCTGCATTTGCTGGGCCGTCACGCGGTGCCGTTTTCGGCGCGCACCAACCTCGTGTACCACAAGGCCACCAGCCTGCCCGAACATCCGAACGGCATGCGTTTCACCCTCACGCTCGACGATGGCAGCTTCATCGAACGCGTGTTTTTTTCGGTGGGCGGCGGCTTCATTCGCGCCGCCGATGAGTCGCAGGCGGCGCCCGCGCCAGGCGATGCCGCGCCCCGCCCCTACCCCTTCGATACCATGCAGCAGCTGCTCGACCATGGCGCCCGCAGCGGCCTGACGATCGCGCACATGCTGCGCGCGAATGAACGCACGCGCATGAGCGACGCCGAGCTCGACGCCGGCATCGACCGCATCTGGGGCGTCATGCGCGCCTGTATCGATCATGGCCTGGTGACGGCCGGCCAGCTGCCGGGCGGCTTGAACGTCAAGCGCCGCGCCGCCGGCCTGTGGAGCCAGGTGCAGGAAGCACGCCAAGGCAGCGATCAAACCTGGCAGCTGCCGCACGCGGCAATGCACCACGTGAGCCTGTATGCGATGGCGGTCAACGAAGAAAACGCGGCCGGCGGGCGGGTCGTCACGGCGCCCACCAATGGCGCGGCCGGCATCATTCCCGCTGTGCTGCGCTACTACGCGCAGGATTGCGCACCGGCCGATCCGGCCAGCGGTATCCGCGATTTTCTGCTGACGGCGGCCGCCGTGGGCATGCTGTGCAAGCGCAATGCGTCGATTTCAGGTGCCGAGGTGGGCTGCCAGGGCGAAGTGGGCGTGGCATGCGCCATGGCCGCGGCCGGGCTGGCGGCGGCGCTGGGCGGGACCAACGAACAGATCGAGAACGCGGCCGAAATCGGCATCGAGCATCACCTGGGCATGACCTGCGATCCGATCGGCGGGCTGGTGCAGATTCCCTGCATCGAACGCAATGGCATGGGCGCGATCAAGGCCATCACGGCGGCCTCGCTGGCGCTCAAGGGCGATGGCAGCCATGTGGTCAGTTTCGACGAGGTGGTCGAGACGATGCGACAGACCGGGGCCGATATGCAGGTCAAGTACAAGGAAACGTCGCTGGGCGGACTAGCCGTGCACGTGGTGACGGTCAATCACGCTGCTTGCTAGGGAGTCGGGTTCGAGGTCGCTCGGGCGCCGGCTTCCATGGCGTCCGAGCGTTTCAACTTCAGGCCCGCTGACTTTATGCCGCACAACATGCCCCATGCCGCGGCCCATTGGGCGGCACGGGCCTTGTCGCGCTCGTTGCCTGCGTGCATGGCACGCTCGATGGCGATCCCCATCCTGCGCAGCGCGTAGGATTTCTTCTTCAAGCGCGCATTGCTGTTCATTACTATCCCGGCACTGATTTTCACCATCACGAAACGACCAACTGTTTCTTATTGTCATAAAGTAACAATAAACGCGCGCACTGTATGTGCGATAACTAACATAGGGCGCGCGAGCGGCGTGCAATCGAAGGGAAACCGATATTGCTCAAAAACCATGCGACAATTCCGCGATGATGAATTTGACTGCCCATCAGGCACTGCTGCGTGCCTCGCCCTATCCCTATCTGGTGATAACGCCCGACCTAACCATCATTGCCGCCAGCCAAGCCTACCTGCGGTCAGTGAGCCGGACCGAGAGCGACATTGTCGGCAAATACATCTTTGACGCCTTTCCCGTCGACCCGAACAACCCGGACGCAACCGATTTATCGGAAGTCAGAGGTTCGCTGCTGCGCGCGATCGCCAAGGGCGAACCCGACACCACCGCATTCGTCAGGTATTCGGTCCCGGTCCCGACCGACACGGGCACTGAATTCGAAGAGCGCTACTGGAGCACAGTGCATACCCCCGTGTTCGACGACCAGGGCGAAGTGCTGTTGATCGTGCAAAATCCCGTCGACGTGACCGAACTGTACCGCTTCGACGAACAGGCCCGCGTCGCCAAATTGCAGCTGTCCGGCCAGGCCGAAAGCGCCCCCTCGCACTTCAGCCGCGCCCAGATGCACGAGGCGCTCTCGCGCATCTTGAACAACGAGCGCGAGCACCTGCGCAGCCTGTTCAACCAGGCGCCCGGCTTCGTCGCGGTGCTGATGGGCCCCAAGCATGTGTTCGAGATGGTCAACCAAGCCTACTACCAGTTGGTCGGCCACCGGGAGTTGATCGGCAAGACGGTGTGGGACGCGCTGCCCGAAGTGGCAGGACAGGGTTTTGAAGAACTCCTGAGCAATGTCTATCAAACAGGCGAGCAATGGTCGGCACGCGCCAAACCGATTGCGCTGCAGCGCGAACCCAACGGGCCAATCGCCCAGCGCTTCGTCGATCTGGTGTACCAGCCCTACAAGGACCGCTACGGCACCACCATCGGCATTTTTGCGCAGGGCTACGACGTCACCGACGCCGTGGAAGCCCAGGCCGCCAAGCAGGAAAGCGAGCAACGCCTGAACGACGGCATGGACGCGGCGAAAATGGTGGTCTGGGACTGGACTCCGGCAACCGGCGAGCTCGCGCATTCCGACAACTCCATCAACGTCCTCGGCTTCGCGCCACAACGGATGGAAGAGGTCAGCGCCTACGTCCACCCCGACGATCTCGCCACGATCATGGCCGCGCACGAGCGCGCGCTGGGGGGCACCGGCGCCTACCAGGAAGTGATTCGCTTCATCCGTCCGGACAATGGCCGGCAGATCTGGGTCGACAGCCGCGCCCGCGTCCAGTACGACCACGCCGGCAAACCCAGCAAGCTGCGTGGAATGACGATGGACGTCACGGAGCGCTATGAAGCGGAGCGCGAACTGCGCGAGAGCAACCGGCGCAAAGACGAATTTTTGGCGATGCTGGCCCATGAATTGCGCAATCCGCTCGCGCCTATCAGGACCGCCACCGACATGCTGAAAATGACCGCCGACCGCGACCCGCGCGCCAAGATGGCGACCGACGTCATCAGCCGCCAGGTCACCCACATGACCACCCTGGTGGACGACCTGCTGGACGTCTCGCGCGTGACGCGGGGCCTGGTGCAGCTGCAGAAGGAATCGGTGGACATGAACGCCGCCGTGCTGGACGCGCTGGAACAATCGCGCCCGCTGATCGAGAACCGCCAGCATCGGCTGACCATCACCGCATCGGAGCAGCCGGCACTGGTGCTGGGCGACCATACGCGCCTGGTGCAGGTCCTCGCCAACTTGCTCAACAATGCGGCGAAATACACGCCCCAGCATGGCCGCATCGCGGTCGACGTGCAGATGGCGCACGGCACGGTGCAGGTCAGCGTCACCGACAACGGAATCGGCATCGACCAAAAGCTGCTGCCCCGGATCTTCGAGCTGTTCACGCAGGCGGCCCAAACGCCGGACCGCACCCAGGGGGGCCTCGGCATCGGCCTGGCGCTGGTCAAGTCGATCGTCGAATTGCATGGCGGCGCGGTGTCCGCCAGCAGCGCCGGACCGGGTTCAGGAACGACCTTCACGATTTCGCTCGCAGCCGCCGGGCCCGCGCGCCCTGCCGACGCGGCCGCGGGACCGGACCGCGGACACACAAACGCCCCGGCCCCGCTCAGGATCACGGTGGTGGACGACAATGTCGACGCCGGCGAATCCTTGTCCGCCCTGCTCGAAGCGCACGACCACAGCGTGACCTTGCACACCGATCCGCACCAGGCGCTCGCGGCGGTAGCGGAACGTCCACCGCAAGCGTTCATCCTCGACATCGGGCTTCCCGGCATGGATGGCTACGAGTTGGCGCGCCGCCTGCGCGCCGACCCGCGCACCGCCGCGGCGCTCTACATCGCGCTGACCGGCTACGGCCAGGTGCATGACAAGACCTTGTCGCAGTGCGCCGGCATCGAATATCACCTCGTCAAACCGGTGGACTCGGCCAAGCTGCTCGATATCCTGGCCCGCCATGCACCCCGCGCAACCACAGAAGCCGGACTAGGCGCCCTCTGACGGCACCGGCTGCGCCGCGCTGCGAAACAGGAACTGCAGGCTGGCGATGCTGGCCTGGGCCCGCCGCAGCGCCTCTGCCGCATCGGCGCCGACAGCCACGGCCGCCGCGCTGCGGTCAAAGCTCGACAGCACCTTGACGCCCGGGCTGCCGGTGTCGCGCAGCAGTTCGAACGACTTGATGTGATCGTGCGCGCCGGCCGCGTCGGCGCCGCGCACTTCGGCCAGCTGCTGGTTGGCATGCGCGTCCGGGGCGGCGTACCAGATCGCCGCGCTCTGCGCGTACACCGGCGCGGCCGGCAGCATGGCGGCGACGTCGGCGCCGATCGCCTGGCGCGAGGCGATTTCGTACAGGTCCACGCCGCAGCTGTGCCGCACCAGGTCGACGATGCGGTCGCCGCCCAGGCGGGTATGAGTCTCGATGATGCGCGGGCCGTCCGCCGTGAGCATCAGTTCCGTGTGCGACGGGCAGTTGCGGTAGTTGAACGCGCCAAGGATCGACGTCACGTAGGCGCGGATCGCGTCCGCCGTCTGCGCGTCGAGCGGTGCCGGCACCACGTGGCCCACTTCCACAAAGGTCAGCGGATCCTTGTATTTCTTGGTAATGGCCATGATGTGATGCACGCCGCCGGCGCTGATCGCCTCCACGCTGAACTCTTCACCGACCAGGAATTCCTCGACAATCACGCCCGCTGCCAGCGCCGTCTCGCCCAGCCGCGCAAGCGCCTGCAGCAAGTCGTCCAAGCTGTCGACCTTGGCCACGCCCACGCTGCCCTCGCCGGCCACCGGCTTGACGATGCAAGGCAGGCCGACCTCGCCGATGGCCGCGCGCAGCGCCGTCTCGCCCTGGGCGAACGCGTAGCGGCAGCTGGCGATGCCGTGCGCGCCGAGCGCCTCGCGCATGGCCGATTTGCGCGTGACCAGTTCGTGCAGTTGCGGGTCGACCGCGCAGAAGATCTCCAGCCGCTGCCCGATCCGGTATGCGCACTGCTGCTCGCGGTCGTTGAAGGCGGCCACCGCGTCGAACGGCGTGATGCGGTGCATGGCCTGCGCCATGGCCAGCCACTGGTCGTCGCTGGCGTCTTTTTCCATGACCACGATGTTGCGGTAAAATCCGGCCAGGTCGGCCCCCTTGGCCTTGTCGCGGCTGATAAGCAGGCTGGCCTGATGGCCCTGCGCTTGCAAGCGCTTGTGGCATTGCCTGAGTGTTCCAAGGATCAGTACGTGCATGACAACTCCAAATGAGAAATAGTTAATGGTGGGCTGTTATTGGTTGCTGCGGCGCGCCAGCGGCACGACTGCGGCCGGCGCCACGGCGTGCGGCCGCGTGCGCAGACGCTCGCTCCAGGCATGCCAGCGCCCCAGCACCAGGTAAATTACGGGGGTGGTGTACAAGGTCAGTACCTGCGACAGCAGCAAGCCGCCAATCATGGTGATGCCCAGCGGACGCCGAAGTTCGGCGCCGATGCCGGTCCCGAAGGCCAGCGGCAGCGCCCCCAGCAAGGCGGCCAGGGTGGTCATCATGATGGGCCGGAAGCGCAGCAGGCAGGCGGCGCGAATCGCCTCGCGCGCACTGTGGCCGGCGCGCTCGGCGTCGAGCGCGAAATCGAGCATCATGATGCCGTTCTTCTTGACGATGCCGATCAGCAGAATGACCCCGATCAGCGCGATCAGCGAGAACTCGTTATTGGTCAGCATCAGCGCCGCCAGCGCGCCCACGCCGGCCGACGGCAAGGTCGACAAAATCGTCAGCGGATGCACATAGCTCTCGTACAGAATGCCGAGCACGATGTAGATCGCCAGCAGCGCCGCCAGAATCAGCACCGGCTGGCTGGCCAGTGACGCCCTGAAGGCTTGGGCGGTGCCGCGGAACTCGGCGCTCAGGCCGAGCGGCTTGTTCATCTGCGCTTCCTGGGCACGGATGGCGTCGATCGCTTCGCTGAGCGCGTGCCCCGGCGCCAGGTTGAACGAAATCGTCACGGTCGGCACCTGGCCATCGTGACCGATGCTCAGCGGGGCGCTGGCCGCCTGCAGCGTCGCAAAGCTGTCCAGCGGGACCGCCGTGCCCGAAGCCGACGGCACCAGCAGCCGGCCCACCTGCGCCTGAGCGGCGGCGTCCACTTCCAGCACCACGCGGTAGGTATTGGTCTGGGTGTTGTAGCTGCCCACCTGGCGCTGGCCGAAGGCGTCGTGCAAGGTCTGGTCGACCTGCTGCGGCGTGACGCCCAGGCGCCCCATCTGGTCGCGGTCCAGCACCACCTTGAGCTGGGGGACGAAGGGGTCCTGGTCGCTATTGACGTCCTGCAGGAAGTCTATCTTCTTGAGCATGTCGGCCATGCGCGGCCCCCATCGCGTCAGTTCGGCCAGGTCGGTGTCGCGCAGCGTGTATTCGTACTGCGCCTTGCTGATCCGGGTATCGACCTGCACATCCTGGCGCGCGGTCAGGAACAGCGACACGCCGACCAGCTTCTTGCCCTTCTTGCGCAGCCGTTCGATTACCTCGGTAGCGCTGGCGCTGCGTTCGGCCAGCGGACGCAAATCGATCTGCAAGCGCCCGGTATTGGCCGAAGGATTACCTTCGACGTAGAAGAACACGTCCTTGACGTCGGGATCGTCGCCCACCAGCCGCGCCACTTCGTGCATCCTGCCCAACATGGCGGTCGATGAAATGTCCAGCGGCGCCTCCACCACCCCGCTGATCAAGCCATTGTCCTGCTTGGGAAAAAAGCCCTTGGGGATCGCCAGATACAGCGCCACGGTCGCCGCCAGCGTGGCCAGCCACAAAACCATCACCGTGCGCGTATGGGCCAGCGACCAGTCCAGGCCGGCCGCATAGATGTCGGTACAGCGCTGCAGCAGCGCCTGGCCGTAGCGCGCCAGCCGGCTTTCGGGCGCGTCGGGCCGGTGGCCCAGAAAATAGGCGCAGAGCATGGGCGTGAGCGTGAGCGAAACCACGCCCGACAAGGCAATCGCCAGGGCAGCGGTGACGGCGAATTCGCGGAACAAGCGGCCCACGATGCCGTCCATCAGCAGCAGCGGCAGGAACACCGCCAGCAGCGACAACGTCATGGAAATGATGGTGAAGCCGATCTCGCGCGCGCCCAGCAGGGCCGCCTCGAACGGCGGCTTGCCCTCTTCGATGTGGCGCAGAATATTTTCCAGCATGACGATGGCATCATCGACCACGAAGCCGATCACGATCGTCAGCGCCATCAGGGACACGTTGTTCAAGCTGAAGCCGAACAAGTGAATCAGCGCCAGGGTCCCAAGCAGCGACAGCGGAATCGCCAGCGACGGAATCAGGGTGGCGCGCGCGCTGCCCAGGAACAGGAATACCACGAACACCACCAGGCCGACCGTGGCAACGAGGGTGAGCTGCATGTCGAACAGCGATGCCTCGATGGCGCGCGTGCGCTCGCCCAGCACCGTCAGCTTGAACGAGGCCGGCAGATCGGCCGCCATGCGCGGCAGCGCGGCGCGAATGCGCGCGCTGGTCTCCAATACGTTATGGCCGGGCTGCTTGCGGATATCCATCAGCACCACCTGTTTGCCGCGCAGCCAGGCGGTCGAGTGCACGTCTTCGGTGCTCTCGGTCACGTCGGCCAGGTCGCGCAGGCGCGTGGTGGCGCCGTTGCGGTTGACCACGATCAGCCGGGCGTAGGCGTCAGCATCCATCAACTGGTCGCTCGTTTCCAGGTTGAGCGCCTGGCGCGGGCCGCTGATGATCCCCTTGGGCAGATTGACGCTGGCTGCGGAGATGGCTTCGCGTACCTGCTCGAGCGTCAGGCCGGCACCGGCCAGGCGCTGCGGATCGACCCGCACCCGCACCGCCGGACGCTTGAGGCCATGGAAGTAGATCTGGCCCACGCCCTTCACGCGTGACATCTGTGGCAGCATCACGTTCTCGACGATATCGCTCACTTTTTCGACAGGCATGGCGTCCGATTCGATCGCCACCGTCAGCAGCTTGGCGTCGCTCGGGCTACCCTTTTCCAGGGTCGGCTGATGAGGCAGATTCTTGGGCAGGTCGGCGCTCGCATTGGCGATTGCGGTCTGCACGTCGAAGGCGGCGGCGTCGATGTTGCGGTTCAGGGCGAATTGCAGCGTGATCGTCGCCCCGCCCTGGCTGCTGGTCGAGACGATCGATTCCAGTCCCGGAATCTGCGCCAGCGAGCGCTCCAGCGGCGCCGTCATGGCGCTCGCCACGGTGCTCGCGTTCGCGCCCGGGAAGTCTGCATTGACGATCACCGACGGAATATCCACCTCGGGCATGCCGGACACCGGCAGCAGCACATAGGCCAACGCGCCCAGCGCCGCCATCCCCAGCGTCAGCAGCGAGGTGGCGACCGGGCGCCGGATGAAGGGAGCGGACAGGTTCACGACGCGCCATCCTTGCGCGCCGGCGCCATGATGGCCTGCACCTTGGTGCCTTCATCGAGCTTTTGCTGGCCGTCGATCACCACGCTCTCGCCGGCCTGCAAGCCGTCGCCCACGATTGCCCACTCGGCGTCGCTGGCCAGCAGCGTGACGCTGCGCCGTTCGACCTGCTTTCCGCCCTTGACCACGTAGACATAGCGCCCGGTGGCGCCGGCCTGCACCGCCGACGGCGGAATCACGATCGCCCCGCTGCGGATCGCCAGCTGCAACGTGATGTTGACGAATTGGCCCGGCCACAGCGTTTCGCCGCGATTGGCGAAGCTGGCCTTGAAATGGGCGGTGGCGCTGGCCTGGTCGATCTGGTGGTCGATCAGGGTCAGGCTGCCCTGCCCCAGCGGCTGGCCGTCGCGGCTGGCCGCCAGCACCGGCAGCGGACGGCTCGCTTGCTGGGCGCGGATCGCCGGCAGCTGCTCTGCCGAAAGCGTGAAGCTGACCGCGGCCGGCGACATCTGGTGGATCTGGACCAGCGGCCCGGCGTCGCCCGGGCGCACCACGTTGCCGGCGTCGACCAACCGCGCGCCGACCCGCCCGCCGATCGGGGCGCGGATGGTCGCGTAGCCAAGCTGCAGCTGGGCGATGTCGAGCTGGGCCTGATCGGCATCGACATTCGCCTTGAGTAGGGCCAGCTGGGCGCGTTTCGCTTCCAGCGCCTGCGCCGAAATGAAGCCGCCGGCCAGCATCTCCTGGTGGCGCCGCAATTCCTGCTCGGCATTGGCCAGCAAGGCACTGTCGGCGGCGCGGCGGGCGGCGGCCGCGCGCACCTGTGCCTGCAGCGGCAGCGGGTCGATCCGCGCCAGCACCTGCCCTTGCCTGACCAGCTGCCCCTCCTCGAAATCGATGCCGACCAGACGCCCTTCGACCTGGGTCCGCACCGCCACCGTGTTCATCGGCTGGACGGTGCCCAGCGCATGCAATTCGAGCGGCATGTCGCGCCGCTCGGCCAGCGCCACCAATACGGTGGCTCCGGCCTTGGCCGGCTTGGGCGCGGTTTTGGCGTCAGCGCCGGGCAGCCATTTGTACCAGATACCGGCGCCGGCGGCGGCCGCCACCAGCAGGACCAGCGAGATCTTCTTCTTCATGCAACCCCATCGAAATCAAATTTATGCCGCGGCCGGAACCGCAGCGGCGGCCAGTCGCGCCAGCAGGTAGGGCAGCATGCCGCCCTGTCCGAAAATATCGAGCTCGGACTGCGAATCGATGCGCAGCACCGCATCGAGCCACACCGGCGCCCGGCTGGCGTGGCTGGCGCGGATGCGCACCGCCAGGCCGACCGTGGCCGGCTGCGCCGGATCGAGCTCGAGATCGAAGCTTTCGCTGCCATCGAGTCCGCTGTCCTTCCAGCCGCGCGCCAGTTCGAACGGCGCAATGCCCATCGCGATCAGGTTCGAGCGGTGAATGCGCTCGTAGCTTTGCGCCAGCACCGCCGACACGCCCAGGCACCAGGGCCCGCGCGCGGCCCAGTCGCGCGACGAGCCCACCCCGTAGCGCTCACCGGCCAGCACGACCATCATGCTTCCTTCGGCGCGATAGCGTTCGGCCGCCGCATGGACCGTCATTGGTGCGCCGTCCGGCTGGTGGCGCGTGCTGCCGCCATCGGCGCCGGGCGCGAGGAAATTAACCAGGCGTTCGTTGGCGAACGCGCCGCGCGCCATCACATGGTGGTTGCTGCGGCGCGAGCCGTAGGTGTTGAGGTTTTCCGACGTCACGCCGCGCTCGCGCAGGAAGCCACCGGACAGTGAGGCGACGCCAATCGCGCCCACCGGCGAAATATGGTCGGTCGAAATGTCGTCGCCCAGTGCCAGCAGCGCGCGCGCGCCGCGCAGCGGCCAGTTCACGCGGCGCTGTGCGGCATCGAAGTACGGCGGACGCTGGATATAGGTCGACTGCGGCTGCCAGCTGTAGCAGGCCGACGGGTTGAGCGGCAGCGCGCGCCATGCCGCCGACGCCGGCGGCTGGGCCAGGAACACGTCCGGGCGCAGGAACTGCGCGGCCAGCGCATCGAGTTCCTCGTCGCCGGCCAGCAGTTCATCGAGCATCACGGGCCTGCCTTCGGGCGTGTGCGCCAAAGGCTCGCGTGTCAGGTCGATCGCAACCGTACCGGCCAGGGCCAGCGCCACCACCAGTGCCGGCGAAGCCAGATAATTGGCGCGGATGGCCGGATGCACGCGGCCTTCATAATTGCGGTTGCCGCTCAAGACGGATGCCAGCAGCACGCCCGCATCGGCCGCTTCGCGCGCGGCCGGCAGCAGCTCGCCGCCACCCCCGTTGCAGGTGGTGCAGCCGTAACCGACGATATGGAAGCCCAGTTCCTGCAAAGGGGCCAGCAATCCGGCCGCCTTGAGGTAGGCCGTGACCGCGGTCGAACCGGGCGCCAGGCTGGTTTTGATGCCGGGCGTGACGCGCAGGCCGAGCGCCACCGCGCGCTTGGCCAGCACACCGGCGGCGAGCATCGCATGCGGGTTGGAGGTGCTGGTGCACGAAGTGATGGCGGCGATCGCGATGTCGCCATCCTGCATCCGGCCGGCGGCCGGCGCCCGCGCGCGGTCCGGGAAACGGCGCGCGAACGAGTCGCGCAGGTCCTGCAGCGGCAAGTGCTGGTGCGGCTGGCTCGGTCCCGCGAGCGTCATGCCGACCGCGCCCAGGTCGAATTCGAGCAGACGGACGAACACCGGCTGCGGTGCGTCGGCCGTGCGCAGCAATCCCTGACGTTCGCAGTAGGCTTTTACGCGCGCGCGGTCGGCGCCGCTGCGCCCTGTCTGGCGCAGGTAGCGCAGCGTTTCGGCGTCGACCGGGAAGAAAGCGCCCATGGCGCCGTACTCGGGCGCCATGTTGGCGATCGTGCAGCGATCGGCCGCATGCAGCGCGTCCAGTCCGGGGCCGCAAAATTCCAGCAGCGCGCCCACCACGCCTGCGTCGCGCAGGAAGGCGGTCAGGGCCAGGGCCAGGTCGGTCGCGCCCACGCCGGGACGGCGCTGGCCGTGCAGGCGCACGCCAACCAGCGCCGGGAAGCGCGTGCGCACCGGCAGGCCGAGCATGATCGCCTCGGCTTCCAGGCCGCCCACGCCCCAGCCCAGCACACCGAGCCCGTTGACCATGGTGGTGTGGCTGTCGGTCCCGATCACGGTATCGGGAATCAGGGCCGGCATGCCGTCGACGGTGGTTTGCATCACCACACGGGTGACGCGTTCGAGATTAATTTGGTGCACGATGCCCTGTCCGGGCGGGACGATCTGCACATTGTCGAAGGCCGTTTCGGCCCAGCGCAGGAAGGTGTAACGCTCGCTGTTGCGGCGCATTTCCTGGGCTTCGTTCCACTGCTGGGCGTCCGCGCTGCCGGATTTGTCGATCAATACCGAATGGTCGACCACGACCAGCGTCGGCAGCACCGGATTGACCGCCTGCGGATCGGCGCCCTGCGCTGCCAATTGGTCGCGCATGGCGGCCAGATCGACCAGCGATGGGATGCCGGTGTAGTCCTGCATGATCAGGCGCGCGGGCATGAACCCGATTTCGGTGTCGACCCGCGTGCCGGCCGCCAGCTGGCGCACTGCGGCCAGCGCACTGGCATATTCGCCGCCGCGCAGCAGCGCTTCGAGCAACACCCGCGCGGCATAGGGCACGGCGTCGAGCGCCACGCCGGCGTCGTCCGCCAGGGCCCGCAAGTTCCAGATGCGCAGCTGCTGTCCGCCGCTGTCGAACAAGGCGCTCATTGGCCGCCCCGCGCCGGATGAATCAGGCCGCTTCGGCCGCTGTAGTGCAGCAGCGGGCGAATCAGGATGTTGTTGGCATCCTGTTCCAGCGCGTGCGCGGCCCAGCCGGCCATGCGGGCAGCGATAAAGAGCGGCACCGACAGGTCGTTCGGCAAGCCGAGCATGCGGTACAGAAGTCCCGCATACAGGTCCACATTCGCTTCGATCCCGTGGCGCGCGTAGGGCGCCATCTCCGTTTCCAGCGCCTGGATGATCTCGAAGCCGGTCAGGTCGCCCCGCTCCTGACTGGCGCGCAGGGCAGAGCTGCGCAAATGGCGCACGCGCGGGTCTTCCGTGCGGTACACGCGGTGCCCGAAGCCCATCACCGGCAGATTGTTGGCGCGCCGCTCCGCCACATAGGCGGCGGTATTGGCGACGGTGCCGATCTCGTCGATCATGTCCATCACGCGTTCGATGGCGCCGCCATGCAGGTCACCGGCGAAGGTCGAGATGGCGGCCGTAATCACACCGTACATGTCGACCTGGCAGCCCGTGGCCACGCGCGCGGCGAAAGTCGATGCGTTCGAGCTGTGATCCGCGTGGACCACGAAGTCGCAATTCATCAGTTGCACTTCGAGCGCGCTCGGCGCCTCGCCCTTGAGCATCCACAGCAGATGATCGATCAGCGGCAGCGATGGATCGGGCGTGACCAGTTCGCGTCCGCCGCGGGCGGCGTGATGGGTGGCGATCAAGAGCGGAATTTGCGCCAGCAGGCGCACGCCGACGCCGCGCCGCGCCGCCTCCGACGGATCGTTGGCATTGGGGTCGAAACCGCCCAGCGCCGACACCCCCGTGCGCACCGCTTCGACCGGATGGGCGTGGCGCAGGTCGCGCATGAGCTGGGCAACGCTGGCCGGCAGCGAACGGGCCGCCGTCAGCTGGTCCTGGAATGCTTGCCGTTCGGCCGCATCCGGCAATTTGCCGAAGTGCAGCAGGTAAGCCACTTCGTCGAAACTGGACAGCTCGGCCAGCTCGTGGATCGAATAGCCGCAGTATTCGAGCACGCCGTTGGTGCCGTCGATGCGGGTGATGCGGCTGCTGTCGAAGTGGATGCCGTTCAGGCCACGGTGCAGAACCGGCCCCTGGGCCGGTGCCGCCACGGCTGGGGCGCCAGCCGCCTTGCCGGCGCCGCTGGCCCATTGGCGCAGCGCCTTGACCGTCACCAGTTCCGTCAGCAAGTCCTGATCGATCTTGCACTGGTACTGCTTTTCCAGTTCCAGCATCAGGTCCACGTGCGATAGCGAGTCCCACTGGTGGATCGATTGATAGCTCAGTTCATCGCTGAGCTGGTCCACGCTCACGCCGAGCACGGAGGCGACGATCTGGTCGACGTGTTGATATTTCTGTAGTTGATCTGTCATGACTTCTTACGGTTAGGTAGACGATGAATGGGACTGCGACAACAGCACGACTTGCTCCTTCGCCCCGCCAGGGGCTTGGAACGACCGGGGCGAAAAGATAACCAGCACGCCCAGCGAAAAACTGACCAGCGCGGCCACGCCGAGCGCCAGGGCCAGGGAATGGGCAACCACCGCCGTGGCCAGCGGCACCAGCACGCAGGCCAGCACCGCCGCCACCAGCGAACGGGCCAGGCCCATGCGCCCCTTGTACGGACCTTTCACCCGCAGCTGCAAGGTGGTGGTCAGCGCCGTCAGCGAAAGTGCGCTCATGGCGCCGATGAAAAAGGTGAGCGCGGCGCACATCCAGGCCGACGTGCTGGCGGCCAGCAGCACGAAGCCGGCGCCCTGTCCCGCCAGTGCCAGCAGCGCGCTGCGGCGCGCCCCGTGAACGGCGATGAAACGGTCCACGGCCAGCCCGCCCAGCATGGCGCCGACCGCGAAGCCGCCGTCGAGAATCGACAAGCCGTAAGGATCGCCCCCGAAATGCAGCGCGACCAGCAGCACGAAGAACAGGTTCAGGAAGCTGGGCGTCAGGTAGTCGCCGGCGCAGGCGACCAGCAGCGCGCCCACGCCGCGGTTGCGGCCGATGAATTGGAGCGCGTCGCGCCAGTCGTGCCACAGCGTGGCGATCCAGGCCAGGGCGCCGCGGCGCGCGCTGGGCGTGAGCAGCTCGACCCGCGCCGCGTCCGACACCAGGAAATAGGCGCCGGCGCCGAACAGGAACGACAAGCCGTTCAAGCCGATCGCCAGCGGCGCGCCCCAGTTGCTGAGCACCACCCCGGCCAGCGCGATGCCGAGCAGCTGCCCGGCCTGCATCGCCGAGAAAGCCAGGCCGTTATAGCGCGCCAGCTGGTCCGCGGCCATCAGCGAGGGCTCGAGCGCAAACCTGGCGGCCTTGGAAAACGGCTTGCCCACCTGGACCGCGACCGTCACCAGCGTCAGCAGCGCAAGCTGATGCCCGCTTTGCAGGTACAGCAGCGCGCTCACTGCGAGCACCAGAACGCCGCGCACCGAGTCGACCGCCACCAGCGTGCGGCGCGGCGGATAGCGGTCGGCGGCGGAGCCGGCCAGCGCGTTGGCCAGGAACAGCATCAGGTATTCGACGACGATCACCAGGCCGAAGGCGGCCACGCTGCCGGTGCTGTCGTAGAGAAGCTTGCCGATGGTGAGCGTCTGGATGCCATTGCCGATGTTTGACACCAGCGTGGCGCTCAGCATCAGCCGCGCATCATGGTTCAGACGCGTCATGCGGCCGTCCTTCAGGCCGCGGCAGCGGCGGCGCTCAACGCCACCAGCGCATTGCGGTCGATCTTGCCGTTCACATTGAGCGGCATCTGTTCCAGCGAATGCACGCGCGCCGGCACCATGTACGCCGGCAGCGACTGGCGCAACGCGCCGCGCAGGGCCGCCTCGTCGACGTCGCCGGTGACAAAAGCGACGATCGCGCTCGGCTGGCCGTAATCGGGGAACGGCACCGCCACCGCCTGGCGCGCGCCGAGCCGGCACAAGGCCGCCTCGATCTCGCCCAGTTCGATCCGGTAGCCGTTCAGCTTGACCTGGTGGTCGATCCGGCCCAGGTAGGCCAGCTGGCCGTCGGCCATGCGCCGCACCAGGTCGCCCGTGCGGTAGTAGCGGCGTGTGACGCCGTCCGCGCCGGTGGCATCGAACAGGCGATCGGCCGACAGCGCCGGCGCATGCCAGTAACCGGGAAAGACCTGGGCCCCGGCGACACACAGCTCGCCGGGCTCGCCGTCCGGCGCCGGGCTGAGATCCGCCTCGGCCAGCAGCAGGTGCAGGCCGTCGTAAAGACGTCCGATCGGCACCACCTGGTTCACGCATTCGGACGGCGAGACAGCCGGCTTCCAGCGGTAGACGGCGCAGGCGATCGTCAGTTCGGTCGGACCGTACAGATTTTCCAGCACCGCGTTCGGACTGGCCAGGGACCAGGCGATGGCCACACTGGCCGGCAGCGCCTCGCCGCAAAACAGGCTCAAACGCAGCGACGGCATGCAGCCGGGCGTCAGTTGCCCCATCCGCATCGGGCCATTGGCCATGGACGGCACCGAGAACCAGACCGTGATCGCGTTGCGGCTCACGTAACGCAGGGGCGCCAGCAGGTCGGCCGCCTGCATCACGCACAGCGACGCCGCCCCGCCCCATGCCATGAACAGGTCGAATACCGACAGGTCGAAGGTCTGGTCGAAGCTCTGGCTGACACGGTCGGCAGCGACGATCCCGTAGCGCTTCTGGTTAAAGTCGAGGAAGGCCACCACATTGCCGTGGGTGACAGGCACGCCCTTCGGGGTACCGGTGCTGCCCGAGGTGAACAGCAAATACGCCAGGTCATGCAGCGCAGCGGCAACTGGCATCGCCAGCGGCGCTGCCGCCGCCAGCTGCGCGCGTCCGGCGCGCAGCGCGCAGCTGCTGCCCTCTACCGGCGCATCGCTGTCGGGCAGCAGCAGCGGCGGCACTTCGGCCAGGCCGACGCACACTTCGCCCAGCTGCAGCGCGGCCGGGCCGTCGGCGATGATGGCGCTCACCTGCGCCTGTTCCAGCATGGCGCGCGTGCGCGCCGCCGGAAAGCGCGGGTTCAACGGCACGAAGGCGGCGCCGGCGAACAGCGCCGCCAGCACGCCGGCGTAGGCCGGCAAGCTGCGCGAGGCGAAAATGGCCACCCGGGCCGGGCGCGCGCCGCCGTTCGCCTCGAGCAGAACCGTGGCCCAGCGCCGCGCCAGCTCTTCAAGCTCCCGGTAAGTCCAGCGCGACTCGCCGATGCGCAGCGCTTCGGCGTCCGGATGGGCGGCGCAGCTGCGCAGGAAGCCGGCCAACAGGCCGGGATGGGGTACGTCGGAATGAGCAGATGTCATGGTGTCGGCATGGAATGAGTAATTCAGGCGGCGGCCTGGTCCTGCTGCGCTTGCGCGGCCCGCGGATTGGCCGGACGCGGCAAGCCCAGGTTCTCGCGCAGCGTGGTGCCTTCGTAGGCGGTGCGGAACAGGCCGCGCCGCTGAAGTTCGGGGATCACCTGGTCGACAAATTCGCTCAGGCAGCCGGGCAGGTACGGCGGCATGATGTTAAAACCGTCGGCCGCTTCATTGTCGAACCAGTCCTGCATCTGGTCGGCGATGTCGCTTGCCGTGCCCAGCACCACGCGGTGCCCACGCCCGCCGGCCACCGCCTTGTACAGTTGGCGCACGGTCAGCCCTTCGCGCCGCGCCTGGTCGTACACCAGCTGCTGGCGGCTCTTGCTGCCTTCGGTCTCCGGCAGCTCCGGCAGCGGTTCGTCGAGCGGGAACACCGACGCTTCCACGCCCAGGCGGTCGCTCAGCAGGCCCAGGCCCACCCGTTCGTCGATCAGGTCCTGCAGGACCGCGTATTTGTCTTCGGCTTCGGCCAGGGTGCGGCCGATGACCGGGAACAGGCCTGGCATGATCTTGCAATGGTCGGGCGAGCGGCCATGCTGCACCACCTGCTCCTTCATGCCGCGGTACAGGGCCTGGGCCTGAGGCAGCGTTTGCTGCGCGGTGAACATCACCTCGGCCACGCTGGCCGCGAAATCCTGGCCGTCGGCCGACGAACCGGCCTGCACGATCACGGGATAGCCCTGCGGCGCGCGCGCCACGTTGAGCGGGCCCTGGACCTTGAAGAATTCGCCCACGTGATTGAGGACGTGCAGTTTGTCCGGATCGAAGTAGCGCCCTGCTGCTTTGTCGTACAGGAAGGCGTCGTCTTCCCAGCTGTCCCACAGCCCCGTCACGACCTGCATGAACTCGCGCGCGCGGCGGTAGCGCGTTGCGTGCTCGACCTGCTTGTCGAGGCTGAAGTTCTTCGCTTCGGCGTCGCTCGCCGACGTCACCACGTTCCATCCGGCGCGCCCGGCGCTGAGGAAGTCGAGCGAAGCGAACTTGCGCGCCATGTTGAACGGCTCGTTGTAGGTGGTCGAGGCGGTGCCGGTCAGGCCGATATGGGTGGTGTGCACGGCCAGCGCCGAGAGCAGCGTGATCGGCTCGAAGTGGACCATGCGCCCCCAGCGGCTCAATTCATCCTTGTCGTTGTAATGGGTGCGGATGCCGACGCCGTCGGACAGGAACACCAGGTCGAACAAGCCGCGTTCGGCCGTCTGGACGATGCTGCGGTAGTAGTTGAAATCGAGGCCGCCGCTGGCCATCGCCTCGGGATGGCGCCAGGCGGCGACGTGGTGGCCCGGCGCCGGCAGGAAGGCGCCCAGCTTCATCATGCGTGGTGTGGTGTTCAAATCGTCTCTCCGGTCAGTAGGAATAGTCAGGACAGCGTGCGCACGGGCGCGCCGGCCAGCCAGGCGGCGATGTCGTCGACCGCCTCGCTGAAGTAGGTGCTGTAATTGCGCTGCGAAACGTAGCCCAGGTGCGGGGTGGCGAGCACGTTCGGCAGACGGCGGTATGGATGGTCCGGCGGCAGCGGCTCCAGGTCGAACACGTCGAGCCCGGCGCCGGCGATGCGGCCGTCCTCGAGCGCCTGCACCAGCGCGTCCTGGTCGATGATGGCCGCACGCGAAGTATTGATCAGGAAGGCGCCGGGGCGCATGCGCGCCAGTTCGGCGGCGCCGATCAAGCCGCGGCTGCGCTCGCCCAGCACCAGGTGAATCGAAACGAAGTCGCTCGCTTCGAGCAGCGCTTCGCGCGACGGCGCCAGGCGCACGCCCGCTTCAAGGGCACGCGCCTCGGTCAGGTTGGGGCTCCAGGCGACCACCTTCATGCCGAATGCCTGGCCGATCTTGGCCATGCGGCTGCCGATCTTGCCAAGGCCGAGCAAGCCCAAAGTGGCGCCGTGCAGGTCGGCGCCGACCGTGCTTTGCCACGGACCGTTGGCGCGCAGGGCGGCATTCTCTTGCGGTACATGGCGCGCCAGGGCCAGCATCAGCGCCCAGCTCAATTCCGCTGGCGGCTCGGAACCGCTGCCGGTGCCGCACACGGTCACATTGCATTGCGCGGCGGCCGCCAGGTCGATCGAGGCATTGCGCATGCCGCTCGTGATCAACAGGCGCAGGTTGGGCAGGCGCCGCAGCAGCGAAGCGGGAAACGGCGTCCGTTCGCGCATGATGACCACGATGGCCGCCTGCGCCAGGCGCGCGGCCAGTGCCTCCTCGTCATCGATGTGCTCGCGCAAGACCGACACCGAGACGCGTCCTTCCAGCTTGTTCCAATCAGCGAAGCGCAGGGCCGCATTCTGGTAGTCGTCGAGAACGATGCATTGCAGTGTCATGATTGCTCCATCAAGGTGTCGGGCGCGGCGAACATCGCCGCTCCCATGGTCAGGCCCAGTCCGGGACCGGCGGGAAGGCGCACGCGCCCGTCCTCGACCAGCATGCCGGAGTACGGATCGTTCGACAGCAGCAGGTGGCCATCGAGGTCGAGCCAGTCGGCCAGGCCACCCAGCTGCGCCATGGCGGTCACGCCGATCGTGCTTTCCGCTTTGCAGCCGAGCATGACGCTCATGCCCAGCTGGCGCGCCTGCACGATCATCTTGTGCGCGTTGCGGATGCCGCCGCACTTGAGCAGCTTGATGTTGACGCCGTCCACGCAGCCATGCAGGGCCAGGATATCGTCGATGCCGGCGCAATCTTCGTCGGCCAGGATCGGGATGGCGGAGCGTTCGCGCACGTGGCGCAGGCCGGCCCGGTCGCCGCGGGCGCACGGCTGCTCGACCAGGTCGACGCCGATCTCCGCCAGTTCGGCCATGGTCTCTACCGCCTGCGGCGCGCTCCAGGCGCCGTTGGCGTCGACCGCCAGCAGACCGTCGTGCACCGCGCGCACGGCGCGCACGCGCTCGAGGTCGGGCGTGCTGCCCATTTTGAGCTTGATGCAGGACCAGCCGGACAGCGATTGCGCTTCCCGCGCCGCGACGTCCGGCGCCACGATCCCGATCGAGGCGAACGTCGGCGGCAGCGGCAAGCCGCCCAATCCCAGCAGCGCATGCACGCCGAGGCCGGCCTGCTGGCCGAGCAGGTCGTGCATGGCCATGTCGATGGCGGCCAGTGCGGAGGCCTGATCGTCGACCGGTAAAATACGCAGCACCATCTCGAGCTGGTCAGGACGCAGTCCGCGCAGCAGCGGCGCACACCGGGCCAAAGCCGCAGTCAGGCTTTCCAGCGTAGTGCCATAGTCGGGGGCCGGCACCGCCAGGCCCATCCCGCACAAGCCATTCCATTCAAGCCGCACTACCAGCTGTCGGAGCAGCTTGGGGCGCTTGCCCTTGTGGGTCAGGATCGGGGCGTCAATGTCGAAATCGAAGGTGTCCCAAGTCAGTTGCATGCGCGGCTCCCGTTCACGGTGGCGATGCGGATCCGCGCGATCATGTCTTCGCAACGCGCGATGGCTTGGGCCTGGGTGGCGCCGGTGGCGATCACGTGGCCGGCGCGGTCGCTCGAGCAGCGCACCGGGCCGATGCTGTCGCCACACGCGACGTCGATGCGCAGCTCCACGAAACCGGGCAGCGCACGCACCTCGTCCAGACCATCGATGGCTTGTACCACGCCGGGCGCGGCCACGAGATAGCGGATCGCAGCAGAGCACAGCTGCGGTGGCGGCGCTTCCAGCGCGGGGGAGACGCCGGCGGCCCAGCCCATCGCCAGTCCCTTCAGACTGACGCCATAGGCCTGGCGTACCAGCTCGTTGATGCGGTCGCCGCCGACGCGGTTGTGGGACTCGACGATGCGCGCGCCGCGCGCGGTCAGCTTGATTTCGGTGTGGGCCGGGCCGTCGCGCAGGCCGATCGCGTCGAGGAAGGCGCACACCAGCTCCCCGGCTTCGGCCGCGTGCGCGGCGTCGATCTGCGAAGGCACGCAATGGCCGCCTTCCACATGATGATCGAGCACCACCTTGTCGGTCATGGCGACCAGCACGTGGCGGCCGCCGAAACTGAACGACTCGACGCTGATTTCGGGGCCGTCGAGATATTCCTCCATCAGGAAGCGCGCGACGCCTGCTGCGGCAAGCCCCTCGGCCGCAGCGGCGATATCGGCCGGCGCGGCGACGGTGAAGACGGCAAAGCTGCCCGCGCCGTCGATCGGTTTGACGATCGCCTTGCCATGCAGGGCGAAGAAGGTGGCGATGTCGTCGGCGCTGCTGCCGATGCGCGCGGCGACCGGACTGATGCCGGCCTGGTTCAAATGGGCGCGCATGCGTGCCTTGTCCTTGAGCAGCTCGACCGTCTCGACGCTGCTGCCTGGCAGGCCGAGGGCGCGTGCCACATGGGCCGCCGGCACCAGCCCGTCCTCGCTGAGCGAGATCACGCTGTTGAACGGATAGACCTGCGCCAGTGTGGCGGCGATCGGCAGCAGCGCATCGAGGTCGTTGTAATCGATCAGGATGGCGTGTTCCACCAGCGGCAGGAAGGCCGGCTTGAAGGTCTTCTTGCTGTTGATGTTTAAAACGGCGAGGCCCATCGCCTTCGCCTCGGCCAGCAGGTCGTCGCCTTCGCGCCCTGCCCCGATCAGCAGCACCCGCTGCAGCTTGCTCGTTGTCGTCATGTGTACAGTCTTAGTTAACCGGCGTGTCCGGGTTGAGAGCGACCATCAGCGCGCCGACGGTCATGCAAGCCTGGCGCAAGCTCATGTCGCGGAACCCCGCCGGCTCCACCGGCTCGCTGTAGGCCGGCGGCCGGGCCTTGTGCAGCACGCCGCTGCGGCGCTCAAAACGCGTGATGAAATACGGCGAGATGCGCCCTTCCACCTCCGCCAGCCAGGCATAAACCACGGCCTGCACCTGCGCCATCGCCTGCGCCGGATCGGCCGCGTCGGCGCTGTGCTTGCGCACCCGGGCGATCAGACTGGCCACGAGCGCGTGATCGCCCTCGTGCGCGGTGGTCGGGCACAGCATGAAGATCGTGACCGGCATCAGGATGAACAGCAAGGGATCGATCTGGCTGAAATTGCGCAGCACGGCGCCGCAGATCTTGGCCGCACTCTTGGCGCGCGAACTGCGGGCAAAATAGCCGTTGTGGACAGGCGGATAGCCGGCCATATCCCGCGCGCCCCAGTGGAAATGGGGGTTGAACGGCTGCGTCATGGTGGCGCGTTCGATCGGGCTGTCCGGGTAATGGGTGCTGAACAAGCCGCACAGCATCTGGATCAGCGGCGTGGCCACGACCGGGACGCGGGCCGGGAGCGAAGCGATCATGGCGTCGAAACGCTCCGGCGCCGCGACGGCCAGCAGCGGCAGGATGGCGGCATCGACGGTTTGTTCGAGCGTGCCGTAAGTGGTGCCGTTCATGCTGTAGATGCCGTCGTTGCGGAACATGTCTTCGCGCGAGACGCTGCCGTCCAGGCCTGCCTGGCGGCCGAACAATTCCTGCAGTGCGATGCGCGCGTTCGGCTGCGCGGCGGCGTCCTCGATCAGTGTGGCCAGCACGGCGCGCAGGGTCGGCTCGTCGCGCATGAGCATGTCGGGCTCGAGACCGAAGCGGAACTCGGTCAGTGCGGCCATGCGGCGTGCGTGAATCCGGGTCAGCGGTTCGAGCGCCCCGCCGTCATGCGAGCGCACGAAAGGCGTGAACAGGGCTTCGCTGCGATCGCGCAGCGCGAAGGCGTTTCCGTCCCAGGTGTGCAGCGGCAGTTCGATGCGCTGGCCGTCCCGGATCAGGGAACCCGGGAGGTACACGCAGTCGCCTAGGGTCAGGGTGGCGTCTTCGGTCTGGTTGAACGCGTACACCAGCGGGTAGCCGCGGCCACGGGTGGCGGCGCAGCGGTTGAAATCCATGGCGCCGGCGCGGCCGGTGGCGATCGCTTCCCAGTTGCCCATGTGGCCGGACCGGGGTGGCAGCAGGTGCGGGTGGGCGGCGACGACGTCGAGCAGGCGCCCGATGGCCAGGTCGGTTTGGCCCAGGTGCAGCCAGTCGAAGGCGCAGCGGCGCTCGGCGAAGTCCTCGACCCGGGCCCACGAGATTTTTTCGCCTGGCTGGCCGTCGCCGATCAGGTCCAGCGCTTCGAGCAGGGCCAGGGGCGAGCCGGCGACTGCGGACAAGCCGTTCTCACGCAGCATGCAGCGCCTCCTGTCCGATGGCGGTAAAGCGCTGGCGGCAGCGGGCCAGCGCCGCGCCCTCGTCGCCCAGGCCGACCGCGATCACGCGGCCCACCAGGATTGCATGTTCGCCGTGCTGATGCCAGGCGGTGCGTTCGCAAACCAGGTGCGCCAGCGCGTTCTCGAGCAGCGGCAAGCCGCGTTGATCGGGCACGAACTCGCCGGCCGAGAATTTGTCGGCGCCGCGGGTGGCAAAGCGCATGGCCAAGGCCTCCTGCTCGGGCCGCAGCATGTTCAGTGCGAAGGTGGAGGCGCGCTCGAAATCAAGGTAGCAGCTGGCCGAGGTCGCGATACAGAGCAAGACCAGTGGCGGCGTCAGCGAAATGGAGGTGAACGAACTGGCGGTCAGGCCGCGCGGCTCGCCGTTGGCGCTGGTGGTGGTGGCCACGACCACCCCGGTGGGATAGCGCTGCATTGCTTCCTTAAAACTTATCCCATCTGTCATCGCAATCTTCCATTCATCGTCGGACATCGTTAAGGCGAGCTAAAACTTCGCGACAAATTATTCCAAAGAAGAGTTGTTTATACAACTTAGATAAATTTTTAATTTTTCGAAAAATTTAACAATTTTTATGCTATTTTCGCGCGAAAGTTTTCTTATTTATGGCGCATAAAATCGTGTTTTTTGACCAAGGGCGTTTTATGCGAGCGCGATTCAATTCGGTACAATAAAAGCTGCACATAAATATATCAAACGGGATTGTGGGCAACTCTACGAACGCGAACCTTGCAGATTTCTCCTATGAAGAATGTAGGAGCATTCCTAATGAGAGATTCAAACTGCGCCCAAATGCAGCGAATCCCGCCAATATTGATGTTCTTGGACGAGATAATGAAAATGGGCAGCAATGGGCTGTCATTTTTTGAGCGGCAAGAGAGCGATGCCCAGGTGCAGCGATTTAAATGAGGGAATTGAATACATCAGGTGCCGATGTCCAGAATTTAACATTCTTTCACCGGCAAGCTGACAATGCCCAACCCCAAAATAACTGCGCGACTTTGTGGAACGCGTACGACAAAAAGCCGCCGCGGCGGCATGCCTAACTGAGCTGCAGCACCAGCATCGCCACCACAGCCAGGGTCATCACACCCGTGCACAGCCAGCCCAAGACCTTGAGCCGCTTGCCGATCACCAGCCGCCCCATGACGGCGCTGCGGCAGGCCAGCAGCATCATGATCGCCATGACCGGTATCGAAATCACGCCATTGATCACGGCGCTCCAATACAAGGCCCGCATCGGGTCGATGGGCGCGAAGACGAGGCCGACGCCAGCGAGCGTGGCCAGGACGATGATCCCGTAGAACTTGGACGCGACCGAAGGCTCATGCTCGAGGCTGCTTTTCCACCGGAACGCCCCTGCTACCGCGTACGCGGCCGATCCCGCCAATACGGGCACGGCGAGAAGCCCGGTGCCGATGATTCCAAGCGCGAACAGGAAAAAAGCGAAGTTGCCGGCGACCGGTTTCAAGGCCGCGGCCGCCTTGGCCGACGAATCGATATCGTCGATGCCGTGCAGGTGCAAGGTGACGGCGGTGGTAAGCATGATGAACAAAGCCACCAGATTGGAAAAACCCATGCCGATATAGGTATCGAGCTTGATGCGCATGAAGTCGGGGCGTGCTTTTCCCGGAACTTTTTTCAGCGCGTGTGCCTCGTCATCGGCGCGCAATTCCTCGACTTCCTGGGAAGCTTGCCAGAAAAAAAGGTAGGGACTGATGGTCGTGCCAAAGATGGCGACGATGGTCGTGATGAACGCCGCGCTCCACGGCAGGCGTGGCAGTGAGATGCCCTCCAGCGCGACTGAACGCCAGGGGATATGGACCACAAAGACCGTTGCCACATAGGCGAGCAAGGCCAGTGTCAGCCATTTCAGGATACTGACATAGCGGCTGTACGGAATGAATACCTGCAGCAAGACCGACACCAGCCCGAAGCCGACCGCGTACCAGTGCGCCGGTCCCCCGGCCACCAGGGTGAGCGCATCGCCCATGGCGGCCACGTCGGCGGCGATGTTGATCGTATTCGCCATCAACAGCAGGGAAACGATGACATACAGCAACCAGGCAGGAAAGTGGCGCCGGATGTTGGTTGCCAGACCGTGGCCGGTCACGCGCCCGATCCGCGCGCTGATGATCTGGATGCCCACCATCAAGGGATAGGTCAGGACGAGCGTCCACAGCATCCCGAAACCGAATTGCGCGCCCGCTTGGGAATAGGTGGCGATCCCGCTGGGATCGTCGTCGGCAGCGCCGGCGATCAAGCCCGGACCGAGCTTGTCGGCCCACGAGGGATCGGGTTCTGCGACGTTAGCGTTGGGCATGGTGCCATTGCCTCAGGAATAGAAAACGTCACTGTGCGCCGAGGCGAGATGGCGAACTGTACGGTAGCAAACCGAGGCGGGCGACCCGCGCTACCGGAAACAAAAAAGGCCTGCAACTGAACGTTGCAAGCCTGTAATTGTCGAACGAATTCTGGTGGGAAGTGCAAGTTTCGAACTTGCGACCCCTGCAGTGTGAATGCAGTGCTCTACCCCTGAGCTAACCTCCCAAAGCGGGGCGTATTATCGCATACGGTTTTGAAAACGTCACGTTTTACGCGTAATTTCTCCAAATGCAGTGACCTTTCACGGCTTTATCCAGCCCGCCGAGCACACTTTCATGCTCGGCGATCTCGTCGGGGCTGGCCGCCAGCACGATCACTTCGGCCAGCGCCACCGTCTCGAGCGCCTCGCCGCCGGCGCTCTCTTCCACTTCCAACTCCATGGACAGACTGTTCTGGCCGCGCGTCATCGACAGATAGACGTCGGCCAGCAACTCGGCATCGAGCAACGCGCCGTGCAGCTTACGGTGCGAGTTCGACACGCCGTAGCGGTCGCACAGCGCATCGAGCGAGTTGCGCTTGCCAGGGTGCATTTCCTTGGCATTGACCAGGGTATCGATCACCCCACTGCAATGCTCGGTGAACGACGGCAGACCCAGCAGCTTGAATTCGTGGTTCAGGAAGCCCAGATCGAACGGCGCGTTGTGAATGATGACTTCGGCGCCCTGGATGTAGTCGCGCAATTCGGCCGCAATCTCGGCGAACTTCGGCTTATCGCGCAAAAATTCGGTGGTCAAGCCGTGCACGGCCAGCGCGCCCTCTTCCGAATCGCGTTCCGGGTTGATGTAACGGTGGAAGTTATTCCCCGTCAGCATGCGGTTCTTGAGCTCGACGCAGCCGACCTCGATGACGCGGTCGCCGGTGCGGGGATTGAGGCCGGTAGTTTCAGTATCGAGGACGATTTGGCGCATGGAACTTTTCAGTGAGGTGAAACAATGGCGCGCAGTATAGCAAAGCTTAGCGCCGGACCGTCTCGACGCCGCGGTTGGCCAGGCCGTCCGCGCGTTCGTTGCCCGGATGGCCGTTGTGGCCGCGCACCCATTTCCATTCCACCTTGTGCTGCCCCTGGACCAGGTCCAGCGCTTTCCACAGGTCTTCGTTTTTGACCGGTTCCTTGGCGGCAGTTTTCCAGCCGCGCGCCTTCCAGCCGTGGATCCACTCGGAAATACCTTTCTGGACGTACTGGCTGTCGGTATAGAGCGTCACTTCGCAGGGACGGGTCAGCGTGGTCAGCGCTTCGATCACCGCGCGCAATTCCATGCGGTTGTTGGTGGTGTTGAGTTCACCGCCGAAGATTTCTTTCTCGTGCCCGTCGGCCACCAGCAGCGCACCCCAACCACCGGTACCGGGATTGCCCTTGCAGGCGCCATCCGCGAAAATTTCTACTTTGCTCATTCTTTCTTTCGATTAGTTGCCGGCACGGCTTGGGGCGCCGCCGACGATTTTTTGCTCCAGGCCGGACCGATCATGGTCATGCCCTTGACGCGTTTGATCGCGTGCACCATGTACACCGCGCCCAGATACGGCCACCAGCGCTGGCCAGCGTGTTCCATGAAGGAAAAGCGGTTGATCCATTGCGCAGTGCGGCAAGGCGGCGCATAACAGCCGAAATGGCTGCGCGTCACACCCAGATTCAATAATTTTAACCAGTCTTTCATGCGCGGCATAGAGATGAATTCGCCCGCTACCGGCAGATAGGGTGAACGGGTGAGCTTGCCCAGCACCTGGCGTGCGCCCCACAGGCTGGCCGGATTGAAGCCGCAAATGATCACCTGCCCCTCGGGAATGAGCACACGCTCGACTTCGCGCAACACCTGGTGCGGTTCGGCCGCGAACTCGAGCACATGCGGCAGCACCACCAGATCCAGGCTTTGCGAGGCGAACGGCAACTCCGCGAAATCGAGGGCGACGGCGATCTGGCGCCCGCCCGGTGCCACTTTTAACTGTTCCAGCGAAGACATGCGGGTGGCGGCCTGCCACTTGTTGGGCATGCGGTTGGCCGCGAGCGCGTCGATCTGCGGCAGCCCGATCTGGATGGCGTTGTAGCCGAAAATGTCGGCGGTCAGCTCGTCCAGGCAAGCTTGCTCCCAGGCGCGCACGTACAGGCCGGGCGGCGTTTGCAGCCAGCTGTCGAGCGCTATAATGGACTTCTCGGATGCCGCGCTATCCATGCCACCCCTTATTCAAAACTTCCACTATGCCCACACTCCAGCACGGCGCGTTGCGCGTTCTCGCGGTTCCTGCGTTCAAGGACAATTACCTGTGGATCGTGCACGATGGCCAGCATGCCGCCGCGATCGACCCCGGCGCGGCCGAACCGATCCTGGCCGCGCTTGCTGAGCATCATCTCACGCTCACCGCCATTTTACTCACCCATCACCATGCTGACCACATCGGGGGCGTTCCCGCCCTGCTCTCGCGCTGGCAAGTCCCGGTGTACGGCCCGCGCGCCGATGGCATCGCCGCCGTCAGCGTGCCGCTCGGCGAAGGCGAGCGCGTGACCGTGCCGGGCCTGGACTTGATGCTGCGGGTGCTGGACGTGCCCGGCCACACCTTGGGCCATATCGCCTACGTGCGGGAAACGCCGGGCGCGCACTGGCTGTTTTGCGGGGATACCTTGTTTGGGGCCGGCTGCGGGCGCCTGTTCGAAGGCACGCCGGCGCAAATGGCCGATTCGCTGGGCAAACTGGCGGCGCTTCCGGACGACACGCTGGTCTTTTGCGCGCACGAATATACGCTCGCCAACCTGCGTTTCGCGCAGGCGGTCGAGCCGGACAATCCGGATCTCACGGCAAGGATAGTGGAGGACAGCGGACGGCGCGAGCAAGGTCTGGCCACCATTCCCAGCACCATCGGCAAGGAAAAAGCGACCAATCCCTTCCTGCGCTACCGCGAGCCGGGCATTGCCGGCCAGCTGTTCAAGGCGGGGAAACTCGCGCCCGGCGACAGCGCCATTGCCGCCTTTGCCGCCTTGCGCGAGTGGAAGAACACCTTTTAGATTTCTTCGTACAGCGGCAGAGTCAGGAACTCGGCGAACGATTCCGAGGTAGACATCTCCTCGAAGATCTGCGCGGCGCGCACATAGGTCGGGTTATCGCCATTTGGCGCCACTTCCTTCACTTTTGCCAGCTCTTGCGGGATCATCGCGCGCACCATCTCGGCCGTGACCTTGCGGCCATCGTCCAGCACGCCCTTGGTCGAACGGATCCACTGCCACACTTGCGAACGGCTGATCTCGGCGGTGGCCGCATCTTCCATCAGATTGTGGATCGGCACGCAGCCGTTGCCTGCCAGCCAGCTGCCCAGGTAGTGAATGCCGACGTTGATGTTGTAGCGCAGGCCCGCTTCGGTGATCGGCGCTTCCGGCTTGAAGTCCAGCAGTTCGGCGGCGCTGACGTTGACGTCGGGACGCTGCTTTTCGATCTGGTTCGGCTTCTCGCCCAACACTTTCTTGAACTCGCCCATGGCCAGTTCCACCAGGCCCGGGTGCGCGACCCAGCCGCCGTCGTAGCCATCGGTGGCATCGCGCGCTTTGTCGTTGCGCACGCCGCCCATGGCGACTTCGTTCTTTTCAGGATCGTTCTTGATTGGAATGAGCGCAGCCATGCCGCCGATGGCCGGCGCGCCGCGCTTGTGGCAAGTCTTGAGCAGCAGCAGCGCGTAGGCGCGCATGAATGGCGAGGTCATCGTCACTTTCGGACGGTCGGCCAGGCAGAAGTCCTTGTCCAGCTTGAATTTCTTGATGCACGAGAAGATGTAATCCCAGCGGCCGGCGTTCAGGCCCGAGCTGTGTTCGCGCAATTCGTACAGGATTTCATCCATTTCGAAGGCGGCCAGAATGGTTTCGATCAGGACCGTGGCCTTGATCGTGCCCTGTGGCAGGCCGAGCTCCTGCTGGGTCATGACGAAGATGTCGTTCCACAAGCGCGCTTCGAGGTGCGATTCCATCTTCGGCAGATAGAAGTATGGACCGGCGCCGCGTGCCAGCTGTTCCTTGGCATTGTGGATCATGAACAGCGCGAAATCGAAGATGCCGCCCGAGATGCGCTTGCCGTCGACCAGTACGTGCTTTTCATCGAGGTGCCAGCCGCGCGGACGCACGACCAGGGTCGCGATCTTGTCGTTGAGCTTGTAGGTTTTGCCGTTCTGCTCGAGCGAGATCGTGCGGCGCACGGCGTCGCGCATATTGATCTGGCCGGTGATCTGGTTGTCCCAGTTCGGGGTGTTCGAGTCTTCGAAGTCGGTCATGTAGCTGTCGGCGCCCGAATTGAAGGCGTTGATGACCATCTTGCGCTCGACCGGACCGGTGATTTCAACGCGGCGGCACTCCAGCGCTTTCGGAATCGGGGCGATTTTCCAGTCGCCGGCGCGGATGTGCGCGGTTTCCGACAGGAAGTCGGGACGCTCGCCGGCATCGAGGCGCTTGGCGCGCTCGACACGCGCGGCCAGCAGTTCCTGGCGGCGCGGCTCGAAGGCGCGCGTCAGCTTGGCCACCAGGGCCAGGGCTTCCGGGGTCAGAATCTGTTCGTAGCCGGCTTTGATCTCGGCCGTGATTTCCATACCTTGAGGGGTCGCGAAGGTCATACATGCTCCTGTTGAAAAGTAATTTGAATGCTTGGACGAATGATATGCCATCCAGTATATTCACTATTGCGTAGCTAAACGAGACATTAAATACATTCATCTGTGCGTTTTTGTCACAGCCGAAAAAGGGAGCGGGATGGGCCAATTCAGACAGATTTCCACGTTCGTGGAGGTGGTGGCGCGCGGCAGCCTGTCGGCTGCGGCGCGGGCCGAGGGCATCGCGCCAGCCATGATCGGGCGCCGTCTGGACGCGCTCGAAGCGCGCCTGGGCGTCAAGCTGCTGCAGCGGACCACGCGCAAGCTGGTGTTGACGAATGAAGGCGCGGCCTTCCTCGAAGATTGCCAGCGCATCCTGGCCGAGCTGGAAGAAGCCGAGAGCGCCGTGGCCGAGCGCAGCGCGCGCGCCACGGGCCACCTGCTGGTGTCGGCCCCGGCCGGTTTCGGGCGACAGCACGTGGCGCCGCTGTTGCCGTCTTTTCTGGCCGAGCACCGCGACGTGACGGTCAATTTGAATCTGAACGACCGCGTGGTCGACGTGGTGGGCGAAGGGGTGGACGTGGCGATCCGGATCGCCAGCCTGTCCGATTCGAGCCTGGTGGGTGTGAAACTGGCCGACAACCAGCGCGTGCTGGTGGCCTCCCCGTCCTACCTGAAGCGGCATGGTGCGCCGCGTTCGCTGGACGACCTGGCGCGTCACAACTGCCTGGCCATCAGCAGCGAAGGCAGCCAGCGCGGCTGGACCTTCCGCGACAACGGCAAGACGGTGACCTTGAAAGTGGCGGGCAACATGCAATGCAATGACGGCGCCGTGCTGCACGACTGGGCGCTGGCGGGCAAGGGCCTGGCCTGGCGCTCGATGTGGGAAGTGGCGACCGAGATCGACGAGGGGCGCTTAAAGACGGTGCTGGACGCCTATTCAGCGCCCGGCAACGACATCTACGCCGTCTTCGCGCAGCGGCGCCACCTGCCCTTGCGCATCCGCGCCTTCGTCGATTTCCTGCGCCACACCTACGCCCAGCCCGATTACTGGCGGCGCGCGTAAACGCAGATAATATTTTTCCTTCAAACAGGGGTCAGACCACTTTTGTCATTCGGCAAAAGTGGTCTGACCCCTGTTTGCAGGAAATGGCCGATTCAAAATGTATAGGCGAAAAAAAATCCCCGGAAACCGAGGATTTTCTTGTGTCGTTGACTCAGCGATTACAGTGGCTGAATGTTCGAAGCTTGCTTGCCTTTAGGGCCGGCGGTTACTTCGAAAGAGACGCGCTGGTTCTCTTGCAGCGATTTGAAGCCTGCCGACTGGATAGCCGAGAAGTGAGCGAACAGATCTTCGCCGCCTTCGTCAGGGGTGATGAAGCCGAAGCCCTTCGAATCATTGAACCATTTTACGATGCCAGTTGCCATTACAATTTCCTATTTCAGTTAGTTGGGCTTACGCCCGTTTTAGATCGTTTGAAGAAGCAAGAAAGAAATGACAGACAGACTGCACTACTACCTCGAATCCAACGATCCCGCATTATACCCAATAAATCAAAAAAATCACGTTCTCTGCAAAATAAACCTGTGGAACACCGTAATCATTCAAAACCTCAACTTTTACAGCGCCCCGTTTGCAGCGGCAGTACGATGAATATAGGGCATGGATACTCCGGAAGTTTGCGCTAGATCAAACGATCATCGCCCTCCTTGTTGCATTAACGCATAAGCAACAAAGCCGTGGCGCGCTATTGAATTCCTTCACCCCCGGGAAAACTCTCGGCCCGCGGGTTGCGCTCGGCCCAGGCCAGGTACTCGTCCAGCCCGCCCAGCCAGTGCCGCCAGTCGCCCGCCGCCACCGTCTCGAACGCCATCAGCACCCGCAAGCGCTGCTCCAGGCTGCGCGCCTGCTGTCCAAAGGCCCGAAAGCCGAAAGTGGCGGCCGAACCGGCAATCGTATGCAGGGTCTGGTGCAGATCGCTGATGATGGCCGGGTCCGGCGCCTCCGGATTGAAGGCGGCCTGATAGCCGCGCAAGCGCGCCAGCGTGGCCGGCACGCTGGCGGCGAATTTTTCGTTGAGCGCGTTCAGGCGGGCGAAAAATTCTTTGTCGATCAAAGTGGCCATCGTGCCGCAGCTTACTTGGTGCCGAAAATGCGGTCGCCGGCGTCGCCCAGGCCCGGCACGATGTAGGCGTGGTCGTTCAGGTGCGAATCGAGCGAGGCGACGTAGATCTTCACGTTCGGATGCGCGTCCTGGAACACGGTCACCCCTTCCGGTGCGGCCACCAGGGCCAGGAAGATGATCTGCTCGTCCGACACGCCGCGCTTTTTGAGCACGTCGACCGCGTGCACGGCCGAATTACCGGTCGCCACCATCGGGTCGCACAGGATGAAGATGCGGTCGGCCGTGTCCGGCAAGCGCACCAGGTACTCGACCGGCTTGTGGGTCTCGGGATCACGGAACACGCCGACGTGGCCCACGCGGGCCGACGGCACCAGCTCCAGCAAGCCGTCGCTCATGCCGATGCCGGCGCGCAGGATCGGCACGATGGCCAGCTTTTTGCCGGCGATCACGGGCGCGTCGATCGTTTCGAGCGGGGTTTCAATCTTGCGGGTGGTCAGCGGCAAGTCGCGGGTGATCTCGTAACCCATCAGCAGGGTGATTTCCTTGAGCAATTCGCGGAAGGTGCGGGTCGAGGTGTCGCGCTCGCGCATGTGGCTCAATTTGTGCTGGATCAGCGGGTGGTTCAGGATGAAGAGGTTAGGAAAACGTGGATCTTGTTTCATGATGGTTCTTTTTTCATTGTTGTGGCTTATCCGCCATTATCCCAGCCAGCGCCCGGTTTGTCCTGATTTTGCCAAATATACTTACTATATTGGCAGCGCGCGGGCCAGGATGGCGGCGCAGTCCACGCCTGCCGGCAAGCGCCCGAATGCGCCGCCCACGTCCACCGCGATGCGCGAGGCGACAAACGCGTGCGACACGGCCGCCGGCGCATGCGCGAGCAGCAGCGCGCCCTGCACCGCCACCACGATCCGCTCGGCCAGCCGGCGCGCGCCGTATTCGTCGCTTTGCGGCGTTCCCAGATCGGCCAGCAGCCGGTCGGCGTAGGCATTGAAGTCGGCGTTGGCGCGCCCGGCCAGCGCCAGTTCGGCCGCCAGCGCCGCGCGCGCGGCCGGGGTCTTGCCGAAGGCGCGCAGCACATCGAGGCACATCACATTGCCCGAGCCTTCCCAGATCGAGTTGACCGGGAATTCACGGTACAGGCGCGCCAGCGGGCCATCCTCGACGTAGCCGTTGCCGCCCATGACTTCCATCGCTTCGGCGCCGAACGCCGGACCGCGCTTGCACAGCCAGTATTTGCCGGCCGGGGTCAGGATCCGCCCCAGCAGCGCCTGCGCCGGGTCGCCGGTCTGGTCGAAGCAGCGCGCCAGGCGCAGTGAGAACGCGGTCGCCGCCTCCGATTCGAGCGCCAGGTCGGCCAGCACGTTCTGCATCAGGGGCTGGTCGGCCAGCTTGCGCCCGAAGGCGGCGCGGCCGCGCGCGTGATGCAGCGCGTGCGTGAGCGCGGCGCGCATGATGCCGGCCGTGCCGACCACGCAGTCGAGCCGCGTGTAGCCGCCCATTTCCAAAATGGTGGGAATGCCGCGTCCCGGCTGGCCGATCAGCCAGCCGACGGCGTCGCAAAACTCCACTTCGGACGAAGCGTTCGAGCGGTTGCCCAGCTTGTCCTTCAGGCGCTGCACGCGGATCGCGTTGCGGCTGCCGTCGGGCAGATAGCGCGGCACAAAGAAGCACGACAGGCCGGCGCTGCCTTCGCCCTCGGTCTGGGCCAGCACCAGGTGCGCATCGGACTGCGGCGCCGAAAAGAACCATTTGTGGCCCACGATGCGCCAGGCGCCCTCGCCTTCGTCGCCGAAACGATCGCGCGCCGTCACCGGATCGAGCGCCTCGGCGCGCGTCGTGTTGGCGCGCACGTCGGTGCCGCCCTGCTTTTCGGTCATGCCCATGCCGATCAAGGCGCCGGTCTTCTGTTCCACCGGCAGCGAGCGCGGATCGTACTGGCGCGACAGGATCTTGGGCAGCCATTTGGCAGCGATCGGCCCCGCCTGGCGCAGCGCCGGCACCGAGGCGTAGGTCATCGTGACCGGGCACTGGGCGCCGTTTTCCACCTGCCCGAACAGCAGATACTGGGCCGCGCGCGCGACCTGGGCGCCGGGCAGGCCCGAATCCCAGGGCGCCGCATGGGCGCCGGCGCCGATCATCATGCCCATCAGCGCGTGCCAGGACGGATGGAACTCGACTTCGTCCACGCGGCGCCCGCCGCGGTCGAAATTATGCAGCCGGGGTGAATTGGCGTTGGCCTGGCGCGCCAGATCGAGCACCTCGGGCCGGCACAGCTGCGCGCCCAGCGCATGCAGGGCCTCGGCGGCGGCGCCCGCGCCTTCGCGCACCAGCGCTTCGCGCAGCGCCGGGTCGCAGTCGAACAGATTGACGTTCTCGAACGCGCCGGCCTGGTTGAAAACGTCGTGGGTGTCGAAATGGTTCATGTCTGCTCTTTCGGAATTGGCAATGTTGATCGATCCGCGCGGAGCAGGCTAGCGCAAAGCACAGGGTGAAGCAAGCGCAGGCATACGCTTTTCCTAGTTCGATTGTCCTGACTTGTCACAATCCGTGTCGGATGCACGCCAATAGGGTGACATTTTCATGCGTTTCAGCATCTTTAAGTGATACATTAGTTCATAGTTTTGCTTCTGGCCCATCAACCGCAAGAGAGCATCACATGCCCACCAGTCCTCCAATCGTGAGCGGCGACACCGGCCAGCAGATCGACCATCTGCTGGAAGCGGCGGGCGATATTGTATTCAGGCTCGATCCAGCCGGAAGACTGATGTTCGCCAGCCAGCGCGCGCGCCGCCAGTTCAGCATCGCCGACGAGACGGCGTGCGTGTTCACGTCGCTCGCCGCCGAGGTCGACCAGCCGGTCCTGCGCATCGCCGTGGCCGACGCCCTCACCCATCCCGCCACCACCGAGCCGGTGCGGGTCGCGGTGCGCATGCGCGGCGCCGAATTCGAGACCTGGTTCGAGCTGCGCCTGTCCCCCTTGATGCGCGACGGCGCCTCCCACGAACTGCTGGTGGTCGGGCGCGACATGTCGTCCCAGCACGCGACCGAAGCGCGCCTGCGCCACATGGCCACCCACGACGCGCTGACCGAACTGCCCAACCGCCTGCTGCTGTCGGACCGGATCCGGGTCGTGATCGCCCAGGCGCGCCGCTCGGGCCAGGGCTTCGCCATCGTCGCCATCGGCCTCGATGGCTTTAAAAAGGTCAACGATGGCCTGGGCCATCCGATCGGCGACGCCCTGCTGCGCCTGGCCGCCACCCGCCTGCGCAAGACGCTGCGCGACAGCGACACCCTGGCGCGCGTGGGCGGCGATGAATTCGTCGCCGTGCTGCCCGGCACCCACAGCGAATCGCAGATCAAGCTGGTCACGGGGCGCCTGCTGGCGACCACCCAGTCGCCCTACGAAATCGACGGTCACACTATTTATGTGGGCGCCTCGATCGGCGTGTCGACCTTCCCCGAGCATGCCGAGGACGAAGTGCGCCTGGTCGCCCTGGCCGATGCCGCCATGACGCTGGCCAAGGAAACCGGCAAGGGTCGCGCCATGGTCTACAGCTCGCGCTTCGACGCCGCGCCCGAACACGACATTTCGCTCGAAGCGGCCATGTTCCAGGCCATCCGCGAAGGCGAATTCCTGCTGTTCTACCAGCCCATCGTGGATGCGGCCACGCGCCAGATCCAGGGCTTCGAAACCCTCATGCGCTGGAAGCACCCGACTCTTGGCATGGTGCCGCCGGCGCGCTTCATTCCGATCGCCGAGACCAACGGCTTGATCAACCTGCTGGGCGCGTGGGCGCTCAAGTCGGCCTGCGTCCAGATCCAGCAGTTCGAACAGGCCGCCGGGCGGCCGCTGTACGTGTCGGTCAATATCAGTCCGCGCCAGTTCCGCAGCGATAAATTCCTCGACGTGCTCGACGACGTGCTCGCGTTTTCAAACCTGGACGGTAGCCGCCTGGTCCTGGAAATCACCGAAGGCACGCTGATGATCGATCCGGTCCATGCCGAAACCATCCTGGCGCGCATGGCCGAACGGCGCGCGCGCATCGCGATCGACGATTTCGGCACCGGCTACTCTTCGCTGGCCTACCTGAAGCGCTTCCCGATCTCGGTGCTCAAGGTCGACCGCGCCTTCATCAAGGATCTGCCGGCCTCCGAAAAAGACGGCGCGATCTGCAATGCGGTGCTGGACCTGGCGCGCCACCTGAATCTGTCGGTGGTGGCCGAAGGGGTCGAAACCGAGGACCAGTTCCGCTTCCTCGAGCGGCGCGGCTGCCATTATGTGCAGGGTTATCTGACCGGAAAGCCGATGCCGCCGCACGTGGCGCTGGCGGCCCTGACCGAAACGTTCCAGGAACTGCGCGAAGGGATCGTATGAATATGGAAAACGTCCTCGCGCCCCCGACCACCGCCGACGCCACCCTGACGCTGCTGTGGGACCGCGTGCGGCTGCAGGGCGACATGCCGGGCTTCACCAAGGCCATCAACGCCATCCTGGGCGCCATGCGCGGCGAAGAGGAAAAGGAATTCGACATGACCGCCACGGTCCTGTCCGACCCGGTCCTGACGCAGAAGGTCCTGCGCCTTGCCAACAGCCCGATGTACGGCGCCTTCGGCCAGCGCATCAGCACCGTCTCGCGCGCGGTGCAGGTGCTGGGCGCGGACGCCATCGGCCACCTCGCGCCGGGCCTCAAGCTGGTCGAGGAGCTGTCGGCCACCAAGCCGTCCAACGCCCACATGGAGATGGAGAAATCGGTGCTGGCCGGGATCGTGGCGCGCCAGGTCGCGTGCGACGCCGAACCGGGCGACGCCGAAGAAGCCGTGGTGTGCTCGATGCTGCACACCCTGGGCCGCATGATGGTCACCTATTACCTGCCCGATCAGTGGCTGGCGCTGCAGGAAGCGTCCGGCCCCGGCCGCGAAGACATCGCCGCCAGCGCCATGCTGGGCGTGGCGCTGGAAGACATCGGACGCGCCGCGGCCGAGCGCTGGGGTCTGCCCACGCGCCTGATCCAGAGCATGCGGCGGGTGGAGCCGGCCGCGCGCGGCGCCGCCTTCAGCCACGAGGACTGGCTGGCCGCGCTGTCGACCATGTCGGCCCGCTGCGCCGAGTCACTTTGGCACGACGACGCCGCCGGCGAAGTGGCGATGCGCGCGCTGGCCAGCAGCTTCTCGGCCATGCTCGGGGTCGACCCGGACACCATCATGGCCGCCATCGCGCGCGCCAGAACCGAGGCTGCCGCCGGACTGTCGCTGGCGCCCCTGGCGCAGCGCGACCAGCAGCGCGCGCAGACAGCCACGCGCCAGCGCGCCGAAGGCAACAAGGTACTGCTGCTGGGCGTGACCGACATGCGCGACGCGGCCGGCAGCGCCAGCCCGGGGCAGATGATGTCGATGGCGCTGGAAAGCGTGTACCAGGGACTGTCGTTCTCGCGCGCGATCGCGTTCATGCGCAACCGGCGCGAAAAGCAGTACGTGGCGCGGCTCGGCTTTGGCGACGGTGTCAAGCAACTGCTGCCGCAGCTGATCTTCGACGACGCCTACGCGGCCAATGTGTTCCACGCCTCGCTCGGCAGCGACCGCGTGATCTTCATCGAAAATGCGCAAGCCCCGGAATTTGCCGCCAAGATGCCGGCCTGGTGGAAGCAGTCGCTCGAAGGGGCGCGCAGCTTTGTCATCATGCCGCTGTGTACCAACGGCCAGCCGGTCGGCTTTATTTACGGCGACTGGGATAGCAGCATGGCCCAGGTGGCGCTGTCGCAAAGCGAATTCGCCCTGCTCAACGACATGCGCGCGCTGGTGGTCAAGGCGGCCGAACGGCGCCAGCAGATCGAAACGCGCAACGGCAAGCCGGGCTAAGGGGCGCTGTCGGCGCGGATGCGCGCCACTGCAACGCTGTCCAGTCCCAACTGGCGCAGGAAGGCTTCGTGCGCGGCCGGGTTGTTGTGCTCGAACAGGCGGTGCCAGTTGCGCATCGCCTCCTCATCCATCCCCACGGCCCGGAACAGGGCGCTCCAGCTTTCCTTGTCCATCGCCGCCGGCAGCGGCACAGCGCCCGTGGCCAGACTGGCCAGGACCCGCTGCTGGTCGCGCAGCTGGGCGATGTCGCGCCCGATCTCGTCCAACCGCCCCGCAGCGGCTTTGGCCAGGTCGCCGCCATCGAGCAGCGCGCCGATGGTGGCCAGCGGCAGACCCGCGTCCCGATAAGCGAGCAGGCGCCGCAGGCGCGTCAGCTCCGCCTCGCCGTAACGCCGGTAGCCGGCGTCGCTGCGGGCGGCGGGCAGCAGCAGGCCGACTTTTTCGTAGTACAGCAGCGCGGTGCGCGACACGGCGCAAGCGCGGGCCAGCTGGCCGATGGTGTAGGGTCCGCTCATGCCGGCAGCGGGTCCCGGTCCGGCGCCACGAAGGCGGCGCGGGCGGCAGCGCTGGCCAGCAGCTGCGGCGAATAGTGGCGTTCGAGCAGCGCGCGCGCGTCGCCGTCCAGGGTGCCGCCGGAAGCCGCCAGCAGGCGCACCAGCGCTTCGGTTACGGTCCAGTTGAATTTGTCGGGCGCGCCCAGGTGGGCGGCGTAGGCGCGGATCCCTGCGCAGGTGCGCTCGACTGCGCCTTGCGTGCCGTACGCACGCAGGTTGAGCGTGGCCAGGCGCAGGTGGCCCGCGTGGCCGAACTCGGACGGCGCCAGCGTCAGGTCGTGGAATTGACTGAGAAATTGTGCGTCGGTCATGCTGGTCTCCCATAAAGCAGGCAGCGTAAAGCCGCACCCTGTAGACAGGTCAAGCGTCCTGGCTGCGGAAGGCATAGCGCGCCACACCGGCGCCCAGCAGCGACAGCGCCGCCGCGCCATAGTACATCTGCTGCGGTCCGACGCGGTCCCAGATCAGCGTCATCAAAAGTCCGCCCAGGGTGCCGCCGATGCCGTACGCGAGGCTGATGTACAGCGCCTGGCCGCGCGCCGCGAGCGGCCCGGTGAACCAGCGCTGCATGGTCAGCACAGCCGCCGAATGGTGGGCCGCGAAGGTGGCCGCATGCATCAGCTGGGCCGCGATCAGCACCCACAGCAGCTCCGGCAGCGCGCCGGTGACGGCAAAGCGCAGCACGGCCACGCCAAAGGCGGCCATCATGACGCGCTGTGCGCCGAAGCGGGCGAACACCCGGCCTTGCACATAAAAGAACACCACTTCGGCCACCACGCCCAGCGACCACATGATGCCGATCACGCCCTTGCCATACCCTGCCCGCTCCAGATACAGCGAGTAGAACGCGTACAGGGCCATGTGGGCGCCCACCATCAGCGCGGCCGACACGAAGAAGGCGATCACTTGCGGCTGGCGCAGCACGTGACCGAGCCGGGGCGCGGCGCGCGGATGGGGCTCGGCGGCCACGTCGCGGATGCGCAGGCTGGCGAGGATCACCAGCAGCATCAGGCCGGCGCAGTACCACAACAGCGAGGCGACGCCGAACCAGTCGAGCAGATAGCCGCCCGCCGTCACCGCCACGATGAAGCCGATCGAGCCCCACAGGCGGATGCGCCCGTACTTGCCCAGGTCGCCGCGCATCTCGGCCAGCATCAGCGCGTCGCACAGCGGCGCCTGGGCGCTCACGAACAGGTTGATGGCCACCATGGCGGCAAAGAACTGGGCGAAGGTGCGCGCGAAAAACAGCGAGGAAAAGCCGATCAGGGCGGCAAATGCGGTCAGGCGCAGCACGCGCGCGTGGTGGCTGGTGTGGTCGGCCACCCAGCCCCACACGTTGGGGCCGACGATGCGCATCACCTGGATCAGCGACAGCAGCACGCCGATCTCGGGCACCGTCATGCCGCGTGCGGCGAAGAACAGGGCAGCATATGTCGCGAAGGTGCCCGCGTAAGCGTAGTGCCCGAACAGGAAGAAGGAAAAGTTAAACGGGCGCTGGGGCATGCTCTGCACCGGCCGCCTCACGCGATCCGGGGCGTCTCCACCCGCACGTCGCCGCACTGGGCGCGGTGCATCAGCGCGTGATCGATCAGCACCAGGGCCAGCATCGCTTCGGCGATCGGCGTGGCGCGGATGCCCACGCAGGGGTCATGGCGGCCGAAGGTTTCCACCATCACCGGATTGCCGGCCTTGTCGATCGAGCGGCGCGGGGTGCGGATCGACGACGTCGGCTTGATGGCGATCGAGACCGTGATGTCCTGCCCGGTCGAGATCCCGCCCAGCACGCCGCCGGCATTGTTGCCGACGAAGCCTTGCGGGGTCAGTTCGTCGCCGTGTTCGGAGCCGCGCTGGGCCACCGACTTGAAGCCGGCGCCGATTTCCACGCCCTTGACCGCGTTAATGCCCATCATCGCGTAGGCGATGTCGGCGTCGAGCTTGTCGTAGATCGGCTGGCCCAGGCCGACCGGCACATTGTGCGCCACCACGTCGATGCGCGCGCCGATCGAGTCGCCGTCGCGGCGCAAGGCATCCATCGCCGCTTCCATCTGCGCGATCAAGGCTGCATCGGCGCTGGCGGCGAAGAACGGATTGGCGTGCACGTGGTCAAACGACTGGAACGGCACGGCGATGTCGCCGAGCTGGCTCATGCAGCCGTTAAAGTGGGTGCCGTACTGCTCGCGCAGCCATTTCTTGGCCACCGCGGCGGCGCCCACCACGGGCGCGGTCAGGCGGGCCGACGAACGGCCGCCGCCGCGCGGGTCGCGCACGCCGTATTTATGCCAGTAGGTATAGTCGGCGTGGCCGGGGCGGAAGCTGTCCTCGATATTGCCGTAATCTTTGCTGCGCTGGTCCTGGTTGCGGATCAGCAGCATGATCGGGGTGCCGGTGGTCTTGCCCTCGTAGGTGCCGGACAAAATCTCGACCAGGTCGGCCTCCTGGCGCTGCGTCACATGACGCGAGGTGCCCGGCTTGCGCCGGTCCAGGTCGGGCTGGATGTCGCTTTCGGTCAAGGCCAGTCCGGGCGGGCAGCCGTCGATGATGCAGCCGATCGCCGGACCGTGCGACTCGCCAAAGGTGGTAACGGAAAACAGCTTGCCAAAGGAATTGCCGGACATGGTAGAGATGAGAGTGGCGGAAACATTCATTCTACCAGTCCCGGCCCGTTTGCTGGGGCGGCGGTCCCGAATGGCGTTGCCAGACGATCAAGCACGCGGCGCGCGCGCCACGCAATAAGTTTTTCTTAACGTTAATTCGCGCAAGCCCCTGATTTCGTGGCATCCTACTGAAAACGCATTCTGGAGAAGTACTACATGCCCCCATCGAGCACGTCCCCCGGCAGCCCCAGGGACGATCACGACGATCTGGTATTTTTGGACGAACACCCGGCGCCGGCGACGACAGGCAATGCGTCGCACGTGTGGCGGGTGATGATCATCGACGACGATGAAGACGTGCATTCGACCACCACCTTCGCCCTGGGCAACCTGGACATGCAGCACCGCGCGCTCGAATTCGTGCACGCGTATTCGGCCGGCCAGGCGCGCGAACTGCTGCGCACGGAACCGGACATCGCCGTCATCCTGCTCGACGTGGTCATGGAACAGGACGACGCCGGCCTGCACCTGGTGCGCTACATCCGCGAAACGCTCAAGCTGGCGGACGTGCGCATCATCCTGCGCACCGGCCAGCCCGGCTACGCGCCCGAGATCGACGCCATCCGCGATTTCGACATCAACGATTACAAGACCAAATCCGAGCTCACCCGCATCAAGCTGTTCACCACGGTGACGGCGGCGATCCGCTCCTACGAACAAATCCGCGCGATTTCGGCCAGCCGGCGCGGCCTGGACCAGGTGGTGCAGGCGAGCACCGAGCTGATGGCCCTGCACGGCGTGCACAATTTCGCCGCCGGCGTGCTGGCCCAGGTGGCCGACATTCTCGGCATGCCCGCCAACGGCGTGCTGTGCGTGCAGGAATGCGGCGACGGCGCCCTGCCTGACGAACTGCAGGTCGTCGCCAGCGCCGGCGCCAGCCGCCGCCCCGCCAACGCCATCCTCAATGCGCGCGACGACGCCCACATCCACGGCGCGCTCGAACGCACGATCGCGGCGCGCCACAATTTTTACGATCCCGGCTACGTCACCCTGTATTTCGCGGGCAAGGCTTGCCGCGACTTCGTGGCATTCCTGGTGCTGTCCCATCCGCTCGACGACATCGCCCAGCGCCTGCTGGAAGTGTTCTGCTCGAACGTGTCGGTCGGCCTGCACAATGTCGAACTGGTGAGCCACCTGCACAACGCCGCGTTCTACGACCAGCTCTCCAAGCTGCCCAACCGCACGCGCCTGGTCGAAATCCTCGACGCCGCACTGGCCGGCCCGGGCCGCGCCGACGCCACCCTGTCGCTGGTCGACCTGGACCACTTTGCCGAGACCAACGACGCGCTCGGCCACCACTTCGGCGACATGCTGCTGGTGGCCGTGGCCACGCGCCTGCAAACCAGCCTGGGGCAGGAACTGACGGTGGCGCGCATCGGCGGCGACATTTTCTCGGTGCTGGGCGACGCGACGGCGGTCAATCCGGCCCGCATCCTGGCCCTGTTCGAAGCGCCTTTCCCGATCGACGGCCAGGACGTGCAGCTGTCGGCCACCCTGGGCCTGGTGCGCCTGGGCGAACACGATGGCAGCGGTGCCGACGCGCTCAAGGATGCCGACATCGCGCTCAAGCGCGCCAAGTCGCAGCAGCGCGCCGGCCACTTCTATTTCTCGCGCAGCATGGGTGTCGAGATCCGCGAACGGGTGCGCATGATGCACGCGCTGCGCACCGGTTTCACGCGCGGCGAACTGTCGGTCGTGTACCAGCCGCAGATCGACCTGGCCACCCGCCGCCCGGTGGGCGCCGAAGCGCTGCTGCGCTGGTGCGGCGAAGACGGCAAGTTCGTCTCGCCCGACCGCTTCATTCCCATTGCCGAGTATTCGGGCCTGATCATCGACATCGGCGAGTGGGTGCTGCGCACCGCCTGCCACGAAGTGGTGCGCCTGCGCGAAGCGGGCTACCGCGACTTCACCATGTCGGTCAACGTGTCCCAGGTCCAGTTCCGGCATCCGTATTTCCTCGAAATGCTGCGCTCGGCCCTGCACGACACCAACGCCCCGCCCGAAAACATCGAGCTCGAAATCACCGAATCGATGGCAATGGAAGAGCCGGACCTGCTGATCAAGATGCTGGCCCAGATCAAGCACACGGGGGTCTCGATCGCCATCGACGACTTCGGCACCGGCTTCTCGTCCCTTTCTTACCTGCAACGCCTGCAGGTCGACAAACTCAAGATCGACCGCGCCTTCGTGACCGAAATCACGCAGTCGGCGCGCGGCAGCAGTATTGCCGAAATGGTCATTCAACTGGGCCGCAACCTGGGCTTGTCGGTGATCGCCGAAGGGGTCGAGGATGAGCGCCAGGCCCAGATCCTGCACGCCCTTGGCTGTCCGATGGCCCAGGGCTTCCTGTTCGCGCGCCCGATGACCGTGCCCGCCTTGTACGAATGGCTAGGCAGCGAGGCCCTGCACCGCGCCGCATGATGTCATTCTTGCTAATAAGTGTTGTTCCTAGGTAACACTCGCCCGCGCTGTGCGCTGTCTGCGGAGGTTGTCACGTAAAATTGTTGCCAGCCCCCGTGCATCCGGGGACACACTGGGATGATGGGATGAGCAGGTTTTCTTTTTTACGTTTACTGACCCGCGCGCTGCTGTGCGCCGCCGCGCTGGGCGCCTGTCTGCCGGCGCTGGCGCTCGATCCGGGCAAGGCCTTCCACCACTACGTCCGCAACACCTGGTCGATCCAGAACGGCTTGCCGCAAATTAGCGTCCAAGCCATCGCGCAAGACCACCAGGGCTATATCTGGGTTGGCACCCAGGCCGGCGTGGCGCGCTTCGACGGCGTGCGCTTTACCACCTATTCCCCCGAAACCAACCCCGAACTGCCGGGCGTGTGGACGCGTTCGCTGCTGGTCGACAGCGAAGGCCGGGTCTGGATCGGCACCTACAAGGGCCTGGCCGTGTTTGAAAACGGCAATTTCCGCACGATTCCCGTGGCCGACCGCGCCCAGTACCCCGCGCTCGAGATCAATGGCATGGTCGAAGACGAAGGCCGGCTCGTGGCCGGCACCACCAACGGCGTGTTCGACGTCATCGGCGGCAAGCTGGTGCACCGCGCCGGCAGCCCGGCCCCGGCCACGTCGCTGCTCAAGAGCGCCGACGGCATTTATGTCGGCACCGCCGGCGGCGTGGTGCGCCTGCGCGCCGGCGGCAACGACAGCCTGCCGCTGCCGGAAGCGATGCGCCAGGGCGTGGTCACGCGCCTGGCCGAAGCGCAGGGCAAGCTGTGGGCCGGCACCAGCGTCGGCCTGATGGTGCGCGACGGCGACAGCTGGCAGCCGGCCACCACCGATCCGGTTCTGCAGCACTCCCCCACCACCATGCTGTTCCAGGACAGCGACCGCAGCCTGTGGGCCGGCAGCAATGCCGGCATGGGCCGCCTGCGCGACGGCGCGCTGACCGAAATCGTCAACGAAAAAAACCCGGCCGCGGTGCGCGGCGTGATTTCCGCCTTCGAGGACCGCGAGCGCAATCTGTGGTTCGGCAGCCAGTGGGTGGGCCTGGTGCGCCTGTGGAACGGTTCCACGCGGCGCCTGTCGGCCGCCGAAGGCTTGCTCGAACCGATCGTGTGGTCGGTGGCGCGCGCGCCCGACGGCAAGACCTGGGTCGGCACCAACGATGGCCTGTCGGTGTTTTCGGGCGGGCGCTTCAGCCAGGTGCTGCGCGGCGACCAGTTGCCCCATCCGCACGCCTACAACCTGCTGGCCGAAGCCGACCGCATCTGGATCGGCACCCGGCGCGGCCTGGTGCTGTACCGCGACGGCAAGCTCGAGACCCCGGCCGTGTTCGCGCCGCTGGGCACGGCCCAGATCAACGGCATCGTGCGCGGTCACGGCGGCGTGGTGTGGATCCCCACCAGCGAAGGCTTGTACCGCCTCGACGGCGAACGCCTGTCGCACTACGGCAAGGAAGCCGGGCTGGCCGACATCCGCGTGCGCCAGGTGCGCGAACTCAAGGATGGGCGCCTGCTGGTGGCCACGCAAGACGGCTTGTACGAACTGCGCGGCGACACCCTGATCCAGATCGGTCTCGATCACGGCCTGCCGCCCAAGCTGGACGTGACCGCGGTGGCCGAACTGAGCGACGGCTCGCTGGTGATCAGCACGCTGTCCGAAGACACCTATATGTTCAACGGGCGCAGCTGGAAGAAATTCAACCGCAACGAAGGCTTGCCGCCCAACGCCGCCTTCTTCATCGCCGAAGACAATGCGGGCTTCCTGTGGGAGGCCGGGATCCGCGGCATCTCGCGCGCGGCCCTGTCCGAAATGCGCCTGGTGCAAAACGGCCAGGCCCGTTCGGCCTACGCCGAAATGATCCTCAACGAACGGGGCGACCGCCGCAGCGGCGAACAGGGTTTCTGCTGCAACGGGGCCGGCAATGCCAAGGGCTTCATGGACCCGGCCGGCGTGCTGTGGCTTCCCAGCCGCGACGGCGTGGTCACGCTCGACACGCTCGGCATCGCCAAGAACATGACCGCGCCCACCGCCGTGATCGAGCGCCTGCGCGTCAACGACAAGTGGATCGACCTCAAGTCCGACCGCAAACTGAACCTGTCGAACCAGTCGCGCGACCTGGCCTTCGAATTTACCGCCCTCTCGTTCCAGGACCCGGTCAGCGTGGTGCTGCGCTACCGCCTGCACGGCTACGACAAGGATTGGCGCGAACTCGAGGCGGGCGCGCCGCGCTCGGTCAATTACACCAATCTGCCGGCCGGAAACTACACGTTCGAGATCAAGGCCAGCAACAATGCCGACGTGTGGAACAAGGCGCCGGCCAAGCTTGAATTCAGCATCGCGCCCTATTTCTGGGAAACGGCCTGGTTCGTGGCGCTGATCGGCTTCGCCCTGATCGGCACCGTCTACCTCGGCTTCCGCCTCCAGCGCCGGGCCCACGAACGCCAGCGCGCCGAACTCGAATCGCAAGTGGCCGAGCGCACCCAGCAGCTGCACGTGGCCAATCTGGCGCTCGAACTGGCCAGCCAGACCGATCCGCTGACCGGCCTGCACAACCGGCGTTACCTGAGCAACCAGATCCCGGCCGACCTCGCCTTTTACGAGCGCGAAACGCGGCGCACGGGCAGCGGCGAAAACACCTTGCTGTTCGCGCTGGTCGACATCGACCACTTCAAGAAGGTCAACGATACCTATGGCCACAAGGCCGGCGACCGGGTGCTGCAGCAAGTGTCCGAAGTGCTGCGGCGCCAGGTGCGCACGGGCGACTACCTGGTGCGCTGGGGCGGCGAGGAATTCCTGCTCGTGTGCCGGCCCAGCACGCGCCAGTTCGTACCGGTGCTGGGCGAGCGCATCCGGCGCGCGGTGGCCGAGCACTCGTTCGACCTGGGCGACGGCGTCCATATTTCGCTGTCGTGCTCGGTCGGCCTGGCCGAAAGCGGCTTGTACCTGAACGGCCAGCAATCGGTCGGCTGGGAGCAGCTGGTCGAACTGGCCGACGCGGCCCTGTACTGGACCAAGGAAAACGGCCGCAACGGCTGGGCCGCCCTGCGCCCGCGGCCGCAAGTCGATTTCGTCGAACTGATCGAAAAATTGCACCTTGGCGCCCAGATCATGATCGACACCGGACGCGTGGTGCTGATAAGCTCGCGAGACGAGTTGTCGTCCGTACACGCATCGGCCCTGGCGGAAGCCGACGACGTGGCCGGATAGCCGCAAAAAGCTGCTTCAATTGCAAATGAGCAACACGCTACCTATTGCAGTGGTGTAATATTCGTATGTGGTGCCACACCGCTAAGAACAACCTCCCGCCTGACGATGGCGCATAGACGGAGCCGTCCGCGTGTTACTTGAAGAAATTGCAATCATTGCCGTTCTGGTTCTCGCAGGCGCGATTGCCGCATTCCTGATTCTGCGCCGCCGCGCCGCTTCCGCACGCGCCGAGGTGCCGCCCCCGCGCACCCATTTCATGGTCGACGAAGACGCGCCGGTCGACCCGGTCACGCTCGCCCTGCAAGAAGAAGAACGGCTGCACACGCTGCGCATGGCGGCCGACGAGCTGGAAGCCGAAGCGACCCGCAGCGGCAACAGCACCCTGCTCGACATCCAGTCCCTGCTCGATCCGGAAGTGGTGTTCCGGGCCGAAGACGAACGCATCGCCGCCCACGCCGCCGCGCGCGCCGAAGCCGAACGCCTGGCCGCGCTAGCTGAAACCGAGCGCGCCGAAGCGCGCCGCGTGGCCGAAGCGCACGCCATGCGCCTGGCCAGCGAGCGCCGCGCCGCCGAAGCGGCCGCCGCGGCCGAAGCGGAATTGCGGCGCGCCGCGCAGGCCGCCGCCCGCCGCGCCGAAAATACCGACGCCAAGACCATCGCCGACGACCAGTCGCTGCGTGAAGAAGAAGCGCGCGCCGCCGCCGAAGAAGCCGAGCGCCTGCACACCAAGATGCTGGCCGAGCAGGCTGCCGCGCGCATCGCTGCGCGGCGCCAGATCGAAGAAGAATCGGCGCGCCTGGAAGCGGCGCGCGCGGCCGCCGAACAGGCGGCCCGCGACGAGGCCGAGCGCGCCAGGGCCGAAGCGGAACGCCAGGCAGCCCAAGCGCGGGCCGACTCCGAGCGTCTGGCCGCCGAAGCGAAGGCCGAGACCGAACGCCTGGCCGAACGGCTCAAGGCCGAAGCGGACGCGGCCGAAGCGGCGGAAGCGGCCGAACGCGCGCGCCTGGAAGCGGAAGAAGTCGAGCGCCAGAACGCGATGAGCGCCGCCGAGCGCGAAGCCGAGCGCCTGGAAGCCGAACGCATCGCCCTCGAACAGGAAGCAGCACGCCTGGAAGCGGAGCGCATCGCCGCCGAAGAAGCGATCCGGGTGGCGGCCGAACGCGCTGCCGCCCTGGAAGCGGCGCGCCTTGAAAAGATCCGCGTGGCGAACGAACTGGCGCTGCGCATCGAAGCCGAACGGCTGGCGGCGGCCGAACAGGCGCGCCTGAAAGCCGAACAGGAAGCCGAACAAGCACGCCTGCAAGCCGAGCGCGAAGCCGAACAAGCGCGGCGCGAGGCCGAGCGCCTGGCCGCTGAAGAAGCGGCGCGGCTGGAAGCGGCCCGGATCGAAGCCGAACGCATCGCCGCCGAACAAGCGGCGCGGGCGGAAGCGGCCCGCGTCGAAGCAGAACGCCTGGCCGCCGAAGAAGCGGCGCGGGTCGAAGCAGCCCGATTGGCGGCGCTGGAAGCGGCGCGCATCGAGGCCGAGCGGGTGGCCGCCGCCGAACGGGCGCGGATCGAGGCGGAGCGCCTGGCGCTGGAGGAAGCGGCCCGGATCGAAGCGGAGCGGCTGGCAGCCGAGGAAGCAGCCCTGATCGAAGCGGCAAGGCTGGCGGCGGAAGAAGCGGCGCGGCTGGAAAAGCAGCGTCTGGCCGAAGAACGCGCCGAGCGGCTCGAACGCGAGCGCAAGGCCGAGGAAGAAGCGGCCCGGGTCGAAGCGCGCCGCGCCGCGCAAAAGGAAGCGGCGCGCCTGGAAGCGAAGCGCGTCGCCGAAGAACACGAAGCACGGCGCCAGGCCGAGCGGCGCGAAGCCGACGAAATCGCGCGCATCGCGGCCGAACGCAAGGCCGTGGCCGACGCCAAGCGCGCCGAGGAAGAGCGGATCGCTGCCGAAGAAGCGGCGCGCGTGATTGCCGAGCGCCACGCGGCGGCCGAAGCCATGCGCATCGAAGCCGAGCGCGTGGTCGCGGCCGGCAAAGCGCGGGTCGAGGCCAAGCGGCTGGCGGCCGAAGCGGCGCGTGAAGAAGCCGAGCGGGCCGCCGCCGAAGCGGAGCGGGTCGAAGCGGTACGCATCGTCAAGGAAGCGGCCGCGGCGGCGCCCGCCAAGCCCATCCAGAAGGCGGCAGCCGACACCGTTGTCATGATCGCCGACGACTCGAAAGTGGTGCGCGTGAAGACCAACCGCTTCCTGACCAACAATCAGTTCCAGGTGCAGCAAGCCGAGGACGGGCTCGACGCCGTCAAACAGATCGGCGAGCGCATGCCCGACATCTTGATTACCGACGTCGAAATGCCGGGCATGAACGGCTTCGAACTGACCCAGCACCTGCGCTCGAACCCGGCGCTGCGGCACATCCCCGTGATCATGATCAGCGCCGAAGAAAGCTACGGCCCGAAAGCGAAAGAAGCCGGGGTCGACGTCCTGCTCGGCAAGCCCTATTCCGACGACGTCATGCTGACCCACATCCAGCGCTTCCTGCGCGACGGCCGCGGCCCCGCCGCCTGAAACCCTGAAGCCATCATTGCCTGAGAACCAGGGTCAGACCACTTTTGCAAAGCGGCAAAAGTGGTCTGACCCTGGTTCTAGGGCAAGTGACAGCAAACAATCAGATTCTTAAAGGGTGATGTCGCCGGCGATGACGGTCACGCTGTGGCCGCCGATCCAGGGGCCGTCGTTTCCATAATTGACGCTGATGCGGCCGTCGCACTGCAGGGCCGTGCCCTGGCGCGCCGTATAGGCCTGGGCGGTGCCGCCGCCGTCGGGAAAACCTTGCGCCGCCAGCACCCGCGCGATGCAAGCGTTGGCGCTGCCCGTGACCGGGTCTTCGGCCATCTGGCCGTTCTTGGTGAACAGAGCCCGCACCTCGTAATCGGCCGGCCCGCCCTGCCCGTGCGGGCCGTACATCGCGATCCCCACCACGCCGTCGCGCGTGAAAGCGGCCAGACCGGCCGCGTCCGGCCTGGCGTCGAGGCAGGCTTGCGCGCTGTCCATCCGCACCACCAGCCAGCCGATGCCCATGGTGGCGATGACGGGCGCAGGATCAAAACGGATGTGCTCGCTATTCAGGGCCGCCGTCAAGGCGGGAAACAGTCCCGGGTGCAAGGCCCGCAGCTGCGCGGGCGGCGCGTGAAAGGCCAGCGCGCCATCGGCGCCGATGTCGACCTGCACCAGCCCGACACCGCATTCCTGGATCAGGCGGCCCGCCGTCTTGGGCTTGAGCCCCCCTTCCAGCAGCGCGTGCGCCGTGCCCAGCGTGGGATGGCCGGCGAAATCGAATTCGGCGCCGGGCGAGAAAATGCGGACGCGGTAATCGGCCAGCGGCGCGCTGGGCGGCAAGACAAACGTGGTTTCGGAGAGATTGGTCCAACGCGCCAGGGCGTGCATTTGCGCGTCGGACAGGCCGTCGGCATCGAGCACGACGGCCAGCGGATTGCCTTTGAGCGCAGCTCCGGTGAACACGTCCACCTGGCGGAAGCGGCGCTTGCCCGTCATTTATTCTTCCTGCTCGGCCTCGGCCGGCCAGTCGCGGATATAGGCCTTGAGCATGCGGTTTTCAAAGTTTTGCGCTTCGAGCATGGCGCGTGCGACGTCGTAGAACGAAATCACGCCCAGCAGCGTCTTGGCATTCATGACCGGCAGGTAGCGCGCGTGTTTTTCGAGCATCATGCGCCGCACTTCGTTGACCTCGGTATCGGGCGTGACCGTGATCGGATGGTCGTCCATGTGCTTGCGCACGGTGTCGGTCCCGATCGCGCCGCCGTTCTTGTGCAGCACCTTGATCACTTCGCGGAAGGTCAGCATGCCGACCAGGTCACCGAATTCCATGATGACGAGCGAACCGATATCCTTTTCCGCCATGGTGTTGACGGCATCGACCAGCGCCATGTCCGGCGTCGCGGTGTACAGGATATTGCCTTTGACTTGGAGAATTTCCGATACTTTCATGGTGGCCGCCCTTGTCTGGTGAGGTGTTTGGTGAGTTGTTTTTATAAGCCTTAGCTCCGAATGTAGCGTAAGCTTGGCGAAAAATCCAGCATTGAGGCAAATCAAACGCCCGTCGCTGGCGCCTGCGCCTTTTCCTCTATTTTAGCCAGGAAACCATTCTTTTGTGCGGCGCAGTCATGCTACGATGCGCGCCATCCCAGTTCAACCAGATGAGTCCACCATGAGCGGTCCACGTTATCCCGGCTTCGACACCCTGTCGCTCCATGCCGGCGCCGCGCCCGATCCGGCCACCGGCGCGCGCGCAACCCCTGTCTATTTCACCTCGTCCTTCGCGTTCAAGGATTCCGACCACGCCGCCTCGCTGTTCAATATGGAACGCGCCGGCCACGTCTATTCGCGCATCTCGAACCCGACCAATGCCGTGCTCGAGGAGCGCATCGCGGCCCTGGAAGGCGGCGTGGCCGGCATCGCCACCGCCAGCGGCCAGGCCGCCATGTTCCTGGGCCTGGCGACCATCGCCGGCGCCGGTTCCCACATCGTCGCCTCGCGCGCCCTGTACGGCGGCTCGCAGAACCTGCTGGCCTACACGCTCAAGCGCTTCGGGATCGAGACCACCTTTGTCGATCCGCGCGACCTGGCCGCCTGGCGCGCCGCGATCCGTCCCAACACCAAGGTGCTGTTCGCCGAAACGCTGGGCAATCCCGGCCTGGACGTGCTCGACATCGCGGCCGTGGCCGAGATCGCGCACAGCAATCACCTGCCGCTGATGGTCGATTCGACCTTCACCACGCCCTACCTTTTGCGCCCGTTCGAGCACGGCGCCGACCTGGTGTTCCACTCGGCGACCAAGTTCCTGTGCGGGCACGGCACCGCCATCGGCGGGCTGCTGGTCGACGGCGGCACCTTCGACTGGCAAGCCGCCTACGACCAGAGCGGCCGCTTCGCCGAACTGTGCGAGCCGTATGACGGCTTCCACGGCATGGTGTTCGCCGAAGAATCGACCGTCGCCCCGTTCTCGCTGCGCGCGCGGCGCGAAGGCTTGCGCGATTTTGGCGCCGTCATGAGCCCGCACAACGCCTTCGCCGTGCTGCAAGGGATAGAAACGCTCAGCCTGCGCATGGACCGCCACGTGGCCAACACGCGCAAGGTGGTCGAATTCCTGCTCAAGAACCCGGCCGTCGAATCGGTCTCGTATCCGGAACTCGATACCCACCCCGACTACGCGCTGGCCCAGCGCCTGCTGCCCAAGGGCTGCGGCGCCGTGTTCTCGTTCAGCCTCAAAGGCGACCGCGCGGCCGGGCGCCGCTTTGTGGACGCGCTCAAGGTGTTCTCGCACCTGGCCAACGTGGGCGACGCCAAGTCGCTCGTCATTCACCCGGCCTCGACCACCCATTTCCGGGTGCCGGCCGAGCAGCTGGCCAAATCCGGCATCACCGAGGGCACGATGCGCCTGTCGGTCGGCCTGGAAGACGCGGACGACCTGATCGAAGATCTGGCGCGCGGCCTGAAGCTGTCGCAGAAGGGAGCCTGAGCATGATCGTCAAGGTACAAGGCGTCGATGCCTACTTCTATACCGGCGGCAAAGCCTTCGATGCGGCCCAGCCGAGCGCCGTCTTCATTCACGGCGCCCAGAACGACCATTCGGTGTGGGCCCTGCAAACGCGTTACTTCGCCCACCACGGTTTCAACGTGCTGGCGCTCGACCTGCCAGGCCACGGCCGCAGCAAGGGTCCGGCCAAACAGAGCGTGGAAGAGATGGCGGCCTGGGTGCTGGCCGTGCTGGACGCGGCCGGCGTGGAAAAGGCCGTGATGATCGGCCATAGCATGGGTTCCCTGATCGCGCTGGAAGCGGCCGGCATGGCGCCGCAGCGCGTGGCGGGCCTGGCAATGGTCGGCACCACCTATCCGATGAAGGTGTCCGATGCGCTGCTCGGCACCTCGCGCGACAACGAGCAGGCCGCGATCGACATGGTCAACATCTTCTCGCATTCGTCGATGGCGCAAAAGCCGTCCTGCCCCGGCCCCGGCTTTTCGGTCATGGGCGGCGCGCGGCGCCTGATGCAGCGCATGTCGGCCATCCATCCGCAGCAGCTGTTCTATACCGATTTTTATGCCTGCAACGCGTACGCCAACGGCCTGGCGGCGGCGGAAAAGGTCAGCTGCCCGGTCCTGTTCCTGTTCGGGGCCAAGGACATGATGACGCCGGCGCGTTCGACCAAAACGCTGACCGCCGCCCTCGCCCATGGCAAGATTGTGGAAGTGGACGCCGGCCACCAGATGATGGCCGAGCAGCCCGACGCCGTTCTCGACGCCCTGTACGCCTTCGCCAAAGGGAGCTAGCCATGAACACCAGGTACACCAGTTTCGACGCCTTTTACCCGTTCTACCTGACCCAGCACGCCAACCGCACCTGCCGCCGCACGCATTTCATCGGCAGCACGGGCGCGCTCCTGGCGCTGGCAGCGCTGGCGGTGACGGGCAACGGCTGGTGGTTCCTGGCGGCCCTGGTGTCGGGCTACGGCGGCGCGTGGATCGGCCACTTCGTGTACGAAAAAAACCGCCCGGCCTCGTTCGCCCAGCCGCTCTATTCGTTCCGGGCCGACTGGGTCATGTACTGGCAGATGCTGACGGGGAAACTGAGCTGGTGATCGTCCCCTTGGCGAAGTGCGCGGCCAGGCTCTGGTCCAAGCCGCCTTCCACCGCCAGTTCCACCTGACGCGCCAGCGCGCTGGTATCGAGCGTCATCGGGGAATCGGGGTCGAGGTCGAGCGCCTTGGCCGCATCGACCGCGGTGCCGCTGAAGACGAACAAACGGTACACATCGGCCAGGCGCACCTTGTTCACATTGGCCAGCAACACCCAGTTATCCGCCCCTTCGCGCGCGCGCTTGCCCCAGCGCGAACGGGTCGTCACATCGTCCTGCACCCGTCCCACCCAGCCCACGCGCAGCATTTTCTCCAGCAGCGTGGTCATTTCATCGTAGCCGAAACGGGTATGGGCGCGGATCTTTGCCGACGACACCAGGGCCGTGTCGCTCGCCTGGCCGCTGCCGTGCAGGACCTTCAGGATCGCCATCGCGTCGACAAACGCGCCGCCCGGCACCGGCCGGTACCACCAGCGCTCGTATTTGACGACCGGGAGCGCCGCCGTCAGCAGCGCCCCGATCAGCGTGATCATCCACGACAGGTAAATCCACAGCAGGAACAGCGGCAAGGCCGCCAGCGCGCCGTAAATCACCGCGTAAGTAGGGAACTGGCGGATGAACATGGCGAACAGGCGCTTGGCCACTTCGAACGCCACTGCCGCCACCACCCCGCCCCAGACCGCGTCGCGCCAGTCGACATGCTTGTTCGGCACCGCCATGTACAACAGCGTGTAGGCGCCGGTCGTGAGGGCGATCGAGATGATGGTGTTGAAGATGCTGCTCGCCAGCGGCAAGGCCTTGGCCAGCCCGCTGGTGGCCACGAACAGCTGCGACGAGGCCGAGATCGACAGGCCGAACAGCAGCGGTCCCAGGGTCACCAAGGCCCAGTAAATGACGATGCGCTGGCCCAGCGGGCGCACGCGCTTGACGCGCCAGATCTGGTTGAAGGCGCGCTCGATCATGCCCATCATGGCCGCGGACGTGAACAGCAGCGCCACCGCGCCCACTGCCGACAGGCTCTTGGCCTTGCTGGCGAACTGGGTCAGGTTGCTGATGACGGTATTGGATATCCCCTTCGGCATCATGGTCTGGACAAAATAGGCGTCCATCGATGCGCGGAAGTTGGTGAAGATCGGGAAGGTCGTAAACAGCGCCAGGATGATGGTCAGCAGCGGCACCAGCGCGAGCGTGGTGGTGAAGGTCAGGCTGCCCGCCACCTGCTGCAGCTTTTCTTCGTTGAGGCGGCGGCGCGCGAAATACAGCAGGTCGCGCGCTTCACTCCACGTCAGACCGCGTACGACATCGACACTGGAGTTGATCATCTGGTTGGTGGACCGGGAAATTTTGGAAAGCATGAAGTCGTAAAAACGCGCCTCTGAGGGCGATATCGGTCTGTAAAGCGCCCTATAATACCAATGATGAACCCAACCAATCCGATTATTCTCGTTTTGTACTACTCGCGCCATGGCGCCACGCGCAAACTGGCCGAGCTGATCGCCCAGGGAATTGAAAGCGTTCCCGGGGTGGACGCGCGCCTGCGCACGGTGCCGGCGGTCTCGACCGTGACCGAGGCCACCGAGTCCGACATTCCGGCCGGCGGCGCCCCCTACGTCGAATTGCAGGATCTGGCCGACTGCGCGGGCCTGGCGCTCGGTTCCCCCACCCGCTTCGGCAATATGGCCGCCGCCATGAAGTATTTTCTCGACGGAACGGCCGCGCAATGGCTGTCCGGCACGCTTTCGGGCAAGCCGGCAACCGTGTTCACCTCCACCGGCAGCCTGCACGGAGGCCAGGAAGCGACCTTGCTGAGCATGATGATTCCGCTACTCCATCACGGCATGCTGATCATGGGCCTGCCCTATACCCAGCCGGAGCTGATGACCACGGCCACCGGCGGCAGCCCCTACGGCGCCACCCACTGGTCTGGCATCGACGGCAACAAGCCGATCAGCGAGGACGAGAAAAAGCTGGCCATCGCGGCCGGCAAGCGTCTGGCCGAAGCGGCCGTCCGCCTGCAGGGAGCGCACTGATGGAAGGACCGAAGTACTTCCACATGGGTGCCATTGTCAGCCTGGTGCTGCTGATTCTGTGGCTGGTGGCGTGGGAAACCGTGGTCGCGCCGCTGCATCCGGGCGGCTCTTGGCTGGCGCTCAAGGCGATCCCGCTGCTCATTCCGCTGGGCGGCGTGGTCAAGCGCGACATCTACACCCTGCAGTGGTCGTCGATGGTGATTCTGCTGTACTTCACCGAGGGCGTGGTGCGCGCCTGGAGCGACCGCGCGCCGCTCTCGCAGGTCATGGCCTGGGGTGAAATCGCCCTGGTCTGCATCTATTTCGTATGCGCCCTGCTGTATCTGCGGCCGTATAAAAAGGCCGCCAAACGGATCGCCAAGGAGTTGCTGGAAAAGGTCAATTCCACCAAATGATGGAACACTTCCTCGCGCGCTGCCGCGACATCGCCGGAGCCGTCCACGTGCTCACCGACGACGCCGACATGGCGCCCTACCTCACCGACTGGCGCGGCCGCTTCACGGGCCGCGCCCTGGCGGTGCTGCGCCCGGCCAGCACGCAGGAAGTGGCGGGCATCGTCAAGGCTTGCGCCCAGTGGCGCGTGCCGCTCGTGCCCCAGGGCGGCAAGACCGGCCTGGTGCTGGGCAGCGTGCCCGACGCCAGCGGGCGCGCGGTGGTGCTGTCGCTGGGACGAATCAACAGCGTGCGCGCAGTCGACGCCGTCAACCGCACCATCACCGTCGATGCCGGCTGCGTGCTGCAAGCGATCCAGCAAGCAGCGGCCGCCCAGGGCTGCCTGTTCCCGCTGTCGCTGGCGGCCGAAGGCAGTTGCACCATCGGCGGCAACCTGTCCACCAACGCCGGCGGCACCGCCGTTCTACGCTACGGGAACACGCGCGAACTGTGCCTCGGTCTGGAAGTGGTGACCGCGCAAGGCGAGATCTGGAGCGGCCTGCGCGGCCTGCGCAAGGACAATACCGGCTACGACCTGCGCGATCTGTTCATCGGCGCCGAAGGCACACTGGGCGTGATCACGGGCGCCGTCCTCAAGCTGTACCCGCAACCCAAGGCGGCGATTGCCGCGATGGTGGCACTGACGTCACCGCGCAGTGCGCTCGATCTGCTGTCGCTGGTGCAAGAACGCTGCGGCGCCAGCCTGACCGGGTTTGAGCTGATCAGCGAAGTGGCGATGCAGCTGGTGGCTACCCATTTCCCGGCCCTGCCCCAGCCCTTCGCCCAGCGCCACCGCCAGTACGTGCTGCTGGAAGTGTCGAGCAGCGAGTCGTGCGCGCATGCGGTCGACCTGCTCGAACGGACCATCGCCGACGCGCTCGAACAAGACCTGGCCGACGACGCCGTCGTCGCCACCTCGCTGGCCCAAACGGCCGCCCTGTGGCAGGTGCGCGAGCACATCTCGATGGCGCAGGCGGCGGCCGGCAAAAACATCAAGCACGACATTTCGCTGCCCATTTCCTGCATCGCCGACTTTATCGAAGCCACCGACGCCCTGCTGCTGACCGCTTTCCCGGGCTGCCAGCTGGTCTGCTTCGGCCATCTGGGCGACGGCAATCTGCACTACAACGTGGCCCCGCCCGGCGGCACCGGCCACGACGCCTTCCTGGCGCACCAGGACGCCATCAACCGCATCGTGCACGACAGCGTGGACGCGTTTTCCGGGTCCATTTCCGCGGAACACGGGATCGGCATGCTCAAAAAAGACGAGCTGGTCCGCTACAAGTCGGAAATCGAACTGAACATGATGCGTGCGATCAAATCGGCGCTCGACCCGCTCGGCATCATGAACCCAGGAAAAGTACTGTGACCATCGGAAGAATCGCCATGCCACTCATGCCACGTCTGTCCCTCATTCTCTTGCTGTGCCTGCTTTCCGGCGGCGCAGGCGCGCAGTCGCTCTACAAATGCCGCGTCGACGGCACACTCACCTATTCCGGCTCGCCCTGCGCCGGCACGCCCAGCACCGCCGTGGAAGTGCCCGAAGCGCCAACCCCATCACCGGGATCGGAAAAGGCCCTGGCGCGCCAGCGCGAGAGCGCCGACCGCCTGACCCGCGAACGCGTCAAACGCGAAACGGCCGAGGCGCGCCAGGAGCAGTCCCGCGCCCGCCAAGGCGAAGCGCAACGCCAGCGCTGCGGCAAGCTGCGTCTGCAAAAAAAATGGGCCGACGAAGCCGTCGCCGCATCCACCGACGCCAACCGGGGCCGCGCCGAAACCAAGGCGCGCCGCGCGCAGGAAGCCCTGATCCTCGCATGCCCGCTTTGAACACGCTGTCACGCTGGCTGTTGCTGGGCGAATGGCGCGCGCATCCCGTGCGCGCGCTGCTGGCCATTGCCGCCATCGCGGTCGGGGTGGCGATGGGTTTTGCCATCCACTTGATCAATGCCGCCGCCTTCAACGAATTTTCCGCCGCCACCAAGAGTCTGGCCGGCCAGGCCGACGTGCAAGTGGCCGGCCGCGAAAAATGGTTCGACGAGTCGGTCTTCACGCGCCTGGCCGAGCATCCTTCGGTGGATGTGGCCTCGCCCGTGCTGCTGCTCGACGCCGGCGTGCCGGGCGAGCGCACCGCGCTGCAGGTGATAGGCAGCGACGCCTTCCGTTCCGGCGCCGTGACCCCGGGCCTGATCGGCGCCAGCGCCACAGGCGACATCAACGACGTGCTGGCCGACGACGCCATCTTCCTGTCGCCGGCCGCCGCCAGCTGGCTGCGGCGCACCAATGGCGGTCCGCTGACGCTGCGCTCCGGGACCGACAGCTTCACGCTCAGGGTGGCCGGCGCAATGCCGCAGGCGCGGCCCGGCCAGCGCATCGCGGTGATGGACATCGGCGCGGCCCAATGGCACTTCGGTAAAGTGGGCGTGCTGTCGCGGATCGATCTCAAGCTGCGCAGCGGCGTCGATCGCGGTGCCTTCGAAAAAACCCTTGCACGCGAACTCGAACACGATTTCCCCGGCCGCTTCATCGTCAGCCAACCCAATGACGAAGACCAGGAAAGCCGCAACAGCGGCATCAGCCGCGCCTATCGCGTCAACCTGACCGTGCTGGCCCTGGTGGCCTTGTTCACCGGCGCCTTCCTCGTGTTCTCGACCCAGGCGCTGTCGGTCATGCGCCGCCGCAGCCAGTTCGCGCTGCTGCGCGTGCTGGGTGTGGAACGGCGCCAGTTGCTGCGCCAGGTCCTGCTCGAAGGCGCCAGCCTGGGTGTGCTGGGCGCCTTGCTTGGCATCGGCGGCGGCTATGCCTTCGCCGCCAGCGCCTTGCACTACTTCGGCGCCGACCTTGGGGCCGGCCTGTTCGCCGGTGTGCGCCCGCAGGTGGCATTCCCGCCGCTGGCAGCCGCCGTCTTCTTCTCGCTCGGCCTGGGCGTGGCCCTGTTGGGATGCCTGGCCCCGGCATGGGAAGCGGCGCGCGCCGCACCCGCGGTCGCGCTCAAATCCGGCAACGACGACGCGGCCTTGTCGCGCCTGGCGCGCATCTGGCCGTCGCTGGTGTGCCTGGTGCTGGCGCTTGCCTTCGCGTTCGCGCCGCCCGTGTTCGAGCTGCCCCTGTTCGGCTACCTGGCCATCGGCCTGCTGCTGATCGGCGGAATCGGACTGATGCCGCGCCTTGCGGCGACGGTGTTCACGGTCCTGAACCGGCGTGCGATGGCCGCGCGCGTCCAGCACCCGGTATTGGCGCTGACGCTCGCGCGCCTGGCCAATGCCTCCGGCCAGGCCGGCATCGCGCTGGGCGGTGTGCTGTCGAGCTTTAGTCTGATGGTGGCGATGGCGATCATGGTGGCCAGCTTCCGCATTTCGCTCGACGACTGGCTGGTGCGGCTGCTGCCGGCCGACCTGTACGCGCGCATCGAGAACAGCGGCAGCGCCGGCGGACTCGGTCCGAAGCAGCAAGCGGCGCTGGCCGCGCTGCCGGGCGCGCAGCGGGTCGATTTCCTCGCCTCGAGCAAAGTCACGCTCGACCCTGCGCGGCCCGACGTGGTGCTGCTGGCGCACGCCATCGCGCCGGACGACCCGGGCCGCTACATGCTGCTCGAGGGGGCCAGCGTGCCCGTGCCTGCAGGCGTGCGCCCGACCTGGGTATCCGAAGCCATGCTCGACCTGTACGGCACCCGTGTCGGCGGCACGCTCGATATTCCGCTCAAGGGCGGCCTGCAGCGCTTCTTTGTGGCCGGTGCCGTGCGCGATTACGCCAACCAGTCGGGCGCGGTGCATATCCGGCTCGAGGACTACCGCGCGCTGTCCGGCGACATGCTGGTCAGCGACGTCGCCATGTGGACGCGCCCGGGCGTCGATGCCGATGCGCTGGAGCGCGAGGTGCGCGCGCTGCCCTTCAGCGGCACCCTCGGTTTCGCCAAGCCGGGCGAGATCCGCACCATGAGCATGAAAATATTCGACCGCAGCTTCGCCGTCACCTACCTGCTCGAAGCGATCGCGATTGCCATCGGCATGGCCGGCGTGGCGGCCACGTTCTCGGCCCAGACCCTGGCGCGCTCCAAGGAGTTCGGGATGCTGCGCCACGTGGGCGTCACCCGCGGGCAGATTCTGCGCATCCTCGCGCTCGAAGGGGGCGGCCTGTCCGCGCTGGGCGTGGCCTGCGGCTTCGGGCTGGGACTGTTGATCAGCCTTATTCTGGTGTATGTCGTCAATCCGCAATCGTTCCACTGGACCATGCAGCTGCACCTGCCATGGCCGCTCTTGGGCAGCGTGGCTGCCGCGCTGCTGGTGTCGTCGGTGGTCACGGCGCTGGTGGCCGGCCGCTACGCGCTCTCGGGCGGGCCGATCCGCGCAGTCAGGGAGGACTGGTAATGCGCTTTTTGTTCATCTGTTTGCTGCTGGCGGCGCAAAGCTGCTGGGCCTTCGAAGCTGTCACCCCGGAGCGTCCGCTCGTGTTCCCGGCCGATTACGGCGCCCATCCCGCCTACAAGACCGAATGGTGGTACGTGACAGGCTGGCTCAAGACGGCCGACGGCAAGCCGCTCGGCTTTCAGGTCACGTTCTTTCGCAGCGCCACCGGCCAGGGCAAGGACAACCCGAGCGCATTCGCGCCGCGCCAGCTGATCATCGGCCATGCGGCCCTGTCCGATCCGGCCGCCGGCAAGCTGGCGCACGACCAGCGCTCGGCGCGCGAAGGCTTCAACCTGGCGTTCTCCAAGGCCGGCAGCACCGACATCAAGCTGGGCGACTGGCGCATGGTGCGCGCCGCCGACGGCAGCTACCAGATCAGCATCGCCTCCAGCCAGTTGACGCTGGACCTGGCCCTCACGCCCACCCAGTCGATGCTGCTGCAAGGTGATGGCGGCTATTCGCGCAAGGGCCGCGACCCGGCCAATGCCTCCTACTATTACAGCGAACCGCAGCTCAAAGTGGCCGGCAAGGCCGGTGGACGCGCGGTGACGGGCAGCGCCTGGCTCGATCACGAGTGGTCCAGCCAGGCCCTGGACCCGGATGCCTCGGGCTGGGACTGGGTTGGCGCCAATCTCGACGACGGCAGCGCCCTGATGGCATTCCAGATCCGCGACCGGCAAGGTGGTAAACTATGGGCGCACGCGACGCTGCGCGACGCCAATGGCAAGATCACGCAGTATTTACCCGGGCAAGTCAGTTTTACTCCGCAGGCGCGGTGGAAATCGCCGCGCACCCATGCCGACTATCCGGTGGCGACCACCATCGTCACGGGCGGCACCAGCTGGCAGATATCACCCTTGCAGCAAGACCAGGAGCTCGATTCGCGCCGGTCCACGGGCGCGGTCTACTGGGAAGGCGCGGTAACAGTCAGGCGTGACGGCGCGCCGGCCGGGCATGGCTACCTCGAACTGGTCGGGTATGTGGTGCCGATGAAGCTGTAAACGACGACGAACAACGTACAACCAACAACAACACAATGACCAACAGCACCACCAGCAGCACCGGCATCACCCCGTCCGATCCAAGCCGCAAAGGCAGTCTGGCCGCATTCAAGGGCCTGATGCCCTTCCTGCGCCCGTACACCCGCCACTTCGTCATGGCCGGTATCGCGCTGCTGGTGGCGGCCGGCGCCACGCTGGCCATTCCGGCCGCTTTCAAGCAGATGATCGACCACGGCTTCGGCGCCGCCGCCGGCGCCCAGAACGCGGCCCAGGTCGACGTCACCTTCCTGGTCCTGTTTGGCGTTGCCGTCGTGCTGGGCATCGCTACCGCGGCCCGCTTTTACACTGTGTCGTGGCTGGGCGAACGCGTCACGGCCGACATCCGCAGCGCCGTCTACCGCCACGTGGTCGACCAGAGTCCCGAGTTTTTCGAGACCACCCAGACCGGCGAAGTGCTGTCGCGCCTGACCACCGACACCACGCTGATCCAGGCGGTGGTCGGCACCAGCATCTCCATGGCGCTGCGTAACATGCTGCTGTTCGTGGGCGGGCTGGTGATGCTGTTCGTGACCAGCGCCAAGCTGACCAGCATTATCCTCGTGCTGCTGGTGCTGGTGGTGGTGCCGATCATCCTGTTCGGGCGCCGCGTGCGGCGCCTGTCGCGCGACTCGCAAGACCGCATTGCCGACGCTTCCGCCATGGCCGGCGAGATCCTCAACGCCATGCCGACGGTGCAAGCCTATACGCATGAAAAGCTGGAAGCGCAGCGCTTCGGCGGGTCGGTGGAGAGCGCGTTCCAGACCGCGATGCGCCGCATCCGCGCCCGCTCGTTGCTGACCATGGTGGCCATCGTGCTGGTGTTCGGCACCATCGTCTTCGTGCTGTGGCTGGGCGCGCACGCGGTGCTCGAAGGGACCATGACGGGCGGCGATCTGGGCCAGTTCATCCTGTACGCGACCATGGTGTCGGGCTCGATCGGCGCGCTGTCGGAAGTGATGGGCGAAGCCCAGCGCGCCGCCGGCGCCACCGAACGCCTGCTCGAGCTGATGGCCGTCAAATCGCCGATCCAGAACCCGGTGCGGGCGCTGCCGCTGCCGGCGCGCACCGCCAGCGGCGCCTCGCTGTCGCTGTCCGACGTCACGTTCTCGTACCCGTCGCGGCCGGACACGTCGGCGCTGTCGCACCTGTCGCTGTCGATCAAGCCCGGCGAGACGGTGGCCGTGGTCGGCCCGTCGGGCGCCGGCAAGACCACCCTGTTCCAGCTGTTCCTGCGCTTTTACGATCCGCAAAGCGGCACCATCAAGCTCGATGGCGTCGACATCAAGCAGCTCGACCTGCATACGCTGCGCGACGCGATCGGCATCGTCCCGCAAGACACCGTGATCTTCTCGGCCGACGCGATGGAAAACATCCGCTACGGGCGCGCTGGCGCCACCGATGAAGAAGTGATCGCCGCCGCCCGCATGGCCGCCGCCCACGAATTCATCGAGCGTCTGCCGCAAGGTTACAAGTCCTTCCTGGGCGAGCGCGGTGTGCGCCTGTCGGGCGGTCAGCGTCAGCGCATCGCCATCGCCCGAGCGCTGCTGAAAAACCCGCCGCTGCTGCTGCTCGACGAAGCGACCAGCGCGCTCGACGCGGAATCCGAACGCCTGGTGCAAAGTGCCCTGGAAGCGGCCATGGTCGGCCGCACCACCATCATCATCGCGCACCGCCTGGCGACCGTGCAGCGGGCCGACCGCATCATCGTCATGGAAGACGGCAAGATCGTCGAAACCGGCACCCACAGCTCGCTGGTGGCGCTGGGCGGCATCTACGCCAACCTGGCCGCGCTGCAGTTCCACAACGTACACATCGCCCACGCCGGAGCATAAGCCATGACCGACGCCGAATTGCTGCAGCAGTGCCATACCGTGATCCCGGGCCACCGCGCGCGCACGCCGGCGGCCATGTTCGCGGCCATGGCGGCATGGTGCGAATCGAATGGCGTGCAGCACGACGTGTACGGCGACGGGGCGTTGATCCAGGCGTTCGAAGAAAAGATCGCGCGCCTGCTGGGCATGGAGGCGGCCGTCTTTTGCATCAGCGGCACGATGGCGCAGGTGACCGCGCTGCGCCTCGGCTGCGAGGACCGCGGCAGCCATCTGGCAGCCCTGCATCCGACCTCGCACATCCTGGTGCACGAAAAATCCAACTACCAGCTGTTCGGCCACTTCCACATGGTGCAGGCGGGAGACCGTCACCGCCCGGCCACCGAAGCCGATCTGGCGGCCATTCCCGACCGCCTGGGCGCGGTCGCGATCGAACTGCCGATGCGCGAAATCGGCGGCCAGCGGCCCTCATGGGACGAGCTACAGGCCATCAAGCTGCACTGCCGCCAGCGCGACGCTCACCTGCACATGGATGGCGCGCGCTTGTGGGAATCTGCTGCAGGCTATGGCCGCAGCGCGGCCGAGATCGCGGCCGGCTTCGATTCGGTCTACGTTTCCCTCTACAAAGGCATCGGCGGCCTGGGTGGCGCCATGCTGGCCGGCTCGCGCGAATTTGTCGCCCGCGCGGCCGAATCGTTCCGCCGCCAGGGCGGCAATGTGATTCACCGTTCGCCCTATGTGGTGGCCGCCGCGATGCAGTTCGACCAGCGCCTGGCGGCGATGCCGGCCCTGTTCCGCCGCACGCAATGGCTGTACGGCGTGCTGCGCGATTTTCCGTCGCTGCGCGTCAACCCCGCTCAGCCGCAAGCGAACATGTTGCACCTGCATCTGCCGGTCGGCCGCGAGCGCGCGATGGCGATCCGCAACCGGCTGGCCGAAGAGCATAAAATCTGGATGTTCGGCCGCGTGTCGCACGCGGCCCTCCCCGACACCTGCAGCGTGGAGCTGTATGTGGGCGACAATCTGTTCACGATGGATGACGCCACGGTTCGCGACGCCTTCGGCCGGCTGGACGCCGCCCTGCGCGCCTGAGATACAATCACGCCTTACCACTTTGAGTTTTCACGATGCGCCAATACCTCGACCTGATGCGCCATGTAAAAGAGCATGGCACCGACAAGACCGACCGCACCGGCACCGGCACCCGTTCGGTGTTCGCGCACCAGATGCGCTTTAATTTGCAGGAAGGCTTCCCCCTGGTGACCACCAAGAAGCTGCACCTCAAATCGATCGTGCATGAGCTGATCTGGTTCCTGGCCGGATCGACCAACATCGCCTACCTCAAGGAGAACGGCGTCTCGATCTGGGACGACTGGGCCGATGCCGAAGGCAATCTGGGCCCGATCTACGGCTACCAGTGGCGCAGCTGGCCGACACCGGACGGCGGTCACGTCGATCAGATCTCGCAGGTGATGGACCAGATCAAGAACAATCCGGACTCGCGCCGCATGATCGTCTCGGCCTGGAACGTGGCCGACGTGCCGAAGATGAAGCTGCCGCCCTGCCACGCGCTGTTCCAGTTCTATGTGGCCGACGGCAAGCTGTCGTGCCAGTTGTACCAGCGCAGCGCCGATATCTTCCTCGGCGTGCCTTTCAATATCGCGTCGTACGCGCTGCTCACGCACATGATGGCGCAGCAGGCAGGCCTGGACGTGGGCGATTTTGTGTGGACCGGCGGGGACTGCCACCTGTACACCAATCACATGGAGCAGGTGGATCTGCAGCTGTCGCGCGCGCCGATGCCGCTGCCGAAGCTGGTTATCAAGCGCAAGCCGGATTCGCTGTTCGACTACAAGTTTGATGATTTCGAATTCACGGGCTACGAGCCGCATCCCCTGATCAAAGCCCCGGTAGCCGTTTAGGCAGCGCCTCAAACTACGTCGTCCTCGCGAAGGCGAGGACCTATAGCACGTCGCCGAATTCGGACACGCGGTATGGGTCCCCGCCTGCGCGAGGACGTCGTTGCTTAAAACTCTTCCCAGTCCGATTCGACTGGCGCTGCGTTGGCGACCTTCTTGGCCCTGGCCGGCGCAGCAATTGCCGCCCGCGCCGCGGGCGCCGCTGGCTTCTTGACCAGCACCGGCTTGGCTGCCGGCCGTGGTGCCGGCTTCTGCACCTTCGGCCGATCCGCCGCATCGAGCTTGAACACACTGACCACCTGGGTCAGCACACCTGCCTGATCCTGCAGCGAACCCGCAGCAGCCGCCGCTTCCTCCACCAACGCCACGTTCTGCTGGGTGATGGAATCCATCTGTCCAATGGCCGCGTTGATCTGCTCCAGCCCCGAGGTCTGTTCGGCGCTGGCGGTGGTGATCTCGCCCATGATGTCGGTCACGCGCTGGATGCTGGTGACGATTTCCTTCATCGTCACGCCGGCCTGATCGACCAGGCGCGCGCCGCTGTCGACCTTTTCCACCGAGTCGCCAATGAGCTGCTTGATTTCCTTGGCCGCACCGGCCGAACGCTGCGCCAGATTGCGCACTTCGGACGCAACCACCGCAAAGCCACGGCCCTGTTCACCCGCGCGCGCCGCTTCCACGGCCGCATTGAGCGCCAGGATATTGGTCTGGAAGGCGATGCCGTCGATGACGGCGATGATGTCGACGATCTTCTTGGACGACTCGTTGATCGAACCCATGGTATCGACCACCTGCGCCACCACCACCCCGCCCTTGGTCGCCACCTCGGACGCCGATACCGCCAGCTGGTTGGCCTGGCGTGCATTGTCCGCGTTCTGCTTGACGGTCCCGGTCAGCTCTTCCATCGACGACGCGGTCTGCTCCAGCGACCCTGCCTGGTCGCCGGTGCGCTGCGACAGGTCCATATTCCCGGCCGCGATCTGGCTCGAGGCGCTGGCGATGGTATCCGTACTGGCGCGCACTTCGCCCACGATGCTGGCCAGGTTCGCTTTCATCTTGCTCAGCGCGGTGAGCAAGGCGCCGATTTCATTGTGGCTGTCGACAGTGATGGTGCCGGTCAGGTCGCCATCGGCAACGCGGGTGGCGATGTCGGTCGCATCCTTGAGCGGGCCGGAAATGGCGCGCAGCAGCAGGTAACCGGCGAACAGGCCAAGCAGCATGCCGCAGGCCAGGACGATCCCCATGGTCCACAGGCTGTTGCGCACGCTGTTGCCCACGCCTGCCTCATCGACCGCCACCCGCTTCTCGGTATCTTCCTTGAGCGTTTTTAGTGCGGCGTCGCCGGCGCGGTACGACGGATTGATCTTCTTGATCAAGACCATCTCGGCTTCGTCCCACTTGTCGGCCTTGACCAACGCGGCGGCCTCGCGCACGCTTTCGATCCCCAGCCCTCCGCTCTTGTCGTACCAATCCTTGGCCAGACGCTTTTCGTCCGGCGAGCGGATGGCGGCCAGGTATTCGTCCCAGCGCTTGGTAGCGCGGCCCGAAATGGCGGTGACCTGATCGAAGTGGACGGTCAGCGCATGGTCATGCAGCTGCGACCAGGCCAGGCCGGGATTGTGCTGCAGCGCCTGCAGGATCTGGCTGCGATTGAGCTCCATCTCGAGCCGGATCGCGTTCTGGCTGCTGTTGTTCTTCTGGTCCGCCAGCGAGACATCGCGCACCACGCCGACCGCATAGTCGGCGTTGTAGATGCCCACCGCGCCGACCACGAACATGAGCGCGGTCACCAGACCGATCACGCCGACGATGAGCGTCTTGATGTTGATATTGTTGAACATGGGACGTTCTCCTTAGCCTTGCTGGCCGAGTGAGTGAAAGAAGCGGTGTATGCCTTCGCGTAATTCGTCAACGTGATCGAACTCAATATACGTCACGTCACACAGGTCCTGCAACTCGCGTATCAGCGTGGTTTTGATGGGTGCGTTCTTCCAAACAAGGAACAGTACGGGCGTGCAACGTCCCTTGAAAATGTGATAGGCCAGTTCGAAGGCGCTGCTCTCGCTCATGCCCACCCGGATGTTGACGACCGCGTCGGCCTGATCAAGCAAGCCCAAGCGATGATCACGGAAATTCTGGGGCGTGAACGGCAGATGGTAGTCGCGCTCGAAGGACTTCTTGAACGTGTCCGCACTTTCCGCTTTGCATCCAGTCAAATACTCGATGGGGCGCGGCAAGCCGTTGGCGCTGTCGATCACTGTCAGAATGTCGCCGATCAGTTGTTGCTGGCGCGCGTCAGATTCGGTGAATGGTTGCCGGATGAACAGTTTGAGCGGGGTCCCACCGGCGCTGCGCTCGCGCGGACGGGTGCGCCTTTCCGGGATCACCGTGGCGGCCGCGGCCAGGTCGGCCGCGCTTGGCGCACGGCGTGCCGATGGCGCTGGAGCGAGCTCCGCCTTGGCGGCATGCATCTCCTGCACCGAGATGATGTCGAAGCTGTCCGTGTGGCGGCTCGCCTCGAACATGCTCTCGGCGCCGGCAATCGTGGTGCAGGTCGGCACGCCCGCTGCCAGCGCGGCCACACGCAAAGCACGCGAGGCGGCGATCGCGCTGCGGCGCTCGTCCACGGTCAGCACCATGAAGGCGATCTTGCGCTCGGCCAGCATGGCAAACAACGCGTTGTCGTCCACTTCGGTGACGGCGATGTCGCCGGCGCGGATCACGGTGGCGCTGACCAGGCTCGCGCAGATCGTGAAGCCTGCTTCGGCCATGTCGCGCGCCAGCGAAACGGCACGCGCCTGGTCGCCCTTTTTCACCCGCATGTACACCAGGCCGCCGCGTGGCGCGCGCACCGATGCGCCCAGCTGGGCTTTGAGGTAGGCTTCGCCGAAGGTGCGGCCCACGCCCATGACTTCGCCGGTGGACTTCATTTCCGGCCCGAGGATGGTATCGACGCCGGGGAATTTCGCGAACGGGAACACCGCTTCCTTCACGCTAAAGCATGGCGGCACCACTTCGCCAGCGATGCCCTGGCTTTCCAACGTCTGGCCGGCCATGCAGCGCGCGGCGATCTTGGCCAGCTGCAGGCCGGTCGCTTTGGACACGAAGGGGATCGTGCGCGAGGCGCGGGGATTGACTTCGAGGACGTACACCACATCGTGCACGCGGCCGTCGACGCGCTTCTGCTGTACTGCGAACTGCACGTTCATCAGGCCGACCACGTTCAGGCCGGCGGCCATGCGCGCTGTCTGGCGCTTGATTTCAGCCACGGTGGCGGCGCTCAGCGAATGCGGCGGCAGCGAGCAAGCCGAGTCGCCCGAATGGATGCCCGCCTGTTCGATGTGCTCCATCACGCCGCCGATCAGCGTCGTCTGGCCGTCGCATACGCAGTCGACATCGACTTCGATCGCGTCGTTCAGGTAGCGGTCCAGCAGCACAGGCGAATCGTGCGATACCTTGACCGCTTCGCGCATGTAGCGTTCCAGGTCGGCCTGTTCGTGCACGATCTCCATCGCGCGCCCGCCCAGCACATACGAAGGACGGACCACCAGCGGATAGCCGATTTCGGCGGCCAGCCGCACGGCGTCGACTTCGGTGCGGGCGGTGCGGTTCTGCGGCTGGCGCAGGTCGAGCTGGAACAGCAGCTGCTGGAAGCGTTCGCGGTCTTCGGCGGCATCGATCATGTCGGGCGAGGTGCCGATGATCGGCACGCCCGCCGCTTCCAGGGCCAGGGCCAGCTTCAGCGGCGTCTGGCCGCCGTATTGCACGATCACGCCTTCGGGCTGTTCGACGGCGACGATTTCGAGCACGTCTTCCAGCGTCACAGGTTCGAAATACAGACGGTCGGAGGTGTCGTAGTCGGTCGACACGGTCTCCGGATTGCAGTTGACCATGATGGTCTCGTAGCCGTCGGCGCGCAGCGCCATGGCCGCGTGCACGCAGCAGTAGTCGAATTCGATGCCCTGGCCAATGCGGTTCGGGCCACCGCCCAGCACCATCATCTTGCGGCGCGAGGTCGGCGCGGCTTCGCACTGCTCGTCGTAGGTCGAATACAAATAGGCAGTGTCGGTCGCAAATTCCGCGGCGCAGGTGTCAACCCGCTTGTACACAGGACGCACGCCCAGCGCCTGGCGGTGGATGCGCACTTCTTCTTCGGTGATCTGCAGCAGCGCGGCCAGGCGGCGGTCGCCGAAGCCCTGCTGCTTGAGGCGGAACATGACGGCGCGGTCGAACGCGGCCAGCGGCTGCTGCTCGAGCCACAGCTCGATCTCGACCAGGTCCTGGATCTGGGCCAGGAACCATGGATCGATGCGCGACAGCGCGTGCACTTCGTCCAGTGAAAAACCGAGCGAGAAGGCATCACCCACATACCAGATGCGGTCCGGACCGGGTCGCGACAATTCTTCGGCCACCACATCGCGGCCGGTGCGCATGCCGGGGCGGCGCACGCCGTCCACGCCGATGTCCAGGCCACGCAGGGCTTTCTGGAACGATTCCTGGAAGGTGCGGCCAATGGCCATCACTTCGCCCACCGATTTCATCTGCGTGGTCAGGTGCTCGTCGGCGCCGGGGAATTTCTCGAACGCGAAGCGCGGGATCTTGGTGACCACGTAGTCGATGGCCGGTTCGAACGAGGCCGGCATGGCGCCGCCGGTGATCTCGTTGCGCAGCTCGTCCAAGGTATAGCCGACGGCCAGCTTGGCGGCCACGCGGGCGATCGGAAAGCCTGTCGCTTTCGAGGCCAGGGCCGACGAGCGCGACACGCGCGGGTTCATTTCAATGACGATCATGCGGCCATCGACCGGGTTGAGCGCGAACTGCACGTTCGAACCACCCGTGTCGACGCCAATCTCGCGCAGCACCGCGAGACTCGCATTGCGCATGATCTGGTATTCCTTGTCGGTGAGCGTCTGCGCCGGCGCGACCGTGATCGAGTCGCCCGTGTGCACGCCCATGGGATCGAGGTTCTCGATCGAGCAGACGATGATGCAGTTGTCCTTCTTGTCGCGCACCACCTCCATCTCGAACTCTTTCCAGCCCAGCAGCGACTCTTCGATCAGCAGTTCGCAGGTGGGCGACAGTTCCAGGCCGCGGGTGCAGATGGTGTGGAACTGCTCGGCGTCATAGGCGATGCCGCCGCCGCTGCCGCCCATCGTGAACGAAGGACGGATCACGACCGGGAAACCAAGCGGCTCCTGCGCAGCCCAGGCTTCGGCCATGCTGTGGGCCACGCCGGAACGGGCCGAGCCGAGGCCGATGCTGGTCATCGCATCCTTGAACTTGGCGCGGTCTTCGGCCTTGTCGATGGCTTCCGGCGTGGCGCCGATCAATTCGACGCCGAATTCTTCCAGCACGCCGTGACGGTGCAGGTCGAGCGCGCAGTTGAGCGCGGTCTGACCGCCCATGGTCGGCAAAATCGCATTCGGCCGTTCCTTGGCGATGATGCGGCGGACCACCTCCCACTGGATCGGCTCTATATAAGTCACGTCGGCCATCTCGGGATCGGTCATGATCGTGGCCGGATTGCTGTTAACCAGGATGACTTTGTAGCCTTCCTCGCGCAGGGCCTTGCAGGCCTGGGCGCCGGAGTAATCGAATTCGCAGGCCTGGCCGATCACGATCGGGCCAGCGCCAATAATCAAGATACTTTGAATGTCTGAACGCTTAGGCATGTTGGTAGCCCTCCATCATCGTCACGAAACGGTCGAACAGCATGGCCAGGTCGTGCGGGCCGGGCGAGGCTTCAGGGTGGCCCTGGAAACAGAATGCGGGTTTGTCGGTGCGGGCGAAGCCCTGCAGCGAACCGTCGAACAGCGACACGTGGGTCACGCGGCAGTTGGCCGGCAGCGTGGCCGCGTCGACCGCGAAACCGTGGTTTTGCGAGGTGATCATCACCTTGCCGCTGTCGAGGTCCTGCACCGGGTGGTTGGCGCCGTGGTGGCCGAACTTCATCTTGAGCGTCTTGGCGCCCGAAGCGAGCGCCATGATCTGGTGCCCGAGGCAGATGCCGAAGACCGGCACGCCGAACTCGATCAGTTCGCGCGCGGCGTCGATGGCGTAGTCGCACGGCTGGGGGTCGCCCGGCCCGTTGGACAGGAACACGCCGTCGGGCTTCAGGTCCAGCGCCGCTTTCGCGCCCGCCTGGGCCGGCAGCACCGTCACTTTGCAGCCACGCTCGGCCAGCATGCGCAGAATGTTCGATTTGACGCCGAAGTCGTAGGCCACCACGTGAAAGCGAGGGGCCGTCTGCTGGCCGGCGCTCTGGCCGAGACGCCATTCGGTCTCGGTCCATACATACGGTGTGCGGGTCGATACTTCACGCGCCAAGTCCATGCCGTTCAGGCCCGGGAAGGCGCGGGCCAGGGCCAGCGCCTCGGCCGCATTGTCGGTGACGGCGATGGCGCCGTTCTGGGCGCCCTTCTCGCGCAGGATGCGGGTCAGCTTGCGGGTATCGATGCCGGCGATGGCCACGATGCCCTGTTCTGCCAGGTAGGTGGACAGGTCGCAGCTGGAACGGAAATTCGAGGCCAGCAGCGGCAGGTCCTTGATGACCAGGCCGGCGGCGGCCACGCGCGGCGATTCGCCGTCTTCGCGGTTGATGCCGGTGTTGCCGATGTGGGGATAAGTCAGCGTGACTATCTGGCGGGTGTAGCTGGCGTCGGTGAGGATTTCCTGGTAGCCGGTCATGGCCGTGTTGAACACGACTTCGCCGCTGGTATGCCCTGCGGCGCCGATCGACTGCCCGTGGAAAATGGTGCCATCTTGTAAAGCGAGAATGGCTGGCGGCCGCTTGCCCGGTCCGCTGAGGGGGTGTTTCATGCTTGCTCCTTGCTGTGTGTCTGGCGGGGAATTGGGCCGCGCACTGAGATCGTTCATGGCTCACTAAAATAGTGCCTTGGAGCACTTTTTTGGTGCTGTCTTGAGCCAGTTCAAGCACGATACAGTAATTACGTTCATTGCCGTACAGAAATTTATAGTTGACGTTTCAAAGCAACAGGTATGAGCAAGTCGTCAAGTAGACCCTTATGCAATAAGGGTTTGTGAGATTTTGTGGGATTCAAATTGTTAAATATCGAGTTGCAAACAAAGTGAACGGACGTGCGTGACAGTGTCACTACAGCGCCCCTCCCCACGTCGCGGCGATTTGCACGATAATGTCGCCTTGACTCATTCCAAACCGACACACATGACGCATCTGACCCTCATCGTCGCCATGGACCGGCAACGCGGCATCGGCATCGACAACAAGCTGCCGTGGCACCTGCCCGAGGATTTGGCGCACTTTAAGCGGCTCACGTCGGGTCATCCGATCATCATGGGCCGCAAGACCTTCGATTCGATCGGCCGCGCGCTGCCGAACCGCCGCAACATCGTCATCACCCGCAATCCGGCATGGCGCCATGACGGCGTCGAGGCGGTGACCTCGCTCGAGGCCGCGCTGGCCCTGGTGGGCGAGACGCCCGCCTTCATCATCGGCGGCGCCCAGATCTTCGACGCGTCGATGGCCATGGCCACGCGCCTGATCATCACCGAGATCGACCACGACTTTGCCTGCGATACCTTCTTCGCCCCGCTGCCGGCCGGCGCCTGGCAGGAAAGCGCGCGCGAACTTCACCACAGCGACACAAACGGCTACGATTACGCCTTCGTCACGTACCAGAAAGCGAACTAACCATGTCAGGACACGGATTTCATGTGCACGGCCCGCACGACCACGCGGTAGAACACGCGGCGCACAGCAACGACGGCTTTTCCAACAATATCGCGGTCATGACCGCCATTCTCGCGACCGTGGGCGCCATGTTCGGCTACCAGGGCGGCGCGACCCAGAACGACGCGGCCCTGTTCAAGAACAACGCGGCCATCGAAAAGACCAAGGCCGCCAATACCTGGTCGTATTACCAGGCCAAGTCCAACAAGCAGAACCTGGCCGAACTGGCGATGGTGCTGCCCGGCGTCGATCCTGAAAAGTACAAGGCCGACGTGGCCCGCTACAAGACCGAGAAGGAAGCCATCAAGAAGGACGCGGAAGCGCTCGACGCCAAGGCCGACGAATGGAACACCAAATCGGACAGCGCCCTGCACCAGCATCACCAGTGGGCGCTGGCGACCACCGCCGAGCAGATCGCCATTTCGCTGGCGGCCATCACGCTGCTGACGCGTAAAAAATGGATGATGTGGGCCGCCTACGGCGTGGCCGCGGTGGGCCTGGTGCTGGGTATTTTGGCCTGGACGCATATCGATCCGATTGGCGCCCTGTCCGGCGGCCACGCGGTCGCGGCGGCGCATTAAAAAAGATCATGTGCTGGAGTGCGCCACAGAGGCGCACTTGTAGTTATTCTAATAAAAGTTTTTTCACCGGATTGCCGGCTTTTCTGCGAAAATCCGCTTCTTATTTTTTTCCCGGTGCCGTGAGCGACGTTCTGCCCCCAAGGCAGACAGCCCTCACGGCGCTTCGCTTTGGAGCTGCCCATGAAATTTCGTTTCCCTATTGTCATCATTGACGAGGATTTCCGTACCGATAACACGTCCGGCCTCGGCATCCGCGCGCTCGCGGAGGCGATGGAGAAGGAAGGCATGGAAGTACTCGGCCTGACCAGCTACGGCGACCTGTCGCAGTTCGCGCAGCAGCAGTCGCGCGCGTCGGCCTTTGTGCTCTCGATCGACGATGAAGAATTCGGCGAGGGCTCCGTCGCCGAAACCGATTCGGCCCTGATCGCGCTGCGCGCCTTCATCAAGGAGATCCGGCACAAGAACTCGGACATTCCGATCTACATTTACGGCGAAACGCGCACCTCGCGCCACATCCCGAACGACATCCTGCGCGAACTGCACGGCTTCATCCACATGTTCGAGGACACGCCCGAATTCGTGGCGCGCCACATCATCCGCGAAGCCAAGTCGTATCTCGACAGCCTGGCGCCGCCGTTCTTCCGCGCGCTGGTCAACTACGCCAACGACGGTTCGTACTCCTGGCACTGCCCCGGCCACTCGGGCGGCGTGGCTTTCCTCAAGTCGCCAATTGGCCAGATGTTCCACCAGTTCTTTGGCGAGAACATGCTGCGCGCCGACGTCTGCAACGCGGTGGAAGAACTGGGCCAGCTGCTTGACCACACCGGTCCCGTCGCCAAATCCGAACGCAATGCGGCGCGCATCTTCAACGCGGACCACTGCTACTTTGTGACCAATGGAACCTCGACCTCGAACAAGATGGTATGGCACTCGACGGTCGCCCCGGGCGACATCGTGGTCGTCGACCGCAACTGCCACAAGTCGATTCTGCACTCGATCATCATGTGCGGCGCGATCCCCGTGTTCCTGATGCCGACCCGCAATCACCTGGGCATCATCGGACCGATTCCGCTCGAAGAATTCACGCCCGAATCGATCGCCCGCAAGATCGAAGCCAATCCGTTCGCGCGCGAAGCCGTCAACAAGAAGCCGCGCATTCTGACCATCACCCAGTCGACCTACGACGGCGTGGTGTACAACGTCGAAACCCTGCGCGAAATGTTGGACGGTAAGATCGACACCCTGCACTTCGACGAAGCATGGCTGCCGCACGCCACCTTCCACGACTTCTACAAGAACATGCACGCGATCGGCAAGGACCGTCCGCGTGCCAAAGAGTCGATGATCTTCTCGACCCAGTCGACCCACAAACTGCTGGCCGGCCTGTCGCAGGCTTCGCAGGTGCTGGTGCGCGAATCGGAATCGGTCAAGCTGGACCAGGACGCCTTCAACGAAGCCTACCTGATGCACACTTCGACCTCGCCTCAATACTCGATCATCGCTTCCTGCGACGTGGCCGCGGCCATGATGGAAGCGCCGGGCGGCACCGCGCTGGTGGAAGAGTCGATCCTGGAAGCGCTCGACTTCCGCCGCGCCATGAAGAAGGTCGACGAGGAATGGGGCAAGGACTGGTGGTTCCAGGTCTGGGGTCCGAGCACCTTCAGCGAAGAAGGCATCGGCACCCAGGAAGACTGGATGATCCGCGCCGAGGACGACTGGCACGGCTTCGGCAAGCTGGCCCCGGGCTTCAACATGCTCGACCCGATCAAGGCGACCGTGGTCACCCCTGGTCTGTCGCTGGACGGCGCCTTCGGCGAGACCGGCATTCCGGCCTCGATCGTCACCAAGTACCTGGCCGAACACGGCGTGATCATCGAGAAGTGCGGCCTGTACTCGTTCTTCATCATGTTCACGATCGGGATCACCAAGGGCCGCTGGAACACGCTGGTCACAGCGCTGCAGCAGTTCAAGGACGACTACGACAAGAACCAGCCGATGTGGCGCATCCTGCCGGAGTTCGCGGCCGCCAATCCGCGCTACGAAGCGATGGGCCTGCGCGACCTGTGCCAGCAGATCCACGACTTCTACCAGGCCTATGACGTCGCGCGCCTGACGACCGAGATGTATCTGTCGGACATGATCCCGGCCATGAAGCCGTCGGACGCCTTCGCCAAGATGGCGCACCGCGAAATCGAGCGCGTGGCGCTGGAAGACCTGGAAGGCCGCATCACGGCGATCCTGTTGACCCCTTACCCGCCGGGCATTCCGCTCCTGATTCCGGGCGAGCGTTTCAACAAGACCATCGTCGATTACCTGCGCTTTGCGCGTGACTTCAACGAGCGCTTCCCGGGCTTCGAGACCGACGTGCATGGCCTGGTCAAGCGCGAGGTCGATGGCAAGCGCGGTTACTTCGTCGACTGCGTCAGACAGTAATTTGCATGATGGAAAAAAAAGCCCGGCCGCTGGGAAGCGGTCGGGCTTTTTGCGCTTAATTCATCGAAATTCGCCGATCCCGGCAACGTGTCGTTGAGATCGAAAATATCTCAGATCTAACCTGACTGGTATTGCTAGATGAGTTAGAGTTCTGAAAGGCCGCTACCAGCAGCAGTTTCATCCGGTGACCTCAACGCCTTTTTACCGCCCAATGAGGAGGATCATGGAATGGCTGAGAAAATTGCATTCTTTTTGGGTTCGGGATGCTCAAGGCTTTCTGGGCAGCCAATGGTTGGGGACCTCACAAGCGACATGCTCACGCGCGAGCTTTACCTTATAGAGGCGTTGGATGACCAGTCGGCGCTTCACTATGGTCTCGACCGCTCATACCCTCGTTGGGGCACACTTGAAGAACTGCAAGCATTCGACCCGATAAAAACTGCCGAGCAGCTCGTCCCTTGGCGGACTCCGGCAGCATCCATCCAGGCATTCCTCCGTTACATTTCGGAACTCCCGTCTTGGCGCCGAGAACCAAACTACGAAGACGTTTGCGGGCTATTGAACGTTATTGCCGGAGCGTACCGTCGCAGTACCAACGACCCGCTGATTAATCGCATCCTAGAAGAGCACCACATCGTCGACAAGCTTGCGGCAATCGAGTTCCCACCGAATCACCGCTACCTCAAAATGGATCCCGCCGAGCAGCTCATGGTGATCGAGGACTTCGTAGGGTGGCTGGTGGCAAAGCGCATACAAATCGCCCCGCCTCTGAACGGATACGAGGCATTCGCGTTTGCGGTGAATGGACTGCGCGAGCGAGGCTACTTGAGCCACTTCATCACGACGAACTACGATTGCAACATAGAGCGCTTATTGACTCAGATGAAGGTCCCTTTCCACGATGGCTTCCCTTCGAACAGATACTTGGACGACGCGGGACGAAGCTGGCGAGTTGGGAATCACCTTGCGTTCTTCGGTGCTCGCAGTAGTGCGTTGATGAAGCTTCATGGTTCCATCAATTGGTTCCGCACCCACGACATGCTCGGGAGCGACGCCGGCATCTTCGCCGTCAGCGATCCTCAGCTATCGCCTGAAGATGGGTTTAAGGCATCAATACACATCCCACCGTGTGCTTTCACATCGAAACACTCACCTGAAATGCTGCGTGGTTCTATGTCAAAGGCGCATGTGTACGCGTACGGGATCTACGCCGAGCTATTCTTGGCGTTCGAGATCGCGCTTTCGCGCGCCCGCTTGGTCGTCGTAGCCGGATTTGGTTGGAACGACGAAGGCATCGCAGCCCGTCTCATGCGCTTTGCGCAAGCCGAAGGAAAGAAGCTACTGATTCTGGATGGCAGCGAAGCTGCGCCTGCTGTCGTGGCCAACAATTGGACGAACCCGCATTTTTTCGGAGATGTCAACGACGGAACGCAAGTTTCGATTCATCGACAGCACATGTCATCGATGAAGGGAGACGAGCTCCTCGCGATGATTTCCAAACTGCTCGACTGACACTGTTCGATTGCAGTGGCACACGGAACCAGGGAGCATTATGACTGCGACCCTAGCCTTTTGCAGGCTGTCCCAAGTCCGTTTCGGCTTCTCGACTACAAAAATCGGCAATATCCGGAACCATTCATATGAGATGCCGTTGGTGAAGTCATACAGTTCGATCAATTCGACAGGCAGCTTCAGGGAGGCCACTACTGCCGCCAATTCTTCCGTTGAGACTGGAGGCAATTTTTCAACCGTAAATTGCGCTTCAAGCCGCGAGAAAATCGTAGCCCATTTCATAACGGCGCAGGACGCAATCCAACATAGGCAGACTCCACGATGTCGCGATCGTCATCGGTCTCGTCGCCCACTCCAAGTCGGAGCGCGCCGTCCAGGGATTTCCATCCGTAGTCTGCGCGTACTCCCGCAAGTCCCGCTGCCGTTAACTCATTGACGGTATCGCTCAGCGGGCGACCGATCACAAGGACTCCTCGGACGATGAGCTGCGCCTCTCTAAACAATTCAACACCTTTCACAAGTCGATTCTCGTCGTAGTAAACGTGAATTCCGAGCAGTGGAAAATCATCGGTCATCCCTTTTGCATACACGGACTTTTGAAACTCCTTAAATGGCCCACCTAGTCGCCGCCGGACTTCCTCCTGCGGCATTCCACACCTGATATCGCCTAGCTGAAATGGCGGTACGTACACGAAATCCATGATCTTCCTCTTCGCTGCAACTCTCGGCACCTAGTCAAATCCTTCTGGAAATTGACTGAAACGAGAAATCCAACCATCTTCTGAGTATAGTTCCCCACCCAGGCCGTCACTTACTTCGGCAAGTTTAACGCTGCCCCCTGAAGACGGGCTCGTTCCGATCGAGAAATTCTCGCTTTGTTCAAACATCCAGAGAAAATCATGCATTGTGCGATCGATCGACCATATGACAATTTTTCGAAGGACTTCCCGCTGTTGCGGGGTGAAGTCCTTCACACTCTCCCACATGGTCTGCGCGCTGTGCGACTTGAGTTCTCCACGCATGAAGGATTCGAGCTTGCTTATTCCCGGATCACGCACACTGGCAATTAATAATTGACCAAATTCGTCCAACACTGTGTTTTCATTCATTTTCGCTGGCGCTGGCTTTAAAAGTCGCATTAAATTGAGAGGTTCCAGCGCGGGTTAACGCTAATCCACGCCTTATTAGTCCAGGATATCCGCTGCACGTCGAACGTATACTCGTCTAACTCGATCATAGTACGCCCTCCACAAGAGCGCCAATGGCATCGACCAACGCCGTCGACAACGGCGCATCCGGGTTGGTATAAGCTTCCTTCTGTGCCGCGTCATTTTTCCCGACGATCTTGAGAACATGATTCATATCGCCGATCACCGCCAGCTTTGCCGCCGGATTCGCAGCCGCAAGCAATTTCGCCTGCGCGGCTGGCACTTGGAGATCGGCGCCACCCTGGGCGATCAGCACGGGCATATGCAGTGCCGCCAGTTCCTTGCGCGGGTCATACCTGAACCACGAGATCAGATACGGTTGTACCGACGGACGATACAGCATAGCAAGCGAGGCCGGCGGATTGGCTACCAGCTTGCCTGCCTTGAGCGAGGCCAACACCGTTTCGCTCTCCTGGAACAGCGCCGGCGGCAGTTTCGTCTTGAGCTGCGCCGACAAGATACGGTCGGCCGGTTCCGCGATGCCCGCAATCGAGACATACGCGTCGGCGCCAGCCTGGCGCGCGGCGATCATGCCGATCAGCGAACCCTCGCTATGGCCGACGACAACGATGCGCGTAAAACGCGTGTCCTTGCGCAGCTGCCTCACCCAGTCCGCCGCGTCGCTGATGTAGTGTTCGAAGCGTATATCCGCCTCGGCACCGCCGGCAGCGGCGCTGGCCGCGATCCCACGCTTGTCGAAGCGGACGCTCGCGATTCCCTTGCGGGCGAGCGCTTCGGCCAACTGCTTGAGCGAGTCGTTCGAGCCCGGCATGCCTTTTGAATTGCCATCGCGGTCGGTGGGCCCCGACCCCGCGTGTATCAGCACCACGGGCATGGTCGCCTGCCCTGCGGGGATCAAGGCGGTTCCATACAAGGTGCCGCCCTCCGTGACGAGCTTGGTGTCTTCGGCTTGCCAGGTTTCAGCCCGCGCTCCCAGGCTCGTGACGAATAGGACGATGGCAAACAGCACCGCTCTGGACAGACTCATTATTTTTCCTCCAACATGCCAACGCGCTGCAAGCGCTTGTATTGAAACAGCGAATAGACCACCGCGACCAAGGCCCACAGCACACCGAGCATCATCAGCACAGCGAACGGCGCGTTAAACGCGATCGCGACCAGCCCCAGCAAACCGCTGCCCACCATGAGCTGCCCCGCCAGCCGATGGGTGGCGCGCCAGACCCTCGGACTGGCGAGCGACCAAGGCGTGCGGATGCCGACATAAAAATTCGGCTGCACCTTCCCCATCGGGTTCCCGAGCAAAATCAGGAGCACGAATACGCCGGCCGGAATCGCGTTGCGCATCGGGATCCCGGAGCCGATCATCGACGCCAAGGTCACCGCATAGAAGTAGCCGGTGACCGCCACCAGCACCACAATGAAGTACTCGAAGGTCGGCTTGAACGGCGCAATCTCGAAGCGCTTGGGCGAGATGCGCGGCAGCAGGTACGCCAGCAGGAACATGAACAGCATCAGCCCGGGACCCAACAGCCACACCACCCAGCGCGGGCCGACGTTGTCGACCTTGCCTTCGATATTCCAGTGGGTCGGCACCCGGGCCGGCAGGTCCGGATACCACCATGCCGTCGCGGCCACGGCCGCCAGGATCATCAGGACGCACAGCGCCAGTTTGGAGGTTTTCATGGCAAATCCTTTCGCTATTTGCTGCCGGCGATATCGAGCGCCCAGGCCACCACGTCTTGCAGCACCGTGGTGTTGAGCGCGTACCAGATGGTCTGGCCGTCGCGTCGGCGTTTAATCAGGTCGGCCTGGCTGAGAATCGCAAAATGATGCGACATGGTCGGCTTGGTCATATCGAAGTGTTCGGCCAGCTCGCCCGCATTCATCTCGCCGCGCCGCAGCAGGCGCAGGATCTCCCGGCGCGACGGATCGGCAATGGCCTTGAAGATGTCGTTGTTCGCGCTCACGCCGGCCTTAATTAGATAACTGTCGAATTAGAAGAATGTCGAATTATAGATCCGCAAAAAATCCGAAGTCAATCGTTTTGTGGAAATCGTGCTGGCAAAGTTGCCGTCGTCCTCGCGAAGGCGGGGACCCATGGCACATCTGCTCCGCCATGGCGCACGCGTGCGATGGGTCCCCGCCTTCGCGAGGACGACGGATTGCGTCCTTAGGCTTCGCCCTGCAGCGCCGGTGCAGAACCAGGCGCGCGGCGCAGGCTGGCGATATCGCGCAACGGCGGCGCGCCGAACAGGCGATGATATTCGCGCCCGAACTGGGACGGACTCTCGTAGCCGACCCGGAACGCCGCCGTGGCCGCGTCCAGGTGCTCGGTCAACATCAGCCGCCGCGCATCGTGCAGGCGCAGCCACTTCTGGAACTGCAGCGGGCTCATGGCCGTGAGCGCCCGGAAGTGATGATGAAAAGTGGACGTACTCATCTGCACCGACGCTGCCAGCTCGTCCACGCGCAGCGGCTCGGTCGCATGCTCCTTGAGCCACTGGATCGCGCGCGCGATGCGTTGCCCCTGGCTGCCGAGCGAGGCGATCTGCCACAGCCGCGTGCCCTGCTCGCTCACCATCAGCCGGTACAGAATTTCACGCTGAATCAGCGGCGAGAGAACGGCAATGGCCTGCGGCGTATCGAGCAAGTCGATCAAGCGCTGGAAAGCCTGAAACAGCGGCAGGCTGGCCTGCCCCACCGTCATGCCGCGCCCCGTCGGCTCGGCGCGCGGCGGGTGCAGATTACCGTCGACGATCAGCTCCGTCATCACGCGCTGGTCCAGGCGCATCGACAGCGACAGGAAGGGCCGCTCCGGCGCCGCCTCGATGATCTCGCCAATGGCCGGCAAGTCGACCGACGTGATCAACAGTTCGCCGGCATCGTAGACGAAGGTATCCTCGCCCAGCAGCACACGCTTGCGGCCATGGACGATCAAGGTGACGCTGGGGTCGTACATGCAGCTCATCGGCTCGGACGGCGCCGTGCGCTGGTAGAGTTTGAGTCCCGGCACCGGGCCGGTGAACGGCTCCTGGTCCGGCGCGGCCCAGCGCGCCACGCTGGCGGCCAGCGCCGCGCGCGCCGCGTCCAGTTTGGCCATTTCTAGTGCGATTGGGTCTGCCTGGTGCATTCCAACTCCCGGGTTCGTTTCCCGCTATGGTACATCGCTTGCCCTTGGACATGTCCCGTTGCTCCCGTCCGCCGGAGAATTAGGCAAGAAATTCGTTGCTTTGGACTATCGCCCGAGTTGGTTCCACTGTGACAATAGTTCACCTCCCCCCCACGCCGATTGGAACGTCCATGATCACTCTCAATATCAATGGCAAGGCGACGCGCGCCGATGCCGAGCCCGATACACCGCTGCTGTGGGTCCTGCGCGACACGCTGCAGATGACCGGTACCAAGTTCGGCTGCGGTATGGGCCTGTGCGGCGCCTGCACGGTGCAGCTCAATGGCGAAGCGGTCCGCTCTTGCAGCACTCCGGTGTCGGCCGCGGTCGGCAAGAAGATCGTCACCATCGAAGGCGCCGGCGCCGACAAGGTCGGCAAGGCGGTGCAGGATGCGTGGCAAAAGCTGGACGTGGTCCAGTGCGGCTACTGCCAGTCCGGCCAGATCATGAGCGCCAAGGCGCTGCTGGCTCACAACCGCAAACCGAGCGACAAGGAGATCGACGAAGCGATGGGCGGCAACATCTGCCGCTGCGCCACCTATGTGCGGATCCGCGCCGCCATCCACGAAGCGGCCGCATCGCTTGCCTGAGCCAGGGGACACCATGACCACCACACGCATCGTAAATGAAAGCCGGCGCCACTTTCTGCAAGGCGCCGCCGGCCTGACACTGGCCATCTATCTGCCGTCGGCCGCTGCCGCCGCCAAGGCCGGCGCGTCCGCCGCCGCCCCGTTCGAGCCGAACGCATTTCTGCGCATCGGCGAAGACGACAGCGTCACCGTCATCTCCAAGCATCTGGAAATGGGCCAGGGCACCTACACCGGACTGGCCACCATCGTCGCCGAGGAGCTCGACGCCGACTGGTCCAAGGTCCGCGTCGAAGCCGCGCCGGCCGACGCCACCCGCTACAACAACCTGTCCTGGGGCCCGATGCAAGGCACCGGCGGCAGCAGCGCGATGGCCAATTCGTGGGAGCAGCTACGCAAGGCCGGCGCTTCGGCGCGCGCCATGCTGGTATCGGCCGCCGCCCAGCGCTGGAAGGTCGCCCCGGCCGACGTTACGGTCGCCAACGGCGTGGTGACGCACAAGGCCTCCGGCCAGAAAGCGACCTTCGGCCAACTGGCGCACGCGGCCAGCGAACAGGCGGCGCCTGCCGACGTCAAACTCAAGAACCCGGCCGACTTCAAACTGATCGGCCGCCACGCGCCGCGCAAGGACAGTCTGGCCAAGACTACCGGCAAAGCCGTCTTCACGCAGGATATCCACCTGCCCGGCATGCTCACGGCCGTCGTGGCCCACCCGCCCCTCTTTGGCGGCAAGGTCAAGTCCTTCGACGCGTCCAAGGCCAAGGCGGTCAAGGGCGTGGTCGATGTGGTGCAAATCCCGACCGGCGTGACCGTCCTGGCCAAGGATACCTGGAGCGCCAAGAAGGGCCGCGAAGCGCTCACCGTCGAATGGGACGACAGCGCCGCCTTCAAGCGCGGCACCGACCAGATCCTCAAACAGTACCAGGAGCTGGCCACCAAGCCGGGCACCAAGGCCCTGTCGACCGGCGACGCCGACAAAGCCATTGCGGGCGCCGCCAAACACTTCGACGTGTCCTACGACTTCCCTTACCTGGCGCATGCGGCCATGGAGCCGCTCAATTGCGTGATCAAGCTGGGCAAGGACAGCTGCGAGGTCTGGAACGGTGAACAGATGCACACGCTCGACCAGGCCATGGTGGCCGGCGTGTTCGGCCTCAAACCGGCGCAAGTGACCATCAACACGCTGTACGCGGGGGGCAGCTTCGGCCGCCGCGCCAACAAGGATTCGGATTACGTGCTCGAAGCGGCCAATATCGTCAAGGCGATCAATGGCCGCGCCCCGGTCAAACTGGTCTGGCTGCGCGAAGACGACATGAAGGCCGGCTACTACCGCCCGATGTTCCATCATCGCCTGATGGCGGGCCTGGACGCGGACGGCCGCCTGGTGGGCTGGCACCATCGCCTGGTGGGCCAGTCGATCATGGCCGGCTCGCCCTTCGCCGCCTTCGTCAAGGATGGCATCGACGGCGTCTCGGTGGAAGGCGCCAGCAATCTGCCGTACGCCATCCCGAACATGCATGTGGACCTGCACACGCCGACCGACGTGGGCGTGCCGGTCCTGTGGTGGCGCGCCGTGGGCTCGACCCACACGGCGTTTTCCACCGAGTGTTTCATCGACGAGCTGGCCCAGGCGGCCGGCAAAGACCCGGTGGCGTGGCGCATGACGATGCTGGAACACCATCCGCGCCATGCCGGTGTGCTCAAGCTGGCGGCGGACAAGGCGGGCTGGGGAACGCCGATCGGCGGCGTCAAGTCCGGCGAACGGCGCGGCCGCGGGATCGCCGTGCACGAAGCTTTCAATACCTACGTCGCGCAGGTGGCAGAGGTGACGGTCAAGGACGACGGCAGCTTCCGCGTTGACCGCGTGGTGTGCGCAGTCGATTGCGGCACCGCCATCAATCCGGACGTGATCAAGGCGCAGGTGGAAAGTTCGGTCGGCTTTGCTTTGTCGGCGGCCATGAACGGCGCGATCACGCTCACCGACGGCAAGGTCGATCAGTCCAACTTCCACGACTACCAGCCGATCCGGATCGCGGACATGCCGAAGGTGGAAGTGCATATCGTGCCGTCCGCCGCCAACCCGACCGGGATCGGCGAGCCCGGTGTGCCCCCGCTGGCGCCGGCCGTGGCCAATGCGCTGGCAGCGGCCACGGGCAAGCGCATCCGCAAGCTGCCGATTCAAACGGACGCGCTCAAGGTCTGACCGTATCCGCATGCCAACGTCCCCGCGTCCTTCGGAAGGAGGCTGGGGGACCCCGCCGGCGCGGTCCCGCCCAAAACACCGCGCTTTCGCACAATTTAGTACGCGAGTGCGCGAAATGACCGCGAAAACGCACGAAGCGCCTGCGCAAACGCGCGATTTGCCCACAATTTTTCACGCAGCGCGCACGATTTTTCACGATGGCCGATGAAGCGGACACGGCCGATGAAGCGGACACGGCATTGCGGCGCATCGCGCGAAATCGCGCGCGGCGCGTGGAAAATCGTGTGAAAATCGCGCATTTGCGTGAGCCGCGCGTATGTTTTCGCGCTCCAATCGGACGTCTGCGCGTCAAATCGTGCAAACGCGCGGTGTTTGACGGATGCGGCGCCGCAGCGCCTCCCCGAGAGGGACCGGCGCCTGCCTACGCGCTCTGCGCGACGTAGGCCTCCAAAAACTCCTGCGGCATGCGGCGCGCGCGGCCACTGCTCATTTCAATGCACACCAGGTCCCAGCGCCCGCGCAGCACGGTCGCCGCATCCTTGTTGCGCACCAGCTGAAAGCGCCGCTCCATGACCAGCTTGCCGTCGCCGCCAACCAGCCAGGTCGCCAGCGTCAGTTCTTCGCCCGCGAATGTGGGCAGCAGATAATCGTATTCGCCGCGCCGGATCGCCATGGCGCGGTCCAGGCGCCGGTAGTCTGCAATCCCCAGTCCCAGCGACTCCGAATGCGCCCAGCCAATCTGTTCGCACCAGCGCACGTACACCGCATTGTTGGTGTGATTGAGTCCGTCGATATCCTCGGCGCGCGGCGCGAGCGTTTGCAAAAACGGGTGCGGGTAGTCCCAATCCAAGATGGCTCCAGTCGAACAAGACGAACCGTAGTGTAGCAGCGCCACTCGCCGAGAAAGGTGTTGAGTTTTCGGGGAGACATAAGTAAAGTGCAAACTTAACAAAAATTCACTTTCGTCAAGCCGCACCGGAGCCCTCCACATGATCCAGCATCACCGGCAGCACCGCACTCTTTCCCTGTCCCGCATCGCTTTTGCCGCCGCCCTGGTCGCGCACGCAAGCGCCTGGGCGCAGACGCCCGACATCCCCATCGCCCGGGTCGAGATCACCGGGTCGGCAATCAAGCAGATCGAATCGGAAACCCCGCTGCCGGTGCAGGTGGTCACACGCGAACAGATCGACAAGGCCGGCGTGACGACCGCCGCCGAACTGATGTCGCGCATTTCTGCCAACAGCGGCGGCCTGACCGACGGCGCCAGCATCAACGTGGGCGGCGACCAGCGCGGCTTCAACAGCGCCAACCTGCGCGGCATCGGCACCTCGTCCACCCTGGTGCTGCTCAATGGCCGCCGCATGGCCAACTTTGCCTCGCCCGGCGACGATGCCGGCGTTGACCTGAACAACATCCCGGCCGCGGCCATCCAGCGCGTGGAAGTGCTGCTCGACGGCGCATCGGCGCTGTACGGCACCGACGCCATCGGCGGCGTGATCAACTTCATCACGCGCAAGGACTTCCACGGCATCGAACTGAACGCCTATGGCCTGCGCACCAAGGAAGGCGGCGCCGGCAAGCGCGCCGCCACGCTCAGCATGGGCACGGGCGACATCGGCCAGGATGGCTACAACGTCTTCGCCGTGGTCGACCTGCAGCACACCAGCCGCCTCGACACGACCCAGCGCCGCTTCATCGGCGACCTGCACATCCCGCAGCGCCTGGGCCATCTGCTGTCGGGCTTCACCAGCCCGGCCAACATCCGCCTCACCTCGGCCCAGCGCGACCATCTGCAGGAGATCGGCTTTACCCTCAATGGCCAGCCGATCACGAACCGCACGATCAATCTGTCGATCCCCACCTGCGCGCCGCCGGCCAACCTGTATCTGCCGGCCGGCACCGGCGGCGTCGATGCCTGCACCTACGACTACATGGGCGACACCGAGCTCTATCCCGAGTCGAACAAGCAGAACCTGCTCACCCGCGGCGTCTTCAAGATCAACGACAATACCCAGGCCTATGCCGAGGTGGCGCTGAGCCGCTCGCGCACCAATTACGTGGGTTCGTCGGCGCGGGTCACCGGCGCGATCGATTACCGCAAGGTGCCGGCGCTGGCCAATACGGGTCTCGATCAGCTCGACGACGATGTGCCGGGCGAACTGCAGCTGCGCATGCGCTTGAACGAGGCGGGGCGCCGCACCAGCGAATTGACCAGCGACAGCCAGCGCGCCGTGTTCGGCCTGACCGGCACGGCGGCGGGATGGGATTACGATGTCGGCTACAACCACAGCGTCAACACCGTCAAGGACAAGGATACCCACGGCTATGTGCTGTACAACGAGCTGCTCGACGGGATCGCCAGTGGCTTGATCAACCCGTTCGGCCCGTCCAGCGCGGCCGGTGTGGCCCTGCTCGACAGCATCCAGGTCAACGACGTGGTGCGGCGCGCGCGCGGCACCATGGATGCGATCGACTTCAAGGCATCACGCTCGTTGACCACGCTCGACGGCGGCGATCTGGGCGTGGCCTTTGGCGGCGAAGTGCGGCGCGAACGCACCTCGTTCAATCCGTCGGCCCTGCTCATGAGCGACAACATCAACAACGACGCGGCGCCCGAAGGCGGGCGCGCCACCAGCGACAGCCGCAAGGTGGCCGCGGTCTTTGGCGAAGTGCTGGCGCCGTTCACCAAGCAGTGGCAAGGGCAGTTCTCGGCCCGCTACGATCATTATCAGCAAGTGGGCGGCGCCCTCAGTCCCAAGATCGGCCTGGCCTGGACCCCGAACAAATCGACCATGGTGCGCGCCTCCGCCGGCCGCGGCTTCCGTGCGCCGTCGATGTCGGATCTGTACCGCCCGACCGTGTACAGCTCCACCGCCACCCTGCCCGATCCGGTCTACTGCGCGACGGCGGACAACAATTATTCGGACTGCGCCGACAACTGGGATACGCGCCGCTACAGCAATCCGAACCTGAAGCCTGAACGCAGCGCCCAATACTCGGCCGGCATCGTGCTCGAGCCGTCCAAACACTGGAACGCGAGCCTCGATTACTGGCACATCAAGCGCACAGACCTGATCAGCGAAATCGGCGACGACATCATCCTCGGCAACCTGGCCAAGTACGGTAACCTGGTGCACCGCGATGACGACGGCTTCATCGACTACATCGAACTGCACAAGGAAAACCGCGGCGCCCAGGTGGCCAGCGGCATCGATGTGGTGTTCGACCTGCACCGCATCGACACCGCCTTCGGCCGCTTTGGCGGTCACCTGAGCGGCACCTATGTGCTCAGTTCAAAAATTCAGACCAGCCCCGGCGACGCCTTCATCAGCAACCTGGGCAAGTTCGTCACAGAGAACGCGGTGCAGCGCTGGCGGCATACGGTGACGATGGACTGGGAAAAAGGCGCACTTTCGGCCAGCCTGTCGAATACCTTCTCCTCGTCGTATGACGACCAGAACTCGGCCATCAATGTCGATGACGGCACCGTGGTGGCCGCCAACCGGGTGAAGGCGTATTCGCTGTGGGACGCGTCGATGGCCTACGCGGTGTCGAAGAACCTGAAACTGCGGGCCGGGATCCAGAACCTGCTCGATGAAGCGCCGCCCTACTCGAACCAGGCGTATTACTTCATCTCCGGCTACGATCCGACCTACACGGATCCCCGCGGACGCCGGTTCTACGCCAGCTTGAACTACGCCTTCAAGTAAGCGCTGTTTGCACGCCGCCAGCCTGACTCAAATCAGCTGGCGCGCGCGCAGTTCTTCCTTCGCGTACGCGTACAGCACGGGCGCCGCAATCACGCCGACCAACCCGAACACGGCCTCCCCCACCAGCATGGCCACCAACAGCTCCCACGAGCGGGCATTGATGTGGGCGCCGATGATGCGGGCGTTGAGGAAGTATTCCAGCTTGTGCAGCACGATCATGAAGGCCAGGGACGCCAGCGCCACGTCGAGCGAATGCGACAGCGCCAGCACCACCAGCACCGAGTTCGAAATCAGGTTGCCGATCACCGGCAGCAGGCCGGCCACGAAGGTGATTGCCACCAGCGTCTTGGAAAACGGCAGATGAATGCCCGCCATCGGCAGCACCACGAAGATGAACAGCGCGGTCAGGATCGTATTGATCCCCGAAATCCAGACCTGGGCGAACACGATGCTGTGGAAGGCATGGGCCAGGCGCTGGGCGCGTTCGAGCAGTGCGGCGGCGAACGGGCGGCGCACTTGCGGCGTGAGCGTGTCGTGCAGCGACACCATCACGCCGATGATCATGCCCAGCAGGATGCGGGTGATGGCCATGCCGGCTTCGGCGCCGATGGCGCGCGCGTCGGAAGCGTGCTCGCGCAGCCAGCCGGTGAGCATTTCGCGCACGGCGTCGGCGTCGAGCGGCAGGCGCTCGCTCAGCCAGGGCGGCACCTGGCCACGGGCGCCGTCGATGATGTCCGCCATTTTCTGGAACATGTGGCTCATGCTGCTGGCATCGCCCTTGAGCAGCACCGTCAGGCCCCAGGCTGCCAGGCCCATGGTGAGGATCAGGGCCAGTCCGATCACGGCCGCGGCGATGGTGCGCGAACGGGCATCGCTGAACTTGCGGCCGATGATCGGGGCCATCAGGTGAATCAGGGAATAGACCAGCAGGCCGGCGAACAGTGCACCGAGCAGACCCTTGAGCAAAACGAGAAGCAGGAAGCCTGCGACGAAGACATATGACGCGATCGTGCTCACATCGAGCTTTTTCACGATTAAACCGGGCTGGTCAGACGCCATGGTGGATTTCCCCAGTAGATTGATCGAAATGCTCCTGCCGGGTTGTACTGACAGGAATGGGGTGTAGTGTATCCGTCAAGTTGCGGATATAAAACAAGTAATTGATGAACCATTACTTCTAAAAAACAGAAGTATGACCGGGTGGATCAATCGGCGGCGCCGCTGTGGATGGGCAGCCGGGCCCCGCTCCAGCCGGAAATGCCGGCCGCCATCACCCGCACATCGGTGTAGCCGAGCTGCTGCGCGCGGCGGGCAGCCAGGGGCGCCTTGCGGCACAGCGCGTTGGAGCAATAAAACACCAGGCCCCGGGTCAGGTCTGGCGGCAAGGCGGCGGGGTCGAAATCGACGCCCAGGTGGAGCGCGCCCGGCACCCGCGCCCGCAGCCAGGAACGCTCGGCGTTGACGTCGATGACGGTCAGCGCTTCATACTCCATGCGCTCGTGGAGTTGTTGCGGCGAGATCGATTTGAGACCCATCAGCATGGCGAGCATCGTGCATCCTTGTTCAAGTGGGATTCGGTTTTTTCAGGCAGCGCGCCACGGCCGCCAGCAAGGCGCCGGCCAGCAAACAAGTGGCTAGCGTGAGGGCGATGGAGAACGGCGCGAACAGGAAGGCCAGCATGTAGCCCAGGCCACCCAGCACCATGGCCCAGCCGGCAAAGCGGCGCGCCGCCTGCTCCTGCGCCGCATTGCGGCCCCTGCGGGTGCAGGCCGAAATCGCTTTGGGGATGGCGTTGGCGTACACAACCACCACCGCGCCCAGCAAGGCGCCCATCAGCCGCTGCGCCATCTCGGGCGTGAGGTAGGCCGGCGTCAGGCGCGCGATCGCGGCCGACGCCCCAAGGATCAGCGCTGCCCCCAGCAGCGCACGCACGATGGTCGATACGTTTTTCATGGCTTCTCCTTCGGTAATTTGACGGGCGGCTTGGCAGCGCGGCTCACCTGCAGCCCGAACGCTTGCGCGAAGCCCAGCAACGCGTCCTCGAGCACCGACAGTTTGAGGCGGTAGGTGATGGTGCGGCCCTGCTTGTCCGGCGCGATCAGGCCGGCGGCCACCAGGACCGCGAAGTGGGCCGACATGGTCGGCTTGGAGACGTCGAACAGCTCGGCCAGTTCGCCCGCGCCCATCGGGCCGCCCTGCAGATGCTGCAGGATGGCGCGGCGGGTCGGATCGGACAAGGCTTTGAAGACGGCGCTCATGAATCGATTATTAGCTAAGCATCGAACGATTACAAGCAAAATCGGATGCATATGCCGCCTCCATGATTTCTGCCAGAATGCAGGATCGCCCACGCCAGGATGTCCGCATGATCGTTCTGTACCACTGTGTCGCCGCCCGCTCCTTCCGCCCCCTGTGGGCGCTGGAAGAACTGGGCATGCCTTACCAACTCAAGGTGCTTGCCTTTCCGCCGCGCGCCATCGACCGCGAATTCTTGAAGATCAACCCGCTCGGCACCGTCCCAACCCTGTTCGACGGTGCGCTGCGCATGACCGAGTCGGCCGCGATCTGTCACTACCTGGGCGTGCGTTACGGCCCCTCGCCGCTGGTGGTGGAGCCGGCCGAGGCCGACTACGGGATGTTCTTGAACTGGCTGCATTTCGGCGAAGCAACGCTCACCTTCCCGCAGACGATCGTGCTGCGCTACAGCCGCTTCGAAGCACCCGAACGTCGCCTGCCGCAGGCGGCCGACGATTACCGGCGCTGGTTCCTGGGGCGCCTGCGCACGCTCGAGCCGGTGCTCGACCATCAGGACTACCTGTGCGCGGGCCGTTTCACGATGGCCGACATCTCCGTCGGCTACGCCTTGCTGCTGGCCGAGTTCCTCGGGATGGAGCCCGAGTTTCCGGGCTCGGTACGGCGCTATTGGCAGCGCCTCAGGCAGCGCCCCGCCATGCTTCGCGCCTGCGCGGCCGAACAGGCGGCGGCGCTTGCACAGGGCATCAGCACGGTTCCTGCGCCGCTGCAGAACTGACGTCGTCTTATTTGGCGGGCGTTACGGACAACGCGGCCAGTTCGGCATCGGTAAAGCCGGCACGGCGGCGCGCGTCGAGATTGAAGGGGCCCTTGAGCACCGGAGCGCGGTAGCGCGCGGCCAGCGCGGCGTAGGTGCTGCCCGGTTCCAGTGCTTGCTGCGCACACAAATGCAGGTACCAGCGATTGCCGATTTCAACGTGGCCGATTTCGTCACGCAGGATGATGTCGAGAATGGCGGCGGCGGCCATGTCGCCCGCCTGCGCGATCTTGGCGCGCAGCGGCGGAATCGCATCGAGCCCGCGCGCTTCGAGCGTGCGCGGCACCAGCGCCATGCGCGCGACGATGTCGTCGCGCGTGCGTTCGACCATTTCCCACAAACTGTCGTGGGCCGAAAAATCGCCGTACGCATGGCCAAGCGTTTGCAAGTGGGCCGCCAGCATCGTGTAATGCCCGGCCTCTTCTTTGGCCACGCGCAGCCAGTCCGTGTAATAACGGTCCGGCATGCCACCAAAACGCCACAGCGCGTCCAGCGCCAGATTCACCGCATTAAACTCGATATGGGCCAGCGAATGAATGAGCATGGCGCGGCCCTCGAGCGTGGCCATCGAGCGCCGACCCACCAGACGGGGCGGCACCAACGCCGGCCGCGCGGGACGGCCGGGAATGGCGCCCGGGTCGGGCAGCGCAGCGGCGCTGTCGAGCGCCAGAGCGCCGTCCTGCCAATCCGACGCCATGGCCGCGATCTGCACCATCTTGGCGGCCGGATCGGATTCCAGCAAACACTGCAGCGCATGCGCGCGGAGCTCGGGCGGTCGCGCCATCATTGCATCCTGTAAAAATAAAGTGCCTCAGTATAAACGGTGCCCGGACATACTGCGACACGCCTTGTTACGGTACTTTACATACTGTTACTTACGCTTTACCGCGCTTGTCATACTGCTGAAATAAAATTCATGCATGGACCAATCGCACAGCAGTCAACAACAAGACGCGACGCCGCGCGCCCGCATTTTCGCTCGTTCACGACGCTATGCCATTTACCTGTTGGCTTATTGTCTGGCCGGGGCCAGCTTCTGGCTCAATCGCTATTTTGGTGTCCCCGATCTCGACCAGATTCTCTACCACCTCAACGTCGGCGCCGAGGGATTACTGTCGTCCGATCCATTGCTGCTCAAGCGTTTTGTGCTCTGGTGCGCGCTGGTGCCGCTGCTGTTGCTGGGCGTGACGATCTGGGCCGAGCGCCGCAGCCGGGCCCGCGCGCCGCGCCTGCTAGGTGCCGCGCCCGTGCTGCTGCTGTGCGGCGTGGTGGTGCACTGGGTCGTGCAAACGTCCGCCGTGAACCATGTCATGGGACGTTTTGGGCCCGACTATTTCGCTGCCCACTACGTGGCGCCGGGCAACGTCGCCATCCACGCCGGCCATCCGAAGAACCTGGTCGTGATCTATATCGAAAGCCTGGAAGCGAGCTACAACCGCAAGGACTTGCTGGGCGCCAACCTGGTCGCCCCGCTCGATGCGCTCGCAGGCCAGCGCTTCGCCCAGTTCCGGCAAACGCCGGGCACCGGCTGGACCATCGCCGCGCTGGTCGCCACCCAATGCGCCCTGCCGCTCAAGCGCGTCACGCTGTACGATGAAAATCTCCAGGGCGAAGCGGTCCGCTCGTTCCTGCCAAATGCGACCTGCCTGGGCGACATCCTGGCGCAGCACGGCTACCGCAACGTGTTCATGGGCGGCGCATCGCCCACGTTCGCGGGCAAAGGCAAATTTCTGCACAGCCACGGCTACCACGAAGTGTATGGCAAAGAAGACTGGATCGAGGGCGGCGCGCCGCCCGAGCAGCTCAACGGCTGGGGCCTGTACGACGGGCGCCTGCTGAACAAGGCCAGGCTCAAGCTGCAGGAACTGCAGGCCGGCGGGCAGCCTTTCAATCTGACGCTGTTGACGGTCAATACCCACGAGCCGAACGGGCATCTGTCCAAGCGCTGCATCGAACGAGGGTTTCGCGGCTTTGCAGGCGTGGTCGGCTGCACCTCGCTGCACGTGGCCGAATTTGTGCAGTTCATGGAACAAAGCGGCTACCTTGCCAACACCAATGTCGTCATTCTCGGCGACCACCTGGCGCGCAAGAATCCCCTGACCGCGCGCCTCGGCTCGGTACCCGAGCGGACCATTTACAACGTCGTCCTGTCGCAGCACGCGCCAGCCAAGATGACCGACGAAATCGTCCACTTCGACCTGCTCCCCACCCTGCTCGCGCTATCGGGTTTCGAGATCGAAGGCGGCCGCATGGGTTTGGGCTACAACGCGTACGACGCGCACACGCGGCCGCCGCAGCACCGCTTCGAAGACATGCAAAGCACGCTGATGAACCGCTCCGATGCTTATCTTGCGCTGTGGGCGCCGGCGCCGGTGGCGCCCGCCATCGTGGCGACGACGCTGCCGCCCTGACGCAGACCGGCCTGCGGGCGCCGCCACCGCCCTGGTCCCATCGTCAATCGGCGCAGGCGACGCGGTCGCGCCCGCCGCGCTTGGCCGCGTACAGCGCGCTGTCGGCCTGCCGCAGCAGCGATTCCCACCCTTCCTGCCCGCTGGCGACCATGCTGGCCACGCCCAGCGACATGGTCACCATCGCCGCGCCCGGCGCCGGCAGCGCCAGCCGCGCCAGGTGGCTGCGGCATTGCTCGGCGACGACGCGCGCGCCGTCTTGCGTGGTGTCGGGCAGCAGCAGCGCGAATTCCTCGCCGCCGTAGCGCGCCGCCAGGTCGCCGGGCCGCTTGAGCGCTTCGGTCAGCACCGCCGCCACCTTTTTCAGACACAGGTCGCCGTCCTGGTGGCCGAAGTGGTCGTTGTACTGCTTGAAGTAGTCGACGTCGCACATCAGCAGCGCCAGCGGCAGCCCGGTCCTGCACGCGCGCTGCCACTCGTTCCTGATCGCTTCGTCGAAGCGGCGCCGGTTGGCCAGCCCCGTCAAGCCATCCTGCCCGCTCAGGATCTGGAGTTCGACATTGGCCACCGCCAGATTCTTTTGACTGATGCGCAGCAGCTCGAACGCTTCGTCGCGCTCGAGGCCCTTGGCGAACGAGGCGGAGTGGTAGCGCAGACGCGCCAGCAGCTCGATCCGGTCGGGCAATTTGACGAGGTAGTCGTCGGCGCCCATCTCAAAGCATTTTTCCTTGCGTTCGGACGTGGCGATGGACGACAGCACGACCACCGGCACCTCCGCCAGCCGCGGCTGGGCCCGGTATTGCCCGATCAAGTCCAGTCCGGCCACGACCGGCATGACCAGGTCTTGCAGAATCACGGTCGGGCGGAACGCCAGCGCCGCCTCGACCGCGCGCGTGCCGTCGGTCTCGACCGCCACGGTCACACCGGCCGCACCATCGAGCAATTGCTTGAGCCGCTCGACCACGATGGCCTGGTCGTCGACGACCAGCACGCGCACCGTGACCGCGCCGGAAATAGCTTTTCCATCCATCAACAACCTCAGAGGAAGTTATCCGAAGAAAGCAAATTACGTGATGCGCGCTTAAGAGTGTAGCGCGCGACGATAGGACTAGTTGGTTACGCCGGGGGTATCTGGACGCCCGCGCGCCGCCCCAGTTTCTGCAGCTCGCCCGCGTCGGCATAGGCATTGAAGGCGCGGTCGAAACGGGCCAGCACCGCCTCGTATTCGGGCAGCCTGGGAAAGGCAAAGTAGCCGCGCTGGGTGGTGATGATGCGCTCGAGCGGCGCCACCTTGCCGTCAAGATCGAGCAGCGGCACCACGCCTTCGGTATTGCGCCTGTTGGTGGCGAACAGGTCGACCCGGTCGTGCGCGAGCATGGCCAGCGCAGCCTCGACCGAATTGGTCACGTTCAGGTGCAGACGGCTGCGCGCGGCGTCGAAGGCGGCCCCGTAAGTCCAGCCATTGATGCACACAATGCGCTTCTGACGCAGCGACTCGAACTTGCCGTCCCAGTCGAACAGCTCGCCGCTGCGCGCGTAGAACACCATCTCGTCGAGGTAGAACGCGCGTTCGGAGAAAGAAAACAGGGCCAGCCGTTCGGGCGACTTGTACGGGCCGACCAGCAGATCGGCCTGGCCCTTGGCCACCATCGACTGGGCGCGCGCCCAGGGCACCAGGTCGAAGTGCAGCGGCTGGCCGAGCTCGTGCGCAATGGCGCGCAGGATCTCGGGCGCCATGCCGGTGAAGCGGTCGTCGGCCCGTTCATAGACACGGGCAAAATGGGCGCCGACCACCAGCAGTTCGCGCGGCGCGGCAGCGGCCGGCAGCACTGCTCCGGCCAGCATGCCCAGCATCAGGGCGCGGCGCCCCGCGCTGCACGGTTCATCGGTATCCATGCCCCATTATACGGCCGCGGCGCGCTGTGCGAGACGGACCTTGACCGCCGCCATAAAACCGGCTTCGTCCTTGGGCCCGAAGTAGACGCAGCGCCCGCCGTACGCGATCCGATAGTGCCCGAGCGAGGTGAGCGACGCGCTGAACTCGCGCGGCGGGAACATGGGCCACAGCCAGCCGCGCACGATCAGCTCGCGGCGCGGCGCTTCTTCCACCCGCTCGATGGCGTCCCAGGCAATGAAGCGCGGCCCGCCCAGGATGCGCACCAAGCGGATCCCCGCATCGGTGAGCTCGAGCCTGGTCACCGCCATCAGCACAAAGACCACATTGAGCGCCAGCACGCACAGCAGCGCACCGGAGACGCTGCGGGTGACCGCCAGCGCAATCATGCCCGGCACCCCGAGCATGATCAGCACTTGCAGCAGGCCCACGGAAATGGTGATCAGCGCATCGGCGGCGTTGCGGGGCGCCACGCGTGGCTTGAAGATCAGGGTTTGCATGGCGTGCGATCGATGGTGAGTGTTCAGTGGCGCCCGTTGGCGCCGCCTGTGCAAGATTGTCACTATTGTACCGCGAGCCTGTTGTATCGAAACCATTGGTTACGTGTGATACACGAAACGGACTTTCGCCAGAGCCCGGCAGGCGTAGCATAGGCTTACCCGCCTGGAGGACTCCGCCATGACCGCTCTGAAAATGCTTGTGCTGCCGCTCGCCCTGCTGGCAGCGCCGCTCGTTGCCGATGCCCAGGATTGGCGCGATCCGCGCAGCCTGCGCCGCCTCGAGCGGGGCGGGACTGAAGTGTTTTGGGACGGCAACTGCCGGGTCGAACAGCGCCTGGGCCGCAACGGCGAGTTGCTGGAGCGGCGCAGTTGCCGGGGCGACCGCAGCGCCTATGCGCGCGCCGAGCGCAACGGCGAAGCCGACGCACCTGCCGAGCGCGACGCCGACGAGCGCGAGGCTCCGCGTTATGCCGACGATCCCCGCCCGCAGCGCGAGGCGCCGCGCTATGCCGACGATCCCCCGCCCCGGCCGTCGCGCGAGAGCGTGTACCGCGCGCCGCCGCGCGACGAGCCGGCGCCGGCTGCCGCGCCGCCCGAGGAGCCGATTCCGCTCGCCCCGCATATCGTCGAGCGGCCCGCACCAGCCATGCAGGCGCCGCGCACGCTGCCCCGCCCGCCGGCGCCGGCTGCGCCCGTGGTGGCCAAGGTCGCGCCAAAAGCGGCCGTGGTTCCCGTTGCGCCGCATGTTGCGGCCAAAGTGGTGCCGGCCGCGCCGGTGGCCGCCAACATCGCTTCTAAAGCTGCCATTGTTGCCGCTGCGCCGCATGGGGCCGCCAAAGCGGCGCCCGTCCCGTCCCGGACCGTCCGGCCCGCGCCGGCTCCGTCCAGGATTGCCGCGCGCGCGGCGCCTGCCCCGGTCCGCCTGGTGACCAAGGCGGCGCCCGTCCATGCCGTGCCGACGCGGCGCCAGGTGGTGCGTGCCACACCGGTCGCGCCAGCGGCCAAAGCAAGGCCGATGCGCATGGTGGCCAAGCTTGCGCCCGCGCCTGTGCGGCAACTGCCGCCAGCCAGGCCGAACCCGGTGCCGCGCCTGCTGGCCAAGGCGGCGCCGCCCCCGGCCCCGGCACGCGCTGCCGCGCGCCCGTTGCCGCCGCGTGTGGCCGTCCACGCCGCGCCCGCGCCGGTCGCGGTGCAGCGCAAGCCGGCGCCCGTGCTGGCGCAGGCGGCCCCGCGTGCGGTCATGCCCGCGCCGCCAGCGGCCGTGGCCAAGCCTGCTGCGCCAGTCATGGCGGAAGCGCCACATGCCAATCCGGCGCCAGAGACCGCGGTCAGGAAATCGGGATCGAGCAAATCGGAATGGCTGGTGGTGCTGCAGCCGGAGGCGGCTGCCGCCGCGGCGGCAGCCAAACCGCATGCCGACGCCAAGGCAGAGCATGCCTTGTCGCAGCAGGAATACGAAGCGTATATTGCGAAGAAAAGAAGGGAACCCTACAGCAATCTGTAGGCCCGCGGCGCGGTCAGGACGACCGCGGCCGCGGGGTGGCAGCGCTTACTTGGCTGCAGGCAGCTTACTGCACTTCGGATAGGCGGCAGTCTCGAACGGACCGGCAGCGTCGGTGATGGCAACGAGCTGGGCGGCGTAGCGCATCATGTCGTCTTCGCTGGTGGTGGCAGCCATCTTGTCCATCGCGAGCACGGCATCGCTCTTGCCGTTGGCCTGCTCCCAGTCGTCGCGCGCCTTCTTGAGCTTGGGCTGGTCTTTCGCCTTGACGAAGGCATCATTCAATTCCTTGAATTTCTTTTGCAGCGCGGCGGCGCGGCCGGCTGGCGGCAGGCTGGCCGCGTTCATGCCGAACACCAGTGCCAGTTGACGCACGTTGGCCACCGGATCGAAACTCAGGGCTGCGCAAGCGGCCGCATCCTTGGCTGCGCCCATGCCGCACTGCGCCCACGATTTCGGGGCAGCCGCCACGCAAGCGGTGCCGAAGCCTTCGCTGCCGGCAGGGCAAGCGCTGTAGCACAAGCCGCCCTGCAGTACTTCGCCGGCGGCGCACTTGCCATTGGCCGGGAAGCAGCGGCCGCCGTTGCGCGTTTCGCCGGCCTTGCAGACCATGCCGTCCACGCCCAGCGTATCGGCGGCGCGCACGCACGCCTCGCCGTTGTTGGTATATCCGGCGGCGCATTCGGCGATGCAGCGGCCCTTGGCATTTTTTTGGTAGCCGGCCTTGCACGACAGGTTGTCGGCGCCGAGCGTGCTGGCAGGACGCACGCAATTGGTGCCGGAACTGTTGAAGCCCGCTTCGCAGGCGCGGTAGCACCGGCTCTCGATCCTGGTTTCGCCACCCTTGCAGGTCATGCTCGACGCTGGCAGCGGATTGGCGGCCGACAGGCGGAAGCATTCGCCGCCCGTGTTGGTGAAACCTTCAGGGCAATCGGCGGCGCGGGTATTGGTGTTGGCCTTGGTGGCAGCCGGGCGTTCGCAGGCATTGCCGGTGTTCTTGTAGCCTTCCGGGCAATCGGCGGCACGCGATGGCGCGGCGATCGAATCGGCCGCGCGCTTGCAGGCGCCGCCGGTCAGCGAATAGCCGGGCGGGCAATCGGCCGCACGGCCAGGGATCGTGCCCGAAGCACGGTTAAAGACGTCGGTCCAGCAGAACGGCGGGGTTTGCTCGCGCACTGGCGCGGCCGAGCCGGCGGCGCGCTCGCGCGTGGTCAGCGGACCCGGCTGGCGGCCTGCTTCCTGGAAGTAGCCCGAATCCTGCACCTTGACCGGCTCGGCCGACGCCGACTGGATATCGTACAGGGCATCGCGG